>Ga0079992_136714_pt1 | contig 185151 bp, 158 predicted proteins | sample FaiFalFF_MnMetaG_3_FD_69197 | JGI IMG/M metagenome (GOLD analysis project Ga0079992, IMG submission 69197) | Freshwater microbial communities from Yellowstone National Park, Wyoming, USA - Fairy Falls B (FF_Mn_B) MetaG (SPADES assembly) (version 2) | ecosystem: Environmental > Aquatic >...
GCAACAGGTCAAGCAGGCTCTCCTGCGGGGTTTGGTCTACAACCTTCGGCGGGCCGTTGCGGTAGCGGGGATTTTTTGCGTCTTTGGGTTCATCGGCTCTCCCCCGTGGGTCGACGGTCGGTAGAAGTTCTTACGGCATCCCCACTCCCATGAGGTTTTCGACGGAGCAGCTCGAGGTTACTTCGTGGTGCTCTTGATTTTGGGAGCGACATGGATTAATGGGATAGTGGAAATTAGTCGGGCTAGCTTCGTGGTGCTCTTGATTTTGGGAGCGACGCCGGGCGCCCTGGCGCAATCGGCCTCGATCTCCGTTTGTGGGATTTTCTCCTGATGGACTGAAGCAATTTCAGACCTCGGGGAATTCGACCTATCACTCGTTGCAATTGACCGTCAGCAAACGCTTGAGCCGGGGACTCCAATTTCTGGCTGCCTACACGCTCAGCAAGTGGCTGGATGATCGAACGACCATCACGGGACTGCAAGGTGATGCCACGGCTTTCGCTCCTGGCGATCAAACCCACCTCTCTTTGAACAAGGGACGATCAGATTCCGATCGGCGGCATCGCTTCGTCATCAGCGGGACTTACGATCTTCCCAAACTCGGCAGGGGCGTTGTGGGGGCCGTGTTGTCGAATTGGGAGGTGGCGTGGATTGCGACGCTTCAATCGAGCCGTCCCATTGATATTCGCGATTCCAATGGGGCCTCTCTTTTCGGCGTCACCACCTCGCGCGCGAGCTGGGCCCCGGGAGCGACGCGCCAAACGGCTTCACGAAAGGGATCGGTCACGAGCCGCTTGAATCAATTCTTCAACACGAGCGCTTTTGTCCCGGCGGGCCCGGGATTTGGCAACGTCGGTCGAAACGTCCTGAGCGGACCGGACCAGAGGAACGTTGACCTCTCCGTCCTCAAAAGGATTCCGATACGCGAGGCCCACACGCTCGAATTCCGAGCTGAATTTTTCAACGCCTTCAATATCGTGAACTTCGCTAATCCAGGGAGCGATATTTCACAGAGCGCTACGTTCGGCGTGATCACTCAAACGAGCACCAGTCCGAGGATCGTTCAGTTCGCGCTGAAACTGAATTGGTGAGCGGCCAAAACTTGCGCCTGCGTTGAGAGTCGGCAACACTCTGAGCGCAGGAGGTGAACGATGGTGAAAGAGTATCCGTTTCTCGTTGGAGGCGAACGTCGGTTTTCAGCCGAGCGTGTCGAGATCCGCTCTCCCTACGATCAGCAGGTCGTCGGCGTTGTCAGCTACGCTTCAGCACGGGATGTCGAGGAAGCCATCGCGCGGGCGGCTTCGGCATTTGAGACGACCCGGCGGTTGCCGTCATACGCGCGGGCGGAAGTGTGTCGTCGCGTGGCCAGCGAACTCACTGCGCGCAAAGAAGAGCTCGCGGAACTGATCACTCTGGAGGCGGGCAAGCCGATTCGTGATGCGCGCACGGAAGTCACCCGCGCCATCACGACCTTCACGGTCGCGGCGGAAGAGGCCAAGCGCATGGGCGGCGAGCTGTTGCCGCTCGATTGGCTGTCGGGCTCGGAAAATCGCTGGGCCATTGTTCGCCGTTTCCCCATCGGTCCGATCCTCGGCATCACGCCGTTCAATTTCCCGTTGAATCTCGTGGCGCACAAAGTGGCTCCGGCGCTTGCATCGGGTAACCCCATCATCATCAAGCCGGCGCCGCAGACGCCGCTCTCGGCGCTTCGGCTGGGCGAAATTGTGCACCACGCCGGATGGCCCGATGGCGGCATAAGCGTCCTCCCTTGCTCGAACGATGTCGCCGGACAGATGCTCGCCGATGAGCGCATTCGCATGCTCTCGTTCACCGGCAGCGCCGAAGTCGGCTGGATGTTGAAGGCCCGGGTGCCGAAAAAGAAAGTGGTGCTGGAGCTCGGCGGAAACGCTGCCGTCATCGTGCATGAGGATGCCGATCTCGACTATGCGGCTCGACGGTCGGTTCAAGGCGGCTTCGGCTACGCGGGGCAAACCTGTATCTCGGTGCAGCGGATCTATGTTCACGAATCGGTCGCCGAGCCTTTCCTCACGCGCGTGCTCGACGGCGTCAGAAACTTGATCGTGGGAGACCCGAGAGAGGAAACGACCGACGTCGGTCCGATGATCAGCGTAACGGCAGCCGAGCGCGCCGAGCGATGGATCCGGGAGGCCGTCGAGGCGGGCGCAAAGGTTCTCGTCGGCGGCGAACGCAGCGGAGCGTTCCTGATGCCGACCGTCCTCACCGATGTGACGCCGGAAATGAAAGTGAGCTGCGAGGAAGTGTTCGCTCCGGTGGTCGTCGTGAGTCGCTACGCCGATTTCGAGGAGGCCATCCGGCAGGTCAACGCGTCACGGTACGGATTGCAGGCCGGCGTCTTCACCCGCGACGTGAAGCGGATCTTCCGCGCTTACGAGGCCATTGACGTAGGCGGACTCATCATCAACGATGTGCCGACCTATCGCGCCGATCACATGCCCTACGGCGGCGTGAAGGAATCGGGCTTCGGACGCGAAGGCGTGCGTTATGCGATCGAAGAGATGACCGAGCCGCGCGTCCTGGTTATGAATCTGAGCTGACGCGGGCGTGACGTGCGAAATGCCGAAGATCAGGGTCAACGACGTCGAACTCTATTACGAAATCCGTGGCGCAGGCGAGCCGCTGCTGCTCATTGCCGGGCTGGGGTTCGGCGCCTGGAGCTGGTATCGTCAGATTCCCGACTTTTCACGGGCGTTCCTGACTCTCGCTTTCGATAATCGGGGCGCCGGACATTCGGAGAAGCCCGAGATGGCCTATACGATCGAGATGATGGCCGAAGATGCGGCGGCGCTGTTGCGAGCTTTGGGGATCGAGCGCGCGCACGTGCTCGGCCATTCGATGGGCGGTTATATCGCGCAAGAGCTGGCGCTCCGTCATCCCGATCTCGTGCTCCGGCTGGTGTTGGTCTCTACGAGTTTCGGAGGAAAAAATGCCGTGCTCATGTCGCCGGAGACGGCGGCGCAGATGCGCGCGGAGCTGGAAGCCGAGGATGTCGAAGAGGCGTTGCGACGCGGCCTTCGCTTGCGCTTCAGCGATCGGTTCATCACAGAGCATCCCGATCTCATCGAGGAATTCCTCGCCGCGAGGAAGGCGCATCTGCCTCCGCGCGCGGCCTGGCAGCGGCAGTTCGCCGCCTGCCTCAGCTTCGAGACGGAATCGCGGCTCGGGTCGCTGCGCGCTCCCACGTTGATCCTGACCGGAGATGATGATCCCATCGTCCCGGCGGAGAACTCCTACCGCTTGGCAGCGACAATTCCCCATTCCCGATTACGAGTATTCCCGGGCGCGCGACATCTGGTATTCATCGAGCGCGCGGAAGAATTTAACCAAGCCGTGATCGAATTTTTGAAGGCGGAGAGATGAAAACCTGAAGCGCACGGGCACGCGTCCTCCCGCCTGCGCCAAGCTCGGCGGGCAGGAGGCCGCGCTCCCAAGGATTTTCCGTGGAGGATGACGCATGGCAACAGCAAAAGCAGCAGTGATGCCGGATTTCAATCGACCCTTGGAGATTCGCGAGTATCCGCTGCCGGAGGAGATCGAGCCCGGAGCGGTCCTCGTCAAGGTCGAGATGGCGGGCATCTGCGGAACGGACGTGCATCTGTGGAAAGGACAATTGCCGATTCCCCGCCCGATCATTCTCGGCCATGAAACGGTGGGAACCATTGTGAAGCTCGGCGAGGGAGTGGAAACCGATTGGACGGGCGCGCCTCTTCGCGAAGGTGATCGCGTCGCCTGGTATGCCGGACGACTCTGCGGGCAGTGTTACTACTGCGTGCAGAAGCGGCAGCCGACGCGCTGCCTCAAGCGGAAAGCGTACGGGATCACCTACAACTGCGATCTCAGCCCTCACTTTTTGGGTGGCTATGCCGAGTATCACTATCTCCTGCCGGGTTCGGCCATCTTCAAGCTGGACGATCTGGCGACAGAAATGGTCGTGGGGGCCGGCTGCGCGCTCAACACGGCCGTTCACGGTATCGAGCGAATGGGCATCGGGTGGGGGGATACGGTTGTGATTCAAGGGAGCGGACCGGTGGGATTGGCGGCTCTGGCGGTGGCTAAAAGCGCCGGAGCGCTCACCACGATCATGATCGGTGGGCCAGCCCATCGGCTGGAGCTGGCTAAGGTCTTCGGCGTCGATCACACGATCAACATCGAGGAGGCCACCGATTCTGCCCAGCGCATTGAGCGGGTGAGGGAGTTGACCGGCGGCTACGGGGCCGACGCGGTGATCGAATGCGTGGGATTGCCGGTGGTGGTGCCCGAAGGCTTGGAGATGTGTCGCGACGGCGGGAAATATCTCGTGCTCGGCCACTATGGCGATGCCGGGCCGACGGCGATCAATCCCCATGTCATCACGCGAAAGCAACTGACCGTCTATGGCGCGTGGGCGAGCGAACCCCGTCACATGGCCATGGCCCTGGAGTTCCTGCGACGCGCGGGCGATCGGTTCCCCTTCGATCGTTTGATCTCCCACCGTTTCCCCTTGGAGCGCGCTGCCGAAGCGCTCGAAGCGACAGCTCGCTGGACCTCGATCAAGAGCGCGATCGTTCCCGGAGGCTCACCTCACGCGCACACGTCCTGAGGGGGCACTTCTGCGAGCATTTCTTCAAAAACGTGCCCTCGAATGAAGGCCTCCATCTGTTCATCCACCGAGAGGGGGAGGATCTTTCGGAAAAACGCTCCCCATTCCTCCCACCGGTCGAGCAGCTCCTGAGCGCGCGGGCTCGCCGTCGCACGAAGATGTGCGCGCAACAGAGCACGCACCAGCTCCTCGTCGTCGCGATCGAGCGGCACAAGGCGCACTAATTCCGGGTTGTATCGCTGCGGCAGACGCCCCCGTTCGTCGAAGACAAAGGCTAACCCGCCTGTCATCCCCGCAGCGAAGTTACGACCGACGTCGCCAAGAACCAGGACCACTCCACCAGTCATGTATTCACATCCGTGATCGCCCACTCCCTCGACAACGGCGATGGCTCCGCTGTTGCGCACGGCGAAGCGTTCCCCCGCTCGCCCCGCCGCAAAGAGTCGTCCACCGGTCGCTCCGTAGAGGACCGTGTTTCCCATGATGACGTTCTCATGCCACACATACGGCGCATCCTCCGGCGGTCGCACGATGATCTCTCCGCCGCGCATCCCCTTCCCCACATAATCATTGGCATCGCCGAAGAGGATCAGCCGCATTCCCGACATGCAAAAGGCCCCGAAGCTCTGTCCCGCTGTCCCTCGAAAGCGGAGTTCGATCTCCGTCCCCGGCAATCCGGCGTCTCCATAGCGTCGCACGATCTCACCGGCAATCCGTGCGCCGACCGTTCGATCCGTATTCCGAATCGGCAGCAGGAGGCGAACAGAGCGCTTTCCCTCAAGGGCCGGCTTCACCTCCGGCAAGAGGCGCTCATCGAGCGTGAGCACCGGTCGAGACCTCGCCGCGATCGTGGCTCTCGACGTCTCGCGATGCGACGAGGGCGCACCCGTACTCGAATGGCGCACTGCCAGACTCGGTTCGTCCCGGAGCAACTCCTCTAAGAAAAGACGCGCCTCCCGATGAGGAATGAGAACGTCCCGGCGAGAATCCGCCGAGAGCGATTCCTCTGCTCCCACCGCTTTGGGGATGAGGAGATCGGTCCGCCCAATGATCTCGTCCAAACTCCGGGCTCCGAGCTGGGCGAGGATCTCTCGAACCTCCTCCGCGATGAAGAGGAAAAACCGTTCGACATGCTCGGGACGTCCCGGAAAGCGTGCGCGCAAATCCTCGCGCTGGGACGCCACGCCAACCGGGCATGTATTCAAATGGCACTGCCGCGCCATCACACAACCGAGGGCGACCAAAGCCGCCGTTCCGAATCCGAATTCGTCCGCGCCCAACAGTGCCGCTACGATGACGTCACGCCCCGTCTTCAAACCACCGTCCACGCGCACACGCACGCGCTCGCGGAGCCCGTTGGCACGCAGAACGCGATGCACTTCGCTCACGCCCAGCTCCCAAGGGATACCCGCGTGTTTGATCGAGCCGAGGGGCGAAGCTCCCGTCCCTCCGTCGTGGCCGCTCACGTGGACGACATCAGCACCGGCTTTGACAACGCCGGCTGCGATCGTTCCAATCCCAAACTCCGCGACGAGCTTCACGGCAATGCGCGCCGTGGGATGGATCTGGCGCAAATCGTAAATGAGCTGCGCCAGATCCTCGATCGAGTAGATATCGTGATGGGGCGGGGGGGAGATAAGGGGAATGCCAGGGAGAGTGTGACGGATGCGGGCAATTTCTGAGGTGACTTTATGCCCGGGGAGTTGTCCCCCCTCGCCCGGTTTGGAACCTTGAGCCATCTTGATCTCCAGTTCGAGGGCTGAGCAGAGATACTCCGGCGTGACCCCAAAACGGGCCGACGCTACCTGCTTGATGGTGCTGTTGGACCACGTTTCATACCGCGCAGGATCCTCACCTCCTTCGCCGCTATTGGAACGCGCGCCGATCCGATTCATGGCAACAGCGAGCGCCTCATGCGCCTCACGACTGAGCGCTCCATGTGACATTGCCGATGTGGAGAAACGCGACAGGATCGCCTGGACCGGCTCCACCTCGTCCACAGGAAGCGGTGGAGATACGCACCGAATCTCCAGCAGATCACGGAGCGCGACCGGGGGCCGCTCCGCTACTCGGCGCGCGTATTGCCGATAGGCCTCACGATCGTCGGCCCGCACGGCTTGCTGCAACGCGCGAATGACGTCCGGGTTGAACGCGTGGTACTCCCCATACCGACGAAAGCGATAGAACCCGTGGTCCTCCAGCCCGGACGCTTCCTCCCGGAACGCCGATTCGTGAATCCGGAGGATATCGCGCGCCAAGCCCTCGTAACTCACTCCTCCGATGCGCGACGGTGTGCCCGTGAAACATTCCTCCACGACCTCTTCAGCCAGACCGATCGCCTCAAAGACCTGAGCGCCGTGATAGCTGAGGAGGACGGAGATGCCCATCTTCGACATGATCTTCAACAACCCCTTCTCCAAAGCGCGCACGTAATTCCGAAGTGCCTCGGCCGGATCCAGGCCCCGCTCGCGCGCGAGCGCCCTCACTGTCTCGAATGCGAGATAGGGGTATACGGCGCTCGCTCCATAGCCGATCAAACAGGCGAAGTGATGATCCTCGCGCGGTTCCCCGCTCTCGACAATCACGCTCGCCCGCAATCGAAGGCCTTGTCGAATCAGATGATGGTGCACGGCGCCGACAGCCAGAAGCATCGGCATGGGCGCATGCTCAGCATCCACCCCGCGATCACTGAGCACCAGCACGCTGGCTCCTTCGCGCACAGCTCGCTCGGCCTCTTCGCACACCCGGCGAACTGCGCGCCGAAGCCCCGACGGCCCATCCGCCGTCGGGAAGCACACATCGAGCCGAACCCATCGTCCCTCGCTTCGGTCGAGCACCCAGGCCAATGCCGCTTCATCGAGAATCGGGCTTCGCAGCTTGATCATGCGACAGGCTTCCGGCGACTCCTGCAGCCAGTGACCACGTGATCCCACAAGCATCGAGAGCGACATGACCAGCTGCTCTCGCAGGGGATCAATCGGTGGGTTCGTCACCTGAGCAAATCGTTGCTTGAAATACGTGTAGAGCAAGCGCGGCTTGTGCGAGAACACCGAGAGCGGTGTATCGTCGCCCATCGACCCCGTTGGCTCCTTGCCTTCCAGAACCATCTGCTTGAGGAGGATATCGAGATCCTCAGTCGTGTACCCAAAAGCGCGCTGCTCGCGCACAAGGGCCTTGGCCTCCCGAACCGGCTCTCCGGGGAGCTTTTCATTTCGCCTCTCTTCGGGTGGTCCCGTAATGAGATGCTCCCGAGTCCACCGGATATACGGCCGACGCGCCGCCAGTGTGCGCGTGATCTCCCCAGGATGTAGCAGCCGCTTTTCTACCGTATCCACGGCGAGCATCATCCCAGGCCCCAACCGCCCTTTCTCCACGATCTGCGCCTCCGCAAGAGGCAAAAGGCCGACCTCCGAGGCGACAATGACAAGCCCAGTGGCGGTCACCACATATCGCGCCGGTCGCAAGCCATTTCGATCCAAGACTGCCCCGACGAACCGCCCATCGCTGAAGCAGATCGCGGCTGGCCCATCCCACGGCTCCATGAGACACTCGTGGTACTCGTAAAAAGCCCGCACGTCCTCCTCTATGTCAGGGATCCCCTCATAAGCCTCCGGCACGAGCATCCGCATGGCCAGCAGTATCGGCCGCCCCGAGAGCACCAGCAGCTCCAAGACATTATCCAAATTCGCCGAATCGCTCCCTTCTTCCCACAGAATCGGCAAAAGGAGCTCCGCATCTTCCCCCCACACGGACGCCCTAATGTCCGCTTCCCTCGCCCGCGTCCATACCTGATTCCCTCGAAGCGTATTGATCTCCCCGTTATGTGCGAGCATGCGGAAGGGTTGGGCGAGCTTCCAGCTCGGCAGGGTGTTAGTGCTGTACCGCTGATGAAAGATCGCAAATGATGTTTTGAACGACCGGTTTTGCAGATCGGGATAAAATCGCCCGAGCTGTGACGAGACCATGAGCCCTTTGTAAACGACCGTGCGATGCGAGAGCGAAACAACATACGCGGAGAGCCCCGCTTCGCGCACCCGTCGCTCAATATGCTTCCGCAGCAGATACAACTCACGTTCCAAGCGCTCCCCCAAACATGGCTCTTCACCACTTGAGAGCAAGAACTGTTCGATCCGTGGGCACTCAGCTGCCGCCTTCTCGCCAAGAACTTCTCGGACGACGGGCACGGAACGCCATCCAATCCATCGCAGATGTCGTCGGCCGGGCCGATCCCCCCATCCGCGTACCGCTTCCTCGACGATCCTCCGCGCTACGGCAAGCGCCTCCGGCTCCGTTGGGAGGAAGGCCATCCCCACCGCCAGCTTCTCCGTAGGACAGAGACGTGCTCCCAGCCGCACCGCTTCACGTCGGAAGAAGCCCTGCGGAAGCTGAAAGAGCACGCCGGCCCCATCCCCCGTCTCTGCGTCTGCCGAAACAGCTCCCCGGTGTTGCAGTCGTCCGAGCGCTTCAAGCGCCCAGGCTAAAACCTCATGCCGCGCCTTCCCCTGAACATCCGCGATGAACCCAACGCCACAAGCATCACGCTCTCTCAACTCCTCTCCCCACCACCCCATGCCTTCTCTTCCCTCCCCAGATACTCTCCCCCTGCTCACACCGATGCCGTTGCGATGATATCCCCAGACCTCATATAAAGCGATTCAGGGAGAAGCGAGACGATGATGTCATACTCCCGTATGTCCTTGACAAACTGCCGAATCTCCTGAAGCAGAAACTGCCGAAACTCCTGCTCCGAATCAAACTGCTCTCTCTGACAGAGCAAAAACCGCATGATTTGCCCACATTCCCTCATAAGTCCCCCTCCCTGCAAATTTCTCTCTTGGAGTCAGCAAATACCGTGCCACAAGGAGAGACAAAGGGCTACACTCTATCGCATTGATGACAAACAGCTTACGAGAAAATCGCTGGGAAACACGCCTATCAAAATGAACAAAAATGTCATTTTCCACACAATATGAACAGAAAAGTAACAAAACAACTTCACAAGCGAACCCATCCTCCCTGAAACCAAGAGGAAGATCAGATGGAATATAACACTTTTGTCACAAATTTTTACCCTTCAGTACGGATTCGATCAAAGAATCAGGGAAAAAGTGCGGAGATTAAGAGCGAGGTGGACGGCTGCAGGTTAGTTCCCCGAACAGCTACATCGTCTTACCTGGAAAGCCTAATGGCTCGAACGAGTAATTTTCGCCAATGTAAGTGACAATCTTGTCTCAATATCTTGACATCGGCTTTAGGACATGGAATCTCCCTATCCTTTTTCTCCGCAATGAAATAGCAAGCGAAGGGAGCTTTGGCGCGGACACGGTACACAATTTGCAAAGCCATATACTCGCACGGCGGGGAAAGCGAGAGCCTCGCGCGGGTGTGCGTGGCTAGCCTCATGCGCGAGGCTCTCTCCCCCACTCCACTACGGAGGAGGTGTTTTTATGCTAATCGAGAAGAGAACATGGACGCAAGAAGGAGTTGGCACCAGAGTGATACAAGTCCTGATCGCGGGATTCGTCTTATCGGCTCCCCTTGCTGCTCAGGAGCCGGTCTCTCAAGAGGCGCGACAACGCGCTCAAGAAAACGGTTCCTCTTTTTTGAGAAGCGTGCAGTGGAACGGACATGTGGCGGTCTCCTACACCTACAACTCCACAGCGCGCTCTGCCAACACCTTTCGCGTTTTTGATGTGGAGGCTCGCCGGATAACTTTTCATCAGCTGGAATTCTGGGTCGAGAAGCCCCCTACTGTGGAGTCGCCCCTTGGTTTCGGCCTAGACGTCATGTTCGGCTCTGATGCCAAGAAGATCCACGCCACAGGCTTAGGGGATGCGGATGATCCCTTTGATCTCACCCAAGCGTATGTAACATATCGAGCTCCCCTGGGTCGGGGCCTGGAGTTCAAGATCGGAAAGTTTGTGACCCTACATGGAGCTGAAGTCATTCGCCGACCTGGGAACTTCAACATCTCTCGCTCGATCTTATTCGGCTATGCAATTCCCTTCACCCATACGGGGTTACTGGCGACCTATTCATTCACGGATCGGCTTTCTCTGACTCTGGGTATCGTCAATGGCTGGGACAACGTCACCGACAATAACACGGGTAAGTCCCTCCATGGCATGATCCTGCTTGTCCCACGAAAGGATCTGACCCTTACCGTCAGCGGCACGTGGGGACCGGAGCAAATGGACGTCAACGATCCGAAGCGAGGCGTGATTGACGTCGTCGCCACGTATAAGCCCATCTCCCCTTTGACCCTGATGGTGAACGTTGACTACGGAGCTGAGGCGGATGCGATTCCGGACGGAGCCCATGGAGCGAAAAGGGCCCGATGGTATGGAGCAGCGGGTTACATCATCTATGAGCTCACTCCACGGTGGTCCGCAGGTCTGCGCGGCGAATTCTTCAACGACCGAGATGGCTTTCGCTTGGGATGGAATGATCCCCGCACAAATCTTCCCTTGGGGCTCAATCTTCGGGAAGTGACGGGGACGATCCGCCATAAGATCGCCGACCAACTCTTCATTCATTTCGAATATCGGCGCGACTTCGCCAATCACCCGGTCTTCGGCCCGCCTCATGTGGGGAAGAGATCCCAGGGAACTTTCTCAGTGGAGCTCGTTTACCAACTGAAGTGATGACGTGCTGAAGTCACGCGGGAGGACCATGATGCTCCACGAAGGGGGCCCCTTGGCACCTATATTCGAAATCCCCGAGGGCGGCGGCGGAGCCATCCTGTCACACTGAAGCGCGATCGGCGGGGCGGTAATACCTCGTGCTCCACCGTGTCGCTTCGCAGAAGAACGAAGGTCCCGGCGCGCGGGAGGATATCTGAGGTAGTGCCTTGGGAGTCATAGATTCTCAAGGCGCCCCCATCCTCGTCGCTCCACACAGGATTCAGATAGAGGATGCAGGAGATCATCCGCTCATCGGCTGTGCGAAAGCGATCGCGATGGCGTTGGTAAAAGGCTCCCGGAGGAAAGACGGCGTAGTGAACCTCGAACTCGACGAGGCTGAGGAACAAAGTCTCATTCAAGGCCAACCGCAGCCGTTCGATCTCCGCTCGGTAGATGTGCTGGATGGGGGTTGGTGTCTCCTCGTCCCACCAGAAGATCATGTCTCCGCGGATTTCTGAACGCACGTGGTAATGTGCCCCACGCCCGATGCCAGCCGGTCGAAATCGGCCCTGACGCCAGAGATCGTATGCCTCAGCGAATAGCTCGCAGACGATCGCAGGGGGTAAAAAGCTCTCTGTGACCGCCCATCCCCGTTCTATAAGGTGATGGACCAACAGCGAGAATCGGTCTTCGGAGCGTCCGGTAGCGGAGCCCTTGCCCCACATCGGCCATGTATTATAGCGCATGGTCCGAAAGCGCTTATGGGGAGCTATCCGCTTGACAGGGGGAGCGATGATGAATAGGCTCCCCTTCTGCTTATGACACGACGGACAAGAAACCGATGGGCTCACTGTGCGCTCGCCGGGATACTCATGGGGAGCGCTTTCTGGCCCTCCCGTTTTGCGGCGCAGCTTTCGGCTTCCTTCCCCTCCTCATCGTCCTCATGGGTGATCGTCGGAGCAACCGTTATTGACGGCAGCGGTCAGCGTCGCTTTCGCGCCACTGTTCGTATTGTGGGGGATCGCATTGTCCGCATTGGACGGTTCGCCCCCGAGCCTGGGGAGCGTGTGCTTCAGGCCTCGGGGCTTATTCTGGCACCTGGTTTCATTGACCTCCACAACCATTCGGATCGCGGGTTGGACGCAGAACCGACGGCCACGAGTCAGATCGCTCAAGGAATCACGACGGTCGCACTGGGACTGGACGGGAGCTCCCCCTGGCCCATTGCCGACTACCTCAGGAGGCGCCGCGAGAATCCGGCGGCGGTCAACGTCCTGCTCTTTGTTGGCCATGCGACGGTGCGCCGGATGGTCATGGGGAATGAGACGAACCGGCCAGCCTCCGACCGAGAGATCGCGGAGATGGAACGGCTCGTCGAGCAGGGCATGCGCGAGGGCGCTTTTGGACTCTCCACAGGGTTAGAATACGACATCGGCTATCCGAGCACGACGGAGGAGATCATTGCTTTAGCGCGCGTTGTGGGGCGTCAGGGCGGTCTCTACGTAAGCCATATTCGCGACGAAGGAGATCGCATGTTGGAGGCCCTCGAAGAGGCGCTTCGCATCGGCCGTGAAGCGCGTATTCCGGTCCACATCTCTCACATCAAGCTAGCGACCGTGAGCGTCTGGGGGAAAGCCCGCGAGGTCGTCGCTCGGATTGAGCGCGCGCGTCGCGAGGGATTGGATATCACGGCCGACGCCTATCCCTATGAGGCATGGGCTTCGACGATCACGGTCTTGGTACCCAGCCGCCGACATGATGATCCGGCGGCCGTCGCCAAGGGTCTCGAAGACGTCGGAGGGGCGGATCGCGTCCTGATCGTGACCTGCCCTGCCCACCCCGAATACGAAGGGAAAACGCTTCAAGAGATTGCTCGGGAGCGCGGATTGACCCCTGTTCAAATTTACATGGAGATTGTTCGCGACGGAGGGGCCATGGTCGTGTGCCGCTCCATGCAAGAAGCTGATCTCCGCGTCTTTTACCGTCAGCCTTGGGTCATGGTCGCCAGCGATGGAGGCATTGGCATGCGCCATCCGCGAGGTGCCGGCGCCTTCCCGCGCGTCCTCGCCCGTTACGTTCGCCAGGAGCGCCTGCTCACGCTCGAGGAAGCTATCCGAAAGATGACCGGCCTCCCTGCCGCTCGTCTTGGGCTGAACGACCGCGGGCTCATTCGCGAGGGGTTCGCTGCCGATCTCGTCCTCTTCGATCCCCGCCGCGTTCAGGACCGTGCGAGTTTTCGCGAACCCCACCTCCTGCCCGAGGGCATCGAATACGTCTTCACCAATGGTCGTCTGGTGTGGGAGCGCGGTCGTCCGACAGGGGAACGTCCCGGTCTGGCTCTCGTCCCCGGCAAGCGCCCGGAGAGACCCGTGGGACTGAGGTCGGAGAAGCCCCGCCCTTCGATCACCGTGAGCGAGGGAAAACCGCTCTCGGCCTCATCCCCCGTAGAAGATCTTCGGCCCCAGATCCTTCAACCAAAGGATGGCGTCATCTGGCCGTCCTTCGGGTTCTCGTCGAACGCCGGCCTCAACCACTTCCCCAATGACCACGGCATGATCGCCTCGCTCGACGACATCCGCGACGCGACACTCGACAAAAGCGGGTGCGACTCGCAAGATGGGGCTCCCCGTCGCTCCCGCCTCATAGTCGTATCCGCCTATCTGCCGCTCATCGCTCTCCAGCGGTTTGAAGAAGGCGTAGGCGATCTCTCCCTGATCCTTTCCGAGGAAATTCAAGGCGAAGGCTCCGGAGGAGCGAAGCACTCCATAAATTCGCGAATCCACTTTGACGGCGACGACGACAAGCGGCGGCTGGAACGACGCCTGCGTCACCCAATTGACTGTCGCTGCGGCTGCGCCTTCCGATGAACGCGCCGTCAAGACGTACAACCCGTAGGGGATCATGCGCAATGCTGTCTTTTTCGCGTTCTCGTCCATCCTCGCCTCCGTGAAGGAAAGATGCGAAGGGATTCAATCTTATCAGAAGCATTCGCCTATGGGAAGGATGCTCCCTCGCACGGAAGCGCTGCGCGTTTGACCCGACCGCCGGATCTTGATATGGTGATGCGCGAAACACTCGCCGAGGAGGGAGCATGATGAAACAGCAACGGGCCATTCAGCAGATCGTGGTGATTCTCCTCGTTGGGGCGCTTCTTCCATCTCTTCCGGGCCTTCGCGCTCAGGAAGCGACATCCGGATCGAAACCGGAGGAGAAGAAAGAAGAGTTGCCCCTCACGCCAACAGAGAAGATCGAGTTCACGACGGACGAGGGCACGTGGATGTCGCTGGACGTCTCCCCGGATGGACGCACGATCGTCTTCGATCTTCTCGGCGACATCTACACGCTCCCCATCACCGGCGGCGAAGCGAGACGCATCATCGGGGGAATGTCCTTTGAGAGCCAACCGAGGTTCTCGCCGGATGGGAAGAAGATTGTCTTCCTCAGCGATCGGAGCGGAGCTGAAAATGTCTGGCTGGCCAATGCTGATGGCTCCGATCTGAAACCGGTGACCAAGGGGCGCAATCAGATGTTCGCCTCGCCGACGTGGACGCCGGACGGCCAGTATATCCTCGTCTCCCGTTCGAGCGATCCGATTGGGACGTTCTCCCTCTGGATGTATCACACCGAAGGAGGAACGGGTGTACTGATCGGGCCGCCGGATCCCCCTCTCCCTGAACCGGGTTCGCCGGAACCAGCTCGACCTCGTCAGAACAAGTTGGGAGCCGTCGTCTCGCCCGATGGGCGATACATCTATTATGCGGTGCGCACAGGAGCATTCACCTATAATGCCATGTTCCCCCTGTGGCAAATCGTTCGTTTCGACCGCACTACCGGGGAAACGACGACCCTCACGAATGCTCAAGGGAGCGCCATGCGACCCGTCCTCTCGCCTGATGGGAAGATGCTCGTCTATGCCACGCGGTATGAGACGGGGACGGGCTTGCGCGTTCGCGATCTCGAGACAGGCGAAGAGCGATGGCTGATCTATCCGGTCACGCGTGACGATCAGGAATCGCGAGCGACGCGCGACACGATGCCCGGCTATGCCTTTCTGCCCGACGGGCGGGCGCTCATCGTTCCGATCGAAGGGAAGATCTGGCGTGTGGACTTTGAGACGGGAAACCGCGCGATGATTCCCTTCACGGCTAAGGTCGAGGCGGAGATCGGCCCTCGCGTCTACTTCACCTCCCGGGTAGATGACCATCCGATGGTACGCGCGCGCCTGATCCGTTGGCCGGTCCTCTCCCCGGATGGCCGACGCCTCGCATTCACCGCGTTCAACAAGGTCTGGGTCATGGACTGGCCTTCGGGAATGCCCCGACGTCTGACCACCTCCTCGGTGGGAGAGTTCATGCCCGCATGGTCTCCGGATGGTCGGTACGTCGTGTACGTGACATGGTCCGAGCAGGGTGGCCACATCTTCCGCGCGGCGGCTGATGGAGGATCACCTCCGGAGCCCTTGACTCGCCGTCCGGCCTATTATTCGTCTCCCGTCTACTCGCCCGACGGTTCCAAGATCATCTTCATCTCCGGGCCGACACATCAGCACCTCTATGCCGATCTTCGAGGACACCGCTCTTCCCTCCCCCTCGATCTGCTTCCTGACGAGACGGCGGCGGAGATCAGTGGCCTCCCGTCCGGAATCGGACTCGATCTGCGTTGGATTCCTTCCGAAGGAGGAGAATCTACGCTCATTGGGCCGACGCAAGGGGGGTACGCACCCCACTTCGGGCGCGAACCCGACCGCATCTACCTGACGACTCCGAGAGGATTGGTCTCACTGCGGCTCGATGGATTGGATCGTCGCACCCACTTCCGCGTGCGCGGTTCAGCGCCCGGTCCTTTCCCGCCCGATGCCGAAGAGATTCGAATCTCGCCCGATGGAGAGCGCGCGTTCGTCAGCTTGCAAAACAAGCTCTTTCTGATTCCCGTCCCGAGAGCTGGAGGCGAGACGGTCACGATCACGATCACGCCGAACGGACAGTCGGCCGTGCCCATCACGCGCATCTCTCTAGACGGAGGCGATTATCTCAACTGGTCGGCTGACGGAAAGGCGATCACATGGTCGTGGGGAGCGAAGTTCTATCGCCAGGACCTCGCGGCGGCAGCACCGAACGCGACGGACATCATCGTCGAAGTTCCTCGGGCACGACCGAGCGGTACGATTGTCCTCAGCGGCGCGCGACTCGTCACGATGAGAGGGGATGAGGTCATCGAGCGCGGCGACATCGTGATCACTGGAAACCGCATCGTCGCTCTCGGTCCGAAAGGGAAAGTTCCCATCCCCGACGGCGCCCGTATTCTCGATGTGACCGGGAAGACGATCATCCCGGGCTTCGTGGACGTGCATGCGCATATGTGGCCGCCGCGCGGCGTGCATCACACGCAAGTGTGGCAATACCTGGCCAATCTCGCCTACGGCGTCACGACGACGCGCGATCCCCAGAGCTCGACGACCGACGTCTTCGCGTATGCGGATCTGGTCGAGGCTGGCGAGATTCTCGGGCCCCGGATCTTCTCGACCGGCCCCGGCGTCTTCTCGCGCTCGGGACTTGACGATCTCAACGCGACGCGCGCTTTCCTCAAGCGGTACAAAGAAGCCTATCAGACGAACACGCTGAAGCAGTACGTGGCCGGCGATCGGATCGTGCGGCAGTGGGTAGCCATCGCCTGTCGGGAGCTGGGGATCACGCCGACAACCGAAGGGGCGCTCGATATGAAACTCGATCTGACGCAGATGGCTGATGGTTTCTCCGGACAGGAGCATGCGCTCCCGATTCAGCCGCTCTATAAGGATGTCATCGAGTTCGTCGCCCGAACGCGGACGTTCTACACTCCGACGATTCTGGTCGCGTATGGAGCGCCGTTCACGGAGAACTTCTTTTTCCAGTCGGAAGATGTGCATGGGAATCAAAAGCTGCGCCGCTTCATCCCCCATGAACTGTTGGACACGATGGTCCGGCGTCGGCGGCAGTGGTTCTCGGCTGAGGAGTACGGGCATGTGGGAATCGCCCGCGCCTGCGCGGCTATCGTCCGCGCGGGGGGGCGGGTGTGTCTCGGCAGCCACGGGCAGCTTCAAGGTCTCGGCGCGCATTGGGAGCTGTGGAGCATCGCCTCGGGAGGGATGTCGCCGCATGAGGCGTTGAAAGTCGCCACCCTCTTCGGTGCGGAAGCCATCGGTCTGCAGCACGATCTCGGATCGCTCGAGGTCGGCAAACTCGCCGACCTCATCGTGCTCGATCGGAATCCGCTCCAGGACATCCGCCACACGATCAGCATTCGCTACGTGATGAAAAACGGTTTCCTCTTCGAGGGCGACACGCTCGATCAGATATGGCCTGTACCGAAGAAGTTGGAACGGCCGTACTGGTGGGGAGGAGATCCTCCTGCGGCAACGTCCCATCCATAGCTGCGGACGTCCTCGTCACCGATGGCGCTATGGGAGACGAGCGCGCCCATCACGGGTTCTCGTGCTCGATCTCCGCACCGAGAGCGCGGAGCGCGACGTCGAGCTGAGCGTATCCGCGCTCCACATGCTCGATCCCCTCGATGACGCTCTCCCCATGGGCCGCCAACGCAGCCAGGATGAGCGCCGCTCCTCCCCGAATGTCCGTCGCGCGCACCGTTGCCGGGCGCAACGGCGTCGGGCCGAAGATGCGAAGAGCGTGGAAAAATTCCGGGCGATCATCATCGAGGTTGAAATTGTACACGGCGTCCGGGTCCTCCACCGGAGGATTGAAGAACTCGATTCGCGCCCCCATCTGCTGCAGCTCACGAGCATAGTGAAATCGGTTCTCGAAGACGGTCTCATGAATGATGCTCACGCCGTGGGCTTGTGTGAGCACCGATGCCATAGGCGGCTGCCAATCGGTCATGAACCCCGGATGGGGTGCTGTCCGAATGGACGCGGATCGGAGAGGTCCCCGATACCACACGCGCCATGTCGTCCCCCTCCATGCCGATCCGGCGCCGATCTCCTCCAGCACACTGAGGAAAGCGCGCACATCGGGCCGCCGCACCTCTTCGATTTCGATCTCCCCTTTTGTCGCAAGCGCCGCACACGCGAACGTGACCGCCTCGTTCCGATCCGGCATGACGCGATGACACGCGCCCTGCAATTGGGGGACGCCCTCGATCCGGATCGTCCGCCCATCGGCGCGACGGATGCGCGCCCCCATCGCATTCAGGAAGGCGATGAGATCATCCACCTCAGGTTCTTGCGCCGCGTTCTCCAACACCGTCTCGCCTCGAGCGCACGCGGCCGCCAGAAGCAAGACTTCCGTCCCCGTGTGCGTGTTCTTCGGAAAGCGATACCGCGCCCCGTGCAGGTGCGTTGCGCGCACCCGAAGGTATTCCCCGCACACGTCCACGCGCGCGCCGAAGGCCTCGAGCCCCGCGAGCACACGGTCGAGAGGGCGATGTCCGATGCGATCCCCTCCGGGCGTGGGAACGAACACCTCCCCGAAGCGCACGAGCAACGGCACGATGAAAAATAGCGATGCCCGTGTTCGCGCGAGCGCACAATGGCGCACATGCGCCTCTCGGATTGAACGCGGATCAATGATCCATGTCGTCGCCTCCGACCGCGTCACGCATCCGCCCAACGCTTCGATCACGCGCGCGACGATGCGCACATCTTCGACGTCGGGAACGTTCTCTAAGACGCTCGGACCATCGGCCAAGAGCGCAGCGATCATGGCCTTGAAGGCCGTATTCTTCGCTCCGCTTATGCGAACGCGTCCGCCAAGAGGTCGTCCGCCTCGGACTCGCCACCTCACGGGTCCCATATCCCCACGTATCGGATCTCCTCCTCCAGAAGGAGTCCGAATCGCTCGCGCACAGCCGCCTTCGCCATCTCGATGAGCGCGCGAATCTCGCGCGCCGTCGCCCCTCCGACATTGAGGATGAAGTTGGCATGCATATCCGAGATCTGCGCTCCGCCGATCCGATATCCCTTCAATCCACATGCCTCGATGAGGCGACCGGCATAGTCCCCTGGAGGATTCTTGAAGACGGAGCCCGTGCTCGGCCCCGAAGGCTGATGCCGCCGCGCTTCGAGCATCCGGCGCATCTTCGCCTCGATGTCGGAACGCGGCGCTCGATATCCCCGCAGTCGAGCTGCCAGCACAATGTCGCCCGTTCGTTGGAACCGACTGCGCCGGTATCCGAAATCCATCTGCGCGGGCGACCATACGACGGCGTTCCCCTGCTCATCCAAACCCTCTACCTCACACACGCGCGCACTGATCCACTCCTCCCGCGTCCCGGCATTTCCGACAATCGCTCCGCCGAGTGTCCCAGGAATGCCCACGAGGAACTCGAATCCGCCGATTCCCTCCTCGTACGCCCGACGCGCTACGGTCATCAGATGTGTGCCCGATTCGGCCCAGATCTCCTCCCCCCGAACTTCCATGCGATCCGCGCGATTCAGAATGACGAGCCCGGGGACACCGGCATCGGAGACGAGGACATTGGCCCCATATCCGAGGATGGTCACAGGCACCCCCATCGCGCGGGCCACACCGACGGCGGCGATCACCTCCTCTCGCGTGCGGGCGATGAAGAACCACTCGGCCGGCCCTCCTACGCGCCAATGGACATAAGGGGCCAAGGGCTCTCCCTGTCGGAGCCGTCCTGGCCCCACCTGCTCTTCGAAAGCGCGCGCGAAGGCACCGACGGCTGCGTGTGCCGCTTCCTTCTCTCGGACCATGATCTTGCCTCAGAAGCGTGCGGTTCGCGCTTCAGTTCACGCGCAAGAGTTCCTCCAGAGCGACTCGCGCCTCGGTCCGCTCGTCGCGATATTTCACAATGACCGGCGTCAGGAGAGAGAGCCCGTGTGCGCGCGCGAACTCTCCGGGAGCCGGCCGCGCTCCCGGAACGACGACCGCCCCTTCCGGAATCACCAAGGGCTCGTCGCGCGTGCCGCGATAGAGGCATGCGCGCACGAGATCGTAGACCGGAGTCGAGCCGGTCAGGATGACGCCGGCCCCGAGAACAGCCCGTCGCTTGACGATCGTCCCCTCGAAGATACCGCACTGACTTCCTACAAGCACGTCATCCTCGATGATGACCGGCCATGCCCCCGGAGGTTCCAGCACTCCGCCGATCTGCGCCCCAGCGCTCACGTGCACGCGCTTGCCGATTTGTGCGCACGATCCGATCAGGACGTGCGAATCCACCATCGTGCCCTCATCCACATACGCCCCCACGTTGATATATGAGGGCGGCATGATGACGACGCCGGGCGCGATGTACGCCCCATCGCGAATCGCCGAGCCCCCCGGCACAAGGCGAATCCCCGCGCGCACCCCATCCAGGGCTTTCAGAGGATACGTGTCCTTGTCGAAGAACCGAAACCGGTCGGCGATCGCATACTCGGTGAGCGCGCCGATCCGAAAGCCGAGCAGAATCCCCTTCTTCACCCACGCGTTCACGATCCACCGCCCTTGGACGGGTTCGGCCGCCCGAATCCGCCCTTCATTGAGCTGCCGTTTGAACTCCTCGAAGACAGGGCGACCCTCCCGCCGCGCTTCCTCCGTGGGCATGTCGAAGAGCCGCTCGATCTCAGCCTTGAGTCGCGCGCCTTCCATATCCGGCCTCCAGCGGTATGAGATTCAGATCGGCGAGAATGCGCCGCAGCCGCTCGCGCGTCTCCGTGCGCGGCGGGACAAGCGGCAGACGATAATTCTCCTCGATCAGCCCCATCATGGCCAGAGCCGCCTTGACTGGAATCGGGTTCGTCTCGAAGAAATTCCCGCGCATGAGCGGCAGCAGCCGATAATGAAGCGCCCGCGCGCGCTCCAGATCTCCGGCCAGTGCCGCTCGGACCAACTCCCGCATCTCCGCCGGCGCCTCGTTGGCGACAACCGAGATCACGCCATCCCCCCCGAGGGCGAGAATCGGCAGCGTCCACGCATCATCCCCGGAGAGGACGAGGAACCCTTGCGGCCGCCTCCGCAAAATCTCCATGATCTGCTCCAAGTTCCCCGACGCCTCCTTGACGCCGATGATGTTCGGGATCTCGGCCAAACGGAGGACGGTCTCCACATCGAGGTTGCACCCGGTCCGACTCGGCACGTTGTACAGGATCACGGGAATGCGTACGGACTCCGCGAGCGCTCGGAAATGTTGATAGAGCCCCTCCGGCGTCGGCCGGTTGTAATACGGGGTGATCGAAAGCACGGCATCTGCTCCGGCCCGCTCGGCGTGCTGGGCCAATTCGACGGCTTCTTCCGTCGAATTGGTCCCCGCGCCGGCGATCACCGGCACGCGCCCGCGCACGCGCTCGACAACGCGACGAATGATCTCGCGCTGTTCTTCCGGGCGCAATGTGGCGCTCTCCCCCGTCGTCCCACACGGGACAATACCGTCGGTTCCGGCAGCGAGCTGGAAATCCACGAGCGCATCCAGCCGCTCCTCATCCACCTGTCCATCGCGCCGAAACGGCGTGACCAAGGCGACGAAACATCCTCGAAATCGGCCCATCTCGGTCATAGGTCTCCTCCTCGCATGAGATGATCCACAACCTCCTCGAACGAAAAGATGCCCCGGCGGTCTCTCGCGAATCGGGCTGCCGCGAGCGCTCCCACAGCGAAAGCTCGCCGGTGGCGAACGGTGTGCCAGATCTCCACAGTCTCAAACGGGGCATCGAATCCCACAAGATGTGTCCCGGGATGCGCGCCGGCGCGAATCACGGCGACGCTGATCCCCTCCGGCGGGATTCGCCCCTCAAGCCGCGTGACCAGATGCGTCTTCCGCCCCAGATGCTCGAGCACGATCTGGCCCAAGCGCCCTGCGGTGCCGCTCGGATGATCGGCTTTCCGCCGATGATGCCACTCGACAATATAAGGGTCGAAATCGGGAAGATTCCGAAAAAGGCGCGCTCCATACGCCACAAGGCGGAAGAGCACATTGACGCCCAGGCAGAAGTTCGGCCCGTAAACGAATCCCACCCCCGCACGTTCGATCATCGGCCGCACCTCTTCCAACCGATCGTACCATCCCGTCGTGCCGACGACCATCGGCTTGCGCGCTGCGGCGACGCGCTGAATGTTCGTGACGACCGCCTGTGGCGTGGAGAAATCCACACAGACATCCACATCGCGCAAGGCGTCCTCGGTCAATCCCCTCCCCTCCGGATTCGTGCGCGAGGTGAAGATTGGACCGATCTCGAAGCCAGCCTCACGCGCCGCCTGCTCCACCTCGCGCCCCATCTGGCCGTATCCGATCAACGCGATTCGCATAGCACCCTCCGAAAATAAAAAGCCCCTCGAAACCGAGGGTTTCGAGGGGCTCGATCCACGCCGGCCCACGCGAGGCTATGGTCGCCTCTCAGGCCGGGGAGGACCGAGCCCCATGCGCTTGACCCGCTTGTACTCGAAATGACAGGAATGAGAGCGCTCCCGAGCGACGGGATTCCCACCGGAGTGCCCGAGCGCTCCTCCGCTCATCTCACCGCCCATTCTTTTTCGTCCGCTTCCGTTCATCGCGCGACACCCTAGGAAATACCACATCCTCTCCATCGCGTCAACCCGCCCCCTCCAAGACGTCGAGGCGAAAGAGGCTCCCTCGGCTCCCTAGAAGGGCATCGGCTTCACATCGAAGGCGCGAAAGAGGGCGCGTTGATCGGAGAGCGCGGATCCAAAGACCGGAAGCCATGGGAAGAAGCGGTTCGGCCGAATGAACGCGCTCTGCCCGGAAGGAAGGCGATTCCATCCCCGTGGCGGGTTCGACAGTTCCACAATCTGCGTATACGTCGCCCGATTCGCCCGGAGCACCGGAGGTCCCACAACGAATCCAAAGAGATGCCGAAAGCGAATCATCTCGCGCGCGACCCATGGCCCCATCCACATTGATCCATAGGTGCTCACGAGATCCTCCACGGCCTCGCGCGCGCTCATCACGAGGACATCACGCCAGTCCGCGCCGTTGAAATAGTCACGCGTCGGGGGAACACCGGAACGTTCCCCCTCCACGACATGGAGCACCATGTTGAACGTGACGTGCGAGAGCATGTCGCTTCCCAACTCATCGGCGAAGGTGTTCATGATGAAGCGCCGCAGAATAGCTTCGAAGATCACGTTCGCCGGCTCCACGGTGGGCGAGGTGCGAGCGTCGGCATACAGCGCGCCATCCCAATTCTGCAGCAGTCGCGCGACCGCTCCTAATCGCGGATCGCCGGAGTTCGCTTCGTTCAGCGCCTGCACGAGATAGTCCCTCAGGAACTCCACCTTCGGCCCCGTATCATCGAACCGAGCGATATCCTCCTCCAGAGCGAGCAGGTCTTCGATCCCGAGCCGAGCATCGGTTCGCCTCTCCCCATTCCGCCGAAGGAGCCTCACCGGCTCCGTCAGCAGAGCCATCATCCTCAACACCCGATGCTGCTTCCCGAAGAGCACATCGTCCGGATTATCGAAATCAACCGTCGGCTTGTTGTTCCAATTGGCGAGCCATCCCTGCCGTGGATTCCGCACGTGCGGCACAGGGCGCATCGCAACGCTCCACTCCGCTTCACCCGTTCCCGGTAAAGGGAGCCGCGGATCATATCCGTCTGGCCGGATGGGAATCCACCCAGCGAGCCAATAGGCGATATTCCCGTCCACATCGGCGTAGAGGAAGTGGTGCGACGTGGGGATCCGACGGACCGCCCGTTCGAAATCGTCCATGTCCCGCGCTCGATTGATCTCCAGAAATCCCACCCACGTCTCCGTCTCCTTCAACCAATGCGCCCGCTTGAGCGTGACCGCGACATGATTCGCCTCATCCACGTAGAGCACCGGCCCATGGACCGTGCGCTTCACGAGCACTGTTCGCGTCGCCGTCGCGCGCAGGGGGAATCCCAAGGGTGATGTCCGGATGGCGATGACTTCCTCACGTATCTCCATGCGCCGATATGCTCCCTGATAGAGATACTCGTCGTGATCCGCGGGGTTCAAGCGCTCGATGTAGAGATCGGTGTTATCACCAGGCCCACTGGTCGTCGTCCATGCGATCCGCTCGTTGTGACCGATGAGGACAGCCGGCCCGCCCGCGAAGGCCATTCCCGTCACGTGCCACCCCGGGGCTTTCAAATGCACCTCGTGCACGACGTCCGGATAGAGAAATCCCATCTGCGGTCCACCGAGCAAGAGCGGATGCCCCGTTCGAGACTTCGTCCCATTCACGACGAGTCCGAAACTCCCGAATGTGACGGGCAGCCCCAGGAGTTGAAAAAGCACCCGACGCCGCTTCTTCCAGCGCTCATACGCCGCGAGGAAAGGCCGAAGATCGGGGAACCAGTGGGGGAGGGACACGCGAGAGATCCGCCGCTGTGAGCGCGCGTGCGCAGCGAGCTTCGAATTCCCCCTTTCTGCAGCCCTGTATTCTTCCGGAGGCACGGTCACGGGAGCTTCCGGATCGTTCATCCACCGCAGATCGTCGAAAATCTCTTCCCCCACGTCCCCCCCATGCCGCTTCACGAGCTGCTGATAGAGAACGAGATTCTCCAATTCCCGCCCTCCTCGCTCTCCGAAGATGCGCGCCGCCAAACGGCAGATGGCGATCGAATCCGTGATCGTCCAGGGCTCCGGGAAATATCCGAGGACGTGAAATTCCCAGGGGAGCTTCCGCCGTGGATCCTCCCGCGCTTCCGCCAGATACCGATTGATTCCATCACGATAGGCGGCAATAGCACGCTGCGCGAAATCGGGCATCGCTTCGTACATGGCCTGATACTCCGACTCCGTATATCCCTGCTGGCGCTGTTCTATATCCAGCTCCACGATTTCGACCGGACCTCGCACTTCAACATGGATCGCGAGATTGCCCAACACTTCAGCCAAGCGCCCACGCGCGGCCCGCCGGAAGACCTCCAATTGCCAGAGCCGATCCTGGGCGACGGCGTAGCCGTATGCTTCGAAGAGGTCATATTCGTTCTCGGCCTCGATGCTCGGCCGTCCATACTCGTCCCGAGAGATGTGCGCGGTCGAAACCACTCTCCCCGAAGCCCATGGATCCGCGGTGATCCCCACGCTTCCCAGGATCAGCATCAGACTCACACACCCGACACCCCACCGAACGAGACATCGAGACGTCCGGCCCATATTTCCCTCCCGTCATATTTCCGGGGGAGAAGAAGCGCTCCGCTGCCACACGCGGAAAGGATCATCTCCTCCTCTTCCGAGGAGGCGCCTGCTTCTCCACCCACCGCTTTGTCCCCGTCCTCCACCGGGGATTATAAGAAGGCACGCGATGCGGGACAAGAGGGTCTTAGAAAAAGAAGAGGAGCCATCCGTCCGCGCTCACGCCGATTCCGGCGACGTGGGCTCGGAATCCGATGAGGGGGGCACGCCGAAGGAGCGATGCTCCTTTCTCCGGTAGAAGATCGAACGATGTAATCCCGAGAGCCGAGCGGCCTCCGCGACATTCCCTCCTGCTCTCTCGAGCGCATGCCGGATCAAGGCGTCTTCCAACTGGCCGATATACATCCGCGCGATCTTCAGGATCGCGCGACGGCGCTGCTCCAAGTCCTCTCGATTCACAGGCGGCGTGCGCAAGAAGGCGCGAAAGGGGTTCTTCTCCACATCGAGGGGACGCGGCGGCGCCAGGAAAGGCTCCGGCAAATCCTGAACGCGGATCTCATCGGTCGGGGCGAGCCACACGAGCCGTTGCACGAGGTTCTCCAATTCTCGCACATTGCCGGGGAAGGCATACTCCTGAAGGGCCGCCAAGGCCTCGGGATGGAAGCGAAGCGCTGGGCGCCCGGCAGCCGGAGCGTACTTCTTCAGGAAGTGCAGAGCGAGCAGGGGGATGTCCTCCGGACGTTTCCGAAGCGGCGGAATGCGCAACGGAATGACGTTCAACCGATAGTAGAGCGCCTCCAGAAATTTCCCCTCCGCGACCATCTGCTGGAGCCTGCGACTCGTCGCGGCGACCACGCGAACGTCCACGCGAATGGGTTTCCCTCCCCCCAAGCGCTCGAACTCATGGAATTGCAGGAACCGCAGCAGCTTCGCCTGCACCGAGAGCGGCAGCTCACCGACTTCATCCAGGAAGATCGTCCCACGATGCGCAAGTTCCACGCGCCCGAGACGACGCTCGACGGCTCCGGTGAAGGCCCCTCGCTCATGGCCGAACAGCTCCGATTCGGCCAGCGTCTCCGGCAGGGCCGCACAATTGACGACGATAAAAGGAGAGTGGGCTCGCGGACTCAGTGCGTGGAGCACGCGCGCGAGCATTTCCTTCCCCGTCCCGGACTCGCCTTCGAGCAAGACCGTCGCCGAAGAAGGGGCCACATGGACAATCGTTTGGACGACCCGCCGCCACTCAGCGTTGATCCCCACGAGATCCTGAAGGATCTCGTCCGGCGGCTCGCGCGAGAGCACATCGCGAGCCGCGAAGGCCGTCTGCAGCCGATCGGCGGCCTCCAGATACACGGCAATGAGCCGGGCTGCATGCGTGAGGAACTCCCGATCCGCCTCCGTATACATGGCGACGACGGAATTGTTCTCCACGTAAATCGCGCCGAAGCTCACCCCTCCGATGGCGAACGGAGCCACAAGCGCCGAGCGCACGCCCCGCCGCACGACGCTCGTCTCCTGCGAATACACGGGGTCGGAGAGCGCATCGCGAACGAGCAGAGTTTCGCCGGAGGTGAGCGCACGCCACAGGAGCGTTCGGCTGAACGTATGCTCCTCCGACATCAAATCTCCGGAACGGAAATTCCGAGCGCACGCAAGCAGCACGCGCTCCGGATCCGCCCCCACCTCGCTTCCGATCCGAAGTCCTCCCGGATACAGCACCAGCAGAACGCGCTCCGATTGCGTCTCAGCGAGAAGAAGATCAGCCGTCCGCTCCAGGAACTCCTCCGACGATGCGCTACGGAAGTATAGGTCGGCCAACTGTCCGGCGAGGCGTCCGAGGCGACTCTGTACCGCAAGCGGTTGAAGCTCGGCGACCACGCGATCGAGCTTCTCCAGCTCATCGCCGCGAATCCGCCGGAGCGCTTTCGCGAGCGTCGTCAACAGGTGCCGAGCTTCCGATTCCGAGAGGTGCTCCTCCGATGCGCGACCGGCGTCGTGCTCCAGGCGTTCGAGAGCCCATCGGAGTTCACGAAGGAGGCCGGTCGCTCTCTCCACCTCCGCGCCCATATCTCATGGCCCCTCCACGCACAGACCACAGGGCAGGCACATCCCATCGCATTCGCAATAGCCGATGGGACAGATTCCGTCCAGGCCGAGCGCCTCGCTCAGGAACGCGCGCACGCGCCGCTCGACGTGCGCGGCTCGCTTCGCCCGCTGCGAGGCCGTCCGACCTGCCAGGAAGTAATACACGGCGAACCGCTCGAAGGCGGCGAGTACTTCTCGCAGCCGTATATACGGGGCCAAGTCCTCTCCCACCAGTTCGCGCGTCTGCACGTCCCACCGATCCCACTGATTCTTCCGGGCCAGTTCTTGCACGACCGGAGACAGCTCGCCAACAGCCTCCTCGCGCGTTGGCCGCCTCCCGACTTTCCGCACCGGAATGCGAACTTTCACCACAGCTCCCCTCTTTGCGTTCGTCGTCTTCTTCATCACAGACTCTCCTTTCAGGGAAGGTTTTCGATCATCCTGATCACACTCCAGCTCGCTTGCCTCCCGTAGTAGAGGATCCGTCCATCCGGAGCCCATGCGAGAGTGGAGAAATAAACGCGAAGATCCGTATTCCTCGTCCGCTTCGTCGTTCGCCCTTCTGTCGAAAAGGTCCACAGATTGTCATACCCATCGGCGCGCGAGACGTAAGCGATCATGCGGCCCGTGGGGGAGAGCGAGAGGGTCACCAAACTGGCGGCCGAAAGCACGCCGAGGTGGCGCTGCGTTCCATCAGAGACAGCGACACGGACAAGGTGAACTTCTGGCACCACATGAGGAGAGAGGCGCGGTCCTTTCGCCGTCGCCAGGAGAAGAGCCTCGCCGGCTCCCACCCATCCCACAAGCCGCACCACATCCCGACTCTGCAGGAGCAAGATCGCACGCCGCCGTTCCACCTCGCTCACCCAAACCCCCCACCGAACCTCCGCAGCCGCTTTTGACTCCGAGATAAAGGCGAGACGTCGGCCATCGGGAGACCACAGCGGACAGAAGAAGGACAGCGCGCGATCCGTATTCTCCGTCACCCGGATCTCTTCCGGAGGATCGAGCGCAGTGATCCAGATATTCGAAGCGCCCGTCCGCAGTGACACGTAAGCGAGGCGACGGCCCTCGGGGGACCAATTGAAATCCCGCGTCTGCAACCGATTGAACGGCAGAAGCCCATACCCCCCATGAGATACCCCTGCCGACGTCACCCGACGCTCTTCCCCTCCGGATGCGGGAACGACCCAGAGGTCGAGTTGGCCGCTCGCGTCACGGCGCAAGAAAGCCAGATGCCGACCATCGGGCGACCACGCGGGATCAAATCCCGACGTGGTGAACCGGATCGCCGGCTCCTCTCCGCCGAGGGCTCTCACCACGATCCGGGAGCGAAACAGATCTCCTCCGGCGCTCGATTCCGGCTTCGCTTGAAACGCGAGGGCACGCCCATCAGGGGACACCTCCGGCCACAATTCCACACCGATCTCCGTCGTGACTTGGAATTCCTCCCCCGTGTGCAGATTCACTCCCCAGATGTCCGCATCGTCCTTGGAGAGCGAGTACAACAGGCGCCGCCCATCGGCCGAGACGTCCGAGACGAACAGATCCGCATCGCTCGAGGTCAGACGCCACGACAGTCGCCGCTCCACATCGCTGAGGCAAATCTGATAGACCTCGCCATGCTTGCACGCATAGAAGAGGCGCCGCCCATCGGGATGCCAGACCGGGAACCGCTCCTCCTCCGGACTCTCCGTCACCCGCACCGGTTTGCCCTCCTCAAGAGAAAGCACCCACACGTCGGGCTGTCCCCCTTGAACGTCCACATAGGCGATCCGACGCTCATCCGGCGAGAGGCGGAAATCCACAACGCGCGACGTCTGCGGATCGAAGTGGGTGAGCGCGGTGACGCGTCGCGAGGCGAGATCAACGGCATAGAGGTTTCGCTCCGCTTCGTAGTAGATGATATTTCGCGCGGCCGACCACGCGATCACATTCACCGGACTCAGGCGCGCCGATGCTGCGCGAGAGATGACGTGAAGCAGTGCCGGCACGCCCCCCAACGCAGGAATCACCCAGATACCCAGCTCTCCCCCTCGATCGGAGAGAAAAGCGATCTGTTGACCATCAGGCGACCAGATGGGGGAGCGATCTCCCCACTCATCCCGCGTGATGGGAATCGCCGCCCCGCCGAGCGTTTGCTGAACCCACAGGTCAGGATGCCCTCCCTTCCGAGAGGCGAAGACGATCATCTTCCCATCGGGCGAGAAGCGCGCGCGAGGCGGGCTCTCACCGGGCTCGTTCTTCCAATTGATGAGTTGCGTATGGCGCAGCGACGCGATCCATTCTGCTCCCGAGCGATCGTCGGAGCGAAGGGAGAGCCACAGAGCGAGCCCTATCCCCGCACCGATCACCGAGATCGTGGCCGCGCGAATCACAGGGATCCGCCACCCGCCGCGCCTTGCTCCCGGCTGCCTCTCCGAGATCGTGCGAGAGAGGGACACGATCCGAAAACCACTCACCGCATACCCTTTCTCGCGCCCGAACGCGACCAAATCCTCCTTCATCTCCGCGATCGTTTGGTACCGATCGGCCGGATCCTTCCGCAGCGCTTTCCGAACAATGCGCTCCAACTCGAAATCCACAGTCGGCACGAGGGCGCTCATGGGCTCCGGCTCATCGTAGAGGATGGCATGAAGGATCTCGATATCCGTGGCTCCGCGAAACGGCCTCTGCCCCGTGAGCAGTTCATAGAGCAACGTGCCGAAGGCGAAGATGTCGCTGCGCGCGTCCAGAGGCTCGCCCCGCACCTGTTCGGGCGACATATAGGGAGTTGTCCCGATGAGCGCCGATGTCCTCGTAATCTGCGAGAGCGTGAGCGCCTCCTCCGCACGCCGCTCCTCCCAGCGCACGCGTTTGGCCAACCCGAAGTCAAGAACGATCGCGCGATCGCGCTCGTCCACGATGACATTCGAGGGCTTGATGTCACGGTGGATGATCCCCTGCCGATGCGCCTCTTCCAATGCTTCCGCGATATCCACGGCATATCCCAAGACCCGCTCGACCGGCAACGGCCCGTGTTCGAGCAATTCCCTCAATGTCCTCCCCGCAATATAGGGCATGGCGATGAAGACGATGTCCTCGACCTCCCCGACCTCGTAGACCGCGCAAATATTGGGGTGCTGCAGCGCAGAAGCCGCGCGCGCTTCTCGGAAGAAGCGGCGTCGTGCCTCCCGGTCAGCGACGAGCGAGGGCGCGAGCACCTTGAGGGCAACCGTTCTTCCCAACCGCAGGTCCACAGCTCGATACACATCGGCCATCCCCCCGCGAGCGATCCAGTCTTGGACTCGGTAGTGGGAGAGAATGGTTCCCGGCAGCACGCGTGGATTTCCTGTCCCCCCTTCCCCTCTCTCGCAATGCTCCCTCTCGCCCATGTCGCTCCCCACTGTGTTCGACGTCCCTGTGACCCTCTCACCGAGCTTCGCCCCTATGATAAACTAAAGGCCCCCTCTCGGCAATCGGACACTCGTCAGAGGCACCCCGAATCTTGCTTTTCTGAAGCGGCTCGAGAATAATAATCCGGCACTCACCGGGGAGGTCCGACAATGAGCAAGAAGACGCCAGCGACGCGACGGGAATTTCTCAAAACTCTGGCCGCGACGGCCATCGCTCCCTCGACGCTCTCCGTTCGAGGTGAGGCCAAGGAGGGGGCTCATTGGGCCACTCCCCCACAACAGCCCCCGCAGCCGCTCACGCCATCAGCCGCTGCCGAGGCTTTGGGCGCGTTGGTCCGCGTGCGCTACGGACAATTCCTGACGGCGGAGCAGCTCGCTGAGGTCACACGACAGATCGAACGGAGCCTGCGCTCGGCGGAGCGGCTGCGCCAGGTCGCGCTCACCAACGCCGATGAACCTGATGTGATCTTTCGCGCGATGGGGTGACCGCGTGCTCCACACTGTTCGCCGGAGGTCCGACGATGTCCGATCATGACATGGCATTCCTCTCGATTCGCGAACTGGCCCGCCTCATTCGATCCCGGCGTCTGTCACCGGTCGAGCTCACAAAACTCTATCTCGATCGGCTGGAGCGGTTGGGGCCGAAGCTCGGGGCAGTCGTGACGATCGCGCATGAGCGCGCCCTGGAACAAGCGCGCCGAGCGGAACGGGACATCATGCGCGGTCGGTATCGCGGCGTGTTGCATGGTATCCCCTACGGGGTGAAAGACCTGTTGGCCACTCGCGGCCTTCCCACGACGTGGGGCGCGGCTCCATACCGGCACCAAGTCTTCGATTACGATGCCACGGTGGTGCAGCGCTTGCAGCGGGCGGGAGCCATCCTGGTAGCGAAGCTCGCCATGGTCGAATTGGCCGGAGGAATGGGGTATAACACTGCCGATGCCTCCTTCACCGGGCCGGGGCGCACGCCCTGGAATCTCGACTACTGGAGCGGAGGTTCATCCTCGGGATCCGGAGCGGCCGTCGCTGCGGGATTGGTCGCCTTCGCGATCGGCTCAGAAACCTCGGGTTCGATTCTGACGCCTGCCGCGTTCTGTGGGATCTCGGGCCTGCGGCCCACCTACGGATTGGTGAGCCGCTATGGCGCCATGGCCCTCTGCTGGACGCTCGATAAACTCGGCCCCATGTGCCGAACGGCCGATGATTGCGGCATCGTGCTCGCGGCCATCTCCGGAAGGGACCCGAAGGACCCGTCGAGCGTCGCCCGGAAATTCACCTATGAGGCTCCTCTTTTCCCCACACGGCGTCTGCGCGTGGGCATTGTCAAAGGTGCTCTCGACAGCGTGCAGCCCGAAGTCCGGAAGAATTTCGAGGAAGCCGTGGACGTGCTCAAAAGGCACGCCGACATCGAACCTGATGTCGCTCTGCCCGATCTCCCCTATGGACCGGTCGTCGGAATCATCGTCAACGCGGAAGGCGCAAGTGCCTTCCGCGATCTGATTGAGAGCGGACGTCTCGCTGAGCTGCAGAATCCGCGCGATCGAATTGGGGGGTATGTCGGGATGACCGTTCTGGCTGTGGACTACCTGCAGGCCCAACGCGTTCGCACGCGGATTCGCCGCGCGCTCGACGAGCTGCTCTCCCGATACGATGCGCTGATTGCCCCCACGCGCGCGACCGTCGCCTATCCGATCGGCGTCGAATTTGAGCGCGCGTATCCGGGGGTCGGTGGCGGTCCCCCACTCATCCCCGCCGGTAACGCGGCGGGCGTTCCGGCCCTCTCCATCCCGAACGGATTCGGACAGGCCGGACTGCCCACAGCGCTTCACCTGATGGGGCGCGCCTTCAGCGAAGCGACGCTCATTGCGCTGGCCAACGCCTATCAGCGAGAGACCGAGTGGCACCGACAGCGTCCTCCGCTCTCAGCGTGAGGCCGCGCTGACAGACCAGCCCCCCCTATGCCACCTCGGAGAACGCGGCGATGGTCGGTGTGCTCAGCCGAAGGAAATCGGCCATCCGCATCCGGATCGAATCCGTGTGCGTTCCCGCGTTGAAGACGATCTCCTCATCCTGCGTCAGGGGCTCGGCCACGTAGACGGGGATCCCGTAGAGATGACCGAAGATCGGCATCGCACCGATCTCGCAGTCGGGGAAGAGATCCTTGAATTCGGCCTCCGTCGCGAGTCGGACCGAGGCAGCCCCGACGACCTCAGCGAATCGCTGGAGATCCACCTTGTGATGCGCGGGCAGGACGGCCATGACAAATCGGTCGTCGGCTTTGAGGATTACAGCCTTCGCCATCTCTCGGCCCCGCACATGAAGCGCATGGGCGATCTCTTGCGCGGTGAACGCCGGCGAATGGGTGCAGGCGATATAAGGGACATGGTGCTCATCGAGGTATTGTTTCAATCGGGTGACGATTCCCATATTCGTCCTCCGAAGCCTGTGCCCGGAGGGAACCTCGTCGCACGTGCGCGAGGTACCTTCGGGAGTATTCCGCGCGCGGTGGAGGGCAGCCCCTCTCCGCCCGCTCGCGGTTTCCCGTGCTCATCGGGACGCGTGACGGTCAAAGAAGCGTTCCACGTCCTCGATCCGCGTCGTGATCGGACAGGGGGGGAGGCTCTGCAAGAAGACAGCGCCGTAGCTCTTGGTGCGAATCCGAGGGTCGAGGATCGAGAGCACGCCGACATCGCTCCGACTTCGGATCAATCGTCCCAAACCTTGCTTGAGCATGATGACGGCCTGCGGAACAGCGTACTCGTAGAAAGGATCCCCCCCTGTTTGCTCGATATATCGCTGGCGCGCGGCCACGATGGGATCGGTGGGGACGGCAAAGGGCAATCGGTCAATGATGACGCAGCTCAAGGCCTCGCCCTGCACATCCACTCCCTGCCAGAAACTCGATGTGGCGAAGAGCACCGAGTGTGGAGTCGTGCGAAACCGAGCGAGAACTCCCGATTTCGATCCCTGCCCCTGGACGAAGCAGGGGAACGGCACGCGGTGTCGAACCCGCTCGTACATCTCCATCATCTGCTGAATCGCCGTGCAGAGAACGAAGGCGCGTCCCTGCGTCACTCTCAGGAGTTTCACGATCTCCTCGACAGCGGCCTCCAGGAAATCCGGACTTCGCGGATCCGGCATCTGAGGCGGGAGATAGAGGATCGCTTGCTCCGCGTAGTCGAAAGGCGAGGGGACGATCAGCTCCCGCGCTTCGCGAATCCCCAAGCGAGAGCGGATGAAGCGGAAGCTCCCCCCGCTGGTCAGGGTCGCCGAGGTGAGAATCGCCGTGCGCACGCGATCGAAGAGCCGCTCCGCCAGGATTTCGGAGATCTCAATAGGCGTCGCTTGAAGGAAAACGCCTCGCCCCCGCTTCTCGTACCACCGGACGAATCGCGGATCCCGGTCCAGGAGAATGAATTCGAGATCCGCCTTCACCTGCGCCGTCCGACGGATGAGGACGTCAACCTCTTGCGGAGGATCTTTCACGGTCGCGAGCGTTGCCTCAAGCAGCGAGAGGGCGTTCATCAGCTCCAGCAGACGCTCTCCCGCGCGCGTCAGCTCGAACGCTCCCTCTTGCCCTCCCTCGGTCTCCTGCGCGCCTCCTTCCGCACACGCTTCCGGATCCGCGGATGTCGAGCGGATGAAAGCCTCCGGCTCCAGCGGATATCGGCCGTCGGGCTTCCCATCGCTCAGGAAGTGCGCCCAAAAGCTCTCGGCCCGCTGCTGCACGCGCCCGCTGACGCGCACGAGCTCCGCCGCCGACACCGAATCCGTGAGCGAGAGACTCTGCACATCGCGGAGGAGCTCGGCCACACGATAGGTGCTCACCTGCGCCCCGAAATACTCCGAGGCCACCTCTTCCAGTTCGTGCGCCTCATCGAAGATGACAATAGCGTAGTCGGGAATCACCGCGCCATAGTCGTTCTCGCGCAGCGCCAAATCGGCGAAGAAGAGGTGATGGTTGACGATGACGATGTCGGCTTTCAGAGCCCGCTCGCGCATCTTGGTGATGAAGCAGGCGTCATAGTCCGGACACCTCTGCCCCAGGCAGATCTCCGAGCGCGCGTCAATGGACGACCAGAAGCTCACCGTCTCCGGCAGGTCCGCAAGCTCCGCCCGATCTCCCGTCTCCGAGCGAAACGCCCACTGGCGAATCTCATCGAAATAGCGCACTTCTTCAGGGTCCGCCAGGAGGGGCTGCCACTCGGCCCTCTTCAAGCGGTACAGACAGACATAGTTGGATCGCCCCTTCATGGAGGCGACACGCAGCTTTCGTCCCAGAGCATTTTCCAGAAAGGGGATGTCCTTGAACAGGAGCTGCTCCTGAAGGTTCTTCGTCCCCGTGGAGATGACGATTCGCTCTGTGGCCGCCAAAGCCGGGATGAGATAGGCGAGCGTCTTCCCCGTCCCCGTCTCGGCCTCGACGAGAAGATGTCCCCCCTCCACAATGGCGCGATACACGGCTTCAGCCATGCGGATCTGTCCCGGCCGATACTCGTACTGGGGATGATGCGCCCGAAGCACCCCTCTCTCCCCAAAGATCTCCTCCATGGAGATCATCGCTTCGTTCCGTCGGCTCATGGGCGACTCCTTGCCCGCAGGGGGCCTCGTAGGGAGCGAACCGCGACAGGCGCGCGTCAGAGGTCACGGAGATGGCACAGCCGATGCGGATAGAGCGGGAAGCGTTCGGTCAGCTCCAGCACCCGCTGTCGCACCGAGCGACGCACCTCCTCGCTCTCGGGATGATCGAGGACTTCGGCGATCCACTGCGCGATCTGTCGCATCTCGGGCTCTTTCATCCCGCGCGTCGTCACCGCCGGAGTTCCCAAACGAATGCCGCTGGCGATCATCGGCGGCTGCGGATCGAAGGGAATCGTATTCTTGTTCACCGTGATCCCGGCCTGCTCCAATGCGCTCTCGGCTTGCTTCCCCGTCAAGCCTCGGGAGGAGACATCCACGAGCACCAAATGGGTATCCGTCCCCCCGGAGACAATTCGATACCCGGCGCGCGCCAGTTCCTCCGCCAGAACGCGAGCATTCGCGACCACTTGTTCCTGATATGCCCGAAACTCGGGCTGCATCGCCTCTTTGAAGCAGACGGCTTTGGCCGCGATGATGTGAACGTGCGGCCCCCCTTGCACGCAGGGGAAGACGGCACGATCGATCTCCCGCGCATATTTCTCCTTACACAGGATCACACCCGCGCGCGGGCCGCGCAATGTCTTGTGCGTCGTCGTCGTCACGACATCGCAACAGGGGACGGGGCTCGGATGCAGTCCGGTCGCCACCAACCCAGCGATATGTGCGATATCCGCCATCACGACGGCACCGACCTCGTGGGCGATGGCCGCAATGCGCTCGAAGTCAATGCGACGCGGATAGGCGCTCGCCCCGCAGACGATCATCTTCGGCCGATGCTCATGCGCCAATCGCTCCAGCTCCGCGTAATCGAGTTGCTCCGTCTCTCGATCCACCCCATAGGGGATCACACGGAAGTATTTCCCCGAGAAATTCAACGGATGACCGTGCGTCAGATGTCCCCCGTGCGAGAGATTCATTCCGAGAATGGTGTCCCCCGGTTGCAACAGAGCAATGTAGACCGCCATGTTCGCTTGCGATCCCGAATACGGCTGTACGTTCACGTGCTCGGCTCCGAAGAGTTGCTTCGCCCGGTGGATCGCCAGCGATTCCACGACGTCCACGAACTCGCAGCCTCCATAGTACCGCTTCCCCGGATACCCTTCGGCATATTTGTTCGTGAAGACCGACCCCATGGCTTCGAGAACGGCTTCGCTGACGAAATTCTCCGACGCAATCAGCTCCACGCCCCGTGCCTGTCGTTCGGTCTCCCGGAGAATCGCCTCTGCGATCTCCGGATCCACAACGCGCAACGGACGCGCATGCCATTCCATCATCTCGGCGACTCCTTCCCGACCGTGATTCCCGCACGCGTGCGAGAGGCAATCTTACCGCAGGGCGGATGCGCTCTTCAAGCACATACCCCTGAGGAGCGTTCCGCAGCACGGCGTTTCCGTTCTCCCCCCTTCCCCAAATACGCGTGACAGAGCTCCCGGAAGGCGAGCAACGCCTCCGATGGCGTCTCCTCCCTGCGATAGGCCAGTCCCAACTCCCACCGGCTCTTCAAGCCCCGAATGGGCAGCGCGCGCAGTACACCGGCCTGCACCTCTCGCTGAACCGTGATCCACGGGAGGATGCCGACACCCAGACCGACCTCCACCATCCTCTTGATCGCCTCATCGCGGTTCAACTCCATGGCGACATGCGGCCGAACGCCGGCATGCTCAAAGAAGAGATCAATGATCCGCCGCCGATTCCCCCCTCGCTCCCCGAGGATCAAGGGTTCGGAGGCCAACTGCTGAACGCTCACTTCGCGCGCCAACGCCAGGGGATGACTCGGGGGGACGACGGCCACGAGCCGATCGCCGTAGAGCGGCTCGGTCTGAAGCAGCGGCGCTTCCACGGGCAAAGAGATGAGCCCGATGTCCAGCCGATGGTCCAGAAGACGCCGAACGATGGCCTCGCTCGTGCCGGCAAAGACGAGGAGATCGAGAAGGGGGAAACGCTTCTTCAACTCGCTCAGAATCTCCGGAAGCGGATGAATGGCGATCATCGTCGAAGCCGTGCCCACGCGCAGGGAGCTCCGCTGCTCCTCCGCCAGTACCGCGATCTCGGCGCGCACCCGATCGCACGCGCTCAATATGGCGTGCGCGTGCTGGAGCAAAACACGCCCCGCGGGCGTGAGCGTCGCGCGCTTGTGCACGCGCGCAAAGAGCGCCGTCCCCAGTTCTTCCTCCAACGCCTTGATGTGCAAGCTGACGGCCGCTTGCGACAGATTCACCCGCCGCCCGGCGAGCGTGAAGCTCCCGGTCTCGGCCACAGCCCGAAAGGTGCGCAGATGCCGCAACTCCATGGCGTCTCCCTCTGCATTAAAAATCCTTGTGCATCCCATTAGAACTCTCAGTTTCCCTTCGCCTCGCCTATTGTACTAAAATTCCCCTGTGAGCGCCGAAGAGGCGTGGGTGGATGTACAGTGATCGAGGGATCAGAACAGACATTCACGTACCACGAGATCTATCGCCAACCGGAGGCGGTCCGTGAGACGCTCCGGCAGAGCTCGTTTCGGTTCGCTCGCATGGCGCCCATCGGATCCCTGGGGCGCTTCACCGAGGTGATCTTCACCGGCTGCGGATCCTCCTTTCACATCGCCCTCTACGCGGCTCACGCATGGGGAACGCTTCTGAAGATCCGCGCGCGCGCGCTGCCGGCTTCCGAACTCCTCAACTTTTCTGCGGCTCATATCCGTCCGGACACGCGGCCGCTTCTTTTCACGATCTCGCGCAGTGGGGGGACGGATGAAACTGTTCGCGCCGCCGAGCGAATGAGGGCGCTCACCGACGCGGCGGTTGTCGCTCTGACGACCGATCCCGAAGGTGCGCTCGGACGTATCGCCGATGTGCATCTGACGTTCTCCGAATGTCCGGAACACAGCCTGGTTACGACGGGATCGCTCACCTGCATGATGCTCGGCGCGCTCCTGCTGGCCGATGCCTATGGCGAAGGGACGCTGCGGACCGAGGCGGTCTCGCTCCCCCGTGCGATCGAGCAGAGTCTGCAGGAGAACGAGCGCCTCATGCGCGCGTATGCCGAAGATCGTGCGCTCGCCCGTTTCATCTTTCTCGGCTCCGGTCCCTTCTTCCCGCTCGCAGCCGAGGCCGCACTGAAGATGATCGAGATGGCGCAGACACCGGCCCATTTCTATCCCACGCTGGAGTTCCGACATGGGCCGCACCTTCTGCTATCGCCGGAGACACTTTTGGTGATCCTCTTGGCAGAGGCGGAACGCCCGTACGTGCCCCGGGTGATCGCGGAGGCGGAAGAGGCCCAAGCACGTCTTCTGATCATCGGCTCCCAGGAACTGAAGAGCCCCGTCCCACAACTCGTCCTCGGGAGCGATACGCACGAACTCTTGCGTCCGATTCTCTTTGCCCATCTCGTCCAGCAGTTGGCCTTCTGGAGGGCCATGGCTCGAGGGGCGAACCCGGACGCGCCGCCACGATTGGCGCGGACCGTACGATGGGACCAATAATGCGAGAGCATCCAACCGCATCGCCTGCTTCTGAAGAGCGCGACCCCACTCCACGGTGGGGACCCCGATCGGCGGGGATGGCGCTCCTTCTTGCCGGAGTCGATGGCGGAGGGACGAAAACGACCGCTGTGGTTGCCACGGAGCAGTTACTCCGGCTCGGAGAGGGGCAGTCGGGTCCGTCGAATTTCCTGCGCGTGGGAATCGAAGCCGCTGTCCGAGCCGTGCTGGAGGCTCTCGAGGACGCCTGTCAGAAGGCGGGATTCCGGGTGTCCGACCTCGAGGCCATAGGGATTGGGCTGGCGGGGATCGCGCACCCGATGCATTATCGGCGAATGCGCGAGGCATTATTCCGAGCCCTCACCGAACGCGCGGCTCGTGCGCGCGATCTCTGGAGTGCGGAGAATGTCCTGCTGACCACGGATGCAGAGATCGCCCTCTATGGAGCGACCGATGGCCAGCCGGGCGTTGTCATTATTTCGGGGACGGGCTCGATCGCCTATGGGATGAATGCGCACGGGCAGAAAGCCCGTTCCGGCGGCTGGGGGCCGACCTTCGGCGATGAAGGCAGTGGATACGATATCGCGCGGCGAGCGCTGGCTGCTGTGGCTTCTGCTTATGATGGACGGATGCCGCCGACGCGGCTGACCGAACGGATCTGTCAATACTTCGGGATCGAAAGTCCTGCCGAGCTGCCTCGAATCATCTACGGGAACGAGGCGAGCCCGAATATCGCGCCCTTGAGCGAAGTGGTCATTCACGCTGCCCGCGAAGGCGACGCCGTCGCGCGACACATTCTCCGGGATGCGGGCAGGGAGCTGGCGCGCACCGCTATCGCCGTTATCAAGCGATTGCGTCTGCAGCACGAGGTCTTTCGCGTCTCCTATGTGGGCGGTGTCTTCTCCGCCGGAGAGTTGATTCTGGATCCTCTGCGCGAGACGATCCACAAGGTCGCTCCTCGGGCGGAGATTGGCCCCCCGCTCTTTCCTCCCGCCGTGGGCGCGCTCAAGATGGTGCTCACTCGACTTCCTGCGCCCGGGCATGGACGCGAAAGGGCTCGCTCCGCGCAGCCGCTCATCGCGCGGTGAACCGCGTCGAGGAGGAGCGGATGGGGTGGGAGATTACGGGGTATCGGGAAATCCTTCGCGGCCATTTGCATTTGGATGGCGTGAGCGCCCGGCACTTGGCCGAGCGCTACGGAACACCGCTTTTTGTCTTCTCGGAATCGCGCGTGAAGGCGAACGTCCGAACTCTGAGAGAGCAAGCGCGGCGCGTCCATCCGCGCGTGAAGATCTGTTATGCCGCGAAGGCGAATTCTCTCATGGCCATCCTCGCCGCCGTTCGCGAGGCCGGCGCGGACATCGAGGTCAACAGCGGCGGGGAACTCTACAAGGCTCTGCGCGCCGGGTTTCGTCCCGAGCAGATCGTCTTCAATGGGGTGAGCAAGACCATCGAGGAGCTGGAGGAAGCGATCCGCGCCGGGATCTACGCGATCAACGTGGATTCCCTCGCAGAGTTGGAGATGATCGCGGCCGTCGCCGAGCGCGTGGGGAAACGCGCGAATGTGGCGCTGCGTGTGGTCCCGGAGATCGAGACCGGATCGCACGCCGGTTTGCAAACGGCTCTCTTCACGTCGAAGTTCGGCTTCTCTCCTGCGGAGATCGCCGAAGGCTTTCGGTGTGCTCTGGCCCATCAGCGTTCCCTCAATCTCGTCGGGCTTCACATCCACGTCGGCTCGCAAACGCCGACGAGCACTCCTTATGTTCGCGCCCTGGCGCTGATGTGGCGATATGCGGTTGCGTGGTATCGAGAGACGGGCCACCGTCTCCGCCACCTGAACGTGGGAGGAGGACTTCCGGTCGTCTACGCCCACGATGACCGATACATGGCGGACTTCGGCGAACGCGCGCTCCTCTTCCGCGCTCAGTGGGACATGGGCGCGCTTCTGCGTTCGGCGCTGGCGGTGGCCGTGGAAGCGGCCGATGGACGCGCGGCCGGCGAACTCCTGGAGGAGCTGGAGATCGTCTTCGAGCCCGGTCGCCGCGTGATCGCGGATGCGGGGACGCTTTTGGTGAGGATCCGAAACATCAAGACGCGACCGGAGACGGGCGATACCTGGCTCTTCCTCGATGCCGGCACGGAGCTGCTCCCCTCGATGAGCCACTACAAGTGGTATTACCACATCATCTCAGCCGATCGGACGGCCGAGCCGCACCAGACGCCGTATAAACTGGCGGGCCCTTTGTGTGATGGTGGGGACGTCTACTTCGACATCGAGGGGGCTGGACGCTTACCCCCGTACCGGTTCCTGCCCGAAGGGTTGGGGATCGGAAACATTCTCGCTGTCCTGGATGCGGGCGCGTACACGGTCGCGCAGATGTCAAACTACAACGGTCGGCCGTTACCCGCTGTCGTCTTGATTCGCGACTCAGGTGAGCTGCGGCTTATTCGTCCCCGCCAGAGTTACGATGATCTGGTGAGGGACGAGTGGGTATGAGCCGAGAAGGATGCGACTCCAAGCGCTCGACATCGTGATCCTCGCGGCGTATCTCGCGGGGACAGCACTGCTCGGCATCTGGCTTGGGCGCGGTTATCGCACAGCGAGCGAATATTTCGTCAGCACGCGCGATCTCCCGTGGTGGGCCATTGCCCTCTCGATCGTGGCGACCGAGACGAGCACGGTCACGTTCATCAGCGTGCCCGGATATGCGTACATGAAGGGCGCCCGGGGCGAGGGAGGCGATCTGACCTTCTTGCAACTCGTCTTCGGGTATCTGCTCGGCCGCCTGGTCATTAGCGTCCTCTTCATCCCCCTCTATTTTCGCGGAGAACTCCTGACGGCGTACCAGGTCTTGGTGCAGCGCTTTGGAGAGCGCGTGCGCCGCGCAGCCTCCGGGCTTTTCTTGATCACGCGCAGCGTGGCCGATGGTTTTCGCCTCTTCGCTACAGCTATTGTGCTCGCGGCTGTGACCGGGTGGAGCGATCCGATCGCGATTCTGCTCATTGGCGCGGTGACGATCCTCTACACGTACCTGGGCGGCCAACGGGCGGTCATTTGGACGGACGTCCTTCAATTCGGCGTCTATACGGTTGGCGCCCTGGTGGCTGTAGACGTGCTCCTAGCGCGCCTCCCGGAGGGGTGGATGACGGCGTGGGCCGTCGCCCAAGCTCATGGGAAATGGCGCGTCTTCGACTTCACCTGGGATGTCACGCGCAGCTACACCTTCTGGTCGGGGATCATCGGCGGGGCCTTCCTGACTATGGCCACACACGGGACGGATCAGCTCATCGTGCAGCGCTACCTCGCGAGCCGAACAGCACGCCAGGCCATGGCCGCCCTCGTGACGAGTGGACTCATCGTCTTCCTCCAGTTCCTTCTCTTCCTCGTGATAGGCGTCTTGCTCTTCGTCTTCTACACGCACGTCCCTCCGCCGACGCCGTTCACGCAGAGCGATCGCATCTTCCCCTACTTCATCGTGCACGAGTTGCCTCCGGGAATGGTCGGCCTGATCGTCGCTGCTATCTTCGCGGCCGCGATGTCTACGCTCTCCAGCTCCTTGAACTCTTCGGCCGCCGCGGCGGTGACGGATTTCTATCGCCCTCTTCGGGGCGAGCGGTTCCCGGAGATGCACTATCTGCGGGTTGCCCGCCGACTGACGCTCGGATGGGGAATCGTCCAAGTCGCCGTGGCTTTAGTCGCCCGCGCCTTCTCACAACGCGTCGTGGATGAGGTCCTCGCTATCGCGGCGTTCACCAACGGAGCGATCCTCGGGGTCTTCTTCCTCGGCACGCTCACCCGGCATATCGGTGAACGGGCAGCGCTCATCGGCATGGCGAGCGGTCTGCTGGTCATGCTCGGTGTCAAGGTCTTCACCCCGATCGCCTGGCCGTGGTTCGTCGTCATTGGGTCCACGACCACAGGAATCGTGGGATGGGTGAGCCATGTCGTGAGCGGGATCGTCACGCGCAGGATCGCGCTCTCTCGAATCGAGCGCCCATGAGGGGGGAGAGGCATGAAGCTGACCTGGGGTGACTGGGGAATCATCGTTGCCTATTTCCTCCTCTCGCTGGGGATCGGCCTCGCCTACACGCGACGAGCGGGTCGCACCGTGTCCGAATATTTCCTTTCGGGTCGGCACCTGCCGTGGTGGCTGGCGGGAACCTCGATGGTCGCGACGACGTTTGCTGCCGACACTCCGCTGGCGGTCACCGAGATGGTCGCCCGACACGGAGTGGCGGGGAATTGGCTGTGGTGGAATTTCGTCCTGAGCGGCATGCTCACGGTCTTCCTCTATGCGCCGCTCTGGCGGCGCGCGCAGGTCATGACGGACGTCGAACTCATCGAGCTCCGATACGCCGGGCGAGCCGCCGCTTTCCTGCGGGGATTTCGCGCGATCTACTTGGGACTGCTCGTCAACAGCCTCATCATGGGGTGGGTGACCCTCGGCATGACGAAAGTCATCGGCCTGTCGCTCAATGTCGGGAAGCTGGAGGCCGCATTTCTGTGCTTGGGGATCACGGCCTTCTACTCCCTGCTCTCCGGATTGTGGGGCGTCGTGATCACCGATGCTGTTCAATTTGTGATCGCCATGGTGGGTTCGATCGCGCTCGCCGTCTTTGCCCTGCGGATCGTCGGAGGGATATCCGGACTCATGGCGCGACTGCCCGAGCACTTCGGCAGCGTGGATGCGGCCATCGCCGTTTGGCCAGGATGGAACTCGCCCTGGCTGCCGATGGAGACGCTCCTTATCTACCTGGGCGTTCAGTGGTGGGCCTCCTGGTATCCGGGAGCCGAGCCCGGAGGTGGCGGCTACATCGCGCAACGTATCTTCTCGGCCAAGGATGAGCGGCATGGGATCCTGGCCACGCTGTGGTTCAACATAGCCCATTACGCGCTGCGTCCGTGGCCGTGGATCCTGGTCGCCCTGTCCGCCGCGGTCCTCTATCCCCAACTGCGCGTGAGCGATCCGACGGCGCTCTATGTGCGAGTCATGGTGGATCACCTGCCGCCCATGTGGCGCGGGCTGCTACTGGCCGCCTTCGCCGCCGCCTATATGTCCACGATTGCGACCCACCTGAATTGGGGCACGTCGTATCTCATCAACGACTTCTACCGTCGGTTCATTCGCCCCTCGGCTGAGGAGAAGCATTATGTGCGCGTCTCACGCGCGACTACAGGGCTGCTGGCCCTCATTTCGATCCTGGTGACGCTGAACATGCACCGGATCACCGGAGCGTGGGAATTGCTCCTCGGGTTGGGAGCAGGGACAGGGCTCGTGTACCTGCTGCGGTGGTTTTGGTGGCGCATCAATGCCTGGTCGGAGATCGCCGCCATGACGACGGCTCTCGTGGTCACAGTGGGAGTGAAGCTCGCCCGCCCCTTCTCCGAGGATGATCCCCTGCTCTACGCCAAGTCTATGCTCGTCACTGTCACGGTGACAACGGTCGCGTGGATGCTGGTGACCTGGCTCACCCCACCTGAACCGGAGGCGAAACTTCTTGAGTTCTATCGTCGTGTTCGTCCGGGTGGTCCTGGATGGACAGCGCTCGCCCGGCGATTCGCCGATCCCCCTCCGGGCGCACTCACTGTACACCTACTCGGTTGGGCGCTCGGATGCGTGCTCATCTACGGCGTGCTTTTCGGAATCGGCGCCGTGATCTTCGGCCGCTGGCGTCCCGCGTTGCTGTCTTTGGGCATTGGGCTCCTCGCTGGTGGAGGAATCCTCAAGCTCCTGACTCACGGCTGGGGCTCTGAAGGAGGCTCATGTGCTCGCTGACTGTTCGGTCAGCTTCCGAGAATTTGGAAGATTCATCCGAATTTTCGGAAGGAAATACCCGACGCCCGAAACGAATGGGGGATGCCGGATGCAGATATCCCAACTTCGAGGAGGAAGTTAGAGTCCGAAGGGGAAATCGCCCCCTCGGGGAACGAGATTTGCTTAGGATCATGTGGGGTCGCATGTCGCCGCGCTCTTTGAGAGCATGCGGGAAGCGGCTCCGAATTATTCCGGGCCCGAGGATCGAAGCCACATGGTCGAGCCTCATGGGTTCGGCACCAAAGGAGGAGGGAGAGACTATGAAACGGTCTATCATGAGCCTTGTGCTCCTTGGGCTCCTTTTTTGGATCCCGCCGATCTTCAGCCAAGGGACGACCTCGCGGGTTACCGGCGTAGTGACCGACCCGACCGGAGCTGTCGTTCCAGAGGCTGTCGTGACCCTCACCAACGAGGCGACGCGCGTCTCCTATACAACGCGCACGACCTCGGCGGGCACGTACGTTTTCGACTCGATTCCCATTGGAACCTACACGGTGACGGTGGAGAAGGAAGGGTTCAAGCGGTTCGTCTCCACGGGGAATGTCCTGACCATCGGTCAACCGATGACGGTCAATGTGAGACTGGAAGTGGGACAGATCGCTGAAGCGGTGGAAGTGACGGCGACGGCAGAATTGGTTCAGACGAGCACGTCGGGGAATTTCGGGAACCTCGTAAACCAGCAAGCTATTCAGAACCTTCCCATTGTCGGCGTCCGAGGGCGCAATCCCTTGACCTTCGTGCTCTTTCAACCGGGTGTCGTCTCGGGGGCGAACACCGGCGGGGGCGTTCACGTCCACGGATCGCGCGATCGGGCATGGAACTTCACGCTCGATGGCATTGACATCAATGAGACGAGCGCCGGGGGATCGAACTTCTCGCCGCTGCGCACGAATCCCGACACGCTGGCCGAGTTTCGCGTCCTGACGAGCAACTTCACGGCGGAATTCGGGCGCAACAGTGGCGGACAGGTGACCATGGTGACCCGCTCGGGCACGAACGAATTCCACGGCACGCTCTTTTGGTTCTACCAAACGCCTCGGCTTCATGCGAACGAGTATGAGAACAACATCAACAACCAGCCGAAGCGCCAATTCGTCCAGCACATCCCGGGATTCAGCCTCGGCGGGCCGATCTTCCGAAACAAGACCTTCTTCTTCACGAACCTGCAAGTGCTGCGCACGCGAGAGACGCGCGTGGTGACGAGCACCGTCTACACGGCGGAGGCTCGGCGCGGCCTCTTCCGCTACGTTCGAGGGGGGCGAAACCTCCCGGCGGGCGTTCCGGGGGCCTCGGTGGACTTCAACGGGAATCCGCTGCCGGGGATCAACATCGGCGTCTACGACATTGCGGCGAACGATCCGGCCGGTTACGGCCTCGATCCGACGATCAAGCGCTTGATTGATCTGACGCCCTTGCCGAACAACTTCACCGTGGGCGATGGTCTGAATGTCGCCGGCTTCACCTGGTCGCCGATTCAACGGGAAGAGCAAGAAGACTTCGTCCTGCGCATTGATCATGTCTTCAACGAGCGGCACACTCTCTTCGGCCGATGGGCGCATGGGCGTCAGGATACACTCGGCGACTTCGTCAATAGCGGTTGGGCGCGTTTCCCGAACACGCCGCGCTTTGTGGACACGACGCGCGACCCGAGGAATCTGGCGATCAACTGGCGATGGACGCCGACCGCTCGCATGACCAATGAATTCGTCATCGGGATGAATCGGTTCACCTTCAGCTTCAACAATCCCGACCCGAATCCGCAGACGCCGCCCTTTGTTCTGAACAACGTGACGACGCCCTTGCCGGGGACGGATCCGTTCTTCTACAACGCGCGAGCGCTGACGACCTATCAGCTCGTGGACAACTTCACCTACGTTCGCGGAGCGCACACGTTCAAGATGGGTGTCAACTTCCGCTATCAACGGCACATTGACCGACGCACATCGGTAGCCGGTTTGAACACGCGTCTTTCGGTCGATCTGAGCACGGCGGTGAATACGGTGGATCCGGTCGCCTTCAAGCTCCCGACGGACATCAACACGACGTTCGATCGTCCGCGTCTGCAGGCGGCGATCAACGATCTGCTCGGGCGCGTGGGGACGCTCAGTCGCGCCTTCGTCGCCATCAGCGATGACCAGTATGGACCCCCGGGAACGACCTTCAGCTTCGACGCTCGCTATCCCGAATACGACTTCTATTGGCAGGATACGTGGAAGATCCGTCCGAACCTGACGCTCGATCTCGGCCTGCGATGGGAGATCAAGCTCTCGCCGAGCGACCCTCGCAACCGGATCCTGCGACCGGAACGCCCCATTGTCCTGGGGGCGCCAGCCGGAAACACGATCCGCTGGGTGAAGGGAGAGCTGTACGATGACGACTGGAACAACTTCGGCCCGACGATCGGATTCGCGTGGGATCCGTTCGGGACGGGGAAGACCTCGATTCGAGCGAACTATCGCCTGGCGTACGATCGAGTGCCGACCTTCCTCTTCTCCTCGTTCATCTTCCCGACGATGCCGGGGATCGCCCTGCCGGTGATCAACCAGGAGTTCGGGCAGCGCGGCGGGCGCATCCGCGATGGACTGCCGGTGCTCGCACCTCCGGCCGGTGTGACTCCCGCACAGCTTCGGCAACCGGCGCCCTTCTCCACGGCGAGCATTCATGTCGTGGATCCAAGCCTGCGCTCGCCGAAGACCAACATGTGGGGCCTGAGCCTCCAGCGCGAACTCATGTGGAAGACTGTGCTGGAACTGACGTACATCGGTCGTCGGGGTGTTGGCCTACTCGGCGCATATGACATCAACCAAGCGGAAATCTTCCAGAACGGATTCCTCGAAGCCTTCCGCATCGTGCAGGCCGGAGGTGAGAGCGACCTCATCAACCGGCTCCTGGAGCGGGATTCCCGGAGGCGGTCGGGAGAGACGGGTTCGCAAATGCTTCGCCGTCTTTTCACCTCGACGCTGAACCTGAATTCAGTGGCCGCCTTGGCGGCCTCCCTCGCCACCCGCACCGAAGGCGGACAGCCGCTTGTTGTCGCCAGCGGCTTCAGCCCCTTCTTCTTCTTCCCCTTCCCGCAATTTTCCGGTGGTCTGGTCGTGCTCGACAGCAACGATTTCTCGACCTATCATGCCTTCGAAGCGCAGATCTCCCGACAACTGAGCCGCGGCTTGAGCTTCCAATTCAGCTACACCTTCGCCAAGTCGCTGGATACGCGCTCCTTCGATCCGACCTTCACAACGGTCGCCCGGGGAACGCTTCAATCCGCGTCAAGCACCCCACTGGATCTCCGCAATCGGCGATTGAACTATGCGCGCTCGGATTTCGATCGCCGACATGCCGTCCAGGGGTACTGGACCTGGGACCTTCCCTTCGGTCTGGGCCAGCGGTGGGGGGCGAACTGGCATCCTGCGCTGAACCACATCGCGGGGGGGTGGTATGTCGCGGGGATCCTGCGGTGGTACTCGGGTCGCCCCTTCACCGTATATTCCGGATCGAACACGGTGAGCAACGTCGTCTCCTCTCCGGCGGAGTGCACCGGCTGTAAGCCCGACATGGGGCGGTTGTTCTTGGAGCCGGCTGCGGGCACGCTCTTTTACTTCGATGCCCAGCAGCGCGGACTCTTCTCGATCCCCGCTCCTGGGCGACTCGGGAACACGGGACGGAATTTCTTCACCGGACCTTCGTTCTTCAATCTCGACCTCACTCTGGGGAAGCAGATCCGCATCGCCGAGCGGCACACGCTCCAATTCCGGCTGGAGATGCAGAACGTGACGAACACGCCCTCGTTTGGATTCCCGACGGCTGTCGTCACCAGCACTGTCTTCGGTCGGGTGAGAGACAGTGTCGTGAGCAGCTCGCGGAAGATGCAACTGGCTCTGCGGTATAACTTCTGAAGCGACCTTCGGGCGCGGGATGAAGATCCCCCCCTTCTCCCGCGCCCCGCCCCATGGCCTCTCCTCGAGACGACGACATCTGCCCTTCTCCGTTCTCACGGGGTGCCGCACCGTTTCGGTGACAGCGAGCACGCGTGTGATATAATGAGCACGGCGAGGTCGAAGCTATGAAGGATGTGCTCGTTCGCGCGACAGCGTGCGACGGAAGGGTGCGATGCGTTGCGGCGATCACGACGCACCTTGTGGATGACGCAAGCCGACGCCATCGAGTGTCGCCGACGGTCTCCGCCGCTCTGGGCCGCACGCTGACGGCCGGTGTGCTCCTGGGGAGCCTGCTGAAGGATACGGAGAAGGTGACGATCCTTTTGCACTGTACCGGCCCGATTGGCGGTATCGTCGTCGAAGCGGATGCGTGGGGAAACGTGCGGGGGTATGCGAAGAATCCTCAAGCGGACCTGCCGCTCACGGAGCGGAAGAAATTCGACGTCCGCGGTGTCGTCGGTGGCGGAATGCTCTACGTCCTGCGCGAAGCCGACTATTATCGCACAGGACTCTTCCGCGATCCTTACTGCGGTTCGGTTCCTATCGTCTCCGGGGAAATCGCTGAGGATGTCGCCTACTACCTGACGCAATCGGAACAAATTCCCTCGGCCGTCTCTCTGGGCGTCTTCGTCCTCCCGGATGAGGAGAGGCCGTTCCGCGTGGAGGCCGCGGGCGGATTCCTCATCCAGACGTTCCCGGGTGTCTCCGAGGCGATCCTTCGGGATCTTGAAGCGTCCGTCCTCGCCGCCCCTTATGTCACCGAGATGATCCGTCAGGGGATGGGCCCGCGCGAGATCCTGCGCGCGGCGCTCGGCGCCTACACCTTTGACATTTTGGACGAGAAGGAGGTCCGCTTCGCGTGCACGTGCTCACCCGAGCGAGCGCGCCGTCTTCTCGCGGCGTTGGATCCGAGAGAGCTGCGCGCGATGGTGCAGGAAGATGGCGGTGCGGAGATGACGTGCCATTTCTGCAACGCCACGTACCGTTTCGATGCCGATGATCTCCGTGCCCTGCTCCCCGAAAGTGACGCGACCGCTTAGCTCAAGCGCCAGAGGTCGCGCGCCGAGGCCGCTGTCCCCGCGGCACACACGGCGATCATCACCCCCCCAAGGGCCAATGCCCAAGGAGCACCGATCCACTCGGCCATAGTTCCCATCAGCAGATTCCCAATGGGCATCATCCCCATGAACGAGAGCGTGTACAGACTCATGACGCGACCGCGCATGGACCCGGGTACATGCGTTTGAAGGAGCGTGTTGACGACGGCGACGCTACTGACCATCGCCCATCCGTCCACGAAGAGAAACAGGAGCGAGAGGAAGAAGGTGCGCGAGAGCGCAAAGCCGAACGTCGCGAGACCGAACGCCATCCCACCGAGCACGGCGAGCGCTCCCTTGGGCCGGAAATCTCCCAAGCGGGCGAGCACGAGCGCCCCAAGGACAGCTCCCAACCCACTGGCCGCCATGAGATACCCGAGTCCCGTCGCTCCGCATCGAAGGATGTCGCGGGCGAAGAGGGGAAGGAGCGTGATATACGGGAGACCGAAAAGACTGATCGCCGCAACGATGAAGAGCAGTCGCAGAATTCGGCCCTGTGCCCGAACATAGGCCACCCCCTCGAGAAACCCCTCCCAGAGGGAATGCGCCGCCGGAGGCGCGGACGCTCGTGGCACTCGAAGGCGGCGCAACGCCAAAATGAGCGCCAGAAAGCTCACCGCATTGAGATAGAAACATCCCGCCACGCCGATGGCGCCGACGGCGAACCCGGCGAGCGTCGGACCGATCACCCGCGAGAGATTGAACTGAATCGAATTCAGGGCGATCGCATTCATCAGGTCTTCAGGCTCCACCAGGTCGCGGACGATCGCCTGATACGTGGGCAATGTCAGAGCCGTCATCACCCCACTCACGAGCGCGAAGCCTGCGATATACCCCACCGTCACAAGATGCCGCTCCGTCAAGACCCCTAATCCGAAAGCTAATCCCATCAGGGCGGTTTGCGTCGCGAGCAGAAGCTTCCGCCGATCGAAGAGATCCGCGACGACCCCTCCCACGAGCGAAAAGGCGAGGACCGGGAGCGATCCCGCGAACCCCACCATCCCGAGCCAGAACGGCGAATTCGAGAGCTGCAGGACGAGCCAGCCCTGAGCCACCGATTGCATCCACGTCCCAATATTGGAGATGAAGGAGCCCATCCAAAAGAGACGATAGTTGGGATTGCGCAAGGCGCGAAACATCTGTCCCGGACTTCGAAACCTTCCCGCTTTCGCCTCAACCGCGGCCTCCGCACGCTCCATGGTATCCTCCCGAAGCGATCAGCTCCTCCACAGCCAATGTATGAAGCCTTCGCCCGCAGTGTCAAGCATCTCGTTCTCTCCCCACGCGGGCGCACGATCACCAAAAGACGCTTCTGCTTGCGCCTTTCTCCGGATGCGACTAAAATCCTCCGTGGTTTACCAGGAGCGCCGGGTGGTGCGCCATCTGGTGGCCCACGAGAAAAACTCGATCTAAGGAGGAAACACGGCGATGAATCTCTCAATACCGATGGCGTGGCGTTGGGGAAGGTGTGTCGGAGCCTTCAGCCTCATTCTCCTCATGGCCGCCGCGACGTGGGCTCAGACGCAGGCCAGCACAGGACAGATCGTCGGCCTCGTTGTGGACCCACAGGGGGCGGCCGTGCCAAATGCGAAGGTCACGGTCGTGGAGACGGCGACAGGGTTCCGACGCGAAGTCTTCACGAATGAAGCGGGGCAGTATCGCGCCGTCTTGCTCCCGGCCGGACGCTACAGCGTGACCGTGGAGGCGGCCGGCTTTCAGACGGAGACGCGCACAGGCATCGAGGTCAACGTGGGGCGAGCGGTGGATGTGAACTTCACTCTGAAAGTGGGCACACTCGCCGAGGTCATCGAGGTCACGGTGAGCCCCGGTGTGGAGACGACTCGATCCGAATCCGGCGCCCTCGTCAACACCCGTGCTATTCGCGACCTGCCGATCAACGGACGCCGATTCCATGATTTCATCCAGCTCACTCCCACCGTCCAGGTTGAGCCACAGCGCAATCAACTCTCCTTCGCCGGCCAGCGTGGCATCAACAGTAACATCTCCATTGACGGCGCCGACTACAACGAGCCCTTCTTCGGAGGCATTCGGGGCGGCGAGCGCTCCAACAACGCGTTCACAATCCCTCAGGAGTCCATCGCCGAATTCCAAGTGGTGACGACCAACTATGCGGCGGAGTTCGGTCGCTCGACCGGCGGACTGGTGAATGCGATCACCAAGTCGGGAACCAACGAGTTCCACGGGAGCGCCTTCTATCTGTTTCGGCACAAGGAGCTGACTGTTGAAGATGCCTTCGGGCAACTCTCGCTCGCGACGCAGCACCAATTCGGCGGCTCTCTGGGAGGCCCGATCAAGCGCGACCGACTCTTCTTCTTCGGTGCCATCGAAGACCAGCAGTTCTCGACACCCCGTCGGGTCTTCTTCCCCAGACTTCTGGGCGTCGCGCGAACGCCGGAGAATCAAGAGGCGTACGACTTCTATAAGTCCCTGGAAGTCCCCTTCACTCAAACCAACGATGCGATCACTTTCCTGGTGCGGACGGATGCTCAATTCGGCGCCAATCATCGGCTCGCGATCCGATACAACTTCAGCGACAATAATGCCGAGAATGCGAATGCGACGGGCGAACAGATCAGCCCCTTCACCAACCGAGCGCTCAGTAACAACGGCACGGAAGGAGATCGAACGAGCACGCTCGTCGGACAGTTGAGCTCGGTCCTGACACCTCGGCTGCTCAACGAACTGCGCGCACAGTATTCGTGGGAGAAACGCCCGCGCAAGGCCAACGCTCTGGCACCGAACGTGAACACGTTCATCGGCTCGTTCGGCACCCGCAATTTCTTGCCCACGACGCTCACGGATTGGCGTGTCCAGATCGCCGATGCGCTGACCTGGAACGTGGGCACGCACAGCGTGAAGTTCGGCTTCGAGTGGAACCACGTCTTCGTGAACCAACTCTTCGGCTTCAATCAGACGGGGACGTTCAACTTCAGTGGGACGAATGCCGACCTCCATTTGCGCATCCTCTCGCTGACACCGGGGGATCCGAACGATCGTCGCTTCGATGATCGAATCGTCACTTATGTCCGGCAGATCGGAAACCTGCTCCTGGAGGCGCGAAGCAACGAGATCGCCTTTTTCGGTCAAGACAGCTGGCGCGTGCGGCGCACCGTCACGTTCTACTACGGGCTCCGCTATGAAGGGCAGTTCAATCCCGAGCCAGAAGTGACCAACACGGCTCTTTACAATCTGGTGCGGAACTTCCGCTTCCCGCTCGGACAAGTGGATCCGGCGCGCATCCCGGATAACACCGACCAAGTCATGCCCCGGATTGGCATCGCCTGGGACCCCTTTGGTCAAGCGCGCACGGTCGTCCGTGCGAACTTCGGCCTCTTCTACGCGCGCACGCCTCTGCTTCTAATGGCTGCCCCGATGAACAATTTCCGCCTGCCGCCCGGCGATCTCTCGATTCAACTCCCGCTCCCGGTTCCGGCCGGCAATCCGAATACGACCGTCTATCGGCAATTGCTCGCCATTGGTATCGATCTGAACAGGTTCTCACTCGATAAGCTTCCCATCATCTCGCCTCAAGACGTGCAGCGGATCGCCGCGGCTCTGGGCATCCCGGCTCCCGATCCCTTCACAGGGGCGAACCTCATCACGTGGGCAGATGATTATCGTAACCCGCGCGCCGTCCAGTGGAGCGGAGGGATCGAACATGAGCTCTTCCGCGGCTTCACAACGGGATTCGATTTCCGGTACGTCAACACGGTGAACCTGCAACGCACGCGGGATTACAATCTGCCACTTCCGATCATTCGCGCCACCGATCTCAGCCGCCGTCCCTTCTTCGGCGTGCGTTCGCGTGTCCAATCCCGTCCCATTCCAACGCTCGGTGCCGTGTGGGTGCGCGAATCCTCCGCTCACTCGCTCTATCGGGGCTTCACAGTGAGCGCGAATCTGAGGCGCCCGCGTTTCCAATTCAATGCCTTCTACACGCTCTCCTGGAACTACTCGGACGACGATAACGAGCGGAGCGCGACGGGACAGGAAGATACGGTCAACGTCTACGACCTGCGCCCGGAATACCACTACGCGCGCCTGGATGCTCGCCATCTCTTCACCCTGAACACGGTGGTGACTCTTCCTTTCGGTTTCGAGGCATCCGGCATTGTCCGCATGCGCTCGGGATGGCCGCTGAATCCTCTGACGGGAGCAGATACGAACGAGGACTTCGCCGGTAACGACCGCCCAATGGCTGCCCCTGGCGTGCTCATGAAGCGAAATTCCTTCCGAGATCGCGCCGTCCGCACTGTGGACTTCCGCGTGCTGAAGGGCTTCAACCTTTGGAGCGAGACATCGAAGCTGCAGCTCTCGGTCGAGTTCTTCAACCTCTTCAACTTCGATAACATCACCTTCGGCTCCTCCAGCCGCATCTACGGACTGGGCATTGATCCGGCCACAGGCAATCCCCTGCCTCCTGATCCGAGGTTTCGACAGCTTCGATTGCCGGATGGACGGCTCAACCCGGATAATATTCCAGGCACACCGTTCCAGATGCAGCTCGGCGTACGCTTGATCTTCTGATCCCTTGAAGGGGGCGCCATCACACGAAGGTGCTTGCATCATGCGAACAGGCGCCCCCCTCATCCCTCCAAGAAAGCGGCGATGAATTCCCGAACGCTCCGCGCGTGATATAATATGCTGCTCGGAGGCGGAGTATGCCATTTACGGTGAAAGACTTTCGAGATCTGATCCGCATCCTGGAGAAGCACCCAGAGTGGCAGGCGGAATTGCGCCGCCTGATCCTGACCGACGAGCTGCTTGCGCTCCCGGAGCTTATCCGTGAGCTGGTCAACATTCAGCGACAAACCGTAGAACGATTACTTGCCATTGGGCAACATGTCCAGGCCTTGGCCGAGGCCCAACGGCATACGGAGGAGCGCGTCTCTCGGATGGAGGAACAGGTGCAGGCCTTGGCCGAGGCGCAGCGGCATACGGAGGAGCGCGTCTCTCGGGTGGAGGAACAGCTTCAGGCCTTGGCCGAGGCGCAGCGCCGCACGGAAGAACGAGTGGCGGCCTTGGCGGAACAGGTGCAGGCCTTGGCCGAGGCCCAGCGGCATACGGAGGAGCGCGTCTCTCGGGTGGAGGAACAGGTTCAGGCCTTGGCCGAAGCGCAGCGCCGCACGGAAGAACGAGTGGCGGCCTTGGCGGAACAGGTGCAGGCCTTGGCCGAGGCGCAGCGGCATACGGAGGAACAAATTCGAGCCCTGGTCGAGATCCAACGCCGCACGGAAGAGCGAGTCCAGGCACTGGCGGATAGGTTGGGTGACGTCCAAGGCCAGGTCTTAGAATGGCACTATCGGGAACATGCTCCCGCTTACTTCGATGACCTCCTGCGCCGGATTCATGTGCTCTCGACACAAGAACTGGCGCGTCTGCTGGATGAACCACTCACAAAAGGAGTGATCTCACGCGCGGAGCGCAAAGACGTGCTTATGAGCGATGTCGTCCTTCGCGGACGGCGATGGACCGATGGCGCAGAGGCATACCTCATCGCAGAGATCTCGGTGGGGATCGGAGAGGATGATGTGGAACGAGCGGTGAGACGAGCCGGACTTCTTGAGCGAGCACTCGAACGCCCGGTCATCGCTGTCGTCGCGGGTCGAGGAATCACTCCACAGGCGAGCGCCCTCGCGCGCGAACGCGGCGTGTGGCGCGTCCTCGATGGAACTCCGATTGCCCCGGAGGAGTGAGAGAAGCGACAGTTACGTCAGCGCGCCCGCTCCGCTCGACTCATCGGGGAGAATTGCTCTGCCCTGTGCTCACAACCCGATACGCGCGTAAGATCTCCAGCGTTCGATCAATCGGGAGAGCTTCGACGACGCGCCCTTCCCGCCCTCGCATCGTCGTCGCGCGGAAGAGCGAATTGTAAATGGCTTCCTCCGTTGCTTCGATAACAGCGAGGAAAAGGGGCGAGAGCGCATCACCGCGGAGGACCGTGAACGTCCGCTCTCGTTCGGACCCCGCCCGGATTCGAACAGCTTCCGCCGTGCTGAAAGCGATCACGTAATCACCACTGCCGTGGGCCATCACAGATCCTGTTCTCGCCAACCCGAATAAAGCACGCAGAGCGAGGCGTCGAAGCCCTGGCGCATCCAAAGGCGCATCTGTCGCGACGACGATAATGACCGATCCCCCCTCCTCTTCCTCGTGGGTACGTCCTTCCAATGCCTCTCGAAGATAATACCGCCCGAGCTCTCGTCCCACCGGCGCGCCTTGGATTGTCAGAATCCCCCCGAAATTCGTCTGCACGAGGACACCTACGGTATACCCGCCCAATTGAGGGGGGAGTACGCGCGAGGCCGTCCCGATTCCTCCTTTGAATCCGAACGCCACGGTGCCTGTTCCCGCGCCGACGCATCCCTCTTCGACAGGCCCACTTGCAGCTGCGCGCACCGCCGCAAGGACATCCTCCCGGGAAACATGACGACCGCGGATGTCATTCAAGAACCCATCGTTCGTTTCCGCGACAATGGGGTTCACCGAGCGCACGTCTTCGTTCCCTGGCAGAGAGAGCACGTAGTCCAAGAGCGCATCCGCGGCGCGCGGCACGCTCAATGTGTTTGTGAGGATGATCGGCGTCTCGATCTCGCCGAGCTCGGCAACCTGCGTTGAGCCCATCAACTTCCCGAATCCATTTCCCACGACGATAGCTGCAGGGACCTTCTCGCGAAAGATATTCCCCCCGTGAGGGAGAATAGCCGTCACTCCCGTGCGCACATCCTCACCGCGAATGAGCGTGACATGGCCGACGCGAACCCCAGCCACGTCGGTGATCGCATTCCACCGTCCCGGTGGAAGCACGCCCACGGTGACCCCGACATCGCGCGCTCGCGGCCGCGCTTCTCTCATCGAAGGCCCTTCAGAAAGAATCCCGAAGAGCATAGCGCCCATGACGAAGAACCATACTTCCATGGTCCATCCCTCCTCGAAGAACCATTTCGACGCGGCATCCGACAGTCAAAACGGCGAATAGGGCTCGAAGAATCGGCGTCCGGCCGCTGTATGCGGGCCGAAACTCCCGATCCCATTGAGGACGAGAGCGACGGCGAAACGATTCTCGCTCCGCACGCCCACCTTGAAGGTCGTATTTTGGAAGAGCACGCTGCAACAGGCGAATCCATAGCCAACGCGCACCGAGGAAGAGATCAGACGTCCGGACGAGAAGCGATCGCCGACCTCTCGATCCGTGAAATCGTAGAGCACGTCAACGCCGAAGAAGAACCCGCGCGTTGGGCGACCTACGGCGACGGAGGCGTGATAGAGATTCCCCGAAAACGTTCCGGGCTCAAAGCGTCCCTCCCCGAGGGTGATCTGCTTCGTCCAGTACCACGTGTGCGCAAAGGCGACCCCTTCTCGCTTCACCCCCGCTGTCATTCCAAACGCGCGCAGTGTCTTCGCCGTCGTATCGTAGTCGAAGCGCACATCGGCGAAGAGCGAGGAGAGCGGGCGCGCGCGTACGCTCACGCGAAGGGGCGAGAACCGGCGCGGGCGTCCGCCGAAGGAGAACCCTGAGAGGGTGTAGATCGGAAGAAGCTGATTTCGCTGATCGGGCTGGAACGCCCCCCCGAACCGGGGATCGAAGAAGTATTTTTGCGCGATGCGGACGGAGAGCCACTCGGGGGCCTTCTCCGCCTCCTCAGAAGCGTCCCCTCGCCCATGTTCCGCCAGGGACGGCGCTCCGCTCCCCCCTCCGCGAACCCGCAGAAAGCGATGTCCGACCGCGTATTCGATCTCGTGCGTATCCGCGACGGCATCCCGCTCGTCCACGCGGATCGCCCGCACGGCTTCAGCGCCGATCCCTGCGATGCGCCGATAGGTGACGGTGGATTCCACAAAGTGTCGAAACCAAGGACGCCCATCGCGATGACGAAAGATGCGCTCCAGCGTCGGCAGCTCCACGTTCACGCTCATATCCACATATCGCCGCATCCAACTCCGCCCCAGAATATGCGCGCGATCTCGCGGATCCGCACTCTCGGAATAGAACGTCGTTCGAAGCGCCACCTCCGGAGTCACCGCCATCCCTCCGGCCGAGAAGAGCGGGAACGTGAACCGGGGATGCCAATCGAAGCGCTGGACGAGAGACGGCGTTCGAAATGTCGGCTCCTTGCGCGCGATCCCTTCGATGGCCGCATCAAAAGAGACATACACCGGAACCATGGAGAAGAGCCGCTGTGGGCGCCCGGAGAGCGCAAACGAAGGGAGTTGACGGAGTGTGACCAGAGCCGTCGGCAAAGCGAGATCGCGCGAGAGAAGGAGGAGAGCGAAGCTATAGGCGTCGAAATTATTCGAGAGCGCGATCTGAATGCGCTCCTCCGGAGAAATAGCCTGTTGAAAATTATCCGAGAAGACCTGTCGGAAAGCGAAATTGCTGGTGAGGCTCACTTGGGCTGTCCCGACGAATCCGTGGGGGAAGTATTGCACAGCCTGCAGGTAATACGCGCTTCCCCCTTGATCCGGCCCCGGAGGCCCAAAGAGTCGGTCCTGCACGATGAAGAATCCCGTCTCCAGGAAGGAATCCTCGCGCGTTCGCCATCGCACGTCGGCTCCATAGCCCAATCCGCGCGCGCTGAAGACGTGGAGCCGCGGCGTGATATCAGCGCTGCGCCCCAAGGTCTGGTAATACGGGATCGTGAGAGAGATCCCTTTCACGCTGGAGTTGCTGAAGCCCGGCAGGAGAAAGCCCGATTTCCGAACCCGCATGCTGATCGGGATCGAGGCATACGGCACGGCGAGCACCGGGACCCCCTTCACGCGAAAGGCCGGCCACCGAAGCGAAACTCTCTGATTCACCCGCAATGTCATGCGGCGAGCGGTGAAGCTCCATATCGGCACGCTCTCCTCGCAGGAGGTGATCCGCCCCTGCGAGATGACGAAGGTCTCCGGAGTGATTCGATCCACCCGAGCGGCTTCAACATACAGCCTCGTTCCATCCGGCGTCCGATCGGTGAATCCCCGGACGTCCCACACCGTCCCCTGGCCCGTCCGAAAGTTGAACCATGCCCGACGCCCCGTGAAGCGGTATCCTTCGGACGCGACGACCACGTGGCCGATCGCCTCCGCATCTTCCGTCGCCTCAGAGTAGACCACGCGGTCTGCCTGCAGGTGGATCGCCCCATATCGGATCTCCACATTCCCCTCATAGGTCACGCGCGCGCCGTCGCGCCAGAGGCGATCGGCTTCAATCTCGACGCGCACGGTTTGGAGAGAACGCTCGGAGTGAAGGCGCGGCGGAATACGAGGGAAAGCCCGATCCGACGGTCTCTCCGCCTCCTCTCGAGGGAACGCGGGGACATGCATCCAGACACCTGCCCCCACCAGGACCCCGAGTACTCCCAGAATAACCGCTCTCGTCCTCATGAAGGAGAGGAGCTCACCAAAGGCCCACCAGACTCACGCCAGCCCCTCCGCCAACGAGAGGTACTGCCGTTGGATCACCACGCGCGCCTGATACTCAATGGCCTCGAGCAACAGGATCACGCGCTCGCGATCATCCAGCTCTCGCTCGAAGATGCCCGTGAGACCGCGCAACGGTCCCTCGCGAACGAGGACGCGATCGCCGGGCCGCAGAGAGCGATCCTCCAAGCGAACATATCCGTCCGGTCCTATGCGCGATCGGATCTCCCGGATGATCACTTCATCCACCGGCAAGGGCACGTCGCCGCAACTGACGACCCGCAGGACCCCGCGCGCGTATCGAATGAGATGGAGATATGTGGCCGGACAAAATCGCGCGAAGAGATACCCCGGAAAGAGTGGCTTGGTCACGTCACGCGGCACCCCACACACCATCCGCTCCTGCCTGACCTTCGGAAGGAAGACCTCCACATTGAGGCGCGCGATGTTCATTGCTGCCATATCTTCCCGATGCGGCTTCGCGTGAATGGCAAACCAGTGAGTCTCTCGATAAAAATCCATCGTTCCCTCGCCCCCCCAAAGTTCCGGTCAGCTCACTAAGCATAGCCGCTCAGGAGAGAGTGTCAAGAGAACGCCCGTTCTCATCATGAGAACGAGTTCCCCCGGGCGGCCGCCAGACGCGCTGCGGACCGATTCCGTCGTTCCTCAATAAGGTGCGCGCAGTGCAAAACGGCCGTCATCTGAGCACCGAAGAGCATAATGAGGCTCGAAATGTAAATCCACGTCAGCGTCGCGACGACGGCCGCAATGGATCCATAGAGCTGATCGTAAGGAAACTTCACCAGACTCCACGCAAAGAGGTACTTGGCCACTTCCCACGCCAGCCCTGCGACGAGAGCTCCCGGCACGGCTTCGATGACCGTCACCCTCGTATTGGGCATGACCTTGTACACCAGGAGGAAGAGGACGACGGTCAACACCAAGCCGACGGTCCCGAAGACCACCTGCCAGAAATACCCATCGAGGACAAGAGCGGTCCCGACCACCGGCGACGCCCAGCGGCTCGTCTCCGATTGCAAGAAGGTCAGCCATCCCGTCGTCAGCGCCGAGAGGACCAACAGCATCCCTACGACAATGAGCATAGCGAGCGTCAGCAACCGCCCCCGCACGAAAGACCGACACGGCGTGCGCCAGATGCGATTGATCGCCTTCTCGATGATCGTGAACGCCCACGAAGCCACCCAGAGGATGATGACGAGACAGGTGAACATCTGACCCCGCGAGAGTGTGGGGAAGACATGGAGATGCCCCTCCACGATCTCGCGCGACACCGGCAGGAACGCGAGAACGACCTCGATAGCCCGCAGGTTGATCTCACGAAACATCGGATACTCCCGGCTCAGCGCAAACAGAAGCAGGAGAAACGGATACAGGCCGAGTATGGCGAAATAGGAGATAGCGGCGGCCGAGGTCGGGAGCTCGTTCGAGAGGAAATGAGAGAACGTACTGGCCAGGATCGCCCGTTTCGGCACCCCATGTCGCAATGTCGCAAAAGGCACCTGTGCCATCGGCGACGATCCCCTCCCTTGATCTTCGACCACACTCGCTGAAAGGCGGGTTAATTATATCACAGGGGAAGGGGACGCAAGGGGGGAATTTTCCCGCCGACATCAGCTTCTCCCACTCCGGAGACGCGCCCTCCTTCTGCCCGTGAAGACGGCCAGAGCCCGTGCTACACTACGAGAGATGATGAAGGATGTGGCTCGGGAGATCTTTCAACAGGCGCTCGCGCGCATTGATGTGCGCACGGTGATGCGCACCCACATGGCGCGTGCGGGGGATCGCCTTGTGCTCTGTGGCGAAACGTTCGATCTCCGCGCCTACACGCGCCTCTACGTGATCGCCTTCGGCAAAGCGGCGCTGGCAATGGCCGGCGCCGTCTATGAAGAGCTAGGGCCGCGCATCACATTCGGGATCGTCGTCACCAATGCCCTTCCCCCTCACCATGAAGTGCGCGCCGCGCCCAACTTTCTCGTGATCGAAGGCGGGCATCCCCTTCCCAACCGAGGAAGCGTGGAGGGAGCCGAACGCATCCTGGAAGTGTTGCGATCAGCCGATGAGCACACGCTCGTTATCTTTCTCGTCTCCGGAGGTGGATCGGCCATGATCGAGAAGCCGATCGAGGAGTCCATCACCGTGGAGGATCTCCAACAGCTCAATCGCCTTCTGGTCACCAGCGGAGCGACCATCGCCGAAATCAACGCCGTTCGAAAGCACCTCTCGGCCATCAAGGGCGGACGCCTGGCCGCCGTCGCTTCTCCGGCACGACAGGTGACGCTCTACATCTCCGACGTGAACCCGGGCGACTTCTCCTCCCTCGCATCGAACCCAACGGGTCCGGATGAGACGACACTGAGGGACTTCTACGACGTGATCGAGCGGTATGACCTCCTGCCGCGCCTTCCGGAACGTATCGCCCGCCTCATTCGAGAACATCGCGTGAGCGAAACGCCGAAGCCGGGCGATCCCCTCTTCTCACGGAGCAGCTACCATCTGCTCATGGACAATCAGACGGCTCTTCAGGCGGCTGCCGATGTGGCGGCAGCCCTCGGATGTCGAGTGCACACGGATTTCGAACCCTACGAGGGATACTACCGCGATGTCGCCGATCATCTGCTCGCTCAACTCGTCTCCTTGCGCGATGCCCATGTGAGGGAAACGGTGTGCCTCATCGCCGGTGGCGAGGTGAGCTGTCCCGTTCGCGGATCGGGGATCGGAGGGCGCAATCAAGAATTCGTCCTCTATGCGGCGCTTCGACTCCCCCATGTGGCCGAGGGAGGGGAGATGGTCGTGCTGAGCGCCGGGACCGACGGGATCGATGGCACAAGCCCGGCTGCTGGCGCCGTCGCCGATACGCAGACCGTCGCCCGCGCCCGCGCTCTCGGTCTCGATCCCGAACGCTTCCTCGCGGAGAACGACTCCTATACGTTCTTCCACCGCTTGGGGGATACTCTGGTCACCGGCCCGACGGGAAACAACGTCCGCGACCTGCGCATTCTTCTGGCGCGCCGGCCCGTGTGACCGTTGGCTTCTCACGCGGCAACTCGCTTGGCGATTCTCCGCGCTCGTCCTCCCTGCGCACTCGTCGAGAGCCGTCGGCGATGACCGTCGCGACCTTTCTCCGGCCGATCCGCGAAGATATGCTGCAAGACCTCACCAATGGTCTCGACCGGGAGGAATGTCACATCCGTCCGCACCTCCGGGGGCAAGTCGTCCAGCTCCTGAAGATTCGGTTTCGGGAGGATGACCGTCTTGATGCCGGCGCGGCGTGCCGCCAGAACCTTCTCCTTCAACCCTCCAATGGGGAGGACCAGTCCCGAGAGCGTGATCTCCCCTGTCATCGCGATGTCGGCGCGCACGGGCCGTTTCAAATAGAGCGAGGCTAAAGCTGCGACCATCGTCACGCCGGCTGAAGGACCATCTTTGGGCACGGCTCCTGCCGGGACGTGCAAATGCACACCGTTCTTCTCGAAAAGTGAGAGCGGGATGCCCAATTCCCGCGCGTGCGCCCAGAGATAGCTCTGCGCCGCCCGCGCCGACTCCTGCATAACCTCGCCGAGCTGCCCGGTGAGCGTGAGCCCCTTCCCGCCCGGCAATAACGTCGCTTCGACGTAGATGACCTCGCCTCCCGTTTCCGTCCACGCCAGTCCCGGAGCGACGCCCGGGGGAAGCGTCTGCCGCGCTTGTTCGGAGAAGAATCTCTCCGGGCCGAGATACTCCCTCACATCCGCCACGTCCACGCAGACCGAGGTGACTTTCCCCTCGGCGACTTTCCGCGCCACCTTGCGGGCAATCTGTCCGATGGAGCGCTCGAGCTGACGCACGCCCGCCTCGCGCGTGTATCGGGAGATGATGTGCCGCAACGCCTCGTCCGTGAGCGTCACCTGCTCCGGCTGCAATCCGTTCTCCGCGATCTGCCGGGGCAACAAGAATCGGCGCGCGATCTCAAACTTCTGTTCCTCACTATAGCCGGGCAGTGGGATCACCTCCATGCGATCCCGCAAAGCCGGGGGGACCGTCACAAGCGTATTCGCCGTGCAGATGAAGAAGACGCGGGAGAGGTCAAAGGGGAGATCCAGGTAGTGATCGCGAAACGTGTGATTCTGCTGCGGATCGAGCACTTCGAGCAGCGCTGCCGCCGGATCTCCGCGAAAATCCACACCCAGTTTATCCACCTCATCGAGCATGAGGACGGGGTTGTTCGTCCCCGCGCGGCGCAAGGCCTGGATGATGCGCCCGGGCAAGGCCCCGACGTACGTCCGGCGATGCCCGCGCAATTCCGCCTCGTCGCGCACGCCCCCGAGGCTCATGCGCTCGAATCTCCGCCCGAGCGCGCGGGCGATGGATTGCCCCAAGCTCGTCTTCCCCACCCCCGGCGGTCCCACAAAGCAGAGGATCGGGCTTTTGGCCCCCGGCTTGAGCTTGAGCACAGCCAGGAATTCCAGGATCCGATCCTTCACCTCCTCCAGATCATAATGGTCCTCATCCAAGATGCGCCGCGCATGCTCCAGATCGAGATTATCCTCCGTGCTCTTGCGCCAGGGCAGCTCCAAAATCCACTCCAGATACGTCCGGATGACGTGATAATCCGGAGCTGTCGCCGGCAATCGTTCCATGCGCCGCAGCTCGCGCTCGGCTTCCGCGCGCACCTCGTCGGGGAGATCGGCTGCCTCCAAGCGCTCGCGCAGGAGAGCCGCCTCGGCCATCTCCGGCTCTTCCTCGCCCAACTCCCGTTGGATCGCTTTCAACTGCTGGCGCAGGAAGTACTCCCGCTGCGCGCGATCCATTTCCGCTTGAGCTTCCCCGGCCACCTTCCGCCGAAGCTCCAAGATCTCGATCTCGCGGGTGAGATAGCGGTGGATCAAGCGCAACAGCTCCCGACGCGTCGGGGCCTCCAAAAGCGCCTGCTCCTTCTCCACGTCGAGGTTCAAAAGCGCCGCCAACGTGAAGGCCAGACGGACCGGATCGTCCGTCGAGGCGGTGAGGGCCGTCGCCACTTCCTGCGGCACGTTCGGCAATAAGTTCAATCCCCGCTGCAGGAGATCGAGGATGTTCCGATGCAAGGCTTCGATCTCGACGCTCTCCTCCTCGGGCAGCTCCAGGACCTCCACACGAGCCGCCAAATACCGATCGGTTCGCTGATACTCCACCACCCGCACCCGTTCCATCCCTTGAACGAGGATCTGAATCGTATCTTCGGACGTGCGCAACATCTTCTTGACGACGACCAGCGTGCCGACGGTGTAGAGATCCTCGGGCGCCGGTTCATCCTCCACCTGACGCCGTTGAGCGACCGTGACGAGCCACCGCTCCTCGGTCGCCACCGCTACCTCGACAGCCGCCACCGAACGACGCCGCCCGACAACCAACGGGACCGGCAGAAAGGGGAAGACCACAGTGTTCCGCAGGGGAAGGACGGGGAGCTCCAGGATCTTCCGATCAGAGGGAGACGTCCCTTCCGCGAGCGTCGCGCTGTTGAGGTCCTTCACCACAATCCCCTCCTTTCACCCTCCCTCGCACACGAGGCGAATGATGAGCAATCCATTGAGATAATCGGTCTCGATGCGCCGTGGAGTGATCCGGCGAGGGAAGGAGACGACGCGTTCGAACCGACTATAGACCAGCTCCATCTGATAGCACTCCAGGCACTCCCCCAACTCCATATCGCGACGCACGCCCCGGATGCGGAGATCGGCCCCATCGAGCCGGATCTCCACGTCCTCCAAATTGACGCCCGCCAGCTCGACCTTCACCAACCAGCCGTATGACGTCCGATAGACGTCGGCAGCGGGGATCCACGCCACCTCCGGCGCTCCCTCGCCGCGCATGAGCAACCAGAGCAAATCTCTTCGCTCCGCCATGACGTCCGCTCTCTCTCCGAACTCACACAGCGCGAACCACGACGACCGTCAGATCATCGGATCGGGCGTCGGCCTCCGCGTGCTGTCGCACGTCCTCAATTATAGCCTCGCAGAGCTCCGCCGCAGAACGTCGGAGATTGCGCCGAACCACTTGCTCGAGCCGATGCACGCCATAGGGCTCTCCTTCGGCGTTCTCGGCCTCGGTGATCCCATCCGTGTAGAGGATGAGACTATCTCCGGGGAGGAAATAGACGATGTCCTCCGAGAACGTCGCCGTCTTCAAGATGCCCAGGGGAATTCCCCCAGTCGAGAGCAGCTTCACCGGCTCCCCATCGCGGATGAGCAGAGGCGGATTGTGCCCCGCATTGAGATAGAACATCCGCCGGCCCTCCGCATCCAACTCGCCATAAAACGCCGTGACAAAATGGCGATCGCGCGTGATCTCCAGCAGAAGACGATTCAAGCGCGAGAACACGGCGCGCAACGCGAAATCGTTCCCCAAGAGCGCGTGCAGGGAGGCTCGAAAGGTCGCCATGATGAGCGCGGCCGGAACCCCTTTGCCCGAGACATCCGCGATCACCACACCCAGCCGTCCATCGGCCACATCAATGAAGTCGTAGTAATCGCCACCGACTTCGGCCGAGGGGATCATGCGACCGAAGATCTCAAAATGCGCCACCGCGGGAGCGCGACTGGGCATGAGCGCCTCCATGACCTGCCGCGCGATTCGCAGCTCGCTCTCCAGGCGCCGCTTCTCCAGCATCTCCTGATGGAGATGGGCCTTCTCGATCGCAATGGCGACCACGCTCGCAAAGAGCGTGAGCAGCTCCAGATCCGCTTCGCTGTACGCGTTCGGCCGGTCGGACTCCAGGTTGATCACGCCAATCGTCTTCCCCCCACTGCCGATCAAAGGTGCCGCCAGCTCCGACCGCGTCTCCGCGCGCGCCCGAATGTAATGGGGATCCACCGTGACATCGGGGACAACGCGCCCTCGGCTCGTGTGCAGAACGTGCCCCACGATCCCCTCGCAACAGTGAAGCGGACCGGCCTGCGCGAAGCTCTCCGGATACCCCACCGTCTCGTATCCGTGCAGCAGACCGGTCGCGGGATCGAAGATGAAGACGCCCGCCGCATCATAGGGGATGAGTTGCTTCACCGCATGCAAGATCCCCTGCAGGATCTCGCTGAGATCGAGCGAGATGCTCACAAGCCGAAAGGTGTGGATCAACGTGTGCCACCGCTCTTCAGCGAGCGGAGACGACACCGCCTTCTGATCGTGTTCCTCCATAGCCCGCTCCACCGGCTCCACCACTCACCAGGAGACGCGCCGCCAGCGGACGAACTCGCGGCGCTTGAAGACGTGCACCAAGATGGCGCCGGAGACGAATCCCCCGATGTGCGCCCACCAGGCGACGCCGCCCGTCTGCGCGGATTCGACGCCCAGGCTCAACGTCCCGTAGAAGAATTGTTGCACAAACCAGAAGCCCAGGAAGAAGAAGGCCGGAATCTCAATGAAGTGCAGGAAGATCCAGATCGGGACGAGCGTCACCACGCGCGCGCCCGGATAGAGCATGAAATAGGCGCCGAGCACACCGCTGATCGCCCCGCTGGCGCCCAAGCTCGGAACGTGCGAATCCGCGTTGGTCACGACATGCGCCATCGTCGCGAGCACTCCGCACAGGAGATAGAAGATCAGGAATCGAAAGTGCCCCATTCGATCCTCCACATTGTCCCCGAAGATCCAGAGATAGAGCATGTTCCCTCCGAGATGTAACCATCCGCCATGCAGGAACATCGCCGTGAAGATCGGGAGAACCAGCCCCGTCATCTCGGACTCCCAGGCGGTCCCCCACCATTCCACAGATCCGCTCGTGAAATACCGGGCGGGAACGACAGCGTACGCATAAAAAAATCGCTGCAACTCCGCCGGCCCAAGAAGCAGTTCGTAAAAGAACGCGAGGACGTTGAGGACGATGAGGACGACAGTGACGACGGGATAGCTTCGAGAGGGGATGTCATCGCGAATCGGTATCATGGCTCACGCCGTCTCACGCGGACCCTCGCGGAGATGGACACACGCCCGCTCATCGCTCTGCGCCCTGCCCATAACTTCTCCGCACGTGAAAGGGGAATCATAGCCGCAGGCACGTGTCTCGTGCAAGGCAATAGGGCCGAAAGACCGACACGCCGTTCCGCCCCCATCCCGCGGAGGCTACGAGCCGCGCCCGCACAGGTGAAGGAAATTCTGCAGCAGAAGTTTTCCCGCCTGCCCCGTCATGATGGATTCCGGATGGAATTGGACGCCTTCGCAGAGAAACTCTCGATGGCGCAGGCCCATGATCACTCCGTCCGAGGACGTGGCCGAGATTTCCAAGCAGGGCGGCACCGACTCTCGCTCCACGACGAGCGAGTGGTAGCGCGTGGCCGGAAAAGGATTCGGCAAATCGCGGAAGATCGTGCGCCCATCATGGACGATCATGCTCGTCTTCCCGTGCATGAGCACAGGCGCGCGCACGATGCGCCCGCCAAAGGCCCGTCCGATCGCTTGATGCCCCAAACAGACACCGAGGATCGGAATCCGCCCAGCGAAGGTTCGAATGACATCGAGCGTCACCCCGGCATCGTCCGGCGTGCCCGGCCCCGGCGAGATCACGATCGCCCGTGGCGACCGAGCGGCGATCTCCTCCACGCGAATCTGATCGTTCCGGTACACCTCGACATCCGCTCCCAACTCGGCGAGATATTGCACGAGGTTGAAAGTGAACGAGTCGTAGTTGTCAATGACGAGGATCCTCACAGCTTCGCCCCCTCCCCCCGGCCACGCCGCCCCGAATCCCGAACGCCATTGAGGAACGTGACGAGCATTGCCCCCTTCCGATCCAAAGGTCCCCTCATAGCTCGCGACTCGCCATTTCGATAGCGCGAATCACGGAGCGCGCCTTGCTCACCGTCTCCTGATACTCCCGTTCGGGAACGGAATCGGCGACGATTCCCGCACCAGCCTGAATATATGCCCGCCCATTCCGAACGAGCGCCGTACGGATGACGATACAGGAGTCGAGGTTCCCTGAATAGTCGGCGTACAGGACAGCCCCGGCATAGGGGCCGCGCCGCGTCGGTTCCAGCTCATCAATGATCTCCATAGCGCGAATCTTGGGCGCCCCCGTGACCGTGCCCGCCGGAAAGCACGCAGCCAGCACGTCGAACCGATCTTTGTCCGGCCGACGCCGCCCTCGAATCGTCGAGACCAGATGCATGACGTGCGAGTATCGTTCGACGACCATCAACTCCGCGACCTCCACCGATCCCCAGGCGGCCACGCGCCCAACATCATTGCGCCCCAGATCCACGAGCATGACATGTTCAGCCCTCTCCTTCTCATCCGCGAGCAGATCGGCCTCCAGAGCGCGATCCTCGGCCTCGGTCGCCCCCCGCGGGCGCGTGCCCGCGATCGGGCGATAGGTGATCTCATCTCCTTTCAACCGCACGAGCATCTCCGGCGACGCCCCGACAAGCTGCATCCCCTCCATCTCCATGTAGAACATATAGGGCGAGGGGTTGATCATCCGCAGCGCGCGATAGATCTGGAAGGGATCGAGATCGCCCACCTCCACCTCGAAGCGTTGGGAGAGAACGATCTGGAAGGCATCGCCCCGCGCGATGTACGCCTTCGCGTGCTCCACCCGATGCCGGAACTCGTCCGGCGTCATGTTCGAGCGCACGTCGAGCGACGTCGCGCGCGCCCGCTCCCTCGGCAGCTCCAGAGGACGCCCCAGCAGCGCTTCCATCGCCTCGATCTCCGCAAGAGCGCGCTCGTACTTCTCCCTCAACCGGTGCTCGCGTCCGCCGGTGAAGACATTCGCGATGAGATGGATCTGATGGCGAGCATGATCGAAGGCCACCAGCGTCGAATAGAACATCATCTGCGCGAGATCCACCGGCACGTCGTTCCGCGCGCGCGCCGGAATGCGCTCGAACCACCGGACGGCATCATAGGCGATATAGCCGACCGCCCCCGCGGTGAAGGGCGGAAGACCGGGCCACGTCACGGGATGATAAGAGGCCGTCAGCTCGCGCAGGAGATCGAAGAAGGCCTCCTCGCGCTCCACCTGTTCTCTGGCCGTCTCAATCCGACACCCCTCCGACTGCGCGCGCACGACCGTGTGAGGGTTCGCCCCGATGAAGGAGTAGCGAGCGATCTTCTCCCCCCCCTCGACCGACTCCAGCAAGAAAGGGAACCGCGCCTGCGGACGCAGATGCAAGAAGGCCGAGACCGGCGTGAGAAGATCCGCCGCAATGACCTTCGTCACGGGAATGACATTCCCCACATGCGCCAGCTCGCGCACCTCCGCGAACGTCGGTCGAATCTCCCCCATCGCCTCACCTCACCGGCAGGACGCGACTCTCGCTCGCCCGCCCCGTGCGACTCCGCAGCTCGAAAAGAATATCTCGCGGGTTCAGCTCCCGATCGGCCATCAGAACGAGCAGATGGTAGAAAAGATCGGCGATCTTACCGCTCAACTCCTTCTTGGACCCCGCCTTGGCCGCAATGGCCACATCCACGATCTGCTCGCCCAAACGCCGCAAGATCACGTCCGCGCCTCCGCTGAGCAGAAGGGCCGTGTACGAGTTCTCCGGGCGTTCGCGATTCCGCTCTTGGATGAAGGCGAACAACTCACCGAGCAGAATCCCCATCTCCATCGCGGCAGGCCCTACGACCGCGACCCCTTCCGGCTTCTCCTCGAGATCCGCCAGCTCCCGGAAGAAGCATGTCTCCTCGCCCGTGCGACAGGCCGGTCCGCGCGCATCCACCTTCACAATCAAGGCATCGCCATCGCAATCCACGAGGATGTCCACGACGCGCTGCGCGTTCCCCTCGGCTCCGATCTCCTGCTGGACGCGCCGCGTGCGCGCGCTCCAGGTGTGCGTCTTCCCCGTGCGCAACGTGAGCGCCAACGCCTCGGCGTTCATGTAGGCGAGCATGAGAATGCGCCCCGTCTCATGGTCCTGAATGATCGCAGGGATCAATCCACGCTCATCGAAGTGCAACCCCCGGATCACCATAGCTCCCATCGCCCCGACCGTGTCCGTGCTCGCACAATCCCTGGGAAATCTACGCCAGGGGAGTGGGAACTGTCAACGCGCGCTCCGGGAGTCCCTCTTCCCTCAGGGAGTCCCGACACCACCCCCCCATCCCGGAGGTTCCGGCACCCAATCTCGCGTGAAGATATCCGCCCCCGTCAACCCCACCAGCAGGAGGAACCAAAAGAGCGCTGCTCCGACGAATCCCCAGATCAACCGCGAGCTGTACCTCAGATGCATGAAGTAGAGAACGACGAGTGTCGCCTTGGTCGTCGCCAGGGCGAGCGCCACAAAGAGGTTCAACCACCCGAGGTCATAAAAGGCTACGTCCACGCTGACCAGAGTCAGCAGAAGTAACGTGATGAAGACAAGCCCGTATACCCGTCGCGGGACAAGAGGCGAATACGCCATAGCCCTCTCCCTCACACCCGGCTGATCAGATACAGCAACGGGAAGAGATAAATCCAGACGATATCCACGAAGTGCCAGTAGAGCCCGGCGACCTCCACCGGCGTATAGTAGTGAGCTGAGAAACGCCCGCGTCCGGCCAGAACCCAGAGGACGGCGAGCACGCCGATCCCGACCACCATGTGGAGCGCATGCAACCCGGTCATCACGAAGTAGAACGAAAAGAAGAGCTGCGCGGCGCGCGCCTCCGGCCCCTCGAAGCGGAAAGTAGGCCCGGGCACCAAATGCTCCTGAAACTTATGTGTGTACTCGACCACCTTTACGCCGAGAAAGACGAGTCCCAACAGCATCGTCAGCGCCAGAAAGAGCCGCATCGCGCGGGATCGCCCCTGTTGCGCACTGTGCACCGCGAGCGCCATCATCAGGCTGCTGCAGATGAGCACAGCCGTGTTGAACGCTCCGAGCATGTAATTGAGGCGACGGCTCGCCACCGCGAATCCCTCCGGATAGAGCGAACGATAGAGAGCATAACCGGCGAACAGGCCCCCGAAGAACATGACCTCGGTGATGAGGAATACCCACATGCCGAGCGTCGCCGCTCCGAATTGCTGCTCCGGGTCGTCGAAATGATGCGCCAGGAACGATCTCACCGAAGATGCTGTCCCCGGGACCGAAGGAGACATCGAAGACGATTCACCCCACACGGTCCCCCTCCGCTTTCGGCGCATACTCATAGGGCTCGCCCGTGACCACCGGCGTCACCTCGAAGTTGTGCGGCGGAGGCGGAGACGGGACATCCCACTCCAAGCCCTTCGCTCCCCACGGATTCTCCGGCGCCTTCCGCCCATAGCGCAACGACCAGATGAAATAGATCATGGGAATGAGATACCCGACGCCGAGAATCGAAGCGCCCGCCGAGGACATGACGTTGAGCACCTGGAACTCATCGGGATAGACGTGATACCGTCGCGGCATGCCCAAATACCCGAGGACGAACTGCGGGAAGAACGTCAGATTGAACCCGACGAAGATCACCAGCGCCGCAAAACGCGCCCACCCCTCTGGATAGCTCTTCCCCGTCATCTTCGGCCACCAATAGTGCAACCCGCCCAAATACGCCATGATCGTCCCCCCCACCATGATGTAGTGGAAGTGCGCCACGACAAAATACGTATCGTGCACGTGAACGTCCACGGCGAGCGTAGCCAGGAAGATCCCCGTCAATCCTCCGATGGTGAACAGTCCGATGAAGCCCAGCGCATACAGCATGGGAGCTTGATAGGAAACAGAGCCTTTATACAGCGTGGCCGTCCAGTTGAACACCTTCACCGCCGAGGGAATCGCCACCATCATCGTGAGCGCGGAGAAGATCATCCCCGCATAGACCGACTGCCCACTGGTGAACATATGATGGCCCCAGACGAGGAAGCCCAGGGTCGCAATGGCGATGCTCGAGAAGGCGATGAAATGGTAGCCGAAGATGCGGCGCCGAGCGAAACAGGTGATCAGCTCATTGATCACCCCCATGGCCGGAAGGATCATGATGTACACGGCCGGATGCGAGTAGAACCAAAAGAGGTGCTGAAAGAGTAACGGGTCTCCCCCGAGCTTCGGATCGAAGATGCCAATGTGGAAGAGTCGCTCCACACCGACGAGCAGAATAGCGATGGCGACCACAGGCGTTCCCAAAATCATGATGAGACTCGTCGCATAATGAGCCCAGATGAAGAGCGGAAGTCGAAACCACGTCATCCCCGGCGCCCGCATCGTGTGAATGGTCACCAGGAAGTTCATTCCCGTCAGAATCGAGGAGAACCCTGTGATGAAGATCCCGACGGCCGTCAGCATGACGTTCGAGTTCGAATAAGTGCTGCTGTAGGGCGTGTAAAATGTCCAGCCCGTATCCACACCGCCGAGGATCGTCGCCGCCAGAGTGAACACTCCTCCGAGCACGTAGATGTACCAGCTCAGCAGGTTCAAGCGCGGGAAGGCCAGGTCCCGCGCGCCGATCATGAGCGGCACCAGGAAATTCCCGAGCACCGCCGGAATAGCCGGGATGAGAAAGAAGAAGATCATAATGACGCCATGCAGAGTGAAAAGCCGATTGTACGTCTCCGATTGCACGAGATCGCCCGGCGGCGTCAGCAACTCCAGACGGATCAGGACGGCGAACAATCCTCCGAGGAAGAAAAAGAGCGTGACCGAGATCAGATAGAGCAGGGCGATTCGCTTATGATCGGTCGTGAACAACCACGACCGCACTCCGTAGCTCACATTCAGATAGTTCACGCGCGGCGATTCGACAACAGGCGCACTCATTGGGATGGCCCTCCTTCCAGCGACTTGAGATAAGCCACAAGTTGCAGCACCTGTTCTTCCGTGATCTGTCCCTGATAGGTCGGCATGCTCGAGGGCGAGGGAAACCCCGCCACGATCTTCGCGTTCGGGTTCAAGATGGATTCCCGCAGATAGGCTTCATCGGCCACAATCGTCCGCCCATCGGCCAGCACGACCTGACGGCCGAAGAGTCCGCGCAAGGACGGTCCGAGCTCCTGACTCTCCTCCCGGTGGCACGTATCACACCCCAACTGTCGGAAGAGGCGCTCTCCGGCTTGCGCGAGCGATTCCTGACGCCCCTGTCCTCCGCTGCCCAACCAATTCTGATAGTCTACCGGGTCCATGACGATGACCCATCCGCCCATCTCCGAATGCTTCGTTCCACAGTACTCGGCGCAGAAGAGGCGGTACCGCCCTGGTCGCGTCGCCTCGAACCACACCGTCGTATATCGGCCCGGCACAACGTCTTTCTTCACCCGGAAGTCGGGAATGTAAAAGCTGTGGATGACGTCCTCGGTCGCCATCGTCAGCCGGATCGGCCGCCCTGCCGGAATATGCAACTCATTGATCTCTCGCTGCCCGGTCGGATGCTGAATATGCCACATCCACTGCTTCCCGACCACAAAGATCTCGAGGGCGTCCGCCGGGGCACTCCCGTACATCTTGAAATAGAGCGCTGCTCCCCAGCCGAAGATCAGGAGCACGAGCCCGAGAGGAATCACGATCCACGTGATCTCCAGGGCCAGAGAGCCCCGCACCGGCGGCGGCACCTCGCCCTCCGAACGCCGCCGATACTTGATGGCAAAGACAGTGATCAAAATGAAGATGAGCGCGATGAACAACAGACTCATCCCCACCAGGAACCCGTAGAGCGCATCCACCTCAGGAGCAAAGGTGGAGGCGCGGTGGGGTAAGAGCGGCAGACCTCGCCACATGATCCTTCCCTCCTCACGAGTGCTCCGCACGATCGTGAGACTCGGGCGGAGACCCCACGCGGCGCCCCAGCGACGTTCGCCGATCCCGACGGAACATCACCACCAGAAAGCCGCCCAAGATGAGCACGGTCGCTATACCCGCCAATCGAAGCACGTTCATGACGACCAAGCTGTATCGCCCTCCCTTCGGATCGTAGTGGTAACAGTAGAGCAGGATCTGGTCTACGGGCGAGCCGATTTTCCCCTGGGCCGCTTCGATGAGCCCCAGCCGCAGGTCTCGAGGCGCATACTCGATGCCATAAAAATATCGCGCGATCTGCCCCTGCGGCGTGAGCACCATGATCCCACTGGCATGCGCGAACTGCCCCGTCTCAGGATCGAAGGCGTAGCGGAATCCCACAGCCTCGGTCAACCGCCGAATAGCAGCTTCCTCTCCCGTCAGGAAGTGCCATCCCCGCTCCGCTTCCGGGCGCCCATAGACGCGCATGTACGTCTGCTTCTTGGCCGCCGCCAACTCCGGCCCTTCGCGCGGATCGAAGCTCACGGTCAGGACCGTGAACTCCTTCCCCGCTGTGAAGGAGAGCGCCCGCAGACTGCGCACCAGCCCATTCAGAATGAGCGTGCAGAGCATGGGACACTCATAATAGACGAGCGAGAGAAGGACAGGCTTCTCACCGAAATAGGTGCCGAGGCGAACAGCCCGCCCGTCCTCATCGCGAAAGATCAAATCGAGGGGGACCGACGCGCCGAGCTTTTGATCAATACCGACTTTCTGAAGGATCGGTGCCGGTTGACTCGAGGGCGCTCCCTGAGCGCGAGCTTCTTGCCCCACGGGAAGTCCCCTTGGCATCCCTCCGACCATCGCCGCACCAAGCCCGACCCACACGGCGACCTTCCGTCCGATCCCATAGCCCATCACGGCATCCCTCCTTCAATCTCCCGCGCCGAACGCTCAGAGCTCGCCGCCGATGCTCCAGAAGGAGCAACTCCTCGCGACGAGGCATTCGGGCGAACGGGCATTCCGCGCTGCACCAAAAGCTCCATCGCTCGCTCGATCGGAATGCGCACCACGCCGGCGTCCGGATCCACCCATCCGTAGCTGTTCAATCGCTCCTCCTCCTTCTGGCGCACAGCTTGGAGATCCACCTCCGGAGCTACCTGCAAACGCGGCGGAGGCGGCAACACCCGCTCCTCGCGCAGCGGAGAAGGCGACTCGTGCGCCCGCTCCGCGCGCTTTTGCAAGTACGCGAAACTCCCCCACATGAGCGCCGCGGCGACGACGGTCAACGCCGCGAGCCCCACGACCAGAGCAGCGATCACTCGCGGGCTTACATCCCGCTTCTCATATCCTCCCCCTTCCCTCATGGACACCTTCACCTCCGGAGACTCGCGGAGCGGAGATCGGGATCAGGGCATGTCGCTGCAGCTCTCGCGCCCAGACGGCGAGCCAGAGCCCGCCAACTCCCAGAAACGCCGCTGCATTCGACCAGTGGGGACCGATCCCTCGCTCTTCGAAGGCCGGCATGACAATCCAATACAGATCCACGACACGCAGAATCAGGATCACCCCCGCCACGATCCCCAAAGCCCGCACGTTTCGCTTCACCGCGCGCGAGAGCAAGAGCAGAAAAGGCACCGCGAAATGGAAGAGGATGAGCATCGCCGCGACGATCCCCCATCCCCCGCGCGTCCGCCGCAGATACCACGGAATCTCCTCCGGCAGATTCCCCGACCAGATGATGAGAAACTGCGAGAACGCCACATACGCCCACAGCATCACCAGCGCCAAGAGCAGGTTCCCCAGATCATGAAACACCTCGCTCGTCGCGACCCGCGAGAGCGGCTCCACTCGCGAGAGTCCGGCGGCGACAAGGATCGCCGCAGCCAGCGCCGTGAGCGCGTGCCCGAGGATGAAGGCGATCCCGTAGATCGTCGAATACCAATGCGGCTCCAGTGACATGACCCAATCCACGGCGGCAAAAGTGACTGTCCCCCCGTAGAGAACGATCCCCGGCCCACTCAGCGCCCGCAGCCGACGACTCACCTGCGGGTCTCCTCCGCGATCCTGCTCGTATGACCACCGGGTCAGAAAATGCGCCACCCCGATCCAGACGGCAAAGTACAGCACAGCGCGAAGAGAGAAAAAGGGCACGTTCAAATATCGGCTCTTATGCCGAAGGACCTCATCGGCAGCAACCACTTCGGCATGGGTCCATTCGTAGAGATGAGAGAGCCCGAAGAAGATGGGGAGAAAGAGCGCCGCCATCAGAGGGGTCGTCCGCACACCCGCTTCTACAATGCGACGAATGGCGAGTCCCCACCGACCGCCGGTCAGATGATGCAGCATCACGATCCCACCGGAGCCGAGCGACAGTCCCCACCAGAAGAGAAATCCGAAGAGATAGGACGGCCAGACATGCTCCCCCGCCACACGGGCGCTCACCACCGTCAGGGCCATCCCCAGAATTCCCACCCCCAAAGCGCGGCGCGAGAAAACTTCGATCCCCTCTCTCCCGTTCATTCTCTCTTCTCCATCAAGCGACGGCGTTCGGCCGGCGGCACATCTTCGAGCGTGGCATGCTGACTGAGTTGCAACGCGCGAATGTAGGCGACGATCGCCCACCGATCCTCGGGCGGAATGCGCGACGCATAGCTGTACATCGTCCCAAACCCCTTGGTGATGACCTCGAAGAAATAGCCGACCGGAGCGCGTCGCAGACGATCCGTGTGAAAGGATGGCGGCGGCCGAAACCCCCGTTGCACGATCATCCCCTCTCCATAGCCATCACGCCCATGACACGGAGCGCAGAAGATGTCGTAGCGCTCGCGCCCCCGCTCCAGAACCTCGCGCGTCACGGGAAAGGGGAACATCTCGGCGAACTGACCCTTGACCCTCCCCGCATACAGATGCTCATCTGTCCGCGCATATCCGCGTGGCACCGTTCCCTCCACCACCGGCCGCGATGCCCGACCGTCTTTGAAGAACGAACTTCCCGCCAGCGGCTTATATCTCGGCTGATCGTGCATGTCCTGCCGACACGCGCTCCCACCGAGTGCCAGCAGGAGAAGAGCGAGAACCCTCCCTCCGACGCCCGCCCCTGTCACGGCTCGACCTCCCATATCCCATCCGCTCCCAGCTCCTCCAAGAATCGCCGCGTCGCTTCGAGATCAAACTGCGGATCGCGCGCTTCGATCAAGAGGAAGAACCGATCGCGACTGGCCAGCGCAAACCGCGGGACATTGAAGACGGGATGATACGGCATCGGCAACCCATTCAGCGCCAGCATGCCGAGCACGGCCGAGAGCGCGGCGAAGAAGATCGTCGTCTCGAAGACAATGGGGATGAACGCCGGCCAGCTATGGAACGGCTTCCCCCCGACGATGAGGGGATAGTCAATGACCTCGGCGTAGTAGAGGAGCGCATAGCCGAGGACACCTCCACAGAGCCCACCGAGCAGCACAATCAGCGGCAGGCGCGTGCGGTGAAAGCCGAGGGCTTCGGCCAAGCCTTCCACGGGGAAAGGCGTATACGCATCCATGCACCGATATCCTGCGGCATATGCCCGCCGCGCTGCCTCCAACACTGCCTCCGGCGTGTGAAACTCCGCGAGCAGTCCGTAGAGATCCCGGCGCTCCCTCATCTCCTCATCCCTCCCCCTCACGACGACACCAGGCGCGACGCTTCAGCCCTTTCCAGCACGAGCGCGCGCATCTCGAAGATCGAGATCGCCGGCAGCAGTCGAATGAACAGGAGCATCAAGGTCAAGAAGAGTCCGATCGTGCCCAGAAACATCGTCCAATCGAAGACCGTCGGGTAGTACATTCCCCACGCCGAGGGGAGAAAGTCTCGATGCAAGCTCGTCACGACGATGACAAACCGCTCCAGCCACATCCCCACGTTCACCACCAGCGCAATCGCAAAGAGCGCTTTCACACTCTGCCGCACGCGCGAGGACCAGAGGGCTTGCACCACGCCCACATTGCACACAAGCAACGCCCAGTATATGGGCGCATACGGTCCCCGCATCCGATTCAGGATCATGAAGCGTTCATACGGATTCCCGCTGTACCACGCCATGAAGGCCTCCATCATGTAGCCGTAGCCGACGATGAGCCCCGTCGCGAGCATGATCTTGGCCATGTTGTCCAAGTGCTTCAGCGTGATGAAATCCTCCAGCTCGTAGAACTTTCGGAGCGGAATCGCCAAGGTCACCACCATGGCGAATCCGGAGTAGATCGCCCCGGCGACAAAATACGGCGGGAAGATCGTCGCGTGCCATCCCGGCAGGATCGAGATGGCGAAGTCGAAGCTGACGATCGTATGCACGGAGACGACCAACGGCGTCGCCAAACCCGCCAGCAGCCGATAGGCCGTCTCATACCGATGCCAATGGCGCGCCGATCCGCGCCATCCCATGGCGAGAAACCCGTACAGAAGACGCCAGAACCGCCGCCGCGCCCGATCCCGCAACGTCGCCAGATCCGGGATCAACCCGATGAACCAGAAGAGGAAGGAGACCGTCGCATAGGTCGTGATGGCGAAGACGTCCCACACGAGCGGACTGCGCGGCTGCGGCCATGTCCCCATCGTGTTCGGGTACGGTAAGAGCCAGTAGAAAAGCCACGGCCGCCCCATATGCAACAGCGGATACAAACCGGCGCACGCGACGGCAAACAGCGTCATCGCCTCAGCGAACCGATTGATCGAGGTGCGCCACGGCTGCCGCAGCAGGAGAAGAATCGCCGAGATCAACGTCCCCGCATGCCCGATCCCAATCCACCAGACGAAGTTGATGATGTCGAACCCCCATCCGACCGGGACCGTCACCCCCCAGATGCCCACGCCCGTCGCGAGCAGATACGCCGCCGTGAACAGCAGCAACCCGAGCAACAGGAAGGCGATGGTAAATCCCACGAACCATCCGCGCGGCGTGCGCCGCGTGAGCACCAGCGCGCTGATCTTATCCGTGATCGAAGCATACGTATGCCCGGGCGCCAGAATCGCCACCCGTGGATCAAACGGCGTCGCGACCTCCACCTCCCGGTGCGTCTCCTCACTCATCGGATCGCCCCTCCCCGAGAAGAGCTCTCACGTCGGGATTCGGATTCCGCACCCGCGCCAGATACGTCGTGCGCGGCCGCGTGTTCAGCTCCGTCAAAATCCCATAGTTGAGCGCATGCGCCTTCAAGCGCGCGACACGACTCCGAGGATCATTCAGGTTGCCGAAGATGATCGCCTCAGTCGGACACGCCTGTTGACACGCCGGCATAATCTCCCCATCTCGAATCTCCCGATTCTGCTTCTTCGCCTCGATGCGCGCCGCCGTGATGCGCTGCACGCAATAGGTGCACTTCTCCATGACCCCCCGACTGCGCACCGTCACATCGGGATTGCGCACCATCTTCAGCGTCTCCGTCTCCCAATCCGCATAGAGCCGGAAATTGAATCGGCGCACCTTGTACGGACAGTTGTTCGCGCAGTAGCGCGTGCCCACGCACCGATTGTAGGTCATCTGGTTCAAGCCCTCATGGCTGTGCACGGTCGCTCCCGTCGGACACACGACTTCGCACGGCGCGTGATCGCAATGCATGCAGAGGACCGGTTGATGATAGATGTCGGGATTGTCCAGATCGCGCCCTTCGAAATAACGGTCAATGCGAATCCAATGCATCTCGCGCCCGATCTTCACCTCGCGCTTCCCGACCACGGGGATGTTGTTCTCAGCCTGACAGGCGACGACACAGGCGTTGCACCCCAGACAGGCGTTCAGGTCAATGACCATGCCCCAGGAGTACCCCTCATAGCGATGCTCGGGATAGAGCGTCAGCTCAGGAGGGGGATCCTCCCCCAGCTCGCGCGCAAACAGCGGATTGGCGCGATACTCGTCCAGGGTCGCCACTCGCACCAGATGTCGGCCCTCCATGCTGTGATGGTCCTGCGTGCTCACAAGCGTATGCCGCCGCTCGGTCCGTCGAATCTCCACCCCCTCGATGACCCACGGTGCTTCCGACAGGCGCAAGCGATAGGCATTGAAGCCCAGATGCGATCCCACACGTCCCGCGCGCCATCGCCCATAGCCGAGATGCACGGTCACGGTCTCCGGCGCTTGCCCCGGCAGAATCCACACCGGAGCGAGCACGCTCCGCTCCCCGTGACGCAGCTCGATGACATCCCCATTCCGTACCCCCAGCCGCTCCGCCATCGCCGGAGCCAAAAGCGCCGCATTGTCCCAGACCAGCTTGGTGAGCGGCTTGGGCAGCTCTTGCAACCACCCGTTGTTGGCAAACCGTCCATCCCACACGCTCGGATCCGGACGGAAAACAAGCTCCACTCCGGAGGGCGCCTTCGGCGGCTGCTTCGCCAGCTCGGCCGCAATCGCCTCCCATCGCACGGAGACGGAGATCGGGGGAAGACTCGTCCCCGGGATCATTCCCTCATGCAAGACCGTGCGCCAAAACACCTCGAAATCGGCAAACCCCTCCACGCGCCCAGCTTCAAACTGCCGTCTCCAGTACTCGCGCACGATCTCATACCCCGGACGCTCCGCCTGACCGAGCATCGCCGCCACGACCTCATACACCGAGCGCGTTCCATACAGGGGCGCAATAAGCGGTTGCAGAATGGTGACCGTTCCATCCCCGGCACGCCCGTCACCCCAAGCCTCCAGGAAATGGCTCTCGGGCAGATGCCAATGGCAGAGCGACGCTGTCTCATCCTCATAGAGCCCCAGATGCACGCGCAGGCGCACCCGATTCATGCGCTCAGCGAACCGAAGATCCGCCGGAGCCGTATAAACCGGGTTCGCTCCCAGAATGAACACCGTGTCCACGCGCCCGGCTTCCATATCTTCGGCCAGCTCCCGCAGCGAGGCCATATGCTCAACGGGCTCGGCTTCTACCGGATCGGTGTAGAAGACCGTCCGCCCGACGTTCCCCAGCGCCTCATTCATCGCATGCGCCAGCGCATGGACCAACGGCGGTTGCTCTTCTCCGACGAGGATGAGACTCCTCCCCCGATGCTCCACGAGATCGCGCGCGATCGCGTCCAGAATGCGCCGATCACCGGGCAGTGCCTCCGGCTCCGGCACAGGCAGCCCCACCCGCCGCGCCAGAGCCCGCGCAATCCCCTCAATCTCACTCGCCCTCACCGGAAACCGATGATCGGCTATCGCTCCCGTCAGCGAGGGTGTGCTCTCGAAGACGTACAGGCGATTCCACGAGGCGACGTCCGCCTCCGCACGCCGTCGCGCCATGAACTCGCGCGCACACCGGAGACGCTCCGGCCCCGATGCGAGAAAATCGGCCTCCAGCGAGAGCACCACACGCGCCTCTTCGAACCGAGGGTGTGCTTCTACAAGACGTCCAAAGGCCAGTCGCGCTCCGGCCTTCGAATGATCGCGCACGATCGGTTCGTACACGTGCCACCGTGCCTCGGGGAAGAGGTGGAGCACTTGCCGTATGTGTTCCGCGAGCGTCGGCGAAGTGACCGTCTCCGTGAGAATCCGCAGGCCAGCTCCACGCGTCGCCTGCCAGCGCTCGCGCTCTCCGGCTAACGCTCCCCAAAACGCCGCCCACGTGCTGATCCCGCCCCGGTACACCACGACCTGCGACCGATCCGGATCATACAACGTCAACACCGACGCTTGCGCAAAGACATCCGTCCCCCCCAGACTCGCCGGATGGTGCGGATTCCCCTCGATCTTCGTCGGCCGTCCCATGTGACTCTCCACCAAAATCCCGATGGCGAATCCACCCAAGGGCATCGCCGTCGCATAGAAGAGCGGCCGACCGGGAATGATCTCCTCCGGCGCTCGCGTATAGGGGAAAATCCGCTCGGTCGGCTGCCGAGTGCACGCCGACGAAAGCCCCGCGAGCGCCAACGACGCCCCCATCAATTTCAAGAACGTGCGCCGATCCACATCCGTCGGAGCCGACGTCGGAAACTCGCTCTCCAGAAACGCGACGAACTCCGGATCCTCCGCCACCTCCTCCAAACTCCGCCAAAAGACCCGACCCCGTTGCTCGGCTAAACGCGCCCGAAGCGTCGCCAGGTCCCACGATGTCTGTCTCTTCTGCACGTCCCTTTCCTTCACCGATGACATACGGAACAATCCGTCAGTTTCTCCGGCCGATCAATCCCGTACTCCCGAACCAGTCGCCGCCCCAGCTCCCGTTGATCCCCACGCGGCGTCCCGTCCGTGCGAAAGACGTCTTCGCGCGGGCGAATGTACAACTCCGGCTGCCGATGGCACGACAAGCACCACTCCATGTGCAGCGTGCTCGACTTCCAGGTGAGCGGCATCTCATCCACCGGTCCATGACAGGTCACACAGGCTACGCCTTTCTTCACGTGGATCGAATGATCGAAGTAGACGAAGTCCGGCAGATCGTAAACCCGCGTCCACGGAATCGGCCGATCCGTGCGCCAGCTCTCGCGCACCGGCTCCAGCATCGGACTCGCGGCATGAATCTGCGAGTGACACGTCATGCACGTCTCCGTCGAAGGAATACCCGCAAAGCGGCTCTCCTCGACCGACACGTGACAATAGCGACAATCAATGCCGAGCTGCTTCACATGGTGCTTGTGGCTGAAGGGAACGGGTTGCTCCCGCGCCACTCCCACCTGCGTCACGTAAGGGGACCGGTTGAGCGCGGCTAAGACCCATGTCGCCGCTGCGATCAGGAACACCGATCCCAGAATGCTCACCTTCGCAATAACGTTCGTGCTGCGGTGGAAAATCTGCGCCATACGGAGGCCCTATCCTTCGACCGAAAACACTGTAAGACCGGCGGAATCCCGCGGATGCCCCGTCTCCCCCATGTCGAGAGTCTCATGAACTGCCTCGCCACTCCCGACAAATTAAGCCAGATTGTACACAAACGCTCCCGAACCTGGCAAGTCGCTCGACACGTGGGATGCCCACAAGGATCACCGCGTCCGGTTGAGGTTCGCTCTCAGGCTCTCGCCTCTGCGACCTTTTCACCCGGCGACCTCCACGATACGTGCTGCACGACGATCCCGAGCGATCCATCCCCACCCCCTCACCGAATCAGTGGACAGAAGGAGAGCGGTGTGCTATCCTTGCGCACGGGTGCTCAAGCGGTGCACCCGTAGCTCAGTTGGATAGAGCGTCGGACTACGAATCCGAAGGTCGCAGGTTCAAGTCCTGCCGGGTGCACCACGCTTTCCCTCCCCTTTGTGTCCACCGGCTGTTCGGCATCCTCCGCTACTCTCCACCGATTCGCTCCGGGTGACCTCAGGGCGCGGCCGAAGGCGCCGTCTCGGCTTGACCCCACGCCGTGCCTTCTCTATCCTCACCGAACGTGGCACGTCATCGGGTCGCCATTGTCATCCCGGCGCGGTATGCCTCGCGTCGGCTCCCGGGAAAGCCCCTCGTGGATATCGGTGGGCGTCCGATGATCCTGCACGTCGTCGAGCGCGCCCGTCGCGTTCCTCAGGCCGAGCGCGTTCTGGTCGCTACGGACGATGCGCGCATCGCCGAGGTCGTGCGTCAGGCCGGCGCTGAGGCCATCCTCACGTCTCCCCACCATCGAAGCGGAACCGAACGCGTGGCCGAAGTCGCCGCGCATCTCGAAGCCGATATCATCGTGAACGTCCAAGGGGATGAGCCGCTCATCGAGCCGACGACGATCACCGCGGCCCTCGAACCGATGCTCGCCGATCCGCACCTTCGGATGGCGACCACCAGCGAACCTCTCGAGAGCGTCGAAGACGTTCTCGATCCGAACGTCGTCAAAGTCGTCACCGATTGTGAGGGCTTCGCCCTCTATTTCTCCCGCCAACCGATCCCGTGGCCCCGCGAGGCCGTTCGGGAAGCGGGATCCTTGGACGCCGCACTCCGCGCCCATCCCTCGCTGCTTCTCCGCTATCGTCGGCACACGGGCCTGTATGTATACCGGCGCGAGGTGTTGCAGCAGTGGGTGACATGGCCCCCGACCCCCTTGGAGGAAACGGAGCAACTCGAACAATTGCGCGCCCTGGAACACGGCGTGCGCATCAAGGTCGTGCCGGTGACCACCCGCTCCCTCGGCGTGGACACCCCCGAAGACCTGGAACGCGTGCGCGCCCGAATCGCCGGGACCTCCCCTCCGTGATCGCGCTCCCGATGGCGCCGTGCGCCGCCGGCGGGGCGCGCCCTGTACGAAAGCCCGGAGAGTATGCTACGCTTTCGGCATGGTGAGAACACGACACACAGGGAGTGCGCCGTGAGACGAACGTGGGGTTTCCTTCTGAGTCTGTGCGTGGTCCTTCCCCTGGCGCCCAGCCGGTCCCCGGAGAGATCGCCCGACGAGCAGGCGATCCTCGCCGATTTCGCCGAAGCGCTCACGATCATTGACGAGAACTACGTCGAGAAGCTCGATTATGAGAGCGTGGTGAAAGCCGCCATTCTGGGGATGCTGCATACGCTCGATCCGCATTCGAACTTCTACGACAAGCGGGAATTCGCGCGGTTCCGCATCGAGCAAACGAGCCAGTACTACGGCATCGGGGCGACCATCGGCGCGCGCAACGGGAAGGTCTACATCCTGGCACCCTTTGAGAACACACCGGCACACCGCGCCGGATTGCGCTACGGAGATCAGATCGTGGCCATCAACGGAGAGTCCACCGAAGGATGGCCCTCTGCCCAGGTCTCCGAACGCTTGCGCGGACCGCGCGGGACAACCGTCGAGGTGCAGATTCTGCGCGCCGGAGAGAAAGAGCCGCGCACCGTGCGCCTCGTGCGCGATGCCATCCCCTTGCCGAGCATCGTCAACGGGTACCTGATCCGACCCGGTATCGGATACGTCGCCCTCTCCCGAGGGTTCAACACAACGACCGACGACGAGCTGCAGAACGTGCTCGCCGAGTTGCAGAAGCAGGGCGCCACCCGCTTGATCCTCGATCTTCGGAATAATCCCGGCGGCTTCCTGGAACAAGCCGTGCGCGTGGCCGATCGCTTCCTGGCCGCCGGTCAGTTGATCCTCACCCAAAAGAGCCGCGCGGGACGTCGCCACGCCGAGCGCCAGTACTACGCGCAGAACGGAAACCCGAACCTCATGCCCTTGGTGATCCTGGTCAACCGAGCCACGGCGTCGGCCTCGGAGATCGTCTCCGGCGCCATCCAAGAGCACGATCGCGGACTGATCGTGGGAGAACCCACATTCGGAAAAGCGCTCGTCCAAACGATCATCCCCCTGCCCTTCGGAACAGGACTGACGCTCAGCACGGCGAAGTATCTGCTGCCGAGCGGACGATTCATCCAACGGAGCTACATCGGGCTCTCACCCTACAGCTACTATGCGCAACGTCGGGAGACCGAGACTCCCTCCCCACCGCACGGACCGAGCTTTCGCACCGACGTGGGACGTGAAGTCTACGGCGGCGGAGGGATCACTCCCGATGTCCTCGTTCCGGCAGCACAATTGACGCGCGAGCAGTCATCCCTTCTGGGGCCGATCTTCGCTTTCACGCGCGAGCTGGTGGCCGGACTGATCCCCGGACTCGAACGATATCGCGTCCCGGGAATCACATTCCGCCATGTTCTGAAGCCCGAGGAATACCGCATCACCGATGATGTCCTGGAGGCGTTCAAAAAATACCTCCAGGAGCATCGCGCGGAATTCCGCCTGAGCCCGAAGGTCGTGGACGAGAATCGCGAGTTCGTGCGAACCTACATTCGGTACGAGGTCGTCACGGCCGCTTACGGGATCGAAACGGCTGCTCAAGTGCTCAACGAGATTGATGTGCAACTCCTCAAGGCCATCGAGGTGTTGCCGAAAGCCGTGGAGCTGGCCGAAAGTTACCGACAACGCATCGCAAAAAAATAAAGCCCGCACACGCGGGCTCGGGGAGTCTTTTCGGACCTGGTTTCCTAGGGCGCGCTGCCGCTCGCCCGAGGCTATTGATCGAACCGCCCGCACACGCGGGCTTGAGCTGCGGAACTGGGGGTGAATTCACCGGACGAGAGCTCGCTGCCGCTCCGCCCCGAGACTACTGGAGCTCAACGGCAGAAGAGCAGAAGAGTTGAGCTTCTTGGGGGGCCCTGCCTCAGGCTGCCCGGAACAGAACGGGGCAGCCTGAGGATACGGGCATTTCCTTCATAGCCCCACAAGCAAACCCTGCACGAGGCTGGTTGTCGGACTGTGCCCCAGCGCGATGCCGAAAAGAGCAACCGACATCATCGCCGCCAGCCCCAGAATCGCATCAATCAGAAGAAACGGCCCCACGAAGGTGAGGAAAAATCCCGCCAGAAGAAAGATGATGCTCGGCACAAGGACAGCCAGATTCCCGAGCACCAGAGGAATACTGAGACCGACCATCAGCATGAGCTTCTTCATCGTCCGTCCTCCTTATATGAAATTTGGCCGGAGGGCACATACCCTCTCCTCCCTCCGGAAAGCGAATCCGTACTCTTACGCTCCCGCCGGAGACACCGGCGCCGTCCGGAAGGGACAAGTTGTTACTAGACCGGCACCCGCGCCACAATCAGCAGTCCCCACACCAGCACCCGAATCAACCGGTAAGCCTGTCCCATCCGGTGCAGCAGGCTGCGTGGTACCACAAGTCGGCCCCGCTGCCTCTGGACAGGCATTCGCATCGCCGTCTATATCCCTCGGCCCATCAGCCGCTCCCCACCAGTTGTTCGTCGCATTCAGGTTCGGGTCGCCCATGTCGCTGGTGTATCGTAATCCCGTTTGTGTCGTGGGGTCCCCCGTGATGTTATTCAACGTGATCGTCGGGAGGGTGGTGGGATTTGCGCCTGTGAAGTCAACCCAAATACCGACCTCGTTATTGCGCACCACGTTCCTCCGGAATACAACTCCATTGTCGTTGCCGTCCATTGCGAATCCAATACCAGTAGCAGCTGCGAAGTTCTCGATCGTGTTGTTCTCGATTACAACCCCATCTGTTGCACCACCAGTAAGATCTATCCCGGTTCCAATCCCATTCGTCGCACCGCCGCCATTTATCCGGTTCCTCCTCACTCCCACAACACTGCCCGCAGGAACGTCAGAGATCTCGATCCCATTCCCGTTTCCACCGGTACCGGTATTCGTGATTCGATTCCCAAAGATCGTAGCCTGGATCGCGCTGGTACCGTCCCCATCCAGACTAATACCGGGATCAAGTTGCCCCGTGATCGTGTTTCGCGTGAAATTAAAGGGTCCAGCGAGTTCGTTCACAGTTTCAATCGCTGTGAAGAAAGCCGTGGCCGTCGCTCCGGTAAAGAGTACACCCTGCACGGTAAGAGGGTTCCCATCACCCGTTCCAGTAGAAGCATCCGCAAGGACCCCAACACAACCACTAGGTACTTCAATTTTCAGCCCAATGATGCTCACCGGTCCATTTCGGTTACTCACATCAATAACGGCACCTGGGCATGTTAATGCTAAGCCGGGCCTCAATGTCCCCCGAAGGCCGCGTCCTGCCACGATCTTCAACCCGGCCGGAATAGCCCCCGAGAGAATTGCATCCCCGTCGGTGAGCGTTCCGCTCACAAGGAGCGTATCGTTAGCTGCTGCGGCTGCGACAGCCGACGACAGGTCCGGGTACGTCTGTCGCAACCTCGGATTGAGCACGCGTCCGGTGACCTGGGTATAGACCAAGGCGGGCAGGATCAGAAGCCCGACCATGCCCGCCGCCAGAGTCAGTTTCACCACCCGTTGTCTCCTCATAAGGCATTCCCTCCTTATGTCAAATGTCCCTCCTCATCCCCGTGGGATGAGAAGGACTTCATCCACCCATCCCACGACGCGAGGGGAGCGAACCGTCAGCCTCCCACTTCCGCGTTCGTCCACCCGACGCCGCGATCGGCCCGTAGAATAACAAAAACATGCGGCAATGTCAAGCAAAAATTCCCGCTACCGGCATTCCCGCCTGTGGAGCGAGCGTTCGAACGCCGCCCCGGGTGAGCGCGAGCGAACCTTCTCGGGGAGAATCGGGCGCGCTCACACCCAAGAGGGATGAGCTATGCTCGACATCGCGGGCCGAGGGGGTTCGCCCGCACGCGCGGGCTTGAGCTGCGGAATGGGTTTGGGTTCACTCACACTCGCCCGAGGTTATCCTCGAACCGCCCCCTTTGGAGGCTCGATCTGCGGAGGGAGCCTCAAAAACTGATCCGGAGGGCGAATTGGATGACGCGCGGCGAGTTGACCTGTGTGCTGATCCGTCCGAAACTCGGCGACTGGATATTGAGATCGGGCCCGCCGAAATTGACCATGTTGAAGAGGTTGAAGAATTCCGCCCGGAATTCCACGCTCCAGCGCTCGGACACGCGCGTGCGTTTGAGGATATTGCCATCGAAATACACCTGGCCGGGATCGGTGAAGACGCCGGCGCCGAGCGTACCGGCTGTCCCTGGCTCCGGCGTCAAGAGGAGCGGACGGCCTCGGGCATCCACGACCATACGGTTGAACCCGAAGGGGTCTTGGAAGGGATTGATGACGCCGGGCAGGAAGGTGACGCCGTCGGGCAGGCGCGTGACCGTGCCGGAGAATTCGCGGACGCGGAATCCGGGGGCGGGATCGGGCGGCACGACATTACGCCCTCCGGCCCCAAAGAGCGTAAAGCGTCCGGCGCTGAAGGTGCGCGGCGCTCCGGAATACACGAGGAAGATGCCCGCGACCTGCCAGCCTTCGAGCACGCGGCCGAGCCATCCCCGCGGGCGGTTCCAGAACCGTCGTCCCGGACCGACCGGCAGTTCGTAAAGAGCATTGACCTTGAGCACATGCGTGCGATCGAAGACGAGACGCCGCTTCTCGATCCGCCGATTCCGATTCGTTCGGAAATTCGAGGAGAAGGCGAACTGATCCATGCCGTCGTCGGTGCCGTCGCCGAGCGCGCGGCTGAAGGTATAGTTCGCCTGAAATTGCACTCCCCGCGCGAAGCGGCGGCGCACTTCGATCTGCGCCGCGTGATAGGTGGAGTTGGAGAAGTTCGACATGTAGAGGACGCTGGCAAATTGCGGGTTCGCGCTGATGAAGTTCACCGGCAGGCCGGCGAGCGCCAGCCATCCCCCTTGGGCGCCTTGAAAGACCTGCCGATCAATGTTGAAGGCAATGAGGACGTAGTTCCCGAGCAACAGATCGGTGCGCGCGCCGAAGATATTGAGGAATCGGCCCGGCGTGCGAAAGATGCGGGCCAGAGGGCCGTTCGGATTCGGGAAGCGGAGAGGGGTGAAGCCCGTCGGATCGCCGCTCCGGAGCAGCTCGTGGCGCAAGAGCGTGAGATCGTCGCGCAGTCCGTTTTCAATGATGTTGATCTCGTTGAGATTGGCGGTGCGCACGAGTTTCGTTCCCTTGGTGCCCACGTATCGGAGTTCGAGGACGGTATCCCGATCCAGCTCGCGTTGCCAGGAGAGGTTCCACGTCTGGACGTAGGGCGAGCGCAGGTGTTCATCAATGAAGAAGCCGCTATCGCGCCGCTGGAAATCCGGTGGGCGGAGCGCGCGGGTATCGGCCAGGGGGATGGGGAGCGTCAGACCTCGGGGATCGTCCAATCGGCTGACGGCATCCGCGGTGGCCGTCGGCGCAAGGAACGCCGTGGTCGCCAGGCCCGGATTGAAGCGACTGAACTGCGCGAAGAGCACAAGGGGGAAGGCCTCATAGCCGATGTAATATCCTCCGCGCAGCACGCTCTGCGCCTCGCGTCCGAGCAGATGGCGCAGGCCCCACCAGCGCGTGCGGGGACTCCAGGAGATGCCCAGCGCAGGGGCGACATTGTTTCGATCATCGCGGAAGAGGGGGCGGGCATGTTGCGGTCCCACCAGCTCGAATCCCACCGGGCCGATGGCGCGCGGATCGGTCACCGGCGCCGTCGGATGAAAGAGATCGGCCCACGTGCCCGTGCGCGCCGAGATGCCGAGCGCCGCTTCAAAGCGCGTGCGTCCGGGCCCGAGTGTGGGTTGCACGAGCAACCCGTTCACCTCGAAGGGAACGGTGTTGTATTCGTAGCGCACTCCGTAGAAGAGCGTCAGCGAGCGGCGCACCCGCCACGAATCGCCGACAAAGAGGTTCACCTGTCGGTGGCGGAATCCGAAGACTTCGGATTGAAACGGCAGGAGCACGCGTCCATCCGGCGTGCGATACATCTGCTCGACGCGCGCGATCGAGCCGGTGAGGTCGTAGAGAATGGCGCGCGCCACTGCTGCTGTGTTCGGATTGACATCGCGGGGGAGCGAGACCTGGCTCGCCGGAGCTTCGCCCAAGATCACGGTGGGACGTACCCCGGCGGTATCGCGGGAGTTCGCTTGAATGAAGCGCAGCTCGATCCCGCCGCGGATCTCATGTCGTCCTCGAATCCAGGTCACCGTGTCCGCGTACTGATAGACGGGAGTGACGCGCTGCTGCTCCTCGAAGTTCTCCAGGGGCGTGCTGAACGATCCGAATTCGAGCGAGATGGGGATACCCAGCAGCGTCGGCCGCGGCATGCCCAGAGCCGCCAGCCCTCCCTCCTTCGGCGGCACGAACCGAACCGGCGTGCGCTGAAACCCCGCGCGACATTCATTGATGAGGGTCGGCGTGAACGTCGAGACGAGCGTGCCCGAGAAGCTCTGGGCGCGAGACACCTGCCCGCCTGTGCCAAAGCCGGGGAAGGTCTGCAGCCCCTCGCCCGGCGCAATCAGGCCGCGAATGGAAAAGTCTTGGAAGCGATAGACGCCAAAGAGCCGATGCCGATCCGTGAGCGTGTGATCCACGCGAAGGGTGATCTGATCCGAGACCGTGCGAATCGGCGCGAAGAAGGTGTAGCCGGCCGTGTTCAACCCATCGCCGACGGTGAAATCGTTGGGCAACGGGACGGCCTCGAGCAATCGGCGGATCACTCCCGTTTGATCCGGCTGCGCGCGCCGCGCATCCAGGGAGAAGAGGTCCAGCAGCCGCAGATCGGCCAGGGTCATTCCCGCCGGCGGTCGCGGATTCCCCTGAAAGTCCACCGTCGGATGAGCGCTCGCCGCATGACCGTTGGGAACGTTCGGGAAATAGCGGAAGAGTCCGCGGCGCGCCGGTTCGGTCAAAACCACGCGGGTCACTGTCTGTCCCGTGCTCTCCCGCACTCCTTCGTACGCCGTGAAGAAGAAGGTGCGATTCTTGCGGATCGGCCCGCTCAGGCGTCCCCCGAACTGATGGCGCACGAGCACGTCGCGCGGCGCAACCTCCGAGCCATCGGCGCGTCGCGGAAGGGCATTGTTGAAAAAGCTGTTGGCGTTCAGGACCGTGTTGCGATGGAACTCGAAGAGGCTGCCATGCAGCTCGTTCGTCCCGGACGGCGTGACGACATCCACCTGGGCACCGGCTCCGCGCCCATACTCGACATCCACCGGTGACGTCGTCACACGGAATTCGGCCACGTCATCCACCGAGAGCGGGATCATCGCGACGGTGATCGGTTCCTGAATGAAATTGTCCTGCGCTTGAATCCCATCCACGCGAATGTTGTTCGAGGTCGTGCGCGTTCCGGAGACATTGCTGCCGACGACACCCGCTTGAAGCTGAATGAGATCGAGCGGATTCCGCCCGTTCAGCGGAAGGTCGAGCAACCGGCGCGCGTCCACGACATCTCCGAGCGAAGGGCCTTTGCCGATCTCCACAACGGGTTGACCGGTCGCCGTGACCGTGACTTCCTCGGTGATCTCCCCGGGCTCCAGCACGACATCTCGTGTGAGGGTGCTGCCCACTTCAATGAGGATGTCGCTGAGCGTCACCCGTTTGAAACCCGGTGCTTCCACGGTGAGCGCATATCGGCCGGGGATCAAGCTGGTGAACGTGTACCGTCCGGCCTCGTTGGTGCGCGCCAGAAGTGGTTCCGCATCGGCGCGCACAGCCGTGACCGTTGCCCCTGCGATGACAGCTCCTCGCGAGTCTGTGACGAGACCCGAGAGTCGTCCTGTGCCCACTTGGGCAGCTCCCCGAGGCGAAAGCATGAGGGTGATCAAAAGGAGTGCCAGTCCGATGAGAAGCCGTCGCATCGCCTTCCTCCCTCTGTCCGGTCGCTCAGTGTCTGCGCTAAGTGTAGGCGCACTCGTCCCCGAGGGCAAGTTTGTGAGGGCGAACCGATCATAACCTCGGACGAGCGCCCGTGCCGCCGAACGGACCGTCATGGGAGGGCTCATTCCTTTTCCGCCCGGTGTCGCGCGTGCGGGCTGGGTGCGGTGTCTCGTTTTGATCACCCGGTGGCTCTGTGCTATACTCGTGTCCCTTTCAGAGGAGGCGCTGAGGGGTATGAGTCAAGAGACGAACGGAATGAAGATCGGCCGCGTTGTGCAGGTCATCGGCACGGTCGTCGATGTTCAATTTGAGGACCACCTTCCCCCGATCTACAATGCCCTTCGGATCACGAGCGAAGGCTTTGATGTGCCTGAGCCGATAGACATCATTGTGGAGGTCGAGCAGCATCTCGGCGAAGGGCGTGTGCGCTGTGTCTCGATGAAGCCCACGGAAGGGCTCGTGCGGGGGATGAAAGCCTATGATACAGGCAAGCCCATCATGATGCCCGTGGGACCGGCCACGCTCGGCCGCGTCCTCAATGTCGTGGGTGAGCCGGTGGACAAGCTCGGGCCGATTGTCACGGACAAGTACTACCCCATTCATCGTCCGGCGCCGAGTTTTGAAGAGCAATCCACGGAGCTGCAAATGTTCGAGACGGGCATCAAGGTCATTGATCTCATTCAGCCCTTCTTGCGCGGGGGAAAGATTGGGTTCTTTGGCGGGGCGGGTGTGGGCAAGACCGTGCTCATCATGGAGCTGATTCACAATGTGGCCATGCATCACGGAGGCGTCTCGGTCTTCTGCGGGGCGGGTGAGCGCACGCGCGAAGGGAACGACCTGTGGCTGGAGATGAAGGAATCGGGCGTGCTCAGCAAGGCGGTTCTCGTCTATGGGCAGATGACGGAGCCTCCGGGCGCGCGGTTGCGCGTCGCGCTCTCGGCGCTTTCGGTGGCCGAATACTTTCGGGATGAAGAGGGGCAAGACCTGCTCCTGTTCATTGACAACATCTTCCGCTTCACGCAGGCGGGCTCAGAAGTCTCGGCGCTTCTGGGGCGCATGCCCTCGGCCGTCGGGTATCAACCGAATCTGGCGACGGAGTTGGGCGAGCTGCAGGAACGCATCACGTCAACAAAGAAAGGCTCGATCACGTCGGTTCAAGCCATTTACGTCCCGGCGGATGACATCACCGATCCGGCGCCCGCCACGACCTTCGCCCACCTGGATGCGGCGACGGTGCTCTCGCGTCAGATCTTCGAGCTGGGCATCTATCCGGCTGTGGATCCGTTGGCGTCCACCTCGCGCATCCTCGACCCGCGCGTCGTCGGCGAGGAGCACTATCGCACGGCGCAACAGGTCAAGGCGATCTTGCAACGGTACAAGGAGCTGCAGGACATCATCGCCATCCTCGGCATTGACGAGCTCTCGGAGGAGGACAAACTCATCGTCGCGCGGGCGCGAAAGATTCAACGGTTCCTCTCCCAACCGTTCTTCGTCGCCGAGCAGTTCACGGGCTTGAAGGGGAAGTATGTGAAGGTCGAGGATACGGTTCGCGGCTTCAAGGAGATCGTCGAAGGCAAGCATGACGATCTCCCGGAGCAAGCCTTCTACATGGTGGGCACGATTGAGGAAGCCCTTGAGAAGGCGGAGCGGATTCGTCGAGCGGCGGCGTAGGCGCGGCCCTGAAGGGAGACGATGAAGGGGAAGATCAAATTGGAAGTCGTCACGCCCGAGCGGTTGGTGCTCGAGGAATGGGTGGACGAGGTGACGGTTCCCGGCCTTGGGGGCGAGTTGGGCATTCTCCCTGAGCACACCTATCTGCTGAGCCTACTGCAAACGGGCATTGTGAGCTATCGGATCGGGGACGAGCGCCGTCTGCTCGCCGTGCGCGGCGGATATGTGGAAGTGCTCCCCGACAAGGTGACGGTTCTCGCGGATACGGCGGAGCGTCCGGAAGAGATTGACGTCGAGCGCGCGCGGCGCTCGCGCGAGCGCGCTCTGCGCGAGATGCGGCAGAGTACGAGCGAGATCGAATTCCTGCGCGCGCAGGCTCGGTTGCACCGCGCGCTTGTGCGCCTGCGCGTCGCGGGCACGGGCCTCGAAGAGGAGTGAGTCAGAGGATGTATCCGCGCCGATGGCGAATCCGCAGGCCCTTGCGGGTGGGCACGCGGATCTGGATCTCACGAAATCGGCCCTCGGGGGTCGGGTCAGAGGGGTAATAGGCGAGCAGATACTGACTGCGCAGCTCGGTCTCGATCTCCCGAAAAGCGCGCTCCAGGTCCGCAGAATTTTTCGGGAAATAAGCGCGTCCGCCCGTCTCTTCCGTCAGTCGGCGCAAGACCCCGACATTGAGGCCGAACCGCGAGCGATCCCCGATGCCAATGGCGTAGATGGTCACTTCTGCGCGCACCGCTTCGGCGATGGCGTCCGAAAGATGAGAGACGCTCGTCGTATCCTCGCCATCGGTGATCACCAGGATCGTGCGGCGTCCCGACCGCTGCGCCAGAAGATCGCGCGCCACAAGCCCAATCGCATCGTAGAGCGAGGTGCCTCCGAACCGACTCTCCGGATCCTGAGTCGTCGGCAGCATCACGCGCACGCGGTTCAAGGCGGCCTCCAAGCGGGAGAGCGTCGAGGTGAAGTCTTCGAGGAGCTGCACCTCATCGCGGAATGTCACAATGGCGACCGTGTCTGTGCCGGGGCGCACGAGGGTACGAAGGAATCGCGCGGCCGCCGCCTTCGCTTCCGGCAGCGTAGCCTGCTGACTCGCGCTGACATCCAGGAGCAGGGCGATCGTCAGCGGCAGATCCGTCTGCCGCACGAAGGTGAAGATCTCCTGTTCTCGACCATTCTCGAAGACGCGGACCTCCTCGCGCCGGAGATCGGTGACGAGGGCATTGCGCCGAGTGGTGACGGTGAAAAAGACGTTGACTAACCGAGCGCTCAGGTGCACCGACTCTTCGGCCTGTCTCGGCCTCTGCTCCGTGAGAGTGCGTGAGGTGCTCTCCTGAGAAGAGGCGCGCGGAAGGCCCGATCCGCCCCCGAGCGTCGGAGGAGATCCGACCAGAAGACTTCCGAGCATCAGTCCGAGCATCCTGCCGAATATCGCTCGATATCCGGTTCCGGAACGCCCGGTCGTTCGGTAGAACATCGCGCTCACGAGGCGTAGGGGGCTTTATACCCGCGTCGCGTGCGCACGCGCAGGTCCTTGCGCGTGGGGATGCGCACCTCGATCTTGCGGAATCGCCCGTCGCGATTCTGATTGCTGGAGACGTAGAAGAGATAGTACTGGCTCCGCAGCTCGGCGGTGATATCGGAGAAATTTCGCTCCAGATCGAGGATCTTCTCGGGGAAGAAGGCTCGGCCGCCCGTCTCCTCCGCCAGCCGCCGCAACTCCTTCATTCCCGGTGCATCCGACAGGCCCATAGTCACGCCGAAGCCGCCCGCGTGCATGGTCCCGACCGAGTAGATGATGACTTCCAAGCGCTGCGCCAACTCGACGACCTCCTCCAGCGTGCGCTCGCTCGCCGTATCCTCCCCGTCGGAGACGAGGATGAGGACGCGACGCCCGGGCGCTGTGGTCATCTTCTCCTCGATCACGCGATAGAGGGCATCGTACAAGGGCGTTGCGCCGCCCGCCTTCACGGCGTGAACGGCGGCTTTCAAATCTTCCACATCGTCGGTGAAATCCTGATGCAGCTCGATCACCGATCCGAAAGTGACCAACAGAGCACGATCCTTGCGCGGGCGAATGATGCCATCCAGGAAGGCGATCACCGCTTCCTTTTCGAACTTCAACTTCGGACGGACGCTGTTGCTCGCATCCATGACGAGCGCGACGCTGAGCGGCAGCTCATTCTCCTTTGAGAAGGAGAGGATACGCTGCGGGACGCCGTCCTCGCGCACCTCGAAATCCTCGACCGTGAGATCGGTCACCAGACGCCCGCTCTTATCGTAGACGGCGACCGGCACGTGGACGCCGATGGTGCCCAGGCGCACTTCCTCTTGCGGCGGCAGGCCCTGCGCCGAGCGAACGCTCGCACGACCGAGCAGGAGAAGAAGGACAAGCGCGCCGCCGAACCGTTTTGTCCCGCTCATAGCCCGATGCTTCAGTGTAGGCGCAGACGCGCGCGGCTGTCAAACCGCCGTCCGGTTGCCGTCGGAGATCGCGCGCGCGGGACAGAAGCGAACGCACGGGCAGCGTCGGCACCGCTCGGGATCGGGACGCGGGGGGAAATCGTCGAGGCGTCGGGATCGCGCGATCTGCTCGGTCACCTGCTCCAGGAAGGCGGCCGTCTCCTCGAGCGCCCCGACATCAATCGGTACCCGCACATCGGGGGCGAGGAAGTAAAGCTCCGCGCGAATCCGGCGCGGGCGCCACGCGCGGTCGACGGCGAGGGCATAGATCTGCATCTGAAGCGCGTATTCCCGAACGAGCGTTTCGAGATCGCCCGCGACGCGATTCGTCTTGAAATCCACGATCCATGCCGTGTCGTCCTCAGTCCAGATCAGCTTGTCCAAGCGGCCGCGCACGATCCCTTGCGTCGTGCGGTAGAAGATCTCGCATTCGCTCTGGATGCGCCCCGGTCGCTCCCCCCACAGGATCGCTTCAATCGTGCGGTAAAGGTCGCTTCGCACATAGTGGGCGACGAGCGGGCGCACGGCGGCGGCCGCTGCTTCTCGACGCGCGCGAAGGCGTTCCTCCCAGGAGACCTCGGCCCTCCCCTCTCCGGCGTCGAGGTCACCTTCTGCTTCTCCCACGACCATCTCCTCGATCAGGCGATCGAGCACAGCCTCCCACGGCTCGGAGCCGTCGTAGTCCTCGCAGAACCGATGGACGAGGCGTCCGCCGAGCGCCGGCGAGAGGGGCGCGCGGGCTCCAGAGGTTCCCATCATGTCCTCATACTCGTCCCACGCGGGCAGATGGAGAACGCTCTCGAAATAAAACTGCAGCGGGCAGCGAGCGAGCGCGAGCACACGCGTGACGGCGATCGGGGATCCCCACTCCCTGGGATCCGCGGGCACCGGCTCCAAACGGCGCACCACACGATGGAGATCTTCTCGCTCGCGCTCCGAGAGCGAGGGCAGAAGCGATTCCGGAATGGGCTCCCCCCGTCCGAGCTGGGGATAGCGGGCGATGAGCGTCTGTCGGGTCACGCGACCGGCGTCACGCGCTTCTCCCCGTCCCACCCGAAGACGCAGGTTCACGCCCTCCCAGGAGTACACCTCGGGCACGGCCTCGGCATCGGACAGCCCCACGATATGGACGATCCAGTCGAGCCAGCTCGCTCCGGGAACGAAGGGCGTCGCCTCCTGCTCCGTCTCCCGAACGCCGAGCCGTTCGGCAGCTCCTGAGAGAATGAGATAGTCGCGCGCGCGCGTCATCGCCACAAAGAGCAGCCGCTGATGCTCGAAATACTCACGATGCCGCAGAACCTCGAGAACGCGCTGTCGCGTCCAGGTGTCATGCAGCCGCCCTCGGTGATCCGGAATCTTCATCCCAATACCCACCGCACGATCGAAGATCAACGGGGGGGCATCTTTTCGGAAGGGACGGTGCGTCTCGGGGAGGACGACGACGGGAAACTCCAAGCCCTTGGCCTTATGCACGGTCAAGAGGCGGACGGCATCGGCCGCTTCGGTCGTCACCTGAGCCTCGCTCTCTTCCGCCATCTCGGCAAACTGTCGCACAAAGGCCGTGAACTCGCTGAGCCCATGAGGGCCGCTCGCATCGAACTCGCGCGCCAATTCCACGAGCTTTCGAATATTGGCGACGCGTTGATACCCATCGAAGGCGGCGGCCTGAACCGCCTCAAACTGGGTGAGCGCGAGAATCTCTTCGAGCAACTCGACCAGAGAGAGGCGATGTCGGACCTGAAGCAGGTGCGCGAGCACCCGAGCGGCGCGAGCGACGCGCGGCTGTTCCTCGGCAGCGATCCCCCACACGCGCTCATACTCCTGAAGACTCGTCCACAGCGGATGGGGATCCAGCCCTCCCGCGCTCTGCGTATCCGCCGCGTGTCGCAACCAGAAGAGCGCTTCATCCGAGAGACCAAAGAGCGGCGATCGCAAGACGGCCGCGAGCGCCAGCTCGTCCGTTGTATTCTCCAAAAACTGCAAGAGGGCAAGCAGGTCGCGAATCTCTTCGCGCTCGTAAAATCCGCGTCCGGCGAGCACATAGTACGGGATACCCCGCTCGCGCAAGGCGCGCTCGTAGACCTTCACGTCGGTCATCACACGAAAGAGCAGGGCGATATCGCCATAGCGGACCGGCCGCAGGCGGTCACGGCCGTCGTCCGAGGGCTCTCCGACGAGGCATTCGCCCTGACGCACCATTTCGGCGATGCGGTCGGCTAACCGTTCCGCTTCCCATCGGCGGGCCTCCTCCGCCGTTCGAACGTGGGGACCGACCTCCACCAGCAGCTCGACAGGCGCGGCCACCCCCTCTCCCCGATACGCCCTGCTCGCGACAAACGGCGTCTGCCCCAATTCCTCGAGCGACCACCCCGCCCACGTCCCCTCGGCCGCGCGCATCAGGCGCGCGAAGAAGGCGTTGAAGAAGCGCACCAGCGAAGCCGTGCTCCGGAAATTGTGCTCCAATTCGATGTGCTCCCCCCCGCGCTCGCGCACCTCGCGCTGCGTTCGCAGGAATACTTCGACGGCCGCTCCCCGAAAGTTGTAGATGGATTGCTTCGCATCTCCGACGATGAAGAGTCGGGGGCGATCCCCATCGCCGCGGAGCAGATCCACGATCTCCTTCTGCAAGGCGTTCGTGTCCTGGAACTCATCCACGAGAAGGAAGGCGATGGCCTGCCGCGCAGCGGCGGCGATGGCCGGATGCGCGCGGAGAAGCTCGCGAGCTTTCCATTGCAGGTCTTCGTAGTCGAGGCCTCCGCGTTCGCGCTTGAGCTGGTCGTAGCGCGCTTCCACGCGGTTGAGGACATCGCCGAGCGTCGCGATGACCTCGTGGGCGCATGCGTCATAGAAGGTCAGCTCAAGCTCCTGGAGGCATGCGTCCAGCTCGGCGACCACATCGCTCACGCGTCCGCGCCTGTGGACGCGCGCCTCCCGAAGCGCCCGCAGACATTCCTCCAGCACGGGCGCATCCTCCAGGCGCGGCTCCGCGCGCAGCAAGGGTCCGTACAAGCGATACACGCGGCTGAAGGCCGCGATCTGCTCGGCCATGCGGGGGGTCGGCTCGGGAAAAGTCTCCAACTGCGCCACAACCTCTTGCAATCGCTCGACCACGGCCCGATACTCCTCGGGCGTGCGCCGTCGGCGTTCGGTCGCGGCGATGATCTCCTCGGGGCGCACCCCTAAGGCCCGTGCTTTCGCAAAGAGGTCCGCGGTCGCTTCGATGAGTCCGCGCCGGGAGTAGCCCATGATCAAGCGGCCGATGACCGCATCTCCGGCATCGAGACGTTCCTCGATGACGTCCTCGACGGCACGCTGAAGCAGCACGCGGCTGTGGAACTCATCCAGGATGACGAACTCAGGATCCACCTCGGCTTCAACCGGGTGGGCGCGCAACAAGCGCGCGCAGAATCCGTGAATCGTGGAGATGGCCGCTGTCTCCACCTGCCGCTTCGCTTCCTGCCACTGCCGCGACGATGTGCGGCGCGCGAGCTGTCCCACGGCCTGCCGAATCCGCGTCTTCATCTCATTGGCCGCCTTGTTCGTGAACGTGATGGCGACGATCTCATCCAACGAGGCGAGGCCGCGTTCGAGAATATGGAGGACGCGCTCGACGAGCACGCGGGTCTTCCCCGCTCCGGGTCCTGCGGTCACCAGCAGCGACCGATCCCACGTCTCGATCGCCCGTCGCTGCTCGGGAGTGAGCCGATCGCGCATCATGACGGCCTCTCTTCGGTCGCGCCGCGCGCTCGAGAGGGATCGAAGCGACACACGGCTCGAAATTCGCATCGCGCGCAGAGGTCGGTGCTCTTGGGCTGAGCGCGGAAGTCCCCGCGGCGCATGCCCTCGACATACTCCCACACGAAGCGCTCCGCCCGCGCGAGCCTCTCCCGCCATTCCGGTGTCGGAAGCGAAGCGCGCGCCCGTTCGCTGACGGCCGTGAGCGCCGCGGCCTCTTGCCGATAGAGGCCGCGCGTGCGCTTCCCCGTGCGGATCGAATAATACCCCCCGCCGACGACCTCCTCGCCCGGTCCCAGGAACAACCGCTCGAGCGCAAGGATGTAGAGGGGGATTTGTACATCGGCGCCTTCTTCGATCTCCTCCACCGAGGCCCCACTCCCCGATTTGTAGTCGTAGGCGATATATCGGCCGTCATCGGAGCGATCCACGCGATCAATGCGCCCGCGAATCTGAATCCGATCTTCTTGAGCGGCCGCGCGCGCATCCGGACGGCGGAGTACAAGGGGCGTGCGCGTGGACTGGGGATGGCACCGATCCCGATCCTCTGGTCCCATGCCGAATCCCAGCTCCGTCCACTGCGGACGCATCCGTCCTCCGGTCTGCTGCTGATAGGCGATCTCGGCATCGAGGAATTGGATCAGGGTATCGAGAATCTCTGCCTTCTCCAGCTCCCAGAGTGCGCGATGGATCGGCAGGGCCTTCTGCTCGTAGTCGGTGAAGATGCGCTCGGCCACGCGCTTCATCTGCTCGCGATACTCGTGCCGCCGTTCCGGCACCAGCGGTCCTCGCAGGTGGTGTTCGAAGAAATCCTGCAGAATGGTGTGCAGCAAATACCCGCGATCGAGCGCCACCAGATCGAGCGATGCCTCTTCGCGCGGCTCCAGGCGCAGCAGGCGCTGACAGAAGAATCGGAAGGGACACTGACCATACGTGTTCAACTGGCTGGGCGAATAGACGCGTCGGGGGCCGAACCGCGCCCGCAGGTGCTGGCGCACCGCTTTCTCCGTGAGCACGCCGGTGAACGGTCCCAGCTCTCCGTTCTCCCGCTGTCGCTCAATTTCGGCACGCCGGAGAAGGTGCGGATCCATCCACCCGGCGCGCAAGGCCTCCCGGACGAGATGGAGCACGAGGGCATCGTCCGGCGTCGTTTGATAGAGGCCCGCCACTAGGACGCGCTGCCCTTCGCGGAGCGAAGCGATGGTGCGCACATCGTCCGCCGTGGGCATCGCTTCTCGAACGGGAAGCGACCGGCCGCTCGCCTCGATGTACACGTCGCGCACCTCATCGAGAAACGGCGAGGGGATGATCTCCTCGCCCGTCGCGTCCGCCCGAGGATAGAGCAGATACACGCGCTCGGTCGCCTGATTGACCGCGTGATAGAAGAAGTGCGCTTCCTTGGCCTCGAACCGGCGTGGGGAGAGGTCTTCGAGGAAGAGGCCCGCGGCCGCCAACTTCTCGCGTTCAGCGACCGGATAGATCCAATCGCGCTCCGGCGCGCGAGGAAATCCTCCTTCACACAGGCCCGGCAGAATAACGACGCGAAAGGCGAGTCCGCGCGCCTGCGTCGCCTCCAACAGGCGCACGCCCGAGGGATCGCCGCGCTCTCGACGAAATTCCGTCTGCTCGACCCATCGCGCGAGCCAATCGCGAAACTGACGCACCGAGAGCGGCTTTCGGAAGACGGCAGCGGCCGCCTGCTCCGCTCCGGCTTCCGGGAGGCCGAGAGGTTCGCCGCTCTCACTGTGCGGCGCGTGAGCGCGCTCGTGAAGCTGCAGGATTCGATCCAAACAGGCCTCCAGCGCGTGCAGCCCCCGCAGATCGCGCGCCAGCAGACGCCACATCTGCTCGTCCCTCTCCGCCTGAAGGAGCCTGTGCTGCAGACGCTCGCGCACTCCGAAGGCATCGAGCGCCCGCCGGAATCCCTCGACGAATTCGGGAATCCGTCCGTGTTCGGGAATGTGCGCGAGCGCGCGACGCATGCCGTCGAGAGCCTCCAGCATCGCCTCGAGCGCCTGCTCTCCGCGCCGAAGGCGCGCCAGCTCGTGCTGCACTTCCTCCACATCCACCGTCCGCGCCGTGAGCGTGCGCGCCTGATGCGCTTTGATCCGCTGAAGATCGCGCGCGCGTTTTCGGAAGGCGGAGATGTCCAGCTCCACCCCCACGGCTCGCATCGCACTCTCCAGGGCATCGCGATCGTACTCGCTGAACGGATGCAGGTAATCGTTCCGAAGCAGCGCGGCATATGAAGCCGCCGCTTCCTGACCGACGCGCGCATCCAGAATGCGCAAAGCGGCGGCGACGCTCGGAACCGCCGCCAAGGAGTCCCGCACATCGAACGCAACGGGAATACCGGCGCGCGGCAGCTCTTCGCCGAGCGCCTTGAGATACGCGACATCGCGCGCGATCACGGCGATCTCCGACGCTCGATACCCCTCATCCCACACGAGCTGCTTGATGAGGCGGGCGATCTCCCGAACCTCTTCGGCGAACCCGAGGGCCGCCACGATCGTGATCGGAGGCTCGCCCTCACCCTCTCGGAAAGTACCCTCCGGCGCGCGCTCCTTGTGCGCGTCCGTCCGAGCGAAGAGCCGACGCCGCAGAGGCTGAAGACGCGGATCAGAAGGGAGCACCTCGCGCCGGTGCTCCACCACGACGGGTCCGCTCAAGGAGTGAAAGAACCGGAGCGTGTCCGCGAGCGGCTCTTCGAAGACCTCCGGGTTCTCCGGGTCGAAGACCACGCTCACGAGCGTGCGCGGGATGCGCTCGATGAGATATCGCAAGAGGGTCTTCTGCACAGGCGTGAAATCGAAGAAGCCCTCGATGAGCAACACGCGCGTCGTCCGCAACCAAGGGGGGAGGTCCGGACGTCGGCGGAGCATATCCACCGCCTCTCGATACGCCCCATCGGGATCGAGAGCCGCGATCTCACGGAGCACGCGCGCATAGGCCATGTAGATCACGGCGAGATCGCGATCGCGAGGGTGAGGACGCGCTCCCCCCATGACAAGGTCGGCGAACTCGCGAGCCGACGTATCCGCGCGCTGGATCTCGCCCAGAAGCCGCGCGACTGACCGCGCGCATCCGGGCAGATGGGCGATCTCTCGAAGATGAACCAACGCGCCCGCTTCCTCGAGCTCCGCGAGAAGGCGGTGCAGGAGCGCCACTCGTTCTCCCTCCTCAAGAATGAGTCGCCGCTCCCCACTCGCCTCGAGCAGACGTCGCACCAAGCCGTCGAAGAGGAAGACGCGCACTTCTCCGCACGCCGTCACGCGTTCACCATCCACGATCCGACGTACAACGTCTTCCCAGAGGGGACGCGTCGCCACGAGGTAGAGGAACGTCGGCTCGCGCTCGGTCCGCAAGGCCTCGTGACAGAGAGAGACGAAAGCCTCCCGGTTCCGTCCGCGAACGGGCTCAAACCAAATCTCAACGCGGCTCACAGCTCTTCTCCCCTCGGCGAGACCCGCGAGATTTCGATCCTGTCGCTTTCCATTGTATCGTGGATCCGGCGTACTGCCCAGCCTTGGAGCCTCCCCCCACCCTGTGGCACAATCAGGCGCGGAGATTCGACGGGAGGAAGAGGAAATGCATGCGATACCGACAATCCTCGATATTCTGGAGGCGCACCGGCTCATCCGCGCGTACCTCCCCCGCACCCCGCTCTATCCGTGCCCGGCCTTGAGCGAGTTGCTCCATGCCGACGTGTATGTGAAGTACGAGAATCACCAACCGATCGGCGCTTTCAAGGTGCGCGGAGGCGTGAACCTGATGGCGCGCCTGAGCGAGGAGGAACGGCGGCGCGGTGTCATCACCGCTTCGACCGGGAATCATGGTCAGTCCATCGCATGGGCGGCGCGCCTCTTCGGCGTGCGCGCTCGCGTCGTGGTGCCTGTCGGCAGCAATCCTGATAAAGTGAGCGCTATCGAGCGCCTCGGTGCGGAGATCCTCGTCCACGGGAAGGACTTCGACGAAGCGCGGGAACACGCCGAGGCCCTGGCCGCACAGGAGGGGTATCGGTACATCCATTCGGCGAACGAACCGCATCTGATTGCGGGCGTGGGGACGATTGGCGTGGAGATCGTTGAGGACCTCCCTGATGTGGACGTCATCTTCGTGCCCGTGGGAGGTGGCAGCGGCGCGGCAGGCATCTCGATCGCGGCGCGCGCCTTCAACCCGAAGATCGAGGTCATCGGCGTCCAATCTGAAGCCGCTCCGGCGGCCTATCTCTCCTGGCGCGAAGGGCGGGTCGTCGCCACCGACATCATGAATACCTTCGCCGAAGGATTGGCGACGCGCGTCGGCTTCGAGCTGCCGCTCCACATCCTGCGCGAGAACCTCGCCGATTTCCTCCTGGTCAGCGACGCGGAGATTCGCCGCGCGATGCTCCTCATGATGGAGGCCACGCACAACCTTGTCGAAGCGGCTGGCGCCGCCCCCTTGGCCGCCGCGTTGCGGATCGGGGATCGAGTGCGCGGGCGCACGGTCGTGCTCGAGCTGTCGGGCGGCAATATCACGCTGCAGGCGCTCCGCGAACTGCTCACGGCATGAAGACGCGCATGCCCCTCTAAAGGCGAGTTATTCTGTCGGATGCGCCCCACGAACCTTGACAGAAGCGACCCGAATGCGTAGCCTTTGCCATTTACGAATGCGCAGCACATAAGAGGACGTAAGGCGGCGGAGGATGGCGATGGCGGTGACCGAGGATGTCACCGGGGGGGAGACGCGAAGCTATGTGACAGGATTGCGCTGCCGAGTGTGCCGCGCCGAATACCCGGAGCAGCCTCTGGCGATCTGCGACGAGTGTTTCGGGCCGCTGGAGGTCGAATATGATTATGAGGCGCTCGCGCGCGTGCTCTCGCGCGAGCGGATCGTCTCGCGCCCGCCGACGATGTGGCGATATCGAGAACTGCTCCCGCTTGCGGCACCTCCGCGCGTAGGGCTTGAGACCGGGTATACTCCGCTTGTGCCCGCGCCGCGCCTGGGCGCTGCGCTCGGGTTGAAGAATCTCTACATCAAGAACGATGGCGTATGCCATCCCACGCTCTCGTTCAAGGATCGCGTCGTCGCCGTCTCCCTCTCTAAGGCCTGTGAATTCGGCTTCGAGACGGTGGGCTGCGCCTCGACAGGAAACTTGGCCAATTCTGTCGCCGCCAACGCCGCGCGCGCGGGACTGCGGGCGTACATCTTCATCCCGGAGACGTTGGAGCAGGCCAAGATCCTCGGGACGCAGATCTACGGCGCGCGCGTGATCGCCGTTCGCGGCACATACGATGACGTCAATCGCCTCTGCAGCGAGATCGTCTACACGTGGAACTGGGGATTGGTCAACGTCAATCTGCGCCCCTTCTATTCGGAAGGGTCGAAGACCGTCGGCTTTGAGATCGCGGAACAATTGGGGTGGCGAGCTCCCGATGCCGTTGTCGTTCCGATGGCGGGGGGGTCGCTCCTTGTGAAGATCCGGAAGGCCTTTGCGGAGCTCCAGCGCCTCGGGCTGATCCCTCCCGCGCGCGTGCGCCTCTTCGGCGCTCAAGCCCGAGGGTGTAATCCCATTGTCGCCGCTGTCCGAGAGGAGCGCGACGAGATCCGTCCGGTGAAGCCGCGAACGATCGCGCATTCGCTCGCCATTGGCGATCCGGCTGATGGCTACTTCGCCGCGCGCGTCATTCGCGAGAGCGGGGGCTGGGCCGAAGACGCCACGGACGAAGAGATCCTTGCCGGCATTCGCCTGCTGGCCGAAACCGAAGGGATGTTCACGGAGACGGCCGGAGGGGTGACGGTCGCTGTGGCCCGAAAGCTCGCGGCGCAGGGCTATCTCTCGCCGGAGGAGACGGTCGTTCTGGCGATCACCGGCAACGGCCTCAAAACAATGGACGCGCTCGCGGTCTCACCACCGATCACCATCTCTCCGAAGATCTCGGATGTGGAGCGCGTGCTCCGCGATTTCTCCGAAGGAGGGAGCTCACCATGAGTGTGACCGTTCGGATCCCCCAACCGCTCCGACGCTTCACCGAGAATCGTGATCTGATTGAACTCTCGGCGGGAACCGTCGGCGAAGCGCTCGAGCAGTTGGAGCGACAGTATCCGGGCATCACCGAACGCTTGCGCGAGCCCGACGGACGGCTCCGGCGCTTCGTCAACATCTACGTGGATGGCGAGGACATCCGCTTCCTGAGCGGATTGGCGACGGAGTTGAAGGATGGCATGGAAGTCTCCATCATCCCCGCGATCGCGGGAGGATGAGGACGCGCCCTCTTGGTCTGAGCCTTTCAGACACGCCGCTGTCCGGCAAGCGGTGAGCGAGATCGAGCCGGAGGAGCGGGAAATCCTGCGGGAAGAACGTCCGCACGCTCTCCTGGGCAGCGCGCGGATTCATCGCCCCCGTGCTCTGGTCCGGATGAGGTGTTGACCACTGGTCCAGGTCCTCGATAGCTTTTCTTGAGGGAGTATGGTGAACCGCGAGAAATATTCGCGACAGATTCTCTTTCGGGAGATCGGCGAAGCCGGGCAAGAACGGCTGCTCCGGAGTCGCGTCGCCGTCATCGGATGCGGCGCGCTCGGCGCGGCGCAGATCGAGATGCTCGCGCGCGCGGGCGTGGGATTTCTGCGCCTGGTGGATCGCGACTTCGTCGAAGAATCCAATCTCCAGCGGCAGATCATGTTCGAAGAACGCGATGCGGCGGAGCGGCTTCCGAAAGCCATCGCGTGCGCCCGGCGCGTCGCGCGCATCAACAGAGATGTCCGGACCGAAGCTCTCGTCACCGATGTGAACTATAAGAACATCGAGCGCGTGATCGCCGACGTGGACGTCGTCCTCGATGGCACAGACAACTTCGAGACGCGCTATCTCCTCAACGACGCGTGCGTCAAACACGAGAAGCCCTGGATCTACGGCGCCGCTGTTGGATCCTATGGCCTCACGATGACGATCCGTCCGGGCATCACCCCCTGCTTGCGATGCGTGTTCGAGAAGATACCGCCGCCCGGTTCCTCCCCGACCTGCGACACCGCGGGCATCATTCTCCCGGTCATCGTCCTCGTCGCTTCGATCCAGGTCACGGAAGCGATCAAGCTGCTCACCGGGCAGATCGAGAAATTGCATGCGGGGTTGATTCACGTGGATGCGTGGGAGACATCCTTCCATCGCGTGAGTCTGCAGAACGTCCGCGAGCGCGCGGACTGTCCGGCCTGTCGCCACCGGCGCTTCGACTTCCTGGAAGCCGGGGTACGGCAATCCGCCCTGACCTTGTGCGGGCGAAACGCGGTTCACATCTCCGGCCTGGGCGAGGTCACGCTTGACCTGCGGGAGATCGCCGAACGCCTGAAGCCGCTCGGCGACGTGAGGCTCACAGAGTTCCTCCTCGTCTTCCGCGTGAACGGGTACGAGCTGAACCTCTTTCCGGACGGGCATTGCATCGTCAAGGGCACGGAAGACATGGCCTTGGCCCGCAGCCTCTATGCCCGATACATTGGCATCTGAGGCGCGCGGGATCCGCCGATGATCTCCCCCTCTTGTCTCCCTCGAACGCAAAAGCGTATGATATCGCCGCTATGATCCGCACTGCAGGAGGTCCTGCGATGAGAACGCATCGTGGAATCACGGGATGGCTCCTTCTTCTGCTTCTGTTCTCCTCGGTCTCGGCTCAAACGCTCACGCTCCCCTGGCTCACCGAGGCGGAATACCGATATCTCGTCAACGAGATCTCCGGGGACATCGCCTACGAGCACATCCGCTATTTCACGCTCTTTCACCGCCCGCGAGGGGGAACAGAGGGTTTGATGCGCGTGGCCGAATATACGGCGCAGAAGGCGCGCGAATACGGGCTGGAGGACGTGACGGTGATCACGCAACCGTATCCTCTGGAAGCGTGGAGCGTGCGCCGCGCCGAACTCTGGATGGTCGAGCCGGAATGGCGACGTCTGGCCGATGTCCAGCAAGCGCACGTGCATCTGGCCGACAACAGCCGCTCGGCCGATGTGCGCACGGAGCTGGTGGATGTCGGCGCGGGCTTGGAGGAGAAGGATTACGCAGGGAAGAACGTCGCCGGGAAGATCGTGCTCGCCTATGGCCCACTCGAGCGCGTGATGGAAGAAGCGGTGTGGAAGCGTGGGGCGGTCGGGATCGTTTACTACCCCGATCCGTCGGCGACCGAGTATCCGCTCAACAGCATCAACTTCCCAGATCAGATTCGGTGGGTGCGCATTCCTCTCCGCAGCTCGGATGGGAAAGAAGGAACGTTCGCCTTCTCGCTCTCGCTGCGTCAGGGATTGGAGCTCCGCCGTCGGCTCGCGCACGGGCCGGTCACGGTGCAGGCGCGGATCGAAGCCGACGTCCGTCCGGAACGCTGGCAGGTCATGGTCGAGGGATTCATTCGCGGGACGGAGATCGCCGATCAGGACGTCGTCCTCACGGCGCATCTTCAGGAGGAGAAGTTCTCGGCGAATGATGACGCCAGCGGATGCGCGGGCCTTCTGGAGATCGCGCGCGCGCTCAAGAAGCTGATCGCGGAGGGGAAGCTCCGGCGTCCGCGCCGCAACATCCGCTTTTGGTGGGTGACCGAGATCTCCAGCGAGCGGCAATACTTCGCCGATCATCCGGACGAGCCCCGACGCATGCTCGTCAATATCAACCTGGACATGATCGGCGCCAATCAGGGGCAAGACGTGCTCCGCGTCCAAAATATCACGCGCGTTCCCTTCTCGCGAAGTCACTTCCTGACGGATGTCGCCGAACGGGTCGTCGAATTCGTCGTCGCCGGGAACACGTCGCATCTGGCGCAATTTCAAGCGGGGTCGTCCGCCCTCTATCCTCAGCCGATCCTCGCCCACTTAGGGACGCGCCATCGGTACAATGCGCAGATGATCCCCTTCCACAACAACACCGATCACATGACGTTCACCGAAGCGCCGATCGGCATCCCGGGCATCACCTTCACGAACTGGCCTGACAATTACATCCACACGACGGACGACGACCTCTGGAACATTGACCGCACGCAACTGCAGCGCAATACGTTCGCGGCGGCGGCGATCGCCTATATTATCGCCTCGCTCGATGCGGAGCGCGGGCGCGAGGTGGCGATGGAGGTGTGCACGCGGGCGCTCGAGCGCTTGGCGTTCGACGAACGCCTCGCTGTCGAGATGATTCTGCGCGAGCCGGACTCGGCGTTTGCTTTCGGGCGCGCGCGGAATCAGATCCTTCAAGCCGGGTGGCGCGAGCGCGCGGCCCTGGAGTCCCTCCTCCGCCCCGTGCCCGAGATTCGAGGAGTGGTTGAGCACCTTATGGCCATACTCGCCGACCGGCAGGCGCGAGCTCTGACGGATCTGGAGCGCTTCTACACAGCGATCACCGGACGACCGCGCGTGCCCACGCTCGCCCTCTCCCCTCAGGAGCAAGAAGCGGCGCGGAAAGTCCCGGTGCTCGCCGCTGGCCCGGCCGAATTCCTGGAGCGGCGCTCGCGCGTGCGCCCCGTAGAGGGTCTGCATCCGCTCATGGCTTTCGAAGTGCTCAACTTCATTGACGGATCGCGATCGGTCTGGGACATCTACAATGCCGTGGATGCCGAAGCGCGCCGCGCCGGAGCGCACTACTACGGCACGGTGACGCTGGAACGCGTCCGGCAATACGTGGAGAACCTCATCGAAGCCGGACTCGTGCGATGGAAATAAAGGAGAAGCCCTCTATGCCGGAAGTCCGAGTCGTTCTCGCCGAGGATCGTCTCTTCATCGGCTATTCGCCGAGTGGTCGCGCACTCCTCATTGACGCCGATCGGGAACGGGATTGCGCTCCCGGCCCCATGCACCTCCTTCTGTTGGCGCTCGGCGCGTGCACGGGGACGGATGTGGCGACAATTTTGAGGAAGAAGCGGCAGGACGTTACGCACTATGAAGTGCGCGTCTCGGCGGAGCAGCGCGAGGCCTATCCCCGCATCTGGCAAGATATCGTCGTACGTCACATCGTGCGCGGGCGAAACATCTCCGAAGCCGCCGTCCGCGAGGCCATCCGTCTCTCCGAGACGAAGTACTGCAGCGTCTCGGCGATGCTCGGCGCCGCGACACGCGTCACTATGACCTATGAGATCGAGCACGAGCCGTGAGGCTCTGAGCGCGAAGAGCGTCGGACCGGGCACAGGTGCAGACGCCCCGCACGTCTCCGCGCCTCTTGGCGAGACCGAGACGCTTGACGTTGGGACGGAATCGTACTCTAATTTGCTCGACATGAGAGAGAAGTCACGGGCTGGTGGTCGAGAGTGCGACTGGAGCTCGACGGCTCCGGCCGAGAGTGAGAGCGTCGTCGCCGCGATGCCCGGAGCTTCAGGGCGCGACCGAACGCGTCCGAGTCCGCAGCGCCTCCGGAAGACGCGGCGTCCTTTTCCCACGGATCGAGACGAGGGAGCGAGCTATGCACAGCTACTTCCGGATCGTGAACGAGCTGGATCGGCTTCTGAAGAGCGCGCTGACGCCGGACCAATGGAATGCGCGGATCACCAAGCTGGTCAAACGCCTGGAGCGCGAGGAGGCGCACGCCATTCCCCTCCTGCTCCGAAAGCTGCGTCACACGCAGGATCCTGGGCTGACCTCTCTCATCGTCTCTATCGTCGAGCGGATTGAGAGTCCCACGATTGTCGAACAGATCCTGGAGGTCATGCGCGACCCTTCTGTCACCGATGCGGTGAAGGTCGAGCTGCTCCCCTTCCTCCTTCGCCGCAATGTGGACCTCTCCTCGCCCCACCTGGCGGGCACCTTCAAAGACCCGCGCTCGATCTTGCGCACGCTCACGGGATGGCTGTTAGACGGACTCGCCCACGATGAGGATGCCATCGCCCACATTGTGGAGGACGTGCGGCAGTGGGATCGGGAATCGCAGAAGCGATGGCTCGAGAATTTCGGGGAGAGGGGGGATGAGCGCGCTTTGCCCCTTCTGGCGACGATGGCCGAATCCTGGGATGTGGAACTCGCCCGGATGGCCATTGCGACGATCGCCCGCATTCCCTCGGGGCGCACGATCTCTGCCTTGGAGAACCTCTTCAACCACCGCGAGGCGCTCTGGGGGGAGATCGAGCGCACGTTGTGGACGCTGCGGGCGATGGGCATTTCCGCACAGCCGCTATTCCCCTCGCGCGGATCGGTGCGAGAGTGCTGGATCACCCACATGGATGGCACCGGGACGCAACTTCTGCTCATCGTTCGAGAAGAAGAAGCAGCCCTCTATGATACCGCCCTCTTCACCTTGAACGATCACCACGGCATTGTCGAGTGCTTCAGTACCCGGAGGCTCACGGCGCACGAAGTTCACAGCGTGGTGGCGATAATGCGGAGCGAGACGCCCATAGCTCCGGTGAGCTACGAAGAGGCGCGGGCCCTTGTGCGCGATGCGCTCTTCGCCGCGCGACGCCATCGCGCCCTCATCTGCCCGGAATTTGCCTTTCGCCGACGCATCTTCGGCGAAGACGATCTCTCTCCGAAGGAATACTGCCCCGAGTTTCCGTCCTTCCTGCTCGCGGACGTGCGCCGGCAGCACGCGGAGCTTTTGGCCACGTCCGACCGGCTGCTCACTCTCTTCCCCTTCTCCGAATGGTACGTGGAGACGCCCGCCGCTTATGAATTCCTCGCGCGGTGGAAGCTCTCCCGAGCACACGCCCTCCCGTCCCTCACCCGGAGGATCGTGCTCGCCTTCATCGAGGAGGTCCTCGAGCCCGAACGCGAGGTCCTCATCCGGCGCCTCGCGCGAACGGCGGAATTTCTCCGACATCTGATCGGGAGCCGAAGCGCCCACCGCCCGATCCGGCTCTGGAAAGCGACGCTCGCTCTCTGGAACGCCCTGTGCGACCGACGGCGATCGCTGTCGAAAATCCCGTTCTTCCACGAACTGGCGAGGGTGTCGCTCCTCGGGCTCCTTGCCAATCCCCAGCGCCGCCACGATCCCTCGCAGGACTCTCAGCCCTGAGCTTCAGGAGGTCGCCATGCCGGTGAAATCGGACAAGTGGATTCGTCGCATGGCCCTGGAATACGGCATGATCGTTCCCTTCGAAGAACGCCTGATTCGCGAGGTCGAGGGCCGACGGATCATCAGCGCCGGCCTCTCCAGCTACGGATACGACATTCGCCTGGCGAAGGACGGATTCTTCATCTTCTCCCCCATCAAGGGGCGGGAGATTGACCCCAAGAACTTCGATACGAGCAGCCTGATCGAAGCGCCGCTGCGCACGGCCGAAGACGGATCGCAGTATTGGCTCCTGCCGCCTCTCTCGTACGCCCTCGGAGTCACCGTGGAGACGTTCAACATCCCTCGGCGCGTGATCGGTCTGGCCTTTGGTAAGAGCACGTATGCCCGCTCGGGTGTCATCATCAATGCAACGCCCCTGGAGCCGTGCTGGCGCGGCCGCTTGGTGCTGGAGATCTCAAACTCCGCGGATCTCCCTGTCCGCATCTACGCCGAGGAGGGTATTGGGCAAATCATCTTCATCGAGAGCGACGAGGAGTGCGAGATCTCCTACGAAGACCGACAGGGGAAGTATCAGGATCAAGCGGGATTAGTCCCCCCGCGCGTCTGAGTCTCGTCCGAGGCATCCTCCTCACCGTCTTCAATGAGAGCCGCCGCCAGAAGCGGGATCAAGATCTCGTGATGCCCAGTCAAGGTGAATCCGCGCCCGACGCCGGCGACCGGACGTCGCACGACATTCATCACCGGGCGATAGTGCTGAAGGAAGTCGAAATTCGCCGTCGTGATGTCCCGCAAGGCCACGCCGAGATTGCGCACGGCCGTCACGGCCTTCAGGAAGACCTCCGGCAGCATCACGGCTGATCCGAGATTGAGATAGACGCCGCCGCCGTCCATCTCTCGCACGAGGGCGCAAAAGAGGAGGAAGTCACGATGACTGGTCGCGCCGATGGCCTCGCCGCTCGCTGATGGATGCAGGTGCGTGATGTCGGCGCCGAGACTGATATGCACCGTCACCGGCACACGCTCCGCATACGCGGCAGAGAGCAGCGAAAACTCCCGATACGGAGGATCGAGCCGCTCGAGCGCGCGCCCCACAGCTTCGCCCAGGCCGAGCCCATCCCGAAATCCCTCGCGGATGGCCTCGTTGATCAATCGGCCCGTCTCTTCAGCCATACCGAACTTCCCTTCGCCGAGCGACGCCTCCACATCTTCGGAGGTGGCCCCGCAGAGCGCGATCTCGAAATCGTGGATCACCGACGCCCCGGTCATCGCGAGGCCGGTGATCATCTTCCGCCGAAGGAGATCGGCGAGAATCGGAGCCAGGCCGCATTTGATGACATGCCCGCCTAATCCGACAAGAACCGGCTTGCCGAGCCGGCGCGCTCGATGGATGCTCCGCACAAGGGTTCGAAAGTCCTCGCCCGCGAGTACCCGCGGGAGACGTTCGAGAAATGCCTTCACCGACGCGCCCCGCTCATGGGGCTTCGCGAAATCGCGGACGGTGACCTTGCTCGGACGCTCGAAGAGACTATACGTGCGCAGCGGGGTGAGATCAATCGGGCGTTGTTCGTAGATGCTCATGCCAGATGCCGCCTCGGTTCATCAAGGGGGGCCGATCTCTCCCCTTCCGCAACTCACGGACACACGTCTCACGACACCTGTCTCGAGCGGCTTCCTCCACCGGCATCGGCTGATGCCCGCACGCGCTCTCGGCTTCTCCGGCGGGGACCCAAACCAGGAATCCCACAAGAGCCGACCGCAGACCCGCTACATGTTCATGAACAGTTCCGCACCGTTACCGCCGCACCGTGAGAATGAGTTCGCGGTCGAGCACCATGCCGATCTCCGTTCCCGAAGGAACTTCGACCTCGGCGCCTTTCCGCAGAAGCGCAGCCGCCGTGCCCAAGCCCGCTCCGATTGCGGCTCCGACGCCCGCGCCTTTTCCACCACCGGCCGCGGCTCCGATGACAGCCCCAACACCCGCGCCACCTCCGATGAAGACGACGTCGCGCTTAATCGAAGACTTCCCTCGGACCTCTTCCTCCTCGCGGACCTGGCGAGATTCTCCCTCAGGAGTCTCCAAGCTCGCGAGCGATCCGAAGATGCGGTACTTCTGCCCCGATGGAAGCTGGAGCTCTTCGAACGTGACGCCGATCGTTCCGCTGCGGCGCCGCGCCGCTCGCGTGACCGACGTCACCCGTCCCGTCACAAGGCTGCCTACCGGAACGGCCACCACGTCGCCTACGACCACAGGAGCGATGACCTCCGCCGTGAACGTATCTCCCTTTTGGGCCGTTCGAGAACTGAGCCCCTGCCGCAGCCGGAGCCGAAAGAGCGTATCCACGGGGACGCGCACGCTCTCCTGTGCCGCGAGAGCACAGAGTGGGGGCACGACTCTCCACCCACTCGGCGCGCTCATTCCCACCGAGAGGACGATCGCCGCCAGAAGACATCGCCCGGCATATCGTTTCCGCATCGTTCCCTCCTCGATTCAAGATGTGAGAACCACCGTGTCCTTAGATGCGTGAGAAGGGCCGAAAGACGCCTTCGCTCGCCAATCAGTGTTTCCTGCTCACGGCGTCAGGAACTGCCGCGCATTCTCCGGCGTGATGATCACCCCACGGGCGACATGACCGACCGAGGGGAGCTGAGCCGGTTGTCCATTGATCGTCACTTTCAACGCCGGAACGCTCCCGACGGACAACCGCACCTGCTTCTGGGGAGTGAACACGCGCACGTCACCGGCCCGCAGCATCTCCTGTCGCGGCTTCGGCTCGTCATCCACCTGGACCGAGATCCAACAATTATCGGTCGCTTCGAGCCGAATCTCCAACGGCTTGGACACCGGCGACGTCTCCGAGGCCGGAGCCGTGACCGCTGTCGCCTCCTCGGCAGCCTCCGGAGGAGGCGCCGCCGAAACCGCCTGAGAGGATGGCGCGGGCGGAGCAGCAGGAGCGGGGGCCGGCTTCTGCTCCGGTACGGTCGCCTGCCTCGACGCCCACCGTTCTACCCACGACTTCCCTTCTCGTTGCCAGTAGTGCCATCCGCCATATCCTCCCAAAGCCAGCACGCCGGCGACAAAGAGGGCAATGACGACTCGCGTCCAGAAGATCGAGCGGGCGCGTTCGGCAGCGACCGCCGTGAACGGATATCGCGGGATGTCCTCCCGAGTCTGCCCCGTCTGCTCGTAATACCGAGAGATCGCCTCCTCTTCGTCCATCCCCACATGCCGAGCATAAGTTCGGATGAAGGAACGAGTGAAAAGCCCTCCGGGCAAGGACGCAAAGTCATCCTCCTCAATGGCGCGAAGGAAACGCACGGCCACCCGCGTCGCGTTCGAGATGTCTTGAAGCTCAATCCCCTTAGCTTCGCGGCGGCGCTTTAACTCCTGGCCGAGCGTTAACCGTCCCGTCTCCATGTCCCCCCTCCCCGATCCCGACGATGTTAAAATATGTCGCGCCCCTCTGAGGCTGTCAAGCCGGTCGCCTCTCCCCCCTCCATCCGCTCAGCGAAAAGCGACGGGAGCGTTCGCGCTCGCCCCTCTCGATCAACAACGACATGAACCGTTTCCCCCTCGGCGAGCTTTCGCCCATCTTCCCGATTCACGATCTCATAGTGAAAGCTCAGCGAGCGCTTGCGCAGCTCTCCCAACCACGTGCGGATGAGGATCTCATCGTCGTAGCGAGCGGGGGCCAAGTACCGGCACCGGGCCTCAACCACGACGAGATAGAGTCCGTAATCCTCCTCGAGCTTCCGGTAGGAAAATCCTCGCTGGCGACAAAACTCACTCCTCCCGACCTCGAACCAGATGAAGTGATTCGCATAATAGGCCACGCCCATCTGGTCGGTCTCGGCGTAACGCACGCGCGTCACCACCTCGACGGAATCGCGCTTTTCCTCGCTCATGCTCTCCCGCCCTCACGCGAAGGTTTGACAAGTCTTCCGACTTCCGCTACAAACGGTGTGAAATGTAGAGCGAAGGGCGCGACAATGTCAAAGCGCACTGTGGTCCTCCATCGGTCACGATCCCAGATCGCTTGGGCGAGCGGATGTCTCATTCTCCTTCTGTCGCCCCTTATATCCCTCCCCACGCCGCGTTCGATGCGAGAGCAAACAGCGCGTCCGGACGCTCTGAGTGCTGTCGAGGAAGTGCTCGCGGAAGTCAGCCACCTGCGCGGCCTGCCGGTTCGATACCGGGTGAAGACGGGTCTGCGTTCTCGCGCCGAGATCGAGCGCTATGTGCTCGAAAATCTGAACACGCGAATCTCTCCCCGCGAGTTCGATGCTGCGGCGAAGGCTCTCATCGCCTTCGGCCTCGCCCCGCGCGGTTTCGATTATCGGGACCTGCTGCTGCGCATCCTGACGGAGCAGATTGCCGGATACTATCACCCGAAGACGAAGACGCTCTATGTGGCCGATTGGCTGACGCTGGAGGAACAGCGGCTCGTCCTCGTGCACGAACTCGTTCACGCCCTCCAAGATCAGCATTTCGATCTGCGGCGGTTCGAGAAAGGCCCCCAAGGAGAGAGCGACCGCGATCTCGCTGTCCACGCGCTGATCGAGGGGGAAGCCATGGGCGTGATGCTCACCTACATGTTGAAACCTCAGGGCTTGGACATGACCTCGATCCCCGTCCCCCTCACCCTTCTCTTCGAGCAGCTTCGGATGATGGAGGATGGGCGCAGTCAAGCCCTGCAGAGCGCTCCGGCGGCCGTGCGCGAAAGCCTGCTCTTCCCCTACACCTATGGAGCCGCCTTCGTTCAATATCTCGTGCGAGAGGGGTCTTGGACGCGCGTCTCGCGCGCGTATGCCGATCCCCCGGATTCGACCGAACAGATCCTCCATCCCGAGAAGTTCCTCTCCCGCGACCGTCCGATTCGGATCCACGTGAGAGACGTCGGCGCGCTTCTGAGCCGATCGTTGCGAAAGCGCCTGAGCGATCGCAACGGAGAGTTCGGTTACTTCCTCATCCTCCGCGAGTATCTCGACACGCCGACGGCGAAGCGAGCGGCGGAAGGATGGGAGGGGGATCAGTTCGCGCTCTATGAAGATGTGCGCACCGGGCACGTGCTGCTCATCCACCTCTCGACCTGGGAAGACGACGCCGAAGCGCGTGAATTCACCGAAGCCTACAGCCGTCGAACAGAGCGCCGCTACAGGATGGCGCGCGCGCTCCCGCATCCCCCGAATATCTCCGGGCGCGCGTGGGAGACCGAAGCGGGCCGCGTCTATATCGAACGTCACGGGGCGGATGTGCTCATCGTCGAGGGCCTCCTCACTGAGTGGGCCGCACGCTGGCCGCAGCTTCGACGCGCTCTCTGGGCGAGCCGGATCCCCTCTCCTCCTCCGGTCGAGCGTTCGCGTGCCGCGCCAACACGCCCGGGCAAGATGCTTTGAGCCATGGAAGATCGTCGGCACCGGTTCCTTCGACTCTTCGTCCTTTCGCTTCTCGTGCTGGCTCCTTTTCTCCCCTCCAGCCGAGCTCGCATGGCTTCTTCGGTCTCCGACCCTCTTTATCTCGCCTTGCGTCAGATGTCGCTCTCCGAGGAGCGCGCGACGGTCGCCGAGCTCGAGGTGCAGCGCGACGTCGGACGCCTCCTCTTTCATCGTGGAACCCTCTACTTCTTCGCTCCCGTGATGGGCCGCGTGCTCGGCGCCGTCTTCAAGGGCGAGGGGACATTCACCCTCTCCTCCCTACCCGATGTCGAGCGGCGCTTCCTCGCGCACCTCACCGGTCGAGAAGAGGTGCGAGAGACGTTCGAGGAAGCCATCCTCTACTTCACCGACCACACGTATGAAGAGCTGCGCGAGCGACTCTCGATCGTCCATGCCCCTCCGCCCCTATCGCTTCTCGATCGCATCCGGGAGCACCACCGCATCGTGCGACGCCAGCTCAAACAGGGGCTGGAATTCCGCCTCCTCGCCGATCTCTACGCCCCGCATCGCGAGGGCTTCTTCCTGGCCTTCCTCAAGGGGAAGACGCACCCGAAGCTCCTCTTCGGCGTGGATCCCCTGGGGTTCGCTCCTTCGCTGCCGAGCGCTGAAGAGGTCGGCCTGGCAAGCTACGAGGAGACGACACAAGGCATCTGGGCGCTCACCCATCGCCGTTCGGAGCTCGGATCGGCACACGTCGAGGAGGAGGATCATCGCGAGTATGACCTCACCCACTATCGCCTTCAGGTGCGCGTGGATCGGAGCGGGCGATTGTCCGTCACGGCGGAGATCACCTTCGTTCCCTTGCAGCCGCAGCTCCGCCTCATTCGTTTCGCCCTCTTTCCGAAGCTGCGGGTCGAGCGCGCTCGGGAGGCTGAGGGGCGTTCCCTCCCGGTCCTTCAAGCCGAGGAGGAGGAAGGAGAGGCCGTGGCCGTGATCTTCCCGGAGCCGCTTCCGACCGGTCGGGCGCGCACGGTCATCCTCGAGTATAGCGGCAGCGGTGCCGTGCGACCGAGCGGCCCGGGCAACTACATCCTCGTTCCAGAAGCGCGCGCCACCTGGTATCCGAACAACTGGCAGATGACATTCGGCGATCGCGCGACATTCGAGATGATGTTCACGATCCCCTCCGAGTACACACTTATTGCGACAGGGCGACCACACGAATCGGGTCCCCGGACATCGCGCTGGACGAGCGAATGGCCCCTGGCTGTCGCCGGATTTAATTTCGGCCTGTTCCGCACGCGAGAGCGAAAGACCGAGGACGTCGCGCTCGAAGTCTACACGAATCCGACCGAACCGGACGAGGTGCGTCGCCTCCAGCTTCTGGCGGAACGATTGGAACAGCAGGGCGTTCGTCTGGAGGTGCCTCTGGGAAGCTTGACGACCGGCAGTCTGGCCGAGAGCATGCTCGTCGAAGCCACCAATGCCGTGCGCCTCTTCACGCACTATTTCGGTGCGAATCCCTACGGACGGATCGCCCTCTCGCAACAACCGGCGGCGTTCTTCGGTCAAAGCTGGCCGATGCTCATCTACCTCCCGTATACCGCCTTCCTGGACGGCACACAACGGCACGCGCTCGGTTTGCCCGTGCGCTTCTCCCAATTCACCGACGTCATCGGAGCACACGAAATCGCCCATCAATGGTGGGGGCATGTCGTCGCTTGGAAAACGTATCGCGACCAGTGGATGTCCGAAGGCTTCTCGGACTTCGCGGCCGCCCTCTATCTGCAGTTCGCCTTCCACAGCGATCCGGAACGCCGCCTGAAGCGCTTCCTCGACTTCTGGAAGGGCCAGCGCGAGCTGATCACGCAAAAGACTCTTCTCGGCGTGAACCGCACAAACCTCGAGCCGTATCGCGTGGGCCCGCTGATCCTGGGCGCGCGCCTGAACACAGGGCGGACACAGGGTGCCTACGAGCGGCTCGTCTATGCGAAGGGAGCATTCGTCTTGCACATGCTGCGCATGATGATGCGCGATGCGCGCGCTCCCTGGGGACAGGGCGACGACCGGTTCATCGCGCTGATGCGCGAGTTCACGCGGACCTACGCGCATCGCGCGGCTTCGACGCGTGACTTCCAGCGCTTGGTCGAGAAATACATGACGCCGGAGATGGATGTGGAGGGGAATGGGAGCATGGATTGGTTCTTCCGACAGTGGGTCCACGGCACAGCGCTCCCTCACTACACGCTCCGGTATCGTCTGCGTCCGACTCCGGATGGCAAGCACCGCCTGTGGATCCAACTCACCCAGAGCCGTGTGCCCGAGGATTTCCAGATGCTCGTTCCCGTGTACCTCGACTACGGGAAGGGCAAGCTCATCCGCCTGGGCGTGGCGACTCTGCGAGGAAACGGATCGGCCGAAACGGAGGTGACCCTCGCCGCCCCTCCTGAACGCGTCGTGCTGAATGCCTTCGAGGATGTGCTCTGTACGAAAGAGGAACAGGCCCTGAGGTGAGATGTCGGCAGTTTGCTCCCTCGCACAGAGATCGCGTATATTTACAGCGTGTCACGCGAATTCGAGGGAGCGAGGGGTGATCATGTCAACGAGACTCGTCGAACCGATGGAGCGGATTGTGACGCTCGAAGATCTCCTGCAGGATGAGACCGCCCTGGCGTATGTCGAAGAGGCGGACGCTGTGCTTCGAGCCATCGGATACACAGAGCACGGCATTCGACACGCCAAGAAGACGGGGAAATGGGCGCGCGAGATCCTGCAGAAGCTCGGGTACGACCCCCCCCTGCCCGAACTGGCGGCCATCGCCGGCTTCCTGCACGATGCCGGCAATGTCATCAACCGCAACGTCCATGCCCAATCGGGTGCGCTCATGGCCATGCAGATCCTGACCGCCTTGAGGATGCCCCCCCGTCACATTGGCATCATCATGGCCGCCATCGGTCACCACGACGAATCCGACGGTCTGCCCGTGAGCCCGGTGAGCGCCGCCGTCATCATCGCCGACAAGGCCGACGTGCACCGCTCGCGCGTTCGACTGACGGATCCCAAGCAGTTCGACATCCATGATCGGATCAACTACTCGGTCACACGGAGTACGCTCGCCGTGGATCCCGATCGGAGGGTGATCACGCTGGAATTGGAGGTGGATACGTCCATCGGAAGCGTCATGGAATTCTTCGAGATCTTCACCGAGCGCATGATCCTGACGCGGAAGGCTGTCGAATTCCTCGGCTGCCAATTCCGACTCGTGGCCAACAACGTGGAGCTGCATGGCGCGAGCCGCTGAGGGCTCCTCCGTTCGAGCGCATGAAGGTGCGATACGGCCAGCAGGAATACGAATTCACCGAGCGCATGAGCGTGCGAAAGCTGCTCGAGCAGCTCGGCGTGTTGCCCGAGACCGTCGTCGTCATAAAGAACGACGAAATCGTGACCGAGGACGAGATGCTCGATGTCGAGGATGACGTCGAACTGATTCGCGTCGTCTCCGGAGGCGTTCGCGGATGAAATGTCGAAAGTGTCGGGAGAAGGCCATCATCTACATGCCGGAGCATCGGCTGGCGCTCTGCGCGGCCTGCTACTCGCCCTGGTTCCTCGACTACACGGAGCGCACGATCCGGAAATTCCGCATGTTCTCCCGCACGGATCGCATCCTGGTCGCTGTCTCCGGGGGGAAGGACAGTCTCTCGCTCTGGCACGCGCTGAACGCGCTCGGCTATGAGGCCGATGGATTTTACATTGACTTGGGAATCGTGGGGCGCGACGGCTACTCCGAACAGTCGAAGCGGCGATGTCAGGAACTCGCGGAGCGAATCGGTCGGCGACTGCATATCGTCCGCGTGGCCGAACAGGTGGGCGCGCCGATCCCCGACATCACGGACCTGACCGCTCGCCAGGCGTGTTCGGCCTGCGGGCTGATCAAGCGCTACCTCATGAATCGCTACGCCTGGGAATCCGATTACGACGTGATCGCCACCGGGCATAACCTTGACGACGAAGTCGCTGTGCTCTTCTCGAACGTCCTCAACTGGAATCGCGGATACCTCGCCCGCCAATATCCGGTTCTGGATGAGCGCGAGGGATTGAAGAAGAAGGTCAAACCCCTCGTCTACGCCACTGAGAAACAGACGACGGTGTACGCCTTGGTGAATCGCATCGCCTATATTCGCGATGAGTGCCCGTATGCCGTCGGCGCCACGACGCTCTCCTACAAAGCGATCCTCGCACAACTGGAGCATCAGGCGCCGGGCACGAAGCGTCGCTTCCTCGATGGCTTCTATCAGATTCGCGCGCTCTTTGCCGAGCCCGAAGCGCCCGAGCTCATCCCCTGCGTGCGCTGCGGTCAACCGACGACGACCGAGGTGTGCGCCTACTGCCGATTGATCGAGCACGTCCAACGACGGCGCGGCCTCCTCTCACTGCCGGCGCGCGAGATCGAAACACTCGAGGGCAGCGAATCTGCTGCTGACTCCGCGCATGCGGGCATCTCGTCGTGAACAAGACGACGCCTTCGATCCTTTTTGTCAATAGCCTCGTGAGCAGTTCTCAACCCCATGAGGAAAAGAGACAAGCTCATCCTCACTCGAGGGGGGAAGTCCTCCTCTTTTGAGGTATCCGTCCGTTCCGGAGAAAGCACATCGCCCTGCCCCCGACACACCCGCATCCCCCGGATGAAGGGCGTGAAGAAAACGGTCGGAGGGCGATATCACTTCCGCGCGAGCCTCAGCGAGAGGCTGCCGGAGCAGCTCGCTTGATCGCCTGCACGTTCAGCTCGATCTTCACTTCATTCCCGACGACCAATCCCCCGCCTTCCAGCGCACGGCTCCAGGAGACACCATAATCGAGCCGATTGATGGTGAGCCCGGCCTCGACGCCAAGCCGCGTGTTCCCCCGCTGGTCCTTCACCACGCCGAGAATGCGGAAGGGAATGGCCACCTCGCGTGAGACGCCGCGAATCGTCAGCGTTCCGATGCACACATAGTCGTCGCCGCGCTTCTCGACCCGCGTGCTCACGAAGGTGATCTCCGGGTACTTCGCCGCATCGAAGAAATCCGGGCTGCGCAGATGGTTGTCGCGATCCGCGTTCCCCGTATCAATGCTCGCCGTCTTGATGGTGACACGCACCGACGACTTTGTGATGTCTTTATCGTCATAGAGGATCGTCCCGGAGAACTCCCGAAATCGTCCGCGGACGTTCGTCACCATCATATGGCGGACGGAAAACTCGATCGAACTGTGCACGGGATCAATGGTGAACTCGTCCGCCCCCCACACGGGGGCGAAAGAGACGAGCACGACCACACCGATGACCAAAAGACGGGAAGCGTTCATATTCCCTCACCTCACAGGGTCTTATGCGTCCCATCGCAGAAGGGAGCATTCTTTGTGTGCTTGCATTGGCAGAGGGCGACCTGCCGCGCCTCCGTGATCTCGAATTGGAGAGGTGTGAATCCCGTCCCCTTATGCGATCCATCGCAGAACGGTTGATTCTGCGATCGCCCGCATCGGCACCAATAGTAAGTCCCCGGTTCCAAAGTCAGAACCGCCGGTTTCTTGAAGGCAATAACCGGTTCGCTCATAAGCTCCTCCTCACTCAGGAACGTTTGAGGAGATGGCCACGAAAGCCCCTCCCCATCGCACTCCGCGCTCGCGACGCACCCGCTTTCGCTGATCCGCCGCTGTCACGGCACCTTCGCTCGCGCAGGACGGCAGTGGCGTATCGGACAGAAAAGGCGCGCCATTCCCCGATACCCTCTCGGCATGAACCTCAGGACGAGATAGCGCTTCGCCTGTGACCGAGCGTGCGAAGCTGCGACCCTGCTCCTCCGTCACGCGTCCTCGTGCCACCTCGCCTCGATCCGGTGACGTCAAGTGAAGAACATGAGTAGCACACAGGCCGGGGAAATGTCAATCCGACTGCCCTTCTCGGACGTGCGGCCCATCAGGCTTCGCGCAAAAATCCCCTTGACGAGTGCGGCCGCTCCCTTTCATACTAGGCCCGCGATGCGGCTGAGCAGGGAATCGCGGATACGATATCACATTCCTCGGCGGGAGATTTCGCGCGGATGCTCCATTGGAGGTGACGCGAAGGAGGGATACCATGCACTCACCGGCTCACGAGGATCGGCTCGCGCTCATGGCCACATCCGAACGCATTCTCCATCGGACGCTCGAGATCTTGGAATCCACGCGGCAGCTCGCTGTTCTGAACGCCATTGCGGCCGCTGCTTCGCACACGCGGGATTGTGAGAGCCTGTTTCGAGAGGCGCTCGATATCCTTCTCAGGCGCCTCTCCTTCGAGGCAGGAGCACTCTATGTGTCGGAAGCCGCTTCCGAGCTTCGACTCCGATATTCGCAAGGCATCCCTCACGCCCTTATGGAACTGCTCGAACGTGTACCGGTTGGCGAGGGGCCTATCGGAGAGGCTGCCGCTCTCGGTGAGCCGATCGTCCTTGAAGTCTCTGCTGTTGAGCCGTCGCCGTACCGCCATCTGATCCGGCGCACGGGATTCCGTCTCTTCGTCCTCATTCCTCTCCGCGCGGGGGAGCAGACGGTGGGCGTCCTCCTTCTTGCCCGCCAGAGGGCATCGCCCGCCCACACCCCTGATGTCCGGGAGCCTCAAGACGAAGACGCGCGCGCGACTGCTAGTGGAATGGCGGAGCATCGTCCTGCCTTTCTCTCGGCGCTCGGTCACCTTCTCGGCACAGCGCTCGAGAACGCGCGCCGATACCAGCAGATGCGCGCCGGCGTCGAGCGCGAACGCCGACGAGGAGAGCTCTGGCACCGCGCCGCTCATCTGATGAGCGCACTTGGTGCGCATCTGCTCCCGGCAGTGGCACACGCTCCGGCCTCTGAGAGTCTCGCCGAGATGTTCGCTGAAGCCTGCCGCTTGATCCAAGAGGAATTCGACATCCCCAACGTCTCCATCTTTCTGCTGGACGAATCGGCCCAGGAACTCATCCTCATAGCGACGCGGAGCCGATACGCGCATCCCGCCCCCCTCGGTTACCGGCAGAGCCTCTACGTCGGCTTGCTCGGTTGGGCTGCCCGCCATGGGGAGACGCTTTTGGCCAACGACGTCTCCACCGAGCCCCGCTTCGTTCGATACCACGCGGAGACACACGCGGAGCTCGATCTCCCGATGCAATGCGAGGGCCGTGTCGTCGGTGTCCTGAATCTCGAGAGCGATCGTCCGCATGCCTTCACGGAAGATGATGTCGCCGCCCTTCGTCTCATCGCCGATCATCTCTCCGTGATGCTCGAAACCACTCGATGTGCGGAGAAGCTTCGGCAGCACCTTCAGCGAACCCGTGAGTCCGAGCACTCTCACCGAGCGGTGATCGAATCCCTGCCGGAAGGAGTGCTGATCGTGCAGGATCGGATCATTCGCTCCGCGAACTCGAGTGCGGCGGTCCTCTTCGGCTCTCCCCTCGGAGAATGGCTCCTCGGCTCCGACTTCCTGAGCCTCGTTCGAGAGGACGATCGAGATCTCGCGCGCGCGCTCCTCGAATCGAGCGAGTCGCCGGCAAGAGGACCGGACGTCGAGTTGCGGCTTCTGCGAAGGGATGGAGGCGAAGTCAGCGTCCGAGCGCGAAGCGCTCCGGTCGCTTACGACGGTCGGCCCGCGATCTGCATCCTCCTGCGGGAAGAGAGCAGCGAACGGTCGCTCGCCGAACGGCGCCTTCAGGCGGAGAAGCTCGCGGCTCTCGAGCAATTCGTCTCCGGCGTCGCCCATGAGTTGAATAATCCGCTGACCAGCGTGCTCGGATATGCGGAGCTCGTGCTCGCTCATGAATCCCTGAGCGAGAGCGCGCGGCGTGATCTGCGAACGATCGTCGAGCAAGCGCAGCGAGCCAAGAAGATCGTTCAGAACCTGCTCGCCTTCGCTCGCTTCTATCGCCCGGAGAAGAGCGCCATGGATGTCAACGCGGCAATCCGCGCCGCGCTCGAAACCCATCGCGCGCGCATTCCCTCGAGCGTCCTCCGAGTCACCCTGCATCTCGCGCCGGACCTCCCGCGGATTTGGGCGGACCGCAACCTTCTGGAGCAAGTCTTCCAGAACATCATCCTCAACGCGGAACAGGCCGTGCGACAAGCGCGGGGACATGGAACGCTCCGCATCGAAACGTGTCGGAAGCGATCGAGCGGAAAGAGCCCATCCGGCGAGGTGATCGAGATCCGTTTCACCGATGACGGCCCGGGCATCCCGGCCTCACATCTGCCCCGCATCTTCGATCCTTTCTTCACCACGAAATCACCGGGCGAAGGAACCGGCTTGGGCCTCTCGATCTGCTACGGGATCATCAAGGAGCACGGGGGAGAGATCTACGCCCTCAGCCAAGAGGGCCACGGAGCGACGTTCGTCATCGAACTCCCTCTCATCCCGGCCTCCGGGTCGAAGAACTCTGCGGCCGTGGACGCAGCACCTTCGCATCGGTGACCGTCGAGGAGAACATCGGGGGCATCCCCCCGTGTGGAGCCTTCTCAGCGCTCACGGCAGATTGAGGGGGAGCGAAGGAACACGCGGGAAGGTCGTCCCGAGCGCGCGATATCGCCGGAGGAGGGGGGCGAGGGAGACTCTCCCCCCGTTCTCTCGATGAAGCAGGCACCGGAGCAAGCGAGCGTGCAGCTCCTCCAATCGAAAGCCGAACCGACGCGCGTGTTCCACAGCGGCGCGAAAATAACGTTCCGCCCGCCCGAACTCTCCCCGAAGCAAAAGAAGCTCGCCCTCTCCGAGGCGCGTGTAAATCCTCCCGCGCACGTCGCGCGTCTTTCGGAAGAGCCGATCGGCTTCGCGGAAATCCGCGAGAGCGCGCTCGTGAAGGCCGAGCATCTTGTAGGCCGTCGCTTCCCCCCAGAGCGTATACGCGTAGCTCACCTCATCGCCGATCGTGCGATAGAGCGTCGTCGCGCGCTCGAAGAACTCGAGGGCGCGCTCATACTCTCCGCGCATGCGGTGTGCGTTGGCGATGCCGCAGAAGGAATACGCGCGACCGAATGTATCGCGGAGGCGTCGAAAGCGCTCGTGAGCCTCCGTGTAGAACTCCAGCGAAGCCGCGTATCGGCCCATCACGCGCGACACGCCGCCGAGGCCGCAGAGGGCATAGGCCGCGCCCACGCGATCGCCCGCCCGTTCATATCGGCGCAGGGCTTCGCGAAAGCTCTGATACGCGGCGCGCAGATCGCCGCGCAAGCGGAAGGCTCCTCCTCTGGCCCAAAAGAGATAGGCGCGCCCGAGGTCATCTCCCCACGCGCGATACACCTGCTCGGCCTCGCGGAAAAGGCGCAAGGCTTCGGCGATCTCCCCGAGAGCCCGCGCGGCCATCCCTTCGCCGACGCGCGCATCGGCGAGGCTCAGGTCCTCACCCACGACGCGCGCCCAACGCGCCGCGCGTCGGTACGCGTGACGCGCGCGCCGAAACTGCCCGATGAGCCGCAGGCAATGTCCCTGCGCCAACGCGCACTCCAGAAGCCGGCGCTCATCCCCCTCGCGCTCGAAGACACGCTGCGCCCTCCGGTACAGGTCCAACGCCTCGGTGAAGGCTCCGCGCTGTCGGAGTCGCTCAGCGCGAGCGAAGAGTTGATCCCCGGATCGCATCTTCTCCCTCCGCGGATTTCCGCCGACGCTCACAGCATGGGCGATTCCCCCCGCTTTAATCCGGTCCGCACAAGCTCCAAAAGCTCCTCGAGCGTACAGGGCTTGGGAAGATGCAAGCTCCCTGTCTCACGAAGAAAATCGAGCGCCTGCCCGCTCAAAACGTCTCCGGTCAGAAAGACCATGCGACGCGCGACCGACGGGTCCACGCGCCGGAAATGTTCGTAGAGCTCCATGCCCCCCATCTCCGGCATGCGGAGATCGGCGATGATGAGGTCGTAGCGCTTCTGCTCGATCAGAGAGAGCGCCTCCTTTCCATCGAGCGACACATCCACGTCGTAATGAGCCGCTCGCAACGCGCGTGCGATCAGCTCGGCGACCGGCGGCTCATCATCCACGACGAGGATGCGGCGGGACTCGGCAACCGCTTCGGCGGCGTCTTCGCGAGCAGGCGTCGGGGCCTCCGGGCCTGCCTCCCCAGGAGCCGCTTCCTGATGGAGGAGGCGCGTCAACGCCCGCACAGCTTCAATAGCCGATCGCGCCTCCACCTTGATCAGCTCCAACGGTTCCCGCAGCTCGGGCGCTTCGCTCATCTGATGCGCCAGTTGGGCGTGCAGGTGAATGCTCGTCAGCCGGTTGCTGATCTCGTGCGCCATCTGCGAGATCACTTCCGTGAGGGAGGACCATCGCTCGACCCCGCGCGGCGAAACCGCCACCACGTGTCGCGCCCACTCATAGCGCACGGAGATCTCCATCGAGAAAGCCTCGGCGAGGAGTCGGACCACCTCCCGCACATGCTCCAGTCGCTCGCCCGCGAGCGCGATCGCGCGCGCGCGCCGATGGCTCTCTCGAAGAGAGGGATTCCCGCCGGGGAAGAGCGCCTCCAAAATATCGTCCGCGAAGAAATGCTCGATCGGGAAGGCGGCCACTGTGAGAGCCGCCTTCGGATACGCGCGCCCTTCGTGCAGCAAGAGGATGGGACAGCTCCACAGCGTTTGCCGTCCGCCCACGCAATCGGCGAAGATCGGACGCTGTTGCTGCATCGCCTGAAGGGCAGCCTGCCAGGTGTCGTGCACGCATCGCCTGCCCCCCGTTGCCGTCTCCAGTCGGTTCAGCTCCCGACAGAGCGGCGAGTGCACAAGCACGGGCGCGACGTCGGGACGAAGCGGTCGCGGCGAGGTCTCATCGTAAAGGTACACAGAGGCCTCCATCTGCGTGAGCGCGCTCAACTGCTTCTGCGCATGAAGCAGCCGCTCGGGATCGAGCACAGCCTCCAGGGGAATGCGCTCCGGAGGGAGCACGGCCCCTGAGGCATCCACACACCGCCGCACATCAAAAGTCCACCCGCTCTGGAACGCCATTCCCCCCTCCCCTCGCAGAATCCGCACCGTCGTCTCCCGGACACATATACCGCGAGAGCTCCCTCGCGCCGTCGTCAGCGCTCATCTCCCCCGGTCCCTTCGGTAGGGACGACGTATTGCTGCAGGCATTCCCGCGCGCGCACGGGCTCTCCGGCCGCGTACCACGCCGCCGCGGCGAAGAGCCAATTCTCCTTCGATCCCTGAAGCTCCGCGGCTCGCGCGAAGCTTTCGGCAGCCTCCCGATATCTGCCGAGAGCAAGACGGGTCTTTCCCAACCAATGCTGGTACAGGCTGTTGGAGGGATCCCCACGCGCTCCCTCACTCAGCAACCGCTCGGCTTCCGCATACCGACCGGCACGAAAACTCCGAATCGCGCGATCCAGATGCGCATGCGCGTGCTCGGTCACAGAGAGCAAAGAGCTTTCGCCCTCAGCTCGCCACCGCTCGACGACCATCCCGGCGACGAAGAGCACAACGGCACTGAGCATCGCCATGAGGATCGCCAACCCATAGATGCGGCCGAAGCGTCGCACGCGCTGAGCGAGAAAACGCACGGAGGAGGACGCCGACAATCCCCCCGATGCGGGCAACGCCTCTGACTCCAGGAGCGGAGCGGGGAGAGCGTCGGACCTCGAATCCCGGCGCTCCGATTCTTCTCGCTCTTCGCTCATCCTCACGCGCACGGGGCGCGAGGGCACCGATTCCACGCGCACGACAATGGCCGTGAAATTGTCCCGTGCCCCCCGCTCGTAACACAGCTCCTTGAGCCGATCGCACACCCGCTGCGGCTCCGGCTCGCGCGCCAACAGATCCTGCAGCTCCTCATCGGTCACATGGCGCGTGATCCCATCGGTACAGAGCAGAAAGACCGTATTCGGGTCCAGGCCGATCTTCTTCACATCCGGGATGACGTCCTCGCGGATGCCGAGCGCGCGCGTGAGAACATACTTCTTCGTGTATTCGAGGATGGAGACGCCGCCGAGATGCTCGGACTCCACGAGCGTGTGATCAATCGTCTCGCGGACGAGTTTCCCCGCTGTGAACCGATAGACGCGACTGTCGCCGACATGGCAGATGATGGCATGCCGCGAACTCAGCATCAGCACCGCCAGCGTCGTCGCCATGCCGCTCAACGGCTCCTCGCTCATCGCCATCTCGCGAAGTGATCCGTTCACATACGCGATCACCTGCTCCAGATATCGAACGCGATCCCCCCGCGTCTTTCGAGAGAAGTGCTGGCGAAGGATCTCCATGGCCGTGCGGCTGGCGATCTCCCCGGCGTTCTGCCCGCCCACGCCATCGGCGACGGCGAACAAGCCCGCATCCTCGAGAACCACATAACTGTCCTCATTCACCGGGCGGCGGGGGTTCAACCCCCGGTCCGAGATGACGCCGTAATGTCCCCACCTGAATCGCCCGACCGTTGCGCCGCCCATGCTCTTCTCCACGTCCGGTTGCTCACCGCGCCGCGGATAAAGCCATGCGAGGGGCTCTTCCTCATTCGACATAGACCGCCGAGCACCTCCTCCGCCGGACGCTTCTCAACGACGTGCGTCTCCGACGTTCGGAGACGTAATTGTAATGCCCACCGGACCCCACAGCAACCGAGAGGACACCGCGACGCGCACGGATGGGCGAGGGAAGGGGGACATGAGCGCGCTCGCCCCCCTCCTCAGAGAGAGGACGAGTCACTCCCCGAGGACCTTGATGACCACGCGCTTGCGCCGACGCCCATCGAATTCCGCATAGAAGATTCGCTGCCACGTCCCCAGGTCCAGCTTCCCATCGGTCACCGGGACGATGACCTGATGATGAACGAGCACGCTCTTCAAATGGGCATCGCCGTTGTCCTCTCCCGTCGCATGATGGCGATAGGGGGCTCCGAAAGGCGCGAGCTTCTCCAACATCTCATCGAGGTCGTGAAGCAAGCCGTCCTCGTCATCGTTGATGTAGATGCCGGCCGTCGTATGCAAGGCCGAGACCAGGACCATGCCCTCTCGAATCCCACTCCGGCGGACGGCGCGCTCGACCTCGCCCGTGATGTTGATATACTCGCGCCGCTTTTTCGTCTGGAACTCCACATACTCCGTATGCGTCTTCATCTTCCTCCCCTCATCTCGTCACGAACCCGGTTTCAGGACGATGACCGCCAGCGGGGGTACCGTCAGCGAGAGGGAATAAGGGCGACCGGACCACGGGATGGGATCGGCGCGAAGAGGTCCGACGTTTCCCTGACCGCTCCCCCCATATTCCGGCCGATCGCTGTTGAAGACTTCGCAATACTCCCCGGGCTCCGGGACACCAATGCGATATCCCGATCGCGGCACCGGCGTGAAGTTGCACACGAAGATGAGGAACGGCGCCCCGTGACGGGCGCGCCGCAGAAAGGCGATAATGCTCCACTCCCAATCGTGGCACTCGATCCACTCGAACCCGTTCGGCTCGAAGTCGCACTCGTAGAGCGCCGGCTCGGCGAGATAGAAGTGATTCAGATCGCGAACGTACCGATGGAGCTGCCGATGCGGCTCTTCTTGGAGAAGATGCCAATCGAGGCTCGTCCCGACGTCCCATTCGCGCCATTGCCCGAATTCTCCCCCCATGAAGAGCAGCTTCTTTCCGGGATGGCCGAACATGTATCCGTAGAGGAGCCGCAGGTTGGCGAACTTCTGCCACCGGTCGCCCGGCATCTTCTCCAGCAACGATCGCTTCCCGTGCACGACCTCATCGTGGGAGAGCGGCAGGATGAAATTCTCCGAGAACGCGTACATGAGGGAGAAGGTCAACTCATTGTGATGGTACTTGCGATAGATCGGATCCCGAGCCATGTAGCGCAGCGTATCGTTCATCCACCCCATGTTCCACTTGAACGTGAAGCCCAATCCGCCGAGATAGGTCGGGCGCGAGACCATGGGCCAGGCTGTGGACTCCTCGGCGATGGTCACGGCTCCGGGGAAAAGCTCATGCACCAGCTCGTTGAATCGCCGCAGGAAGGCGATCGCTTCCAAGTTCTCATTGCCTCCATACGGGTTCGGGAGCCATTCCCCCGGACGCCGAGAATAATCGAGATAGAGCATCGAAGCGACAGCGTCCACGCGCAGCCCGTCGACGTGATAGCGCTCCAACCAAAAGAGCGCACTCCCCAGCAGGAAATTCCGCACCTCGTTCCGACCGTAGTTGAAGATGAGCGTTCCCCAATCCGGATGCTCCCCGCGACGCGGATCCGCATGCTCATAGAGGTGTGTGCCGTCGAAGAAAGCGAGCCCATGCGCATCCTTCGGGAAGTGGGCGGGCACCCAGTCGAGGAGCACGCCAATGCCCTGCTCATGGAGATGGGCGACGAAATACGCAAAATCCTCCGGCGAACCGTATCGGCTCGTCGGCGCATAGTAGCCGAGGGCCTGGTACCCCCACGATCCCTCGAAGGGATGTTCCAGGATGGGCAGCAGTTCGACATGCGTGTACCCCATCTCCTTCACATATGCCGCCAACTGATGCGCCGCCTCTCGATACGTGAGCGGCCGATTCCCTTCCTCCGGCACGCGCCGCCAGGAGCCGAGGTGCACCTCGTAGATATTCATGGGCGACTCCAGGACACGACGCCCCGCCCGCGCTTCCATCCAGGCATGATCCGATAACCGGAGACGCGAGAGATCGGAGACGATCGCCGCCGTCTTCGGCGGACGCTCGAAGAAGAACCCATAGGGGTCGCTTTTCAGAAGCACGACGTCCCCATACTGCGACTTGATCTCGAATTTGTAGAGTGTGCCCTCCGGCAGTTCGGGGATGAAGAGCTCCCAGATGCCACTGCTCCCCCGCACCCGCATGGGATGGCGACGACCATCCCACGCGTTGAAATCGCCGACGACACTGACGCGACGGGCGTTCGGCGCCCACACGGCGAAATGAACGCCCCGCACCCCTTCGATCTCGCGGACGTGCGCCCCGAGCTTCTCGAAGATCCGCTGATGCGTCCCCTCGCCGATGAGATAGAGATCGAAATCCGTGAGCACAGGCGGGAAGCTGTAGGGATCGAGAAACTCGTGAACCTCTCCCCCCCGCACTCTGCGAAGGCGATACGGGAAAGCGTCGGTCACGCCCCAGAAGACGACTTCATAAAATCCGTCCGGGTGCACGCGCTCCATCGCATACGCGCTCCCAGAGCGCGCATCCACGACGAACGCCGCCTCGGCGTCCGGAAGGAAAGCCCGAATGGCGAGACCCGGCACCCCCTCGCGCACCACCGGATGCCGCCCCAGGATGTGGAACGGATCCGCGTGCTCAGCGCGAACGATCCATTCGATCTCCATGGGCGATGCCGTGCTCATACTGGCGCGTCCGCGGAATGCCTGAATATAATGCGTGTCTCACACCAGCTCAGCCTCGACGATCATGAGGCGCGATGCGACCGAGTGCGCACATTTTAATCGGACTTCCCGGCTCCGGCAAGAGCACGCTCGCGCGACGCCTAGCCGAGCGCTACGCTCCGGCTTCGATCATCAGCTCCGACGAGATCCGCAAGCATCTCTACGGCGACGAGGCCATTCAAGGAGAGGCGGCGCGCGTCTTCCGCTTCGCCCGTTCGAATCTGCTGGCCGCCGTGCGCGCCGGACGCAACGTCATCTATGACGCCACGAACATCAATCCGAAGTTTCGCCGTCTGACCCTCCGAGAACTCCGCGAGAACGGCGTCCGATGGATCATCGGGTACTGGCTCGATGTGCCCCTCCCTATCTGTCAAGAGCGAAACCGCGAACGCCATCGCGTCGTCCCCGAACGAGTCCTCGACCGCATGTTGGCGGAACTGCGCCGCTCTCCCCCCTCTTTCCACGAAGGATTCGACGAGCTGGTGGTCACAGGGGAGAGTGTGGAGATATGCGCCGATCTCATCCCGGAATGAAGCGCTCGCACAGGGTCCCTGTGCGGAGAGGCCGCTCTCTCATGCCATCCATTTCAGCAACAGCGTGGCCAGGCTGAGCATGATCGTCACACTCACGACGTCCTGAAATGCCGTCTCGAACGGACCGGCCGTGAGCGCGGGATCGAACCCCAAGCGCTTGGAGACCATGGGAATGACCGTCCCCACGACCCCCGAGAGGTTAATGGCAACGAACATCGAGAACCCCACGACGAATCCGAACACCGGATCGAACCATGTCCCCCGCTCAGCCAGACGCTGCCACCCGTGCCAGAAGCCGCCAACGAGGAAGATGAGCGGACCCAAAATCCCCCCCAAGATGAGCGTCGTCCGAAGCTGCCGCCACACAGGCCGCCACCAATCCCGTAACGTCACATGCCCGGTCGCCAGCCCCCGCACCACAATCGTCGCCGATTGTAACCCCGTATTCCCAGAGATGGCCTGAATGACCGGCATGAAGGAGGCCAGCAAAATGACCGTCCCCAGCGTGTCGTCGAAGCGGTGGATGACAACCCCGGCGATCAGTTCGATGACGACCGTCGCCAACAACCACGGCAAGCGAAGCCGGGCGATCTCGGCCGGCGTCCGCCGCTCCAGCTCGGCAGCATCCGATCCGACCATGCGGAAATAATCCTCGGTCAATTCCTCCTGCAAGACGTCAATCACATCGTCCACGGTCACAATGCCGACGAGCCGATTCTCATCATCCACGACGGGAACAGCCATGAGATCATACTTGGAGACAACGCGCGCGACCTCCTCCTGATCCGTGCTCGTATGCACGCTGATGACATCGGTGGACATGATCTTCCGCAGCGGCGTACTCGGAGGATTGAGCAGCAGTTGCCGGAGGCTCACGACGCCCACCAGGTGGTGCCGATCGTCCACGACGTAGAGATAGAAGACCATCTCCAGTTCGTCGCTCTTGCGCTGCAAGGTAGAGATGGCCTCGCCGACAGTCATGTCCTCGTGCAGGGCGAAGACATGCGGATTCATGATGCGACCGGCCGTGTTCTCCTCGAACTGCAACTGATCCACAACGTCCACCGATCGCGCCACATGCATCCGCTCGAGAACCTGTTCGACCAATTCCGGGGGAAGCCTCGAGGTGATCTGCGTCGCGTCGTCCACGGGGATCTTCTGCAGGAGATCGGCGATCGTCTCCGGCTCCAGGTGCGCGAGTAGCGATGCGGCGTCCTCGGGCGACATCTCGCTCAAGGTGGACGCCACGAAGTCTCCATCCTGCTTGAGGAGGGCGCGGAGGGCGAAGAGGCGTTCTCCATCAGTGAGGTTCCCGAAGATGACGGCGACGTCGGCCGGACGCATCTTGCGAAGTAAGTTCACGAGGTTAGTGCCCGCCCCAATACGCGCCAACTTGCGCGCCGACTCGATGGCCAGATCGAGTTTCCGCAGGTACGCCATCCTCGCTCTGTCGTCCCCGTCCCGTCATCTTCCGCAAACATCTAAGCTTGGCAAATTTCGCGCCGCTTTTCAACGAGAATCCTCGCGAGCGAATCGCCTCCCCCCGAAACGGCGCTTTCGCGGTCGCCACCGATACTCGTGAATGGCCACCCGATCCTCAGCGAGGAAGGCAACGCCTTCCGCGCGCAGCCGCTCGCGCTGAAGCTGTTGTAGCCAGAGCGCGCGCCGACCAATGGTCAATCGCCCCTCGCAATTGACCACGCGATGCCAGGGAACGTCCGGCGGGCACACGGCGAGCGCCCATCCCACCACGCGCGGCGAGACATCCGACCGACAAAGCGCTGCAACATCGCCATAGGATGCAACGCGCCCCCGCGGGATGCGTCGCACAATGCTGTAGATCTCGGCGAAGCACGGGCCGCGCACGCCCTCGGATTTCGGTATATGTCCGCGCTCCCTCACCATGGGCCTACGGCCTCTCCCCCACGCGACACCACACGGGCCAGAGCGATGACGATGTAAACGAGGATCATCACCTCAATGGCGTCGAGCACTCCAATCGTGGCGAGCGCCAGACGCGCCCGCGCGCGAAAGGAAGGCGCCGGAGCTGGTTCCCGCCGCAGGTGGACAACAGCGCGCACCGTCGTGCGGGTCAGCTCATTGGCCGCCCATCCGAGCCCGTGATAGAGGACGACAAAAAGAACGGGTCCGAGAGCGAGCACGCCCGGATAGAGGAGCGCGTAGATGAGCAGCAGTGTGAAATAGACCACTTCCAACCGAATCACTCCCGTCAACTGACCGAGACCCGCGATCTCCTCCTCCGTGAGCGCCCTCCCCGCGCCGAAAGCCAGCCGTGCCAACGGGCGCAGCCGAATCCACCCAAGCGCATTCACCCCCACACACATCAGCGTGAGCACAAGCATCGCGACCGTTACTTCCGGAAACACCCCGCTCTTCATAGGCGTGGTATCTTGCCTCATACGATCCGCATTGGCAAGTATCGCCACCGGACTCGCAAACAAATGGATGAGGGTGAAGTGGACGACGTACGTCTGAGAGCGAGCCAGAGCCTCTCCCCTCCATCAAAAGACAGGGCGGATCTCGACCTGACGCGCTGTGGCTGTCCCTTGTGCCAACTCTCCCATCCCCCAGAGATAGGGCGGATCACAAAAAACCACCACGTGGTGATCCTGTCGGTTTGGAAACGTCCGATACGTCCTTCCCCAAAAGGGACGTTTTCACACCCAGTGTCCTCGGGCTCACTCCGCTCGCCCGAGATATCGGACCGTCCCCCTTCGGGGGCTCGACAGGAGGCACAACGAAGGCCTGCTCATGCTCGCCCGAGGCCTCAGGTCGGGTCGTCTGCACGAAACGCGATTCATGAAAAGCAAGGAGCCGGGAACGGCGTATCCCAGCTCCCCGCTTCGGAGGGTTGTACAGAGACTTCAGATGGTGCTCATGGCCTCAAAAGGCCAGCGAGCATAGGTCGGGCTTCACAACATCCGAGACCGAAACATTCCCGACGAGGCACGCTTTTCCGCCACATCGGGATCAAAGGCCGGCGTAGGGCAAGGGTCTCACTCCCGATAAGACCCTCTCACCATACGCCGGCGAAACGAGACTCCGAATCTCAACCGCTTGAACCGCAAGAGCTTCATCCTCACCCGCCATGGCTGACACCATTGTCCAAAATGCTCACGAGCTGGAAGAAGAAGCGGTAGAAGGTAAACAGGATCAACAGCCACAGTTCCATAGAGACCCCTCCTCCTTAGTGTCCTCTGAGCGCGTCCACCCACCCCAACGGGTCGGCAGTCCACGCGAAAACCCGAAATCCCGCGGGTTTTCAGGCTCTATTATATGCAAACGGAAATTTCAGGCAAGTGGATTTTTCTCTGCCCGAGCCCGGGCGGCTGAGGCAGCCACGGGGTATAACGAACGGGGTCCTCAAAGGCCGTATTGTTTCTTCTTTTTGTAGACGTGCACGCGCGTCGTGCCGAGCAACTCTCCCGCTCGCGCCAGGTTATGGTCGGTCTGCTCGAGCGCCTTCCGGATGAGGAAGATCTCCAACGCTTCCTTGGCTTCATACCACGTGGGCAGGCGCGTCCCGTCCACGATGAAATATCCTCCTTCGACCCGGATCCGGTCAGCCTCCGTCTTCTGTCGAATCCGCTCGAGTTCAGCCCGAAACCATGCGTTCGGATATTCGGTGAGGAGCGCTTCTGCCCGCGCGAGCCATTCGCGCGCTTTCATGGGCTGGGTCACGAGCATCAGCTCGGCCAGATAGAGGCACGCCGGAACTTCGATCTCTCGACTCTGCAACCGCTCACCGATGTCTAACGCTTGTCGAAGTATCTTCTCGCCCTCGCAATATCGCCTCTTCAAGAGAGCGATGCGCCCAAGCTGAATCAGAGCGCGCCCTTTCTCGAATGAATTCGCAGCTAACTCAGCATACTCTAAGGCCCGTTTGCCATAGACATGCGCTTTTTCAAGATCCCCTTGCGCGAGATAGAGCTCAGTGAAGGACGTCAAGAAGGTACTGGCAGTAGCAACATCACCAATCCTCTGAGCGAGTTCAAAGCTCTCCTGCAAAAGCAGTTCGGCTTCCTCATACCGTCCAAGTTGAGTTAAGACCAAAGCCATATTATTGCTGACGTGCTCAAGCTCATGAAGAATGCCGAGACTCTCAAGGATGCTCTTGGCTTCTTGAAGCACTTCGAGGGCTTCGGCATACCGTCCGAGGTAAAGATAAAGGCCACCGAGGCTATTCAAGACCACACCATAATATCGCTGACCTTCGCTCAGCTTTAAGATAGCCGCAGCTTCTTTGAAGAAGAACTTTTCGATAGGTTCAAATTGTCCGATGCAAAATTTTATCACCCCCAAATTGAACAATACGAGTCCCCGTAGGAACTTAGCGCGGCGGTCGTTCTGACCTGTGACTAATTCGACAGCATGGGTGAGGAGCTTTTCCGCCTCCTCGAAGCGGGCGCGCCGGCGTTCCAGGCGTCCGAGGTTGTAGAGAGCGACGGCCTGACGAAAGGTCTCGCCGAGGAACTTGTAGAAGTGGAGAGCCATGTGGAAGTACTCCTCGGCCTCATCGTAGCGGTAGAGCCAGTAGCTCAATTCCCCGCGCGCCATTGTGTAGCGGGCAGCCACTGCGACATCCTGTGTCGCTGCAGCGGCCTGATCGAGCCAGTGCTCAGCCTCGCGAAGGCGCGAGAAGTAGATCTCCACTTCGGCGCGGAGCACATGAACCAGGGGTGTGTGCTCCCGAATTCCTCTGAGGGCCTTCTCAGCCGTCGTGAACTGGCCGGCGTCAATGAGATCGGCGACAACGGATGCGGTGACCTGAAGATCGCGGACCTGTGGCATGACTGTGATTCCTCCTCTGCTCATCGCACCCACCCTTCGAAAACTGCGCCGCTATATGTACAGGATGAGGGTTGGGACGTCAAGCGGTAGGTCGGGAAATACGGCATCTGCGGGAAGAAAATACGGCGTTTGCCGGAGGCGCGAGAGGAGGACGGATCCGGTTGTCCGGAGGGCGGCGAGCACGCTCACGGCAGCCCCTCTCCGATGTCATGGGGCGTTACGGCTACAGTGGAAGAGTCAGATCAGCCTCCGGTACTCGCTCAGGTCGAGTCGCCAGACGGGGACGCCGCAGAAGCGGTCTCCCTCCGGACAGGTCGGGCGGGTATGGGCCAGCTTCCGGAGCGCGCAGGGGGGAAGCAGGTAGGCTCCGATTGTCGGGTTCACTTCGCGGATTTGCTGCGCTTCCTCCACAGAGGCGCGCCAAATCTCCTCTTGCGCGAGGTAGCAGAGTCGCAGAGCGTGCTTATGCCGGAGATTGAGCAAATCGGCCGATTCCGTGTAGCGGATGGCGACGGCGTTCGGCAGCAGATACATCGCATATTCGTCGCGAACGCCGCGCGCTTTCAATCGGGCGATGGCCGACCAGATGCGTTCCATGGCTTCGACATAGAAGCGCTCAATCCGCTCCTCGCATCGGATCAGCTCAGGGGTGATGAAGTCCGGTTCCAGGCTGAAGTGCGCCGTCAGGCAGGGGCGCGAGGCGGGCGTCAACCGATGCCGCTGATCCTGCGAATCGGCCGCGTGGCTGAGCTTCTTGCGGAACGTGTAGTTGGGATGTGAAAGCGCCCGCGAGAGCTTGGAGAGCGTCGTGAGATTCAACGACTCGCCGAGCAACCGATTTCGCGCCGGATTCAAGACGAGCTCGATGGCCGTGACGTCATCCAGGGCCGCTCGCGGAAGGCCGAGAACCTGACGCACGGCGTCGGCCAATGTGGCCTCATTATTGCGCTTGTAATCCACGAGCTTCGACACATACCCCTCGAGGCTGCGATCGAATTCCTCGCGGAACGCGCGCGTCGTGTCCCACCCCAACGACTCGACATGCGCCATGAAGAAGGCGAATTCAGGCGTCTCTTCCAGCGGGATGGGCTCTTCGAGGATTCGCGCATAGAGCGGATCCCAGCGCAAGAGTTCGCTCACCATCTTCTCGACGACCAAACGCTGCTCATGCGGAGCATCCAGTTGCTGACAGAGCCGGTGGTAGCGGAGCAGTGTAATGGCGCTGACCGTGTGGTAGAGGTAGGCGAACGTCGCGACGGGCAGCACATAGCGGGCGACCTCCAAGCACCGCTTCTGAATCGCCGCGCGATACTTCTTCTCGGTCGTCCGACGACGAGGAAAGAGGCGGCGGTACTCGCTTTCGACGATGGGGAAGAGCCATTCGGCCAGACGATGATACGCCTCCATCTGAAACTCAATGGTCTCCACGTAAAGCGTCAAGTTCTCGCCGCGCAAGGGGGGGACGGCGAAATTTCCCGGCGCGACCTCGACGTACCGCTGACTCACCTGCTCGGAATTGTAAAAAGGATGCGCGTGCAGGAAAGACCAGAGGAATTGCCGGGAGACGTTCGCCAGCGAGAATTGAAAATACGCGTGTTCGATGGTCGTATGATGGCCCGCGCGATAGAGGGCCTCAGCGAGCGCCTCGGCGCCTTCCGGAAGATCCTCCTCGCGCACGATCCCGTGGCGGGAATAGCACGTGCGCGCCGCCGTGAGGATCGTCCTGAAGGGGTTCACGAAGGCCTTCTCCAACCTCACGATAGGCTCCGGCGAGAGGAATCGCTCCATAGGGTCTCCTGCTCCTGAATCCGATGACCTTCGCATGCCGCGCTTCTCAAGGAGCGGAGTATACGGCCTCTCCACGCCGAGGGCAAGAAGACCCCGGATTCGCGTTCACTCGGAGACCGCTCAATCCCTCCGCTCGTTCCTTTGATCGAGGGGGGATTCGTGATATACTCGGGGTGAAGGCTCGGGGATGAAGAGGCATTCGGATCTGCCCTGATCCTTCGGAAGAGCCGGAGGCAGTGGGAGGACGAGAATGAGAACGACGATCACGATACGTCCCGCCGTGTTCATCCTCGCCGTGCTGGTGGTCCTCGGAGGATGGGTCAGGACGAAAGCTCAATACATCGTCTCGGCGCGCGCCGGATTGGTCAATCACACACACGGCGAGGTTTTGTGGCACACGTCCTCGGATACACTCTCGCGAAGGCTCGCTCCATATCACCATCTGAACGATGGAGATGCGGTCCTCACTCGGAACGGTCGAGCGGAAATTCTGCTCAATCCGGGATCCGTCCTGCGGCTCGATCGCGATACGGAGATCACCTTCTTTCGGACGGATCTCCCCTTCGTAGAATTCGGGATCACTGCGGGCACAGTGCTTCTGGAAGCCGCGGACCTGAATCGAGAGACCGTGCTGCGCGGTCGGACGCCGCACGCGCTTTTTCGAATCACGAAGAACGGGCTCTATCGCATTGACGTGCGAACGGACGCGACGCGCTTCCTGGTGCGAAGCGGAGAACTGGAATTGGTGACCGAAGGGCGGACTCAGAAGGTGAAGAAAAATCAGCGGGCGATGGTGACTGCGGCTCAGGTCGAGGTGGTGAAGCTGCCGAACCGGGAGCCGCTGGACGACTTTGAGCTGTGGGCCAAGGACCGAGCGGAAGTCCTGGTCGCGGCGAACCGGTTGCTGACGCGCCGCCGGGAGTTCGGTTATGGATTGATGGCGAGCGCGTGGGTCTTCGATCCCCTACTGGGCGTGTACACCTTCGTGCCGTTCGGGTTCGACTTCATCTCGCCCTGGGGTCGGCGTTTCGTCTACCGGTGTCCCTACCCGACGGCGTGGTCTTGGGGTCCGTATGTCGGGGAACCCGGTCACGGGAGGTCGCCGGGGACATCGCCTCCGCCGGCGACGCCTTCAGAGCGTTCGCGACCGAGCTTCCGCGTGGGAGCTGGCCGGTGGGAGCACGATGGCGTGCTCACGCCTGGTCCGGCCATCGGGGGGCGAGGTGAAGGACCGATCTCGCATCGGCCGATGCCGGCTCCACCCGCTCCGGTAGGGGGAGAGATTCGATCCCCCTCTGGGCCGGTGAAAGCCCCTCATCATCAGTAGCGGAACGGTAGCGGTGAGGCCGGAGGCATCGCAAGCTCCGGCCTTGGCGCACTTCCTCAGAATCATCCTGCTCGTGAGTGCTCTTATCCCACGCCACTGTGGATACTGCCATCACCCCTTTCGCGGCGGCTTCGAGGGACGAATCTCCACGCAGCTCGGGAGGCTCGCCGGATCGTGCTCGAGCAGATGAAGCACTACGCGGGCGACATCCGATGGCTTCAGCTTCCATGCCTCCTCGGCCGTCGGCTCGCGCCCTCCGAATTCCGTGGCGACGCTCCCGGGCATGACGTAGCTCACGCGGATGTTGTCGTAGCGCAGATCGTGCATGATCGCCTCGCTGAATCCGTTCAGACCGAATTTCGAGGCGTTGTAGGCTGCGCCTCCGGCGAACGCATTCTTTCCGGCGAGCGAGCTGATGTTGATGATATATCCGCCGCCGCGCTGCCGCATGTATCCGACGACCTCCCGGGAGCAGTAGAACGCGCCTGTGAGGTTGGTCTCGATGACCTCGTGCCACTGCTCGGGCGTCAACTCGTAGATGCTGCGAAAGACGCCCACGCCTGCGTTGTTGATCAAGATATCCACGCCGCCGAACGTGCGCACCGTGTGCTGAACCAGCTCGCGCACTTGCGCGAGATCACGCACGTCGCAGGGGAGCGCAGCGACGCGTCCCGGCGCTTTCGGCTCCAGCTCATCCAGCGTCCTCCGCACAGCTTCCGCCGAGCGCGAGCAGAAGACGACCGAGGCGCCCGCTTCGAGCAAGCATTCGACGATGGCCCGACCGATCCCTCGCGTGCCTCCGGTCACGATGGCGATTTTTCCTTGTAATGTCCCCATATCCCCCTTCCAAACGTCACGTTCTCGCAGGACTCTGCACCACCCGGCTCGGCCATCCCCCCACTGCGAAGGTCTCCCTCCCGGCAGAGCCGCTCCTTGCTCTCCCTCAGAGATTGAACTGTCGGCGCAGATTATGGACGTGCACCTTCGTGATCCCCAGCAGTTCACCGGCCTTTGTGAGATTCCCCTCCGCCTGTCTGAGCGCATTCTTCAGCAGGAATCGTTCCAGCGTCTCCCGCGCCACGTACCAGTTGGGGAGAAAGTTGCCGTCGAAGATGAGCTTGTTGTCGGGTGTGAGCTTGATGCGCTCGCCGGCAGCTCGCTGTAGGACGCGCTCAATCTCTCGCTCCAACTGCGGGTCGGCCACCGGACGAAGCAATTCCTGCGCGTTGGCAATCAACTCGTGCGCCCTCATGGGCGATATCGCGTAACAGGCCTCGCCGAGATAGAGGCAGGCGAGTCCCTCGAGCTTTCTGTCTCCGAGACTCCGAGCGATATCGCGCGCGAGCACAAGCGCTCGCTCGGCTGCTTCGGGATCGCGCCGCCGCGCCGCTGCGCGTCCGAGGAGAAGGTGCGCCTCCGCCTGCAAGCGTTCGTCACAGAGAGCGCTCGCCTGCTCGAGAGCAAGGCGTGCCGATTGCTCCGCGCGCGAAAGATCATTCTGTTCGAAATAGGCATCGGCGAGCGCTTGGAACATGCGCCCTACCCCACGCCTGTGTCCCAGGCGCTCGAGCACCCCGAGGCTCTCCTGAAGAGCGTGTTCTGCTTCGGCGAAGCACCCCATTCGAACCAGAGCTCTCGCCAACGTCTCGGTGACATCGCTGAGCGAATCGCCGAGGGCATATCGGGCCAAGATCCGCCGTGCATCTCTCAAGGGCTCAAGGGCCTCCGCGCACTGCCCGCAGGAGACGAGCACAGCACCGAGTGCTCCCAGGGCAGAGGCATAATATCGGCCACGTTCCTCCTCGAGAAAGGTCAGGCTCGCGTGGAGCGACGCCCGGGCCTCCTCCATCTGCCCCTTGTGAAATCGCCACACGCCCAAAGCATAGTCGAGCAGCCCGCGCACGTAATCGCCGCGCGCCGTCTCTTCTCCAGCGAGCAGCGCCTTTGCCTGCTCCCAGATCGCCTCGGCCTCCTCACCCTGTCCGCGCTTGAGCCGCACCTCCCCGAGGTAATAAAGCCCCCGCGCCACGTGACACCGCGCACCCACGAGTTTGAAGATGCAGCACGCCCCCTTCAAAGCCTCCTCCGCGGCATCCCACTGCCCGTGCTCCAGATGCAATTGGCCGAGCACCAAGAGATACCGCGAGAGGGACCGCGCATCCAACTTCCACGGAGTGATCTGCGACAGAAGCTCTCGCGCCCGCTCGAAGCGACAAAAGTAGAGATTCACCTCGGCTTCCGCGAGAGCCACCAAGGGATCGGTGTTCGCCCCGAGCGTGAGGAGCATTCGCTCCGCTTCTTCGAACCTTCCGGCATCAATCGAATCGCTGAGCTTCGCGACCCACGCCGGCTCCTCCTTGACCGCCTTCATACTTCCCCTCCCCGGAGGGATTCTCTGCGCGTAGCCCGTTCTCTCCGCTTTCGACACGACCACGTCCCTGGCGTGCGGCCTCTTTTCGGGTACCGATTTTACCACCGCTTCGCTTAAACTCAAGCGGATTTTTTGTGAACGGGAGGCGGAGGACCTCGAAAGGATGGCGGGAGCGGAATCCGGCTCGCGCAGGGACTACCGCCGCCGCTCGGGAACGACCTTCACGGGAAGCAGCTCGCCTCGGCGCAGGACCACAAATTCCACCTCCTCCCCTTCCTTCAACTCCTGCAAGGCAGAGGTGTAGTCGTAGACATTCCGGATCTCTCTCCGACCGACTCGACGGATCACATCGCCGACGTGTAGGCCCGCTCTTTCAGCCGGGCTCCCGGGCCGAACGCCGGCGATCTTCACCCCTTCTGTGGATTCCGCGTAATCGGGGATCGTCCCGATGTAGACGCGGAAGCCCGAAGCAGCAACCTCTCGCCGCTCCTCGCGCACGCGAGCGAAGGCCGGGCGTTCAGGCCGACGATCCAGCTCTCTCACAATCGCGTGCGCGAGCGTCACGATCCGCGCGGCCCCCTCCGCGTGAATCTTCTCGGCATCATCGGAAGGCCTGTGGTAATCGTCGTGGACGCCGGTGAAGAAATGGAGCACGGGAATGTCCTTCAGATAAAACGACGTATGATCGCTCGGACCCACACCGTCTTCTCGGAGCGTGATGGGCAATCGGACAGTGTCATTGGCGCGCTCAATCGCCGCCGTCCAAAAGGGAGATGTCCCAACGCCGTAGATGATGAGTCCGCTCTCGCGTAATCGTCCGATCATGTCGAAGTTGAGCATGGCGATGGTGCGCTCCAAGGGATAGATCGGATGCTTCACATAGTGAGTGGAGCCAAGGAGCCCCACCTCTTCAGCCGAGAACGCGATGAAGAGGACGCTGCGCCGGAGCGCCGAACGATCCGCTGCGAGCGCTTGAGCCAGTTCGAGCAAACCCGCGACGCCCGACGCATTGTCATCCGCCCCATTGTGCACCTCGCCGATGCGATCAGGAGCTAACGAGTGCTCCCCCCCGCGTCCGAGATGATCGTAATGTGCACCGATGATGATGACCTCCTCTTTGAGGAGGGGATCGTTTCCCTCGAGCACGCCGACAATATTGGCCGTCTGGCGCGTCTCCTTCCTCACATCCGCGTATCCGGTGAGGCGAACACGAGCGAGCTCGAACGCGCGCGGCGTCACCCCCGAGGTCCAAGCGCGCTCTTGCTCGCCGAGATCCTGTCCGGCGGCGCGCATCAGCTCGGACGCCGCCGCGCGGCCAAGAAGGAGCACGGGAATGCCCGCCTCCCCGAACATGTGATCATACGTGAGGGCCGCGAGCCGATCCTCCTCAGCACTCTCCCGCCGGGCAATGAAGAGAACGCCGCGCGCGCCCTTCTCCCGCGCCGTGGTAATCTTCCGCTGAGGCGCCCGAGAGGCATGGAATCGCCCATGGGGATCCTCGCCGTCCGGACTCCCCTGAAGGAGGAGAACGATCTTCCCCGCGACCTCGATGCCCGCGTAGTCATCATAGCCAAGCTCAGGGGCTGAAATACCATAACCCGCGAAGACGACCCCTCCCTCGAGAACGCCGCTACTGGAGAAGGCCAGCGGTGTGAACTCTCGCCCGAAGATGAAGTCTCGTCGCTTCTCCTCCGCCTCCATCCGAAGTCGGTTGTTCGGCCCCGGGACGACGCGTGCGACAAAGGAGAAACGCTGTTCATATGTCCCTTCGTCACCCACGGGTTTCAACCCATAGGCGTGAAACGCGGACGCGATATAACGAGCGGCTCGCTCCGCACCTTCGGTCCCAGCCTCTCTCCCCTGCAGTTCATCCGAGGCGAGGAACCGAACATGGGCGCGAATCTCTTCAGCCGTGATGGCGGCGTTGCGGCGACCTCGGGAATCCTCGGCAACGATCCCAGAAGCCAGAAGGGCAGCGCCCGCCGACACCACGAGGATTGCGACGAGGATCACGCACAGCCGAGACTCTCTCCCCACACCGTGTGTTCGCACCATGTCTCCCTCCTTCCCGCGTGCTTTTCAAGCATACGGCGAACGCATTGCAAGACGCAAAGTTTTCTGTTATCCCATCCTGCTATGGGACTACTGCTTCCTTCGCCGGTCGGACCGCTGGAAGCAATTCTCGAGGAAGGGGCAGCGTCTCCGCCGAGCGCCGTTGCCGTCCTGTGTCATCCCCATCCCCAATATGGGGGGACGATGAACAACAAGGTCATTGTGCGCGCCGCCCAGGCATTTCGAGAAGCGGGACTCGCGACACTTCGGTTCAACTTCCGCGGCGTCGGCAAGAGCGCCGGAACATTCGACTTCGGCGAAGGGGAGCAGGAGGATGTCGCCGCTGCTCTCGCCTTCATGGCCGAGCGATACCCAGGGATCCCGATCTGGATCGCCGGGTACTCTTTCGGCGCTTGGGTGGGGCTGCGGGTCGGTGCGCGCGATGAGCGCGTGACGACACTGGTGGCCATCGGAGCGGCCGTCGCTCTCGCAGACTTCCGGTTCCTCGAAGAATGCGCAAAGCCCAAGCTCTTCATCCAAGGGACTAAGGACGAATTCGCTCCCCTGGAGCACGTTCAAGCCCTGATGCTGACGCTTCCGGAGCCGAAGGAACTGATCCTGATCGAGGGGGCTGACCATTTCTTCACAGGCAAGCTCGAGGAGCTCAAGAGCGAACTGCTGCGCTACGTCACGACTCACCGACCACAGTGATCCTCGCCCTCATGTGACTCGCCCTTCGACGCTGACGTCCGAATCGCTTCTCGTACGCTCGGGATCTGCAAAAGCCGCTGGAGTTCGCTCGGGCTGAGTGGCTGCGGGCGATCGCGCACAGCGTCCACAATGCAGAAGAAGCCGAGAGGCTCGTCTCCTCCGTTGAGAATCTGATGCGGCGTCAGGGGAGCAATGTACGCCGTATCGAGAAAGCCCACATTCCAGCATTCGGAGCCCGCGACGATCGTCCCCTTCCCTCGGACGATGATCACGACATGGGCATGCTCGTGTTTCTCGAGGCTCGTGAACCCCCCGGGCTCCAGCTCAAAATACCGGAGCTGAAAATCGAGAGGCTCGCTCATCTGACCGACGAGAACGATTCTGAGAGCAGCGGCCCAATCCCCGGATTGCCTTTTATAGGGCTCCGGTTGCGCTCCCACCCACCGATAGTTCCCGCGGTGCCGGTAGAGCCGAGACCTCTGATCCTGTGTCCTCGGCCCATCACCCGAAGGCTCGGACCATTCGCACTGCATCGGCTCACACGATCTCTCTGGACCCATCTGGCGTTCACTCCCGGCCTGGGAATTCTACGCCTTCTGCGCACGACTTTTCAACCGCCTCCCTTACGGTCGCGCCCGAGGACGATTGGCGGATCACAGAGTGGGGGGCTAAAATTGTGTCTTTGGTCTATGGAACAGAAGCGACGAAATGGCATGCTCGCGAACGTCCTCGTTCAACCGGGGCTTCTGGAACTGCGGGAAGTCGAGAGGCCGACGCCGGGGCCGGGCGAGGTCGTCGTTCGGATTCGCGCTGCCCTGACCTGTGGGACGGACTTGAAGGCGTATCTGCGAGGGCATCCGAAGATGCCCATGCCAACGCTCTTCGGGCACGAATTCGCCGGAGAGGTCGCCGAGGTCGGGCGGGGTGTCCGACACTTCCGCGAAGGAGACGCCATCATGTCCGTGCACTCTGCCCCCTGTGGCGAGTGCTACTATTGCCGGCGCGGTCAGGACAATCTCTGCGAGCTGACGATGAAGGCCAAGGTCCTCGGTGCGTACGCCGAGTACATCAAGGTCCCCGCCCACATCGTGCAGAAGAACATGTTCCCTAAGCCGGCGACGCTTCCCTTCACGGAAGCGGCCATTCTGGAGCCTCTCTCTTGCGTCGTGCACGGACTGGGAGGACTGGAATTCGATCCCGAAGATACAGTCCTCATCATCGGCGCGGGAGCGATTGGTCTGATGCATCTGCTGCTGCTGCGCGCGCTGGGACTCGAGCGCATTCTCGTCGCGGGGCGGCGCGCGTTTCGACTCCGCATGGCGCGGGAACTGGGCGCGGCCTGCGTCATGGATGCCGACCATGACGATGTGCGCGAAGTCGTCCTCGAGCTCACGCAGGGGCGCGGCGCCGACGCGGTCATCGAATGCACGGGGCGTCCGACCGTCTGGCAGCAAGCCATCTCCCTGGTTCGCCGAGGGGGGAAGGTTGTGCTCTTCGGCGGCTGTCCGTCCGGTTCCACAATCGAGCTGGATACAGGGCGCATCCACTACGATCAGATCACGCTGATCAGTCCTTTTCACTACACGCAGCGGGCTGTTCGCAAAGCGTATGAACTTCTGTGCGAACGGAGACTCGAGGTCGGACGGCTCATCACGGGGGAATATCCGCTCACGCGCCTTCTGGAAGTGTTCACCTTGCTGCAGCAGGGCAACTGCATCAAATACGCGGTGATTCCCTGACAGCGGCGGAGGCGATCGTGCCCATGCCTTCCCTCCCTCAGACGATGCGCGTCGCCCGCCTCTATGACGTCCACGATATTCGCGTCGAGGAGATGGACGTTCCTCCGGTGGGCGAGCGCGACATTTTGGTGAGGACGGTCGCTTGTGGGATCTGCTCGGGCGATATCCTGCCGTGGTACATTCGGCGGAAAGCCCCGGTGGTTTTCGGGCACGAACCGGTCGGTGTGGTGGTCTGCGTCGGTGCTGCGGTGCGCGAATTTCGCGTGGGCGATCGGGTCTTCATCCATCACCATGCCCCGTGCTTTCGCTGTCGCTTCTGTCGGCGTGGTCACTACAGCCTCTGCCCGACCTGGCGGCGCTCCCGAATCATCCCGGGGGGGATGGCCGAATATCTCCTCGTCCCGGAAGGCAATCTCGCGGACACGCTGGTGCTCCCGGATACCCTCTCGTGGGAGGACGGCGTCCTCATTGAGCCGACGGCGTGCGTCGTTCGGTCACTTCGGCGCGCTGCGCTCCAGGAAGGGGATGCGGTGGTCGTCATTGGTTTGGGGATCATGGGGATGCTGCATCTGCGGCTGGCGCGCGCTTGGGGAGCGCATCCGGTCATCGGCGTGGATCGGCGTGAAGCGCGCTGCCGCCTGGCGGAGCAGCTCGGAGACATTCACACTCTCCATGCCGAACGAGAAGACGTGCCGGAGCGCGTGCGCGAGCTCACCGGAGGCGAAGGAGCGGATGTCGTCATCGTCGGCCCGGGCTCGAGCGAAGCCCTCACCCTGGGGATCGCGTGCGCCGGCCCGGGCAGCCGCGTGATCCTCTTCACCCCGACCCCACCGGAAGAACAGTGCGCGATCCGGCCCTATCATCTCTACCTGAATGAGATCAGCCTCATCCCCAGCTACTCCTGTGGGCCTCCGGATACCCGCGAAGCGCTGCGGTGGATCGAACGAGGGGCCATTCGCGCTCGCGATCTGCCGCTTCACCGCTTTCCTCTGGAGCGGGTGTCAGAGGCTTTTCAGGCGATGGCAAGGGCGGAGATCGTCAAGGCCATCATCTGCTTCGATCCTGCGCTCTTGGAGGATGGAGACGCACAGCCGTGAAGTCGGCGGTTCACCGTCTGATCAGCCGCCGGAAGAACTCTTCGCGCCAGAACGGCTCTCGACAACATCCGCGTGCGGCACTCGTCGTCACCCAGGCGGGTTTCCGCACGCCGCGCATCTCCAGGCAGAGCTGTCGCGCACGGAGCATGACGATCACGCCCCGCGGGCGCGCACTGCGAACGAGCGCCTCGGCGACCTGTTCGGTCAACCGCTCTTGAAGCTGCGGACGACGGGCATACTGTTCAAGGAGGCGCCCCACGCTCCCCAATCCGAGCACGGCGCGATCGGGCACATAGCCGATCTGCGCCTTCCCGAAGAAGGGCAGCAGATGATGCGCACAGACGGAGTAGAACGGGAGGTCCGCCACGACGATCATCTCTTCTTCACTCCCCTCATGCGCCAGCGGCACGATCTCCGGCTCCCCTTCGCCGCCCGCATGGCCGAAGAACTCCAGGTACCACTCGGCCACCCGCTCCGGCGTCTGCTGCAACTCCGGATCGCGCACCGGATCCAGATGCAGCAACCGCAAGATCTCCTCCACATGTCGGCGGATCTCCTGAAGCGTCCTCTCCCGCGTCGGTTCCATGACGGGAAGAGCATAACACACTCCCGGAGGAGACGGGAGCCAATTTTTGGACATTTCCCGAGCCGGGGATTATGATAAAACGTGGAGTCGAACGCGAAGCGCTTATGGGACAACGCGAAATCGCGATCACGGACAATCTGGATCTGCTTCTCGATGTCCTCCCTCCGGCGATCCGAGAAGCCCTTCTGGAGCAGCCGGATGTGAACGAGCTGGTCGAGGTCGTCCTGGATCTCGGGCGACCCCCCGAGGCCCGGTTCCTCTCGCGCTCGATCACGCTGAGGGAGGATTTCGTCACGCGCGATGATCTGCAGTTCGTCGTGAGTCGGGTGGGGACGTTCACCAAGGACAACCGCGCGGGGATCGAGCGCACGCTCCATCGGATCTCGGCCTTGCGAAACCGTCGGGGAGAGATCATCGGCCTCACCTGTCGCGTCGGGCGCGCTGTCTTCGGGACGGTGGATATCATCAAAGACGTCATTCAATCGGGCAAGAGCATTCTGCTTCTGGGGAAACCCGGGGTCGGGAAGACGACACTGCTGCGCGAGGCGGCGCGTGTGCTGGCCGATGAACTGGGCAAGCGCGTGATGGTCGTGGATACATCGAACGAGATCGCGGGCGATGGGGACATCCCGCATCCGGGCATCGGACGCGCGCGCCGCATGCACGTTCCCTCGCCGGAACTGCAACATGCCGTCATGATCGAGGCCGTCGAGAACCACATGCCCGAAGTGATCGTCATTGACGAGATCGGGACGGAGGCGGAGGCGCTCGCGGCTCGCACGATCGCCGAACGCGGCGTTCAGCTCATTGCGACGGCGCACGGGAATTCCCTGGAGAATCTCCTCATGAACCCCACGCTCTGCGATCTCGTCGGCGGTATCCAAGCCGTGACGCTGAGCGATGAGGAAGCCAAACGGCGCGGGACGCAAAAGACGGTCCTCGAGCGCAAGGCTCCGCCGACGTTCGACGTCCTCATCGAGATTCAGGACAGAGATCGTCTGGCCGTTCATCACGATGTCGCGACGGTCGTAGACCGCATGCTGCGCGGTATTCCCCCTCGCCCGGAGATTCGCCTCCGACGGCCGAGCGGGGAGATCGAGATCGTGAGCGCGACACCGGCGCCGCCGGAGAAACCTGCCGCCGAAGCCCCCAGCGGAGTCACAGACCGACGTCCGCTCAAAATCTTCCCGTACGCCGTGAGTCGAGATAAGATCGAGCGCGCGATCCGCGAATTGGGCGTTCCCGCCCTCATCACCAACGACGTGAAACAAGCGGATGTCGTGCTCACCCTCAAATCGCACGCGCGGGGCGAAGCCCAACGTCTCCGCGAAGCCGCTCAATGGAACATTCCCATCTTCATCCTCAAGAGCCACACGACCACGCAGGTGAAACACTTCCTCATGGAGGAATTCGGCCTGCAGGCTCCGAAGGAGGAACCCTTTGCCGAGGAGCAGCGTGCGCTCGAAGAGGTCGAAGAAGCCATCGCCGAGGTCATCGCGCATCGGCGCCCGGTCGAGCTCTCGCCGCAGAACGCATACATCCGCCGGCTGCAACACGAGCTGGTCCAGCGCTACGGCCTCATCTCCGAGAGTAAAGGACAAGACCCCTTCCGCCGCGTCGTCATCTACCCCCGCTTCTGAGAAGAGCGAGAGCGCCCTTTATGCTCCCGGCGGAAGCCCCGCCGATGCCGACGCGTAGGAATGCAAACCGGGGAGCAAAAAGCTCACCCCGAGATACGTGAACAGGACAGCGATAAACCCGAGCACGGCCAGCAGAGCGCTCCGACGCCCCTTCCATCCCGGCACGAGGCGCGTATGCAGGAACGCCGCGTAGAAGAGCCACGTGATGAGCGCCCACGTCTCCTTAGGATCCCATCCCCAATATCGTCCCCAGGATTCATTCGCCCATACGGCCCCCGTGATCACCATGAGCGTCAACAAGGGGAACGCGAGCACCACCGCTCGATAGGTGAGCCGATCCAACACGTCGCGCGGAGGCAGCACGTCCAGAAGTCGCTCCGGCTTCCACCCGAGGAGAGCGATGAAGCCCGTGAGCGCACAGGCGGTGAAGATGGCTGCGATCTCCAGTGCCCCCCCTCGCGCCGTGAGTTCCAGACGGCTCCCGAACTGTCGGAGCCAGATTTCCGGAATCAGACGCCGCTGCGCAGGATCAATGAGGGCGACGACATCGCGCGCCTGCCGGAGTTGGAGGAAGAGCACGAGCACACCGGCTCCTTGCACCACGAGCACCACGCGCGTCACCCAATGCCCGATCGCCCGCACAAAGGAGCGGTCCGTCAGCAGAGAGCTCGCGAACGCGATCACGGCACAGGCCGATCCCAGGAACGCCACGCGGAAGATCGCACCAACGCCGGGAACGATCGCGCGCAGGAATTCCCGATTCTCCGGATCCATCGGGACTCGCTGTCCATCTAAGAGCAACTTCACGAAGAAGACTCCCTGGCTGAGAATCGAACCATCGGAGATCACGGCATAGGTGAGCACCGGCAGCATCATGGCGAAGACGGCGATCCACTCCACCCGAACCCGATCCCTCACCAGATAGAGCACCGCTGTGATGAAGCTCACCGCGCACAGGCCGTAGCCCGCCATCGCCACCGTCACATGAATCGGCCGCCAATAGCTGACGAGCACCGGTGGAAGATCGCGCACGTCGTTCCCGTACAGGAGCCCGAGGACAACAAGAAGCGCAGCCATGGGCAGGATCGCCGCCCCGAGGAGGGAGTGGCACGAGGTGCGCGTCGCGACGAGGCTCGCCGCAGCCGTTATCAGGGCGAAAAAGAGCGCTGTGTCATAAAGGTTGCTGAGCGGATAATGGTCGACGATCAGCCCTCGCGTTCCCCACGCTGCCATATTCAGTCCAATGCCCACAGCGGTCACCCAAAGCCCCAACCGCTCCAGTAAAGCGTCGCGCTGGTAGACATGGAGCCAGTGGAAAACAGCGGCTCCGGCGTAGTGAATAAGCGCGAGGACGACAAGCGGCGTCTCACTCGCCAGTGGCCCGACTACGGCTCGCCACTGAAGCAGAAGGAACACCCCCGCCGCTCCCGCCGGTATCCCCACATACAGAAGCACCACGCGCGGCCATCTCGCACCTCTCGCCTCTTTCCCACCCGTTTCTTCCAAACACCCAGACGAAGGAGAACGCCTCATCTCTCTCCCCCCTGCCTCCATCCCTTCAGGAACGCCCGCCGGCTTCACGTCCCGCCACGCGCACTCGGCGTCCCACGGTTTTCACCGCTTCTCCTGATATCCCTGGAGCGTCTTCTTCTCTTTGTAGTACTTCCCCGCCTCGTTCAGGTCTTTGTCCGAATAGTCCTTCGGATTCTTCGAGGTGTGGCAATAGGTGCACGCTTTCTTCTCTTTCTTCGAGTACTCCTGCTTGGCGATGGGCGTAGACGCGAGCATCAAGACGCCCACAAGGACGGTGATGATGAGTGTCGCTATGATCTTCAGGATTCGCATCGCTCCTCCTCCGGTTTCAAAGACTCGCCCTTTGTCCAAGGGCGGCATGGTCGTAAAAGCAACACGTGTGCCGATAGGCCGATCAGCACAACAGGAGAGCAAAAGAAATGACCATACAAGTGGATACGGGCCTTCCGCGGTGGGCCGACATCGGATCGTGGGCGCGCCACCACCCACCCGCATGGGTGAAAAGGCGCAGAAGACCGGGACCTCAAAGGGATGGGGCGCACTCGTAAGACCATGCGGTCTTCCTCCAAGACCTCACGGCACAATCCCCTGCGCGCGTAAGATCTGGCGCACAAGCGTGCTCGGGACAGCCAGGTTGGACGCTGAAAATTCTCGCAGCACGGCATAGTTGACGCCAATGATGACACCGTTCCGATTGAAGAGCGGCCCCCCAGATCCTCCGGTCGTCGTCGCCGCATCATGAACGATACGACTCGGTAGTCGGGCGCTCACATGCCCTTGTGTCACCATCGGTCGGATCAGACCACGCGCCGCTAACTCTCGTGCGACTTCGGGGACACGCATGGCCGTCGTGGTGATGATCTGGCGCGCGACGCCCTCATCTAACCGGGCGAGCAACGCCTCAATGCCGGCCGGATATCCGAGCAGAATGACCGATTGCCCGACCTCAACCCTCACGTCCTCTCCCGCCAAGGGAGGGATGGGAAGATTCACATCCATGCGTCCCAGCCGGCACAGTGCCAGATCATACTCTTCGGAGATGCGCGCCACTTCCAGCGGTACCGGCGTCGGGATCGTCGGGAAGTAGGCATTGAGCGCCAGCAGACGCGGCCGAAATCCCATCCCGAGGATTTGCTCAGCAGCTTCATTCTGCCACCACGGGCGTGCCACATGCAGGTTCGTCAGCAGATAGCCGCGCGCGACGAGGAATCCCGTCCCGATGACCGTCTCCTCCACGACCGGCCCATTCCCCTCTGTCGTCACCTGGAACCGCTCCTCCCCGTGTGTGATCGCGATCCCGCCCTCGGTCGCCTCGGCATAGCGCAAGACCTTTCCCGTCCCCTGCTCGACAAATCCGTAAGTGGCTTCAATCAGACTCACGCTCGGCCCATAGGTGTTGGAGATGCGCCCGGCTATGGTCAGCTCGCCCTCCACATTCGAGGCGAGCCGATCCACCTTTCGCTGGAGCTCCTCGATCTGCTGGCTCAACTCCGAGAGCGCGCGTTCCTGTTGCTGAAGTCGCCCCGTGACTTCTCCGATCCTCATGCGTAAGGAGTACTCATTGACGATGAACCAGATCAAGAGGACGAGCCCCAGCAAACCGGCCACGACGGCGACGGCTTTTTTCCGCATCGCCCGATCGCGCTCGCGCGAGAGCCATCGGCGCACCTCACGCTCTGCCTGCTCCCAATGCAGCGCTCTCTTCAAGGACGACCACCGCTCACGACGCTCTCGGAATTCGAGCGGCGTGGAGATGCCCTCGACGACAATCTGATCCCCATCGCGAAGCAGCGCTTCCCCTTCCACCGGAAGATGGTTGACCCGGACCGGAGCAGAAGCGCGCAAGGGGGTGAGGACATATCCCCGCTCGGTGTGAGCGATCGCAATGAGCGCCGAATCGAGGGACATGACTTCGCCACGTCCGATCTCCAAACGGCCGCCCTCTCCGACGCCGACGTGAACCGTCTGGTCCTGGAGTTCGATGATCCGCTCCTCGTGCTCTCCCCGAACAATGAGGAAAACGGTGCCGACTGCCCGTGACTTCTTCCCCATGGCGATCGCCACGTCAGCTATTATATCGGCAGGGTGCCGAGAGCGACCAGAGAGCGCCAGACGAGGACGCTCCGCTTCAGGGGAAGCACATCGGCAGAGGAGATCGGGGAAGCATGCCGCTTCCCCATGAGGGCCCTCAGTTGGCCTCCCCCTCGCTCGCGAAGAGCGAGGGGGGACGCGCTCCTCTCATCAAATCTTGAAATCCACCCTCACCAAACGGCGCTCGGAGATCTGACGGCCTCCGGAAGTGGCAGGCTCAAATTGAACCCGGCGCACAGCATCGGCGGCCGCTTCGTCCAATCCATATCCCAACCCCTTGACGATTCTCACCACACGCGCGCGCTTGTCATAGCAGAAGAGCACAGAGAGGATCACGCTCCCCTGCACTTTATTTTTCACAGCCTCTTCCGTCGGACGCACAGGCGCCACTTTGCTCACACGCGGCACCTTCCCCAACTCCTCGACAGGCGCGGACGGATCCTCCGGCTTCTTGAGGAGATCAATGATCTCCTCAATCTGCAAACGATCTTGAGCCTGCGGCGCCTGCTGCAGATAGACCCCCAACTCCGCCATGGCCGCCTCATTATCCACGCCAATGAGCGCGAGCCCCAACGCCTTCTGAGCGAGAGGATAGGTGCCGCGCTGCTCAATCGCCTTCCGATATGCCGAAATCGCGTCGTTCCAGGTCACGCCGGAGGCGTTCGCCCCTGCCCCTTCGACGAGTTCGTGTTCGATGGCCATCCCGAGATTGAAATAGATCTCCGGCCCTTCGGGACGTTGCTCAATCGCCTTCCGAAAGCTCTGAATCGCCTCGGTGAACCGCCGCTGCCCATAGTAGATGACCCCCAGCACGTTGAAGGCATCGGGATAATTTCCACCGCGCTGCTCAATGGCCATCTGAAACTCCCGCACGGCGGGATCCACCTCGCGCTTTCGGAAATAGACCATCCCGAGTCCGAAATGGGCCTCGGGATAGTTTTCGTTTTTGAGCTTGAGCGCCGTGCGCAGGGCCATTTCCGCTTGCGCGTAATCGGCGAGGCGATAGTAGCTCATGCCCAGGAAATAATGGGCTTCGGCCAATTCCGGCTTCTTGGTGATCGCCTGCTTGAGCGCTTCAATGGCGCCCGGATAATTCTGTTGATAGAAGAGGACGCGACCACGTTGCAAATCTTGCTCCGCCGTCGTCGCCTCTTGTCGGGCACTGAGCGCGGGATCGCCCCCCCGCATCAGCACCGAAAGAAAAAGAAAAGCTCCTATCCCCCATCTTCTTCGTCGCCCCATAGCGTCCTCCTTCGCATCAGGTTACCAGTCCCCGTCAGGGTTCTCGCACATTCTACCAAAGCTTCGCGACAGCGCAAAATCCCACAGGCTCCGGACGCGGGATGCCCCTGCGATCCGTTCATACTCGGCCCTCATGATGGATCAGCCGATGGAATCCCTCGATGAGCCCCATCTGGAAGTAGACGACCATGATCACCTCCGAATCCCCGAAGTTATAATGCACGAGCGAACTGGCCAAAAAGCCGAGCGTTCCACCGAACGTCCCCAGATAGATCCCTGCGAGCGTGGGATCCCGATTCACGACTTCGGAGCGCAGTCCGAGGCGAAGGAGCCGGAGGTATCGAACAAACCACCAGAACCAGAAGAGGAGCGCCGGAAGGCCGCGCTCCACCGCGATCTGCACGGGGCTCGAATGCATGTGTCCGAGCGGGAGCCGGCCTCCTTGAAACATTCCCCATTCCCGCCACCGCGCCTTGAGGGTGTCCATGCCGATGCCGAGAATCCAATGCTTCGGATGGCTGAGCAGCAGATGAATCCCCTCTCGCCATACCGTGAGGCGATAGGCTGTGCTCGGCTCGCGAGTCGAGAGCAGCGGCACAGAGCGCACCTGCCGAAGGAGCCGCGCGCCCACAGGGGCGGCAATCAGAAGAGCGACGATCACGATCACAAGGGCCTTCCTCCCCCACCGATGCACGGACATGACGAGTGCGGAGAACGCGAACGCTCCCCAGACGGCCCGTGTCACCGTGAGCAGAATCACCCACACCATCGCGAGGACGCCGAGCCCTGCCAGGATCCCCCACGCGCTTCGCTTCTTCGGCAGCATGAGGAATATCCCGAGCAGCAACGAACCGAGCAGTTGCACGACCTCAGCGTAGGTGAAATAGTTCCACCCGTAAAATCCCGATGCGCGAAAATACGTCCACGGCTCTGACCGGCGAATGAGGAGCGGATTCTCCGCAGGTACATCCTCAGGGATGCGGATCTCATAGTGGCGGTAAATCTCCGGTCGGAAGACGAAGAGCTGCACCCGCTCTCCCCGCTTAGGAGCCACCACCGCCGCCACCTCTTCGGGCGAGCGAATCGTCCGTCCCTCGACGCTCAAGAGCACGTCCCCCGGTCCGATCCCCACGTGACGCAGCGGACTCTCTTCGGAGATCTCCAAAAGCCGGAGCCCACGCCCCACAGCTCTCTGCCAGAAGACATACCCCACGTTGACGAAACAGGAGACGACCAGCAAGAGCGCCAGCCGCTTTCCCCACTCCCGATTCGGGAGATTCTGCGCGATGAGGAAGACGATGAGGAAAAGGCCCACGCTCCGCACCTTCAGCAGGCTCAAGGCCGGTTCATAAGAGAAGATCGCGGCCAACAGGCTCATCCCCACGAAGCCGAGGATCGGCAGATCCAACACCATGGGCCGATACTCGAGAGATCGCCGGAGCACCACTCGGATGATCCATAACACCAGGCCAAGCAGGAAGGCGCTTTGCGTCGCTGCGATCGAATGCGGAGCCATGAGCGCAAAGAGCACACAGCTCGCGAGTATCCCACGATCGAGAACCGTGAGCGCCCTCGATCGCTCCGCTTGCGAAGACCGAACACTATCCGTCATCGAAGCCACTGGAGCCAAATGTAAATACCCGCCAGCAGCAGATACACGATCCACGAGAATCCGAGAAGCCCGGCGCCGAGGCGACCGGGGCGCACCGACTCCGGCACGAGCGGCGGAAGCCAGCGGTAGGTGAGCCACAAAAGAGCGCCGGTGAAGATGACCGTACCGAGGAAGCCTAATACGGCCGTCAGGAGAATCAACGCCGCCGGACTCGCAAAGTGCATGGTGATGACGGTGACCACCGTCAATCCCGTCGCCACTCCGTAATACCATGTGCGCGGATGGTAGCGTCGCGCCTTCGGGAAATACGTGAGGACGAAATCCGTATGCACGCGGCTCGTCGCGTCCAGCGTCGCCATCCACGTATCCCCCAAGAAAGCAGCGGCCACGAGCGCGAAGAGAATCCTCCCGGCGCTCCCCCAACTGACCTCGAAGAAGCGCATCTGATGCACGACCAATTCCCACTCTTCCGGGACCAACCCCTGCGGGTACAACAGGGCGAATGCCAAAAGGCACGTCAGGAGCGTCGTCAGAGCGTTACCGACAATCCCGATGAGGCTGTCCACGCACAGATAGAGTCGCCAGCGGCGCCATCGCGTGTCCACATCCGACCCCGCAGCAGGAAGGTATCCGGCGAGCGGAATCACTTCCGGCTTCCCCGTCACCGGGCTCGTGATGCGACCGATATGGGCCGCCATTCCTGCCCCTTTCTCGCGCAGCCAATAGGAGTAGAAGAGCGTCCAAAATCCCCCGAGACCGGCGAAGGTGATGGCCGTCAGAAGCGGTGTGGCGTCACGCCCCTCCCATGGACGCGGCAGCTCCGCAAACGGAGGAAAGTGCGGGCTCAGAAGTCCTCTCACAAAGGCGGGCACAGCAGCGCGGACGACCGGTTGCGTGCAGGAGATCACCAAACCGACGACGGTGATCACAGCAACGCCCACCATGAAGCGTTCGATGAGCCGATATGCCGTCGGGCTCATCAGCAAAGCCGGGAAGAGAATCAAGACCATAAGCCACGACCAGAGCAACGCCTTCTCCGACTGGCTCCATCCCGGAGGAAAGTCCCACAGCGCGGCTATACCCGTGCTCCCCGCCGTGACGAACGCGCCGAACCAGAGAAAGTGCAGCGTCATCACTCCCCAGAGTCCCAGGGCGAACCAGCGGTTCAGGCGGATGAATCCTTGCCAGATGCTCTCGCCCGTCAGCAGCGTATACCGACCGATAGCGTAGTTGAGCGGGAACTGCAAGAGGCACGCTGGAACGATCAGGAAGAGGAATCCCACGCCATATTTCGCGACGAGACGCGGCCACCAGATCAGCTCGCCGCTCCCCTGCGCGAGCGCCATCCAGATGACGCCCGGCCCGAGCATCGCCCACCATCCGGGAAACTCCGGCAAAGGTCGCGCGCCAAAGGCGGGAAGTTCCCCCCACCGCGTCCCCTCACCCCGATGCGTTTCCCTCTCCTCCATCGCCCTCACGGACAGATCGACGCCTCACCCCTCGCGACAAAAGGTAACGCACAGACATCCGCCTCAACCTCCCCCTCCTTCGTCCTCACGACCAGGCGCGTTCCCGGATCCCCCCATGCGCATTTGACGTAGCCGAGCGCGATATTCGTCCGCAGCGAGAACGAGAACGCCGCACTCGCCGTGCGCCCTACTTCGACCCCGTCCGCAAGGATGCGATCTCCCGGGTCCGGAAGCGGATCACCCCTCAGGCGCAACCCCACCAGTTTCCGATTGAGATGGCCGCGATACCGGATCATAGCAATAGTCTCCTGGCCGATATAGCATCCTTTCGTGAAGCTGATCGCCGATTCCAGACCGGCCTCCAAGGGAATTGTCGTCTCGTCCACATCGAAACCGTACCAGGGCTGCCCCGCCTCTAATCGCAAGACAAAGAGCGCGCGAAATCCAACGGCGCGAAGGCCGAACTCCCCTCCCGCATCCCAAAGAGCGCGCCAGAGCACCGGTCCCACTGCCCGATCCATGAAGATATCGTACCCCTCTTCCCCTGTATGGCTCGCGCGAGCGACCCAAACCTGCGGGCAAACATCTGGATCGGTAATCCTCCCCGCAGGAGCGAGAATCCGCTCGATCGAATACGCAGCAATCTCCCCTTCGCGCTCCAGTGTGAGACCCTCACCGAAGACGGCCGCGAGCACGCACCGCGCCTTCGGTCCTTGAAGCGAAAGCACAGGGAGTGAATCCGTCACATCCACGACTTCGACGCGCAAAGCCATCTTGTACTCTTGGAGCGTCCGCCGCGTCTTCTCCGCCGCGCGCGGCTCGACATCGAGCAGATACTCCTCGCCAAGATGATACACGCGCATCAAGCCGATCATCCGCCCCTTATTCGTCAACAGCGTCGCCCAAACGCCCGCTCCAGCCGGAAGGCGCGCCACATCGTTGGAGAGCATGCTCTGCAAAAAGCGCATGCTCTCCCGACCGCGCACGAGAATGCGCCCCCTCGCGGTGAGGTCCAGCATCCCCGCAGCTTCGCGGACAGCACGATGCTCCTCCTCAAGGGAGGTATACACGGAGGGGATGATCCACCCTGCCTCCTCCTGAAATTGCGCTCCCAAAGCTTCCTCACACTCGTAAAACGGCGTGCGCATACCCATTCATGGAACGAAAACGCTGAGGGTGCTCAGAGCTCCCACGCAGTCCAGAGATCGCGTGGGATGCCCCTGCGGTACGATCTCGATCGGCGTGGGCGTGTCCTGAATATATTCCCCATCGGCGAAGAGTCTCAGGGGAGCTGCCAGAAATCAGCCCCAGCAGACGATGCACCGTCCCATCTCCTCCGCATCCGACGACCACCTCATAGCCGACTCGCACGGCCTCTGAGGCCAACCCCACGAGATACGCTGCACCACCTCCACATCGCGAAACGTCCGTCACAAAAGCACCCACACGCGTGCAGCGAATCGGCCTGCTCGCCCTCACCCTGCCTGCGAATTGATCATCACACGCGCGCATCCGAGATGTCCCCGCGTGGGGCACCCATGAGGTGCCAAACATACCAAAAAGGAGTCCCCCCGACAATCCTCTCTCACGAGGCGAAGTCTCCCCCGCACTGCTATGGTGAGGCCCCCTCAATACGCGCCCGGCCGCTGTCGGAGAGTCCCATGAGCATCACACATGACGCGCGTTGGGCCTCACCCGCGCGAGATCTGGAACCTCCACCACTCTGCTCGCAGTGCTCACCTGAGGCTATACTCGATCGTATGCGCGGTTTCACGGGGTGAGGAATTGCCCCCGCCCGATGCTGCATTAAGTCACAGCGAGCTCCCCTCTGCTGTATGCCTTCCCAACGCTCGGAGTGAGACCTCACAGTGTGGGCCGCCCGCAACACTCCTGTGCCGGAGCTTGGAGAGGCTCCGTATCCTGCGTTTCTCTTTGCCTCAAGGCCCTGAGCACAACAGTGGTCACAACGCCGAGACAACACCGTCCCGATGGGTTCTTCGTCTCGCAGGCACAGCGCCCAGCCTTGACCTGAGCCTTAATATAGTCGGGTATGGCCGTGCGCCCTGTCGCCTCGATCTCCTCGAGCACCATCCGCTCGGTGATATCAAAGCAATAGCAGATGGGCACAGGATCTTCGGTCTCCTTCACCCCGACTCGCACCCGCACATCCCCCTTGTGAAAACGAGAACCGGCTTCGTTCGAGAAGTAAACAACCGGACACTCTGGCGTCGCGCAAAAGAAATAGGGATGATCCGTGAGACGAGCCAGAGCCGATCCTGTGAGCAGATGCTCCAGCGTCCGCCGTTTCACGCGCTGACCTTTCCGCCCGCAGCCCGGGCACTGAGCCTCCGAGCCTCGGTGATCCCCGGGAACCCGGCAACACTCCGACATAGTCCCTCCACTCTGAAAGAATCGCGGTGCTCGATATCCCCTTGCGCTCCGCCCCCTTCGGAGGTGATATCCGCTTCTCCCGCGACAGCCTCCTCTTCCCCTGTGAAGCCACTCACAGCGTGGCCGCAAATCCAGCCCCGGCGATGGACTCGACGAGGTGCTTGGCCGCGATCTTCTCAGGATCGTACGTCACGACGACTCGTTTCTCCTCCAGGCTGACCTCGACCGATTTCACGCCCTCCTGCTTGGCGAGCGCCCAGCGGACGGCTTCCGCACAACCGGCACACGTCATCCCCGGAACGCGAATCGTCACAGCGACAGTTTCGACCGTGAACCTGTGATTTGTCGTGGACCCGCTCTCTTTGACCACCTCGACCAATTGCTCGATCTGCACCCGAGCAGGATCGAACTCGATCACAGCTTCGCCCTTCTCAAAGGTAACTATTGCCGACCGAACTCCGGCGAGTCCCTTGAGCGCAGCTTCCACGCGGGCGGCACAACGGGGGCAGGTCATGCCAGTGATGGACATCCGCACCTTCGCTCCTTGCTCGGCGACCAGCGACGAATTCACCGCGATAGGACCCTTCCCCGAACGATTCAAGATCGCTGAAAGTCGTCCCGCATAATACGGGGATGCAGCAATCAAGACGACGAGAACCGTCACGAGCCAGAGCAGCGCCTGATTCCACCACGGAGCGCGGCGCCGCACGCATGTGCCGTCGGCGCATCTCACCTCTTCCTTGCGATAGGTGAAATAAAACGCGGCTCCCAGCAACACCCCCGTAATGCCCAGAAGATACGGCCGCCACGCCTCAAGCACAGTTGCCGCTCCAAGGCTCCCCACGCCAAGGAGCGTGGCCACCAGCGGCCCACTGCAGCACAATGAGGCAGCGCCCGCTCCCACGAGCGATGCTCCCAAAAAAGCGATGGCTTTCCTCATGGTCCTCCCTCCCCGAAGAAATGTCGGCCTCCCGGAAACAGCCGGCTCCGGATGACTCTTCTTCGAAGACGAGATCCGAATCTCCCTGTGAAAAGCACAGCCGACAACCTCTCCTCGACGAGCGCAGATTCGTGATGGCAGACCTCAGCGTTCGCACTTCGATTTTCTCACCGATACGTGAGGGCCTTTTTCGCCAGTGCCCCGGCGGCGTCGAGCTCTTGGATGAATGAAGTCCTCGATGACCGGGCAGCTCTCTTGTCGGGCAATGGCCCGCTCGCATTCGGCCTTGTAGGCCGACAGCTCCCGCCGCAACCGCTTGATCTCCTCATATCGCCGGTCAAGCTCTCGAAGCTTCGCCTCGATCATCCCCAGGACATGCTCACACGTCTGCGGATCGGCCGCCTCGAGGCTCAACATCTGCCGAATCTCCTCCAGCGTGAAGCCGACACGGTGCGCCCGCTTGATGAAGTCCACCCGCTCGATCACCCGCCGATCGTAGAGCCGATAGCCGCTGGGCGTCCGCGCCGCCCGGGGCAACAGCCCCAACCGCTCGTAATATCGGAGCGCATCCACGCTCAATCCTGTCTGCGCGGCCACTTCTCCGATCTTTAACAAGGCTCTTCCTCCCCCCACTCTGATCAAGAGAGCATTGTAAACCCTGGAGCAGACTCCAGAGTCAAGCCCTTTTTAGGATTTTTTTGTTTGCGGGCTTCTTAATTCTCTCGATAACGCAGGAAACGATTTACAGCCGCCAGGCCCACAACCCAGCAGCGGCAATGGTTGCAATCCAGACGATGAACCGGCTCGCTCGCATCCCGTGCTTCTTGACGTGGATGATATAGTGCGCCCGTGCCAGCAGCAGAATTGCTGCCGCCAGGAAAACCGGACTCAGTCTCGCCGCTATCACGCGTGCCGTTCCCACCCCTGCTACCCCGAGCAGGGAAAAGACCACCGGCGCCACTCAGCACCAGGGAACCGACAACAGTCCGGCCATCAAGCTGGAAAGTTTGTCCTTCATCCTTTAAGTCCTCGACTCCCGCCAGAGCGCTTTCGATCGCGCTCTGGCGGTCATTGTGCCGAGACGCCTTACGACCGCTTTCTCAGTTTCGCAGCGGGCAGGCGTCTCGACAGATGATCTTTCCCGTAAGCGGACAGACGATCCGACCGGGACAGCTCGTCGGATTCTCCGTGGCTTTGAACCCGTAGAGCATTCCGGTTCCGACCGCTCCGCTCAGAAGAAGCAGCAGCACGATCCGTCGTATCGATCGCATCGGTCATTCCTCCTTTCTTTGGTTTTGGCCCGCGATGACGGGCAATGGTCATAATGAGCGAGCACACCTGAGGGGACGAGTCCGCTTGATCGGGCAACCGATCCAGGGCCGCGATCTGAGCTGCCAGCTCCCGGCGGAAGGCTTGGAGTTCGGCGATCTTTCGCTCGACTGCTTGTAGCTTCTCTCGGAGCAACGTGCGCACCCGTCTGCAGGGAGATCGTCCCGTGCGGCTCAGTGCGATCAGCTCGCAGATCTCCCGAAGCGAGAGCCCGAGCGACTGTGCCGTCTTGATGAACCTCACCCGATCCACCATCTCAGGCGAGTACAGCCGATAAAATGCCTTCCAGGCCTCGTGATACGCTTGCTTCACTTGCTCCCGAGTCATGTGCGCTGGCTCGAAGACCAGATTTCCGTAGGTATAGTTGACCCAGTCGTGATTGAAGATACGGTTCTGCGCTAACAATTCCTGCCGCAGCCGCGTGCCGGGCAGCGGCGTCATGATGCTGAATTGAGCGAAATCGAGCTGCGCTTCGATGGCCAGTTCCACGGTTTTCTGAATCGTGGCCACCGTATCGGTCTCCAGCCCGACGATGAATGAACCCCAGATCGCAATCCCATGATCGCGAATGCGCCGGATGGCGGCGAGCATCTTCTCCGGAGCCGCATTACACCCGCCCAGCTTCCGGAACTCTGGACTCAGAAAACTCTCTAGCCCGATAAAAAGAAACGTGCAGCCGCTCGCCTGAGCCAACCGCAGCATCTCCCGGTCTTCGGCAATATTGATCGTGGCCTGTGAGCCCCACTTGATCTTCAGAGGAATTAACGCCTCCATCAGCTCCCGGGCATGTTTGGGATGACCGTTGATAATGTCATCAACAAAGAAAAGCTTTCGCGCCCCGCTGGCTTGGATTTCGGCGACGACATCCTCGATGGGCCGGACGCGAAATTTTTGGCCGTTGATGGCCGTCACGGAGCAAAAGTTACAATCAAACGGGCAACCTCGTGAGGTTTGGATCGTATAGGGGACGAGATATTTTTCTCGCCGGAGTAAATCCCAGCGCGGCAGCGGGTGTTGCGCCATCGTTGGCAGGCGCGCGGGGCGATAGAGACGCTTGAGTCGCCCCCGCCGGAAATCAGCGATGAGTTCCGGCCAGGTCTCGTCTGCCTCACCGACGGTCACGGCATCACAATGTTGGAGGGCTTCTTCGGGCAGCACCGTCGGATGACTGCCGCCCATGACGACCGTGCTGCCGCGCGCCCGGAACCGATCGGCAATCTGGTAGGCGACAGTGGCGTTCCCCGTGAGGCTGGTGACCCCAACCAGGTCGGCTTCCACCGTGTCATCGATTGGCTCGACGCAGCCGTCCATAATTTTTACATCGACATCGGAGGGCGTGTAAGCCGCCAACAGCGCCAGGTTCAGGGGCGGGAAGAGACTGGTCGCCTCAAAATTGAGATGCTTCCTCATGAACGGCAACCGCCCTAGGATCTTCGGGACATGGTAGCCGTTGAAGACATTGCTGGGATTGATTAAGAGTACTTTCATCCGCTTTCCTCCAAGAAACACATTTCTGTCAGAGCTAAAACTGAACTCGGACCGAGACCCCATATTCTTTCCCACCCACATGAGGCAGGATGAGTGGAATGATACGCCCGGGCTGGTGCCTCACCGGGGAATGCGCCCGAACCACGTAATGACCGATGAGGTAACCCAGTCTGGTCATTCTTATATCCCGGATCATGAAGCAGCTCATTCACGTCACCTTCCGTATAGCGAAAAAACTCCACTATCCCCGCCAGGAGTAAGAGTACTAACCCAGCGAGGCCCGTGATCAACAGGGGGTGTCGTCTCTTCATCCCCTTCTCCCACATCATCACTACAGAGACACTGAGGGCACAGAGAGTCACTCAACGAAGTTCTCTGCGTCTCCGTGGTGAGTCCATGTCCCAAGTTTTGAGCCTTGTGTCTGCCTTTCAGTCGAAGCTGCCGGTGACGCCTTGAAAGCCGCGCAGCGCTTGCTTGAGGACCCACCGGATCACCCGCGAGGCCTTGTAGCAATAGGCCAGATTGTGATTGAGCGTCGAAAAACAATGGGGCTGGCAGCCTTTCTTCATCTCCTGGAGCTGACACCTCTCGAACTTCGGATGCTCGATCGTCCCCCAATCATAGGTCGCCGAATACATGGGGAAGCACGGCGCGAGCGTCCCGTCCACCCGAATGATGACGTTGTTCTGACCAGCCCGACAGTCCCACGCTTGCAGCTTTCCCCGCATGAACGCTTTCATCTCCTGCAATCGCGCCACCGAGTTGACCATCTTATACCCTTGACGATTCTTCTCGCACAACCAATCAATGAGCTCGTCCACCCGGGGCCAATCTTCCGGCCGGATGAAGGTGCTGTTGTCCTGATAATGTTGAAAGTGCCCTTCTTCAATCATCGGCGTCTCGTTGATGTGATAGTCGGTGGCAATGCCGTTGTCGTGGGCGATCTCGGTCAACTGTTTGACGTCCTCCAGATTGTTCCGGCAGATGTTGATGTTGAAAAACACGCAGTAGCCATACCGGTACTGCTTCTTGACCAGATAATCGAAATATGATCGGATAGGGACCAGCGCCTTGGGCAGTCCCGGCTTCTCCTCAACCACATCGACGGCAAGATTGACCACGGCCACACCCGCATCGGCCAGTCGGTCGGTCACCTCCGGACGTAGCAGCCGACCGTTAGTCGGCAGATACACCCAAAAGCCTTTCTTGGCCGCGTAATACACGACCTTGTGCACAAAATGCGGTCGCAGCAGCGGCTCGCCGCCCATCAACGCCAACACACGGCATGTGGTCGAGTGCAGCCAATCAATCGACCGCTTGGCCGTGTCTTCGCTCATGCCCTTGACCCGATTGTCAAAAGCCCAGCAGTAGTGGCAGTCCAGATTGCACTTCCACTCGGTAAACAGATAGGCGATGATCGGGTGGAAATCGCCCGGCAGCACGCGCGACTTGATGTAGGGAAACAACCACCCCCGCATGGCCCGATAGATCAAGTCAGTTGTCCACTGGCGACGACCATTCTTGATGACTGCCTCGTGAAGGGCCAGGTCCGTCTCGTCAAGTCCCAACAGTTCGGGGTGCTGGGGGAAGATCGGTTCAGGCAGCGTTTGTGGCTGAGCTGAACGCGGCACCGTGGACCTTGGCCTCGGTTTCGTGAGGACATCGTGGAGCCGAACATCCACCCGAAACGGGGGAGCAGATCCACCGTTGTCTGGATGTTCTTGACATTCTTTCAGTGACAAGTGGGCAGTTGTGACTGCACGTGTTGGGAACTGGGCTGAATCTGTCTGAAATTCTTTCATCGAGGTGCCTCCTTTCTGCTGCAAGATTGATTTGAATGATACCTCAATCTTCCCACAAATAGGGCGCGGACCAGTGGAGATGATTCTCGATCGTATTTGAGATCTCGACCAAGGGACCTTCCTAATGGGTCATCGGCTCCGGCGCGCCGCTTGTGTTCTGAATTCAGCGAGCGCAAATTGGTATCCGATCTCGATCAGCTCAGTACTGTGGCTGAAATCGAGCAAGCCGATATTTTCATCCAGACACGGCTCAAGCACAACGAATTGCGTTCGATCTCGATAGGACTCGATCTCACACCGCCCCCGACTGTTGAGACTGATGTCGAACGAACGCGAGAGAATGCTCAGAATCCCCTGCGGCGCCCGCGCCAGTGGTCGGCGGCAGCCGCAGCGCATCGCCATGACCACCCGCGCTCCTTTTCGCGCAGCGACATCAAGGGGCATATTGTTTGACAACCCGCCATCTACGATTTCGCGACCGTCAATCGTGATCGGCGGCAGCACGCCGGGAATGGCAACACTGCCTAAAATGGCCTCCACGAGATCCCCGCGCTCCAGCAAGACCACTTCCCCCGTTCGCAGGTCCGTCCCGATGATCGTGAGCGGAATCAGGAGGTCCTCGATGCGGGCCGGGAGATAGCGTTCAAGAAATCGCCGGAGCTTCCGATTGTCGTAAAGGCTCGCAGCCGTTCGCGGCCTCCAGAGTAACCTCCAATTGAAGGCGAACAGGTCGGAGAATTTCACCTTCTGCCACAGTTCGACGAGCTGACCGAGCGGCATCCCCGCGGCGATCAGCGCCCCATTGACGGCTCCAATCGAAACCCCCACGATCCCGTCCATCGCCACGCCGAGGTCCAGCATCGCACGGTAAAATCCCACCTCCACCGCGCCCTTGCTGCCTCCGCCGCAGAGAACCAGCATGACCGGCCTTGATTCAATAACCTCGGCGTTCATCTCCAATCACTCCTGATCATTTTGATCTATGACAATCGCTATCATACCTTGAAAAGCTCAGCGTGACTGTAAGAGAGCTCACAATTAGCTCCACCGGCTCCATTCCCCCCAATAATGTAGACCGCCTGAGCCTCCTGACCGATATGGTAAATCATCTGACCCGCCTTGAAATGACGCATGGGCGCGATCCGCGAGAGCTCTGGGAGTTCCCGCTCGCTCAAGCCATCGAAGATGCACACCTGGCGCACGCACCAGAAGCTTTCTCTGGCCATAACACCTCGTTTCAAGAGACCTTCTCTCCGGTTATCGAGATGAACCTGGGCCGTTCCGTGCGAAGAGCTTCAACAAGCAATTGGACGATGCTTCCGGCGTGACGGACATACCGCTCCAGCAAAAGTCCTAACGCAATGCCGTAAACAATGTGGGCTGTCAGGCTCACTGTCAGAATCCCATATCCCTGCTTGAGGCCGAAGTACCCGGTATCCATCGCTACAACCATCGGAGGAGTTGTCATCATCCCCAGCTCGATAATTAAGCCCCAGATGAGTCCTCCCCACCAACGAGACCTTCCAACCAGTAAGGCATAAGTGAGTCCGAAGCAAGCCCCAACCCAATAGTGGTAGAGATAGCCGACGAGATCTGAAAGCGTCGAAGGGCCAAGTGCCATCTGGTCCAGGATCAATACACCGAACATTCGCGGCATATTGCCCGGCATGAACCCCATCTGAAATCCGGTCAATCGGATCACATCAAGCGCAGCCGTCGTCGCGCCTCCGACCCAAACTCCCGTCCAGATACGGTTCGTAAGCCGGGTCATCCCCAAGCTCTTCGCCGTGACCCACACCAGCACCAGCAGAACGAGCGATGGAATCAAAGCCCACTTCGTAAGCAACGGCATCTCGGGCATCCCCGGCGTCAGAGCTACCACCAGGATGTTCGGCCCAATGGCAGCAACAAGCAGCGCCAACGCAGTCAGAATCAGCTCCAAGAGAGTAGCGCGGTGTGGGGAGGCTTCAGGGGAAGGAACCCGCCATCGCCTGCGCAACATCAAGATGGTAATGATCCCCCCGAGCGTCACAAACAAGATGTCGACCCACGTGACCAACATACTGGCTCCCTCTGCCGTCCAGATCAATGAGTGGCCTTCTGCACGATCTGAGAGACCATCATTTCCATCATCTCGCCCACCTTCCGGATCTCTTCAGACTTGTAGTTGGAAAAGCCCGCCGAAGGCTTGTAATAGCTCACTACGGTCTTGCCGTCCGACCGTTCCCAGACGTAGACCTTACCCGGCATTTCCAGTCCCGCTTCGGGATGCTTAGGGAGCAACATCTTCCCCATATCCGGCTTGCCGAACTCGATAGTCTTTGATCCCTTGATGCTTGCGCCCACCATCCTGAGCATGTTCTGATGGTCGATGGTCGCGACGATCATCATCCCCTGCTCCTTGAGCGCCTTGATCAGATTGTCGACCGTCCGAGTAAAAGGATATGCGGACACGACGTCTACGCGATCTCCTTCCTCGGAGCGTTGTGCAAGTCCAGTAGCGGTTTCTGCCGCAGGTTGTCGGGCGGCAGCAAAGAAAGCAAGGCTTCCAATAACAACAAGCAACAAAATGCGATTCATCTTACCCTTTCCTCCTTTCGTTTTCTTTGAAGTTCCTTGAGCGAGCAACAAGTCCCGATTTCTGTGTTGCATATCTTTTTCTCCTTTGTTTTCCGCGAATATTTTCTGCCACGCCGCTTCACGCCGTGCTCAGGACGAACGTCTCCCTCATTCTAACCGCATAAACCTCGAACACTTCCTCGTTCTTCCCCCGAACCGGGCAGGCGCGTGACTGACTAGGCACAGCACGCGTCGCCGGTGACCGTCACCGCTCGCTTTTGCGCCTGCTGTTCATACAGCAGCAGGGCCTTATGCACCCAGGCCTCGCCCGGGCAGCCACCCATCGCCATCGCTACGTTGAGCATCTCGATCATCTCCTCGCGCGTGACGCCGAGATCTACTGCTTTCTCGACGTACATCCGCACACAGGGCTCGCACTTGATGATGGTGGAAATCGCCAGCGCCGTGAGCACCTTCACCCGCGAAGGAAAGAGGCCATCGGCATAGGCGACTTCCCGGATGCGAGCTAAGGCGTCATGAATCTCAGGACTCAACGTGGCCAAGTCTACAGTGATCATTCCAGTTCTTGTTTCTCTTGCCATCTTTACTCTCTCCCAAAAATTCCTTCCGGCTTTGCTCGTCATCGCTGAGAATTGTAATTCCTGGAGGCAACTCCAGGGTCAAGTACTTTTGGTTGAAAGGTGAAATTTTCGACCTCCCTTTGGTGGATGGGGAGTGAGAACGACCACAACAGAGGACGTGCAAGCCGATGACTCATTGCCCGGGCAGCGAGGTGCGGTCGCCTTCGTAGCCTCACCGGATCGCGGGCACGGTCGGTCGAACAGCAACGTCCACTGAGGAATAAACCCGGCCTCACCATCAAATTTAACCAGACATCGGCTAGCGCGTCGAGATATTGACTTGAAACCTCTCTACCGCTAGGACCCATCGGCCATCCCTTCGTCGGTGGAGTTTGCCCGTCAGCTTGAATTCTTGGTTCCCTGCTCCTTCAGTCGCCTTTAGTTTCTTGAAATGCTCGTTCTTAGCTAGTACGAACACGGTCCCACTATTTCTCGGTCTCATGGTCCATTCTTTCAAGGTGATGTCGAGCTGTCCGACCACCGTGACTTCAATTTCTTTAATAGGATCAAAGCCGACCTCATCCTTGAGCAGCGACAGGATTTTCGTCACCTCAAAGGGGGCCTCGGCCCTCGCCTCAATTTCGATCACACCGTCGCGGGAGTAGGTCGCTTTTTCAACGCCAGCCTGGCGTTGGAGCATACCGCTCACGGTACCCGGTCAAAGAATCTTGAGTGCCTTGTTCGCCTCAACATCGCCGACCACCTTGAGACGAAGCGGTGTGGTCTGTGCTTGCGCAGATAGAGATGCGCAAAACATAGCCAACAAGACCAATGAGACTTTTGTTATGTTCATCTCCGCCCTCCTTGCTCTCAGGATCGGGCAGCATACTTTCCCCAGAGTCGCTCTGGCAGAAAGCACAAGATGCAGCCACCCACGATCACGGCCATACCGATCCAGATCCACCCCCGTGGACCGAGCGGGAGCAGTCCTAATCCAAAGCTGAGAGCCGCCGCCGCCCCAATGAGGAAAAACGGCCCGGTGAAATAGCAATGCATCCGGCCACAGCGCGAGGCGCTGACGAGGCACGCTACGCCAGCCACGGCGAGCGAAGCCATCCAGAGCATCGTCTGAAACATCGGACTGACGAGAAAGCCCAAGAGAAACGCCATCAGGGGCGCTCCCCAAACCAGGAGCGAAATCCGCCAGTGGCCGACCAGATCTTTTGGGTCGGTTGCGCAGCAGTTAGCCATTGGGGTTCACCTCTTTCCGGCGTCGCTCAAGTTGAGACCTCACCGATGAGAGTCGCTCGGCGAGTGCGGCGCGAATGTGCTCTTTTGACGGCCAGCCGGAAAGATGGCCATTATGGATGTACACGCGACAGCCCAAGCCGATGCCTGAACCTACAGCTTCTGGCCCCTCCAGGTCCACGCCATCAATTTGAATCGTCGGCGAACCGAGAAAGCGTCGAGCTTCGGCCTCTTCAGGTGTACTCACTTTCACTAACTCAACGGTCGCGCGGATTCCTTCCTCAGCCAGAACCTCTTCCAGGTTTTCTAAGGCCTGCCGATAGGAGGGGCAGCCGTCGAAATAGAGCAATTCAATTTTCATCTCCCGTCTCATAGTTTGGCCTTGAAGCCGGTTTGATTGATGGCGTCGGCCAATTGCTTGGGAGTGACTTTCGCCGGATCATAGGTCACGATGGCCTGCTTCTTCTCCAGGCTGACCTCGACAGATTTCACTCCCTCACGCGTGGCGAGCGCCTGATGCACCGATGCCGCACAGCCACCGCAGGTCATGCCTTCAATTTGAATGGTCGCTGTGGCCAGTGTGAGGTTCGAGGTCGGTGCGTGAGCCTTCTCAGGCGAGATTACTTCCACTGCCTCGGCCTTGAATCCGACGTTCGCGACCGTTTCCTTCAGTTTCTCGGTCGTCACCTGCGCAGCATCATATTCGACGACGGCTTCACCTTTTTCGTAGCTCACGGTGGCTCTCGTTACTCCCGGAATTTCCGCCAATGCCGATTCCAGGCTGGCGGCGCAACCGCCGCAGGTCATCCCGCTGACCGTCAGCCGGGCTTTCGTCAGCCGTTGGGCTGTCGCAGGCGAGTTCGATTCGGGGTGCTGATTCGCGCCTCGATTCAAGGCGGCCCACAATGACCCTGAATAGTAGGGGAATGCGGCAAACAGGATAACCACCACGGTGGCCACCCATAGCAGCACCTTGTTCCAGCGCGATGCACCGTTCACTCTGCACAGTCCGTCAGCACAAACCGTTTCTCGCTTGCGATAGGTGAAGTAGAAGCCGGCGGCCAACAGCACGAACGCCAGACCAAGCAAGTATGGCCGCCACGCCTCAAAAAAGGCAGCCGCCCCGAAGCTGCCAATGCCAAGCAGTGTGGCCGCCAGTGGGCCGATGCAACAGAGCGATGCTGTGATCGCCGCTATGATTGATGCACCTAATGTGACATTTTCTCTCATGATTGTTCCTCCCGAAAATCCATGTGATTGATCGGCAAGCGGCAGGATTGAGCTCCTCACCGTTGGCCTCCTTTCCCGCTGCTGCCGGTGCGACGTGGCGCGTGAACAAAGTCCTCGATGACCGGGCAGCTCTCTTGTCGGGCAATGGCCCGCTCGCATTCGGCCTTGTAGGCCGACAGCTCCCGCCGCAACCGCTTGATCTCCTCATATCGCCGGTCAAGCTCTCGAAGCTTCGCCTCGATCATCCCCAGGACATGCTCACACGTCTGCGGATCGGCCGCCTCGAGGCTCAACATCTGCCGAATCTCCTCCAGCGTGAAGCCGACACGGTGCGCCCGCTTGATGAAGTCCACCCGCTCGATCACCCGCCGATCGTAGAGCCGATAGCCGCTGGGCGTCCGCGCCGCCCGGGGCAACAGCCCCAACCGCTCGTAATATCGGAGCGCATCCACGCTCAATCCTGTCTGCGCGGCCACTTCTCCGATCTTTAACAAGGCTCTTCCTCCCCCCACTCTGATCAAGAGAGCATTGTAAACCCTGGAGCAGACTCCAGAGTCAAGCCCTTTTTAGGATTTTTTTGTTTGCGGGCTTCTTAATTCTCTCGATAACGCAGGAAACGATTTACAGCCGCCAGGCCCACAACCCAGCAGCGGCAATGGTTGCAATCCAGACGATGAACCGGCTCGCTCGCATCCCGTGCTTCTTGACGTGGATGATATAGTGCGCCCGTGCCAGCAGCAGAATTGCTGCCGCCAGGAAAACCGGACTCAGTCTCGCCGCTATCACGCGTGCCGTTCCCACCCCTGCTACCCCGAGCAGGGAAAAGACCACCGGCGCCACTCAGCACCAGGGAACCGACAACAGTCCGGCCATCAAGCTGGAAAGTTTGTCCTTCATCCTTTAAGTCCTCGACTCCCGCCAGAGCGCTTTCGATCGCGCTCTGGCGGTCATTGTGCCGAGACGCCTTACGACCGCTTTCTCAGTTTCGCAGCGGGCAGGCGTCTCGACAGATGATCTTTCCCGTAAGCGGACAGACGATCCGACCGGGACAGCTCGTCGGATTCTCCGTGGCTTTGAACCCGTAGAGCATTCCGGTTCCGACCGCTCCGCTCAGAAGAAGCAGCAGCACGATCCGTCGTATCGATCGCATCGGTCATTCCTCCTTTCTTTGGTTTTGGCCCGCGATGACGGGCAATGGTCATAATGAGCGAGCACACCTGAGGGGACGAGTCCGCTTGATCGGGCAACCGATCCAGGGCCGCGATCTGAGCTGCCAGCTCCCGGCGGAAGGCTTGGAGTTCGGCGATCTTTCGCTCGACTGCTTGTAGCTTCTCTCGGAGCAACGTGCGCACCCGTCTGCAGGGAGATCGTCCCGTGCGGCTCAGTGCGATCAGCTCGCAGATCTCCCGAAGCGAGAGCCCGAGCGACTGTGCCGTCTTGATGAACCTCACCCGATCCACCATCTCAGGCGAGTACAGCCGATATCCGGAACGGGTTCGTCGTGGCGGAGGCAGCAGGCCCACGCGCTCATAATAACGAATGGTCTCGCGATTGACGCCCACCTGCTTGGCCACCTCTCCCATAAGCAACCCGCCGTTTTTCATGACTCGCCTCCCTTCAGTATCAGTCGCCCCAAGTATAAACCTTGGATCGGAGTACAGGGTCAAGCCTTTTTATCGCCCACAGTCATCAGGAGAAGGAAAGGTTTCACCCAACGAGAGGCCGGGCTGGAGGGGCTCCTGGGCTTTCCTGCCTGGCGCAATTGTGTAATCCCGATTACTGAAGGAGCCGGTCAAAAGCGATTAACATCCCCTTTCTTACGCAAGCAGTGGAGGAGGGGAATGAACGGTCATGGTTTAACCGCTGGAGCGGCATTAGTCGGTGGAGTGATTTCGTTCCTCTCACCGTGCGTATTACCTCTGGCTCCAGGATACGTCTCCATGCTCTGGGGAATCACGCTGGAACAATTGAGATCTGACGCTGATCACGGTCCGTTGCGGAAGATGGTTCTCCTGAACGGAATCGCCTTTGTCATCGGATTCAGTGTGGTGTTCATCGGGCTGGGAGCGTCGGCGTCGTGGGTAGGCCAAGTGCTCAAAGCACAGGCGGGCATTCTGACGAAATTGGCCGGTCTCGTCGTCATCGCTTTTGGGCTGCATCTCACAGGTCTGTGGAAGATCAAGATGCTGTACACAGAGGCGCGACTCAAAGCGGTCGAGAAGCGAAGAGGCTGGGCCGGATCATTGCTCATGGGGCTGGCCTTCGCCTTCGGATGGACACCGTGCATCGGTCCGATCCTCGCCGGCATTTTGGCACTGGCAGCGGTGCAGGAAACGCTTCTGGAAGGCGTCTTCTTGCTCAGCCTTTACTCTCTGGGGCTGGCGGTCCCCTTTCTTCTGACGGCGATGAGCGTGAGCGCGTTCTTCAGCTTCTACCGGAAATTCCGCACCTATCTGAGAGCCGTCGAGATTGCGGCGGGAGCGTTGCTCATCACTATCGGCCTCTTGATTTTGACGAACAACTTCACCCGGCTGGCCAGCTATCTCCCCGCCCTCGAGATCGGGACGACTCGATCATCGGTACCCCCTCCGGCAGGGGCTGATGCCGCCACAAGAGACGATGATGATCGGGGCCGGCCCGCTCCAGACCTACAGTTGGTTGATCTCGAGGGCCGCTCGGTGAGTCTCGCCTCGCTGCGAGGGAAAGTCGTTATCGTGGATTTTTGGACAACATGGTGCCCTCCCTGCGTGATGGAGGTCCCGACGTTTAAGAAGCTCCAGACGATGTATCGAGACAAGGGGCTAGAGATCATTGCTATCTCCTTGGATGAAGATAAGCGGGATCTCGCCGAGTTCATCCGCAAAAACGATCTCACGTATACCGTCGTACTCGGCGACGAGAACCTCGCCGAGAAGTTCGGCCCGCTGACGGGACTTCCCATGACATATTTCATTGATCGGAAAGGCCGCATCCGCATCGAACACGCCGGTTTCATGGATTATGAGAATTTCGCGCATGAGGTCGAGCGATTGTTAGCCGAGCCCCGATGAGCTTCGCGCTGTGCCTTGCCTGGAGATAACGATTCGGGGTAGGCTCCTCACGATTTATGCAGGGACCTGACAAAGAAGGAGGCACCGGAAAATGATCAAAACTCTTCCCTGGGTGAGTGGGATGATCATTCTGACGATCAGCATCGTGCCGCTGGCAAGCGTTTTCTCACAGTTTCAGAAGGACAAGCTCGTCGTCGTCCCTCAATTTCCACCGGAGCTCACGAATCCGGCATTCATCCCAGCGGCTGATCCTGAAAGTGGCTATTTCGATGAGGAGGAGACGGTGATGGGCATCACCCTCGAAGGCGAGAGCCGGGCCTATCCGCTCCGGATCATGGCCTATCACCATGTCGTCAACGATCTCCTCAAGGGCCGACCCATCGTCCTTGTCTACTGACCGGTCTGTGGAACGGGAGTCGGGTTCGACTCCGTGACAGGCGATGGAAAACGGCTCACCTTCAAGCCTCATGGGTTGTACAATGCGGAGCTTGTATTCGCCGACAACGAAACGGGCAGCGTATGGTCACTGACAAGCGGAGAAGCAATGGACGGTCCGCTCGCCGGACAGAAACTCCGGAAACTCGCCGTTGTGCAGACGACATGGGCCAAGTGGAAGCACCTCTATCCCCGGACGGTTGTTGTCTCACCCCGGACGCCACATCAAGCCCACTACAAACCCTTCCGCTGGCAGCCGCGGCCATTGAGTCCGATTTTCGAGCGCACGCTCACCCATCGGGATGAGCGACTGGGGAGATTCGAGCTTGTCCTGGCCGTGGCTCTGGGCGATGAACGCAAAGCCTATCCCCTTTCTGTGCTCAAACAGGTGCGCGGCGTTGTGAATGACGTCGTCGGCGGCACGCCGATTGTCATCTTCTACGATCCCCAAACGAACACGGCGGCTGCCTATGAGCGCACAGTGGGGAAACGAGTGCTTCGTTTCGAAAACGCCGATCGTCAGGGAGAGCGGCTGGAGCCCGTAGACACGGCGACGCACTCTCGATGGAACCTGGCGGGCCGGGCCGAGTCAGGCCGGTATCGCGGACAGCAGCTTCCGGCCGTGTCGGCTCACACAGGAGCCTGGTATGCCTGGGCCGCCTATTTTCCCGATACGAAGGTTTACACGGCTTCCACCCGCGGTAAGGGATAAGAAGGAGATCTGTCGTTGAAAGAGGCTCTTGTCCGATGATGGTGAAATCGGCGCGGCATCGAATGATCACACACTCTTTCTTCGAGCATTGAACTTCGGAGGTTGCGTATGAATGATGGGATTGTATACCGCTCTCGGGTGCGGATCGAGCGCGTGGCGGGTCCACTGCGGCGGGCCTATCTTCCGGCGGAAGCACAGCCCGTGCTGTTCGGCGTCCACTCGGAGGTCGCCGCCCACTACGGAGTCGATCCGCGCGTTCATGAGCCCCATGCGACGACGCTCGATTATCTGGTGGCTGCGGCTGCCGGCTGACTGACCGGAACGTTGGGCGGCGCGCTGGAAGCGCGCGGGATTCCGGCAGGAGAGCGACGGTTGAGCGCCGAAGCCGTCGGCGAGGTCGAGGCCGAGGGAAAGGTGCTCATCCTGCGGCGAATTCACGTGACGTACCACCTGCGACTGGCCCCTGACAAGCGCGAGGCCGCACGCAGAGCCTATGACAGACACGCTGAGTATTGCCCCGTCGCCCGAACGATCGGCAGCTCGGTCGCTATCACAACATCGCTCGAAATGGAAGATCTCGCCGAGGACGCTGCCGAGTGAATCGGCGTCCGAAGGTCTTTCGCGAACCTGGAGGCCATTGATGAAGATATCTCTTCTGACTCTGAGTGTCGCAATGTTCTCCTTGCTGGGCTTTGGTGGGCTTATGGGGGCTCCTCAGCAGAGGCAGTATCTCGAAGCAGGGCCCGGCCAACGCCCGTTCGATGTGACCAAACACTCGGTACCCATCGAGGAGATTCGAGGTGGTGGTCCGCCCAAAGATGGCATCCCAGCTTTGGACAATCCGAGGTTCGTCTCAGCCAAAGAGGCGGAGAAGTTCCTCAGTCGTCAGGATCGCGTTCTGGGCGTCGCGCTGAATGGCGCCGCCAAAGCCTACCCGCTCAAGATCCTGAATTGGCACGAAATCGTCAACGATACGGTCGGGGGGCGGCCTGTTCTCGTCACATGGTGACCGCTCTGCAGTTCGGGCGTCGTGTACGACCCGGTCATTGATGGAAAGCGATTGACCTTCGGCGTATCGGGAAAGCTCTACAAAGCAGCGCTCGTCATGTACGACCGCCAGACCGAGAGTCTCTGGTCGCAACTCTTGCAAGAGGCGATCACTGGGCCGATGACGGGAGCGCGGCTGAAAGTCTTGCCAAGCCTCCACACACGTTGGGAATATTGGCGGGCGCAATATCCTGAGACACTGGTCCTCTCTCCGGATACAGGGTTTCAACGCGACTATGGACTGAACCCCTATCAAGAATACTGGGAAAGGGGCCAGCCGCCACCCTTTCGACGTCCGCCAAAGCAGAAGCCCTCGGTCGCTCTCCGGCCTATGGAGCGCGTGCTGGGCGTCTCCGTTAATGGGATACGCAAAGCCTACCCCTTTTCCGCGCTCAAGAAGAAACCGCAACGATTCGAGGATCGCATCGGCGGCAGGAAGGTCCTCATCCACTTCGACAAAAAGTCAGAAACGGCTTACATCACCGACGAAAGCGGAGCGATCGTTCCTTCGATCACGCTCTTTTGGTTCGCCTGGAGCGATTTTTATCCGGAGACGGAGGTCTTTGGCGATGAACAAGGAGAAAGAGGCCGTGGTAGCCGGAACCAGGACTGCTGAAGGCCAAGCCCCTCCCGCTTTCGCCAGATTGTTTGGGCGGACTTGCAACACGTATGGTGAAGGTGAACAGGAGAGGTGTGTGATCTCTCGATCACCGCTCTCGCCCGACAAGCGTAAGATCGAGGCCTCATCTTAGCTTCATCAACCATCCGACGATTTGCCTTCGGTCCTCATCGGAAAGCTGGGGGAAGGTGGTGGGCATCGGGTCCTTCAATCCGTAGGCCCGCGAGTCCTTGAGCAGGTTGAACAGATCTTCCTGACTGCGATTAGGTTTTCGGGTAATTCCGATGAGCCGGGGACCGATCTTCCCTTCCCCATGCGGGCCATGACAAACGGCGCAGTTGGCCGTGAAAGCGGGAGGTGGATCCAAAGCAGCGGTCTCGACGGCAGGCGGGCGAACAACCTCCTTCCCTTTTTTGCTCTTTCGGGCGGGGGCCGCCGAGGCAGTCGCCGGGACGGGTTCGGACTCCACGGCTTCGCCGGCGAGTTCGATCGGTTCCTCGACCGCGGGATTCTTGATGATCGGCGGATTGACGGGGATCGAACGGCCAACCTCTTGCTGAACAAACGGGGCATTCAAGAACGCGGCCGCTTCTTCTTCCTGAGCCCGGAGCTTCGTGCTGAATCCGGGATGGCTCGCATCCTGGTATTTCGAGAGCGCTCCGAGGGCGACACTGCCTCCAAGCGCTAACGCTAGCGCACTAACGGCGATGGGCCGACGAAGCGGATGTCGCTCCGGTCGGCGATCGAGAAACGGAAGCAAGAAGAGCAGGCCGAAGAGGACCCCCGGCAGGCCCACCGTCGGGATGAGGGCGAGCTTGCCGGGAAAATACTTGAGCAGTTGAAAGAGCGGCAGAAAATACCACGGTGGACGGGCGAGAAAATCCGATGTCGGGTCGGCCTGCGGCCCGAGTCGGGCTGGCACCTGTATCGAGAGAACCAAGAGAACAAGGAAGATCACAAAGATGAAGACCATGTCCTTGAAGAGCTGATAGGGATAGAACGGCTCAACTCGGCCATCATCCCGGTGATGATAGGGTCCGGCCGCGCCCGCTCGCCGGAAGAAGTACAGGTGGAGAACGACCAACAGCATCAGCGCGAGCGGCAGCAAGAAGATGTGAATGACAAAGAACCGCGAGAGCGTCAACGTCGTCAGATCATGACCGCCGAGCAGGATGCGCTGCATCAACTCGCCTCCGACCGGGACTTCACCCGCTACGCTCGTTCCGACTTTGGTGCCGAAGTACGCCTCCTGATCCCACGGCAGTAGGTATCCGGTGAAGGCAAAGCTGAACACGATCGGTATCATCATGACGCCCACAATCCAGAGCAGCTCGCGCCGCTGTTTATACGCGCCGAAGAGGTAGGTCTGCATGAGATGCGCGACCAGGATGATGATCATGGCGCTCGCGCCGTAGGAATGGAGTCCGCGAATAATACTCCCCATCGGCACGACCTTCTGGATATACGCGACGCTGACGTGCGCGTGGTCGGCCGAGGGCACGTAGTACATCGTCAGAAAGATGCCGGTGGCCGCTTGAAGCAAAAAGAGAAAAATGAGTGCGCTGCCGAACACATAGGCCAAGCGCGCGCCGCCGCGAATCGGCTCATCCAGGATAGCGCGCGAAATCTTCTTGACCCCCGTCCGCTCATCGATCCAATCGTAAAGACTTGCCATGCTCTCCTCCTCAGGCAATGACTTGCTTGTCCGGCACGCCTTGCCGGAAGAATCGGTATCTGACCTGGAGCATGCCATCTTCAACTTGATACTCCAGCGTATCCATCCCGCGCGGTGTCGGCCCGCCAAGCTTACTGCCGTCACGGTTCCAGGCGCTGCCGTGACACGGACAGATAAACCCGCTGTCCGCCGCATTGATGGTACAGCCAAGATGAGGGCAGATGGCTGAGTAGACAACCAAGTTACGGCCGTTTTTTACGATCCAGACAAGCTGCTGTGAGTTGAAACGCCCCCAGCCTCCGTCCCGCGAGATCACGAGGGCTTTCTTGACCGGCTCCCCATCGGGAATCTCATCAATTGGAGCGACGTCTATCCACTCTTGTTCGGCTGCGACCTTCTTGAATGCTGGAAAGAGACTGAAACGAGCAAAGAGCACGCCCAAGACTCCCGTAATCGCCGCTCCCATCAACCCCGTCATCAAGCCGAGGAAAGACCGTCGCGATGCCGGAATCGAATGTTCAGCCGGGACGGTCACAACCTGACTCGGCTGCTCTGGGACCTGCTTCGTCTTATCGCTCGTCGTCTCTGGCTCAGTTCCACAATGTTGATCTGTGCTTTTTGATTGACTCATAACCAGTGCTGCTCCCGTTTCAATCGCCTGTGGGACAAGCGCGGGTGAGAAGGTCTTTAATTTCACGATGTCTCTGGAAAAGATGAGATCGAGCGTCCAATCCAGGGCCACCCGAACCTTGCGCTCGAGCTGCGGCAATTTGAAAAGGTAGATCGTGCGCCAGAGCCACCAGGCAAAGAAGCCGGAAAACTTGATCCCATAGGAGGTTCGCCACACCCGATCTTCGTCCGAGCGACGCAAGCTGCCCCTTCATGTCATAGATGAACGCGCGCATTTGTCCCCCCATGATCGAGGCGGCGATGTTCTTGGCGGCGAGTCGGCCCTGCCGGATGGCGTGCTGTGCTGTCGGCGGATAGGTTTTCCCTGTACGGAGATCCGGGATCGCCGCGCAGTCGCCGATGGCCCACACGTTCTCATAGTCGGGTACCTCCATGAATTCGTTGGTGAGGATGCGCCCGCGCTGGTCGTGGGCGCATGGCAGTGTACCCAGGATCGGGCTGGGTGCCACACCGGCCGTCCAGATGAAACTACGCGTGCGAATCGTGTGGCCATCACTGAGCGTCACGTCCGTCTCCGACGCGTCCTCGATGCGCGTGCCGAGCCGGACCTCGATGCCCCGCGCCCGGAGCTTGGCCAGCGCGAATTCGCCGAGGTCTTCGCTGAGTTCCGGTAGAATTCGTTGTCCTGGGTCCACTAGAAATACCTTGATCCGCTCAGGATCAACGTGCCGATAGTGCTCGGCTGCCTCGTGGACGAAGTCGTTCAAATCGGCGACCAGCTCAACACCCGCGAACCCCGCCCCGGCGACAACAAATGTGAGCAAGCCAGCTTGCTCCTCTGGTGGTTCGATCTCAGCCTGTTCCAGCATGTCGATGACCTGATTGCGCAGCACGATCGCATCTCCGATAGTCTTCAGCGTCATCGCGTGATGCTCGACATTCTCCAGACCATAGAAGTTCGTGATACTGGGGCGATCAGCAGATGGGTGTACTCGATGGCGTGGCAGTGCTCCCGATCTCGCAAGCCATGAACAGTAACGACCCGTCGGTTCAGCAGGTCAATGGACTCAATCTCGGCTTCCTGAACATCGCAGCAGCGAAGGATCGTGCGGATCGGAATCGTGATGTGCCGCGTCGCGATGCTGCCGGACGACACTTCATGCAACATGGGCGTGAAGACGAAAAAGTTGTCACGACTGATGAGCGTGACCTTCATGCCCTCAGTGGCGGAGGCGATCTTCTCAAGCCGAAGCCCGGCATAGATGCCGCCGAATCCGCCACCCAAAATGACGATGTGGACGTTCTCTGCCATCAGGCTCCCCAGTTGTTAGTGAAGTCCCCCGACTCCTTCATGAGTCCGTTGACATTCATGCCGTGCGGGTCCTGGCGACCGGCTCCATGCCATAAATCCCACCCAGGATTGCGCCGTAGATGATATGCCCGAGCAAGCTCCCCACGACCGTCATCATCGGCTGAGGAGCGTGACTTGAGAAAAATCCCGCGCCCATCATCGGCATGACGACAGCCTGTGAAAGGAGCCAGAGGATCAACCCCCAGATGATGCCTTTGCCCCACGCTGCGCCGGGTACACGAGCGTAAAGCAAAAAGGCAAAGACCAAGGGAAAGATCACCGACCCATTCACAAAATGAAGGATCATGCCGACAAGCCACCGGCCACTCATCGGCTCGGGCATCGTTTGGCCGAACATGCCGCCCAGCATGGCCGCGACGTCCATCTTCGGCATTCCCATCAGAGGAGCGACATACATGATCATGGTCATCACCAGCGTGGCAATGAATCCCCCCAAAATCGCTTGCCTGACATTTCTGCGCTCCATAGCTCTTCTCCCGATTTAAAGTTTGTCATCAGCGGTCGGTCACAGTTTCTCACGTCTTCGTTGAGGATACTGTAATCACGATCACAGAACCCGAAGATAAACGGAGATATGCTTGGTGCTGTCAATGATACTTTCGATCGAAGGAGAACGAGATGACAAACCGAACGAAACTGATAGCGAAGGGGCTTGCGGTGATTGTCTTGGTCGCGGGCATATCTTACCTGCTTCTGGCCGATGGGCAATCAGGAGCTGCGGTCGTCGAAAACGCCAGCCGGGCTGCGTTGGCTCGGCAAGCGCAAAATCCGTGTAACCCGTGTCGGAAGAAAGCCGGTCAGCAGGATCAGAATCCCTGCAACCCATGCGCTCAGAAGAAGAAAGCGCAGAACCCCTGTAATCCATGCGCCGGCAAGGCCCAAAATCCGTGCAATCCCTGTGGCGGAAAAATGAAGGCCACCGGAAAGGTCTACCAAGAGGCAGCGCAGTATAAGAGTTGGGCGAAACTGACCGAGCCGGCTGTGAGCGTGGGACACGGGGGCAAATACGTCGTCACCTATGCGAATTCCGCAGCCGAAGCTACGATTCGCAGCGGACGATTTCCCTTCAAGACCGGAGCCAAGTTCATCAAGGAAGGGTACGAGGACGCGGGCGGCAAGCCGGGTGAGCTGACGACCCTCTACGTGATGGAGAAACGCGGTCGCGACTGGTACTATGCGATGACCGATACCCGAGGCAACATTCAGATGGACGGCCTGAGCAAGAAAGCTCAGATGTGCTCCCGTTGTCATGCCGGGGCCAAGAAGACCGATTATGTCTTCACGGCCGCACGGCTCCAAGGCCAAACACCCTCGATGCCCGCCAACCCGTGCAACCCCTGCGCCAGGAAAAAGAAGGGACAGAATCCCTGAAATCCCTGAAACCGGCCATGAGAAAAACTTGGGTCGAGAGTAAGCAAGATTACAGCATGACCGTTTACAGGACCATAGAATGCACTGCGTGAATTTCAATATGCTGGAGGAAAATCGTATGAAGAGACTCGTGACGATCGCTTTTGTCGTCGCCTTTTCGCTGGGTACGGTTTTGGCCCAGCAGCGAACCTTCGTCGGAAAGATCGGTGATAGCCAATGCGGCCTGAAGCATCCGATGGGCATGGGCAGCGACAAGGACTGCACGCTCAAATGTGTTCGGGCCGGCGGGAAATTCATTCTGGCCGATCAGAAGAACAATGTCGTCTATCAACTCGACGACCAGAAGACGCCCGAGAAGTTTGCCGGTCAGATGGTGAAGGTCACAGGCACGCTGGACGAAAAGACCAAGACCATCAAGGTCAAGAGCATCGAACCAGCGGGGGAAAATCCCTGCAATCCGTGCGCCAAGAAGAAGGGGAAAAACCCGTGCAATCCGTGCGGTAAGAAAAAGCCGTAGCCAGCGCATCGCCTTAGTCGCCCCAATAAGCACGCTGACCAATGGAGCAGCCAGTTCGGGGTGTTGGCAAAACCCGGCTGGCTGCACGGGCGATTCTTAGTCTCATCGAGAACCAAAAAATGACCTTGCTGCGCCATCCTGTCGTACTCGGAATGATAGCCGGATCAGTGCTTCTGGCACTCTGGATCGGGCTCTGGCAACACTCACGAGAAGCTGTGTCAGAAAAGACCAAAGAGTTGGCCGCGCCTTCCGGCATGAGGTTACTGCCCGGAGGGGATTTCGAGATGGGGAGCCCGGAAGCCGGCCATCAGGCCCATCACCCTCGCACCGAAGGGGCGGGCGCTCCTGACCCGGCCCACGAGATTTATGAGGATGAGGTCCCGGTTCATCGTGTGACCCTCTCGCCGTTTTTCCTCGATGTGCATGAAGTGACCAATGAGGAATTCGCTCGGTTTGTCCAGGCCACCGGATACCAAACGGATGCGGAACGCAAAGGGGCCTCCTGGGTGTTTCGCAAAGGGGCAACGGATTGGGAGCTCGTGAATGGAGCCAATTGGCGACATCCCCTCGGCCCGGACGATTCCATCGAAGGTCGGATGAATCATCCGGTCGTACACGTGTCCTGGAATGATGCTGTCGCTTACGCGACGTGGGCGGGCAAGCGATTGCCCACGGAGGCAGAATGGGAGTACGCCGCGCGAGGTGGCCGGCGTGGTCAAATCTACCCCTGGGGCAACGAGCTGAAGCCAGGCGGTCAGGTCCTGGCCAATTTCTGGCAGGGTCATTGGCCGGATAAGAATCTCCTCGAAGACGGCTACTATTACACGGCCCCGGTCTGTTCCTTCCCGCCGAACGATTTCGGCCTCTGTGATATGGTGGGCAACGTCTGGGAATGGACGGCCGATTGGTATGCCGAGGATTACTACCGACACAGTCCCTCGACAAATCCTCAAGGTCCCTCATCAGGCGAGGTGCGCGTGGCGCGAGGTGGTTCTTGGTTCTGTTCCCCCAACTACTGCGGAGCTTATCGCGTGGCGTTTCGTGGTAAGAGCCCCCCGGATGCCAGCTTCAACAACGTCGGATTCCGGTGTGCCAGAGATGCCAAAAACCAGCGGTCGAGAAGATGACTGTCAACAAGAGGCCGTTCGCGCCCCGCTGCTACAAATCTACGTAGCCAGCCACTGTTTGAACTGTGACGAAGCGTTGCGACTGGCCTGCGTTGTGGCTCGTCTTTTCCCCCAGC
>Ga0079992_117692_pt1 | contig 182766 bp, 173 predicted proteins | sample FaiFalFF_MnMetaG_3_FD_69197 | JGI IMG/M metagenome (GOLD analysis project Ga0079992, IMG submission 69197) | Freshwater microbial communities from Yellowstone National Park, Wyoming, USA - Fairy Falls B (FF_Mn_B) MetaG (SPADES assembly) (version 2) | ecosystem: Environmental > Aquatic >...
CAAGGCCTCCGCCTCCTTCACCGTCAGCCCGGCCACCAGGTTCTCAATGGACAGGTTGGGAAGCTGGGCCTTGTACTGGTCAAACCGCCTCCGGGCCTCACCCAAATCCGCCTCCACCCGGAACCGGTCCGTGGCCAGGCTCTCCAGCCGCTGGCGGATGGAGGCCACCCGGTCCGCGTACCCGCCCAGCTGCCGCTTCCACACCTCCAACTGGCTCTTCCGCTGAAACTCCGCCCAGGCCCCCTCGGCCGCCTTGAGCCTGGAATCGGCCTCCTTCAACCGGTCCGCCACCAAGGCCTCCGCCTCCTTCACCGTCAGCCCGGCCACCAGGTTCTCAATGGACAGGTTGGGAAGCTGGGCCTTGTACTCCGCCAGGCGGGCCTCGGCGTCCTGAAGGAGGGCCTGCTTCTGCGCCAGGTCCTTCTGCAGGGCGATGAGCCTGGCCTGGGCCGAGGCGTAGGCTTCGGTATAGGCGGAAAGCTCCGCCTGCCAGACGGGGATCTGCTCCCGCCCCTTAAACTTCTCCAAAACCTGGGCGGCCTGGGTGTAGGACTGGCGCACCCGCTCCAGCTCCCTCGCCAAAGAGGCCTGGGCCTCTGCTAAACGCCGGTTGATGATGGCCAGCTGCTCTGGAGGCGTCCCGATGGGCACGATGGCCTCCTGCCGGCGCATCTCCGCCAGGATGGCCTGGATCCGCCCCTGGACCGCCGCCAGGTCCCGCTCCAGGCCCGCCAGCTCCGTGTCCAGGCCCACCCTCTCCTGGGTCTTGGCGTCCAGCTCCGCCCGGTCCTGGGGCAGGGTGGTGGTCTTGTTAAAGGCCTCCCAGCGGGCCTGGGCCTCCCGGTAGGCCTTCTCGGCGGGGGTCACCTGCTCCTCCAGGGCCTTGAGGCTGGCCTCGAGGCGGGCGAGGGGGATGGCGTTCACCCGCCTCTTCACCGCCTCCACCCAGAGGTTGGCCGCCTTGGCCGCCACCTGGGGGTCCGGGGCCCGAACGGTGAGGCTGGCCACGACGGGGGGCACCTGGTTAGGGTTTACCGCCTGGAGCTTGGGGGAGATGTCCTTGACCTTGAGGTCCCGCATCATCCGCTCAACCCCTCGCAGGCTTCCCCGGTCCTGCCAGCGCGTGGGGAGCTTGCCCTCTTTCCGCAGGGCCTCCCACACCTCCCCCACCGTCTCCTCGGAGAGGGCCAGGGCCTTTAGCCCCTCAAAGGTGATGGGCGTGGCCTGCTGCACCTGGATTCTCTGCTCCAGCTGGGCCTGCACCTGCACCGGGGCCACGCTGAGGGTGGCCGTGGAGGCGTAGGTGGGCTCGGCGATGAGGAAGCCGTAGATGAGGGCCAAGGCCGCCAGGATCAGGGGAAAGGCCCAGAGGTACACCCGGTGCCGCTTCAGGACCTCCACGATGTCCCGCAGGGAAAGCTCGTCTTGGGGGGTCTCCACCATAAGCCTCCACAAGTCTACGCTAATAGGCCCCTTTGCGGGTGAGGACCACCCAGACGGTGCGGGCCAGGATGTAAAGGTCCAACCAGATAGACCAGTTGCGGATGTAGTAGGTGTCCAGAGCCTCCTGGACCTCGAGGTCCCCTTCGCTCCGGGCGGACACCTGCCAAAGCCCCGTGAGGCCGGGGAGGACGCTCCGCCTTAGCTCCCGAAACTCGGGGCGGAACTTCTCCAGGTGGTACCTGGGGAAAGGCCTCGGCCCCACCAGGCTCATTTCCCCCTTAAGGACGTTCCAGAGCTGAGGGAGTTCGTCCAGGCTGGTCTTTCTGAGGAAGTGGCCGATGCCGGGAAGGACCCGGGGGTCATTCTTTAGCTTGAAGAACCGCGCCCACTCCTCCCGGGCCTCCGGGTTTCGCCCCAAGTACTCCTCTAGGCGCCTTTCCGCATCCGGGTACATCGTTCGGAGCTTCCAGACGCGGATGGTCCGCCCCATGTACCCCTCCCGCTCCTGGGCGTAGAAGGCAGGCCCTGGGCTCACCCACTTGATCCAGAGGGCAAAGAGGGCGAGGAAAGGCAGGGAGACGAGGAAGAGAGGAAGGCCCAGGAGGTAGTCCAGGGCGCGCTTGAGGAGGCGGTTCCGCCTCACGAGGAGATTTTTTTTCACCTCTAGGCCAAGCACTCCAGCGAGGTCTCGGGCGGACACCCAGAGGCTCTGAACGCCGAAAAGGTCTGGCACCAAAATGACATGGGGGAAGGAAAGCTTGTTAAGAAGGTGGACAATCCTTTCCCGGCCTACCCCGGGCATGGCCAAGATGGCGTACTGAAGGCCTTTCTGGGCTAGATCGGGGGCGAGATCCAGGCTCCCGAGCACAGGAAGGCCCTCCACCTCCACCCCCCACTTGGCGGGGTCGTCGTCCAAGAGGGCCACGGGGCGCAGGCCCAGGACCCCGTCTTCCTTAAGCTTTCGGACCACCAAGGCCCCCGTCTTTCCCGCCCCCAGGACCAAAACCGGGACGCCCCACAGGCCTAGCCGGGCCAGGAGCTCCCTGACCAAGGTCCCTCCCAGGGGAACCAGCACTAAGGAAAAGCCCATGGCCATGAGGAGCACACTCCGGCTCCAATCCTCCTGGGAAAAGAGCCAGTTCCAGGCGATGAGGGCCAGGTAGAGGAGAAAGGTGACCTGAACCTTGCGCCGCATCCGCTCCACGGCGGGAAGCCCGTAGCCGGGGTAAAGGCCCGCCAGGGCGTAGCCCAGGGGAAAAAGGAGGAGGGCCAGGGCCAAGGGGACGAGGCCCTCGAGGGGTACCTTGGCCGGGAAGAAAAAGCCCAGAGCCTGCCGGACGAGGTAGGCCAGGAGGAGGGAGGCCTCGAGGGCCAGTACATCAGCCAGGACAAGCCCCCAGCTTACGAGGCCCCGTCTAGGAGTCCCCCCTTGCCCTCTAGGCCCTTTACGCATTTCCCCGCGACGCCCTCTTGCCCAAAACACCCTTCACATCTTGCCAAAAGTAGGGCAGGAGGTAAACCGGCTCCGCCAAATACCGCCGCCAAAGCCTGCGGGGCTCCGAAACCAGCCGATATAACCACTCCAACCCCAGCTGCCCCATCCACCTGGGAGGAGTGGGAATTGCCCCAGCCACATAGTCAAAACACGCCCCAGCCGTAAGGATGGCGTTGGCCTTCAGCCGCGCCCGATTGCGTAGCACCCATTTTTCTTGTCTGGGCATCCCCATGCCCACAAGAAGTACATGCGGCCCGAAGGCGTTGATGATCTCCAAAACCCTCTCGTTGTCCTTGCCCTCCATATCAAAGTATCCGTGGTGGGTTTCCAGCTCCAGACCCGGAATCTCCCCCTTCAGAATCTCAGCGGCCCTATGGGCCACTCCAGGCTTTCCTCCCAGGTAAAAGACCCGCCATCCATTGTCCCTGGCTTCTCGGAGAAGGGGCCGAATCCAGTCCACATAGGTGACCCGATGACTTCGGTCCACCTTGTAGCCCATCAGCCTCGCCCAGAAAACCAGGGGCATGCCATCTATGTGAACGATTTCCGCCTGCTTGTAAAACGCCCGCATTTCGGCATCTCTATGGTGCAAATAAACGCTATGTAGATTATGATGCGCAATAACTATTTGCCTTCCCTGGGATATCACATCTCTCAAACATATATGAAGCTCCGGTATTGTCAGGGGGTTCACGTCAACCCCAAGAAGCGACACCTTCATTGCCCGCTCCCAAATAGTAGCGACAAGTATCCTTTTACCATGTTTTCCGCACTAAAATTCCCCGCCCTTGACCGAGAGGCGTCAGCAAGGCGCATCCTTTTTTCTTCATTAGCTATCAGCCCTTTTATCGCTTCAACCCATACCTCAGCCTCATTTAGTGGAAGCAATATGCCCGCATCCCCAACAACCTCTCTATGAGCATCTATGTCGCTTGCTATCACCGGAAGACCCATCATCATAGCTTCTACGAGAGCAAACCCAAAGGCCTCAAACCTTGACGGAAAAACAAAAACATCTCCAGTTCTCAAAAAGTCGGGAACATCGTTTGGCATCAATTCCCCCAGAAAATAAACCCTATCCCTAACTTGCCTTCTTCTCGCTAAAAGCTCCAGCTGTTCACGAAGTTCTCCATCCCCTGCGATTGCCAAAAAGACATCATCGTAACCGGTTGCTTTCAAGATGCTCAATACTTCAATCAACAACGCTTGATTCTTTTGTTCGGCCAAACGTCCAACATTAACAATGCCAAAAGAGTCCAGAGGTAGACTAAATTTTTCCCTCGCCTCCTCCTTGGCTAAGTGTGAATGTAAAGGCTCAATGCCATTCAAAACGACAAAACTTCTTTTAAGGTAGGCGTCTGGGTAAGCTTTGAAAGACTTCTGCACACTGCTAGAAACAAAGACGTTTGCCGTATATACTCCTATATTTCCCCAAATCAAATCAAGCCATCTAGCCAACCAGGGGTAAGTATCGCTCGGATTTCGTTGGGTTGCCAACCGATGCTGTACACCAGCAAAGTAAGCTATTGCTTGGCCAATGACATTTGCATAGTGAGTGTACGTAATAACACCCTCAGGAGAAAGCTCCTTCAGCCACTTGTGGAGGGTTCTGATAATCCGAATGACATCACGCGGACCCTTTGGGGGTCTATCTAACACGCACCTTACAAATGGTAGTTGGTTGTACGTGGGCCTTTTCTTATAAAGAAACCAGACTTCAGAGTCAAAGCCCAACTCCCTCAACTTTTGTGTTACCATTACGGCGGCCCGCTGTGCGCCCCCACCTTCCATCTGCGTCACTATATTGACAACTAATCCCATCCTATACCCCCTGGTCAAGTCGCGATTTTCGTGGGTTTTTCTTCTGCGGCCCAAAGCAGGCCCATGTCCAGGTAACGCCTGAAAGCCCAGTCCTCTGTGGCCCTTGGCATCCCCACCTTCCAACACCTGCCCGATGACGGCCTTGACCTCTTCCCGGATGTGCTGGCTGATCTCTATCCTTGGTCAACCTCTTGAGCTCCCCTCGGCCCATTTGGCCCCCCATGCTTAACCCACAAAATGCGCGACACTAACGGCTTCTCCCATTACCCTTGGCTTCCGACCAGGCAAACCATCGCAAGTACATCTGCACGAGCAAAAGCCAAAGGAGGTTGTTAGACAGAACAAACCCACTCTCCGCGAAGTTATACATAAAGAAAAACGCCCACACGACTAGCCAAAAAAGCGGCTCCGGCGCACCTGTCCGCATGTAGGCCCGCCACCAGTAGCCCAAGGTCCCCCAAAGAAGGAGCAAGCCCAGTCCAAAACCCACCAGCCCCAAATCCAACCACAGGTCCAAGTATCCGTTATGGGAGTGTGGAGCGGTCCAACCAGCAAGAGCCGAAACGGCAAGCCCGTACGTTTCTTTTAGCCAGAAGCCCCCATACCCATACCCCAACAAGGGACGATCCTGGATATAGCCCCACACAATCTCCCAAAGAGGCACCCTTCCCGTTAACGTTAGGTCCCGCCCAGTAAGCTGGGCAACTGTCTCCAGGTTAGCCACCAGGCCTACGCCCGCCCCACCCACCAAGAGCACCAAGGCAGCTAAGTAAGCAGGCCAAACCCGCCGCAACCGCCGGGCAAGAACAAGTGTCCCCACCCAGAGAATTGCAAACAGAAAAACTACCTGCGCCGTACGAGACTCGCTCTTGTAAAGAAGAAATAGTGCCAGGAAAAGAGCTGCTCCCCAAAATATGCGATGCCTACCCCGAAGGAGCAACCAGAAAAACACTAAAGACCCTAGCAACGCAACCCTGCCCAATATGTTCTTCTGGACGAACACGCCCACCCACGGCTCTCCTCTAGGCTCAAGGACCCGACCCAGTTCAGGCAAAGCGACCCCGAGAAGAAAGCTCGCTCCTAAGGATACCAAAAACACCCACGCAAGAAGAGAAAGAAGCTCCCAGAAATTAAGGCGCACAACCAGGATCGCTGCGGCCAAAGTGGCCAGAATCACGGCAACTACCCGCCTAAAAGAGACGTCCGGTGCTTCAGACCAAGCCATGGAGGCCAAAGTCCATGCCAGAAGAAAAACCAGAAGAGGAGCGCGTAGAAACAACCGGACCACCTTGGGGAGTGAACCCATCCCCCATAATATTACTAGCAGATAAGCCCCCAAAAGCACAAAACGGTAAATAGGGTCCCCCTCCGCTGAGGCCAGCTCAAAGGCCCCAGGATTTTCTCTTCTTAGACGTGCCCACATGCCAATAAAGGCATTGGTGAGCAAGGTGAGCAGAACAAGGTAAATGGCGTATTCTAGCCAGCGAGAAACACTCTTCCTTTGCGGGTAGCGTTGAACCATCACTATCCTGCCCCACATTCACCACGTACTACCTGGTCGTAAAGATGCTCTAGCTCTGCCGCTCTTTTCTTTATGTCAAAGAATCTTTCCGCCCGCTCACGTGCCTTCAGGCCCATCTCCGCACGAAGGGTGGGGTTTTCCAAAAGAAGGCGAATGTGCCCTGCCAAGCTCGCCACGTCCTTTTGCGCTGACAAAAAGCCCGTCTGTCCATGCTCCACAACCTCCGGCACCCCTCCCACAGCGAACGCCACCACGGGGACCCCAGAGGCTTGGGCTTCAGCGTGCACCACGCCAAAGGTTTCCGTCTCTCCGGTGGGCATTTCAATTGAGGGGAGGGAGAAAATATAAGCCCTCCGCATCTCCTGAGCAACGACATCCAAAGGCTGCGCTCCCCAAAACTCTATCTGGTCGCCCAGTAGTTCTTTGCCCCGAGCTTCGTACTCGGCTCTTTTTGGTCCATCGCCAATGACCACCAGCCTGACACTAGGGTACTGGCTCCGAAGATGACCTAACGCTTCAAGCAAAAAAGGCAGACCTTTCCGGTCAATCAAGCGCCCCACATAAAGGATTCGCCCGAATTCCACCTGGTCAAGGCTCGGGTAAAACCTGCTTAGGTCCACTCCATGCGGTAGAAGCACCATTTTTTCCTCTGGGAAACCCCTGTCTAAAGCCTTCCTCCAGAGGAACATGGAAGGAACGAGAAACTTTGCCGCTTCCTTAAAGAGGCGCTTTTTACGCAAAACATAAAGCCGATGCCCCCACCAAGAGCGCCTAAGGGCAACCCTTTCATCCAGGGTAATGTCGGTACCCAAAAGGCTAACGATAAGAGGCACCCGCAGATAGCGGGCTACCGGAATAGCCAAAACACCATCCGGAGCAAAGTGAGCATGCACTAGCCTGGGCGCCACTCTGTCAAGCCAGACCTTGGCATCTTGGGGAAGTATCCCCGCCAGCTTAAAACCCACCTCTCGCCAAAAAGCGCCACTCTGAGGATTCCGGACACCGCTTGGATTAACTACGAACGTCTTTTCCGAAGGAAGGGCAATTCCCTTTTGCGCCAAGGTGCTTCCGAAGAAGTAAGTGTCATGGCGCTCAAAGCGTGCCGCAGGCTCGGAAACAAAAGTTTCGGAAATGGGTAAAAGCTTATCGCGGTAAACCAAAACTGGTACCCTATGCATGCTTACCCCTCTTCCAACCTCGTTTTCCCAAAAATCTCTTCAATATCGGCGGTCTGCTGGACGGGTAAAGGCTCCAAATCAACAACCTACTTGCCAGCTTTCTAGGCAAAGCTCCTGCAAGAACAAACACCAGGGCTTGACGCAAACGCGAAGCCCAGGGCAAAAACGGCCAGGTTAGAGCGGCCCATAGGCCTTTAAAAGCAAGCATTGGTCGGCTCTCAGAAAAACCTGCCTCTTGCGCGTAAGTAGGCGCATTTATCTTTAAAAAGATTCCCAGTTTGTATAAATACTGGAACCCAAAGGGGAACTTAGGAACTTGGCCATGCTTCGCCGACCAACGAAGAATGAGGTCCCTCTGGTTTTTAAAAATCAAGGCTTTTATCCGCAATTTTTCTATGTCAACTACATCGGTGGTCCAGTTGTTATTGCCATGGATTCTGTAAAGACCTAAACTGCGATTTAGCGATATGACATAGCCCATAAGACCTGCCATCGTGTTTAGATAGCCATCAGCCGTTATCTTCCATAGATGCTCTGGTATCGGCAAAACATCCATTAGAAACCTTCGCGCGAACAAATTACCACTAGTCGGAGCCGTAGGGTAATCTCGCCAGGTAAGAAGTACATTTTTAAAGTCCCCAGAGGGAAAAGCCATGTGAGCCTCGGGCCGCAACCTGCCCTCAGGCTGTAGCTTTTCGTTCACTAACTGCATGCGCCATTGAACTTTAGTAGCACCCTCTCTCCAGGCTGCCAGGGCCTCCTCCACACAGGTGGGCAATATCACATCGTCAGCGTCTAAAAATAGGATAAAATCACCTCTAGAAGCGGCAAAGCCTGCGTTGAAGGCGGATGCCTGACCGCCGTTTTGTTTCAGGACGGGAATAACCTTACCCGCACGCGCATATTCCTCAATAATGCTCCTAGACTCATCCGTAGAGCCATCGTCTACCACGATGACTTCAATAAGAGGATAGGTCTGACGCAGGGCGCTCTCAATGGCATCTCGCAGGAAGCGCCCGTAGTTATAGTTGTTGATGATGATACTGACTAGCGGCTTATCCATGCCTTCCTCCGAGGATTTTCGCATATAAAGCGATCGTCCGCCAAGTACCCGGGCTGATCAACCAAAGAACAAAGGGCAGAAAAGCCCAAACCCCCAGAAACTGCCAAAATAAGGGTGATCCGAAGGCCAAAACAATCCATAGCGCCGCTTTATAATCCAATGCCCCAAGTACACTGGTAAAGTAGCGATGGATAACAACATAGCTTGCGAAAGCCGCCAGCTCCGCTAGGCCATAGCCAACAAAGCCGAGTCTCCCAACAAACCACCAAGCCGCTGGAAAGAGAATTGCCACATGCGCAAAATGGAATAATGTTACTTGCCAGTTATACTTTAATACGCAAAGTGCAGAAGAGTGGAGGCTAAAAACCCCATTTACCAAATAGGCTAAGGCAATAAAGGGGTAAACCAAGAGGGCTTCAGACCACGCCTCTCCCAACAAGCGGGGAACCAGCCAAGGTCCCAGCCAAGCAAAAGCTAGAAGAAAAGGTCCCAGAGCCAATACTTGAAGGTACATACCTTCTTCCACAGCGTAACGCAAGCGCGAGCTTTCTTGTCGAACACGGGCAAGAGCGGAAATGGACAGTCGCCATGTGGCGCTTTTGACGAACGAAAGGGCCTCAACTAGGCGAACAGCTAAGGCCACATATCCCGCTCCCTGGGGACCAGCCAAAGGAGCCACCACCAGGGGCAGGACCAGAATCCGGATCTGCCAAACCCACAAAGAAGCCGAAAAACCCATGCCATACTCCAGCATGGCTCGGACTCTCTCCCGATGCCATCTGGGCCGCAGAGGTATCGCGGCGAAGCGAGCATAGAGTAGTGTCGCAACCCCTTGACTCATCAGCCATCCAAAACTAGGAGCCCAATATCCCCACCCTTGCCAAGCAAGGGGCACAGCAACCAGCAAATAGGACAAAGACCCTGCCAGCTCAGCTACTGCCACACGCGCAAAGTCCAGAGTTCGCTCAAGTTTGGCCAAGAAAACCCGCCCTATGAGAAAAACAGGTAACCCCAAAAAAAGAACCGTTGTAACCCAATCCAAGCCACTAATTTTCGTATACACTTGTAGCGCTTTCCCAATAGGGAAGGCTAATACTAGAAGAGCCAAGCCTACCCAACCATACAACGCCAAAGCGGCTTGGTAGTCCTTTTCATCTAAATCCGGTGAGCGAACGAGATAAACATTTACCCCCAGCGAGGCAATTTGAAGGACAAAACTGACTAGACCTAACGCGGAAGCATAAACCCCGTAAGCTGAAGGACCGATAATTTTTGTAACTAGGAAGAGGGCCGCAAGGCTAAGCACTAATCCAAGCCCTTGACGGGCAATCAGGAAAGCCCCACCGCGTAGGACCTGCTCTCGCAGACTCATGGGTTCAGGAGTTCCTTAAAGTACGCAATGGTACGCGAAAGCCCCTCCCGCACCGGGACCTCGGGCTCCCAGCCCAGGAGCTTCCTGGCCAGGGTGATGTCGGGCCGCCTCTGCTTGGGGTCGTCCTCCGGCAGGGGCAGGAAGGTGATGGGCGAGGGGCTTCCCGTGAGCTCCTTCACCAGCTGGGCCAGCTCCAGGACCCGGTACTCCTCCGGGTTCCCCAGGTTCACCGGGTAGGGGTAGTCCACCTCCATGAGGCGCCGTATCCCCTCTATGAGGTCGTCCACATAGCAGAAGGAGCGGGTCTGGCTCCCATCCCCGAACACCGTGAGGGGCTCGCCCTTCAGGGCCTGCACGATGAAGTTGGAGACCACCCGGCCGTCCTCGGGATCCATGAAGGGGCCGTAGGTGTTGTGGGCAAAAACGCCGTTTCCCGCAACGAAGTTTTCCACCCCGGGTACAGAGAAGTCATAGACCGTAGCCGTAACCAGACATGGCCGGACTTCCTTGACCATGCTCCAGACGATGTCCCCCTCCCTTCGGGCGTTGAGGCTCTGGCGCACGCCCCGGTCCCAGGAGAGGGGGTCAAAGTTGTCCAGGGCGCACACGGTCACCCGGTAAAAGGGATACCGCTTGGCGGCGGTTTTCTTTGTGCCCACCCAGGACTCATAGCGGCCCATGCTGGCCACGATGCCGAAGCGGAGAAGAAGGTAGACGAGCCCGTAGGCGATCTCCTCCGAAGCCGTGTCAAACACCAGCTCCTTACCGACCTTCTTGCCGCTATGGGTGCCATCTCCGCAACGGTAGCCCTCCAAGAAATGCTTCAGGCGGGAAAGGGGAAGCTGGTACACCCAGGAGGGAATCCGCCTCCTCAACCCCAGAACCTGGGTGAAAAGGACATGGAGAGCCCTGGAGTGGACGTAGAGCCCCGGAGCGCGGCGGGGGCGAGGTGGAATGTACCCCACCCTTACCCCAAAGTGGGCTTCAAGGATTTCCTTGGCCTTCCGGACAAAGGCCTCGTCGGAATGCAAGGTGACGAAGTGCCTGCCCCTGGTTGAGTACGCCCCGCCCTCGGCCAGATACAGGCCAAAAAGCCACAGGAGGTCCTCCGTCACCGGCACCCGGTTGGGCAGCCAAACGTTGGCGTCTCCGTAGAGGCCGAACTCCGCTTCCTCGGGAACTTCCCAACCCAAGGCTTGAAGCACGGCGAGAGGGATGAGCCCTTGGCGCATCCACCGCTTCGTAGCGGAGGTGGCGGAGTTGCGGGCGTTGGGTCCCCGAAAGCGCCCCTGATTCAGGGCTATCTCGCGGATTCGCTCCCTTTCCCCCTCAATGCGGTCGGAGAAGGAAGGATGCCGCACCGCCCAACGCCAGAGCCACTCGGGAGAGCCGTCCAGGGAAGCAAAGCCTCGGGCCAGGTCCAGGGCCTCGAGGTCCCGCTCCAAGACCGGCAGGCGGGCGGGCACGGCCACGTAATCTCCCGGCCTCAATTCCCGAACCGGCTTGGCCACGGGCTTGCCATCCGCCCCCCGGACAAAGAGGCTATGGTCTCCCGTGACCTTGATGATGCGGCCGTAGCGCAGACGCACCTCATAGGCCTCCTGTTGGACCGGATGCCCGATAAAATAGGTGGCCCGTCTAAGCTGTACCCGAAGGTTGCTCGGGTCAAAGGCGGGAACGAGGACCTCCCTGGAAACCCCCGGAGCCAACCCCAACCGCCCGGCGTAGGTCTGGGCCGTTTCCAGGTGGGCTTCTCCGTCGTTGAAGAAAAAGAGGTACTCGTCCGCAAGGACGCTGTTGAAAACGCGAACAATCCGGGTGGAAAGGCCGTGCGTCCGGTGGTAGGCCGTGGTCAGGGCCTCGGCGTAGCGCTTGCCCTCGTCGTAGATGCTCCTGGGGCCTATGGGGTTCACGTTGCCCCAGTAGGTCTCGGGCTGGGGGTGGACCAGGGGGTCCCCATACACCTCGCTGGTGGAGGCGAGGAAGAAGCGGGCCCCCTTCCTCAGGGCCAGGTCCAGGAGGTGCCGGGTGCCCTCGGCGTTCACCAGGAGCGTAGCGATGGGAAGCTTTAGGTAACGGGGAGGAGAGGCGGGAGAGGCGAAGTGGAGTACCCAGTCCAGGGGGCCTTCCACCTCGAGGGGCCGGGTCACGTCTGCCTGGAGGAAGTGAAAACCCGGATGGGCCAGGAGGCGGTCCAGGTTCCGTCTCTGCCCCGTGGAGAGGTTGTCCACCCCGATGACCTCGCACCCCTCCTTAAGAAGCCTCTCCGCCAGATGGCTCCCCAGGAATCCCGCAGCGCCCGTGAGAAGGACCCGCATCACACCCCCACCCTTTCCAGGGTACCCAAGGCCGGCACCCCCATACCCAGGTAGCGGTAGCCCAGGTCCGCCAGGGCCTTACCGTCCAGGAAGTTCCGGGCATCCAGGACCAAAGGGGTGCGGAGGAGGGGCTTAAGCTCCTGCCAGGGCCAGGTGCGGTACAGGGGCCAGTCCGTGGCCAGGACCACGGCGTCCGCCCCGCGCAGGGCCTCCTCGGGCGTTTCCGCATACTCCAGGGGGAGGGACACCTCTTGCCGCGCCCGGGGAATGGCCTCCGGGTCATGGGCTCGCACAAAAGCCCCTCGTTCCAAGAGGAGCTCTGCCAGGGCCAGGGCGGGGCTTTCCCGGAGGTCATCAGTATTGGGCTTGAAGGCGAGGCCTAGGAGGGTGATGGTTTTCCCTTTCAGGGTCTTTAGCTCCGCAAGGAGCTTTTGTACAGCAAGATCTCGCTGACTAAAGTTGACCTCCCGGGTCGCCTCGGTGATGGGGAGGCTCAGGCCGTACTCCCGCCCCATGGCCAAGAGGGCCGCCGTGTCCTTGGGGAAGCAGCTTCCCCCCCAGCCGAGCCCGGCCTGGAGGAAGCGGGGACCGATCCGGTGGTCCAGGCCGATCCCCCGGGCCACCTCCCGGATGTCCGCCCCCACCTTCTCGGCCAAGCGGGCCAGCTCGTTGATGAAGCTGATCTTCAGGGCCAGGAAGGCGTTGGCCCCGTACTTGATGAGCTCCGCCGAAGCCAGGTCCGTGGTGAGGAAGGGCACCGCCCCCATGCGCTCGGGCCGGGGGAGGAAGGGGGGCGGGGTAAAGCTCTGCTCCAGGATGGGTTCATAGAGCTCCCGCAACACCTCAATGGCCCGCCGGTCCTCCGCCCCCACCACGATCCGGTCCGGATAAAGGCTGTCGTAAAGGGCCTGACCCTCCCGCAGGAACTCGGGGTTGGAGGCCACGGCCAGGCGGCCATTGGGCTCGCCCTCATGAGCCTCCTGAAAGGCTCGGCGCACCAGGGCCTCCACGTAGTTGCCGCTGCCCACGGGCACCGTGGACTTGTTCACCACCACGGTGAAGCCCTCTCCCAGGTGCCGACCGATGGCCTGGGCGGCAGAGCGCACCTGGGAGAGGTCCGGGGCTCCATCGGGAAGAGAAGGGGTGCCCACGGCGATGAAGATCACCTCTGCCTGAGGGACCGCCTCCTCGTACCGGGCGGTGAAGCGGAGCCTCTCCCGCACCAAGGCCAGCATCTCCTTGGCATGTGGCTCGTAGAAAGGAAGCTCTCCCCGGTTCAGCCGGGCCACCTTGTCCGCATCCAGATCCACCCCCACCACCTCATGGCCCACGTAGGCGAGGCTTAGGGCGGTGGTGAGGCCCACGTATCCAGCTCCGATTACGGCGACTTTCATACCCTTCCCCTATCCTTTCTACTCCACCGCATGAAAAGCAGGGCGTGAACTGCAAACGCATGGTGGTTGCAGTAGCCCCCTAGTCTCGCCCCGGAAGAGGAGCCAGGCCTTGTCGTAGAAGCACTTCGCCCCGCCCAAGTTGCCCACGCCCAGCGGGGTGAGCAAGGCGAAGTCCCGGGCAATGACCCAACGGACCACGGAGGCCCTCGGTGCCGAAACCAGTCGGCGCACTCATGGGAGGGAGTATAACACGCCCTCTCCCGCCGGAGGAGGAAAAGGGATTAGGATGAAGGTATGCCCGAGGACCGGATGCTGGAGCGCCTGGAAAAGCTGGAGGGGATCGTGGAGACCACGGTCCAAATACTCCCTCCCCTGATCAACGACCTCTCCCGGCGCATTGACGGCCTGCGGGAAGAGGTCCAGGGAATGGAGGCCAAGCTAGAGGGACGGATCCAGGCGCTAGAGAGCAAGCTGGAGAGGCAAATCCAGGCGGTAGAGACCAGGCTGGAGGGACGAATCCAAGAAGTTAAGACCAGTCTGGAAGGGCGAATCCAGGCAGTAGAAACCAAGCTGGAAGGACGGATTCAAGAAGTTGAGGCCAAGCTGGAAGGGCAAATCCAGGCCGTAGAGACCAAGCTGGGAGGACGAATCCAAGAAGTTGAGACCAAGCTGGAGAGGCAAATCCAGGCCGTAGAAACTAAGCTGGAAGGGCGGATCCAAGAAGTTGAGACCAAGCTGGGAGAGCGAATCCAGGCGGTAGAGACCAGGTTGGAAGGGCGGATCCAAGAAGTTGAGACCAAGCTGGAAGACCGAATCCAGGCAGTAGAGACCAGGCTGGAAGGGCGGATCCAAGAAGTTGAGGCCAAACTGGGAGGACGAATCCAAGAAGTTGAGACCAAGCTGGAGAGGCAAATCCAAGCGGTAGAGACCAGGCTGGAAGGGCGGATCCAAGAAGTTGAGGCTAAGCTGGAAGGGCGAATCCAGGCAGTAGAAACTAAGCTGGAGAGGCAAATCCAAGCGGTAGAAACCAGGCTAGAAGGGCGGATCCAAGAAGTTGAAACCAAGCTGGGAGAGCGAATCCAGGCGGTAGAGACCAAGCTGGAAGGGCAAATCCAAGAAGTTAAGACCGGTCTGGAAGGGCAAATCCGGGCGGTAGAGACCAGGTTGGAGGAGCGAATCCAGGCCGTAGAGACCAAGCTGGAAGGGCGCATTGAAAGCCTGCGCCAGGAGGTGAAGGCCGAGATCAACACCGCCTTCAACAAGACCATGCTCCTCCTCACCGCCATAGGGGTGGTCCTAGCCCTTCTCTCCCTCATTCGCTGAGCCATGAGTAAAATGAGTCCCATGATCCGCTGGATGGTCCTCGCCCTGGCCTGGTGGGGCCCGGTCCTGGCCCAGGACTGGGGGCTCACCCAAAGCCAGACCTTTACAGTGGGAGGGGCCAAGGGGTGGCGCTACACCCTAAGCCCAAGGGGCGAAGAGGCCCGGGCCCTGTGGGAGAGCCTATCCCTCCAGTACCGGGATCTCCTTCGGGCGGGGTATCGGGTAGACCTAGGGGGGTGGCGGCTCTACTTCCTCGGGGGGAAGCTCCGCCTGGAGAGGCACTGCCAGGCGGTGAACCCGGCCTGCTTCACCTTCGGGGCCCTGCCCGTGGACAAGGCCCGGCAGGACCGCTTCCTGATGGAGCTCGCCGCCCTCTTGGACCGGGCCCTGGGGGAGGCGGCCCGCACCGGGGGCACGGTCACCCTAAGCCGGCTTTTCCGGGTGGAGCTGAGGCGGAACCAGGCCCCGCCCTACCCGGCGGCTCCCTCGGGCTGGAAGCCCTGAAGCTAGGGTATCCTCTTCCGCATGAAGCGGGCGCTGGCCTGGGTTCTCCTCTTGGGCGCCGCCTTGGCGGGCCCGTGCGCGGAAAGGCCCTACACCCTGGAGACCGAGGAGGGGCTTCTGGGGGGCGAGGAGATGAGCTACGACGGGGAAGCCCTGGTCTTTGAGGGCCGGGCCTGCCTGGAGGGGAAGGGCTTCCGCCTCGAGGCCCCAAGGATCGTCTACCTGGAAGGGGAGGGAAGTTTTCAGGCCGAGGGGCTCACCGGGCTGGCCCAGGGCTGGCGCCTGGAGGCGGGGCGCCTGGAGGGCAAGCTCCTGAAGGAGGTGCGCCTGGCCCGGGGGCGCTTGAGGGCGGAGGCGGCCGAGCTTACCCTCAGCTCCCCTCCGGAGGGCCGGAAGGTCCGCCTCACCACCCCCGCCTACCGGGTGCGGGCCGAAAAGGCCATCTTCACGGAGAAGGAGGCCCGGCTCTTTGGCTTCCTCGCCACCCCCTGCCCCTGCGGGGAGGACCTCCGGCTTTCCCTGGAGGAGGCCACCTTCCTGGTGGACACCGGCGAGCTTAGGGGAGAGGCCCATCTGGGCCTTTTCGGCCTGGAGGTGCCCCTTTCCGAGGCCAGGGTCAACCTGAACCGCCCCCCCAGGCTGGAAAGCCCCCTGGTCTTTTCCGCCTCGGACGCCGGGGGCTACACCCTGGGCCTCAGGGACTTCCCCCTTCCCCGGCCAGGGGAGGAGGTGGGGGCCTGGAAGAGGCGGCTCACCCTTCTCGCAAGCGGCCTCACCACCTCCAAGGAGAGCCTCCTCTTTGGGCTCAAGGAGGGCAGCCTGGGGGCCGAGGTGCGCCTGGGCTACGGGGCCGGGGTGCGGGCCTTTTGGGATGACCTCCTCTTCGCCGCCACGCCCCTTCCCCCCGACGCCACCACCCCCCGCCTCGAGGCCCGCTACACCCCCCGCTTCCTCCTGGAGGGGGCCGAGCTGAAGCCCTTTGTGCGCTACGCCGAGACCGCGAGCGCCCAGGGGTGGACCCTGGGCCTGGAGGGCCGCTACCCCTGGGGCTTCCGGGAGGGCCCCTTTTCCTTAAGCCTGGAACCGGGCCTCCTCCTCGCCCTCTACCCCGGCCGGGACCCCTACCTTTCCCTCTGGGGAAGCCTTCGGGCGGCGTTCCGGGAAGGCGAGGCCAGGGCGGAGGTGGGCTACTGGGGCCGGCTGGAGCCCTTCGGCCCCCGGAACCTCTTCGCCTACGAGGCCAGGCCCGAGGGGCAGCGCCTGGACCTCCTCCTGGCCTATGGGCCGCTGGAGGGGCGGTACTACCTGGAAAACCCCCTGGGAAACCGGATGGTGGGGGTGGAGGTGGCCTACGGGGACGGGGCCCTGGGCCGCTTCCGGGTGGGCTGGCGGGAGGGGAGCTACCCGGAGTGGCTTCTCGCCTACGCCATGCCCGAGCCCGACCGCGCCTGCTGCCAGGCCCTGTGGCTGGCGCCCCAGGTGGGCCTGGGCCCCGAGGGGGTGAGCCGGTACGGCCTCACCTTGCGCCTTTACGATGGCTGCTTCGCCTACGAGCTTAAGGCCCAGAACGTCCTCAAGGGCCAGTACGGCGAGGCCACGGGGTTTTCCTTGGGCTTTGGCCTGAGGGTCAGGTAGGCCTTTAGCGGGGCTCCACCGTGAGTTCCCTCAGAAAGAGGTTCCGGTCCTCGGGAGGCTGGTAGAGGTCGTTGGTGAAGGCTAGGGCCAGGGTCCCTTCCCCCGTGGCCTCCACCCTCACTTCCCGGCGCCCCCGCACCTCCCCCTGCCAGAGGACCCGCCCTCCCTCCACCACCATGGCCCAGGGCCCCCTCCCCTGGGCCAGCGTGCCCTCGAGGACCATCCGCACCCGGGCCCTCCGGCAGAGGGGGATCTCCAGGGCCCCGTTGCTGTAAAGGGCCGCCTCCCTGGGCAGGGGGCCGGGGAGGCAGGCCAGGGGGAGGTCCCTTTGGGCGCCCAAAGCGTTTTCCAGGAGGAAAAGGCTGCCTCCGAAGCCGAGGATAAGGGCAAGGGAACCCAGAACCCACCTCATCGCTCCACCTCAAAAGGGAGAACGTACCGGGGCTTTTGGGCCAGACGGTGCTGGCCGAAGAGGACGATGCGCACCTGGTACCTCCCCGGGGGCAGGCCCTCGGGGAAGGGGAAGAGAATGGGCTTGCCGGCGTCCCACTCCCACCCAAGCCTCCGGCACCCCTCCCGGCAGAGCCAGACCTGGGCCCGGTACCCCTCGCCCTGGAGGCGGACCACCCCCACCCCCTTCCCCTGGGGGATGGCGGCGTAGAGGAGGGTAGGGGGCGGAGGGGCGGTCCGGGTGGCCAGGTAGAGGAAGGGGAGGCCCAAAAGAAGGGCCGAGGCCCCGGCCAGGCCCAGGGCCAGGGGCGGGCGGAAGCCCCGGAGGAGGGCCATCCCTCCCGCCAAGAAGAAGACCTCCCCCCGGAAGGGGCTGGGCACGCTGAAGGGGTTGTCCACCATGCCCATGGCCAGAAAGGCCAGCAATAGGGAGAAGAGGAGCCCACTCCCCCAGGCCCCCGCCAGAAAGGCGCCCACCAAAAGGAGAAGGCCCATGGCCCCCAAGAGGCCGCTTTCCCCCAGGGCCTGCAGGAGGTGGTTGTGGGCGAAGGTCCAGAGGCCCCCCAAGGGCTTCAGGGCCTCGGGGCAGGCCACTCCCCGCCTCTCCAGGAAGGGGAAGAGGAAGCAGTCCCCGAAGAGGACCCCCTTGAGTTCGTCCCCCAGGAGGTAGGGCCCGACCCCGGTCCAGGGGTGGGCCTGGAAGACCTCGTAGGCCCTGAGCCAAAGCCCCTCCCGGCCGGAGAGGTGGGCCTGGAAGAAGCGCTGGGCGACGGGCGCCTCTAAACTTCCCGCCAGCAAGAGGAAAAGCCCCGCCGCCCCCAGGGCCAGCCACCCCCGCCTTTGGAAGAGGACCCCCGCCGCCCCGCCCACCAGAAGGGCCAGAAATCCCCCCCGGCTTCCCGAGAGGAGGAGGACCACCCCGCCAAGGAGCCCCAGGAGGACCCTAAAGGGCCAGGGGTAGCGGACGTGGAGGGCCAGGAGGATTCCCAAGGTCCCCATGAGCCCCAGGCCCACGGGGGAGTGGTAGGGGTGGAGGAGCCTCTCGGAGGACACCCGGTCCCCGAAGGCCAGGTAGGAGGCCAGGAAGGCCTCCAGGTAGAGGACGAAGAGGCCGTAGCCCAAAGGCCCCAGGCCCACCGGGGCCAGGGCCACCCCCGCCCCCACCAGGCCCAGGACGTAGAGGAGGCGGAGCGCGGCCAGCGTAAGGGCCTCCTTCCCCACGAAGAGGGCGGGGAGGAGGAGGGAGAGGCCGTAGAGGGCCAAAACCGCCCAGGCGGCCTTGGGAAGCTTCCGGAGCTGGGGGAGGAAGAGGGGGCTTAGCAGGCTTAGGGGGGGGAAGATGGGGCTTAGGGCCAGGCCCCAGGCCAGCGCGCGCACGGGCCCAATATACAAGGCTTTGGAGAGCCGGGCGGAACGCCACCCCATGCTGGCCCAAGCCAGGGCATGGTAGGCCGAAGGAAACGGGAAACAAGGGTATAAGGCCCTTCTCAGAAAGCTGGGGTATAGTGCAGGCCATGAGGCTTCTTCCCCTGGCCCTCTTTCTTTCCCTGGCCCTGGCGGCCCGCTTCGCCGCCTTCAGCGTGGAGCCCGCCGGTCCCCAGCGGGTCAACCTGGACACCGGGGTCACCACCCTGCCCCAGGGGGGGGTCCTGGTGGACAACGAGAACGGCCTCCGTCTAAGAGCGGGCTACATAGAGTACAAGGAGGGGGCCTTCATCCGGGCCCGGGCCCTGGAGCTCCTCTCGGCCAAGGAGACCTTCCGGGCCCAGAGCCTGGACTACGACATCCCCAAGCAGGAGGCCCGCTTTACGGACGTGGTGTTTTCCAATAGAGACTTTGTCAACTTGCGGGCAGAGGCTGGGCTTGGCCTTTTGAATGAGGGTGTACTCATCGCAAAGGGGGTCAGGGTGGAGAGGCCGAACCTGACAGCGGAGGCTCTAGTGGTGGACCTGAAGGGGCGGGAAGCCTTGGCCTATGGAAGGTTTTCCCTAACAGAGGGCCAGAGGGTCTTGAAGGCCTCAAGTCCTTCGGCGAAGCTTCTCCTGCGCTTTGGTTTTGGAAGGCTCAGGGCCGAAACGCACGTTCCGGCAGGCCACCGGCTTTTGCGTTACCTGGGTAAACTGTGAGCATGCGCCCCCGTTTTCTGAACGCTCTGGTCTTGGGTTTCGTGCTTTTGGCCTTCTCAGCCAAAGCTGAGGGAACAACCCTGGGCCTGGGTCTGGGCGTGGGCTTGGGGTGTTCCATGCCGGAGGTGGGCATCCGCCTCGCTCAGGGCGATGTTTTTTTAGGCCTTGTGGGGGGGTTTTGCGAGTCCTGGCGTTTTGGGGCTCAGGGGGGGTGAGGCTTTTTTCAAGCCCCTTTTCTGCTGCCTTGGGTGTGGACGTGGTGGGGGGTCTTTGGGCCTTGGCCTCCACGCCCTTTTCTCCCAACCCATTCTTCCCCTTTCCCCCCTCCTGCCGTGGCCCGGTGTGTCCTTGAAGGCTGCGGTGGGTGTGGCTTTGGTGCGCCTCCCTTTAGGGAACTGGATACCTAATCCGAGGGCGATCGTGGGACTCCAAGTTTTCTGGAGCGCGCCTTTCCTGAAACTGGAGAGTGGACAGGGAGGGGCTTATTCCGGGAGCAAGGAAGCGGGGTGCGCCAACCCCAGTAAACCCACGCCGGAAAGCCTCCTTGCGGTATTTCAATCTTTGGTGGCCTCAACAAAAAGCAGCGTCATCGCTAGCTTAAGCGGTTTATACACCGACTTCTTAGTGGAATATACGATCTCGGACGTGCAGGTTGACGGAAACAGGGGCGTGATAAGGGGAACCTACAACGTGGGCGCTACCCGGAAATCGGACGGCCAGAGGCTTCGGTACTCGGGCTCGGGCCAAGCCACCTTTGAGCACGACGGGTGCTCCTGGCGCCTTGTGGACTATCGGTACTAAGGATGGGGATTCTTTACCGGCATATTTTTCGGGAAAGTCTTCCTGTTCTGTGTTTGATATTGGTCTTTTTAACCGCCCTTTTCCTTTTCGGCTTCTTCTACGCCGGGGCGAGGTGGCTGGAGGGGGTCCCCATCCCCAAGATCCTCCGCTGGCTCTCCTACCACGTGCCCGGGGTCCTGGTCCAGGCCTTTCCCATCGCCTTGGTGACCACCACCGTCCTGGTCTTCGGCCGCCTGGCGGCGGAAGGGGCCCAGTTCGCCCTCCTTTCCGGAGGGGTGCCCCTGTGGCGGGCCGCCCTTCCCCTTCTTTGGCTTGGGGCCCTCCTCTCCGTGGCCGCCCTGTACCTCCAGGAGTACGTGGTGCCCGAGGCCAACAACCGGGTGCGGGTGGCCTGGTGGGACGAGATCCACACCCAAGGGGCGGGGCTTTTCCGCCTCAAGGGCATGCAGATCCCCATCGGTCAGGGGCGAAGCCTCTACTTTGAGGACTTTGACATGGAAAGGAAGGAGATGGTGGGGGTGCGCATCGTCTCCTTCCAGGGCGAGGTGGGCACCTTCCTCTTCGCCGAGCGGGGCACCTGGGAGGACCGCCTCATCACCCTGAGGGGTTACCGCTTCTACCGGGTGGACTTCCGGGAGGTGCCGGGGCTGGAAGGGGCCAAGGACCTCCTGGCCCAGGTGCGGCGGGTCTTCCGGGCGGTGAGCCGGGGGGAGGTCTTGGAGGTGGAGTCCGACCTCTCCCGGGCCCGGGCCATCGCCGACTACGCCGACACCTTCAGCTTCGGCCAGAACAGCCTCTCCCAGGCCTGGCGGAAGGCCAGGGACCCCTTCCTCCCCCCCCTGGAGCGGGACCGGGCCCGGCTGGAGTTTCACTCCAAGCTGGCCCTGCCCCTGGCCAACCTGGTCCTGGTGCTGCTGGCGGCGGCCATGGCCCTCCGCTACGGGCGGAGCACGGGCCTGGCCCTGGGGCTCAGCGTGGTCCTGGCCCTGGGGTACTACGGGGCCTTCTTCCTGGGCCGCGCCCTGGCGGGGGTGGGGGCCCTGCCCCCGGAGCTTGGGGCCTGGGGGGCCAACCTCCTCTTCTTCCTCCTGGGGGTGCGGGCCCTGAGGTGAACCCGGGGCTGCCAGGGCTTTTCTGGGGCTCCCAGCATGGGGTGGCCCTAGGCGTGGGCCACCAGCTCCCCTTTGACCCGCTTCTTGGGCCTGGCCTTGGCCCGGGCCTCGAGGGCCTTCAGGCCCCCCACCAGGGCCAGGTCCAGGACCTGGTCCAGGTGCTCCACAAAGTGGAAGGTCATGTTCTGCCGGAGGGGCTTCGGGATGTCGGCCAGGTCGGGCTCGTTCTGCCTGGGCAGGATGACCTCCCGGATCCCGGCGCGCCTGGCCCCCAGGACCTTCTCCTTCACCCCACCGATGGGGAGAACCCGGCCCGTGAGGGTGATCTCCCCGGTCATGGCGATGTCGTGGCGCACAGGAACCTCCGTGAGGGCCGAGACCAGGGCGCTCACGATGGCCACGCCCGCCGAAGGCCCCTCCTTGGGGATGGCCCCCGCGGGCACGTGGATGTGGATGTCGCCCTTCTCAAAGCGCTCCAGGGGGATGCCGAAGCGCTCGGCGTTCTTTTTGGCGTAGGAGAGGGCGGCCCGGGCGGACTCCTTCATCACGTCCCCCAGCTGCCCGGTCAGGATCAGGTTCCCCTTGCCGGGCATCACCGAGACCTCCACGAACATGATGTCGCCGCCCACCGGGGTGTAGTACATCCCCGTGGCCACCCCCACCTGGGGCTCCCGAGCCTCGGTCTCGGGGAGGAAGCGGGGCGGGCCCAGGTACTTCTCCAGGTCCTTCTCCGTGATGCGCACCCGCTTCTTGCCCTCCTCCAGGATCTGGCGGGCCGCCTTGCGCAAAAGGGCCCCGATCTCCCGCTCCAGCTGCCTGACCCCCGCCTCCCGGGTGTAGTGGGTGATGAGGCGCATGAGGGCCGCCTCCGTCACCACCACCTGCCCCTCGGAGAGGCCCGTCTCCCGCATCTGCCGGGGCAGGAGGTAGCGCTTGGCGATCTCCAGCTTCTCCTGCTCAATGTAGCTGGTGAACTCAATGGCCTCCATGCGGTCCATGAGGGGGGCGGGGATGTTCTGCGGGAAGTTGGCGGTGCAGATGAACATCACCTCGGAGAGGTCAAAGGGCACCCCCAGGTAGTGGTCCACGAACTCCTTGTTCTGGGCGGGGTCCAGGACCTCCAGAAGGGCCGCCGCCGGGTCCCCCTGGTAGGAGATGCCCAGCTTGTCCACCTCGTCCAGGAGGAAGACGGGGTTCTTGGTGCCCGCCTGCCTCAGGCCCTGGATGATGCGTCCGGGCATGGCCCCGATGTAGGTGCGGCGGTGGCCCCGGATGTCGGACTCGTCCCGCACGCCGCCTAGGGAGATGCGCACGTACTTGCGCCCCAGGGCCTCGGCGATGCTCCTCGCGATGGAGGTCTTGCCCACCCCGGGAGGCCCCACGAAGAGGAGGATGGGGCCCTTGTTCACCTCTTCCTCGGGGATCTCCCCCCGCCTGGCCCGCTCCACCTTGAGCCTGCGCACCGCCAGGTACTCCAGCACCCGGTCCTTGACCTTCTCCAGGCCGTAGTGGTCCCGCTCCAGGATCTCCTTGGCCCTTTCCAGGTCCAGGTTGTCCTCGGTGCGCGCGTTCCAGGGGAGGTTCACGATCCAGTCCAGGTAGGTGCGGATGACGCTGGCCTCCGCCGAGTCGGGGTGCATGCGGGCGAAGCGGTTCAGCTCCCGCTCCGCCTCCTGGCGCACCACGGGAGGCAGGTCCAGGGCCTCCACCTTCTGCCTGAACTCCTCCACCTCCTCAGCCCCCTCCTCCCCGTGGAGCTCCCGCTGGATGGCCTTCATCTGCTCCCGGAGGAAGTACTCCCTCTGGTTGCGGTCTATCTCCTCCTTGACCTGCTGCTGGATGCGCCTTTGGGTTTCTATGAGCTCCAGCTCCGCCCCCAGGAGGACCAGGACCCGCTTGAGGCGCTCGGCCACGTCGGCGGTCTCCAGGACCCGCTGTTTGTCCTCGAGGCGGAACTCCATGTGGAAGGCGACGTAGTCGGCGAGCTGGCCGGGGTCTTCCAGGTTGAGGATGAACTGGGCCACCTCAGGGGGCAGGTACCTGCCCTCCTTGAGCAGGGCCTGGAACTTCTCCTTCACCTCCCGCACCAGGGCCTTGACCAGGATGGGGTCCCCGGGCTCGTCGGGGATCACCTCCCCCTGGGCCTCGAGGTGGTCCCCCCGGTCCAGCCAGGCCTTGACCCGCACCCGGGCGAAGGCCTGCACCAGCACCTGGACGGAGCCGTCCGGGTTCTTGCGCATCTTGAGGATGTTGCAGGCGGTGCCCACCTCGTAGAGGTCCGAGGGCTTGGGGTTCTCCACCTCCTTGTCCTTCTGGCTCACGATGAGGAGCACGCGCTCGCGGGCCAGGGCCTCGTCAATGGCCCGGATGGAGATGGGGCGGCCCGCGTCAATGGGCATGACCATGGTGGGGTAGATGACCGACCCCCTCACAGGGCACACGGGCAGGGTTTCCGGTAGCATGCTCTCCCTCCTTTCTTTGGCGGTCTCTTGGGGTCTGTCCATAGCCTAAGCCTACCTATGTCAAGTTTACTGCAAAAGCCTCTTTCACGCAAAGGGGTAGGCCGCCAAGGCGTATTCTGGTGGCGTGCGGCCTCTTCTCCTCCTCACCCTTCTCCTCTTTCTGCCCCTGGGCCTGGGCCAGAAGTCGGGGGGTGGGGTGGGCGGCCGGCCCTACACCCCCTCCCCCAGCCCCCCGCCCCCCATGAGCCCCGGGCCCGCCCCTTCCTACCCCATGCCCGTCCCCTACCCTTACCCGGGCCCGGTCTACGTCTACCCAGGCGGGGGCGGGAGCCTGGGGGTGGCGCCGGTCCTGGTCTTTTTCGGCCTCTTTTTGCTGGGGGTCTGGATGGTGCGGGGCCTGAGCCGGGCCGGGGAAGGGGTGGCCCCTGCCAGCGTGGGGCGGCTCCGCCTGGCCCTCCTGGTGCGCCCCGAGGTCCAGCGGGCCATCCGCCGCCTAGCCGAGGCCGCCGACACCACCACGGCCAAGGGACTGGCCGACCTGGTGGACGAGATGGCCCTCCTTCTCCTCAAGGAGGAGCCCGCCTGGCGCTTCGCCAGCTACGAGGCCTCTTTCGGAGACGAGGAGAGGGTCCTGGCCCTCTTTGACGCCTGGATGCTGGAAGACCGCAGCACCTACCAGGAGACCTTCCGCCACTTTGAGGGCAAGAAGGCGGCGACCCCCTACACCCCCAGGGTGGAGCCCGGGGGGCGGTACCTGGTGGCCTCCCTCCTCCTGGCGGTGCGGGGGGAGCTCCCCAGGCCCGGCCCCCTGGACCGAAAGAGGGTCAAGGAGGTCCTCATGGCCTTCGCCGGCAGCACCCCCTTCACCCTCATGGCCTTCCACCTGGCCTGGACGCCGGAGGCGGAGGGGGAGGGGCTCACGGAGGAGGAGCTCCTCACCCTCTTCCCCCATCTGGACAAGGTTTAAAAGCCCAGGGCCGAGGCCGCCCCTTTGAGGATCTCGGCGCTCCGCCTGAGGGCCTGGCGCTCCTCCTCGTTCAGCCGGGGGTAAAGGGTGGCCTCCACCCCACGAGCCCCCAGGATGCGGGGCAGGGAAAGGGCCACCTCCTCCACCCCCTCCACTTCCGGGGTGAAGAGGCTAACCGTAAACACCCCCTTCTCGTCGGTGAGGATGGCCCGGGTGAGCCGGGCCAGGCCCGCTCCGATGCCGTAGTAGGTGGCCCCCTTGCCCTCAATGATGCGGTAAGCGGCCCGGCGCACCCCTTCGTCTATCCGGAGGCGGTCGTCGGGGGTAAGGGCGCGCCCCCTGGCCTGGGCGAAGGCCTCGAGGTCCACCCCTCCCACCTGGGCGCTGGACCAAACCAGGACCTCCGAGTCCCCGTGCTCCCCCACCACGAAGGCGTGGACCGACTGGGGGGCCACGAGGAGGTGCTGGGCCAGGAGGGCCCGGAAGCGGGCGGTGTCCAGGATAGTCCCCGAGCCCACCACCCGCTCCGGGGGTAGGCCGGAGAGGCGGTAGGCCACCTGGGTCATCACGTCCACGGGGTTGGTGGCGATCAGGAGGACCGCCTCTGGAGCGGCCTTCAGGATCTTGGGGACCACGTCGGCGAAGACCTGGGCGTTGCGGTCCAGAAGCTGGAGCCTGGTCTCCCCCGGGCGTTGGGCCACCCCCGCGGCCACGATCACCACCCTGGCCCCCTCCAGGTCCTCGTACCAGCCGGAGCGCACCCAGACCGGGTGGGCGAAGGGGGTGGCGTGGAGGATGTCCTCGGCGTGGGCCTGGGCCAGCTTCCGATCCAGGTCCACCAGCACCACCTCCCGGGCCACCCCCTGGAGGACCAGGGCGTAAGCGGTGGCGCTCCCCACGAAGCCGCTACCCACGATGCCGACCTTCACGGGTAGAGTATACCCGTGGTGGAGATCGGCAAAAGGCGCGTCACCTTCTACCCTCCGCCCCAGGCCAAGGCCCTGATCGGGGACTTCACCGACTGGGAAAGGAACCCCATACCCCTGAAGGGCCCCCTCACCCTGGAGTTCCCCGAAGGGGCCTACGTGGAGTACGCCTACCTGGACGAGGCGGGAAAGCCCTTCCCCGACCCCGATAACCCCGAGCGGGCCGACAACCCCTGGTGGACCTACCCCAGGGCCATAAGGCTTCCCGGCTTCCGCTACGAGGCCCCCCCGGAACCCCAGGCGGAACCCCGGGTGGAGCGGCATCGCCTGGGGGAGAGGCGCTACTACGTGGCCCAAACGGGCGAGGCCCCCAAGGCCACGGTGGTGGCCCAGGACGGGGTGGCCTTCTACCGCACCGCCGGCCTCCACAAGGTGGCCCAGGCCCTTCGGGAAGCGGGGGAGATCCCCCCGGTGCGCCTGGTCTTCGTGGAGCCCATAGACCGGAACGTGGAATACCGCTTCAGCGAGGCCTACGAAGGCGAGTTTCACCGGGTTCTGGACGAGGTGGAGAAGGCCTACGGCCCCCTGGGGGAGGTGGTCTTGGTGGGCGCCTCGCTGGGAGGGCTCTTCTCCCTGTGGCAGGCCCTGAGGCACCCCAGCCGCTTCGCCAAGGTCCTGGCCCTCTCCCCCGCCCTCAAGGCCCACCCCGGGGGCCAGGACGCCTACCGGGACCAGGAGTGGCTCCTTTCCCGCTACGCCGAGGCCGAGAACCTCCCCAGGCTCTACCTGGAGGTGGGGCTTTTGGAGTGGCTTCTCGGCCCCAACCGCCGCTTCGCCGGGCTATTCGCCGACCGGAAGGCCCCCCACGCCTATAGGGAGAGGCCTTCCGGCCACAACTGGGTCACCTGGAAGCAGGCCCTGGCCCCCGGGCTCCGCTACCTCCTGGGAGATGCCTAGGGACTGGGAGGCCTTCTACCGGGAAAGGGAAGAGGCGCGCGCCCCCGCCTTCGTGGTGCGGGCCTACGGGCCCTTTGCGCCCCCGGGCCCCGTCTTGGACCTGGCGGGGGGCCTGGGGCGGAACGCCCGCTACTTCCTCCAGAGGGGGCGCCCGGTGGTCCTGGTGGAAAGGAGCCGGGAGGCCCTGAGGCGGCTTGCGGGGACGGCGGGCCTTGAGCTTCTGGAGATGGACCTCGAGGCCTTCCCCCTCCGCCTCCCCAAAGGCCCCTTCGCCGCCATCGTCGTGAGCTACTACGTGAACCGCCCCCTCCTCGCCCTCCTTCCCCCCCTCCTCCTCCCGGGAGGGCTCCTCCTGGTGGAGGGCTTCAGCCGGAAGGAGGCCAGGAGGCGGGGCAGGCCCCAAAGCCCCTTCTACTGGGAACCCCTGGAGCTCCTCACCCCTCCTTCAGGCCTCCTCCTCCGGGCCTACGGGGAGGGGTGGATGGAGGGGTTTAGGGTCTTTGCCGTCTACCTACGCCCGTAGGCCCCGGGCCACCAGCTCGGCGATGTCCAGGACCTCGGGAGCCTCCTGGTCCTGGGCCACCTCCACGTTCATCATGGCCATGCAGAAGGGGCAACCCGTGGCGATGACCTCCGCCCCCGTGCCCTTGAGCTCGCGGTAGCGGTTCTGGGAAACCCGCATGGCCCCGGGCTCCTCCTCCTTCCAGAACTGGGCGCCGCCGGCCCCGCAGCAGAAGCTCTTCTCCCGGCTCCGCTCGGGCTCGGCGAGCTTGTAGCCCACCCCCTTCAGCACCTCCCGGGGCGCCTCGTAGACCCCGTTGTGGCGGCCCAGGTAGCAGGGGTCGTGGAAGACCACCTTCCTGGTCTCCTCGCTGACCTTAAGCCTCCCCTCTTGGAGAAGCTCGGCGATGAACTCCGAGTGGTGGACCACCCTATAGTTCCCGCCAAAGTCCTTGTACTCGTTAGCGAGGGTGTGGAAGCAGTGGGGGCAGGTGGTGACGATGGTCTTGGGGGCCACCCGGTTCAGGGTTTCCACGTTCTCCGTGGCCAGCTGGAAGAACAGGTACTCGTTGCCCGCCCGCCTGGCGGCGTCCCCGGTGCACTTCTCCTCCGTGCCCAAGACCGCCCAGTCCACCCCGGCGGCGTTCAGGATCTGGGCCATGCTCCGGGCGATCCTCTGGGCCCGGGGGTCGTAGCTGGCGGCGCACCCCACCCAGTAGAGGACCTCGGGGTGGGGCTTTTCCGCCACCTTGGGCACGGGAAGCCCCTCGGCCCAGTCCAGGCGCTTGGCCTGGCTGATGCCCCAGGGGTTGCCCGCCCTCTCCATGCCCCGGAAGGCGTTGTTGAGCTCCTGGGGAAACTCGCCCTCCATGAGGACCTTGGCCCGGCGCACGTCCAGGATGTGGAGCATGGGCTCGTTGCCCACCGGGCAGACCTCCACGCAGGCCATGCAGGTGGTGCAGGCCCAGAGGGCCTCCTCGTTGAGGGCGAACTCCATGAGGGGCCTTGGGCTTTCCTTCCCCGAGGCGAACCCGGGGAGGATCTCGTTGAGCTCGTAGCGCTCGGAGATGAGGATGGCGGCGGGGCTTAGGGCCTTGCCCGTGGTGTAGGCGGGGCAGGCCTCCTGACAGCGGTTGCACATGATGCAGGCGTAAGCGTCCAGAAGGCGCTTCCAGGAAAGGTCTTCCAGCTTCTCCGCCCCAAACTTTTCCTCTTCCTTTTCAAGGTCCAGGGGGACCAGGGCCCCGGGCTTCTCCTTGCCGAAGGCCAGGTTGATGGGGGCCATCATCAGGTGGATGTGCTTGGAGCGGGGGAAGTAGGGCAGGAAGAGGAGGATGGAGCCCAAGGCGCCCCACCAGAAGAAGTGTTCCCCAAGGGTTAAGGCCTGGGGGGAAAGCCCCGCCAAGACCTGGCCCAGGGCGCTGGCCACAGGCTGGAAGGGATCGGGGCCGTCTTTGGCCAGGGCGAAGGCCTTGGAGAGGAGGCGGCTGCCCACGTGGAAGGTGATGAAGGCCCCCACGATGGCCGAGTCCCGGGGGATGCCCTGGCGCACCTTTTCGTGGAGGGGGACCTTGGAGTTCCAGGTGAAGTCCCGGGGCGCCACCACGTAGCGGCGGAGCATGAGGCCCAGGATGCCCACCAGGATGAGGGCCGTGAGGAGGTCGGCGATGAGGTTATAAGGGTTCCAGAAGCCCCCCCGGGCATGGAGGCCGAAGAGGCCCTCGAGGAGGTCCACCAGGTTCACCAGAAGGTAGTAGACGAAGCCGTAGAAGACGAAGGCGTGGAGGAGGGAAACCAAAGGCCTCCTCTTGAAGACCGTCCGCTGGGTGAGGGTGAGCCAGAGCGCCCGCCCGATGCGCTGGAGCAGGCGGTCAAAGCGGTCCTCGGGACGGCCCCGCCTGATGGCCAAATAGACCCGGCGGAAGCCGGTGTAGGCGTAGTAGAGGCTTGCCGCCATGAGGAGGACGAAGAGGATTTTTTCCGGTAGGGTCAGCATGGGCGCCACCTCCTTATACTCGGTAAAAGTTTACCCCATTCCCCGGGCCTGGCAAGAGCGTACAATGGCCTCCCGTGGAAACGGTGGCCTTCCTGGCGCTCCTCTTCTTCGGGCTTGTGAACCTCTACGTGTTTCACCGCTTCAAGAAGCCCCTCCTCCCGCTTCTGGTAGCCCTTTTCCTAAGCTTTTTCGTCTTCTTCCTGAACCCCGTTTTGGGCCTTCTCCTCTTCCTCCTGGGCCAGACCCTGGCCTTCTACGCCGCCGGGAAGAGGTAGTGGACCCCAAGGGCCACCAGGAGGCCCAGAAGAGCCCCCACGAAGACCTCCAGGTAGGTGTGGCCCAGAAGCTCCTTCAGGGGGGCCGGGGTGGGGCCCAGCTCCTGCAGGCGGCGGATCTCCTGCACCAGCTGGTTCAGGAGCTGGGCGTGGAGGCCCGCCGCCCGGCGGATCCCCGTGGCGTCGTACATGACGACGAGGGCGAAGACGGCGGCCACGGCGAAGAGGGCGCTGTCAAAGCCCTCTTCCAGGCCCACGCTGACGGCTAAGGCGCTCACCGTGGCCGAGTGGCTGGAGGGCATCCCCCCGGTCTCCAGAAAGCGCTCCCACTGGAAGCGGCCCTCGAGGCGGTAGTAGATGAAAAGCTTCAGGGTCTGGGCCAGGAGGTTGGCCAGGATGGCCGTCCAGAAGATCCCGTTAGCGAGGAGCTCCATACCGCCTCAAGAGGGCCGCCTTCACGGTGTTGGCCATCAGCATGGCCACGGTCATGGGCCCCACGCCCCCGGGCACCGGGGTGAGGGCCCCCGCCACTTCCGCCACCTCCGGGTGCACGTCCCCAAGAAGCCTCCCCTCTACCCGGTTCACCCCCACGTCCACCACCACCGCCCCGGGGCGCACCCAGGCCTTGCGCACCAGGTGGGGGCGGCCCGCGGCCACCACCAGCACCTGGGCCCGCCTCGTCACCTCCGGCAGGTTCTCGGTCTTGGAGTGGGCCAGGGTGGGGGTGGCGTCCTCCCGGAGGAGAAGGGCCGCCAAAGGCTTCCCCACGATGTTGGAGCGGCCGATGACCACCACCTCCTTGCCCCTCAGCTCCACGCCGTAGTGCCGGAGGAGGCGGATCACCCCAAGAGGCGTGCAGGGGAAAAGCCCTTCCCCCCCGCTCCAGAGCCGCCCCACGTTCACCGGGTGGAAGCCGTCCACGTCCTTCAAGGGAGAGATGGCCTCCAGGATTCGCTCGGCGCGGATGTGGCGGGGCAGCGGGAGCTGGACCAGGATGCCGTCCACGTCCTCGTCCCGGTTCAGGGCCTCTATGCGCTCAAGAAGGGCCTCCTCCGGGAAGTCCTCGGGGTAGACCTCCACCTGGCTCCTGAGGCCCAGCTCCCGGGCCCGCCGGTCCTTGAGGCGCACGTAAGAGACCGAGGCCGGGTCCTCCCCAAGCCGGATCACCCGCAAAGAGGGCACGAAGGAAAGGGAGGCGAGCTTTTCCTTTAGCTCCTTGTAGACCGCCTCCGCCGCCTCGTGGCCGGAAAGGGTGCGCGCCTGGGTCACCTAGTCCTCCTTGGGCACCGTCTTGATCTCTCCCCCCTGGACCCGCCGGTAAAGCCTCCCCAGGACCCCGTTCACAAAGGCCCCGGAGTGCTCGCCCCCGTAGCGGTTGGCGATCTTCACCGCCACCTCAATGAGGGGGGCGAAGGGGGTGGGCTCGTAGAGCATCTCGTAGGTGGCCAGGCGGAGGATGGTGAGGTCGGTCTTGGCCATCTGGCCGAAGTCCCAGCCCTCCACCGTCTCCTTAAGGATGCGGTCCACCTCCTCCTGGTGCGCCTTGTACCCCAAAAGAAGCCGCCTGGCGAAGGCCACCCCCTCCCCGTCCAGGGGGTCCCCGTAGGGGTCCTCCTCCCCGCCCATCTCCTCCAGGGCGTGCCTCAGGGCCTCCTCCAGGTCCACACCCCCCTGGGTGTGGGCGAAGAGGGCCCGCATGGCCAGTTCCCGCGCCCGCCTACGCATGCCCCCCCGGCCGGTACTCCACCTGGGCCACGGCGACGTTCACCGCCTTGACCTTCTCGCCGGTGGCCACGAAGAGGGCCTCGGCCACCGCCCTCTGGACCTCCTTGGCCAGCTCGGGGATGGCCGCCCCGTAGTCCACGGAGAGGACCAGGTCCGCGGAAAGCCCCTCGGGATGGCGCTCCACCTTGATGGGCTTCGTGCGGCGGAAGACCTCCCCCAGGGAGCGGGGGGCCACCTCCAGGGGGCGGACCCCCTCCAAGCCCTCCAAGGCGTGGGCCACCAGGCCCTCGAGGGCGTGGTCGCTGATCTCGTAGTCCACCATCACACGCCCAGTCTACAACTCCATCCGCCGGGCCACGAAGTTGGTGTAGACGGCCCCCCGGCGGAAGAAGGCGTTCTGGAGGACCTTCTGGTGGAAGGGGATGGTGGTCTTGAGCCCGGGACCCTCAATGACCGTCTCCCCCAGGGCCCGCTCCATGCGCCTTATGGCCTCCTCCCGGCTGGGGGCCCAGGCGATGATCTTGGCGATCAGGCTGTCGTAGTGAGGGGGGATCTGGTAGCCGGCGTAGAGGTGGCTGTCCACCCTGATGCCGGGCCCCCCGGGGAAGAGCAGGGTCTCCACCTTGCCGATGGAGGGCCTGAAGCCCTTCTCCGGGTCCTCGGCGTTGACGCGCACCTCTATGGCGTGGCCCCGGACCTCAATCTCCTCCTGCTTGAGCCAGAGCCTCTCCCCCATGGCGATCCTAAACTGGGCCTGGACCAGGTCCACCCCCGTCACCATCTCCGTGACGGGGTGCTCCACCTGGATGCGGGTGTTCATCTCAATGAAGTAGAAGTTGCCCTCCTTGTCCACCAAAAACTCCAGGGTCCCGGCGGAGACGTAGCCCACGTGCTCCGCAAGCCTCCTGGCCGCCTCGGCGATGGCCCGCCGGGTCTCCAGGGGCAGGATGCTGGGGGCCTCCTCCAAAAGCTTCTGGTGGCGGCGCTGGATGGAGCAGTCCCGCTCCCAGAGGTGGACCACCCGTTCCCCGTCCCCCAGAACCTGGATCTCTATGTGCTTGGGCTCCTCAATGTACTTCTCCAGGTAGACGGCGGGGTTGCCGAAGGCGGCCCGGGCCTCCTCCTGGGCCTGCAGGACGGCCCTTTCCAAGTCCTCTTCGGTGTGGACCACCCGCATCCCCCGCCCCCCGCCCCCGGCCGAGGCCTTGAGGATGACGGGGTAGCCGATCTCCTGGGCAGCCCGCTTGGCCTCCTCCACGCTCTCCACCTCGTCCGTGCCCGGGACCGTGGGCACCCCCGCCTCCCGGGCCACCTTGCGGGCCGTGGCCTTGTCCCCCAGGGCCCGCATGTTCTCCGGCGTGGGGCCGATGAAGGTGATCCCGTGCTCACGGCACATCTCGGCGAAGGTGGCGTTCTCGGCCAGGAAGCCGTAACCGGGATGGATGGCGTCGGCCCCGGTGACGATGGCGGCGGAGAGGAGGTTGGGGATGTTGAGGTAGCTCTGCCCGGAAGGGGGAGGCCCGATGCAGATGGCCTCGTCGGCCAGGAGCACAGGGAGGCTCTTCTCGTCGGCGGTGGAGTGGGCCACCACGGTCTTGATGCCCAGCTCCCTGGCCGCCCGGATGATCCTTAAGGCGATCTCCCCCCGGTTGGCGATCAGGACCTTCTTCATAGGGGCTGGATGAGGAAGAGGGGCTGGCCGTACTCCACGGGCTCCCCGTTTTCCACCAGGATCCTCTTGACGATGCCGGAGACCTCAGACTCAATCTCGTTCATGAGCTTCATGGCCTCAATGATGCAGAGGACCTGCCCCTTCTCCACCCGGTCCCCCTCCTTGACGTAAGGGGGGGCGTCGGGGGCGGGGGCTCGGTAGAAGGTGCCCACGATGGGGGCCCGGATCTCCACGCACCCCGGGCACTCGTCGGCCTTGGAGGCCTCGGGCGCGGGGGCCGCCTCCGCCGGGGCGGGGGCCGGAGCCGGCGCAGGGGCGGGGACGGGGGCCGGAGCCTGGGCGGGCACCGGGGCCGCTACTTGGGGCACGGCCACCATCTGGACCTCCCCACCCCGGCGCACGGTGAGCTTGTAGTCGGGGGTCTCCAGGGTGAGCTCGCTCACCCCGTGCTCCACCAGGGCCTGCAGGATCTGCTTTAGCTCCTTTGGCGTCATACCGCACCTCGTGGCATAAAGCTTACCCCAGGATTCCCTGAGGAAAAGCTTTGCACCCGGTCAAAAAACCCGGGCCAAAGCCCGGGTTCTTACTCCGGCCGGCCTTTCAGGCCCGGCCCACGTACTCGCCGGTGCGGGTGTCTACCTTGATGACCTCCCCCGGCTCCACGAAGAGGGGGACCTGGACCACGGCCCCGGTCTCGAGGGTGGCGGGCTTGGAGCCCCCGGAGACCGTGTCCCCCCGCACCCCAGGGGGCGTGTCCACGATCTTCAGCTCCACCACCGTGGGCGGGGTGATCTTGAGGGGCCGCCCCTCGTACATGTCCCCCAGGACCGTCATCCCCTCCTTGAGGAAGCGGGCCGCCTCCACCCGCGCCTTGGGCACGTGGAACTGCTCGTAGGTCTCCAGGTCCATGAAGACCAGCTCATCCCCCTCGGGGTAAAGGTACTGGAGCTCCCGCGTCTCCACGTAGATGTCCTCCAGCTTCTCCCCCGAGTTGAAGGTGCGCTCCACCGTGGCCCCGGTCTCCAGGTTCTTGAACTTGGCCACCACCTTGGCCCCGCCACGGCCGAGCTTCTGGTGCTGGTACTCCACGCACTCCCAAAGCCCGCCTTCCATCTTCACCTTGGTGCCCGGGCGCAGGTCGGTCACGCTGATCATGCTCTCTCCTCCTGGGGCTTCTCCAGGTCCAGGACCTGGGGCTTCAGCCCTAATAAGTCAATATAGCGAAGATAATCCGCTTCCCCAAGCTCCCGGCCCGCCAGGGCCACGAGAAGGGCCTCCATCACGTTGGTGCCGAAGCTCCTACCCGAAAGCCTGGGGGTGGTGGTGATGAGGTACCTGGCCCCCCTGGCCCTCAAGAAGGCCACGTCCTCCTCGGTGGTGGTGTTGGTGAGGACGCTTTTCCCCCGCATGTCCTCGGGCATGTGGCGCTTGAGGTAGTGCCAGTCCCCCGCCACCAGGTCCGCAAAGCGGTAGTAGCGGCTCCGCCAGTCCACGACCCGCGCCTCCTGCTTCTCCCCCGTGGGGTAGAGGAGGCCGAAGGGAAGCTTGGTCAAAACGGGAAGCAGGAGGTAGGCCAGCTTCTGCAGCAAAGAAAGCCGGTAGAGGGGGATGGGAAGCCCCAGGGCGAAGATGAAGTCCCCGTAGAGGACCCGGGCTCCCACCTCTTCCAGGGCCTCGGCCAGGCCGAAGCGGTCCACGGCGGAGGGGAGGAGCACCTTGGTCCTCTTCCAGTCAAAGAGGGCGGAGAGCTCGTGCACGGCCCGGCGTTCCAGGGTGTGCTTGAGGCCCGAGCCGTCCACCACCGGGGTCTTCTTGGCGGCCTCCTTGAGCTTTTGGGCGTCCCGGATCGCGTAGCGGCGCCCTCCCGCCACCAAATAGAGGTCTATGCCCCCCAGGCCGATGGCGTCCACCTTGCCGTCCAGCTCCCGGATGAGGCAGATGGCCCCCTGGAAGTCCCCGTCCGTGCCCCGCCTTTCCAGCACCACCTTCTCCCCCAGGACCTCCACCTCGGCCACGGAGTCCCGGCGGCTACTCCCCAGGGAAACGGAGACCACGCGCTTGGCCACGGGGGGCTATTCTACCCGGGAAAGGAGGGCCAGGAGAAGAAGGAGGAAGGCCAGGACGAAGAAGGGCCAGGTGCGCCTGGCCCCCACAAGCCGGGCCAGGGCGCCGAAGACGGCGGCCCCGAAGGCCAGGGCCAGGAAGAGGGCGGTCAGGTTTTCCAAGAAGGCCTTCACGCCGCCAGTCTAGCGCAGCGCTCGGCGCAAAAAGGCGAGGGCCCGTTCCCTGAAGACCCGGTCCGCCTCACCCCGGAAGAGGTGCCCCGCGGGGTAGGCGAAGCACGCCACCGGCTTACCCAGGTCCTTGAGCCTCCGGCAGAGGGTGAAGCTCCACTCAGGAGGCACCTGGGCGTCCTTTGTGCCGTGGTGGACGCTATAGGGCACGGAAAGCTCCTCCAGGTAGGTCCAGGGGGAGGCCGCTTTGAGGACCTCCTCGGGCAGGGTGAAGAGCTCCCCGCCCCGCCTCCCCTGGGACCAGGAGCGGATCCTCTCCAGGTTCAGCCGCTCGTCGCCGCTCATGCTGGCGTAGAGGACCACCCCCTTCAGCCTGGAGTCCACTAGGCTCACCACCTGGGCCACGCCGCCCCCCATGGAGTGGCCGAAGAGGGCGATCCTGGCGGGGTCGGCCTGGGGGAAGGCCCCTTTTCGCACCTCGGCCAGCAGGTTCAGGACGTCCACGGCGTAAGGGTGGCGCAAGCCCCTGGCGGGAGATCCCTCTGAGGGCGGATGGCCCCGGTAGTTGGGGTGGAGGACCAAAAACCCCCTTTCGGCCAGGAAGTCGGCGTAGGGGGTGGTGTAGGCCAGGAGGCGGTAGCGGGAAGGCTCCACGTAGCCGTGGAGGACCGCCACCACCGGGAAGGGCCCCCGACCTTTGGGCAGGTTGGCGAAGCCGTGGACGCGAAGGCCGTCCGAGAGGTGGGAGAACTGGACCCGGGTGAAGCCCGGCCTTTCCTCCAGGACCCGTTCCACCCGGAAGCCCCCCTCCCCGTAGACCCTTTTCCGGAGATCGGGGATGGTGAGGACCTGGGCCTGGGTGGGAAGGGCGAGGCCCAGAAGAACCCCAAGCCAAAGCATGCCCTGAGGCTATAAGAGGGAAGGCGGGCCGAATGTGGCTAAAGGGGGGAAAGCCAGCCCGCCTGAAGCCCCTTTAGGCCGATGGCGTGGTAAACCAGCTGGGCGGCGGTCATCTCGGCGTGGAACTGGCCGTTTGGGGAAAGCTCCACGAAGTCCATGCCCACCACCTCCTTTTCCTGGAAGACGGCCTCGAGGAGGTCCACCACCTGGCGGTAGGAGAGGCCACCGGGCAGGGGCGTGCCCACGCTGGGCATGAAGGCGGGGTCCAGGGCGTCAAAGTCCAGGGAGATGTAGACCCGCCTGCCCAAAGCGGCGAGGATGGCCTTCAGGGGAAGCCCCTCCCGGTGGATCCGGTGGGCGGGGAAGAGGCCCACGCCCTTTTCCCGGGCCAGGCTTAGCGAGTCCTGGTCCATGGCCCGGATGCCCACCTGCACCAGGGGAAAGCCCTCCTGGAGGAGGCGGTAGAAGGGGGAGGCGTGGGAGTAGACCGAGCCCTGCCACTCGGGGTAGAGGTCGGCGTGGGCGTCAATGTGGAGAATGGAAAACTCCCCCAAAGCCTCCCGGTGGGCCATGACCAGGGGGTGGGTGATGGAGTGGTCCCCCCCCAGGGCCACCACGAACTTCCCCGCCAGGAGGTGCGCCAAGGCCGCCTCCCGGATCAAAAGGTGGCTCTTCTCGGCGCTTCCGGCCACGAAGGGCACGGGCTCCGCCGCATAGATGCCCACCTCCTCCGGGGCCACGCCAAGCTCCAGGAGGAAGGGCTCCAGCTCCCGGCTGGCCAGGAGGATGGCCTCGGGGCCCCGCCTGGCCCCCGGCAGAAAGGAAAGGGAAAGGTCGTAGGGCACGGGCAGGACCACCACCCGGGCCTCCTGGTAAGGGACGTCGCGCTCGCCGAAGATGAGGCGCATAGCGCCAAGAGGATACCTTATACCCTTGTTTCCTGTTTTCTTCGCCCCACCGTGCCGGGTAACTTCCCCAGGAACCTTTTGCCAGGGCCCCCATGCTGGCCCAAGCCAGCATGGGGTGGTATTAAACGCCGAAGAAGCGCTCCAGAAGGCGGAGGATGGCCAGGGTTCCCCGCTCAAAGTCCCGGATGCGGATGTGCTCGTTGGGGCTGTGGACCCGGCTCCCCGGGTAGCCCACGCCGAGGCCCACGGCCGGGGCCTTCAGGTGGTGGAGGAAGGGGTGCATGGGCCCCGAGCCCGCCATGTTGGGGTAGAGGACGGCCTTCTCCCCGAAGGCCTCCTCCAAAGCCGCCTTGGCCAAGGCCACGAAGGGGTGGGCCAGGTCCGAGCGGGCCGGGCGCTCCCCCTTCTCCAGGACCACCACCTCCACGTCGTGGAGGCCCCGGGCCTCGAGGTGGGCCTTAAGCAGCCCCGGGATCTCCTCCGGGTCCTGGTCCGGCACCAGGCGGAAGTCCAGCTTGGCCACGGCCTCGGCGGGGAGGACGGTCTTGGAACCGGGCCCCCCGTAGCCCGAGTGAACGCCGTTTATGTTGACGCAGGGCTCGGCGTAGAGGCGCTGGTGGAACTCCAGGTCCCTGGCCCCGCCCAGGAAGTCCCTCACCCCAAAGGCCTCTTTAAGGGCCTCGGACTCGTCGGGGATGGAGGCCAGAACCTCCACCTCCAGCGGGGTGAGGGGGCGGACCCGGTCGTAGAAGCCCGGGATCAGGACCCTTCCCTCCTCGTCCCTCAGGGAGGCCAGGGCCAGGGAGAGGCGGTAGATGGGGTTTTCCACCACGGCCCCGTAGGAGGAGTGGAGGTCAAAGGCCGCCGTCCGCACCCGAAGCTCCAGGGCCACGATGCCCTTCAGGCCGGCGTAGAGGTAGGGCCGCCCCTTAGCGTCCACGCCCCCCGCCTCCCAGAGGATGGCCTCGGCCTGGAGGAGGTCCCGCTTATCGGCCACATAGTCGGCGAGGTGCGGGCTACCCACCTCCTCCTCCCCCTCCACCACGAACTTGACCCGGGGCAGGAAGCCGTGCTTTTCCCGGAAAAGCCTGAGGGCCACGACCCGGGCCACCAGCTCCCCCTTGTCGTCGTGGGCCCCCCGGCCGTACCAGGCCCCGTCCCGCTCCACCAGGGTGAAGGGGTCCGTTTCCCACAGGTCCAAGGGGTCCGGGGGCTGGACGTCGTAGTGGTTGTAAAAGAGCAGGGTCCTCTCCCCTACCCCGCCCTCGGCGTAGACCACCGGGGGGCCATACCCCTCGTGCAAAGAGGCGGAAAGCCCCAGGCCCCGAAGGACCTCGGCCACCTTCTCCGCGCCCTCCCTAAGGGCCCGCCCCTCGGCGCTCACCGTGGGCAGGGCGATGAGCTCCGCCAAAAGCGCCTTGGCCTCCTCCAAAAAGCCCTTCATGGTAGACTGAGCATACTATGGTGGAACCCTCTCTGGTCCTTTACGGGGCCCTCTACGAGCGGGCCATGGGGGTCTTGGAAGAGACCCTCCGGGAAACCGGGGCCCGCTACGCCCTCTTCATAGACCGCAAGGGCTTCGTCCTGGCCCACAAGGAGGCCCTCTGGGCCCCCAAGCCCCCGCCTCTGGACTCCCTGGCCACCCTGGTGGCGGGCAACGCCGCCGCCACCCAGGCCCTGGCCAAGCTCCTGGGGGAAGCCCGCTTCCAGGAGGTGGTGCACCAGGGCGAACACATGGGCCTCTACGTGGACGAGGCCGGGGAGCACGCCCTCCTCCTCCTGGTCTTTGACGAGAACGCCCCCTTGGGCAAGGTCAAGCTCCACGGCAAGCGGGCGGCGGAGACCCTGGCCAGGATCGCCGAGGAGGCCATAGCCAACCCGCCCAAGCTCCACCTAGACACGGAGTACCGGGAAGGGGCCAAGGCCCTTCTGGACGAGCTTTTCGGCAACTAGCATGAGCACCATCAACTTCGCCAACCGCGAGATCAACTTCAAGATCGTCTACTACGGTCCCGGGCTTTCGGGGAAGACCACCAACCTCAAGTGGATTTACGGCAGGATCCCTGAGGGGCGCAAGGGAGAGATGGTCTCCCTGGCCACCGAGGACGAGCGCACCCTCTTCTTTGACTTCCTGCCTTTGGACCTGGGGGAGGTGAAGGGCTTCAAGACCCGCTTCCACCTCTACACCGTCCCCGGCCAGGTCTTTTACAACGCCAGCCGCAAGCTGATCCTGAGGGGTGTGGACGGCATCGTCTTTGTGGCCGACTCGGCCCCCAACCGCCTCCGGGCCAACGCCGAGAGCATGCGCAACATGCGGGAAAACCTGGCGGAGTACGGCCTCAAGGTGGAGGACCTCCCGGTGGTGCTCCAGGTCAACAAGCGGGACCTGCCCGACGCCCTGCCCGTGGACATGGTGCGGGCCGTGGTGGACCCCGCGGGGCGCTTCCCCGTCTTTGAGGCGGTGGCCACCGAGGGCAAGGGGGTCTTTGAGACCTTGAAGGAGGTGAGCCGGCTGGTTCTGGCCCGGGTGGGGAGCGCCACCTGAGGGGCCTTTTGGGGGCGGGGGCCTCGAGGCCCCCGCTTTCCCTTTTGCAAGGGACAAATGTCCTACCCTACCCGGGTATCCGGCAGGGACAAATGTACTTTGCGCCCAAGTCTAGCTTCAGCTACCATGGGCCCCGTATACGGCAACCGGCCGTAAGGGAGGAAGGGTATGGAGGAAAAGCCGGTGGGAGCCACGGGCGTGACCGTGGTGCTGACCCTGACCATCCTGATCTTCTGGCTCGAGGTCCTCCCCGGCGAGGTCTCCACCGTGCGCTACACCTTTAACAACCCTGGTCCAGCTCTTCAGCAACCTGAACCCCGTGCCCGGGATGCGGCTTTGGTAAAGGGATGCGCCTCGAGGGCCAGGGACCCCTGGCCCTTGAGCTTTTTGCCGCCATGAAGGAAACTGACCCCGTGGGCTTTGTGCCGGGCCCGGGCCTTCCCTGGATCGCTGGCCTCTCCGTCCTTCCCTTCTTCCTCCAGTTCCTGGGCCTGGGGCTTTCCGAAAGGCTGGGCACCCTCCTTCTCCTCTTCCTCCTCACCCGCACCCTTCCCCTTCCCTTCTCCACCCCTTTGGGCCCCGCCCTCCTCGCCCCCGCTCCCCTGGACCCCCTTTCCCTCATCATGGTCCTTCCCGAGCCCCTTCTCCTCTGGCTTTTCTGGAGGCACCGCCCGTGAAGCTTCCGCCCCTTGTCTACCTCCTCGGCTTGGTCAGCTTCCTCATGGACGTGGCCAGCGAGATGGTCTACCCCCTCCTTCCCCTCTTCCTGGCCGGCCTCGGGGCCACCCCCACGGCCATCGGCCTGGTGGAGGGCGTGGCCGAGGCCACGGCGAGCCTCTTCAAGGTGGTGGGGGGGAGGCTCTCCGACCGCATAGGCAGGAGGCGGCCCTTCCTCCTTCTGGGCTACGGCCTCCCCGCCCTCTTCCGCCCCATCCTGGCCCTGGCGCAAAGCCCCTGGCACGTCCTCCTCTACCGCTTCCTGGACCGGACGGGCAAAGGGCTAAGAACCGCCCCCCGGGACGCCCTCATCGCCGAGAGCGTCTCCCAGGAGGCCCTGGGCCGGGCCTACGGCCTCCACCGGGGCCTGGACACCCTGGGGGCCACCCTGGGCCCCTTCCTGGCCTTTTTGCTCCTGCCCCTTTTGGGCGTGCGGGGGGTCTTCTGGCTCTCCGCCCTCCCCGCCCTTACGGCGGCCCTCATTCTCCTTTTTCTAAAGGAGTCGCCCAAGCCCCCCAGGCCCTTGCCCCCCTTGCGCCTTTCCCGCATGGGCCGGGGCTACCGCCGCTTCCTTTTGGTCTCCGGGGTCTTCACCCTGGCCCTCTCCTCCAACGCCTTCCTCCTCCTTCGCCTAAAGGACCTGGGCCTCTCCGAAGGGCAGGTGACCCTGGCCTACGCCCTTTACAACCTGGCCTACGCCCTTTTGGCCTACCCCTTCGGTAGCCTCGCGGACCGGGTGGGCCTGAGACGGGTGGTGGCCCTGGGGTTTGGCCTTTACGCCCTGGTCTACCTGGGCTTCGCCCTGGCCGCCTCGGCCAGCCTGGGGGTGGCCTTCCTCCTCCTTTACGCCCTTTACTCCGCCGCCTTTGAGGGCCAAAGCCGGGCCTATTTGGCCACCTTGGTCCCACCGGAGGAAAAGGCCAGCGCCATCGGCCTTTACCACACCCTCATGGGCCTCCTCCTCCTGCCCGCAAGCCTCCTCTTCGGCCTCCTCTGGCAGGCCCTGGGGGCCCGGGCGGCCTTTTTGGCGGGGGCGGGGCTGGCCCTTTTGGCCCTCGGCCTCTTCCTCGTTGACGAAAGGAGGCGGCCCCCCTATCCTGAGGGAGGCCCTTAGGGCCTTTGAGGAGGAAGGGGCAAGAAGCGCCTTCCCCCCTGACGGAGGAAAAGATGCCCATCACCAAGGAAGAGAAGCAGAAGGTCATGGAGGAGTTCGCCCGCTTCCCGGGCGACACCGGCAGCACCGAGGTGCAGGTGGCCCTGCTCACCCTGCGCATCAACCGCCTTTCCGAGCACCTCAAGGCGCACAAGCACGACCACCACTCCCACCGGGGCCTCTTGATGCTGGTGGGAAAGCGGCGGAGGCTTCTCCGCTACCTGGAACGCGAGGACCCGGAGAGGTACCAGGCCCTGGTTGAGAAGTTGGGGCTCAGGAAGTAAGCTGGGGCTTAGGTCGGGGGCGGGGCCTTAGGGCTCCGCCTTTCCCTTGAGGGATGCCATGCCAGAGGCCACACCCAACACCCCACCCAGTTGCCGCTACGAGACGGAGATCGCCGGCAGGACGCTGGTCCTGGAGACCGGCAAGTACGCCAAGCAGGCCTCGGGTTCAGTCCTGGTGCGCTACGGGGACACCGTGGTCCTGGCCACGGCCCAGGCCTCGGACGAGCCCATAGAGGCGGACTTCCTGCCCCTCACGGTGGAGTTTGAGGAGAGGCACTACGCCGTGGGCAAGATCCCGGGGAGCTTCATGCGCCGGGAGGGCCGTCCCGGGGAGAAGGCCATCCTCTCGGCCCGGATGACGGACCGGCCCATCCGTCCCCTCTTCCCCAAGGGCTTCCGCCACGAGGTGCAGGTCATCGTCACCGTCCTCTCCGCCGACCAGAAGAACCCGCCCGACATCCTGGGGCCCATAGCGGCCAGCGCCGCCCTCATGCTCTCCGACATCCCCTGGGAGGGGCCGGTGGCCTCGGTGCGGGTGGGCCTCCTGGGGGGCCAGCTGGTCCTGAACCCCACGCTTCAAGAGCTAGAGGAAAGCGCCTTGGACCTGGTGGTGGCGGGGAACCGGGACGCCATCCTCATGGTGGAGGCCGGGGCCCAGGAGGTGGACGAGGAGACCCTGGTCCAGGCCCTGGAGTTCGCCCACCGGGAGATGCAGCCCATCCTGGACCTCCAGGAGCGGATGGCCCGGGAGCTGGGCAAGCCCAAGATGGCCTGGACCCCGCCGGAAACCCTCCCGGAAGAGGAGAAGGAAGCCCTCTACCGCCTGGCCCTGGAAAAGGGGCTCTCCCAGGTGCTCCAGACCGCCAGCAAGGGGGAAAGGAGCCGGGCCCTTTCGGCCTTCGCCGAGAGCCTCATCCTCGAGGCCCTGCCCAGGCTGGAAGACGGCGCCCCTGATGAGAGCAAAAAGCCTCTTTACGAGAGCGCCTTTGACGAGATCGTGCGCCGGGAGCTGAGGCGGCTCGTCTTGGAGGAGGGTAAGCGGGCCGACGGCCGCGGGCCCAAGGACCTGAGGCCCATTTGGATTGAGGTGGACGTGCTACCCAGGGCCCACGGCTCCGCCGTCTTCACCCGGGGGGAGACCCAGGTCCTGGGCACGGTGACCCTGGGCACGGGCCGCGACGAGCAGATCCTTGACGACCTGGGCATTGACGAGACCGACCCCTTCCTGGTCCACTACAACTTCCCCCCCTTTTCCACCGGGGAGGTCAGGCGCCTCAGAGGGGTGTCCCGCCGGGAGGTGGGCCACGGCAACCTGGCCAAGCGGGCCCTGAGGGCGGTCCTCCCCTCCCAGGAAGCCTTCCCCTACACCATCCGGGTGGTGGGGGACGTCCTGGAGTCCAACGGCAGTAGCTCCATGGCCACGGTCTGCGCCGGGAGCCTGGCCCTCATGGACGCCGGGGTGCCCGTCAAGGCCCCGGTGGCCGGGGTGGCCATGGGCCTGGTGTGGGAGAACGAGAAGGCCGTGATCCTCACCGACATCCTGGGGCTGGAAGACGCCCTGGGGGACATGGACTTCAAGGTGGCGGGAACCCGCCAGGGGGTCACCGCCCTGCAGATGGACAACAAGGTGGGCGGCCTCCCCCGGGAGGTCCTCAAGGAGGCCCTCCTCCAGGCCCGGGAGGCCAGGCTGAAGATCCTGGACCTCATGGAGATGGTCCTCCCTGCACCCCGCCCAAGCCTCAAGCCCTTCGCCCCCCGCATCCTCAGCCTCAAGGTGCCGGTGGATAAGATCGGGATCGTCATCGGCCCTGGGGGCAAGAACGTCCGGGCCCTGGAGGAGCTGGGCGTGGAGGTGGACATAGAGGAGGACGGCACCATCCGCATCTACTCCAGCGACATGGAGAAGGCGGAGAAGGCCAAGGCCCGCATAGAGGAGCTCACCCGCGAGGCCAAGGTGGGGGAGATCTACGAGGGCACCGTCACCAGGATCACCCCCTTCGGGGCTTTCATCAGCCTCTTCCCGGGCACGGAAGGGCTTCTCCACATCAGCCAGATCGCCCCGGGCCGGGTGAAGCGGGTGGAGGACCACCTCAAGGTGGGGGACGTGATCAAGGTCAAGGTCCAGCGCATAGACGAGAAGGGCAAGATTGACCTGATCCGCCCCGAGCTGGAAGGCAAGATTCCCCCGAGGCGGCGCTAGCCTCGAGGGGGGTTAGGCGATCCCGGCCCGTCCGGGAAAAAGGAGGCATATGGAAACCCCAGAGAGGAAACCGAGGCGTAGAAGGCGCAGGCGCCCCCAGGAGGGGGCTTCTCTGCCCCAAGGGGCTTCAGACCCGGTGGAGATCATCCCCTTAGGGGGGATGGGGGAGATCGGCAAGAACATCACCGTCTTCCGCTACCGGGACGAGATGTTCGTCCTGGATGGAGGCCTGGCCTTCCCCGAGGAGGGGATGCCGGGGGTAGACCTCCTCATCCCCCGGGTGGACTTCCTCATAGAAAACCGCCACCGCATCAAGGCCTGGGTGCTCACCCACGGCCACGAGGACCACATCGGGGGGCTTCCCTTCATCCTGCCCATGGTATTCGGCAAGGAGAGCCAGGTGCCCATCTACGGCGCCAGGCTCACCCTGGGGCTTTTAAAGGGCAAGCTGGAGGAGTTCGGCCTGAGGCCCGGGAGCTTCAACCTGAAGGAGATCTCCCCCGACGACCGCATCCAGGTGGGGCGGTACTTCACCCTGGACCTCTTCCGCATGACCCATTCCATCCCCGACAACTCGGGGCTGGTGATCCGCACCCCTATCGGCACCATCGTCCACACCGGGGACTTCAAGCTGGACGCCACCCCCATTGACGGCAAGGTCTCCCACCTGGCCAAGGTGGCCCAGGCGGGGGCCGAGGGGGTCTTGCTCCTCATCGCCGACTCCACCAACGCCGAAAGGCCCGGCTACACCCCCAGCGAGATGGAGATCGCCAAGGAGCTGGACCGGGTGATCGGCCGCGCCCCGGGAAGGGTCTTCGTGACCACCTTCGCCAGCCACATCCACCGCATCCAGTCGGTGATCTGGGCCGCGGAGAAGTACGGGCGGAAGGTGGCCATGGAGGGGCGGAGCATGGTCAAGTTCAGCCGCATCGCCATGGAGCTGGGCTACCTGAAGGTGAAGGACCGCCTCTACGCCCTCGAGGAGGTCATGGACCTCCCCGACCACCAGGTCCTGATCCTGGCCACGGGAAGCCAGGGCCAGCCCATGTCGGTCCTCCACCGGCTGGCCTTTGAGGGGCACTCCCGGATGGCCATCAAGCCCGGCGACACGGTGATCCTCTCCTCCAGCCCCATCCCCGGCAACGAGGAGGCGGTGAACCGGGTCATCAACCGCCTCTACGCCCTGGGGGCCCACGTCCTCTACCCCCCCACCTACAAGGTCCACGCCTCGGGCCACGCCTCCCAGGAGGAGCTCAAGCTGATCCTGAACCTCACCACGCCCAGGTTCTTCCTGCCCTGGCACGGGGAGGTGCGCCACCAGACCAACTTCAAGTGGCTGGCGGAGAGCATGAGCCGCCCCCCGGAGAAGACCCTGATCGGGGAAAACGGGGCCATCTACCGCCTCACGCCCCACACCTTTGAGAAGGTGGGCACCGTGCCCCACGGGGTCCTTTACGTGGACGGCCTGGGGGTGGGGGACATCACCGAGGAGATCCTGGCCGACCGCCGCCACATGGCCGAGGAGGGCCTGGTGGTCATCACCGCCCTGGCGGGGGAAGACCCGGTGGTGGAGGTGGTCTCCCGGGGCTTCGTGAAGGCCGGGGAGAGGCTTCTTGGCGAGGTGCGGCGGATGGCCCTCGAGGCCCTCCTGGCCGGCATCCGGGAAAAGAAGCCCTTAGAGCGCATCCGGGACGACATCTACTACCCGGTCAAGAAGTTCCTGAAGAAGGCCACAGGCCGGGACCCCATGATCCTGCCGGTGGTCATAGAGGGGTGAGGCGTGTACCGGAGCCTACTTTTACCCACCGACGGCAGCGAGGCGGCGGAGGCGGGGCTCCAGGAGGGCCTCAGGCTGGCCAAAGCCCTGAAAGCCAGGGTGGCCTTCCTCTATGCCCTGGAGCCCCTAGGGCCCAAGCTCCTCCTGGGCCCCGAGACCCTGCCCTACTACCGGGAACTGGTGGAGGACCTGCGCCGGGAGGGCCTGGCCGCTTTGGACCGGGCCACCCGGTGGCCGAAGGCGGTGAGGCGGCGCTCCAGGGGGGTCTTCTCCTCCTCCGTCTCCAGGAGGAGCCCGGCGATGCGGCCCATGGCGCTCCCTAGCCCGGTGCGGGCCACCTCCAGAAGGGCCCGGCCCCGGACCAGGAGGGTCCCGGCGTAGACCTCCTCCCCGGCGCCCTTTTCCACGGGAACGCTCTCCCCGGTGAGGACGCTCTCGTCCACCAGGGCCCCGTGGGCCTCCAGGAGGCGGCCGTCGGCGGGCACCCGGTCCCCAGCCTCGAGGCGCACCACGTCCCCGGGGACGATCTCCCGGGCGGGGAGCCGCCTGATCCCCGTCCCTCAGAACCCAGGCCACGGGCCCCGCCAGGGCCTTGAGGCGCTTTTCCGGGAGGGCGTTGGGCCCGTATTCCTGGAGCCTCTTCCTGGCCTCTTCGGAGGAAAGCCCGCGCACGGAGGCACTACACCCGATGGGCCACGGGCCGAGTACCCCGCCTGCGAGGACCCCAAAGAACCGCCGAGGCTCGGTGAAGGGTTTTGGTATGGAAGGAGCGAGGGGCGGCCACCTATACTAAGGCCATGCTCCAGTACCCCGAGCTTCCCCTGGAAAGCCCCCTCATAGACGCCGAGCTTCCCGACCCCCGGGGCGGGCGCTACCGCCTCTCCCAGTTCCAAGAGCCCCTTCTCGCCGTGGTCTTCATGTGCAACCACTGCCCCTACGTCAAGGGCTCCATCCGGGAGCTGGTGGACCTGGCCGAGGCCTACCGGGGCCAGGTGGCCTTCGTGGGCATCAACCCCAACGACTACGCGCGCTACCCCGAGGACAGCCCCGAGGGCATGGTGGCCTTCGCAAGGGAGCACGGCATCTTTTTCCCCTACCTTCTGGACGAGACCCAGGAGGTGGCCAAGGCCTACCGGGCCCTCCGCACCCCCGAGGTCTTCCTCTTTGACGAGCGGAGGCTCCTCCGCTACCACGGGCGGGTCAACGACAACCCCAAGTTTCCCGACCAGGTCCAAAGCCACGACCTGAAGGCCGCCATAGAGGCCCTCCTCCGGGGAGAAGAGCCCCCTCTAAAGGAGGCTCCGGCCATCGGGTGCACCATCAAGTGGCGGCCCGGCAACGAGCCCGAGGTCAAGATCGGCTGAGGCTGTGGTAGACTCCCTCCGGGCTTGGGCCCGGAGGTGAAGATGCGCGTACTGATCACGGGCGGCGCCGGCTTCATCGGGAGCCACATCGCCGAGGCCCTTCTGCGGGAGGGCCTCGAGGTGGCGGTATTGGACAACCTCTCCACGGGCAAGCGGGAAAACGTCCCCCCGGGGGTTCCCTTCTACCAGGTGGACCTGAGGGACGGGGAAGGGGTGGAGCGGGTCTTCCGGGAGTTCCGCCCCACCCACGTCTCCCACCAGGCGGCCCAGGCCTCGGTCAAGGTGAGCGTGGAGGACCCCCTTCTGGACTTCGCCGTGAACCTGGTGGGGGGGATGAACCTCCTGGAGGCCTGCCGGAGGCACGGCGTGGAGAAGCTGGTCTTCGCCTCCACCGGCGGGGCCATCTACGGGGAGGTGCCCGAGGGGGAGGCCGCCGAGGAGACCTGGCCCCCCAGGCCCAAAAGCCCCTACGCCGCCAGCAAGGCGGCCTTTGAGGGGTACCTCTCCGCCTACGGGCAGAACTACGGCCTCAGGTGGGTCTCCTTGCGGTACGGCAACGTCTACGGGCCCAGGCAGGACCCCCACGGGGAGGCGGGGGTGGTGGCCATCTTCGCCGAGCGGGTCCTTAAAGGGGAGCCCGTGACCCTCTACGCCAGGAGGACCCCGGGGGACGAGGGGTGCGTGCGGGACTACGTTTATGTGGGCGACGTGGCCGAGGCCCACACTCTGGCCCTTTTGAGCCTCGAGGGGGTCTACAACGTGGGCACCGGGGAGGGGCACACCACCCTCGAGGTCCTAAAGGCCGTGGCCGAGGCCGCCCTTAAGACCCCGGAGGTGCGCCACGCCCCGCCGCGCCCCGGGGACCTGGAAAGGAGCGTCCTCTCCCCCCTTAAGCTCATGGCCCACGGCTGGCGGCCGCGGGTGGGCTTCCGGGAGGGGATCCGCCTGACCGTGGAACACTTCCGGGGGCGTTGACCTACCCCACCCCGGTATTCCACGATGAACCCCATGAGCGTGCGGTCCTTCAACCCTGCCTGGTTCGCCGCCGTCATGGGGGGAAGCGGGGTGGCCCTGGCCCTCAAGCCTTTCGGCCTGGTCTTCCCCCTGGCCGCCTTCACCCTGGGCGCCCGGGCCCTGGCCGAGGGGTTGGAGAGCCGGGTCTTCGCCCTCCTCTCCTGGGGGCTACTTCTGGCGCTCCTTTCCTTCTACCTGCCCCTTCTCCTCCGCACCCTCCTGGCCTTCCTCCGGTTGGAGGTGCTGCAGCCAGCGCCGGGCCAGGCGCACCCGGGCCCTCAGGCCCGCTAGGGCCTTCTGGTCCTCCTTGAGCCGCCTCTTGGCCCGGGAAAGGGCCTGGGCCCTGGCCTTAGGCCCCACGCCTCCCAGGACCTCCCTTCGGGCCAAGAAGGCGGGGAGGCTCACCCAGGAAAGGAGCTCTTCCCCATCTACCCCCAGGAGCTCGGGCCTGAGGCCGGGGAGGGCTCCCCGGACCCGGCGGTAGGCCTCGGGCAGGGGGACGCCCTTGCGCACCAGGAGGTCCACGGCCTCGGAGGCCAGGACCTCGGGGGAGAGCTCCTCCATGAGGGCCTCCTGGACGAAGGCCCCCTCCTCCAAAGCGGCCCGGGTGAGCTCCAAGGCCGCCTCCCCCGCCTCCAAAGCGGCGGCCAGAGGCTCCAGGACCCCGGTGGAGTGGTCGTTGAGGTCGGTGAAGGGGGTGTTGTGGTTGAGGAAGGCCAGGGCCTCGAGGCTCCCCATAAGCCTGCCGGCGTAGATGCGGGCGTGCTCCAGGACCACGGGGTTTTGCTTCTGGGGCATGAGGCTGGAGCCCTGGGAAAGGCCCTCCCCCACCAAAAAGGCCCCCCGGCCCGCCCAGAGGAGGAGGTCGGTGAGGAGCCTGGAAAGGCTCGCCCCTAGGGCCCCTAGGGCGGCGGCCAGCTCCAGGGCGTAGTCCCCGGAGGCCACCGCGTCCAGGGTGTTCTCCACCGGGCCCTCAAAGCCCAGGAGGGCCGCCAGGCGCCTTCGGTCCACGGGGTAGGGGCACCCCGCCAGGGCGCTGGCCCCCAAGGGCGAGCGGTTCACGTTGCTGAGGGCCCGGAAAAGCCGCTCGGTGTCCCGGGAGAGGAGGCTTTCCACGCCCAGGAGGTAGTGGTCCAGGGTGGAGGGCTGGGCGGGGCGGTGGTGGGTGTGGAGGACCACAACCACCCCCTCCACCCGCGCCGCCAGGCGCAAAACGGCCCGCCGCAGGCGGAGGAGGTCCCCCAGAAGGGCCAGGGTCCGGTCCCTGAGGTAGGCCCGGAAGACGGTCAGGTCCAGGTCGTTGCGGGAAAGCCCCCGGCGCACCGCCCCCGCCACCTCCTCCCCCCAGTGCTCGGCGAGCTGGGCCTGGATGGAGAAGAAGACGTCCTCCACCTCCCCGGTGAAGCTGGGCAGGGGCAGGGTGCGGAGCTCCCTCAGGGCGGCCACCGCCTCCTGGGCGTGGGGAAGGCCCAGGCGGGCAAGCTCCAGGGCGTAGGCGGTGAGGGCGTCAAAGAAGTGGGGGACCAGGGCCTCCCGGGCCAGGCGGTAGTGCCGGGCCAGGACCCAGCGGCGGAAGACCCCGTGCCAGCCCATGCCCCTAGGCTATCGGTTCCAGTCCTTCAGGTGGCGGAAGGCCACGGGAAGCCCCACCCCCAGGCCGAAGAGGAGGTGGGCCGCCGTCTTCCCCAGCATGGCCGCCAGGAGGGGCATGGCCAAGGCCACCACAAAGACCGCCCGGTAAGGCCTCCGGGAGAGGGCGGCGAGGAGGGCAAAGAGGGCGAGGGCCCATAGGAGGAGCCTGGGGTCCACGGCCAGGAGGACCCCCGCCCCGGGGGCCAGGGCCTTGCCGCCCCGGAAGAGGAGCCAGGGGGAGAAGGCGTGCCCCCACACCGCCCCCACGCCCCCCAGAAGCCCCCCCAAAGGGTCCCCCGCAACCCCCTCCCCCACGGCCACCGCCAGGACCCCCTTGAAGAGGTCCAGCAGGAGGACCAATAGCCCAGGGAAAGGCCCCAGGACCCGAAAGGCGTTCAGGGCCCCGGGGTTGCCCGAGCCCTCCTTCAGGAGGTCCTTTCCCCTCAAGGCCCCGAACCAGTAGGCCACGGGCAGGCTTCCCAGAAAATAGCCCAGGAGGAAGGGGGTCATGAAAGGGCGCGGCGCACCTGGTCCTGAAGCCGCAAGAGGGCGGCCTCGAGGCCCCGAAGCCGCAAGGGGGTGAAGAGCTCCTCCAGCCCCGAGCCCCGGTAAAAGGTGGGGGGAAGGGCTAGGACCGCTTCCGGGGCTTCGCCCTCGAGGCCTTCCCTTAAGAGGCCGGCGAAGGCCTTCACCGTGGGGGCCTCGTCGGGCACGGCGAAGTGGAGGTGGACCCTCCCCTCCCGCACCTCCGCCTTTAGGGCGAAGGGGGTCTGGCACTCGGGCACGGGCTCCAGGGCCAGGCCTTCGGGGGGCGGGGGCACCTTTTTGGCGTAGTCCAGGAGGACCTGGGCCTTAAGCTCCCGGGGCAGGGCGCGGAAAAGGGCTAAGGCCTCCTCTAGGCGCTTGGGCATCATCCCCTAAGCTTACCCCCTGCCGGGCCGGGTGGGGCGGAGTTCTATCTCACTCACCAGGGCCCTCTCCGGCATCTCCAGGGCGAAGAGGATGGCCCGGGCCACGTCCTCGGGGGCGAGCTTCCAGCCCTCCCCCACCGGGCTCCCGGCGAAGCCGGTGTCCACGGAGCCGGGCAGGACGTTCACCACCCGCACCCCCATCTCCCGTAGCTCCAGCATGGCGGCCCCCATGAGGCCCAGGAGGCCGAACTTGCTGGCGTTGTAGGCGGCCCCGCCCTTGAAGGCGTTCTTGCCCGCCAGGCTCCCCACGTTGACCACCACGCCCCGGGAGCGCAGGAGGAGGGGAAGGGCGGCCTTGAGGCCCAGGAAGGGGCCCATGAGGTTCACCTCCAAGACCTCCCGCACCTCCTCCTCGGAAAGCTCCGCCACCGGCTTCATGATGCCGATGCCGGCGTTGTTGATGAGGGCGAAAAGCCCGCCGAAGGCCTCCTCCATCCTTCCCACGGCCCTTTCCCAGTCCTCCCGCCGCCGCACGTCGCCGACGAGGGGCAAGGCCCCGGGGAGTTCCCGGGCCAGGGCCTCCAGCCTGGCCCCGTTCCGGGCGAGAAGCCCCACCCCATAGCCCCTGGCGTGGAGGAGCCGGGCCGTGGCCTCGCCGATGCCCCGGCTGGCCCCGCTGATGAGCGCCGCCTTCATACCCCCAGGATAGCCCGGATCTCCCCAAGAAGGGCCTGGACCTGGGCCCTCAGGTCCTCCAGGCTCCCCCGGTTCTCCAGGACCCAGGTCGCCCGCCTGCGCTTCTCCTCCTCGGGCATCTGGGCCCTCTCCCGGGCCAGAACCTCCTCCCGGGAAAGCCCCAAGCGCGCCATGGCCCGCTTCAGGCGCTCCTCCAGGGGGGCCGCCACCAGGATGGTGCCCTGAAGCCTTCCCTCCCAGCCCTTCTCAAAGAGGAGGGGGATCTCCACGAAGACCAGGGGGGCCTCGAGGCGGGAAAGCTCTTCCTCAAGAAGCCTGCGCACCTCGGGGTGGATCAGTTCTTCCAGGGCCCTTAGCCTTTGCGGGTCCGAGAAAACGAGTTGGGCGAGCCGCCTCCGGTCCAGCTCCTCGCCCAAGAAGGCCTCGGGGAAGAGGGCCTTGAGCTCGGCCTTTTTGAGCTCCCGGGCCCTTTCGGCCAGGAGGTCGGCGTCCAGGACGGGGTAGCCCATCTCCCGGAGGAAGGCCGCCACCGTGCTCTTGCCGCTTCCGATGTTGCCGGTTAGGCCGATAATGATGGGGTGCTTCGCCTGATCGCCCATAGGGACTTCCCCTTTTATACCCCCAAGGGGGCCATCCCCGTGGGGGGGGCGCTAAGGGACCTCCTCCTGGGCCGAAGGCCCCTGGACCTGGACTTCGCCGCATGGGACCCGGAAAAAGCGGCGGAGGAGGCCAAAGGGCGCTACGGGGGCACCCTCTTCCCCCTGGACCCGGAGAGGGGCCACTACCGCCTGGTCGCAGGGGCCCTCACCCTGGACTTCACCCCCCTCGAGGGGAGCCCCGAAGAGGACCTCCTGCGGCGGGACTACCGGGTAAACGCCCTCCTCTGGCTCAAGGGCAGGGTCTTCGGCCTGCCGGGGGCGGAGGAGGACCTGAATAGGCGCCTTCTCGTCCCCGTGCGGGAGGAAAACCTGTACGCCGACCACCTAAGAAGCCTAAGGGGGGTGCGCCTAGCCGCCACCCTGGGCCTGGGCCTCCCTCCGGAAACCAGGAGGGCCCTCGCCCGCCACGCCCGCTTCCTCCAGGAAAACCCCTCCGCCCTCCCCGCCCGGGAGCGGGTGCGGGAGGAACTGGCCAAGCTCCTCCTCGGCAAAAGGGCTCCTTTTGGCCTTCGCCTCCTGGAGCGGACGGGGCTTCTTGGGGTCTACCTCCCGGAGCTCACCCACCTGGTGGGCCTCCACCAGGGCGGGGTCCACCACCTCCCGGCCTGGGAGCACACCCTCGCCGTCCTCTTCCACCTCCTCTGGCTCTGGCCTGAGGCTCCCCTCGAGGCCCGCCTGGCCGCCCTCTACCACGACGCCGGCAAGCCCTTGACCCGCCGCTATGACCCCGAGGTGGGCCGCTACCGCTTCTTCGGCCACGCCGAGGTGGGGGCGGAGATGGCCAAAGCGGCCCTCTTTTGGCTCCGCTTCCCCAAGGAGGTGGTGGAAAAGGCGGCCCACCTGGTGCGCCGCCACATGGACCGCCCCCCCGAGGGGACCAAGGCCCTCCGCCGCTTCTACTTCAAGCGAAGGGACCTCCTCCCCGCCCTCCCCTACCTGATGGCGGCGGACCGCCTCGCGGCCAAGGGGGTGGAGGCCGAGGCCTGGCCCCTCCTCGAGGCCTTTCGGGAAGCCCTGAAGACCCCCCTCCCCCAGGAGCCCCTTCTCTCCGGAGAGGAGGTCATGGCCCTTTTGGGCCTGAGGCCCGGCCCCCTGGTGGGGGAGGCCCTCAAGGCGCTCCTGGAGGCCCAGGCGGAGGGGAGGGTGGCGAGCCGGGAAGAGGCCAGGCGCTTTCTCCTATATTGGAGGGATGGAAGGACGGCTCAGGCTACGCCAGCCCCAGATCACCCCGGTTGAGGGCGGGTTTCTCCTCACCGACCCCTACGGGGTCTACGAGAAGCCCTTGGCCCTCACCGAAGGGGGCCTCTTCCTCCTCTCCCTAATGGAGGGGAGGACCCTGGAGGAGGTCCAGGAGGAGGTCTTCAAGGCCCACGGGGTCCTGGTGCCCAGGAAGGAGCTGGAGGAGCTCGTGAAGGCCCTGGAGGAGGCGGGCCTCCTCCTCACCGAGAGAGTGCAGGAAAGGCTCAGGGAAGAAGAGGCCAAGCTCAAAAGGGAAAGGCCCATGCGCCTGGCGGGCCTCTCCTACCCCCAAGGGGAGAGGGAAGCCCGGGCCTTCCTGGAGGCCTTCCGGGCCGCCTACCCCGGCGAGGGGAAGGAGGCGGAGGTCCTCCTCCTCCCCCACCTGGAGCCCGCCCGCATCCCCGAGGCCTACGGGGCGGCTTTGGCCGTTTTGGAGAGGACCCGGGAGCCCGAGCGCATCTACCTGGTGGGGGTGGCCCACAGGCCCCTGGAGGCGAAGGCGGCCGCCCTCCCCGTCCCCTTCCACACCCCCTTTGGCCCCATGGAGCCCGACCTCCCCGCCCTCCAGGCCCTGGACGCCCTCCTCCCCTACGAGCTCTTCAACACCCCCCTGGCCTTCCGGGAGGAGCATAGCCTAGAGCTTCCCCTCTTCTTCCTGAAGGGGCGATACCCAAAGGCCCGCCTCGTCCCCCTGCTGGTGGGAAGGCGGGGCCCGGAGCTGGGGGAGGCCCTCAGGGTGGTCCTCAAGGACCACCCCGGCCTGGTGGTCCTGGCCGTGGACCTCTCCCACGTGGGCCCCAGGTTCGGGGACGGGCCCCTGAGCCGCCCCCTGGCGGAGGAGGCCAGGCGGCGGGACCTGGGCTTTCTGGAGCGGCTCGCCCAGGGAGAGCCCGAGGCCGCCTTGGCCTTCCTGGGGGAAAACCCCACCCGCATAGACGCCACCGAGGTGGTGGGAAGCCTCGCCCCCCTCCTCCGGGGCAGGCGCGGGGAGGTCCTGGCCCACCGCCTGGACCTCGAGGCCCCCACCTTAAGCGCGGTGGGGGCCGGAACCTTGGCCTTTTAAGTACCCCTAGCGCCGCCTTTTGCGGCGGGGGCGGGTCTTTTCCGGGCGGTTCTCCTTGGGCTGCCACTCGCCGAAGTAGATGGTGTTGACCGTGGCCCGCTCGGGACGGGTGTCCCGGGCCCGGTCCTTGGGGGGTCCGACCACTTTCCTCATGTCCACCTCCTCTTCCCTCTTCGCGGATGCCTCCACGTAGGGCACCAGGTCAATCTGCCTGAGCCTGGGGTTGGCGGCGGCGATGACCACCTCCATCTCGTCCCCCAGGCGGATCCTCTTCCCTTCGGGGCCCAGGAGGGCCATGGCCTCCTCGCTGTAGGTGTAGGGCCCCAGGGCCTCGAGGCGCAAAAGCCCCTCCACCCCGTTTCTTAGCGTGACGAAGGCCCCGAAGCCCGCCACCCCGGTCACCTTCCCCTTGAAGCGCTCCCCCAGGTGGAGCTCGGCCCACTTGGCCATGTAGTACTTGGTGAGCTCCCTCTCGGCGGCCTCGGCCTTGCGCTCCATCTCCGAGGCGTGCTCGGCGATGGCGGGGAACTGGGAAAACCACGTGGCCTTCCGCTTCTCCGTCAGGGTGCGCCGCATGGAGGCCCTTAAGACCCGGTGGACCACCAGGTCCGGGTAGCGGCGGATGGGGCTCGTGAAGTGCAGGTAGTGCTCCATGGCCAGGCCGAAGTGGCCCAGGTTCTCCGGGGCGTAGCGGGCAAGCCTAAGGGAGCGGAGGACCAGATTGGCCACCACGGGCTCCTCGGGGCGGCCCTTGGCCTCGAGGAGAACCTTCTGCAGGGCCTTGGCCGAGACCTTCTCCGGCAGGGTGTAGCCGAGGCGCTGTAGGGCCTGGCGAAGCTTGCCGTAGGCCTCCTCCAGGGGCTCCTCGTGGACCCGGAAAAGCCCGGGAAGCCCCCGTTTCACCAGGTGCTCGGCCACCAGCCGGTTGGCGAGGAGCATGAGCTCCTCAATGAGGCTCCGGGCCCGGGGCTCCTCCTGGGGGATGAGGCGCAGGGTGCCCCCCTCCACCTCCACCTTCACCTCGGGGAAGCTGAAGTCCAAAGAGCCCTCCTTCAGGCGCTTTTCCCGCATCCTCTGGGTGAGGTCCAAAAGAAGCCGCAGGTCCTCGGCCAGGAAGGCGTGCTCCTCGGGGAGGCCAAACCCCTCGGCGAAGGCCTCCACCTCGGTGTAGGTGAGGCGGGCCACGCTCCTGATGACCCCCTCGGCGAAGCGGACCCTCTTGACCTCCAGGTCCTCGCCGAGGTCCACCAGGACCGAGAGGACGAGGCGGTCCTCGTGCGGCTTCAGGGAGCAGACCCCGTTGGAGAGCCTCTCGGGGAGCATGGGGAGGACCCGGCCCGGCAGGTAGACGCTGGTGCCCCGCAAGAAGGCCTCCTGGTCCAGGGGGCTTCCCTCCTTCACGTAGAAGGAGACGTCGGCGATGTGGACGCCCACCCGGTAGCCCTTGGGGAGGCGCTCTATGTGGATGGCGTCGTCAAAGTCCTTGGCGTCCACCCCGTCAATGGTGAAGACCCGAAGGGCGCGGAAGTCCCGCCGCCTCCTTAGCTCCTCCTCGGGGATGGCCAGGGGGATGGCCTCGGCCTCCTCCAAGACCTCCTCTGGGAACTCGGCCCGGAGGCCGTACTTGGCGATGACGGCCTCGGTCTCCGTCTCCGGGGCGTCCCCTTCGCCCAGGTACTCCAGGAAGACCCCGTAGGGGCGCTTCTCGTAGTGGACCTGGACCACGAGGCGGCTTCCCCGCTTGAGGCCCTCCAGGCCTTCGGGGAGAAGCCTGAGCTCGGGGAGGCCCGGCTCGTCGGGGATGAGGACGGCGTGCCCCCGCCTATAGTCCAAGGTGCCCACCACCCGCTCCCTGGCCCGCTTTAAGACCCGCTCCACCACCCCAAAGGGCCTCCCGTCCCGGCCCGGGGGCATGACCCGGGCCTCCACCAGGTCGTCGGGCCAGGCGTCCCCCGTGTACCCCGGGGGGATGAAGAGGTCCTTCTCGGGCAGGCGCACGAAGCCGTACCCGTCCCGGTGCAGGCTGATGGGGCCCTGGACCCGGCTCGGGAGAAAGTACTGGCTCCCCTTCTTCTCCAAAAGCCCTTCCCGCACCAGGGCCTTCAGGTAGGCCTTGGCCTCCCTTTTGGAAAGCCCAAAGCGGTGGAGGATCTCCTCCAGCCGGTGGGGCTTGCCGGTCCTCTTGAAAAACTCCAGTAAGGTTTCCCGCATTTTATCCTAGGAGGCCCTCGAGGGCCTTCTCCGTGGCCTTTAGGCTTTCGGAAAAGGCCGAAAGGGCCTCGTCCACGTGCTCCCGGCCGATGATCAGGGGGGGCTCCAGGCGCACCACCTTGGGGTTGTTGAGGCCGAAGGCGGTGATGACCCCCCGCTCGGCCAGCTCGGCCACCACCAGGGCCCCGATGTCGGCGTCGGTGAACTCCACCCCGAGCATCAGCCCCCGGCCCCGCACGTCCTCTATGAGGTGGGGGTACCGGGCCTTTAGGGCCTTAAGCCCCTCCATGAGGAGGCCCCCCATCTCCAGGGCCCTCCTGGGCAGGTCCTCCTCCAGGGTGACCTCAATGGCCGCCAAGGCCGCCGCCGCCGCCAGGGGGTTGCCGCCGAAGGTGGAGGAGTGGAAGAGGGGGTTCCCCTTGAAGATCTCAAAGACCTCCCGCCGCCCCACGCAGGCCCCGATGGGCATGACCCCGCCCCCCAGGGCCTTGGCCAGGGTCATGAGGTCGGGGGCCACGCCCTCCCAGTCCACCCCGAAGAGCCTGCCGGTGCGGCCCAGGCCGGTCTGGACCTCGTCGGCGATCATGAGGACCCCCCGCTTGCGGGTGATCTCCCGCACCCCCCGGAGGTAGCCCTCGGGAGGCACCCGGATCCCCCCTTCCCCCTGGATGGGCTCCACGATGACGGCGGCCGTATCCTCGCCGATGGCGGCCTCGAGGGCCTCGAGGTCCCCATAGGGGACCACCTTGACGCCGGGGAGGAGGGGCCTGGCCGGGTCCTGGTACTGGGGCCTGGGGGTGAGGGAGAGGGCCCCCATGGTCTTGCCGTGGAAGCCCCCCTCGGTGGTGATGATCCCCGGCTTGCCGGTGTAGGCCCGGGCCAGCTTGATGGCGGCCTCCACCGCCTCGGCCCCGGAGTTGCCGAAGAAGACCATCTCCAGGCCCTCGGGGGTGATCTCGGCCAGCTTGGCCGCCAGCCTGGCCGTGGGCTCGGAGACCAGGACCCGCACCGACATGGGCATGCGGGCCAGCTGGGCCATGACCGCCTCCACCACCTTGGGGTGGCGGTGGCCCAGGTTCAGGGCGCCGTAAAGGCCGAGAAAGTCCAGGTAGCGCTTGCCGGTGGTGTCCCAGACGTAGGGCCCCTCGGCGTGGGACTCCACCCGGTCCAGACCGGTGAAGCGGAGGAGGCCGGCGAGCCCTGGGTTGATGTGGCGCTCAAAGAGGGAGAAGGGGGAAAGGTCCATGCCGCTACGCTACCCTAAGTGTAGCACACGCAAGGCCTTCAGGATGTCCTCGGGGATGCGGGCGGCCCGCCCGCCCACCTGGCAGAGGTGGCGGGTGAACCCCTCGGCGAGGAGGGCCTCCCCCCGCAAAACCCGGTAGCGGAAGAGGAGGGCCCGGGAGGAAACCTCCGCCAGGCGGGTCCGGACCTCCACCACCTCGCCGAAGCGGGCGGGGCTCCGGAAGGTGAGGCCCAGCTCCACCACAGGGAAGTACACCCCCCTGGCCTCCACCAGGTGGTAGGGAAGCCCCGCCTCCTCCAGAAACTCCACCCGGGCGGCCTCCAGGTAAACGGCGTAGACCGAGTGGTGGACCACCCCCATCTGGTCCGTCTCCGCGTAGCGCACCTTGATCAGGGTTCGGGATTCCACGGCAGAAACTCCAGACGGGGCAGGCGCCGCAAGCGCACCCGCCGCCCCAAAGCGCTCGCAAGCCGCCTCTCGGCGTGGGCCAGGGCCTCGAGGGCCCCCTCCTGGTCCCGGAAGGCCTCCACGTAGACCGAAAGCAGGCCGCCGTCCGGGGAGAGGCGGGCGGCCTCCACGGTGAGGAGGAAGAGCCTAGGGTCCTCCAGGGCCTGGATCTCCTCCGCCAAAATCCGCCTAAGTGCCCGCACTTTGGTTTCGCAACATGGGGTGCCCAAGTTGGGGCCGTGGAAGGGATTTTCTGGGGCCCCCACCGCGGCGAATGCCGCGGTGGGGTACTTGAGCCGCTCCCCCAGGTGGGCCTTCCCGTAACTCATGCCCTTGTTTCCCCTTTCCTTCGGTCCAGCATGCCTGGTGGCTTCCCCAGGAACCTTTTGCCGGGGCCCGCATGGGGTGGTATCACGCCCTCAGCTTACCCCCGGGCCAGGGCCTCCACCACCCGGGCCAGCTCCTGGGCCACCGCCTCCGCGCCCTCCTCGGCCTCCACCATGACCCGGATCAGGGGCTCGGTGCCCGAGGGGCGCACGCTCACCCGGCCCCGGCCCGCAAGCCGCCTCGTTGCCTCCTCTATGGCCGCCTTGAGCCTGGGGTCCTCCATGACCCGCGCCTTGTCCTCCACCCGCACGTTGAGGAGGACCTGGGGGTACATGGGAAGCCGCTCGTACCATTCGGAGAGGTCGCCCCCTAGGCGCTTCAGGGCCTTCAGGGTGAGGAGGGCGGAAAGGAGCCCGTCCCCCGTGGTGTGGTGGCGGCGGAAGATGACGTGGCCCGAGGGCTCCCCCCCGAGGTGAAGGCCCTTCTCCTTCAGCATTTCCAGAACGTAGCGGTCCCCCACCTGGGCCCGGTGGAAGGCGAGGCCCCGCTCCCGGAGGGCCACCTCGAGGCCCATGTTGCTCATGACCGTGCCCACCACCCCGGGCTCGCCGAAGGCCAAAGCGGTGAGGTAGAGGATGTGGTCCCCGTGGAAAAGCCGCCCCTTGCGGTCAATGAACTGGACCCGGTCCCCGTCGCCGTCAAAGGCGATGCCCAGGTCCAGCCCTAGCTCCACCACGAAGCGGGAAAGGGCCTCGGGGTGGGTGGAGCCGCACCCCTTGTTGATGTTCCTGCCGTCGGGCGTGTTGAAGAAGGCCATGACCTCGGCCCCCGCCCTCTGGAAGACCTTGGGCCCCACCCGGTAGGTGGCCCCGTGGGCCAGGTCCAGGCCCATCTTCAGGCCCGTGAGGTCCGGGGCGTGTTCCAGGAGGAAGTCCAGGTACATGCGCTCGGCCTCGCGGAAGTCCCCCACGGTGCCGATGCCCCGGGTGGGGTGAGCCTCGTCCAGAAGCGCCTCTATGGCCTCCTCGGCCTCGTCGGGGAGCTTCTCCCCCGAGGGGCCGAAGAACTTGATGCCGTTGTCCCCGTAGGGGTTGTGGCTGGCGGAGATCATGGCCCCGGCGGTGGCCCCCAGGCGGCGGGTGAGGTGGGCCACCCCCGGGGTGGGCAGGACCCCCAGGTGCTCCACCCGTACCCCCTGGCTCATGAGGCCCGCCGCCAACGCGGCCTCCAAGAGGTCCGAGGACTCCCGGGTGTCCTTGGCCAGGAGGACCACGGGCCTAGGGCTTTCCTGGCGGAAGTAGGCCCCCGCCGCCTGGCCTAACCTCAGGACGAACTCCGGGGTCAGGGGGGGCTTGCCCGCCTCCCCCCGCACCCCGTCGGTGCCAAAGTAGCGCCTCATGGGGGAAACTATACCGCCAAAGAAGGGAGGCCTTGCCTGCAGAATGGGAGTGTGAAGCGCCTCCCCAAGCCCCAGCCATGGAGGTCCCCATGAAAGCGGGTTTCCTCGCCGCCTGGCCCCTCGTCCTGGGCTACTTTCCCGTGGCCGTGGCCTTCGGCCTTTTGGGCCGGGAAGCGGATTTAAGCCCCTGGGAGATCCAGATGGTCTCCCTCCTGGTCTTCGCCGGGGCCAGCCAGTTCGCCCTGGTGGGCCTCGTGGCCCAGGGGACACCTCCTTTGCTGGCGGCGGGACTTGGCCTCCTCCTCAACCTGCGCCACGCTTTCTACGGCCCCGCTTTGAGACCCTACCTGCGGGGAGGCCCCCTCGAGGCCTTCCTCCTCACCGACGAGGTCTTCGCTCTGGCCCTCAAGACCCTGCCCCACCTGCCCGAGGAGGAGCGGCGGGCCCACTTCCTGGGCCTGGGCCTTGGAGCCTACCTCTCCTGGAACCTGGGGACCCTTTTAGGAAGCCTGGGGGCCGAGGGGCTGAAGGGGCTTTCCCAGGCCTTTGGCTTCGCCCTCCCCGCCCTCTTCTTCCTCCTGGCCCTCCCCCACCTCAGGAACCGGGTCGCCCTCCTGGCCGGGGGGGTGGCCCTGGTCCTCCACCTCCTGGGGCAGACCGCCTTGGGCCTGGTCCTGGCCGGGGCCTTGGGCCTTCTTGGGAGGCGGCCATGACCCTGGCTGTTCTCTTCCTGGCCCTAGGCACCTTTCTCATCCGCTTCCTCCCTTGGCGGAAGCCGGGGAGGCTCCACCTGGGCCAGGCGGGGCCCGCCCTGGTGGTGGCCCTCTTTCTGGTCTCCGCCTTCGGCCCGCCCCCTTCCTGGGCCTAGCTCAAGACCCTGGCCGCTTTGGGGGCCACCTATCTGGCGGAAAGGCTCTTGCGCAACCTAGGCCTGGCCGTCCTCGTGGGCATGGTCCTTTTCTTCTAGCCCTTGGCGGAGAGCCAGTCCTCCCCTATCCCCACCTCCACCTCCAGGGGCACGGCCAGGGGATACACCCCCTCCATGACCTCCTTGGCCAGCCGGGCCACGGCCTCCGCCCTCTCTTTTGGGGCCTCGAGGACCAGCTCGTCGTGGACCTGAAGGAGCATCCGGGCCCCCATTTCCTCCAGCCTGGGGAAGAGCTTCACCATAGCCAGCTTCATGAGGTCGGCGGCGGTGCCCTGGACGGGCATGTTGAAGGCCATGCGCTCGGCCGCCTCCCGCACGCTCTTCACCCGGGCCTCTAGGTCGGGCACGTAGCGGCGGCGGCCGAAGAGGGTCTCCACGTACCCCCGCCTCCTGCCCTCCTCCAGGGTCTTCTCAATCCAGGCCCGCACCTTGGGGAAGCTCTGGAAGTAGCGCCCGATGAAGGCCTGGGCCTCCTCGTAAGGGATGGCTAGCTCCTGGGAGAGGCGGTGGGCCGACATGCCGTAGAGGACCCCGAAGTTGATGGTCTTGGCCGCCCGGCGCATCAGGGGGTCCACGGCCTCCCGGGGGACGCCGAACATCCAGCTGGCGGTCTCCGTGTGGATGTCCCGCCCCTCCCGGAAGACCCGGATCAGGTTCTCGTCGCCGGAGAGGTGGGCCAGCACCCTGAGCTCTATCTGGCTGTAGTCCAGGGCCACCAATAGCCACCCCTCCTCGGCGATGAAGGCCCGGCGGATCCTCTGCCCAAGCGGGGTGCGGACGGGGATGTTCTGGAGGTTGGGATCGGAGCTACTTAGCCTGCCCGTGGCCGTGGCCGTCTGGTTGAAGCGGGTGTGGAGGCGGCCCGTCCTGGGGTGGATGAGGTCCGGCAGGGGGTCAATGTAGGTGCTCTTCAGCTTGGTGAGCTCCCGGTACTGCAGGATCTTCTCCACGATGGGGTGGGCCTCGCGGAGGGCCTCCAGGACGGCGGCGCTGGTGGAGCGCTTGCCGGTCTTCTCCGTCTTGCCGATGGCGGGAAGCCCCAGCTCGTCAAAGAGGACCCTTTCCAGCTGGTCCCGGGAGTTGAGGTTGAAGGGGTGGCCGGCCAGGCGGAAGACCTCGGCCTCGAGGCGGGCGATCTCCTCGGCGACCTCCAGGGACAAGGCCCTGAGGTAGGCCACGTCCAGGCGCACCCCCGTGGCCTCCATGTGGGCCAGGACGGCGGAAAGGGGCCTCTCCACCTCCCGGTAAAGCCAAAGGAGCCTCTCCTCCCCCTCAAGCCTCCCCCACAGGTTGGCGAAGAGCCTCTCGGAAAGGGCGGCCCGCTCCCCCGCCTCCTCCGTCCACTCCCCGCCGTAGCGCCGGGCCACCCCCTCGGGGGTGGTGTTGGAAGGGTCCAGGAGGTAGGCGAGGAGCATGGGGTCGTCGCCGGGCGGGAGGCCAAGGCCTTCCCTCAGGGCCAGGACGCTCAGGTCTTTGGCGAGAAGCCCCCGCGCCTCCTTCAGGTCCCTGAGGGCTCCATAAGGCTCGGGGGCCCGGTGGACCCGGCCCTCCCTGGCGGCGGCCAGGGCCAGAAGATCGGCCCACATGGGCTCCTTGCGGGAAAGCACGAAGCCCACGAAGGCCCCTTCCGGCGGGGGCCAGGGGGCCTCCTCCAGGGCCTTGGGGCTTTCCAGAAGGCCGAACTCGTGGAGGAGGCTGCCAAACTCAAGCCTCTCCAGAAAGGCCCTAAGCCTCTCCCGGTCGGGCTCCCGCCTTTTGGCGAAGTCCACCTCCAGGGGCAGGTCGGTGCGCACCTTGGCCAGGTCCCAGGAGAGCTTCAGATCGTCCATGTGGGCCAGGATCTTCTCCCGGATGGCGGGCCTCAGCCGGTCCAGGTTCTTGAGGAGCCTTTCCAGGCTCCCCCACTCCTCCAGAAGCTTCCTCGCCGTCTTCTCCCCGATGCCCTTGACCCCGGGAAGGTTGTCGGACTCGTCCCCGGTCAGGGCCCGGTAGTCGGCCCACTGGTCGGGCCTCAGGCCGTGCTTTTCCCAGAGCCAGGCCGGGGTGATGAGGTACCCCTCGGGGTGGAGGACGTGGATGCGGTCGGAAAGGAGCTGGTAAAGGTCTTTGTCGGCGGTGAGGATGCGGACCTCGTAGCCCTCCTTTTCCGCCTTCTTGGCCAGGCTGGCCAGGACGTCGTCCGCCTCGTAGCCCGGGACCTCGAGGCGCGCCAGCCCCAGGAGGTCCACCAGCTCCTTGATGAGGGCGAGTTGCCGGGGGAAGTCCTCCGGCGTGGGGGCCCGGCCCGCCTTGTACCCCTCGTAGGCCTCGTGGCGGAAGGAGGGGGCCTTGGCGTCAAAGACCACGATCACCGCGTCCCCGTCCTCCTTGAGGGCCTTGAGGAGGCTCTTGGCGAAGCCGTAGACCGCCTGCACCGGCTCCCCCCGGCTGGTGGTGAGGCCCTTCAGGGCGTGGAAGGTGCGGTAGGCCAGGTGGTGGCCGTCCACCAGGAGGACCCGGCCCTTGGGCTCAAAGAGGGGCAGCATCCCCTCCATGTTACCCTTCCACCGCCCGCCCCCGGGTAGCGTCCTGAAGGGCTTTTAGAAACGCCTCCCTCTCCCCCTCGGGAAGGGCCAGCTGGAACCGGACTCCCTCAGGCAGGTAGACCTACTCGTGGACCACGGGTTCAGCCAGGGTCAGGCGCACAAGACCTCCGGGCGAGACCGCCCCCTCCAGCCTACCCGCCCAGGGCCCTCAGGGCCGCCTCCTCCATCCCCTTGGGGTCCGGAAGAAGCCCCGTCCAGATTTGGAAGGCCAAGGCCCCCTGCCAGGCCAGCATGGGAAGCCCCGTCTGCACCAGAAGCCCCCGGGCCCGGGCCTCCTTCAGGAACCGGGTCCAGAGGGGGCGGTAGACCAGGTCCACCGCCGCCCCCGCCTCGGGGAAGAGCTCGGCGGGGAGAGGGGTCTCCTCGGGGGCGTTCAGGCCCACGCTGGTGGCGTTGACGAGAAGCCGGGCCTCCCTGGCCCGCTCCAGGGGCACCGCCCTGAGGCCAAAGGCCTCCGCCAGGGCCAGGGCCCGCTCCTCGGTGCGGTTCCAGACCCAGACCTCGAGGCCCGCCCCCTTCAGGGCGTAGGCCACCGCCCGCCCCGCCCCCCCGGCCCCCAGGACCAGGGCCGGGCCCTGAAGGGGAATCCCCCCCGCCTTCAGGGCCTCCAGAAAGCCCAAAGCGTCGGTGTTGAAGCCGAAGAGGTGCCCCTTCAGGGAAAGCACCGTGTTGACCGCCCCGATGGCCTTGGCCTCGGGCGCCGCCCAGTCCACGAGCTCCAGGGCCTTTTCCTTGAGGGGAATGGTGAGGTTTACCCCCCGGTACTCCCGGCGCACCTCCTCAAGGCGGTCGGCCAGGTGCACAAGAGGGGTCTCCAGGGCCTCGTAGGTGCCGGGAAGGCCCAGGCTCCTGAGGGCGTGGGCGTGCATGGCGGGGGACAGGGAGTGGGCCACGGGATGGCCCAAGACGGCCAGGCGCAGCATCCCCTAAAGGATAGCGTGGCCCAGGCCCCATCTTCCCGGGCAAAGCGTATAGAATGGAGGCGGTGAAAAGGCTCTTGGCCCTTGCCCTTCTCCTCTCCCTGGCCCTGGGAAAGACCTACCTCATCCCCATCCAGGGGGAGATTGACCCCGCTTTGGCCGTCTTCGTGGACCAGGCCCTCTCCCGGGCCGAGCGGGAGGGGGCGAGCGGGGTGGCCCTCCTCATTGACACCCCTGGGGGAAGGGTGGACGCCGCCATCCGGATCTCCGACCGCCTCCTGCAAACCCCCCTCCCCACCCTGGCCGTGGTGCAGAACGCCTTCTCCGCCGGGGCCCTCATCGCCCTCTCCTGCCGCCAGGTCGCCATGCTTCCCGGCTCGGAGATCGGGGCCGCCCTGCCCATCGTGGCCCCGCCCCTAGGCCAGCCCCAGGCGGCCGACCAGAAGGTAATCTCGGCCCTAAAGGGGAAGTTCCGCGCCGTGGCCGAGGCCAGGGGGAGGCCCGTCCAGCTGGCGGAGGCCATGGTGGACCCGGCCATAGAGATCCCCGGCCTCACCGCCAAGGGAGAGCCCCTCACCCTCTCCGCCGACAAGGCGGTGGAGCTCAAGGTGGCCGACTTCAAGGCGGGAAGCCTGCCCGAGGCCCTGAGGCAGGCGGGCTTCAGCCCGGAGACGGAACGGCTCACCCCAGGCCCCCGGGTCCAGGTGGCCCGCTTCCTGACCAGCTCCGCCGTGGCGGGGATCCTCCTGGCCCTGGGCCTTCTCCTCCTCCTCCTGGAGCTCTTCACCCCGGGCTTCGGCGTGATGGGGGCTCTGGGCCTGGCCTTCTTGGGCCTCTACTTCGCCGGGGGGTGGTTGGCGGGGCTTTCCGGGGCCTTTGAGCTCCTCCTCTTCTTCCTGGGCGTGGGCCTCCTCCTGGCGGAAGCCTTCTTGTTCCCGGGGTTCGGCATCGCCGGGGCCTTGGGCGTGGGGGCCATTCTGGCCTCCGTCTACTTCACCTTCGGGGAAAACGCCCTCCTGGTGATGGCCATCGCCGTGATCGCCCTGGGGCTTGGGCTTCTCCTGGTGTTCCGCTACCTGCCCAGGACCCGCCCCGCCAGGGCCCTGGTCCTGGAGAGCGCCATTGAGGCCCACGCCACGGGGGAGGAGGTGGAGGTGGGCATGGTGGGCACGGCCCTCACGGACCTGAGGCCGGGGGGCGTGGCCCGGTTTGGGGCCAAGCGCATGGACGTGGTGGCCAACCGTGGGTTCATCCCCAAGGGCACCCCTATCAGGGTGGTGGAGGTGCGGGGACCCACGGTGGTGGTGGAGGCTTTGGAGGAATAGCTATGGAAGGAATCGGCGTGCTCTTTTTGGCCTTTGTGGTCCTCGTTCTGGTCTTTCTCTTCTTCAGCCTCATCCCGGTGGGCCTCTGGATCTCCGCCTGGGCGGCCGGGGTGCGGGTCCCCCTGCTGACCCTGGTGGCCATGCGCCTCAGGCGCGTGCCCCCGGCCAAGATCATCTACCCCCTCATCAAGGCCACCAAGGCGGGGCTGGACGTGCGGCTGGACCGCCTCGAGGCCCACTACCTGGCGGGGGGCAACGTGGACCGGGTGGTGGACGCCCTGATCGCCGCCGACAAGGCCGGCATCAAGCTCACCTTTGACCGGGCGGCGGCCATTGACCTGGCGGGCCGGGACGTGCTGGAGGCGGTGCGGGTCTCCGTGAACCCCAAGGTCATCCAGACCCCCATGGTGGCGGCCGTGGCCAAGGACGGCATCCAGCTTCTGGCCACCGCCCGGGTCACGGTGCGGGCCAACATTGACCGCCTGGTGGGCGGGGCCGGGGAGGAGACCATCATCGCCCGCGTGGGGGAAGGCATCGTGACCACCATCGGCTCCGCCAACTCCCACAAGGAGGTCCTGGAGAACCCCGACCGCATCTCCAAGACCGTTTTGGAGAAGGGCCTGGACGCCGGCACCGCCTTTGAGATCCTCTCGGTGGACATCGCCGACGTGGACGTGGGCAAGAACATCGGGGCCCAGCTCCAGATTGACCAGGCCGAGGCCGACAAGAAGATCGCCCAGGCCAAGGCGGAGGAGCGCCGGGCCATGGCCGTGGCGGCGGAGCAGGAGAACCGGGCCCTGGTGGAGGCCATGCGGGCCAAGCTGGTGGAGGCCCAGGCCCAGGTCCCCCTGGCCCTGGCCGAGGCCCTGAGGAAGGGAAACCTGGGGGTCATGGACTACTACCGCCTGAAGAACATTGAGGCCGACACCGACATGCGGGAGTCCATCAGCCGGGCGGCCAAGCCCGAGGGTGAGGAATGAGCCTGAGCGACCTTTTAGGCCTCCTTTTCCTCCTCTTCTTCGTGATCCTCCCCGCCCTTCAGGGCCTGCGCCGCGCGCCCCCCACGCCCCCCGGCTTTCCCGAGGAGCCCTTTCCCGAGCCCCGGCCCGCCCCCAAACCCAAGCCCAAGGCCAAGCCCAGGCCCAAACCCCCCCCGGCCCTCGAGCCCAAAGGGCCGGAAGGGGAAAGCTTAGAACGCCTCCCCCCTCCGGAGAGAACCCCGCTGGAAGTGCGCTTCCGCGAGGAAGTTGAGGAAACGCCCACGCCCAAGAGGCGCGCCAAGCGCCTTGTGTCCACCGACCCCGAGAGCCTGCTGAAAGGGGTGATATGGCACGAAATCCTGAAGAAGCCCAGAGGGTGGTGATCCCCCTTAAGCCCGAGGAGACCCTGGCCTTCCTGGGCCAGGCCGACCGCCACCTGAAGAAGCTCCGCGCCCTCTTCAAGGAGGCCTTGGGCGAGGGGCTGAAGCTGGTGGTCCGCGGGGACCAGGTGGAGCTATTGGGAGAGCCGGAGAAGGTGGCGGTGGCGGAGCGGGTGGTGCGGGACCTCCTGGCCCTCCTCCGCCAGGGGGCGGAGCTGGACGAGCCCACCCTGGAGCAGGCCGTGGCCCTGGCCCAGGAGGGGCAGGGCCTCTACGAGGCCACGAGCCTGGAGTCCGAGCTGAGCCTTCCCGGCCGCCTCCGGCCCAAGACCCCGGGGCAGAGGCGGTACGTGGAGGCCATCGCCAAGAACGACATCACCTTCGGCGTGGGCCCCGCCGGCACCGGCAAGACCTACCTGGCGGTGGCCATGGCCGTGAGCCACCTTCGGGCCCGCAAGGTCAAACGCATCGTCCTGACGCGGCCGGCGGTGGAGGCGGGGGAGAAGCTGGGCTTTCTGCCCGGGGACATCCAGGCCAAGGTGGACCCCTACCTGAGGCCCCTCTACGACGCCCTCTTTGACATGATTGACGCCGAGCGTTTTGAGCAATATTTACAATCTGGAATCATTGAGGTGGCGCCCCTGGCCTTTATGAGGGGAAGGGCCCAGCCCGTGGACACGCCGGTGCTGACCCCCGAAGGCTTCCGTCCCATCGGCAACCTAAAGCCAGGGGACTGGGTGGTAGGGGCCTACGGCGTGCCGGTGATGGTGGTGGCCGTCTATCCTCAGGGGAAGCAGCCCATCTACCGGGTCCGCTTCAGCGACGGCGTGGAAACCCGGGCCACGGGAGACCACCTCTGGGCCGTCCTCACGCCCTGGGACCGGAGGCGAGGGCGCCCCCCTCGCCTGGTCACCACCGAAGAGATGCGGGGGAACCTCCGCCTGCACCACCAGCACCGCTACGAAGTTCCCCTCCTCCAAGCGCCTGTGGAGTTTCCCAAGCGCCCCGTCCCCTTGGACCCCTACGCTTTGGGCCTCCTCCTGGGAGATGGATGCCTCACGGGCAGCACCACGCCCAGCTTCTCCACCGGCGACCCCGAGCTTAAAGAGGCCCTTGCCGAGAGGCTCCAAGGGGTGCAGGTGATCCCGAAAGGCGGCGTGGACCACGCCCTGGCCCTGGGCTTCAAGGGGGGGAAAAACCGCAACCCGGTCAGCGAGGCCCTCCGGGCCCTAGGCCTCTGGGGAACCCGCTCCAGCGAGCGCTTTGTGCCCGAAGACTATCTGTGGAACACCTCGGAGGTTCGTTTGGGCGTTCTCCAAGGCCTGCTGGACAGCGACGGCAGCGTGCACGTGCAGGAGGGGCGAAGGGCGCGGGTTCAGTTCTCCACCTCCTCTTTCCGCCTGGCCCGGGACGTGGCCTTCCTGGTCCGCTCCCTGGGCGGCGTGGTCTACCATCGGGTGCGGCCCCAAGACCGCCTGCGCCCGGGCCTGGCCCGGGGCCGGCCCGTCTACCACCGGGCCGAAAGCCACGTGCTGGATATCCGCCTGCCCCCGGGGCTTCCGCCCTTCCGCCTGGCGCGAAAGGCCAAGGTCTATGCCCAAACCGGAGGGATTCGTCCCATGCGATTCGTGGAAGCCATTGAACCCGCCGGGGAGGCGGAGGCGGTGTGCATCACGGTGGCCAGTCCCGACGGCCTTTACCTGACCGAGGACTTCATCCTCACCCACAACACCCTGAACGACGCCTTCATCATCTTGGACGAAGCCCAGAACACCACCCCGGAGCAGATGAAGATGTTCCTGACCCGCATGGGCTTCAGCTCCAAGATGGTCATCACCGGGGACGTGACCCAGATTGACCTGCCCAAGCACCAGAAGTCGGGCCTCATTGAGGCCACCCGCATCCTGAAGGGGATTGAGGGCATCGCCTTCATCTACTTCAAGGAGTCCGACGTGGTCCGCCACCCCCTGGTGGCCCGCATCATCAAGGCCTACGAGGAGGCCGAGCGTGGTGGCGGTTCTGGCCAATAAGCGCCCCCCAAGGGGCCTTGTGCCCAGGCTCCGCCGGGCCCTTTCCGCCCTCATGGAGGAGCTGGGCGTGGGAGACAAGGCGGTCACGGTGATCCTCACCGGGGACCGGCGCATAAGGGCCCTCAAGCGGGCGTGGTGGGGGGAGGACGAGGCCACCGACGTCCTCTCCTTCCCCCACTACGAGCCCGGGGACCCCTTCGTCCCCCCCCACCTGGGGGACATCTGGATCAGCCTGGACACGGCGAGGAGGCAGGCGGAGGCCCGGGGGGCCCCTTTGGAGGAGGAGGTCCTGGTCCTGGCGGCCCACGGGCTATGGCACCTCCTGGGCCACGACCACCAGAAGGAGGAGGATTGGGAAGGGTTCCGCCGCGTCCAAGAGAGGATCCTCACCCTGTAAAGGGGGTGGCCCGCTCCTTCCTCTACGCCTGGGAGGGCCTCGTCTACGCCTGGCGGGTGCAGAGGAACTTCCGCCTCGAGGCCTACCTGGGCCTTTTAGCCCTCCTCCTCGCCCTCTGGCTTGGGGTGGACCCGGTGCCCGTCCTTCTCCTCATCGCCTTGGTCCTCTCCCTGGAGCTTTTGAACACCGCCCTCGAGGCCCTCACCGACCTGGCGAGCCCCGTCTACCACCCCCTGGCCAAGCGGGCCAAGGACACCGCCGCCGCCGCTGTCTCCCTGGCGAGCCTCCTGGCCCTCTCCATCGGCCTCTACCTCTTCCTCCCTCCCCTTCTCCGCAAGCTTGGGCTAACCTAGGGGCATGGACCACGAAGAACGGGAGATGATCCTGGAGCTCTTTCCAGGCACCTCCCCTGACCTTCTCCCCCTGGGGGAGATCCTCTACTACCGGGACGAGGAGGGGCGGGTGGTCATCGTGGAAAAGGGCCCTCCGGAGCTTTCCCTCACCCTAGAACCCCTCCCCGGCCACGTGGCGGGCCCCCAGGTGTGCGAGGCCTGCCGCCGCCACCTCTCGGGAAGCGCCCTGGGCTTCTTCCGGCATCCCGTGGGGGGCAAGGAGACCCACCTCCGCTACCTGGTCCTCTGCCAGGACACCGCCTCCTGCGCGGGCCACGCCGAGCCCGAGCGTTTGAGGGAAATCCTCCTTCGGGGTATACTCACCTGAGAAGGAGGCCCCTGGGCCAGGGAGGTCGGCTTTGGCCGGCCTCCATGACTTACGAGGTGAGCTATGGCGCGCGAGGTGAAGCTAACCAAGGCCGGCTACGAGCGGCTCATGAAGCAGCTGGAGCAGGAGAGGGAGCGCCTCCAGGAGGCCACCAAGATCCTGCAGGAGCTCATGGAGTCCAGCGACGACTACGACGACTCGGGGCTGGAGGCGGCCAAGCAGGAAAAGGCCCGCATTGAGGCCCGCATTGACAGCCTGGAGGACGTGCTCTCCCGGGCGGTGATCCTGGAGGAGGGCACCGGCGAGGTCATCGGCCTGGGCTCGGTGGTGGAGCTGGAAGACCCCGCCACGGGGGAGCGCCTTTCGGTCCAGGTGGTCTCCCCCGCCGAGGCCAGCGTCCTGGAAACCCCCATGAAGATCTCCGACGCCTCGCCCATGGGCAAGGCCCTCCTGGGCCACCGGGTGGGGGATGTCCTCTCCCTGGATACCCCCAAGGGCAAGAAGGAGTTCCGGGTGGTGGCGGTCCACGGATGAACGAGCAGACGCGCCAGCGCCTTCTGAACCTGGAAGCCCTGGTAGAGGCGGGGTTTGAGCCCTACCCCTACCGCTTCCCCAAGACCCATAGCGCCAGGGCCATCCTCGAGGCCAAGGCCGGGGCCCCTCCGGAGACCGAGTGGCCGGAGGAGGTGGCCCTGGCGGGGCGGGTGGTGGCCATCCGGCGCATGGGCAAGGTCACCTTCGCCCACCTCCTGGACGAAAGCGGCCGGATCCAGCTCTACTTCCAAAAGGACCTGACCCCCCGCTACGAGCTTCTGAAGAAGCTGGACGTGGGGGACATCCTGGGGGTCAAGGGCCCCCTCTTCACCACCAAGACCGGGGAGGTCACGGTCAAGGTCCTCTCCTGGACCCCCCTGGTGAAAAGCCTCCACCCCCTGCCCGACAAGTGGCACGGCCTCAAGGACAAGGAGGTGCGCTACCGCCAGCGCTACCTGGACCTGATCGTGAACCCCGAGGTCCGGGAGGTCTTCAGGAGGCGCTCGGAGATGGTGCGCTACATCCGCCGCTTCTTTGAGGACCGGGGCTTCTTGGAGGTGGAAACCCCCATCCTCCAGGCCACCACCGGCGGGGCCGAGGCCAGGCCCTTCAAGACCTACCACCACGCCCTGGACCACGAGTTTTACCTGCGCATCTCCCTGGAGCTTCACCTGAAGCGCCTCCTGGTGGGCGGCTACGAGAAGGTCTTTGAGATCGGCCGGGTCTTCCGCAACGAGGGGATAGACCACAACCACAACCCCGAGTTCACCATGCTGGAGGCCTACTGGGCCTACGCCGACTACCAGGACATGGCCCTCTTGGTGGAAGAGCTCCTTTCCGGCCTCGTCCTCCACCTCTTCGGAAGCTACCAGGTCCCCTACGGGGGCCGCATCCTGAACTTCAAGCCCCCCTTCCGCCGCATCTCCTTCGTGGAGGCCCTGAAGGAGAAGGCGGGCCTCCCCTTTGACCCTTTAGACCTGGAGCGCCTCCGCCTCTGGGCCGACGCCCACCACCCCGAGCTGGCCCACGTCCCCAGCTACAAGCTCTTGGACAAACTTTTTGGCCTCTACGTGGAGCCCGAGCTCCAGGACCCCACCTTCGTCTTTGACTTCCCCCTGGCCATAAGCCCCCTGGCCAAACGGCACCGGGAAAGGCCAGGCCTCACCGAGCGCTGGGACCTCTTCGCCGGGGGGATGGAGCTCGCCCCCGCCTACTCGGAGCTCAACGACCCCTTGGACCAGCGGGAGCGCTTTTTGGAGCAGGCCAGGCGCCGCAAAGAGGGGGACGAGGAGGCCCCCGAGCCCGACGAGGACTTCCTCCTGGCCCTGGAGTACGGCATGCCCCCGGCGGCGGGGCTGGGCCTGGGGATTGACCGGCTGGCCATGCTCCTCACCGACCGGCCCTCCTTAAGGGACGTCCTCCCCTTCCCCCTGATGAAGCCCAAGAAGGAGGAAGAGGCCCTGGAAGAGGCCTGATGGCGGAGCGGGCGGCCTGGACCAGCCTGCTTGTGGCCCTCCTGGTCCTGGGGCTCAAGGCCCTGGCCTACCGCCTCACGGGCTCGGTGGCCCTCCTCTCCGACGCCCTGGAGTCCACGGTCAACGTGGTGGCGGCCCTCCTGGCCCTTCTCGCCATCCGCTTCGCCGCAAGGCCCCCGGATGCCACCCACCCCTTCGGCCACACCAAGGCCGAGTACCTCTCCGCCGTCCTCGAGGGGGTCTTCATCCTCCTGGCCGCCTTCTTCATCGCCAAGGAGGCCCTGCCCCGCCTCCTCCACCCCACGCCCCTCGAGGACCTGGGCCCCGGGCTTGTGGTCAGCCTTCTCGCCTCCACCCTAAACGGGCTTCTCGCCTACCGCCTCATCTCCCTGGGCAAGGCCCTCCGCTCCCCCGCCCTCACCGCCGACGGCTACCACGTCCTAAGCGATGTCCTCACCTCCTTGGGGGTCCTCCTGGGGGTGGGCCTGGCCTGGGCCACGGGCTTTTGGGCCCTGGACCCCCTGCTCGCCCTTCTGGTGGCGGGGAACATCCTCTACATGGGCTTCCGCCTGGTGCGGGAGTCCTTGGGGGGCCTTCTGGACGAGGGCCTCTCCCCAGAGGAGGTGGCCCGGATCCAGGCCCTGATCGCCCGGGAACTCTCGGGCAAGGCCCTGGAAGTCCACGACCTGAAGACCCGCAAGGCGGGGCACCGGGCCTTTTTGGAGTTCCACCTGGTGGTCCCGGGAAGCCTCACCGTGGCCGAGGCCCACGCCCTCTGCGACCGGCTGGAGAAGGCCCTCGAGGCCGAGGTCCCTGGGCTTAGCGTCACCATCCACGTGGAGCCGGAAAGCGAGCGCCAGGCCTAACAAGAAATCCTTCTGAAGTCTCCCTCAAGTAAAAGCACACGCCTAGCCAAGCGCCTATCGGAGGTCTTTCTAGCCCTTGCCTAGCCCAAGGTGCCATCGTTCGTGCAAGTTCTGGGTGCCCTGACCACGCTCCCTCACCGACTGGACCTGGAAGGCCTACGAGCGGTGCTCCGCCGGGCCTTGACCGTCATCTCTCTGCCGTTCTAAGCTATGGTCGTGGAATCCGAGAAGTTACAGGCTGCCCTGGCCAAGGTAAGGACGAGTATCCTTTTGGACTACGGGGAGCTTTTCGGCAGTGAAGAAAGGTGCAGGCAGAGGGTCATAGATCCGATCCTGTCTGCTCTTGGTTGGGACATTTTCTCTGATGAGGTCGTCGTGGAGCACCCACTCCCGAGCTCGGGAAAAGGGGCTCCGCCAGCGCTGGACTACGTGCTTTACGAAGTGTTACCCTGGGTGAAGCTCCCGCGTGTAGTAATAGAGGCGAAAGCTGCAAGAGAGCTGCCACAACCTGAAATAGACCGCCTTGTTTTGAAATCCAAAGGCGAGAAGGCAGCTGATGTCCTTAAGCCATACCCCAGTCTTCTAGCCCTTTTAGGCGCTCAATGCCGGCGTGAGGATCCCGAGGAGAAATCTTGTCCTGAGTTTATCTTGACGCAAACCGGCATTCCGGTTTACGAGGTAGGAAGATACGTTATGCCAAGCAGGATTATGATTACAAGCGGAGTAGACTGGATTTTCATGGACTTAGAGGGCTCCAATTATGAGCTATTCGTATGCCATGTGGAAGGCCTCCACATACTTAGAGAACCCCTGTCAAGAACCATTGAAGTTCTGTCCCGCTTCCTCTCTCCAGAGGCCATCATTGGAACAGAGGAAGCCATCCGGCCCGGATGCGCTCCTGTGCCCCTCCGTATGGTTGTGTTTAATCCGCAATTGCAAAGCGTTCTTCCCGGACCAGGAGGTAACATTTGCCTCTACCACTGGGAAAGCGTAAATGATCCCCCTAAGCAGATTAATCAAACTCCTATCACATTGGGCAAAGTCATCAATGAATTTAAAGATTGGCTTGAAAGCAAGTTTCCAGGTAGCAAGATCCCTTACGTGCCGAAGCCAAATCCACCAGATGCCCATCGTGTTTTCGCCGGGCTGTACGAAATGGTCATTGAGTATTGGAGGCGGTTTCCCTTCAACGGCGTAACGCCAGATACGATTGGCGTCTACTCTAACGCCTGGGGAGAAAAAATTCCTTCGTGTGCTACCTCATAGCTCCATCCCGGCCATCCTGGGCAAGACCCGGCTCCGAACGAGGTTGTGGAGGTTTACCCGGGCTACCAGGCCCCAGTAGGAGCAGGCTACAAGAGGTTTCCCTGACGGGAAAGGGGCAACCCGGTGGAGCCCCAAAGACCGCACCACCACGCTGAAGCGGGTCTCTATCCATAAACCCCTACACGACCCCGTCTTGCCCTTGGGACCCCTCGCCTCCTCGCACACAGGGTTAAGGCCAGTCCCAAGCTTTGGATGAAGGGTTCATGCTGGCCCAAGCCAGCATGGGGTGGTGTAACGCTCTTTTCCCCACGGGCGAAAAAGCGTAAACTAGGGGCCAAGGAGGGCCCATGCGGAAGAAGCACGACTGGCTCAGGGAGACCTACCGGAAGAGCCTGGAGAAGATGCCGGAGAGGCCCGTGGCCCACCGCACGCTCTCCAATATCGCCCCCGAGCCCCTTTACACCCCGGAGGACATCGGGGTCCTGGACCCGGAGTACGAGGAGAAGCGGGGCTTCCCCGGCGAGTACCCCTACACCCGGGGGGTCTACGGCTCCATGTACCGGTCCAAGCTCTGGACCATGCGCATGTTCGCCGGGTTCGGCACCCCCGAGCAGACCAACGAGCGCTTCAAGAAGCTCCTGAAGGCGGGGCAGACGGGGCTCAGCGTAGCCTTTGACCTCCCCACCCTCATGGGCTACGACTCCGACCACCCCCTCGCCAAGGGGGAGGTGGGGAAGTGCGGGGTGGCGGTCAGCAGCCTCGCCGATATGGAGATCCTCTTTGACGGCATCAACCTGGAGGAGGTCACCACCTCCATGACCATCAACTCCCCCGCCAACGCCATCTGGGCCATGTACCTGGCGGTGGCCAAGAAGCGGGGGTACGACTGGAAGAAGCTGGGCGGCACCATCCAGAACGACATCCTCAAGGAGTTCATCGCCCAGAAGGAGTTCATCTTCCCCCCCGAGCCCAGCGTGAAGCTGGTCATTGACACCTTTGAGTGGGGGCCCAAGAACGTCCCCAAGTGGAACTTCATCTCCGTCTCCGGCTACCACATCCGCGAGGCGGGCTCCACGGCGGTGCAGGAGCTGGCCTGGACCCTGGCGGACGGCTTTGAGTACGTGGAGGCCGCCCTCAAGCGGGGCCTGGACGTGGACGAGTTCGCCCCCCGCATCAGCTTCTTCTTTGACGTCCACAACGACTTCTTTGAGGAAATCGCCAAGTTCCGCGCCGCCCGGCGCATCTGGGCCAGGGAGATGCGCCACCGCTATGGGGCCAAGAACCCCCAGAGCTGGGCCCTCCGCACCCACGCCCAGACCGCCGGGGTCTCCCTCACCGCCCAGCAGCCCCTCAACAACATCGCCCGGGTGGCCATCCAGGCCTTGGCCGCCGTCCTTGGGGGCACCAACAGCCTCCACACCGACGCCTACGATGAGGCCCTGGCCCTGCCCACGGAGGAGAGCGCCACCATCGCCCTGAGGATCCAGCAGATCATCGCCTACGAGACCGGGGTCACCCACACCATAGACCCCCTGGCGGGGAGCTACTACCTGGAGTGGCTCACCGACGAGATGGAGCGCCAGGCCATGGCCATCATTGAGGAGATCCGCCGCATGGGGGGCGTGGTGCGGGCCATTGAGGAGGGCTACTTCCTCCGGGAGCTGGCCGAGGCCAGCTACCGCTACCAGCAGGAGGTGGAGCGCAAGGAGCGCATCATCGTGGGGGTGAACGCCTTCACCGACGAGATCCCCCTCAAGGTCCCCATCCAGCTGGTGGACCCCGAGGTGGAAAGGGTCCAGGCGGAGCGCCTGGCCCGGGTGCGCCGCGAAAGGGACGCCAGGCGGGTGGCCGAGGCCTTGGAAGGCCTTCGCCGGGCGGCCAAGGAGGGCCAGAACACCATGCCCCACTTCGTGGAGTGCGCCCTAGCCTACTGCACCCTGGGGGAGATGATGGACGTCCTGCGGGAGGTCTACGGCACCTACCAGGAGCCCGCCTACGTGTAGGAGGGTTGGCATGGCGGACATGAACAGGCGCATACGGGTGCTCATCGCCAAGCCGGGGCTGGACGGCCACGACCGTGGGGCCAAGGTGGTGGCCCGGGCCCTGCGGGACGCCGGCATGGAGGTCATCTACACCGGCCTCCGGCAGACCCCGGAGATGATCGTCTCCGCCGCCATCCAGGAGGACGTGGACGCCGTAGGGCTTTCCATCCTCTCCGGAGCCCACATGCACTACTTCCGCGAGGTCAAGCGCCTCCTGGACGAGCAGGGGGCTTCCGATATCCTCCTTTTCGGCGGAGGCATCATCCCCGATGAGGACGTGCCCAAGCTGAAGGAGCTGGGGGTAGCCGCCGTCTTCGGCCCCGGCACCAGCACCCAGGCGATCGTGGACTTCCTGAAGCGGGCGGTGCCCGAGCGCTGGAAGGCCCAGGGACTGGCATGAAGGCCATCCAGCTCTACTACCCACCGGAGTGGGCCCACTGCTACGGGTGCGGGTACCTCAACCCCATGGGCCTCCACATCAAGACCTACTGGAACAAGGAGAAGGGGGAGAGCGAGACCCGCTTCACCCCAAGCCCCCACCACACGGCCATCCCCGGCCTCGTCTACGGAGGGCTTTTGGCCTCCTTGGTGGACTGCCACTCCACCGCCACCGCCGCCGCCGCCAAGGCCCAAGCCGAGGGGGTTTCCCTGGAGGAAAACCCCGTGCGCTTCGTCACCGCCAGCCTCAAGGTGGACTACCTGAAGCCTACCCCCTTGGGACCGGAACTTCTCCTGGTGGGGCGGGCCAAGGAGGTCAAGGGCAAGAAGGTGGTGGTGGAGACCGAGCTTTACGCCGAGGGCACCCTCACGGTGCGGGGAGAGGCGGTTTTGGTCCAGATCACCGAGGGCTTTGCCAGACCTTAAGCGCCTCCAGGGAGCGGATCAGGGCCCCCAGGGGCTCGGCCTTGGGGGAGGCGATGAGGACCAGTTCCAGCCAGGCCTGCTCCAGGATCTCCTTGACCTCGTCCAGGCCCTCCCCGCCCCAGGCCTGGCCCAGGGCTGCCGCCTGGAGCATCTCCTGGAGGCGGCGGTTCTCCTCCTCCATCCGCCTTAGGTACCACCCCAGGCGGAGGGCCTCCATCTCGGCGTGGACGAGCTTGCTCTGGAGCTCGGCGATCTTGCGGTTCTCCGCCTCTACCTTGGCCCGAAGCGGCGCTCCAGCTCGTTGTCCCAGTGGAGCATGGGTCTATTTTAGGTTCGCCCCTGGGAAGAAGGTGTGACGTGCGCACATGAGAACCCTTAGAACTCAAAAAAGGCGGGTACGAACTCATACCCCTCCCCCTGGCGTCGGATGCGCCCCAGGGCTGGCCAGGGAAAGTGGTAGGCGGTGACCAGGCTCCGCTCCTCGGCCACCCTTTGGAAAAGCCGGGCCCGGGTGCGCACCGCCTCGGCCTTGTCCATGTCAAAGCCCAGGTAAGCCTGAGAAAAGCGTAAAGAGAGAAGGTAATGCCCAGCGGCGTCCCCGAAGACGAAAAGCTTCTGGCCTTGGGAGGCCACCTCGAGGCTCATGTGCCCCGGGGTGTGGCCGTAGGAGGCCACCGCGCGCACGCCGGGGAGGATCTCCTCCCCCTCTTTCACGGCCCGAATGCGCTCCTTTAGGGGCACCAGGGTACGGTTCACCGCTGGAGAAGGGTTCTTAAGCCAGTAGTCTAGGTCCACCTCCCCCATAAGGTAGGCGGCCCGGGGGAAGGCGGGGCGACCCTCCCCGTCCACCAAACCCCCGATGTGGTCGGGGTGGCCGTGTGTGAGGAAGACGTGGGTGATGTCCTCGGGAGCGTAGCCCGCCAGCTCCAAATGGGCGAGGAGCCGCCCGCCGGCGGCCACGCCCCGCCCCGTGTCCACCAAAAGCCGGGCCTCCCCCAGGTCCAAAAGCACGGGGTTAAAGTTGTTGCGGGTGGCCTCGGGGTTCAGGAAGTTTTCCTCCAAGGTGCGGCGGAAGGCCTCCTGGAGCTCCGGGTTAGCCCCCCAGTTGGGCAGGAGAGGCCCGGGAGGCGACTGCCCGTCGGAAAGGACGATGGCGGCCACGCTACCTAGGGAAAACCGGTAAAACCCACCCCCATTCACCCCCTTAGGGGACCGCCCTTGGGCTTGCCCCCCGAGGAACAGCCCCGAAAACAAAAGGCCTCCCGTGGCCTGGATAAAGGTTCTGCGCTTCATGCTTGCCCCCTTGAGCAAGAGGCTACGCCTGGGAGGCCTCCCAGAATGTGACCCGGCCCACCCGCCCCTCCCAAACCCTCTCCAGCAAGAAGAGGACCAGGGCCAGGGCCAGCAGGTAGGGCCTAAGGGGAAGGGAAGCGGTGGCCCTTCTGGGAAGCTCTTCCAGGGTGAGGAGCCGCCCCCCGCTCCCCTCGGCCAGGGCCTGCAGGTTCCCCTCCCCGTCCCTTGGGGTCCACTCCCCGGGGAGGGGAAGGGCCAGGGGGAGGCGGAGCTTTCCCGAAAGCAAAACGCCCTCCTCCCGGAGGACGGCCTCGTACCTGAGGGGCCCCGTGGGCACCAGGGGAACCTCCTTCCCGCCCACCAGAACCTGGGGAGCCTCGAGGCGGCCCAGGACCACCGCCCGCACCCCCTCCCCCTCGGGGTAGGCGTAAAGGGCCAGGGCCCTCTGCCCCCCGGCCAGGTAGCGGGCCAGGCCCCCCAGGAAGGGGGCGGCCCCCTCCCAGCCCTTCCAGGAGCGGGAGAGGTCGGTGGCCAGGGCGGCCACCCTCCCCTCCCCCCGCTCCCCCAGGGCCAGGAGGGCCCGGTCCCCGCTCTTTAGGACCACCTGGGCCCAGGGCTCGGCCCGGGCCGGGAGAAGCACGGAGAGGGGCGGGAAGGCGAAGCCCTCGGTGAGGGGGTGGGCGAGGGCCTCCACGGGAAAGCGCCCTTCCAGCCCTTCCCCTTGGAAGACCTCCTGCCCCTCCTTGAGGAAGAGGCGGGGAAGCTCCTGGGGCGTGGCCGCCCGGTAGAACCGCCCCCCGCCCCTTTGGGCCAGGGCCTCGAGGAAGGCGGCGTCGGCGTCCGGGCCCAGGGCCAGGGCGCTCACCTCCACCCCGGCGGTGGCGGCCAGGGCCAGGATGGGCTCCTTGGGGTCGGCGATGAGGCCGTCCGTGAGGACCAAGACCGCCTTCCGCTCCACGGGCACATCCTGAAGGAGGCGGAGGGCCTCGCGGAAGGCCCCGCCCAGGACCGTCCCCCCGCCCGCCCGCAGGGAGAGGAGGAGGCTTTCCGCCTCCTTCTTGCCCTGGGCGGTCATGGGCCTAGGGGGAAAGAGGACCCTGGGGCTGGAGCTAAAGAGGACCACCCCCAGGTAGTCCTCCGGGGCGGCGCTCCTGACGAGCTCCAAAGCCCCCGCCACCGCCATGGAGAGCTTCTCCCCCTCCATGCTCCCCGAGACGTCCAGCACCAGGACCAAGGCCGCCCCCTTCCGCCCCAGGGGCTTCAGGGGCAGGTCCTCGGGCAGGGCCCGGTCCCAGCCGCCAAAGAAGAGGCCTTTGGGGGTGGCGGTGAAGAGGAGGCCGCCCCCCCGGCGCAGGTAGTCCCTGAGGGCCTCCGGGGCCCCCGGGGGCAGGTCCAGGACCCCCAGGCCCACGGCCACCAGGTCCGCCTCCAGGGGAAGCCGGAAGGCCTCCTCCACCAAAAAGCCCTGGGCCTCCAGGTACCGGGCGAGGGCGGGGTCCCCCAGGACCAGGGCCCGGGCCCGGTCGGCGGGGGCCAGGCGGGCTTTGGCCTCGCTCCTTCCCCAAGGACCTTCCGCCACGGCCCGCACCTCCGCCTCCCCCGTCAGGGGAAAGGCGTAGGTGAGGACCCGCCGCCCCTCCACCCGAAGCCGCCGCTCCCAAGGGCCCGCCGGGCCCTCCACCCGGAGGCGGGCCTCGGCGGGGCGGGGGGCCTCGAGGACCACCCCCACCCCCACGGTCTCCCCCAAAAAGGGGTAAGGGGGCGGGACCAGGCGCAGGTCCACGTGGGCCTTGGGGGGGACGTAGAGGGCGTCTAGAGGAAAGGGCGGGGGGACAGGGGAAAAAAGGCCGTCGGAGACCAGGACCACCCGGCTTGGCCGGAGCCTCAGGGCCTCCTGGAAGGCCGCCCTCAGGTCCGTCCTCTCCCCTAGGTCCAGCCTGCGGGCCGTGGGAGAGGGCAGGAGGACCGCCCGCTCGGCGAAGGCCACGTAGGCGGCCTCCCGGGGAAGGCGCCCGGCCAGGGCGAAGACGCCCTCCCTCGCCGAGGGGGAGAAGTCCAGGAGGTAGACCACCCGGCCCGGCAGGGGAAGCCTCGGGTCCAAGGCCGCAAGGAGAAGGAGGAGAAGAACAAGCCCCCGCAGAACCGGGACCCTGCCCACGGCCTCAGTCCATCCAGTGGCCCAGCTTCTCCTTCTTGGCCTGGAGGTAGCGCTCGTTGTGGGGGTTGTCCCCGGCCCTTAAGGGGACGCGCTCCACGATCTCTATGCCGAAGCCGGAAAGGGCCTTCACCTTTCTCGGGTTGTTGGTGAGAAGGCGCATCTTCCGCACCCCCAGGTCGCAGAGGATCTGGGCCCCCACCCCGTAGTCCCTTAGGTCCGGGGGAAAGCCCAGGGCCAGGTTGGCCTCCACCGTGTCCAGGCCCTGGTCCTGGAGGTGGTAGGCCCGGATCTTGTTGACGAGGCCAATCCCCCGCCCCTCCTGCCTCAGGTAGACCAGGACCCCCTTGCCCTCCTGGGCGATCCGCTCCATGGCCAGGTCCCTTTGGAAGCCGCAGTCGCACCTCAGGGAGTGGAGGGCGTCCCCGGTGAGGCACTCCGAGTGCATGCGCACCAAGACGGGCTCCTCGGGGTCCCAGCTCCCCATGACCAAGGCGGCGTGCTCCTCCCCCGTGAGGGCGTCCCGGTAGCCCAGGATGCGAAACTCCCCGAACCGGGTGGGAAGCGTGGCCTCGGCCTCCCGGCGCACGTAGAGGTCGCCCTTCAGAAGCCGGTAGCGGATGAGGTCGGCGATGGTCCCCACCTTGAGGCCGTGCCTCCTGGCGAACTCCAAGAGGTCGGGCAGGCGGGCCATGGTGCCGTCCTCCTTGAGGATCTCAATGAGGCTGCCCACCGGGGTTAAGCCCGCCAGGCGCAGGAGGTCCACCGTGGCCTCGGTGTGCCCGGCCCGGCGCAGGACCCCTCCCGGCCTCGCCACCAGGGGGAAGACGTGCCCCGGGCGGCGGAAGTCCTGGGGCCTGGCCTCGGGATCGGCCAGAAGCCGGATGGTGGCCGCCCGCTCAAAGGCGGAGATGCCGGTGGTGGTGCCCCGGGCGTCCACGCTCACCGTGAAGCGGGTCCCCTGGGGGTCCTGGTTCCTTTCCACCATGAGGGGAAGGTCCAGGGCCTTGGCCCGTTCCTCGGGCAGGGCCACGCAGAGGAGGCCCCGGCACTCCCGGAGCATGAAGTTCACCCACTCCGGGGTCACGTGCTCCGCCGCCATGATGAGGTCGCCCTCGTTCTCCCGGTCCTCGTCGTCCACCAGGATCACCGGGCGGCCCTGGCGGAGTTCTTCTAAGAGTTCCTTGACGCCCGCAAGTCCCTCCATCACGCCCTCCCCACAAGCCTTTCCAGATACCGGGCGATGAGGTCCACCTCCAGGTTCACCCCATCCCCCACCCTCAGGCCCCCCAGGTTGGTCACGGCCAGGGTGTGGGGGATGAGGGTCACGAAGAAGGCCTCGCCCGCAAGGCCCGCCACCGTAAGGGAGACCCCGTTCAGGGCCACGCTCCCCTTCTCGGCGATGTAGCGGGCGTATTCCGCAGGAGGCCTAAAGAAGTAGTCCTTGGCCCCCGGGGCCTCCCGCACCTCCACCAGCTCCGCCACCCCGTCCACGTGCCCGGTGACGAAGTGGCCGCCCAGGCGGTCCCCCACCTTGAGGGCCCGTTCCAGGTTGGGGCGGTGGCCCACCCGCCAGGTGGGGGCGGTGCGCCTCAGGGTCTCCTGGGCCAGCTCCACCCAAAACCCCTCCCCGTCCACGGCGACGGCGGTGAGGCAGGCCCCGTCCACGGCGATGGAGTCCCCCACCTTCAGGTCCTCGAGGACCTTCTTTGCCCCTATCCGCACCCTCAGGAAGGGGCCTTCCTGCACCTCCAGAACCACGCCCGTTTCCTCTACCAGTCCGGTGAACATCACCCCTCCAGGTACGCCTCCAGCCAAAGGTCGTCGCCCAGCCACTCCCGGCGGTGAAGGCGAAGCCTAAGGGCCTCCGCCATCCGCTCCACGCCAAAGCCCTCAAGAAGGCCCCGCCCCTCCCCCAGAAGCTTGGGGGCCAGGAAGAGGGCCAGCTTGTCCACCAGCCCCCTGGCCAAAAAGGCCCCGGCAAGCCCTGGGCCGCCCTCCAGAAGCACCCCGTCTATCCCCTCCGCCCGCAAAAGGGCCAAGGCCGCCTCCGGGCTCACCCGCCCCCCCTCCCGGGGAAGCTCCTCCACCCGGGCCCCGGCGGCCTCTAGGGCCTTAAGCCGCTCCTTGGGGGCCCCCTCCCCCGCCAGGATGAGGACCCTGGCCCGCTCCCCCCGGGGGCCAGGGCGGAAGAGGCGGGCCGTGGGCGGCGTGCGGGCCTCGGTGTCCAGGACCACCTTCAGGGGGTCCCGGAGGGGCGGGGGCTCCAGCATGAGGGGGAAGGGGCGGAAGTCCGGCTCCCGCACGGTGAGGGCGGGGTCGTCCTGAAGGACGGTCCCCACCCCCACCATGACGGCGGGGAGCCACTGCCGGTAGGCGTGGGCCACCCGGCGGCTCGCCTCGGAGGAGACGTAGCGGGCATCCCCCAGGCGCGTGGCCACCCGCCCGTCCAGGGTGAGGGCCGCCTTGAGGAGGACGAAGGGGCGGCCCCTCCTTAGGGCGGTGAAGAAGGCCTCGTTCTGATCCTGGGCCTCCTCTTCCAATAGCCCCGCCTCCACCGCCACCCCGGCCGCAAGGAGCCTGGCCATGCCCCCCTGGGCCAGGGGGTTGGGGTCCCGGGCCGCCAGGACCACCCTGGCCACCCCCGCCCGGATCAGGGCCAGGGAGCAGGGGGGGGTGCGGCCGTGGTGGTCGCAGGGCTCCAGGCTCACATACACCGTGGCCCCGCGGGCCCGCTCCCCGGCGGCCTCGAGGGCCAGCGCCTCGGCGTGGGGGGCCCCTGCCCTGGGGTGGTACCCCTCCCCCACGATCTCCCCGTCCCGCACCACCACCGCCCCCACCAGAGGGTTGGGGTGGGTGTGGCCCCGGGCCCTTTCGGCGATCTGCAGGGCTCTTCGCAAAAAGCGCTCGTCCAGGTCGCGCAAACGCCCTCCTTCTCCCATCCGGACTTTCACCGTCGGCCCCGGAGTTCCACCGGGTCGGGCCCCAGAGGGGCTTCGCGGGCTTTCACCGCCGGTGGGGACTTCCACCCCGCCCCGAAGGAGGTGCCACAGGCACCAAACCCAGTCTACCGGGTCTAAAGGGGGGAAGTGTGGGGGTGGACCACTTCCAGCCCCTCCCCCTGGGCCAGGACCAGAAAGTGGTCGTCCAGGGTCAGCACCGGGGCCTGCCAAAGGAGTCCGGTGGCCGCCACCAGGGCATCGGTGAGGCCCAGGGAAAGGTCCCGGTAACGCAAAAGCATGCGGTGAGCGTGGGACAGAGCCCCCGCATCCCAACGGGCCAGGAAAAACCCCGCCTCCAGGTCCTCCAAAAAGCGTAGCAGAGGCTTCAACCCCAGGCGCTTTTCCAAAAGATAACCCACCTCGGCCAAAATCGCCGCGGGAAGGACAAGGGGCCCAGGGAATCTGGCCACCTGCCCCTTTACCCAGCCGTGATCGGGGTCCAGGCGGTTCACCCAGGCGAAAACCGCCGAGGTATCCAAAACCAAGGCCCAGAGGCCCTTTTCAGGAAGGTTCACGCCCCTCCTTGCCCCAGGCCGCCTCCAGCCAGGCCTCGGCGCCACGCCCCGTCAGCTCAGGGTCCTCCCCGGCCCCCAAGGACCTGGATGCGGGCCGGGAGAGGTAGCGCTCAAGGGCCTCCCGGACAAGCTCAGCCTGGGAGCGCCCCTCCTGCCTGGCCCGCATCTCCAAGAGGCGCTTTAACCTCTGGGGCAGGTACAGCGTGGTCTTTTCCATACCGCCATACTACCATACAAGGGACCAAAAGAAAAAGGTGCCTCTCGGCACCCTTTTTGGTGGAGGTGGGGGGAGTTGAACCCCCGTCCGAAGGTCTCTACGGCGGGCCTCTACGCGCGTAGTCCGCGTTTTGGGTGTCCCCCTGGCTTGGCCCGCGGACGGGCGGCCAGGGGCGAGCCCCCTTGCGCTTCGCCTGGGGTTAGGGGGCGTGGCCCCAGGCTAGCCGGGTTTGTGTCCCCGCATCCGGTGAGCCCCCGGCAGGGCTACCGGGCGAGGTCGCGGGCTTTAGGCCGCGAGAGCGTAAGCAGGCTTGTTGGCCTTTGTGGCTTTGCGGGTTTTTACGGTCACGCCCTTTTGGGCGTACCTACGAGGCCACCCGCACCTCGGCGCGCAACCCTGCCTTCGACGACCCCCGTCGAGACCGTTCACCCCCATGTGCCTTGGCCGGACTCGGACCGGCAACCTTGAGTGTATCAGGCTAAAGGCCTTGTGGTCAAGGCCCCCTTGGGTGTACACTGGGGCCAGTGCTCCCAAGGGAGGGGGGTGGGTGTAAGCCCACCCTTCCTTTGTGAAGGGGGCCAGCAGGAGGTGCCGGGTGGACCTTTGGCGGTTGGTGGAAGAAGCGGTGGAACCTTTGGGCCTCGAGGTCCTAGAGGTCAAGGAGGCCCCGGGAGAGGTCCTGGTGCGGCTTGAGCGCAAGGACGAGAAGCCCATCACCGTGGCCGATCTGGAGCGGGCCAGCCGCCACATTGAGGCGGTCTTGGACCGGGAGGACCCCATCCCCGGGAGCTACCGCCTCCTGGTGGAGTCCCCAGGTCCCAAAAGGCCCCTTTTCACCCGCCGCCACTTTGAGCGGTTCCAGGGGCTAAAGGCCAAGGTCCCGGGCCCGGAGGGCTTCGTGGGGAGGATCCTCCGGGTGGAAGGGGACGAGGTGGTCTTCCAGGTGGGCTCCCTGGAGAAGCGCCTCACCCTGGGCACCTTCCGCGCCACCCTGGCCGAGTGGCCCGAGGAGCCCAGATAGGAGGAAGGATGAACCGGGAGTTCACAGAAGCCCTGCAGCAGCTCGCCCTGGAGCGCGGGGTCAGCACCGAGGAGGTCCTCGAGGCCTTCAAGGAGGCCCTGCGCAAGGCCTACATCAAGAGACAAAAAGGATACAAAAAAGAGGAGATGGAGGAGGGCAAGGGCCCCGAGGTGGACGTCTACATTGACCCCCAGACCGGGCGGATAGAGATGGTGGAGGTCCGCCGGGTGGTGGAGAAGGTGGAGGACCCCGACAAGGAGATCTCCCTGGCCGAGGCCCTCCAGTACGACCCCGAGGTCCAGCTAGGGGACGAGATGGAGTTCCCCATTGACCCCGAGGGGCTCTCCCGGGTGGCCATCCAGGACCTGCGCCAGCTCCTCACCCAGCGCCTCAAGGAGTCCGAGCGGAACCGCATCTTTAGCGAGTACAAGGACAAGGAAGGGCAGGTCCTGACCGGCGTGGTGACCCGGGTGGACAACCGGGGCAACGTCTTCGTGGACCTGGGCCGGGGGGAGGCCTACCTGCCCAAGAGCGAGCAGATCCCCACCGAGCGCTACTACCCCGGCCAGCGCCTCAAGGTCTACCTGAAGAAGGTGGACCGCTCGGCCAAGGGCCCCTCCCTGATCGTGAGCCGGGCCCACGAGAAGCTTCTGGAACACCTCCTCAAGCAGGAGGTCCCCGAGATCGCCGAGGGCATCGTGGAGATCAAGGCCATCGCCCGGGAGCCCGGCCGCAGGAGCAAGGTGGCGGTGACGAGCCACAACCCCAACGTGGATCCCATCGGGGCCTGCATCGGCCACAAGGGCCAGCGGATCCAGGCGGTCTCGGCGGAGCTGGGCCGGGAAAAGGTGGACATCATCCTGTGGGCCAAAGACCCCAAGGAGTTCATCAGAAACGCCCTCTCCCCCGCCCAGGTGGGCTCCATTGAGCTGGACCCCGAGGCCAAGAAGGCCCGGGTCAAGGTGACCAAGGACCAGCACTCCCTGGCCATCGGCACCGGCGGGCAGAACGTGCGCCTGGCCTCCAAGCTCACCGGCTACGACATCCACTTTGAGGAGGCGGAGATCTCCGACCTGGACGAGGCCATCCGCCGGGCGGCCCAGGAGGAGGCCGAGGAGAAGACCCGGGCCAAGGAGGAGTTTGAGAAGCTCTTCCGGGACCTCTAGCCATGAAGCACGTCCCCCTGCGCATGTGCGTGGCCTGCCGCAAAAGGCGGCCCAAGGGGGAGCTACTCCGGGTGGTCCTGACCGAGGGGGGCTTCCTCCTGGACCCCACGGGGAAGCTCCCCGGCAGGGGGGCCTACGTCTGCCCCGACAACCCGGACTGCTGGAGGGAAAAGAAGCTCCGGCGCTTCGCCGGAGGCCGGGCCAAGGCCTTGTCCGAGGCGCTTATGGCCCACCTAGGAGGTAAGGATGGCCAAAATACGCATCTACCAGCTGGCTAAAGAGCTGGGCATGAAGAGCGAGGAGCTTTTAGAGCTCCTGGACCAGATGGGGGTGCCCTACAAGTCCCACGCCTCCACCCTGAGCGAGGAGGACGCCGAGGCGGTGCGGGAGCTGGTCAAGGAGCAAAGGGGCCTACAGGAAAAGCAGGCCGAGGAGGAGAGGCGGAAAAGCCTCCCCAGGCGCCCCCCCGTGGTGGTCATCATGGGCCACGTGGACCACGGGAAGACCACCCTCCTGGACTACCTCAGGAAAAGCCGCATCGCCGAGAAGGAGGCCGGGGGGATCACCCAGCACGTGGGGGCCTTTGAGGTGAAAACCCCCCAGGGGACCGTGGTCTTCATTGACACCCCGGGGCACGAGGCCTTCACCACCATCCGCCAGCGGGGGGCCAAGGTGGCGGACATCGCCGTGATCGTCATCGCCGCCGACGACGGGGTCATGCCCCAGACCGAAGAGGCCATCGCCCACGCCAAGGCCGCCGGGGCCAAGATCATCTTCGCCCTCAACAAGATGGACCTGCCCCAGGCCGACCCCGAGAAGGTGAAGCGCCAGCTGATGGAGCGGGGCTTCGTGCCCGAGGCGTACGGGGGCGACGCCATCGTGGTACCCATCAGCGCCAAGACGGGGCAGGGGGTACAGGACCTTCTGGAGATGATCCTCCTCCTCGCCGAGCTGGAGGACTACCGGGCCGACCCGAACGCCGAGCCTAAAGGGGTGATCCTGGAGTCCAAGCTGGACAAGCAGGCGGGCATCGTCGCCAACATGCTGGTCCAGGAAGGCACCTTCCGCGTGGGGGACTACGTGGTGGCCGGGGAGGTCTACGGGCGCATCCGGGCCATGATGGACTCCGAGGGCAACCAGCGCAAGGAGGCGGGGCCGGGAAGCGCCGTCCAGGTCCTGGGCTTCCAGGAGCTCCCCCACGCCGGCGACGTGGTGGAGTGGGTGCCGGACCTCGAGGCCGCCAAGGAGATCACCGAGGAGCGCAAGGAGGAAAGGAGGGCCAAGGAGGAGGCCGAGAGGGAGCGCCGCCCCAGGACCATGGCCGACCTCCTGCGGGCCCTAGAGGAGGAGGGGCAGAAGGAGGTCAACCTCATCCTGCGGGCGGACACCCAGGGCTCCCTGGAGGCCATCCAGCACATCCTGGCCCGGGAGAGCACCGACGAGGTGAAGATCCACGTCCTCCTGGCCCAGGTGGGGGCCCCCACGGAATCCGACGTCCTCCTGGCCCAGACGGCGGGAGCGGCCATTTTGGCCTTCGGGGTCAACCCGCCCGGCTCGGTGAAGAAAAAGGCCGAGGAGAAGGGGGTCCTCCTCAAGACCTTCCGCATCATCTACGACCTCATTGACGAAGTGCGGAACATGGTCAAGGGGCAGAAGGAGCCCAAGTACAAGGAGGAGGTCCTGGGCCGGGCCGAGGTGCGGGCCGTCTTCCGCCTGCCCACGGGCAAGCAGGTGGCGGGGTGCATGGTCACCCAGGGCAAGATCCTGAGGAACGCCGAGGTGCGGGTTCTGCGCAAGGGGCAGGAGATCTGGCGGGACCGCATCGGAAGCCTCAAGCGCTTCAAGGAGGACGTGCGGGAGGTGGCCCAGGGCTACGAGTGCGGGCTTGGCCTCGAGGGCTTTGACGACTTCCAGGAAGGGGACATCATAGAGGCCTTCCAGCTGGTGGAGGTGCCCGCTTAGGGGGGTCCGTGGGGCGGGCCTTGGTTCTGGGAGCGCTTCTAGCCCTCCTCCTTCAGGGGGGGGCCTGGCCGGAACCCAGGGGAAAAGGGGAAGCGGGCCTCTTCCCCGGGGGGCCCACCCTGGTCCTGAAGGAAGAGCGGAAGCCCCTTCTCCCCTCCCCTCTCCTCCCCCCCAAGGGGGAGAAGCCCTCCCCCCTTAGCCTCAGGCCCTGGAAGGCCCCGCCCCCCCTGCCCAATACTCCTCTTCCGAGACCGCTCCTTTACCTCCTCTACGGGAAGCTCCAGCTAGAGGGGGGCTAGGCCGGGGTTTTCCCACCCTTTTCCGCAACATCCGGCCCTAAGACCAAAGGCAAGGACGAGACCTTCTGGAGGTAAATATGAACCGCAAACTGACCACCGGCCTGCTTCTTTTGGGCCTTTTCCTCCTTTCCCTCCTGGCGGTGTGGAAGCCCTGGGCCCCGGAGGAGCCCAAGGTCCGCCTGGGCCTGGACCTCAAAGGGGGTCTTCGCATCCTGCTGGAAGCGGACGTGGCAAACCCCACCCCCGACGACCTGGAAAAGGCCCGCACCGTGCTGGAAAACCGCATCAACGCCCTGGGCGTGGCCGAGCCCGTCATCCAGATCCAGGGGCAGAGGCGCATCGTGGTGGAGCTCCCCGGCCTCTCCCAGGCCGACCAGGACCGGGCCCTGAAGCTCATCGGCCAGCGGGCCGTTCTGGAGTTCCGCATCCTCAAGGAGGGGGCCACCGGCACCACCGTGGCCCAGATCAACCAGGCCCTGAGGGAGAACCCCCGCCTGAAGCGGGAGGACCTGGAAAAGGACCTCATCAAGCCCGAGGACCTGGGGCCGCCCCTCCTCACGGGGGCGGACCTGGCGGACGCCCGGGCGGTCTTTGACCAGTTCGGCCGCCCCCAGGTGGCCCTCACCTTCACCCCCGAAGGGGCCAGGAAGTTTGAGGAGGTGACCCGGGCCAACGTGGGCAAGCGTCTCGCCATCGTCCTGGACGGGAAGGTCTACACCGCCCCCGTCATCCGCCAGGCCATCACCGGCGGGCAGGCGGTCATTGAGGGGCTTTCCGGCCTCGAGGAGGCCAGCGAGATCGCCCTGGTCCTGCGCTCGGGGGCTCTGCCCGTGCCCCTCAAGGTGGTGGAGATCCGGGCCATCGGCCCCACCCTGGGCCAAGACGCCATCCAGGCGGGCATCAGGGCGGCCCTCCTCGGTACCCTGGCCATCTTCCTCCTCATGTTTGCCTACTACGGGACCAGCCTGGGCCTGGTGGCCTCCTTGGGCCTCCTTTACACCTCGGCCCTGATCCTGGGCCTTCTCTCGGGGCTCGGGGCTACCCTCACCCTGCCCGGCATCGCCGGCCTGGTCCTCACCCTGGGCGCGGCGGTGGACGGCAACGTCCTCTCCTTTGAGCGCATCAAGGAGGAGCTCCGGGCGGGCAAGCGCTTCCGCCAGGCTATCTCTGAGGGCTTCAAGCGTTCAACCGTCACCATCCTGGACGCCAACATCTCCACCCTCCTGGCAGCGGCGGCCCTCTACCAGTACGCCACCGGGCCGGTGCGGGGCTTCGCCGTGGTCCTGGCCATCGGCATCGTGGCCGCCATGTTCTCCAACCTGGTCTTCAGCCGCTACCTCCTGGAGCGCCAGGCCGAGCGGGGGGAGATCCGGCCCCCCATGTGGCTGGTGGACCCCCAGTGGAACTTCATGGGCCCGGCCCGTTACATCACCCTGGCCACCCTGCTCCTGGCCGCGCTGGCCTCGGCCGTGGTCTTCACCAAGGGCTTCAACTACGCCATTGACTTCACCGGGGGCACCGCCTACCTGATCCGGACCTCCCCGGAGACGGGCGTGGACACCCTGAGGCGCTTCCTGGCGGAGAAGGGCTTCCCCGCCAAGGAGGCCATCATCACCCAGGTCCAGGCCCCCACCGCCAGCCACAAGGAGTTCTCCTTGAAGCTCCCTCCCCTCGAGGACGCCAAGCGCCTGGAGCTGGAAAGGCTCTTTAGGGAGGAGCTGAAGGCCCAGGTCCTCACCTCGGAGACCGTGGGCCCCGCCGTGGGCCAGGAGCTGAGGCGGAACGCCATCATGGCGGTGCTGGTGGGCCTCGGCCTCATCCTCATCTACGTGGCCTTCCGCTTTGACTGGACCTTCGGCGTGGCCAGCGTCCTGGCGGTGGCCCACGACGTGGCCATCGTGGCGGGGATGTATAGCCTCCTGGGCCTGGAGTTTTCCATCTCCACCATCGCCGCCCTGCTCACCATCGTGGGCTACTCCATCAACGACTCCATCGTGATCTCGGACCGGATCCGGGAAAACCAGAAGCTCATGCGGGGCGTCCCCTTCAGGGAACTGGTCAACCGCTCCATCAACCAGACCCTCTCCCGCACGGTGATGACCGGCCTCACCACCCTCCTGCCCATCATCGCCCTCCTCTTCCTGGGAGGAAGCGTCCTAAGGGACTTCGCCCTGGCCATCTTGGTGGGCATCTTCGTGGGCACCTATAGCTCCATCTACGTGGTGAGCGCCCTGGTGGTCTTCTGGCGCGACCTGCGGGCCCGGCAAGCCAAAAAGGCCGCTTAGCCAAGGCCTGCGGTGGGGGCCATAAGGCCCCCGCCCTTGACTTTGCCCCCAGGACGGAAGACCATGGGAAGGATGGACCAGCGCCGCATCCGCAACTTCTCCATCATCGCCCACGTGGACCACGGGAAGTCCACCCTGGCCGACCGCATCCTGCAGATGACCCACGCCGTGAGCGAGCGGGAGATGCGGGAGCAGTTTCTGGACTCCCTGGAGCTGGAGCGGGAGCGGGGCATCACCATCAAGGCCAGCGCCGTCCGGGTGGCCTACCGGGCGGGGGACGGGGAGACCTACACCTTTCACCTCATTGACACCCCCGGCCACGTGGACTTCACCTACGAGGTCTCCCGGGCCTTGGCGGCGGTGGAGGGGGTGCTTCTGGTGGTGGACGCCACCCAGGGGGTGGAGGCCCAGACCATCGCCAACTTCTACCTGGCCCTGGAGCACAACCACACCATCATCCCGGTCATCAACAAGATTGACCTGCCCAACGCCAGGCCCCTAGAGGTGGCCCTCGAGGTGGAGGAGGTCTTAGGCCTTCCCGCCGACGAGGCCATCTTCGCCTCCGGGAAGACCGGGGAGGGGGTGGAGGAGATCCTGGAGGCCATCGTGAAGCGCATCCCGCCTCCCCAGGGGGACCCCGGGGCCCCCCTCAAGGCCCTCATCTTTGACTCCCTCTACGACGCCTACCAGGGGGTGATCCCCTACATCCGGGTCTTTGATGGGCGGGTGCGCCCCGGGGACCGGATCCGCATCTTCTCCACGGGCAAGGAGTTCCTGGTGGACAAGGTGGGCACCTTCACCCCCCAGGGTCTCGTGCCCTTGGAGGCGCTCTCCGCCGGAGAGGTGGGCTGGCTCACCGCCGCCATCCGCGACATCCACGACGTGCAGGTGGGCGACACCATCACCCTGGCGGACCGCCCCACGCCCACCCCCTACCCCGGCTTCCGCCCCGCCAAGCCCGTGGTCTTCGCCGGGCTTTACCCGGTGGAGTCCCAGGATTACGGCAAGCTTCGCGACGCCCTGGAAAAGCTCAAGCTCAACGACGCCGCCCTCCACTTTGAGCCGGAGACCTCCACCGCCCTCGGCTTCGGCTTCCGCTGTGGCTTTTTGGGCCTCCTGCACGCCGAAATCGTCCAGGAGAGGCTGGAGCGGGAGTTTGGCCTGGAGCTCATCGCCACCGCCCCCAGCGTGGTCTACAAGGTGCGCCTCAAGGACGGCACCGAGAGGGAGATCCACAACCCCGCCGACCTCCCCGACCCCACCAAGATGGAGGAGATCCTGGAGCCCTACGTGAAGCTCACCATCTTCACCCCCGAGGAGTACGTGGGGGCCATTATGCAACTGGTCCAGGAGAAGCGGGGCCGGCTGGTCAACATGACCTACCTGCCGGGGGCGCAGAAACGGGTGGAGCTCGTCTACGAGGTCCCCTTCGCCGAGATCCTCTACGACTTCCACGACCGCCTGAAAAGCGTCTCCCGGGGCTACGCCTCCATGGACTACGAGCAGATGGGCTACCAGCCCGGGGACCTGGTCAAGGTGAACGTCCTGGTGCACGGGGAGCCGGTGGACGCCCTCACCTTCATCGCCCACCGGGACAAGGCCTACAGCATGGCCCGGGCCATCGTGGACAAGCTGGCCGAGGTGATCCCCCGCCAGCTCTTTGAGGTGCCCATCCAGGCGGCCATCGGGGGGAAGATCATCGCCCGCGCCACGGTGAAGGCCCTGAGGAAGGACGTGCTGGCCAAGTGCTACGGCGGGGACGTGACCCGCAAGAAGAAGCTTCTGGAGAAGCAGAAGGAGGGCAAGAAGCGGCTCAAGGCCATCGGCAAGGTGGAGGTGCCCCAGGAGGCCTTCCTGGCGGTGCTCTCGGCGGGGCGGGATGAGTCTAAGGGCTAGGCTCGCCCTGGTCATCGCTCTCCTCGCCTTTTTGCCCAACCTGGTCCTGGCCCTCACCCTGGGCCTCATGGGGGAGGGGCCCTGGCTTCCCCTCCTCCTCTGGCTCCTCCTTCTCGCCCTGGTCTCCGCCATGGTGGGCTACTTCCTCTCGCGAAGCCTCCTCAAGCCCCTGGAGGAGCTCACCCGGGCCCTGGCCTACCTCTCCTTGAAGGAGGGGTCGGTGGCGGGCCTCAGGCTCCCTGCCCCCCAGGAGCCCCCACCGGAGGAGGTCGCCAAGCTGAGGCGGCGCTTTGACGAGCTCCTGGAGCGCCTGCGGGAGCTCATGGAGGCCCGGGAGGCCTTCTACGCCGCCTTGGCCCACGACCTCAAGACCCCCCTCCTCTCCGCCATCCGGGCCCTGGAGTACCTGGAAGGCCGGGACGACCTGGGCCGGGAGAGGCGGGTAGCCCTCCTCCACCAGGTGCGGCAGGAGCTGGCCCGGGCCCACCTCCTAGTGGAGAACCTCCTGGCGCTTTCCCGCCTCGAGGCCCACGCCCCCAGGCGGGAGACCCTGAACCTGAGGGCCCTGGCCGAGGACCTCCTCCTCCGCTACGGCGAGGAGGCGCGAAGGCGGGGCCTAGGCCTGGAGGTGGCGGGAGCGGGGCTCGCCCGGGGGGACAGGCTTCTACTGGAAAGGGCCCTGGCCAACCTCCTGGAAAACGCCCTGCGCCACGCCAGGACCCGGGTGCGCCTCCTGGTGGAGGAGGGGGCCATCAGCGTGGAGGACGACGGGCCCGGCCTTCCCCTTCCCCTTTCGGCCCTGGCCCAGCCCTTCCGCCAGGGGGAGGGGCTTAGGGGAAGCTCGGGCCTCGGCCTTTACACCGCCAAGCGGGTGGCCGAGGCCCTGGGAGGGAGGCTCACCGCCTGCGCCTCCTCCTTGGGCGGGGCCTGCCTCAGGCTGGAGCTCCCCAGGCTTTAGGCCTATTCCATGACCGGGGGAATCTGCCGCACCCAGAGGATGTAGGAGAGGTACTCCAGGTACTTTAGCGGCACCTCGGAGAGGGGGCGGTCCACCTCGAGGCTCATCATGGCCTCGCCCCCCTTCTTCTTGCGGCTCACGGTGAGGTGGGCGATGTTGACCTCGTCGTCGGCCAGGATGCGGGCCACCCGGGCCACCACCCCCGGGGTGTCCACGTTCTTCACCACCAGGGTGGGGGCCTGGCCGGTGAGGCGCACCTCAAAGCCGTCCAGGTCAAAAACCCGCACCAGCCCCCCGCCCAGGGAGCTCCCGGTAACCACGATTCGCTCCTTCTCCCCCTCCAGGACCATGCGGACGGTGTTGGGGTGGACATCGCCCAGCTCCACCTCCTTGAAGACCACCTCCACCCCCTCCCCTTCCGCCAGGGCCAGGCTCTCCTTGAGGCGCTCGTCGTCGGGCTTGAGGCCCAGGACCCCGGCCGTGAGGGCCAGGTGGGTGCCGTGCCCCTTGCCCGTCTTGGCGAAGGAGCCGTGAAGGCCGAACTCCACCCGCTTGGGGACTTCCCCGAGGAGGTGCCTGGCGATGAGGGCCAGGCGGCAGGCCCCCGCCGTGTGGCTGGAGGAGGGCCCCACCATGACGGGGCCGATCATGTCCAGTAGGCCCATGCCAGTAGAATAACCCCATGCGCGCGTGGACCCTCCTGGCCTTTTGGGGCCTGGCCCTGGGCCAGTCCCTGCTCCTGCCCGACCGGGCCGAGGTGGGCGCCCCCCTCACCCTGGAGGGCAAGGACCTCCCCGAAGGCCGCTTTCCCCTGGAGCTTTCGGGCCCCCAGGGGACCAGGACCCTGGAGGTGGAGGTCCAGGGAGGGCGCTTCCGGCTTCCCCTGGTCCTCGAGGCCCCGGGCGAGTACCGCCTGCGCCTCATCCTCCCTTCCGGGCCCCTGGAGGGGAGGCTTCCCGTGGCCCCCGCCCAAGCCCCCGAGCTCACCCAAGAGGGCCTCCGGCTCCCCTGGGGCCTCCTTCCCCTGCCCCAGGGCCCCTGGCTCGGCCCCCTGGTGGAGGGGGAGCGGGTCTTGGTGGCCCAGGGGCTTCTGGTGGTGGAGGCGAGCCTCAAGGAGCCCGGCGCCCGCTTCCACTTCGCCCCCAAGCGGGTGGAGGCCCTCCGCCCCGGCCCCGAGGCCGTCATGGGGGACTGGGTCCTCCCCATCCCCTTCCCGCCCCTCCCCTTTGAGGGCACCGAGGAGGACCTGAAGGCCCTCCTGCCCCTCCTCCAGGCCCTCAAGCCCCCCAAGCCCTGGCCCTACTACGCCTACTGGACCCTGGACCCCAAGGACCTGAGCCAGGAGGACCTTTTGGCCTACGGCCAGGACCTCCTCCAAAGGGGCCACCGCCCCGAGCTCTTCCACGGCCAGGAAGGGGTGGTCCGCATGGCCCAAGGGGCCAGGGCCCTGGCCCAAGAGGACCCCGCCCAGGCCCAGCGCCTCACCGAGGCCCTCCTGGCCTACACCCCCCTCTTCCCGGGCTCCCTGGCCTTCTTCCGGGAGCGGGCCGAGGCCTTGAGGGCCCAGGGGGAGCCCGCCAAGGCCCTGAGGCTGGAGGAGGCGGAGAAGACCCTAAAGACCTGGCTTCCCCCGGACCTGGCCTTTCTGCCCCAGGCCACCTACGCCCTGGGCCTCGCCTACCTGGCCCTCGTCCTCTACCTCTTCGCCCTCTATCTCCCCGCCCAGGCCAGGGACCTGAGGCCCATCGGCGGCTTCCTGGGAGGCTACCTCCGCCACCCCCTCCTCCGCCTCCGCCACCTCACCCTGGCCTACGCCAGCCTGGGGGAGAGGCTTTTAGCCCTACTGCTCCTGGTCCTTTTGGGGCTTGGCTTCCTCCTCTACGGCCTGGACCAGAGGGCCAGGGAAGCGGCCACGGCCCCGCCCTTGGACCGGGGAACCCTGCGGACCCAGGCGGCCCTGGACTGGCTGAAGGCCAAGCCCCCCACCCCCGAGGTCAAGGCCCTTCTGGGCTACGCCCTCCTCCCCCAGTCCCCCAAGGAGGCCAAGACCCTCCTGGCCGAGGGCGGCTACCCCTTCGCCAAGGCCCTTTTGGGCGAGGAGGCCCTTTTGGCCCAGGCCTACCGGGAGGCCCCCCTCGAGGGCCCCATCCGGGCCGCCCTGGGCCTCGGCCAGGACCCCTGGGGCAGGCGGGAGCCCGGCCCCAGCGTCCGCACCCTCTACCTGACCCTCCTCTCCCTGGAGCTTAAGGCCTTCCTGGAGGACCCCCTGAAGGGGGCGGCCCGCCTGGCCCTGCCCCTTCCGGAGAGGGCCAGGCCCTGGGCCGCTTTGGGCTTCGTCCTGGTCCTCCTCTACCACCTCCTGGCCTTCTTCCTGCCTAGAAGAAGGGCCTCTCTTTCCCAGGGCTGGGCCCTTGCGGTGCGCCTCCTCGTGCCGGGGAGCCTGGGGTTTGCCTCGGGGCTTGGCCTCCTGCTTCTCCTCCTGGCCGCCTTTGGCCTCTTGAGGGCCCTCGAGGGCCAGGGGCCGGGCCTCCTCCTCCTGGCCTACGGCCTCCACCTCCTCACCCTTCTGGGTTCCTTCCGGAGGGCGCCGTGATCCTGCCCCCCATCCCCACCCCCTTTGACCGCGAAGGCCGCCTGGACACGGGGGCCTTCCAGGAGCTGGCCCTGGCCCTGGAGCCCCTGGTGGACGGGCTTCTCATCTACGGCTCCAACGGCGAAGGGGTCCACCTCACCCCCGAGGAGCGCCGCCTGGGCCTTCAGGCCCTGAAGCCCAGGAAGCCCTTCCTGGTGGGCCTCATGGAGGAGACCCTGCCCCAGGCGGAGAGGGCCTTGGAAGAGGCCAGGGAGGCCGGAGCCTTCGCCCTCCTGGCCACCCCGCCCCGCTACTACCACGCAAGCCTGGGGGAGGGCCTTCTCCGCTACTACGAGGCCCTGGCGGAGAGGATGCCCCTTTTCCTCTACCACGTGCCCCAGAACACCGGGGTGGACCTGCCCCTTTCCGCCGTGGCCGCCCTGGGCCAGCACCCTGGGATCCTGGGCATCAAGGACTCCAGCGGGGAGATGCTTAGGCTCGCCTTCTACCAGGCCCACCTGAGGGACTTCCGGGTCTTCACCGGCCACGCCCCCACCTTTCTGGCCGCCTTGGCCCTGGGGGCGGAAGGGGGCATCCTGGCGGCCGCCAACCTGGCCCCCAGGGCCTACAAGGCCCTCCTGGCCCACTTCCAGGAGGGCCGGCTGGCCGAGGCCCAGGCCCTGCAGCGGCGGCTATACCCCTTGGGGGACCTCCTCTCCCGGGGCGGGGTTCCCCTCCTCAAGCAGGCCCTGAGGCACCTGGGCCTGCCGGCGGGCTACCCCAGGCCCCCCTACCCCCAGGAAAGCCCCCTTTTCGGCGAGCTCCTGCCGGTGCTAGACTCCCTGAAGGAAGAGGGGTGGATTCTATGAAAAGGTTCGCTCTTCTCCTGGCCTTCCTAGCCCTCCTTGCCGCCTGCGCCCCCAGAACCCTGGCCCCCGAGGCCCGTCTTCTGGGCGGGGAGATCCGGGGGCTGGAGCTTAGCCCACCAACCCTTCTCCTGGGCCTAAGGGTGGCCTTCCAGAACCCCAACCCCGTCCCCATCCCCCTTTCCGCCTTCGGCGCCAGGCTTCGGGTGGGGGAGGTGGTCCTGCCCCTGGACCTCACCCTCCCGCCGGGGGAGAAGGAGGAGGTCCTCCTCCTCCGCCTCACCCCCAAGGAGGCCCTGGCCACCGCCAGAGCCCTCCTCTCCCCGGAAGGGGCCGAGGTGGCCCTCGAGGGCCAGACCCTGGGCCAGCCCCTCACCTTCTTCCGCACCCGCCTAAGCCTCCCCCTGGAGCCTTTGCGGGTGCGCCGAAGCGGCGTCAACCTCTTCCTGGAAAACCCCAACCCCATCCCCTTGCGGGCCGAGGGGAGCCTGGTCCTCCTAGGCCAGCGCCTCTCCGTGCGGGCCGACCTGCCGGCCCGGGGGGAGGCCCGGGTCCAGGTGGTGGGCTTCAGGCCCGGCCTGGAGCGGGGAAGCGGGCGGCTTGAGCTCCGCCTCGAGGTCCCGGGCTTCTTCGCCCAGGAGGTCGTCCTCCCCCTCTAAAGCCTAAAGGCCATGGGGAGGAGGGCCCCTAAGGTGGTGACCTCCTCCCCTTCGGGCCCGTGGAGGACCACCTCCACCTCAGGCCCCCCGAACTCCATGAGGACCTGGCGGCACCCGCCGCAAGGGGGGATGGGGCCTTTGGGGCTATAGACGTGGACGCGGTCTATGCGCCTTTTGCCCGCCAGGACCATGGCGGCCACGGCGTTCCTTTCGGCGCACTGGGAGAGGGGAAAGGCGGCGTTTTCCACGTTGACCCCCAAAAAGGCCTCCCCCTCGGCCTCCACCAGGGCCACCACGGGAAAGCCCGAGTAGGGGGCGTAGGCCCGCTCCACGTGGGCCTGGAGGAGGGCCTTAATCCTCTCCATGCTCCACCAGCCTTTCCACCCGCACCCTTTCTATCCGGCGCTGGTCGGCGCTTTCCACCACGAAGCGGAAGCCCTGCCACGCCACGCTCTCCCCCACGCCGGGGATGCGGCCGAACCGCTCGTAGAGGAAGCCGGAAAGGGTGTCGTACGCCCCCTCGGGGAGCTCCACCCCCAAGGCCTCGGAGACCTCGTCTATGGGGGTCTGGGCCTGGATGGAAAGGGCGCCGTCGGCCAGGCGCTTGATGGGGGCGTCCTCGGGCTCGTCGGTCTCGTCGTAGATCTCGCCCACGATCTCCTCAATGACGTCCTCCAGGGTCACGAGGCCGGCGGTGCCCCCGAACTCGTCCACCACGATGGCCATGTGGACCTTCCGGCGGCGGAGCTCCTTGAGGAGGCTCCAGGCGTCCATGTTCTCGGGGACGAAGTAGGGCGGGTGGGCGATGGAGGCCACGGTGCGCCCCTTCAGGTCCTCCTGGCAGTGGTAGTCCAGAAGGTCCTGGGCGTAGGCGATGCCCACGATGTGGTCCACGCTCTCCCTATAGACGGGGACGCGGCTATAGCGGTGCTCGCGGAAGAGGTGGAGGAAGTCCTCGAGGCTGGCCTCGGCCTCTATGGCCACCATCTCCACCCGGGGGGTCATGATCTCCCGCACCGGGGTCTCCTCCAGCTCCAGGATGGAGTGGATCATCTCCTCCTCCTGGGCCTCAATGGTGCCCGCCTCCTCCGCCCCCGCCAGGATGAGCCTGAGCTCCTCTTCGGAGACCAGGGAGGCGTTTCTGGGCTCGAGGCCAAGGCCCCTGAGGAAAAGCCCCGAGACCAGGCCGAAGAAGCGGCCCACGGGGTAGAGGAGGACCGAGAGGAGGTAGATGGGCCAGGCGGCCACCTTGGCCAGGGCCGCGGCGTGGTGCACCGCCAGGGACTTGGGGGTGATCTCGCCGAAGAAGAGGATGAGGAAGGTCATGACCCCGGTGGCCACCCCCACCCCGGCGGAGCCGAAGGCCTCGGTGGCGACCTCGGTGACCAAGGCGGTGGCGGCGATGTTCACCAGGTTGTTGCCCACCAGGATGGTGGTGAGGAAGCGGGTGATGTCCTGGGCCAGGAGGCGGAAGGGCCCTCCCTGGCTTTCCGCAAGCTCCCGCACCTTCCAGGGGTAGAGGGTGGTGAAGGCGGTTTCGCTGGCGGAGAAGAAGGCGGAAAGCCCCAAAAAGAAGACCAAAAGAAAAATCTCCCCGGGGGTTGGGGCTTGGGACTGGGCCAGGGCTATGGAGCTGAAGGGCAGGAGGAAGGGCCACCGACTGGGAGGTCTGTCCATATCACCTTGGGCCATTGTACACCAAGGAGCGCGGCCCGGCCCGCAGTCCTCCCTTGACGGGTGTGTATAGTTGAGGAGTATGAACGGTCCCCCCGCACCCCTGGTGGAAGAGCTGTCCCACCTCGGCTACGCCCTCATGCGCCTCCTCCTCCAGCGGGCCAAGGAGGTTTTCGCCAAGGAGGGGCTTTCCCTCCTCCAGGCCGAGGTCCTGAGGCTGGTGCGGGAGGGGGTGAACGCCCCTTCCCGGCTGGCGGAGCACCTGGAGGTCCAGCCTTCCCAGGTCTCCCACCTCCTGGCCTCGTTGGAGGAGGCCGGTTTGGTGGAGCGGCGCCTGGACCCCGAGGACCGGAGAAGGGTTCTCCTGCACCTTACCCCCAAAGGGGAAGAGGCCCAAAAGCGGCTCAAGGAGGCCTGGCTTGCGGCCTATAGCCAGCATCTGGCCAGGCTGAACCCTGAGGAGCTCCTCCTCTTCCGGGACCTCCTGAGGAAGCTCACGGAGGTAGGGCATGCCTAGGGTCTTGGCCCTCCTCCTTCTCCTGGCCCCCGCCCTGGCCCAAAGCGCCCTGGCTCCCCTAAGGGACCACCCCCTGGCCCGCCAGGCCCAAAGCTACCTGGAGGCGGCCCGCAAGGCCCTCCTGGCCCAGGAAAGCCCCGTGGCCCTGAACCTCCAAGCGGGCCACGCCCGCCTGGGCTACGCCTGCACCCCCGAGGCCCTATGCCAGAGCCTGCCCTCTAGCGGAAGCAACCTCACCCTGGCCCTGGTCCTCACCCCCTTCCCCTTCGGGGACGTGGCCGACGGGCAGGAGCGGGCCCGCATCGCCCTCAGGCGGGCCGAGCTGGGCTACCGCAGGGCCCTCACCGCCCTCCAGGCCCAGGCGGTGGCCGCCTACGGCCGCTACCAGGAGGCCCTTCTTGGGGAAAGGCTGGCCCTGAAGGGGGTGGAGCTGGCCCAGATGGCCCTGGAGGCCGCCAGGAAGCGCCAGGCCAACCCCAAGGAGCTGAGGGAGGCGGAGCTCGCCCTCAAGGAGGCGGAAAACCGCCTGGAGGAGGCGAGGCGGGGGGTGGCCCTGGCGGAGCAGGCGGCCCTGGGCCTGGTGGACCTCGAGGCCCCCCTGCCCCAGATCCCCCTCCCCCAGGGCGGGGCCTACCTGCAGGTGGAGGAGGCGAGGCTTTCGGTCCAAGAGGCCCAGATCGCCTATGAGGGCGCCTTCCGCAACCTCCTGCCCAAGCTGGACGTGAGCTACCTCCGCTACCCCTCGGGCAACGACACCCTGGCCCTAAGCCTGAGTAGCCGCACCCTGCAGCCCACCCTGAGCTACACCCGCCAGGACCCCGCCCGCCCCGCCACCCAGGTGCCCGGGGCGGGGAGCTACCGGAGCGTGGAGGAGCTCAGGCTTTCCCTCTCCCTCACCCTCTCCCCAGGCCTCTTCCAGGGATTGGCGGCGGCCGAGGCCCAGCTACGGGGGGCCCTCGAGGCCCTGAAGGCGGCGGAGGCCCAGGCCAGGCTTCAGGAAGAGACCCTAAAGGGCGCCCTCCAAAGCGCCGAGGCCGCCTTGGCCCTGGCCCAGCTCCGCCTGGAGGGCGAGCGAAAGGCCCTGGAAGAGGTGAAACGGCGCCTGGAGTTGGGCCTGGAAAGCGGCCTCGCCCTCAAGCGGGCCGAGCTTTCCCTCCTGCAGGCGGAGCTTGCCCGCCTGCAGGCCGAGAACAACCTGAAAAACCGCCTGATGGAGCTTTACCAGCTTTACGGTCAAATCCTGGAGGTGAACCCGTGAGAACCCTTTGGATCCTGATCCTTTTCTGGCTCCCGGCCCTGGCCCAGCCCCTGCCCGAGGCGCTGAAGAAGGCCCAGGAGATCCCCGCCGTCCTCAACGCCAGGCTGGAGGCGGAGGCCAAGGCCAAGGACCTGGCCCGCACCCTGGAAGACCCCCTGCGCACGCCCTTAAGCGAGCTTCAGGCCAGGCAAGCTCTGGCCCTGGCCGAGGCCAGGCTCAAGCGGGCCCTGGCCCAGGCGGAAAGCGACATCGCCGCCGCCTACGCCCAGGCCCTCGAGGCCGGCCTCCAGGTCAGGCTGGCGGAAAAGGCCCTGGCGGTGGCGGAGCTGGCCCTCAAGGCCGCCGAGATCCGGGTCAAGGGGGGTGGGGCCACCTCCTTGGACCTCCTGGAGGCCCAGAACCGGGTCCTGGAGGCCAGGAAAAACCTGGAGGCCGCCAAGCGGGGCGAAAACGCCGCCAGGGCCTCTTTGGAGAACCTGGTGGGCCCCTGGAAGCCCGAGCCCGTGGAGCTTCCCCCCCTGCCGGAAGAGGGCCTGGTGGAGCGGCTTCTTGAGGAGCACGCCGACCTTTTGCAGCTCAGGCAAAGCCTGGAGCTCCTCCGCTTCCAGCGGGGCCTCCTGGACGAGAGCTTCGCCGCCAGGAAGGACATAGAGGCCCTGGAGGACCAGATCAAGACCCTGGAGGTGAGCCTGGGCAACCTGGAGCGCTCCCTCCGGGTGGGGCTCAAGGCCCGCTACGACCAGCTTGCCCCCCTGCTGGAGGGGGCCAAAGCGGCGGAGGAGGCCTACCGGGCCGCCAAGGAACGCTACGCCGCCGAGGAGCGGCGCTTCAAGGCCGGGCTCGTGAGCCAGCTTGGGCTCAGGCAACAGGAGCTCGCCCTATTCCAGGCGGAGCTGGCTTTGGCCCAGGCCCGCCACGCCTACCTGAAGGCCTACTACGGCCTTCTGGCCTCGAGGTGAGGGATGAGAAAGGCTCTCCTACTCCTTCCCCTTCTCCTCGTGGCCTGCGCCCCCAAAAAGGCCGAGGCCCCCCAGGCAGAGGCCGAGCCCTCGAGGGTCCAGGTGCGGGTGGTGGAGGCCAGGCGGGGGGTTCTGGAGCGCGCCGCCCAGGTGGCCGTGACCCTGCAGGCCGAGCGGGACAGCCTGGTGGCCGCCGGGGCCTCGGGCCGGGTGCAAAGGACCCTTCCCGCGGGAAGCCGGGTGGCCCAGGGGGAGGGCGTGGTCTTCCTGGACCCCGCCCCCTTCCAGGAGGCCCTGGCCCAGGCCCGGCTGGCCCTGGCCCAGGCCGAGGCCAACCTGGAGCGGACAAAAAACCAGATCTCCGGAAACCGCCCCGCCCTCCTGGCCCAGCTGGAGGCGGCCAAGGCCCAGCTGGAGGCCGCCAGAAGGCGCTACGAGGAGGGAAAGGCCCTCCTGGCGGTGGGGGCCCTGGCCCCCCTGGACCTCAAGGCCCTGGAGGCCCAGTACCAGCAGGCCCAAAGCGCCTATGAGAACGCCAAGGAGGCCCTAGACCGCCTGGACAGGGCGGAGGACCTGAGGCTTTTGGAGCTTCAGGTGGAGGCCGCCCGGCTCCAGGTGCGCCAGGCGGAGCGCAACCTCAAGGAGGCCACCATCCGCGCCCCCTTCGCCGGGGAGGTGGTGGAGGTCTACGTCAAGGAGGGCGAGTTCGTGGGCGTGGGGAACCGGGCCTTCCGCCTGGCCACCACCGACCGCCTCCTGGCCAAGGCCTACCTCCCCCCCGAGGAGGCGGCCCGCCTCACCCCCGAGACCCGCTTCCTCCTCAGGCAAAGCGGCCAGGAGGTGCCCGCCCGCCTCCTGCGCAAGACGGACCTTCCCGGGCAGAACCGGCTGGTGGAGGTGGTCCTGAAGCCGGAAGCCCCCCTCACCCCCGGCCCGGCCGAGGCCCGGTACCAGGAGAAGGTGGCGGAGGGGATCCTCCTCCCCGCCCTGGCGGTGCGGGCGGAGGAGGGCCAGGCGGTGGTCTACGCCGTGGAAGGGGACAGGGCCCGCCGCCTCCCGGTGCGCCTTCTGGCCCAGGAAGGGGACAAGGCGGCGGTGGAAGGGCTTACGGAGGGGACCCTCGTGGTCTACCCCGTCCCCGAGGGGCTTAGGGAGGGGGACCTCCTGGAGGTGGTGCGGTGAGGGAAAACCCCCTGGTGGCCTTCTTCGTGGAGCGCTTCGTCTTCGCCACCGCCATCTTCGTGGGCCTGGTCCTGGTGGGGCTCCTCCTGGGCCTGGGCCTGGGGGTGGAGCTCCTGCCCCGCTTCAGCGTGCCCGTGGTGGCGGTCTCCACGGCCTACCCGGGCGCCGGCCCCGAGGAGGTGGCGGAGCAGGTCTCCAAGCCCCTGGAGGACGCCCTCTCCACCCTAAGCGGGGTGGACACCATCGGCAGCTCCTCCACCGAGGGGTTCAGCCTGGTCTTCGTCCAGTTCCAGCAGGGGGTGAACGTGGACCAGGCCGCGGTGGAGGTCAGCCAGAAGGTGGCCGCCGCCCGGGGGAGCCTGCCCAAGGACGCCTCCGCTCCCGTGGTGCAGAAGTTTGACCCCTCGGCCAGCCCCATCCTCTACCTCGCCCTCGAGGCCCCGGGGGAGGACCTCTCGGAGGTCCTCCGCTACGCCGAGCGCTCCCTGAAGCCCAGGCTTCAGCTGGTCCCCGGCGTGGCCGACATCCGCCTCACCGGGGCCCCCAAGCGGGCCATCCGGGTCTACCTGGACCCAAGCCGCCTCCAGGCCCTGGGCGTGGCCCCGGGGCAGGTGGTCCAGGCCATCTCCGCCTCCGCCCTCAACCTCCCCCTGGGAAGCCTCACCCAGGAGGAGAAGCGCCTGGTCTACACCCTGCGCTCCACCCCGGCCACACCTGAGGAGGTGGCGGGGCTCTTGGTGGACCCCTCCCGAGGGATAAGGGTGCGGGACGTGGCCCGGGTGGAGGAGCGCCCCGAGGCCCCCAGCACCCTAAACCGCCTGAACGGCCGCCCCGCCGTGCTGCTGGCCGTGGTCAAGACCCCCAGCGCCAACGCCGTGGCCGTGGCCGACGGGGTGAAGAAGGCCCTAGGGGAGATCAGGCTGCCCCCAGGGTATCGGGCGGAGGTGGCCCTGGACACCACCCGCTTCATCCGGGCGGCGGTGGAGGACACCGTGCGGGAGGCCTTCCTAGCGGCCCTGGCCGTCTCTTTGGTGGTCCTCATCTTCCTGGGGAAGCTCAACTCCGTCTTCTCCGTGATCCTGGCCATCCCCATCACCCTCTCCGGGGCCATCCTCCTCTTCGGCGTTCTCGGCTTCACCTACAACCTGATCAGCCTCCTGGCCCTCACCGTGGCGGTGGGCATCGTGGTGGACGACTCCATCGTGGTGGCGGAGAACATTGACCGCTACCGCAGGATGGGCTTCGGCCCCAAGGAGGCGGTCCTCAAGGGGGCCAGCGAGGTGAGCGTGGCGGTGGCGGCGGCCACCTTAAGCCTCCTCGCCGTCTTCCTGCCCATCAGCTTCCTCCCCGGCATCATCGGCCAGATCTTCCAGCAGTTCGGCCTGGGCATGGCGGCGGCCATCGCCGTGAGCTGGCTGGAGGCCCTCCTCTTCCTCACCGTGCGCCTGGCCTACTTCCCGGACCCCGAGCCCCCCACCTTCCGGGAGGCCTTAAGGGCCCTCACCCTCCTCCCCCAGGACCTGGCCTGGGCCTACCGCCGGGGCTTCCGCACCCCTTTGGGCCTCCTTCTGGGGCTTCTTCTGGCCTACCTCCTCCTGCAAAGGGGGCCTCTATTCCTCCTCCTTCTCCCCCTCTACCCCGCCCTCCTAGGCCTCCTCCGCTACCTGGGGCGGGCCTTCTTAGACTTCATGGGCGCCCTCACCCGGTTCCTCCACCAGGGGGCGGAAGGGAGCCTTTTCCGCCTCACCGAGGCCTACGCCCGGGGGCTTAGGAGGGTCCTGGCCCGGCCCTACCTGGTCCTGGGGGTGGCGGCCTTGGCCTTTCTCTCCATCTTCCCCATCCTGCCCAGGATCCCCTTCAACTTCACCCCCCGCTCGGACACCGGGGTCCTGACCGCCACCCTGCTCCTGCCCAAGGACACGCCCCTCGCCGTCTCCGACCGGGCGGCGAGGGCCCTCGAGGCCCGCTTTCTGGCCCACCCCGCCGTGGCCCGGGTGGTGACCACGGTGGGGGCCAGCGCCACCGGCGGGGCCCAGGTGGGGGACCCCTCCCGGGTCCAGCTCCAGATCGTCCTCAAGCCCAAGGGGGAGCGGGAGGACATCTTCACCCTGACCGAGGTCCTGAACCGGGAGGGCAGGGAGGCCCTAAAGGGCTTCCCCGGGGCCGACCTCCGGGTCCTGGCCCAGACCGGCCCCGAGGCCGGGGACGCCGACCTCCAGTTCTTCGTCACCAGCCCCGACCGGGCCCTTCTGGAAAGGCGCACCGCCGAGATCGTCGCCTACATCGCCGAGAAGCCCTACGTCCTGAGCGTGAAGAGCACCCTCGAGGCCACCCAGCGGGAGAGGGTCTTCGTGCCGGACCCCTACAGGCTCGCCGGCACCGGCCTCACCCCCGGGGACCTGGCCCAGGCCCTCAGGCTTTACCTCTCCGGGACCCAGGCGGCCACCGCCCGCAGGAGCGGGGAGGAGTTCCCCATCGTGGTCCAGGCCGACCCCTTCCGCCTGGGGGGCGAGGCCGACCTCCTCTCCCTCCCCGTCTACGCCCCCGCCCTCCAGGCCTTCCTGCCCCTCGGGAGCCTGGGGCGGTTTGAGGAGCGCCCGGGGCCCACCCTCATCTCCCGCCGCAACCAGGCCTACGCCGCCGGCATCAACATCAATCTGAAGCCCGAGGCCCCGGGGAGCTTCCAGATCCAGCGGGAGCTGGAAACGGAGCTCAAAGCCCAGGGCCTTCTGGGGAACGGGGTGGAGATCCTGGCCGCCGGCCTCGGGAGCTTCACCGGGGAGCTGGCCCGCCTGGCCCCCCTGGCCTTCTTGCTGGCCCTGGTCCTCAACTACCTGGTCATCGCCAGCCAGTTCAACGCCTGGCGCTACCCCCTCTACCTCCTCCTCCCGGTGCCCTTGGCCCTGGTGGGGGCCTTCTGGCTCACCTACCTCCTGGGCACCGGCCTGGACGTGATCAGCGTCCTGGGGGTGGTGATGCTGATCGGCCTGGTCACCAAAAACGCCATCCTCCTCCTGGACTTCGCCGTGAAGCGCATGCGGGAGATGCCCCTCAAAGAGGCCCTGGTGGAGGCGGCCAGGCTCCGGCTTAGGCCCATCCTCATGACCACCCTCACCGTCCTCATCATCAGCCTCCCCCTCCTGCTGGGCACCGGCGAGGGGGCCGAGTACCGCCGGCCCCTGGGGGTCATCATCCTGGGGGGCCTCCTCTCCTCCACCCTCCTCACCCTCTTCGTGGTGCCCGCCGCCTTCTTCGCCTTTGAGGGGCGGCGGGCCAGGAAAGAGGAACCCGCGCTGAGGTGAGCCGTGAACGCCAAGCGCCTCATCTTCTTCCTCGTGCTCTCTGCCCTGGCCTTAGGGGGGGTCCTCCTTGGGGTGGCCTTCTACCTCTTCAGGCCCCTGAAGGCGGAGGCCATCGTCCAGGACTACCTGAAGGCCCCCGGGCTAAGCCTGAAGGAAGCCCCATACGGCGTTGAACTCTTTCCCCAAAGCCCCAAGGCCCTCCTGGCCTTCTACCCCGGGGCCCGGGTGGACCCCCTGGCCTACGCCCCGGTCCTGGCCCCGGTGGCCCAGGCGGGGTATTTGGTGGTCCTCCTCAAGGTGCCCTCGGGGATCGCCCTTTTGGGCAAGGAGCGGGCCCTGGAGGCGAAAAGGGCCCACCCCGGCCTCCCCCTGGTGGTGGGGGGGCACAGCCTGGGCGGGGTGGCGGCGGCGGAGGTGGCGGCCCGGGAAGGGCTTCCCCTCCTGCTCTTCGCGGGCTACCCCGAAGGGGACCTCTCCGGGACGCGCCTCCCCACCCTGGCCCTTTACGGAACCGAGGACGGCCTCCTGCCCCCAAAGGAGGCCCAGGAAAAGGCCAAAAGGCTTCCCCAAGGAGCCCGGGTGGTCTTCATAGAGGGCCTGAACCACGCCGGCTTTGGCGCCTACGGGGCGCAAAGGGGAGACAGGCCGGCCAAAAGGCCCCGGGAGGAGCTCTGGGCGGAGATCCGCCAGGAGGTCCTCCTCTTTTTGGAAAGCCTGGGCCTGGACACGCCTCCCCCTCCCCAGGCGCTACGCTGAGGGCCAGGGGCAAAGTTGGATAGGGGTGCAAAAGCCCGGGCCTCGAGGCCCCTCCTAAGGGAAGAGAGGGGGAGCCTATCCCCCCTCCCTTTCCCCATCCGCTCAAAAGTCAAAGGCGGACCAGAGGCCCTTGTCCACGATGAGCTCCGCCAGTTCCCTCCCGCCCAGGATGCCGATCCGCAGGTTTTCCCGGTTCAGGTACTCCTCGGCTGCTCGGTAGGCCTCCTCGCTCACGTCCCCCGTGGTGATCACCAGGCCCATATCGGCCACCCCCGCCCGCAGGGCCTGGGCCAGCTGGTCCACCGCGTCCTTTCCCATGGGTTTTCCGGGCTGATAGAACTTGGCCTGGATGCCGACGGTGACCAGCAACCCGCCCATGAGTTGGAAATCGGCTATCACGTCCGCCCCCTGGTCGCTCCTTCGGGGGACCCACTTCGCCTCCACAGCTCCCATGGCCCGGGCCATCCTCTCCACGAGGGTTTCAAAGCGGTCGGGGTTCATGCGGCCTTGGGTGAGCTCCTGGCGCACGGCCTCCACCATGCGGGCGCGAAGTTCCTCGGCCAGGTTGGGCGTTTCGCCCCGCTTGGCGTCCTCCAGGACCTTTTCAATGTCTTTCACCAGGTCGCTGGTGTCCAAGAGAGTCCCGCGGGCCTTCATCCGGCTCTGCAGGGCGGCCGAGGCCAGCTCGCGGGGGATGGGCTTCTTGTCGTTGAGCCAGCGGACGGGCCTGCGGTGGGCAGCGACGGGGTGGCTCTCGTCGTAGTAGGGGTCCCCCACCACCTCGGCCACGTAGAACTGGCCCCCCGAGGGAACCACCACGTAATCTCCTGGCTTCATCTCTTTGAGAAACCCCCAGAGGAACCTCGCGAAGGCGGCCGCCGCATGGTTGTTCTCAATATTGTAGGCGGCTTTCACCCGCTCGCGGAAATCGTAAAAGCTCAGGCCCTCTTCCAATAGGCCCTTAACCTCTTTCCACCCCACGAAGATCTCGTCCTTCTCCAGGGCCTCCTGGGTCAAGTCCTGTCCCAGGGGAGTCAGCCGCAGAATAAAAGCGTTCCTGCCTTCCATTTTCGCCCACCTCTCTCCGTTCCTTTTCCCTAATTCTTTCATGCTAACACGCCGGGCGCTATAGCGCAACTCCAGGTTCTTCCCTCACGCCTTTTTTTCTAGCCCTGGGGCTACTTCAACCCTCCGGGGCGCTTCTCCCGGGCCAAGGTAAGGGCCGTCATGTTGCTTGCATCTTGTCCCCTGGGGGAGGCCCTACCGCCCCTGTCGCCGGGCTCCCACGCCCGCGGAATTGATGGGTAGCGACCCGCCCTGGCCTCCCCGCCGCACGGCATCCCGGTCGCCAAAGACCGCATCCACATGGAATGGCCCACGGGATTAGGTGGCTACCTCCCTCAGTCTACCTATAAGGTGCTATAGTGGGAAGCGCCGGGGCGGGCGCCCCCCCTCGGAGCCAGACTTCCCCCTAAAAGTAAGCGTCCCTTTTCCCCATGGGGGAAGGGAAAGGAGCGGGCATGAAGGACAGCTTTCAGACCCTGAAGACCCTGAGCGCGGCCGGCAAGACCTACGGCTACCACGACCTCACGGAGCTAGAGCGGAAGGGCCTGGCGGAGGTGAGCCGCCTCCCCTTCTCCATCCGGGTCATGCTGGAAAGCCTCCTGAGAAACGAGGACGGCTACCAGGTGACCCAGGAGGACATCCTGGCCCTGGCCCAGTGGCAGCCGGAGCCCGGGGAGATCAACGTGCCCCTGAAGCTGGCCCGGGTCATCCTCCAGGACTTCACCGGGGTGCCGGCGGTGGTGGACCTGGCCGCCATGCGGGACGCCGTGGCCCGGCGGGGCGGCGACCCGGAGCGCATCAACCCCGTGGTCCCCGCCGACTTGGTCATTGACCACTCCGTGCAGGTGGACGCCTTCGGCACCGCCTACGCCTTCTTCTACAACGTGGAGAAGGAGTACGAAAGGAACCGGGAGCGCTACCTCCTCCTCAAGTGGGGGCAGCAGGCCCTCAAGAACTTCCGGGTGGTCCCCCCGGGCACGGGCATCGTCCACCAGGTGAACCTGGAGTACCTGGCCCAGGTGGTCATGACCGAGAAGCGGGACGGCCTCACCTTAGCCTTCCCCGACAGCCTGGTGGGCACCGACAGCCACACCACCATGGTGAACGGCCTGGGGGTCTTGGGCTGGGGCGTGGGCGGGATAGAGGCCGAGGCGGTGATGCTGGGCCAGCCCTACTACATGCTGGCCCCCAAGGTGGTGGGCTTCAAGCTCTACGGGGAGCTTCCCGAGGGGGCCACGGCCACCGACCTGGTCCTCACGGTGACCGAGATCCTGCGCCAGCACGGGGTGGTGGGCAAGTTCGTGGAGTTCTACGGCCCCGGGGTGGCCAAGCTCCCCCTGGCGGACCGGGCCACCATCGCCAACATGGCCCCCGAGTACGGGGCCACCATGGGCTTCTTCCCCGTGGACGAGGAGACCCTGAACTACCTCCGCCTCACCGGGCGGCCAGAAGAGCTGGTGGCCCTGGTGGAGGCCTACACCAAGGCCGTGGGCCTCTTCCGCACCCCCGAGGCCGAGGCGAAGGTCCGCTACTCCGAGCACCTGGAGCTGGACCTTTCCACGGTGGAGCCCTCCCTGGCCGGCCCCAAGCGCCCCCAGGACCGCGTGCCCCTCAAGGAGGCCAAGAAGAGCTTCCTCCTCCACCTCACCAAGCCGGTGAAGGAGCGGGGCTTTGGCCTCTCGGAGGACCAGCTGGGCAAAAAGGTGCTGGTCAAAAGGCAGGACGAGGAGTTTGAGCTGGCCCACGGCTCCGTGGTCATCGCCGCCATCACCTCCTGCACCAACACCTCCAACCCCTCGGTGATGCTGGGGGCGGGGCTACTGGCCAAGAAGGCGGTGGAGGCGGGCCTGGACACCAAGCCCTGGGTCAAGACCTCCCTGGCCCCGGGCTCCAAGGTGGTGACCGACTACCTGGAGGCCTCCGGGCTTCTGCCCTTCCTCGAGGCCCTGCGCTTCCACGTGGTGGGCTACGGGTGCACCACCTGCATCGGCAACTCCGGCCCCCTGCCCGAGGACATCGCCAAGGCGGTGGAGGAAGGGGACCTGGTGGTGGCCGCCGTCCTCTCGGGGAACCGCAACTTTGAGGGGCGCATCAACCCCCACGTCCGGGCCAACTACCTGGCGAGCCCCATGCTGGTGGTGGCCTACGCCCTGGCCGGCCGCATGGACATTGACCTGGCCACCGAACCCCTGGGCTTTGACCCCAACGGCAAGCCCGTCTACCTGAAGGACATCTGGCCCTCCATGGAGGAGATCCAGGAGGCCATCCGCAAGACCCTGGACCCGGAGCTCTTCAAGAAGGAGTACAGCCGGGTCTTTGAGGGGGACGAGCGCTGGCAGGCCCTCCCCGCCCCCACCGGCACCCTCTACGCCTGGGACCCGGAGAGCACCTACATCCAGAACCCGCCCTTCTTTGAGGACCTGGGCCAGAGGAAGGTGGAGGACATCAAGGGGGCGCGGGTCCTCCTGGTGCTGGGAGACTCCGTGACCACGGACCACATCTCCCCCGCCGGGGCCATCCCGGTCAAGAGCCCCGCCGGCCAGTACCTTCTCAGCAAGGGCGTGAAGCCCGAGGAGTTCAACTCCTACGGCTCCCGACGCGGCAACCACGAGGTGATGGTGCGGGGCACCTTCGCCAACATCCGCATCAAGAACCTCATGCTGGACGGCATTGAAGGGGGCTATGCCAAGAAGCTCCCCGAGGGGGACGTGGACTTCGTCTACAACGTGGCCATGCGCTACAAGGCGGAGGGGACGCCCCTCCTCGTCATCGCCGGCAAGGAGTACGGCACGGGCTCCAGCCGCGACTGGGCCGCCAAGGGCACCTACCTCCTGGGCATCAAGGCGGTCCTGGCGGAGAGCTACGAGCGCATCCACCGCTCCAACCTGGTGGGCATGGGGGTCCTGCCCCTGGAGTTCCTGCCCGGGGAGAACCGGGAGACCCTGGGCCTCACCGGCTACGAGGTCTATGACATCCTGGGCCTCACCGACCTCTACCCCAGGAAGCGGGTGGACGTGGTGGCCAGGCGGGAAGACGGCTCCGAGGTCCGCTTCCAGGCCATCGCCCGCCTGGACACCCCGGTGGAGGTGGACTACTACAAGAACGGGGGCATCCTCCAGACCGTCCTCCTCAACATGCTGAAGGAGGCCCGGGCCCAGTAAAGGCCGAGGCCCCGGGGGCTTCCCGGGGCCTTTGGAGTCCCCGCCGTGGCGAAGGCCACGGCGGGGTATTTAGAGCCCGGCCCCGATCTCCAGGTGGGGGTTCGGGCGGCCTCCTTCCTCCGCCTCCCGGGCCTCAATCTTGCCCTTGATGCGCTTGAGGCGGAAGGTGTCCTCCCTTTCCCTCTGCTCCAGGACCTGCTGGATGAAGCGGATCTGCCCCCTAATCCCCGGGATCACCACCTGCTCCAGGGCGTTCACCCGCCGGGTGGTCTTCTTGATCTCCTCGCCCATCTTCTTGAGGCGGGTCTCGGTGTTGGCCACCTGGACCAGGGCCTCGGCGTAGCGGCGGAAGGCCTTCTGGGCCTCGAGGGTGTAGGCGGGGGTGCCCACGGGGGAAAGAAGGACCTCGGGGAAGGTGGCCCTGAGCCTAGGCACCTTGCTTCCCCAGACGTTTTCCACCTCCGCCTCCACCCCCTCCACCGGGGGGACGCCCAGGCCGGCCCCGGCCACCGCCTCGGGGCCGTCAAAGGCCTGGGCCAGAAGCAGGGCGGCGTAGGCCTCCCTGGCGGCCTGGTTCAGGGCCTTCCTGGCCTCCAAGGCCTCCCGCACCAGGCCGAAGAACTCGGCCACCAGGGCGTCCCGCTTCTTCTTCAAGAGGTCCACCCCCTTCTGCGCCAGGCGGAGCTGCCCCCGCCTTTGCAGAAGGTTCATCCGGGTGGGACTGACCTGGCTCATCTACCCCCCTTTAGTCCAGGGCCTGGGGCGTGCCCCAGATCTCCTCCAGCTTCTGCCCGTAGTACTTGCCGATGTGGTCCCTAGAGATCCGCTTGAGCTCGCCCTGGGGAAGCATGGAGAGGAGGGCCCAGGCGATCTGCAGGCTCTCCTCAATGGAGCGGTTCTGCTGGCCCTGGTTGATGAAGTGCCGCTCAAAGGCATCGGCGAACTGCAGGTAGCGGCGGTCGTTCTCCGTGAGGGCGTCCTCGCCGATGATGGCCACCAGCTTGCGGATGTCCACGCCGTTGGCGTAGGCGGAGTAGAGCTGGTCGGAGACCTGCTTGTGGTCCTCCCGGGTCTTGCCCTTGCCCACGGCGTTGTTCATGAGCCGGGAGAGGGAGGGCAGGGGGTCAATGGGCGGGTAGATGCCCTTGCGGTAGAGCTCCCGGGAGAGCTGGATCTGCCCCTCGGTGATGTAGCCCGTGAGGTCGGGGATGGGGTGGGTGCGGTCGTCGTCGGGCATGGAGAGGATGGGGATCTGGGTCACCGAGCCCTTCTTGCCCCGCACCACCCCGGCCCGCTCGTAGATGGTGGCCAGGTCGGTGTACATGTAGCCGGGGTAGCCGCGGCGGCCGGGGATCTCCTCGCGGGCCGCCCCGATCTCCCGCAGGGCCTCGCAGTAGTTGGTCATGTCGGTGAGGATGACCAGGACGTGGTAGTCGTGCTCAAAGGCCAGGTACTCGGCCACGGTGAGGGCCATGCGGGGGGTGAGGATCCTTTCAATGGTGGGGTCGTCGGCCTTGTTGAGGAAGAGGACCGAGCGGCTAAGGGCCCCCGTGCGCTCAAACTCCTGGATGAAGTAGGAGAGCTCCCGCTGGGTGATGCCCATGGCGGCGAAGACCACGGCGAAGGGCTCCTCCTTCTCCCCCTCCCCGGAGAGGTCGGGGCGCACCGTGGCCTGGCGGGCGATCTGGGCGGCGATCTCGTTGGCGGGGAGGCCCGAGCCGGAGAAGATGGGGAGCTTCTGCCCCCGCACCAGGGTGTTCATGACGTCAATGGTGGAGATGCCCGTCTGGATGAACTCCTCCGGCTTCCTGCGGGCCACGGGGTTCAGGGGCAGGCCCACGATGGGCAGGCGCTTCTCCGGGGTGATGGGGGGAAGGCCGTCAATGGGCTTGCCGATGCCGTTGAAGCGCCGCCCCAGCATCTCCTTGGAAACCCCAAGCCGGGCCACGTCCTCCACCAGGCTGACGCTGGTGGTGGCCAGGTCCAGGCCCGTGGTCTCCTCAAACACCTGGATGACGGCGTACTCCTCGGAGACCTCAATGACCTGCCCGCCGCGGACGCGCCCGGTGCCGTCCTTGATGTCCACGATGGCCCCGTAGGCCAGGTCCTTGGCGTTCTCCACGAAGAGCAGGGGCCCCGAGATGTAGGTGACGCCGGTGTATTCCTTCTTCAAGAGGTCCATGCTTCACCTCCTCAGGCCAGGGCCTTGAAGGCCCCCTCAATCTCCCTCATGGCCTCCTCAAAGTAGCGGGGGAACTCCTCCTCGCTCACGTAGCGGGCCCGGCCGATGCGCTCAATGACCGGGAGGGCCAGGATCTCGTCTATGGAGACCCCGCGGCGGATGGCCGCCTCCGCCTCCTTGTAGAGGGTGAGGATCATCTTCATGATGCCGTAGGCCTTCCTCATGGAGCAGTAGGCGTCAATCTCGTGGTAGGCGTTTTGCTGGAGGAAGTCCTCCCGGATGATGCGGCCCACCTCAATGACCAGGCGCTCGGCGTCCTGCAGGGCATCGGGCCCCACCAGCTGGACGATCTCCTGGAGGCCCGCTTCCCTCTGGAGGAGCTCGGAGATGGCGTCCCGGAGCTCGGGGTAGTCGGGGGCCACGTTCTGGCGGTACCAGGGGTCCAGGGCCCCGGTGAAGAGGCTATAGGAGCCGTTCCAGTTGATGGCCGGGAAGTGGCGGCGGAAGGCCAAGGAGGCGTCCAGCCGCCAGAAGGCCCCCACGATGCGCAGGGTGGACTGGGTCACGGGCTCGGACATGTCGCCGCCCGGAGGGGAGACCGCCCCCACGATGGTCACCGCCCCCTCCTCGCCCCCCAGGGTGATGACCTTGCCGGAGCGCTCGTAGAAGGCGGCGAGGCGGGCCGCCAGGTAGGGGGGGTAGCCCTCTTCGGCGGGCATCTCCTCGAGGCGGCTAGAGATCTCGCGCAGGGCCTCGGCCCAGCGGCTGGTGGAGTCGGCCATGAGGGCCACGGCGAAGCCCTGGTCGCGGAAGTACTCGGCGATGGTCACCCCCACGTAGATGCTGGCCTCGCGGGCGGCCACGGGCATGTTGGAGGTGTTGGCGATGAGCACCGTGCGGTGCATGAGGGGCCCCCCGGTCTTGGGGTCGGTGAGCTCGGGGAACTCCACCAAAACGTCCGTCATCTCGTTGCCCCGCTCCCCGCACCCCACGTAGACCACCACATCGGCGTTGGACCACTTGGCCAGGGACTGCTGGGTCACGGTCTTGCCGCTGCCAAAGGGCCCCGGGATGGCCGCCGTCCCCCCCATGGCCACGGGGAAGAGGACGTCCAGGATCCGCATCCCCGTGAGGAAGGGGGTGTTGGGGTCCAGCTTCCGCTGGATGGGCCTGGCCCGGCGCACGGGCCAGGTGTGGTACATCTTGAGCTCGGTGCCGTCCTCCAGGACCACCACCGGCTCCTCCACCGTGTACTCCCCGGCGGGCTTCACCTCCTTGACCCGGCCCTTCACGTCCGGGGGCACCAGGATCTTGTGGGTGAAGCCGAACTCGGGGACGGTGCCCAGGACCATGCCCCCCTTGACCTCGTCCCCGGGTTTCACCACCGGGGTCCAGGCCCACTTCCGCTCCCGGTCCAGGGCGTGGACCACCACGCCCCGGGTGATGTAGATGCCCGTCTTCTCCCGGATGCGCTCCAGGGGACGCTGGATGCCGTCGTAGATGCCGTTGAGCATCCCGGGGCCCAGCTCCACCGCTAAGGGAAGCCCCGTGGAGACCACGGGCTCCCCCACCTTGAGGCCCGAGGTGTCCTCGTAGACCTGGACGAAGGCCGTGTCCCCGTCCAGGCGGATGATCTCCCCCACCAGGCCCTCGTGGCCCACCTTGCAGATGTCGTACATGCGGGCCCCCAGCATTCCCTTGGCGATCACCGCCGGGCCCGCGATCTTCTGGATCACCCCTTGGATCATCTTCCCTCCATTCTACAGCTTGATGTCAAAGCCGATGGTCCTGCGCACCAGTTCCCGCATGTACCCTTCCACGTCGGGGTTCTGGAAGGCCTCCTTTAGGCCCGCTATGGGCAGGAGGACGGGCAGGTCCTTCCCCCGCATGAGCCGCTCCACCGCCTTCTCGGGCTCGGGGAGGAGGCCTCCGTCCACGGCCACCAGGGCGTACCCGCCCTTTTGCACAAGCTCCTCCAGCTTGGCCCTGGCCTCCTCAGCGGTGCGGGCGGCGTGGGCCTCGAGGCCCGAAAGCCTGAACCCCTGGGCGGACTCGGGATCGGCGATCACGGCGATCCTCATGCGCAGGTCACCTCCTCCTCCACCAGCTCCTTGGGCAGGCCAAAGTAGGCCCGCCGGGCGAGAAGCCTAAGGCGCATGGCCTCCCACTCCCTTTCCTTCACGTAGGCCAGCACCAGCCCCGCCCCCAGGGGATCGGCGGTCCCCTTCCTGGCTTCCTCAAGGAGAAGGCAGCGGAGCCTCCTTTCCAGCTCCTTCAGCTCCCGCACCCCGGAAAGCCCCGCCAAGGGGGTGCCGGAAAGCTCGTCCAAGGCGGCGTAGTCCCCCTCCAGGAGGCGGGCGAAGCGGAGGCGGTCCACGAAGCGCCCCCCGCGGATGAAGAGGGCCTCGGGGTTCGCCTCCTGCCCCATGAGCTTGAAGGCGGTCCTCAGGTTCTCGGCGTCCACCTCCAGGGAGAGGTAGTCCCGAAGGGCGGGCTCCTCAAGGGCCTTGGCCCCCTTGGCCACGTCCTCAAAGAAGCGCTTGGCGAGAAGGGCCTCCACCCGGGCCGGGTCCTGGGTCTCCCGCAAGACGGCCCTCAGGGCCCTGGCCAGGGGGTGGCCGGGCACGGAGAGGACCTGGGCCATCCCCAAAAGGTCCTGGGCCTCGTAGGCCTGCCGCCAGAGCTCCTCCTTGAGGGTGCCGGGAAGGAGGGGAACCTCCTCAAAGGGGCGGCCCGTGGCCTTGGCCCTTAGGAGGGCCTGAAGGTTGGCGAGGTCCTGGCGCAGGAGGAGAAAACGCACCGCCTCCCTGGCCTCCCCGGTCACCAGGCGGGGCAGGTCCCCCACCAGCCTGGCCTGGGCCTGGGCGATGGCCCGGTCCACCTCGGAAAGCCCCTGCCCGGCCAGGTCCTGGCCGTAGGCGCTCTCCGAGAGGAGGCGGAGGAAGTCGGGGAAAGAGAGGTCCAGGGCCTCCTGGAAGAAGCTCTCCTTGAGGAGGGTGCCCCGCCTGGCCCGCACCCGGGCGTTCAGGTAGCCGAAGTCGTCCGCCATGGCCTAGCCCCAAAGCGCCTGGGCCACCTTGGAGGAGAGGGCGTCCCAGGCCCTTTCCAGGCGGCTTTCCAGGGCGTTTTCCACCTGGGTCTTGCCCCCCTGGCCCACGGCCCGCACCCCCAGGCGCAGGGCGGGATCGGGCAAGAGCTTGAGCCCCCGCTCCTGGGCCAGGGCCTCGAGGTGGGGCAGGTTCTCCGGGTGCGTGGCCAGGGCCTCGGGCTCCCCTAGGGCGGAGAGGGCCTCCAGGGCCAGCTTCCGCACCACCTCGGGCCACTCGGGCTTATGGGGAAGGGCCTTCAGGGCCTCGAGGGCCTTGGCCTTGAGCTCGGAGAGCACCTCCCCCTTGGCCTGGGCCCGGGCGGTGGAGAGGAGGAGCTCCCCGGCGCTCTCCGACCGGCGTAGGGCGGCCTGGAAAGCGGCCTCCAGAGCCCGCCTTTTCCCTTCCAAAAGGGCCTTGGCCCTGGCCTCGGCCTCGGCCTTCAGGCCCTCCGCCTTGGCCCTGGCCTCGGAGAGGATGGCCTGGATCTCCGCCTCCACCTCCTGGCTCAGAATGGCTTCCAGTTTGGACATGATCCCCCCTTTGGGAAAGGGCCAAGCCCTGGGAAGGGCCTGGCCCCAGAAGCCCCTTAGAGCTTGCCGTTCAGGATGAAGGCGATGAGCAGGCCGAAGATCACCAGGGTCTCGGGCAGGAGGAGGAAGATCAGGGCCGTACCGAAGTTGCCCCGGTCCTCGGCGATGGCCCCCACGCCCGCCGCGCCGATGCGGGCCTGGGCCACGCCTGTGCCCAAAGCGGCTAGGCCCACGGCCAGACCCATGCCCACGGCGATGAGGCCCCGGTCAAGACCCCCGGAGGCCGCCTCTTCCGCCGCCAACGCCAGAGCGCCGAAAACCGCCACCAGAACCAAAACCAGAAGCTTCTTCATCTCTTTCCCTCCCTAGTGCGTCTCGCGGACGCTTTTGAACGGCCGGTAAGGCCTGCCGTTCTCCTCGTAGAAGCCGAACTTGGTGAAGAACTCCACCCAGATGAGACGGATGGGCTGGAGCATGTGCCCTAAGGTGGTGAGGAGGAGGATGAGGAGGTGCAGTAGACCCGCCACCACCACGCCCAGAAGGGCACCCACCAGGCCCAGCTTGGCCGCCATGGCGAAGCCCACGTCGGTGAGAAGCCCCGCCAGAATCCCTCCGGCGGCCCCCACGGCGTAGATACGGATGTGGGAGAGGATGTGCCCCGCCTGGGTGAAGATCTCCGGAACCATGAGCCAGATGCGGCTCACGACCACGGCCAGCAAGAAGACCGCAAAGCCCAGGTACATGAGGGCGGAAAGCCACCCCGCCTGCAGGTTCCCCAGGTAGGAGGCGGCCAGGGCCAGGATGCCCAAGAGGCCTCCCAGGTAGCCCACGCCCTCCCAGAAGTGGCCCATGTGCCGGTGCTTGAGGCCCAGGTAAGCCCGAAGGACGAGGCCGGCGAAAACCATGACCACGCCGAAGGCCACGGAGAGGAGGATGAGGAGGTTGGCCGTCTTGGCGGTGTCAATGCGGTGGATGAGGATGGGGATGAGGCCCGGGTGCTCGGGGGTGCCGAAGACCCCTAGGTGCTCCAGGAAGGTGCCGAAGAACTCCCCGTAGATGAGGCCCCAGACCACGGTCCAGAAGACCATCCAGTTCAGGATGTAGACCAGCTTGGAAAGAACCGGGGGCTTCAGCTTGAGGGCGAAGAGGTCAATGACCAGGGGCTCGTTCCGCTTCACGTAGCCGGAAAGCCACCGCCCCACCAGGTAGAAGAGGAGGGCGTAGCCGATGTCCCCCACGATCATCCCGAACCAGAAGGGGAAGAAGATGGGGACCACCGGGGTGGGGTCAATGCTGCCGTACCTGGGGGTGTTGAGGAAGCCCACCAGAAGCTCAAAGGGCCTGACCCAGGGGGGGTTGTCCAGGGTCACGGGGATGCGGTCGGCCTCGTGGTGCTCGTCCACGGGCTCAAAGGCGTAGACCACCTGGCCCTGGTGGCGGGCCAAGGCCTCCTCCACCTTGGGCTTGGCCTTCACCGGGACGTAGCCCAGAAGGCCGAAGCCGAAGCGGCCCGAGGCCAGCTCCTCCAGGGCCTTGAGCCGGGCCACCTCGTCCTTGGCCCGGGTCCAGAGGCTCCGCAGGGTGGAGGCGGCCTCCTGGGCCAGCCTGAAGAGGGCCTGCCGCACCTCGGACAGCTCCCTAGGGGCGGCCTCGGCCCGCTCCTTGAGCTTCTTGGCCGCCTGGGAAAGGGGAAGGTCCCAAGGAAGCCGGAGCTCGGCCATCCCCGCCCGGGAAAGGGCCGCCTTGGCCGCCTCCTGGTCCCGGCGGTGGACCACGAGGAGGGCGGCGAGCCCCTTGCTGTAGGGCTCCGTGGCCAGGAGGAAGCGGTCTTCCAGCGCCTTTTTCAGGGACTCCTCCACCAGGGGGAGCTCCTTCTCCGTGAGGAGGAAGGGCATGACCCGGAAGAAGGGGCTTTCGTCCAGGCCGTGGGCCATCCCGGAAAGCTTCTCCAGGGGCTCCAGGTAGGCCTGGGCCAGGGAAAGCTCCTCTTCCAGCTCCTGGCGCTGGCGGGTGAGGCCCTCGGCGTGGCCCTGGATGGGGGCGAGGGCCCTCTCGGCCGCCTCGAGGCCCTCGGGGAAAGGCCTTGCCGGCTCGGGCTCCTGGCCCAGGAGGGCCAGGGTGTGCTCGGCCCCGGCGGCCACCCCTTCCCAGCGCCTCAGCTCCTCCCGCTCCTCGGGGGAAAGCCGGTACTCGGAAAGGGCCTCCACCCTGAGGGTCTCCAGATGGACCACCCCTGCCTGCTGCAGGCTCTGGAGAAGCTCCTTGGCCCGGCCCTTGGGCCCGGCCAGGACCAGCTTCTCCATGGGGGCGATCACGGCAGGACCTCCTTCAGCACCAGGGCCAGGGCCTCCTCCAGGCGGGGCCCGGCCTTCTCCCTGACCGCCTTGGCCTCGGCCTCCGCCTGAGCCCGGTAGCGGGCCAGGATGGCCTCGGTCTCCTGGGCCTCCTTCTCGCGGTACTGGGCCTCCAGGGCCCTGGCCTTGGCCTCGGCCTCCTCCAGAAGGGCCCTAGCCTCGGCCTCCGCCCGCTTGAGGAGCTCCTCCGCCTCCTTCTTGGCGGCCTCGAGGCGGGCCAGGAGCTCCTTCTCCTTCTCCGCTAGGCTCTTTATAAGTCCCAGGCCTCCCATCGCCCCTCCCTATGTGAAAAGATGCGCAAACCGCACCCGCCGGCCATGATACCGGCCTCCGGGGCGGGCGTCAACCGACCCCGCCTAAGTATACTTAGGCGGTGCGGATTTTCGTCAACGAACGCGGAGCGGAAAGGCTTCTTTCCCGCCATCTTTGGGTCTTCGCCCGAGACGTGGTCTCGGGCCCCGAAGCCCCCGGGCTCTACCCCGTCTACTGGGGCAGGCGCTTCCTGGCCCTGGCCCTCTACAACCCCCAAAGCGACCTCCGGGTCCGGGCCTATCGCTTCCGCCCGGCGGAGGACCCGGAAAAGGCCCTATTGGAAAACCTGGAGCGGGCCATCGCCCGCCGGCTTAGGGCCCTCGAGGCCGAGCCCGAAGGGGGCTTCCGCCTGGCCCACGCCGAGGGGGACTTCCTCCCCGGGCTCGTGGTGGACTACTACGCCGGCCACGCCGTGGTCCAGGCCACGGCCTACGCCTGGGAGGCGCTTCTGCCCCAGGTGGCCGAGGTCCTGAGGCCCCTGGTGAAAAGCGCCCTGGCCAAGAACGACGCCCGGGCCCGGGAGCTGGAGGACCTCCCCCTCTACGTGCGCCCCCTCCTGGGCCAGGTGCCCGAGCGGGTGGTGGTCAAGGAGGGGCGGGTGCGCTACCTGGTGGACCTGGTGGCGGGCCAGAAGACCGGGGCCTTCCTGGACCAGCGGGAAAACCGCACCCTCATGGAAGGCTTCCGCGGAGAAAGGGCCTTGGACGTCTTCTCCTACGCCGGGGGCTTCGCCCTGCACCTGGCCTTGGGCTTCAAGGAGGTGGTGGCGGTGGACTCCTCCAAGGAGGCCCTGGCCCGGGCGGAGGAGAACGCCAGGCTGAACGGCCTCGCCTTGAAGACGGTGGAGGCCAACGCCTTTGACTACCTCCGGGCCCTGGAAAGGGCCGGGGAGCGGTTTGACCTCGTCGTCCTGGACCCTCCCGCCTTCGCCAAGGGGAAAAAGGACCTGGAGAGGGCCTACAGGGCCTACAAGGAGGTGAACCTGAGGGCCATCAAGCTCCTCAAGGAGGGGGGGATTCTGGCCACGGCCAGCTGCAGCCACCACCTCACCGAGCCCCTCTTCTACCAGATGCTCACCGAGGCCGCCCAGGACGCCCACCGGGTGCTCAAGGTGGTGGAGAAGCGGGGCCAGCCCTTTGACCACCCCGTCCTCCTCAACCACCCGGAGACCCACTACCTGAAGTTCGCCCTTCTAGAAGTTCTTTAAGGCGGGCCGCTACCGGCTCCACCGCCTCGAGGGCCAGGGGCAGGCGCTCGCCGCCCTTCAGGACCAGGACCAAGGCCTCCCTGCCCCGGGAGAGGGGCCCCGCGGGCCAGTACGCCCTTTCCAGCCCCCCGATCTCCTCCAGGGCAATCCGCCGCCCCAGGCCCAAGGGGGGAAGGAGGCGCAGGTGGTCGGGGAAGAGGAGGAGGCGCCACCCCCGCCGAAGCCGCCACCAGGGGTAGAGGAAAAGGAGCGCCCAAAGGGGCGCCCCCTCGAGGAGCACCAAAAGGAGGAGGCCCCCCACCCCCAGGGCGAAGGCCAGGGGAGAGAGGCGGGCGTAGGCCACCTCCAAAAGCACGGCCCCATTATGGCGGTAGACTGTAGGGGTGGAGAAGGACCTTCTGGAGGCTTTGGGCCAGCACCTGGTCTGGCGCATCGGCCGGGCTGAAGAGGAAGAGGTCCTGGTGGTGCGGGTGGGGCTGGCCTCGGCCACGCCCCGCTTTAAGGAGCTTCCCCGCCTGGTCAACATCCCGGACGCGGAGATAGAGCGCCTCGCCCGCGAGGGCCGGGTCCGGGTGGAGTGGGTGGAGGGATGAAGGCCCTGGAGCTGGACCTGGGGAAAGGCCTCGAGGGGCTTCCCCTGGAGCTTTCCTGGGAGGGGCCCCTGCTGAAGGGCATCCTCCGCCAGGCCAACCCGGTTCTGGGCGAGGTGGCCCTTCCCTTCCAGAGCCGCCTCGAGGGCCCCCGCCTCACCCCCATCCCCCTGCCGCCCCCCGCTTTGGCCGTGGGCGGCGAGGTCCTGCCCAAGGGGGAGGGCCTCCTCCTGAGGCTTGAGGTGGACCTCCTCCTCCCCGAGGCCAGGACCTGGGGGGAGCGGGCCTTTTTCCGCCTCCTCAAGGTCATCCTCCTGCACAGCCTGGAAAGGGCCCTTTCCCAGAAGGCCCCTCTGGGGCTATAGTGGCGGTAAAGGAGGTGCGTATGGTGGAGGTGCGGTATCTGGGCCACTCGGCGGTCTGGCTATCCGACGGCCAAACCCGGATCATCATAGACCCCTTCCTCACCGGCAACCCCATGGCGGCGGCCTCCCTGGCCGAGGTCCAGGCGGACCTCATCCTGGTGACCCACGCCCACGGGGACCACTTCGGCGACAGCGTGGCCCTCTCCAAGAAGGGCGGGGTGGTGGTCTCCACCTTTGAGATCGCCACCTACGCCGAAAAGCACGGGGCCAAGAGCGTGCCCATGAACATCGGGGGCACCTACCGCTTCCCGGGGGGCTTCGTCAAGTGGTTCCCCGCCTGGCACTCCTCCAGCTTCCCCGACGGCACCTACGGGGGCATGCCCATGGGGGTGGTGGTGGAGCTTGCGGGCAAGCGCATCTACCACGCCGGCGACACCGCCCTCTTCTCGGACATGGCCCTCATCGGCGAGCTTAACCTGGACCTCGCCCTCCTCCCCATCGGCGACCACTTCACCATGGGGCCCGAGGACGCCCTGAGGGCCTTGGACCTCCTCAAGCCCAAAAGGGTGGTCCCCATCCACTACAACACCTTCCCCCCCATAGAGCAAGACGGGGAGGCCTTCGCGCAAAAGGCCCGGGAGAAGGGCGTGGAAGGGCACGCCCTGAAGCCGGGAGGGGTGCTGGTCCTTGACTAGGAAGGACTTCCGCCTCCTCATGCTCCTGGGCCTGGGGCAGACGGCCCAGGTCTATCTGGCCGAGGCCCCGGGCCTGGGGCAGGTGGCCCTGAAGCTCCCCAAGAAGGAGGTGCGAGAAGACCCCAGGCTGGCCGAGCGCTTCGCCCGGGAGGTCTCCTTCAGCCTCTCCCTGAAGCACCCCTACCTGGTCCGGGGCCTGGCCGGCGTGCCCTTCGGCGAGGAGGCCTTTTTGGCCCTGGAGTACTTTCCCCAGGGGACCCTCGAGGCCAGGCTCCTGGAGGGCCGCCTGCCCCTGGAGGAGGCGGTGAAGGCGCTCACCCAGGTAGGGGAAGCCCTCCTCTACCTCCACGGGAAGGGCCTCTTCCACCAGGACGTGAAGCCCGCCAACGTCTTCGTGGGCGAAGGGATTTATAAGCTGGGGGATCTGGGCACCCTGCGCCCCATCGGCGATAGGACCCAGGAGTTCGCCGGAAGCCCCCACTACCTGGCCCCGGAGCTCTTCTTAGGAGGCCTCCCCAGCGAGAAGAGCGAGGCCTACGCCTACGGCGTCATGGCCTATGAGCTCCTCACGGGCAAGAGGCCCTTCAAGGGGGAGAGCCTGGAGGAGCTACGGGACGCCCACCTCTTCCTCCCCCCGCCCCCCACGAGCCTCCCTCCCCGCCTGGACAAGGCCCTGAGGCGGCTTCTTCTCAAGGACCCCGAGGAGCGCCTGGGGATCGGGGAGTTTTTAGAGGCCCTCCGCACCTGGCAGGCGCCCGGGGGCGAAGCGCCCAAGGCGGCCAAGCCCAAGCGGCGCTTTCCCTTTTTTAGGAGCTAGCCATGGAACCCGTCTGGTACCCACCGGAGTCGGCCAAAAGCACCCGGCTTTTCCACTTCATGGAGACCCTGGGCTTTGAGGACTACGAGGCCTTCTACCGCTACAGCGTGGAGGAGGCCGAGGCCTTCTACCACGCCTTCTTCACCCACCTGGCCATCCCCTGGCGCACCCCCTACACCCAGGTCATGGAGGGCGGGTTTCCTTTCCCCCGCTTTTTCGTAGGGGGGAGGCTGAACCTGGTGGAGGCCGTCCTGCGCCACGACCCTGAGCGCCCCGCCCTGGTCCACGAGGGCGAGGACGGCCGGGTGCGAAGCCTCACCTACGGGGAGCTCAAGGCCGAGGTGGCCCGGGTGGCCGCGGGGCTTAGGGCCTTAGGGGTAGGGCGGGGGGATCGGGTGGGGCTCTGGCTTCCCATGGGCCTCGAGGCCGCCACCCTCCTCCTGGCCACCGCCTGGGTGGGGGCCATCGCCATCCCCATCTTCTCCGGTTACGCCGCCGAGGCGGCCAGCGTCCGCCTCAAGGACGCCGAGGCCAAGCTCCTCGCCGTCCAGGACGGCTTCTTTAGAAGGGGAAGGCGGGTGGAGCTCCTCCTCGAGGCCCGCAGGGCCCGGGAGCTTGCCGGAACGGAAGGGCTCCTGGTGGTGCGCCGCCTGGGCCTTCCCCTGGCGGCGGGCGAGGTGGACTATCAGGACCTCTCGGGCGAGGCCTCCCCTCCGGAGGAGATGGAGAGCATGGACCCCTTCATGCTCATCTACACCTCCGGCACCACCGGCCGCCCCAAGGGCACGGTCCACTACCACGCCGGCTTCCCCTTGAAGGCCGCCTTGGACCTGGCCCTCCTCTTTGACCTGAAGGAGGAGGACCGCCTCTTCTGGTTCACCGACCTGGGCTGGATGATGGGCCCCTGGGCCATCCTGGGGGGGCTCCTCCTGGGCGGCACGGTCTTCCTCTACGACGGGGCGCCGGACTACCCGGGCCCGGACCGCCTCTGGCGCATGGTGGCCGCCCACCGCATCACCCACCTGGGCCTCTCCCCCACCCTGGTGCGGGCCCTGATCCCCTTCGGGGAGGCCCCCCTGGAGGGGCATGACCTCTCTTCCTTGAGGGTCCTGGGCTCCACCGGGGAGCCCTGGAACCTGGAGGCCTACCTCTGGTTCTTCCGCGCCGTGGGGCGGGAGCGCCTCCCCATCGTCAACTACTCCGGCGGCACCGAGGTGGCGGGAGGCATTTTGGGCAACGTCCTCCTCCGGCCCATCAAGCCCATGGGCTTCAACACCGCCGTGCCCGGCATGAGGGCCGCCGTCTTGGACGAGGAGGGGAGGCCGGCGGTGGGGAAGGTGGGGGAGCTCGCCGTCCTCGCCCCCTGGCCGGGGATGACCCGGGGCTTCTGGCGGGACGAGGCCCGCTACCTGGAGACCTACTTCCAAAAGGTCCCCGGGGTCTGGGTGCACGGGGACCTGGCCCTTCTGGACGAGGAGGGGCACTTCTTCATCCTGGGGCGCTCCGACGACACCCTGAAGGTGGCGGGGAAAAGGGTGGGCCCCGCCGAGGTGGAGACCGCCGCCACCCGCCACCCCGCCTTAAGGGAGGCGGCGGCCATCGGGGTGCCCCACCCGGTGAAGGGGGAGGCCATCGTCCTCTTCGCCGTGCTGAAGCCGGGCCACACCCCTTCCCCGGCCCTCGCCGAGGAGGTGGCGGAGAAGGTGGCCGAGGCCCTGGGCAAACCCCTCCGCCCCGAGCGGGTCCTCTTCGTCCCCGACCTGCCCAAGACCCGGAACGCCAAGGTGATGCGCCGGGTGATCCGGGCCGCCTTCCTGGGCCAGGACCCCGGGGACCTGTCCGCCCTGGAGAACCCCGAGGCCGTCCGGGCCATCCAGGAGGCCGCCCAAGGATGAGGGTCCTCGCCCTCCTCCTCTTGGGGGGCCTCGCCCTGGCCGCCTCCCTGGACGAGGCCCGCGCCCTCTACGCCCGGGGGGAGATGGAAGGGGCCCTGGCCCGCCTAAAGCCCCTCCTTTCGGGCTACGACCCCCCGGAGGAGGCCCTCCTCCTCGCGGGCTTCGCCCACTACCGCCTGGGGCAACTGGAGGAGGCCCTTTACCCCTTCGCCCGCCTGGTGGGGACGCTTCGGGGCGGGCCGGAGGCCCTCTATGGCTTTGGCCTGGCCTTAAGGGCCCTGGGGGACCTCGAGGGGGCGAGAAGCGCCCTGGAGGAGGCGCTCCGGCAGGGCTACGGCGACGCCGAGCCCGTCCTCCGCACCCTCCCTCCCCCTTCCCCACCCGCCCCCAAGGCCCGCAAGGCCCCGCCCCCCTTCCGGGCCGAGAAGGGCCGGTTCTGGGTAGAGGGCAAGCCCTTCCAAGTCCGGGGGGTGAACCTGGGCGTGGCCCTGCCAGGCCGCTTCCCGGCCGAGTTCCCGGAGGAGGTCTGGCTCTACCGGGCCTGGCTGGAGCTCCTCTCCGCCATGGGGGCCAACGCCGTCCGGGTCTACACCCTCCTGCCTCCCGCCTTCTACCGGGCCCTCCTGGGCCACAACCTGACCCACCCCAAGAGGCCCCTCTACCTCTTCCAGGGCGTCTGGACGGAACTCCCCGAGGAGGAGGGCTACGGGGACTGGGAGGGCCCCTTCCTGGAAAAGTTCCTCCTGGAGGGGCGGGAGGTCCTGGACGCCCTCCACGGCAACCTCCGCCGCCCGCCCAAGCCCGGCCACGCCCACGGGGACTACACCGCCGACGTCTCCCCTTGGACCCTGGGCCTTTTGGTGGGGCGGGAGTTTGAGCCCTACTCCGTGGCCGCCTACAACGAGCGCCACCCGGGGCGGGCCTACCGGGGCCGCTTCGTAGAGGCCCTCCCCGGGGCGAGCCCCTTTGAGGCCTATATCGCCGAGGTCCTGGACCGCCTGGCCCAGTACGAGTGGGAGGCCTACGGCACCGCAAGGCCTCTGGGCTTCGTCAACTGGCCCACCCTGGACCCCCTCACCTGGGAAAGCGAGGCCAGCTTCCAGGAGGAGTACCGCCTGAGGAAGGCCCGCGGGGAAAGGGTGGAGCCCCCTCGGGCAGGCCCCCTCCATGAAGAGGACACCGTGGCCCTGGACCCCACCCACCTGCGCCCCGCCCCCCATAGCCCCACGAGCCTCTTCGCCGCCTACCACGTGTACCCCTACTACCCCGACTTCATGGTCAACGAGCCCAGCCTGGAGGGGGGGCGCTACCGCAAGTACCTGGAGCGCCTCAAGGCCCACCACGGGGAGATGCCCCTCCTCATCGCCGAGTTCGGCCTGCCCGCAAGCCGCGGCCTCGCCCACTTCCACCCCGAGGGGTTCCATCACGGGGGGCTCTCGGAGGAGGCCCAGGCGGAAGGGGTGGCCGCCCTGTGGCAGGACATCGCCGCCTTAGACCTGGCGGGAGGGCTCGTCTTCGCCCTTCTGGACGAGTGGTTCAAGAAGAACTGGCTCTTCATGGACCTGGAATACCCCCCGGAGCGGGACCCCCTCTGGCACAACGTCTTGGACCCCGAAGAGAACTACGGGCTTCTCGCCGCCACCGCCAAGGGCGCCTTCCGCCTGGACGGCAACCCCGAGGAGTGGGAGAAGGTGCCCTTCCTCCTCCGGGAGGAGGGCCGCTTTCTCAAGGCCCACGCCGACCCCGAGTACCTCTGGCTCCTCTACCGGGGCCCCTTGCCCTTAAGGCTCTACCTGGACACGGTGCCGGGCGGGGTAAAGGTGGCCGAGGGGTTCGGGGCCGAGTTCTCCCTGGAAATCGGCCCTGAAGGGGGGAGGCTCCTGGTGGAGAAGGGGTACTACCCCTACGAGGAGCTTTCCCACGGCCTTCCCGGGACCGAGTACCTCCACTTCCGGGGCTTCACCAAGCCGGGGGAGGGGCCTTTTGTGCCCTTCGTCCTGGAGCCCAACCGCCGCCGCACGGGCCGGGACGGCACCGACTACCCCCGCAAGACCTACGAGCTGGGAGCCCTGAGGCGGGGGGAGGACCCCTTGGGCGCCCGCGACCCTACCGCGGACTACGCCCTGGGGCCCGAAGGGCTTCTGGAGGTGCGCCTCCCCTGGGGCATGCTCCTCATCACCGACCCGAGCCGCCCCACCGCCTGGTACGCTCCCAAACCCATCCCCATAGAGGGCGTATACCTCCTCCTGGAAGGGGGAAAGCCCCTCCGCTTCGCCTGGACCCCCTGGGAGGCTCCCCCCTTCGCCTTGCGGCTCAAGCCCCTCTACTTCCGCCTACAAGCCCTCTGGCGAGGGCCCTGAGGGGCAGGCCCAGAAGAAGGGCCGCCAGCAAAAAGAGGGAAAGCCCCCCCAGGCCCCCAAGGACCAGGGGAAGGAGGGCGCCTTTGGGCGTGGCGGCGGGAAAGTAGACCCCGAGAAAGAGCCCGGGAACCGCCGCGAGGAGCCCCGCCAGAAAGGCCTTGAGGACGTGGAGCGGGGCGTAGCCCACCGCCACCCCCTCCCGGCGCAACAGGGCCAGGTAAAAGCAAAGGCCCAGATACCCCGCCAGGGCCGTGGCCAGGTTGAGGAGGAAGAGGCCCGCATCCCTTAAAAGCCAGTACCCCAGGGTGTTGAGGAGGAAGACCAGGGCGCTGGCCAAGACCGCCTCCCGCACCTTCCCCAGGGCGTAGAGGCCCCTTAGAAAGAGGGTGTTCACCCCCCAGGGCAGAAGGGCCAGGCCCAGGGCGGCAAGCACCAGGGCGCTATAGGTCCGGTTCTCCGGGGTGAGGGGGCCGAAGAGGCCGAAGAGGAGGACCACCACGTAGGGGGCGAGGCCCGTGAGAAGCCCGCCTAAAAGGGCCAAAACCAGGCTCAGGCGCTCAAAGGGGCCCCGGAGGAAGCGGGCAAGCTCCTCTCCCTTCAGCGTGCTCATCCGGGGGAAGAGGGCGATGGCGGGGCTGGTGGCGAAGAGGCCCAGGGCCATCTGGAAGACCACCTCGGCGTTGTAAAAGCCCGTGACCGCCGCCTGAGGGTAGCGGGTGAGGATGTTGGTGAGGACCAGGTTCAAAAACTGCCTCAAGGAGGTGGTGAAGGCGAAGGGCCCCATGCGGAGGAGGGCCGGGGCGAAGGCCCGGTGCCAGCCCCACTCCAGGCGGAAGCCCCGGAGGAAGGGGAGCTGGACCAGGGCCTGCACCAGCCCCCCCAGGGCCACGGAGAGGCCCAAGGCCGTGGGGTCCCCGGGGAAGAGGGCCATGAGGCCGATGGCCACCAGGTTGAAGGCCACGGGGCCCAGGGCGTAGGGCAGAAAGCGCTCCTCGGCCTGGAGGAAGGCGGAGAAGAGGGCCGCCATGGAGATGCCCAGGAGAAAGGGGAGAAGAAGCCGAGTCAGGTAGACCACCTGCTGAAAGCTCTCCCCTTCCCTCAGGTGGCTTCCCGGGGCCACCAGAAGCCCCGCCACCCACGGGGCCAGGAGGTAGCCCAGGCCCAGGACCAAGAGGTTGACGCCCAGGAGAAAGGCGGCGAAGCGGCGGGCGAAGGCCTGGGCCTCCTCGGGAGGGAGGCTCTTTAAGAGGGGGATCAGGGCGTTCTGCACCGCCCCCTCGGCGAGGAGTTCCCGGAGGAGGTTCGGCACCCGGTAGGCCACGTTGAAGGCGTCTTTTAGCGCGTCCGGGTAAAGGGCGTTGAAGACCGCCTGGCGCAGGAGGCCCAGGACCCTCGAGGCCAGGGTCCCCCCCATGACCAGAAGGACCTTACGGAGCATTCCCCTCCAGGGCCTCCTGGAAGGCGTCCAGGAAGTTGGCCTGGTTCACCACGGTGAGGCCGTGCAAAGCGGAAAGCTCTTTGGCCCTGGCCTTGTCCATGCCCAGGAGGACCAGGAAGCTCTCCTTCTGGGAAAGGCCTAAGACCTTCTTGAGCCCGGCGTACTTGCCGATGTGGGCCTGGAACTCGCCGGTCTTGGCCTCAAACCAGAAGACCCTCTCCCCCACCCGCACCAGGATGTCCAGCTCCATGGCCTCCCCACTCGGCAGGGTCACCTGGTAGCCCATGGCCAGCTCGTGGGGCAGGTTCTTGGAGCGGAGGTGCTTCCTCAAGCGCTCGGCCACGTAGCGCTCCAGCCACGCCCCGGTGAAGAAGTTCTGCACCCAGCCCTCGGTGCTGGCCTTGGCCCGGATGCGCCGCTCCTCGCTCTTGTAGTGGTAGCTGGTGAGGAGGGCGTACTGCTTGAGGAGGGTGCAGAACTGGGTGGAGTTGGCGATCTCCTCCTGGCCCGCCTCGGCCAGGGAAAGCTCAAACTGGCGCTTGGTGGAAAGGCTTTGCTTCAGGCGCTCGTAGAGCTTCTCCAGGCTCGGGTAGCGGTCCCCCAGGAAGAGGGCCAGGCGGGTGAGGACCTTCTCCTTCTCCTCGTCCTCTTCCCGCTTCTTCACCACCTGGATGCCCAGGCTCTCTAGCCAGGCCTCGAGGGTGGGGGGGCGCTTGGGGCGGGGAGCCTCGCGGGGCTCCTCCTTGGCCTCCTTAAGCGGCGGAGCGGGGGGCGCCTCCGAGAGCACCCGCCACATCTCCGCCGCCAGGGCGAAGAAGCGGGCCCGGCGGGGGTCCTCCTCCACCTCCAGCCCGGGGGGAAGGGCCCCGGAGCGCAGGGCGCTCAGGAGCCAGGCCTCGAGGGCCTCCCTGAGCGCCTCCCGGGCGGCCTCCAGGTGGGAGGCCTCCACCTTAAGCCCCACCTCGGGGAGCTCGGCCACGAAGCGCCCCGGCCCCAGAAGGTCGTAGCGGGCCTGGGCCATGGCCCGTTCCAGATAGCGGGTGATCACGCCCACGCCCTCAAGCATAGCAAGGAAAGGCGAAAGGCCCCGGAGAACCGGGGCCCTGGTGGTGCCGGGGACGGGACTCGAACCCGTACGGGGGATTACCCCCCAGCGGATTTTAAGTCCGCAGCGTCTACCGTTCCGCCACCCCGGCGGGCCTTTACCATGCTACTAAAGGGGGAAGTCCCCGCCAAGCCTCAAGGTGAGGTCCGCCCCCAAGACCGCCTCCCCGGAGACGCGGTAGGGCACCCCCAGGGCCTTCCCCAGGGCCTCCGCCGCGAAGCCCGGGCCGTTTTCCAGGACCTCGGTGCGCCCGGGGGGAAGGTCTGTGGGGTGGGGGAGCACCTTTAGGCCCAGGGCGGCAAGCCGCTCCTCCGCCCTCCGGGCCAGGGCCTCCTGCCCGGGGCCGTAGACCAGGGCCACCCTAAGCCCCTTCAGGCTCACCTCCTCCCCGGTGCCCTCCCCCAGGAAGTAGCGCTCCACCAGGGCCTTCAGGGCCTTTTGGTCCACCTCCCAGCCCCCGCCCCCAAACCGCCCGGGAAGGAGGAGGCTCACGAGCTCCGGGCGCTTCATGGCCAAGCCCAGAAGGGCCCCCTTCTCCTCGCGGGTGAGGTCGGTCTCCACATACGGCTCCACCGCCGCCACCGCCCGGGGCAGGCGGAGGAGGCCCGCCGGCGAAAGCAGCTTCTCTTTGAGGGCGTGGAAGAAGGCCTGCTGGCGCTGGATGCGGCCGATGTCCCCCAGGGCGTCCTTGCGGAAGCGCACATAGCCCTCGGCCTCCTCGCCGGAGAGGACCCGGCACCCGGGCTTTAGGTCTATGACCAGCCGGGCGGCGGTGTCCCGGTAGCGCATGGGCCGCTCCACGCAGACCCTGACCCCCCCGATGGCGTCCACCAGGGCCCTCAGGGCCTCGAGGCTCACCGCCACGTACCGCTCGGGCCGAACCCCCACCACCCGCGCCACGGCCTCCTTCATGAGCGCGGGGCCCCCCAGGGGGCTTGCGGCGTTCACCTTGCGCCAGCCGTACCCGGGAAGGTTCACCCAGACGTCCCGGGGAATGGAGAGGACCACCACCCGGTTGGCCTTTGGGTCCAGGCGCACCAGGAGGATGGTGTCCGCAAGGCCCCGGAAGCGCTCCTCCGCCCTCTTGTGGTAGCCCACGTACTCGGGGCTGGAGCCGTAGACCAGGATGGTGAGGGGCTCCTTCAGCCCCCCAGGGGCGGGCAGGGCCCCATGGCGCACCGCGGGGCCCAGAAGGGGGTAGGCCCAGAAGGCCAGGGCCACCAGGAGGAGCAAAAGGAGGGCCAGGAAAAGCCGCCGCACGAAGGCTCAGTCTAACGCCCGGCGGGTGAAGTGGATTAGGGGAAGCAGTAGGTGGGGTTCGTCATCACCCGGTCGGCCCGAAGGAGGCCGTAGCCGGTCTGGGGGTCGTAGCTGCCCCCGTTGGAGGCGGTCCGGGTCAGGCAGAGGCGGATCTGGTCGGGGCTCGGCCCCCGGCCGTAGCGGGCGTAATGCTTGGCCACGTAGAGCGCGGCCAGAGCGCTGGCCTGGGGGGCGGCAAAAGAGGTGCCAGCCCACTGGGCGTAGGCGCCGAGGGTCCGGTAATAGGGGTAGTTCTGCCCGAGGGCCAGGGACCAGAGGGTCTGTTTCGGGTTCCTGTTCCCCGCCGCCGCCAGCACCAGGTCCGCAGGAGCCGTGGAGTAGTTGGAGAAGTCGGAGCGGGTCCCGTCTAGCTTGGCAGAGCCCACGGCCAACACCCCAGGGTAGGCCGCCGGGTAGTAGAGGCCATCGGCGCCCGCGTTTCCGGAGGCGGCCACGGGAAGGGTGCCCTTGGAGAGGGCGTAGCCCAGGGCCCCCTGCACCACCCCGTCCAGGGGCGTAGGGCTACCCAGGCTGAGGTTGACCACGGCGGCCCCCTGGTCGGCGGCGTAGCGGATGGCGCTCGCAAGGACAGCAGAAGTAGAGCTATAACTCCCACTAACCCAATAGAAGACCTTGAGGGGAAGGACCTTCACCCGGTTCAGGCCCACCCCGGGGATCCCCCGGTTGTTGTCGGCCACGGCCGCCACCAGCCCCGCCACCCCCTGGCCGTGGTCGGCATCCCCTGACCCGTAGGCAAACCCCTGGGGGGGTGGGGACGGGCTCAGGTCCTCTGGGGGCAGGCCGTCCGGGGTGAGGTTCCGCCCCGGGAGGAGGCTAGGCTGGAGGTCGGGATGGGTCGGGTTGAAGGCGGTGTCCAGGACGGCCACCACTGGGGTACAGGGGAGGGAGCCCAGGAGGTCCCAGGCCGCCTCCAGGCGGATGGCCTGGTAGTAGGGCTGGAGCGCCGAGGAGTCCGAACTCGTGTACAGGGGGTCGTTGGGCACGTAGAGGGGAAAGTAGAGGTAGTTGGGCTGCACCCACCGGGCCCCGGCCTGGAGGAGGGCCTCGGCCTTGGCCCTCTCCTGGCCCGGAGGCACCTTTACCTGGAGGAAGCCCCCGTCAAGGGCCCTCCCCACCTCCACCCCCTGCACCCGGGCGGCCAGGCTCTGGGGCGCAAGCTCCCCGGGAAGGACCAGAAGCTCCCCGGGCACGTGGGGAGCCGAGAAGTCCCCCAGGCCCTGGGGTTCCCTCAGGGCCAGGGTAGAGAGGCTTCCCGTGGGGGTGGGGGAACAGGTAGAGGCAGGTGGCGGAGGCGGTGGTGGCGGGTTCAGAGGGCAGGCCGTGAGGAGGAAGGCCGTCCAAAGAAGGAGGGCCAGAAGGGCCAGGCGCTTCATGGCTTCCACTATACCGCCCCCGGCGGGGGGTTCCTTAAGCTTTCGCTAAGGCTTCTTCCGCCCGTTGGGCGGCCTTTTCCAAAAAGGCGAAGAACATGGGGCCGTAATGGGCCAGCTCGTCGCCGTCGGTGGCCGCCACGGGGAAGTCCCAGCCCCTCTCCTGGGCCAGGGCCTTGGCCTTCTCCAGGGGGTTTTTGCCCCAGGGTTTGGGCTCGTAGAGGAAGAGGTCGGGCCTCCTCCGCTTCACCTCCTCGAGGTCCGGGGCGAAGTAGGCCTGGGGCACGTCCAGAAAGATGGGCCTCAGGCCCAGGTGGAGGAGGGCCTGGGCGATGTAGCTCCCCCGGCCCACGGTGATGGGTCCCCCCAGGTCCATCTCAAAGTAAAGGGTGGCGGAAAGCCGCCCCTTGAGGCGGGCGTAGCGGAGGGCGAGTTGGTGGGCAAGCTCCAGGGCCTTCTCCTCCACGTCCAGGAGGTGGCCCAGGGTGGAGAGGTTTTCCAGAATCCCGTAGGGGCTCGTGGGGAGGGGAACGGCGTAGACGGGAAAACCCTCCTCCTTGAGCCTCAGGGCCTGCTCCCGCTGGACCCCCGTGGAGAGGAGGACCAGGTCGGGCTTTAAGCTCCTCAGGAGGTCCAGGCGGGTCTTGGTGTAGGAGGCCACCACGGGCAGGGAGAGGACCTGGGCCGGGCGGTGGCAGAAGGCGCTCCGGCCCACCAGGCGGTCCCCAAGCCCCAGGGCATAGAGGGCGTCGGTCAGGTTGGGCGCCAGGCTCACGATGCGCCCGAAGCGGTCGGGAAGCTCCAGGGGGCCCAAGAGCTCGTGGAAGACCCTCATCGCCTCAGGTCCAGGGCGCGGGCGTGGCCCTCGAGGCCCTCCGCCCTCGCCAGAAGGGCCCCCTTGGCGGAAAGCTCCCTGACCGCCTCCTCGGAAAGCCCCACCACCGGGATCACCTTGAGGAAGTCCCGCAGAGCCAGGCCTCCCTGGAACCGGGCCGTGCCCGAGGTGGGCATCACGTGGCTGGGCCCGGCGATGTAGTCCCCCAGGGCCTCGGCGCTCCCCTCCCCCAGGAAGACCCCGCCGGCGTTCTGCACCCGGCCGAGCCAAGGCAGGGGGTCGGCCAGGGCCAGGCAGAGGTGCTCGGGGGCGTAGAGGTTGGCCAGGTCCAGGGCCTCCTCGAGGTCCCGGGTCAGGACCAGGCCCCCCTTCTCCAGGGCCCTTTTGGCCACCTCTGCCCGGGGAAGCCCCTCCAGCTGGCGGAAGAGCTCCGCCTCCACCCGCTCAAGAAGCGCCCGGTCCGGGGAGAGGAGCCAGGGCTCGGAGTCGGGCCCGTGCTCGGCCTGGGCCAGGAGGTCGGCGGCGAGAAGCCTGGGCGAGGCGGAGCCGTCCGCCACGATCAGGGTTTCCGTGGGCCCCGCCAGGCCGTCCAGGCCCACCACGCCGTAGACCTGCCGCTTGGCCGCCACCACGTAGGCGTTCCCCGGGCCCACGATCTTGTCCACCCGGGGCACCCGCTCGGTGCCAAAGGCCAGGGCGGCGATGGCCTGGGCGCCCCCCATGGCGTAGAGGCGGTCCACCCCGGCCACCCAGGCGGCGGCCAGCACCCCGGGGTGGACCTTGGGGGGGCTGGCCACGATCACCTCCCCCACCCCGGCCACCTTGGCGGGGACGGCGCTCATGAGGAGGCTGGAAAGGAGGGGGGCGCTCCCCCCGGGCACGTAGACCCCCACCCGGGAAAGGGGCCTGACCAGCTGGCCCAAGACCCCTCCCGCCTCGGCCTTGAGGAAGCCCCCCTTGGCCTCCTCCCGGTAGAAGGCCTCTATCCGCTCTTTGGCCGTCTCCAGGGCGTCCCTTAGCTCCTCGTCCAGGTCCTCGTAGGCCTCCCGCCAGAGCCTTTTAGGGATCTCCTCCACGGGGTGGCCGTCCAGGTCCAGGCTGAAGCGGTCCAAAGCGGCGTCCCCCTCCTCCCGCACGGCGGTGAGGATGCCCCGGACGATCTCCTCCACCTTGGGGTCAAAGGAAAGCCCCCTTCTGGCAAAGCGGGCCCGCACCTCGTCTGCCTGATAGATCATGCCTTCACTATACCCAGCGGCGGCGCCTTCTCACCTCCTCCACGCCCTCCAAGACCGCCTCAAAGACGTGGTCCCCCACCTGCTGGGCGATGCGCACGGGAATCCCCTCCTCTAGCTGCACCAGGCTGAGGCCGGGCCGGAGGCGGAAGTGCTGGCGCACCCTGCCCTCCACCTCCAGGTCGGGAAGCCTCTCCACGTAGGCCCTACCCCCGGGCATGGGGAAGCGGGCCACGTCGCCCGGGATGAGCTCCAGCCTAGAGAGGGCCAGGAGGAGGGAAAGGGGGTCGTGGTAGGGGGCGAGGTAGGGCAGGGCCAGGCTCTCCTTGCCCTGGCTCACCAGGACCACCCCCTCCTCCTCCAGCCTTTCCACGGTGAAGACCCGGGCCTCCCGGGCCTCCACCCGCTCGGCGAAGTAGCGGGAAAACCCCTCCCGGTCGGTCTCCGTCTGCCAGCGCTGGCGGGTTTTGGGAAGGGGCAGGCTGACCTCCGCCGTCAGCGTGGCCTTGACCCCCTCCTCCTGGGGGCGCACCTCCAGCCTCCCCTCCCCGGCGGGCTCCCCGGCAAAGAAGTAGCGGTAGAGGTAGGTGGCGGGCCGCTCGGTCATGCCTCTAGCGTACCTTGATGGTGAGGGGCGGGCCCGGGACCTCCAGGAGGTAGTCCACGGGGTCCCGGCCCGGCACCCGGATCCTCAGGCGGTAGACCCCCTTCTGGTCAAACTCCACCCGGCCCGGGACGGCGAAGCTTTGGCCCGGGGCCATCCTGGAGCCCTCGGGCACCTCCAGGAGGATCACCTCCGCCCGCGCCGTGGGGGGGTCGGTGCGGAACTCCATGGCGTAGCCCTGGGCCGGGGTGGGCCTCGGCCGGAGGAAGAGGCCGAGAAGCCCCAGGAGGGCCAAGAGGAGCAAAAGGGCCAGGAGGGCCCGGCGGTTTTGGGGCCTCGAGGGCTCCACCACGGGAAAGGGAGGCTCGTCGCGCTCCTCAATGCGGATCACCCGGGGGCGGCTTGGGGTCTTCTCCGCCTCCTCAGGAGGGGAAGAGGGCGCTGGAACCGCCTCCTCCACGGGCTCCACCACCAGGCGCTTGGGAGGGGGCTTGGGGGGCTCCTCGGGCTCCAAGGGCTCGGGGGCTTCCTTGGGGGCCTCGCCCCTGGCCTCCGGGGCTAGGAGGTCCTCCAGCCGGGCCTCCCCCCGTTCCAGGGCCTCGAGGCGCCCCCGCAAAGGAAAGGCCTCCCAGTCGGCGGCCAGGGCCCGGGCCAGGGCCACCAGGGCCCTTTCCGGGTCCCCCTCCAGGCCCTTCGCCCCCACGCCCCCAAGCCAGAGGCGCTTCCCCTTCACCAGGCAGAGCTCGGGCACCGGGGCGAAGGCCACCCCCCGGGCCTTCAGGGCAAGGAGGGTCCTGGCCAGCGCCTCCAGCCAGCCCCTGAGGCGGCTTTCCTCGGCCACCCCCAGGTACTGGCTCAGGGGCACGGCCCCCAGGGGCCACTCCAGGACCCAGGCTTCCGGCAAGGTTTCCAGAAGGGCCAGGACCCCTTCCCCTTCCACGGGCTCTCCCTGGGCGCCTTTCAGGATCATGACCGGCATGCCCGTGTGGGCTTCCTGGCCCTCGTACACGGTGATGCCGGAAATGCGGGCGAGAATACGCCTCAGCCAATACCTGCCCAGAACCTCCATCCCCCCAAGTATACGCACCCCCCGGCCCCGGGGCTTATAATCTGCCAAAGGAAGGGCCGTTGGCCGGAAAGGAGCGGGGATGGAGTTCAAGATCACGCTGACCACGGAGGAGATCGTTAGGGGGCTCAAGCACTACCGCCGCATCGCCAAGCAGGACGTCCTCCGGGCCCCGGAGACGCCCAACCCCGAGTTCTTCCGCCGCCACGCCGAGGCCAGGCGGGAGGTCTACGCCAAGCTGGCGGAGGTGGCGGAAGCCGAGGGCCCCGAGGCTGTGGTCCAGTACGCCCTGGAACTCTACAAGTCCCTGCCCTTCGTGACCGGGACGCCGGAGGACCAGTACCCCGAGATCAAGGGCCAGGAGAACGCCCTGGAGAACTTCTTCCTCATGATCGGCCTGGACCCCAAGACCAGGCGGGAGGCCAGGAAGGCCAGGAAGCCCCTGCAATGACCCTGGAAGTCCTCGAGGCCCAGGCCAAGGCCTGCACCGCCTGCCGTCTGGCGGAGGGCCGAACCCAGGTGGTCTTCGGCGAGGGCAACCCCGACGCCAACCTCATGATCGTGGGGGAAGGCCCGGGGGAGGAGGAAGACAAGACCGGCCGCCCCTTCGTGGGCAAGGCGGGCCAGCTTCTAAACCGCATCCTGGAGGCGGCGGGGATCCGCCGGGAGGAGATCTACATCACCAACATCGTCAAGTGCCGCCCCCCCGGAAACCGGGCCCCCCTCCCCGACGAGGCCAAGATCTGCACCGACCGCTGGCTCCTGAAGCAGATTGAGCTCATCGCCCCCCAGATCATCGTCCCCCTGGGGGCGGTGGCCGCCGAGTTCTTCCTGGGAGAGAAGGTCTCCATCACCAAGGTGCGGGGCCAGTGGCACGAGTGGCACGGCATCAAGGTCTTCCCCATGTTCCACCCCGCCTACCTTCTGCGAAATCCAAGCCGCGCCCCGGGAAGCCCCAAGCACCTCACCTGGCTGGACATCCAGGAGGTGAAAAGGGCCCTCCAGGCCCTGCCTCCCAAGGCGGGAAGGGTCAAGCCGGTGAGCCAGGAGCCCCTTTTTTAAGGGCCCCGGCGAACCGGCTCCTTGAGGGAGATCGGCGCCCTGTGATAAGCTTCCGGCGCCTCCGAGCCTTGCGGGGCCCTCGAGGCCTCCCTGGCCGGGCGCACGCGCCCCGGGGTGAAGGGGGCAACCCTTTCGCCTGCCGCTTTCGCAAAGGAGGTGGGTGCCGTGAAGCGTTGGTTCCCCTTGGCGGTGTGGGTTGTGGCCCTGCTGGGCTCCGCCTGGGCCCAAACGGTCCGGGTCGTGGCCGCGGCCGACCTGCAGTACGCCCTCCCCGACCTGGCCCGGGCTTTTGCGTCCAAAAACCCCGGGACCAAGGTCCAGCTCACCTTCGGTTCCTCGGGAAAGCTCTTCACCCAGCTGACCCAGGGCCTGGAAGCCGACATCTACTTCTCCGCCGAGGCCATTTACCCCAAGCTCCTAGAGGAAAGGGGCCTGACGGAGCCCAACACCCGTGGCCTCTACGCCATCGGGCGCATGGCCATCTGGCTGGACCGGAGGCTGGGCCTCCGTCCAGAACCCGATGCCCTCAAGAACCCCCGGATCACCCAGCTGGCCATCGCTAATCCCGTTCACGCCCCTTACGGCCGCGCCGCCGTTACCCTTTTGGAGCGTTACGGCCTCCTCAAGAGGCGGAGGGACACCCCCATCCCCGACTTCGCCCGCCTCCCCTGGGAGGCCATCCCCTGGGAGCGCCTCACCGGAGGCGTGGAGGCCTACTGGGACGCCACCCCCCTGCGCCAGGGCAAGCCCGGCTTCACCTTCGTCTACGGGGAGAACATCAGCCAGACCGCCCAGCTGGCCCTGGCCTCCACGCGGGCGGGCCTCCTGGCCCTTTCCCTGGCCCTCCAGGAAAGCCTGGCCCGCTCCGGGGTCTACTGGGTGGCCCCCCTGGAGAGCCACCTGCGCCTGGAGCAGCACTACGTGATCCTGAAGGGGCGGGGCCGTCCTGAGGTCGTGGCCTTCCACCGCTTTGTGGGAAGCCCCGAAGGGCGGGCCATCCTCAAGCGCTCCGGCTTCCTCGTCCCCGGGGAGTAGCCCATGGACCCGGCCTTCTGGACCGCCCTCCTCCTCTCCTTCCAGGTGGCCCTCCTGGCCTGCCTCCTCCTCCTCCTCCTGGGGGTTCCCCTGGCCTGGGTCCTGGCCTTCCGCGCTTTCCCGGGCAAGGTCCTGGTGGAGTCCCTCTTCCTTCTCCCCCTGGTCCTTCCCCCCACGGTCCTGGGCTTCTACCTCCTCCTCTTCCTGGGGTCCGACGGGCCCCTCTTCCGCCTCCTCGGGGTCTCCCTGGCCTTCCGCTTTGAGGGTCTGGTCCTGGCGAGCCTGGTTTTCAGCCTGCCCTTCGCCCTCACCGCCTACCGGGAGGCCTTTTTGGCCCTGGACCCCAACCTCCTGGAGGTGGCCCGCACCCTGGGGGCGCCCAGGGCCCGGATCCTGGCCCGGGTGGTCCTCCCCCTGGTCTGGCCCGGCCTCCTCTCGGGGACCCTTCTGGCCTTCGCCAAGATCCTGGGGGAGTTCGGGGTGCTCCTCATGGTGGGCGGGTCCATCCCGGGAAAGACCCAGGTGGTGAGCGTCTACCTCTACGACCTGGTCCAGGCCCTCCGCTTCGCCGAGGCCATGAGGGCCAGCCTGGTCCTCCTGGCCTTGAGCTTCCTCCTCATCTCGGGCGTGCGGCTTTTGGAAAGGAGGTGGCGGACCTGGAGGTCCACTACCGGCTGAGGTGGCCCATAGCCCTCGAGGCCCGCTTCCAGATCCGGGGCTTCACCGCCCTCCTGGGGGAAAGCGGCGTGGGCAAGACCACGCTCCTCAAGGCCCTCTGTGGCCTCATCCCGGCCGAGGGAACGCCCTACTCCGGCCTCCCGCCGGAGAAGCGCCCCGTAGGCTACCTGCCCCAGGACCTGGCCCTCTTCCCCCACATGACCGCCCTGGAGAACGTGGCCTTTCCCCTTTCGGGCAGGGGAAAGGGTGAGGCCCTGGCCCTCCTAGAGCGGGTGGGCCTCCTGGAGCACGCCCACAAGCGTCCCCAGGCCCTCTCCGGCGGGCAAAAGCAAAGGGTGGCCCTGGCCCGGGCCCTGGCCAGGAAGCCCGAGCTCCTCCTCCTGGACGAGCCCACCAGCGCCCTGGACCCGGTCACCAAGGGCCGGGTCCTGGGGGAGCTGGTGGACCTTCTAAGGCGGGAGGGCCTCCCGGCCCTGGCGGTGAGCCACGACCCCCTGCTGGCGGGGATGGCGGACTGGCTGGTGGTCCTGGGCCGGGGACGGGTCCTCCAGGAAGGCCCGCCGGAGGAGGTCCTCTCCGCCCCCGCCTCGGTGGAGGTGGCGAGGCTCTTGGGCTACGAGAACCTCTTCCCCGTGCGGGTGGTCCCGGGCGGGGTGGAGGCGGGCGGGGTGTTCCTCAGGCTTCCCCTTCCCCCCTGGGCCAGGGAAGGGCAAGGGGCCTGGCTTGGGGTGCGGGCGGCGGAGGTCATCGTGGTGCGCGAAGACCGCCCCCCGCCGGAGGAAAACGTGCTAGAGGGCCTTCTGGAGCGCTTTTACCCCGAGGGGCTGGCCTTTCGGGGGGTGTTCCGGGGCGCCCTCACCCTGGAGGTCCTCCTGCCCCGGCACGTGCAGGAAAGGCTGGGCCTCGAGGCGGGCCGGACGGTCCGCGTGGTCCTCAAGCCCCGCTACCTGCACCTGATGCCGGGCTAGGCGCAAAAGGGTCCCCCAGGGCAGGCCGAACTTGTTCCAAAGCCCCTTGAGGAAGAAGCGGGCCTGGGCCCGATCCAGCCCCAGGGCCTCCGCCAGGGCCCGGGGCTCGGGGTCCACGCCCCGCCCCAGGGCCAAAAGGAGCCCCGCTTCCCCCGGGAGAAGCCGCAGGCCAAAGCGGCCAAGAAGCCCTTCGGGAAGCGTCCTGGGGTCGTCTTTTTTGGTGAGGAAGGCGAAGGCCCTAAGGTCGTAGGCCCGCACCCCCCGCCGGGTGGCCCAGAGGACCACCTCCCCCCTCTCCATCCGGTCCAGCCCCGCCAGGGAAACCCCCCGGCCCTCCTTCCAGGAGACGCCAAACCCCGCTTCCTTTAACGCCCTATAGACCAGCCCGTAAAGGGCGATGTCTTCCGTGTGCAAAACCAACTGCAAGGACCACCTCCTCTCGCCAGAAGGCCATGGGCCAAACGCCGCTAGGCCAAGGCGAAAGGAGGGGCCCGGGGGGCGGGGGCCAGGAAGGCCCCGGGGTGGCCCGGCCGCTCCTTGGGGCTATCCCAGGCCGCCCTCAGGGGCCTTGGGGGGGCGGGCTCGGCCACGGGCGGCAGGCCCGGGGCCATCTGCAGCCCGCAGAAGAGGGAGTGGTCTAGGCCCTGCTCCTCCCCCGGGGCCCGGCAGATGTCGGCCCCCAGGGTGGGGTTCTGCACCCGCATGAGGTACACCTGCAGGGCCACCCCGGTGGAGGCCACCAGGGTGAGGGCCACGTACAGGGCCAAAAGCGCCCCCCTTAGGCGCATAGCCCCAGGCTAGCAGGTCCCCTTTTCCCCTGTAAAGTGGAAGGGTATGGCCGTCCGGGGCACCAAGGACCTTTTCGGCAGGGAGCTCAGGCTTCACCGGCGCATCGTGGAAACCGCCAGGAGGGTTTTGGAGGCGGCGGGGGCCCTAGAGTTCATCACCCCCATCTTTGAGGAGACCCAGGTCTTTGAAAAGGGCGTGGGAGCGGCCACCGACATCGTGCGCAAGGAGATGTTCACCTTCCAGGACCGGGGCGGGCGCTCCCTTACCCTGCGCCCCGAGGGCACCGCCAGTATGGTGCGGGCCTACCTGGAGCACGGCATGAAGGTCTGGCCCCAGCCCGTTAGGCTCTGGATGGCCGGGCCCATGTTCCGGGCGGAAAGGCCCCAGAAGGGGCGCTACCGCCAGTTCCACCAGGTGAACTACGAGGCCTTGGGCTCGGAAAGCCCCATCCTGGACGCCGAGGCCATCGCCCTCCTCTACGACTCCTTGAGGGAGCTGGGCCTGAGGCGGCTTTCCGTCAAGCTCTCCTCCGTGGGGGACCCCGAGGACCGGGCCCGCTACAACGCCTATCTGCGGGAGGTCCTCACGCCCTACAAGGAGGCCCTCTCCGAGGACTCCCAAGAGCGGCTTGTCCTCAACCCCATGCGCATCCTGGACTCCAAAAGCGAGAAGGACCAGGCCCTCCTCCGGGAGCTTGGCGTCAAGCCCCTGCTGGACTTCCTGGGGGAGGCGGCCCGGGCCCACCTGAAGGCGGTGGAGCGCCACCTCTCCCGCCTTGGGGTGCCCTACGAGCTGGAGCCCACCCTGGTGCGGGGGCTGGACTACTACGTGCGCACCGCCTTTGAGGTCCACCACCAGGAGATCGGGGCCCAGTCGGCCCTGGGGGGCGGGGGGCGGTACGACGGCCTCTCCGAGCTTCTGGGCGGCCCCCGGGTGCCGGGGGTGGGCTTCGCCTTCGGCGTGGAGCGGGTGGCCTTGGCCCTCGAGGCCGAGGGTTTCGCCCTCCCCGAGGAAAAGGGCCCCGACCTCTACCTGATCCCCCTCCTGGAGGAGGCCGTGGACGAGGCCTTTTACGTGGCCGAGACCCTGAGGCCCAGGCTCAGGGTGGAGTACGCCCTCGGCCCCAAAAAGCCCGGCAAGGGGGTGGAGGAGGCCCTGAAGCGGGGGGCCGCCTTCGCCGGGTTTTTGGGGGAGGAGGAGCTTAAGGCGGGGGAGCTCACCTTGAAGCGCCTCGCCACCGGGGAGCAGGTGCGCCTGCCTTACCGGGAGGTGGCGGGCTTCCTCCTTTCCGCCCGTAGGATGGGAATCCGGTAAGCTTTAAGGGATTATGCGCCGCACCCACTACGCCGGGAGCCTTAGGGAAGAACACGCGGGGCAGGAGGTGGTCCTCGAGGGCTGGGTCAACCGCCGCCGGGACCTGGGCGGGCTGATCTTCATAGACCTGCGGGACCGGGAGGGCGTGGTCCAGCTCGTGGCCCACCCCCAAAGCCCCGCCTACGCCGTGGCGGAAAGGGTGCGCTCGGAGTGGGTGGTGCGGGCCAAGGGCCTGGTGCGCCTCCGCCCCGAGCCCAACCCCCGCCTGGCCACGGGGGCCGTGGAGGTGGAGCTCACCTCCTTGGAGGTCCTGGCCGAGGCCAAAACCCCGCCCTTCCCCGTGGACGCCGGCTGGCGGGGGGAGGAGGAGAAGGAGGCGGGGGAGGAGCTCCGCCTCAGGTACCGCTACCTGGACCTGCGCCGGAGGAGGATGCAGGAAAACCTCCGCCTCCGGCACCGGGTCATCAAGGCCATCTGGGACTACCTGGACCGGGAGGGCTTCATCCAGGTGGAGACCCCCTTCCTCACCAAAAGCACCCCGGAAGGGGCCCGGGACTTCCTGGTCCCCTACCGCCAGGAGCCCGGCCTCTTCTACGCCCTGCCCCAGTCCCCCCAGCTTTTCAAGCAGATGCTGATGGTGGCGGGCTTTGACCGCTACTTCCAGATCGCCCGCTGCTTCCGGGACGAGGACCTGAGAGCGGACCGCCAGCCCGACTTCACCCAGATGGACCTGGAGATGAGCTTCGTGGAGGTGGAGGACATCCTCACCCTCAACGAAGGCCTCATGGCCCACGTCTTCCGCGAGGCCCTGGGCGTGGAGCTTCCCCTCCCCTTCCCCCGCCTCTCCTACGGGGAGGCCATGGAGCGCTTTGGCTCCGACAAGCCCGACCTCCGCTTTGGCCTGGAGCTCAAGGAGGTGGGCCCCCTCTTCCGGGAAAGCCCCTTTGACCTCTTCCGCCAGGCGGAAAGGGTCAAGGCCCTGAGGGTGCCCAAGGCCCTCTCCCGCAAGGAGATCGCCCTCTTGGAGGAGGAGGCCAAGCGCCGGGGGGCGGGGGGCCTGGCCTGGGCCCGGGTGGAGGAGGGGGGCTTCGCCGGCGGGGTGGGCAAGCACCTGGAGCCCGTGCGGGGGGCCCTGCTCCAGATCACGGAAGCCCAGCCCGGGGACACGCTTCTCTTCGCGGCCGGGCCCTTCAAGGTGGCCGCGGAGGCCATGGGGGCGGTGCGCCTCCTCCTGGCCGACCTCTTGGCGCTCAAGCGGGAGGGGTTCCGCTTCCTGTGGGTGGTGGACTTCCCCCTCCTGGAGTGGGACGGGGAGCGGGGCGGGTGGACCTACATGCACCACCCCTTCACCAGCCCCCACCCCGAGGACCTGCCCCTCCTGGAAAGCGACCCGGGCAGGGTTCGGGCCCTGGCCTACGACCTGGTGCTCAATGGGGTGGAGGTGGGCGGGGGGTCCATCCGCATCCACGACCCCCTGCTCCAGGCCAAGGTCTTCGCCCTTCTGGGGATCGGCGAGGAGGAGCAGAAGGAGAAGTTCGGCTTCTTTCTGGAGGCCCTCGCCTACGGGGCCCCGCCCCACGGGGGCATCGCCTGGGGCCTGGACCGCCTCCTGGCCCTGATGACGGGTAGCCCCTCCATCCGGGAGGTCATCGCCTTCCCCAAGAACAAGGAGGGCAAGGACCCCCTCACCGGGGCCCCGAGCCCGGTTTCAGAGGAGCAGCTTCGCGAACTGGGGCTGATGGTGAGCCGCCATGGCTAGGATTCCTTACGTGCTGGTAGACGCCTTCGCCTCCGCCCCCGGGGCGGGGAACCGGGTGGCCATCGTCCTGGACGCCCGGGGCATGGCCCCTGAGGAGATGGCCAGGGTGGCGGCCCACCTGGGGGAGCCCGAGACGGCCTTCCTGACCGAGCGCCAGGGGACGGCCTTCGGGGTGCGCTTCTTCACCCCTTCCGGCGAGGTGGAGTTTTCCGGCCACGCCGCTTTGGCCTTGGGCCTCACCCTGGTGCGGCTGGGCCTGGCCCCGGAGGGGACGACCCGCCTCTACCTCCACACCCCCACCGAGGCCCTGCCCGTGGAGGTGATCTATGAGGAAGGGGAGCCCAAAAAGGCCTGGGTCCGGGGCCCCACCCCCCGCTTCCGGGACCTGCCCCCCTTCGCCCTCCTGAAGGAGGCCCTCGAGGCCCTGGGCACCAATGAGCGCTACCTGCACCGGGGCCTCCCCTACGGCATCGCCTTCACCGGCCTCTGGAGCCTCTTCGTGCCCCTCGTCGCCCCCGGGGTGGTGGACGCCCTGGAGCCGGAGATGCCGGCCTTGCAGGAGGTCTCCCGCAAGCTGGAGGTGGCCACGGTCCACGCCTACGCCCCCATGGGGCCCCGGAGCTTTTACGCCCGGGACTTCGCCCCCCTCCTGGGCATCCCCGAGGACCCGGTGACGGGCTCGGCCAACGCCGCCTTAGGGGCCCTCCTGGCCCGCTCCGGGGTGGTCCCCAGGCGGGAGGGCGAGGTGCGCCTCACCATCTACCAGGGGCACCGCCTGGGCAACCCCGGGGTGGTGGAGGTCCTGGTGGAGTACAGCCCCACAGGCCTCCCCTACGCGGTAAAAATCGGCGGGGAGGCGGTCATCGTGGCCTCGGGAGAGCTTTGAATACCCCAAAAGGCGCCAGGAAAGCTATGGGCGGCCACTCGGCGGTCAAGCTGGTCTTGGTGGACGTGGACGGCACCCTGGTGGGGAAGGACGGGGTGCCCCCTTGCGTCTGGCCCAGGGTGGAGGCCCTGAGGGCCAAAGGGGTTCGCCTCAGCCTCATCACCGGGAGGCCGGGCCGGGGCGAGACCTTGGGCTACGCCAGGCGGCTAGACCCCACGGGCCTCCACGTCTTTGAGTCGGGGGCCGTGGTCCTGGCCCTTTCCCAAGACCCCCACGGCCCCCCCGCCACCCCGGTCCACGTGGCCGCCCTGCCGGAAGCGGCGGCCCAAGAGGCCATCCGCCTGGCCCGCAGGCTCGGCCTGCCCCTCGAGGGCTACACCGCCCAGGGGGGCTTCTACGTGGAGGGCGATAGCCCCCTCCTCCAAGCCCACCAGGACCTTCTGGGCCTAAAGGCGGAAGGGGCGGACCTCTTAAGGCTGGAAGAGCCCCTGGTCCGCCTCCAGGTCCTGGCCGGCCCCGAAGCCCCCCTGGGCGCCCTTCTGGATGCCCTCCCCCCCGGCCTCACCTACCACGTGGCCGAAAGCCCCAAGATGCCCGGGGTGCGCTTCGTCTCCCTCACCAAAGCGGGCGTGAGCAAGCTCTCCGCCGCCCGCCTGGTGGCCGAGGCCTACGGCCTCTCCCTGGCGGAGTGCGCCATGGTGGGGGACGGGGAGAACGACCTGGAGCTGATCCGGGCCGTGGGCCTGGGCGTGGCCATGGGGAACGCCCCGGAAAGCGTGAAGCGGGCCGCCAAGCGGGTGGTGGCCCCGGTGGAGGCCTGCGGCCTGGGGGAGGCCCTGGACCTCCTGGGGTAGACTAGCCCAGGTATGCGGGCCTTCATTGAGGAGATCGCGCGCCACGAAGGGCAGGAAGTAGAGCTAAGGGGCTGGGTCTACGGCAAGCGCTCCAAGGGCAAGATCCACTTCCTCATCCTCCGGGACGGGACCGGCTTCCTGCAGGCCACGGTGGTCAAAGGGGAGGTCCCCGAGGAGGTCTTCCAAAGGGCCGACCGCCTGCCCCAGGAGACCGCCCTCAAGGTGTGGGGCCTGGTGCGGAAGGACCAACGCGCCCCCGGGGGGTACGAGCTTGCCGTGCGGAACCTGGAGGTGGTGAGCCTCCCCCAGGGGGAGTACCCCATCGGCCCCAAGGAGCACGGCATTGACTTCCTCATGGACCACCGCCACCTCTGGCTCCGCCACCGCAGGCCCTTCGCCGTCATGCGCATCCGGGACGAGCTGGAACGGGGCATCCACGAGTTCTTCGGCGAGCGGGGCTTCCTGCGCTTTGACGCCCCCATCCTGACCCCCAGCGCCGTGGAGGGCACCACCGACCTCTTTGAGGTGGGCCTTTTTGACGGGGAAAAGGCCTACCTCTCCCAGTCGGGCCAGCTCTACGCCGAGGCCGGGGCCATGGCCTACGCCAAGGTCTACACCTTCGGCCCCACCTTCCGGGCGGAAAGGAGCAAGACCCGGCGCCACCTCCTGGAGTTCTGGATGGTGGAGCCCGAGGTGGCCTTCATGACCCACGAGGAGAACATGGCCCTCCAGGAGGAGCTCGTGCGCTACCTGGTGGGCCGGGTCCTGGAACGGCGGGCCAGGGAGCTGGAGATGCTGGAGCGGGACCCCAAGGCCCTGGAACCCGCCGCCCAGGGCAACTACCCCCGCCTCACCTACAAGGAGGCCGTGGCCCTGGTGAACCGCCTGGCCGAGAAGGACCTCGAGGTCCCCCCCCTCCCCTACGGCGAGGACTTCGGGGCCCCCCACGAGGCCGCCCTCAGCCGCCAGTTTGACCGCCCGGTTTTCGTGGAGCGCTACCCCGCCCGCATCAAGGCCTTCTACATGGAGCCGGACCCCGAAGACCCCGAGCTGGTCCTCAACGACGACCTCCTGGCCCCCGAGGGCTACGGGGAGATCATCGGGGGAAGCCAGAGGATCCACGACCTGGAGCTTTTGCGGCGCAAGATCCGGGAGTTCGGCCTCCCCGAGGAGGTCTACGAGTGGTACCTGGACCTCCGCCGCTTCGGGAGCGTCCCCCACTCGGGCTTCGGCCTGGGGCTTGAGCGCACCGTGGCCTGGATCTGCGGCCTCAGCCACGTGCGGGAGGCCATCCCCTTCCCCAGGATGTACACCCGCATGCGCCCCTGAGGCGAGGAGGCAGGCGATGGGCTAATGCCTGTGTGCGCACCACCCTAGACCTCTCCGACGCCCTTTACCGCCGTCTGAAGCTCCAGGCGGCCAAGGAAAGGAGTTGATCGTCCATTACCTGGAGGAGGGCCTCGGCCGGAAGGCCCCCTCCAAAAGGCCCCTCCCGCGGGGGCTTGACAACCCGGGCCCGCCCATGTTCTTATGAAACCGTCAGCACAACTTCTCCTATCGCTCCCTGTTGATAGCCCCTTAAGCCTTACCCGGAGGACAGGCCATGAAGGAGACTCGTCGGAGCTTTATAAGGAAGGTTGCTACAGGCGTGGCCGCTAGCGCCGCCTTCAGCCCTTTGGCCATCGCTCAGGCTCCCCGTTTCCGCTGGCGAATCCAGTCTGCCTGGGATGCAGGGACCGTGGGTTACAGCCTTTTCCAGAAGTTTGCGGAACGGGTGAAGGAACTCACGGATGGCCAGATTGAAATCCAAACCTTCCCCGCAGGGGCGGTGGTGGGCACCTTTGACATGTTTGATGCAGTGAAAACAGGGGTGCTGGACGGCATGCACCCCTTTACCTTGTACTGGGCTGGGAGGATGCCCGTCACCGCCTTCCTCTCCTCCTATCCCCTGGGCCTGGACCGCCCCGACCAGTGGGAAACCTGGTACTACGGATTAGGCGGGTTGGAGCTGGCCCGAAAGGCTTTTGAGGAACAGGGGCTCTTTTATGTGGGCCCTGTCCAGCACGACTACAACCTCATCCACTCTAAAAAACCCATCAGAAGCTTTGAGGACTTTAAGGGGGTAAAGCTTCGGGTGCCTGGGGGGATGATCGCCGAGATCTTCGCCGCCGCAGGGGCCGCCACGGTCCTCCTCCCTGGGGGCGAGGTTTACCCAGCCCTTGAGCGCGGGGTCATAGACGCGGCCGATTTCGTGGGTCCAGCGGTGAACTACAACCTGGGGTTCCACCAAGTGGCCAAGTACATCATCATGGGACCTCCGGAAACCCCGTGCATCCATCAGCCCGTGGACCTGGCAGACATCACCTTGAACCTTAGGCGCTGGCAGGCCCTGCCCAAAAGGCTACAGGAACTTTTTGAGGCTGCGGTGCACGAGTGGAGCTGGATCCACTACGCCGGCATCCAAAAGGCCAACCTGGAAACCTGGCCCAAATACAAAGCTGCAGGGGTGCAGATCATCCGCCTCTCCACCGTGGACGTGCGCAAGTTCCGCCGCGTGGCCATCCCCATCTGGTTCAAGTGGGCGAGGCAAGATAAGTACGCCAGGGAAGCTTTCTCCAGCCAACTGGAGTACATGAAAGCATTGGGTTACGTCACCGATGCCGACATACGGGGGTTGAGCCTCTAGGGGACACCGTGAGCAAAACCCTTCTGCGCCTCCTGGGCTTGGTGGATGCCCTAAGCCTCTGGTCTGGCCGCCTGGCAGCCTGGCTGACCTTGGTGGCGGTTCTCATCCTCACGGTGGAGGTGGTCCGGCGTTACTTCTTCAACGCGCCCACCCAGTGGGCTCACGAAGTCTCTACCCTTCTCTTTGGCCTCCTCTATGTGCTGACCGGGGCCTATGCCCTAAGGGAAAAGGCCCACGTGGGGGTGGACGTCTTCTACGCTCGGCTTCCCAAAAAGGGCAAGGCTCTGGTAAACCTTTTGGGTTTTGCCTTCTTGGCCCTCTTTGCCGGCACCCTCCTGGTCTACGGCTGGAAGTTTTTTCTGGCCTCCTGGCAAAATCGGGAGTTCTCCCTGGCCAACCAAGCCATACCCATCTACCCTTTTAAGCTGGCCATTCCTGTGGGGGCTGCCTTGCTCTTGCTCCAGGGGTTGTCCAACTTTATTCGCGATCTACTGACCCTGTTGGGGAAGGAGGAAGACCATGCCCATTGAAACCCTCACCTGGCTGATGTTTGGTAGCCTCTTCCTCCTTCTCCTCACCGGCTACCCTTTGGCCTTCCTGGTGGGAGGGGTAGCCGTGGGGTTTATCGCCTGGCTCTGGAGCCCCGATGCCCTCGCCTTGGTACCCCAGCGCATGTGGAACAACATGACCCAGTACCTCCTGGCGGCCATACCCCTCTTTATTTTCATGGCCTCCATGCTGGAGAAGTCTGGGCTCATTGAAGAGATCTTTGACGTGGCCTACAAGTGGCTGGGACGGGTCCCAGGAGGCTTGGCGGTAGCCACCATAGCCGCCTCCACCGTGCTGGCGGCCATGGTGGGGGTGATCGGGGCTGCGGTGGTTACCATGGCCCTCGTGGCCCTACCCTCCATGCTCCGCCGGGGGTACAGCCCCGTGCTGGCGGCAGGAACCGTTATGGCGGGAGGAACCCTGGGGATTCTCATCCCTCCCAGCGTTCTGGCCATCGTCTACGGCCTGGTGGCCAACCAATCCGTGGGGGAACTCTACTTGGGATCGGTCCTGCCGGGGTTGCTTCTTTCGGGGCTCTACATGCTTTTTTCTATCCTCTACGCCTTGATCAACCCCAAGGGAGCCCCGCGCATCCCCAAGGAAGAAGCCCCCACGTGGGCCGAGCGGTGGCGCGCCCTCCGAAGCATATGGGCCCCGCTGGTGTTGATTTTCCTTGTGCTCGGAACCATTTTCCTGGGCTTGGCAGCCCCCACGGAAGCCGCAGCGGTGGGGGCTTTCGGGGCCATGATGGTGGCCGCCCTGCACCGCAAACTAAGCTGGCAGAACCTCCGCCTGGCCCTTGAGCAAACCGCCAAGGCCACGGCCATGGTTCTCTGGATTATCTTCGGGGCCAACGCTTTCGTGGCCTTCTACGTCGCCCAGGGCGGCGACCGATACATCAGCGAACTCCTCTTGGGCACGGGGCTTTCCCCCTGGGGAATCCTGATCCTCATGCAGCTCATTCTCATCATCCTAGGAATGTTCTTGGACTGGGTGGGGATTCTTCTCCTGGCGGTGCCTGTCTTTGTGCCCATCATTCGGGATCTGGGCTTTGACCCCTTGTGGTTCGGGGTGCTCTACCTGGTCAACATGCAAATGTCCTTCCTCAGCCCCCCTTTCGGCTACGCCCTCTTTTACGTGCGGGGGGTGGCTCCGCAAATCCCCATGGGCACCATTTACCGGGCAGCCATCCCCTTCCTGCTCCTCCAACTCACAGGCCTGGTCATCCTCATGCTCTTCCCCGGCCTGGCCACCTGGCTGCCCGGCTTGGTTTTCGGAAAGTAGAGCCGGCGCCTAAAGGCCGGCCAGCTCCAGAAAGTAGCGGTGGAGACGAGGGTCTTGGGTGAGCTCGGGGTGGAAGCTGCTGGCGAGAAGCCTTCCCTGGCGCACCAGGACGGGAAGGCCCCCTAGCTCCGCCAGGACCTCCACCCCCTCCCCTAGCCTGCGGAAGACGGGGGCCCGGATGAAGACCCCAGGGAAGGGACCGAGGCCCTTCACCTGCACCTCCTCCTGGAAGCTCTCCACCTGCCTGCCGAAGGCGTTCCGCTCCACGGCCACGTCCAGGACCCCAAGGCGAGGCTGCTCGGGGTAGCCCAGGATCTCCTTGGCCATCCAGATGGCCCCGGCGCAGGTGCCAAAGAGGGCCAGGCTCCCCTCCTCCACCCGCTGCCGCACCGCCTCCTCGAGGCCGTACTCCCGGGCCAGCTTGCCGATGGTGGTGGACTCCCCGCCGGGGACGATGAGGGCCTTAAGGCCCAGAAGGTGCTCGGGCTTGCGGACCTCTTTGGCCTCCACCCCAAGCCGCCTGAGGGCCTCCTTGTGCTCGCGGAAATCCCCCTGTAGGGCCAAGACGCCGACCACGCCCCTCATCCTGGCCCTAGGCCTCCCTCATGTCAAGGACGGGCTCTAGGGCCCTCTCCTTCCCCTTGGCCTCCAGCATGAGGTCGGCGGGGCCGGGCAAGGCCCCAAGGAGCCTCTCCCAGTCCTCCCGGGCCACGAAGAAGGCGTGGGCCCCGGGGCGCTTGCCGGGGTCCTGGCTGGAGAGGTGGACCTTGGGCCGGCCCCGCCAGGTGGAAAAGGCCAGGGCCAGGGCCTCCTTCAGGGAAAGCCGCCCGGGGTTCAAGGCGTGGTGGAGGGCGTCCACCACCACCCCCACCCCCAGGGCCTCGGCCGCTTCCAGGACCTCCTCCACACTCCAGAGCCTCTCGTCGTTTTCCAGGGCCAGGTAGCGGAGGACCTCGCCCTCTCCCCGGAGGTTTTCCACAAAGCGCCTGAGGGCCCGCCTCCGGTCCCCGTAGGCCCCGCCCAGGTGGAGGACCAAAACCCCTTCCTCGGCCCGGAGGAGGCTCAGGACCCGGGCCGAGTAGCGGAGCTCCGCCAGGGAGCGCTCCACCACCTTTGGGCTTGGGCTTCCCGGGTTCACGTACTGGCCGGGGTGCATGGAAAGCCGCTGGCCCAGAGCCCGGGCCAGGGCCCCCAGACGGGCGAGCTCCGCCCCATGGGCCCGCTCCCAGTCGTAGGGGAAGGCGGGGTGGGAGGCGAAGGGGATCAGGTGCTGGCCGATGCGGAAGAGGTGGAAGCCCTCCTTTGGGTTCCAGCGGAGGATCCTCTCCAGATCGGCCAGGTTCTCGGCCGCCTTGGCCCGGGCCCGCTCCTCCGAAAGCGAGGCCAGGCGCAGGGTGTGGTTGGTGCTGGCCCCGAGGGTCAGGTTCTCGCAGGGATAGCCCAGCCGGATCACCGCCGGACCTCGGCCTCCAGGAAGACCTCCACCTCGTCCCGGACCTCGAGGAAGAGGAAGCGGGGCCGTTCAAACCCCCAGTCGGAGAAGCGGGTCGTGAAGGCCCCCCGGAAGCGGAAGGCCCCGGGGCCTCCGGAAAGCTCCCCCAGAACCCTCACCGGCCTCCGCCTCCCCGCCATCTCCAGCTCCCCCTCCACCACGAAGGAGGCCCCGTCCCGGTAGGCCCGCCTGGGGTAGAGGCAGGCCAGGGGGTACTCCTTGGCCTTCAGGATCTCCAGGGCCTTCTTGTCCCGCTCGCCATTGCCCGAGTCCCAGGCCTCCTGCCGGAGGCACACCTTCCCGGAGGCCTTCTCCAGGCCGTCCCAGACCACCTCCCCTTGGGCGGTGGGGTTTTTACCCTCCCAGCTTCCCAAGGGGTAGTAGCCCCGGTAGCGGGCCAGGCCCTCCACGGCGTAGGGGGCCTGGGCCTGGGCCATAAGCAGGAAAATGAACAGGAAAAGGATCCTCCTCACGGCTTCTCCCCTCCGCTCGGAACGGGAACCCTGGACCGCTCCTTTGGGCTAAACCGCCAGCGCCCCCCCAAGGTGGCGTAGTCCCGGAAGCCCAGGAAGAGGATGGGCCTTTCCTTGGCCTCCCGGGACCCCTCGGCGTGGACCACCTCCCCCAGGAAGAGGGCGTGGTCCCCGTCGGTGGGCCACTCCGAGACCCGCATCTCGTAAACGGCCAAGGCCCTCTCCGGCACCAGGGTGTGGAGGAGCTTCCGCGCGGGCCTCAGGGCCACCCCGAGCCGCCTGGCCTTGTCCACCTTACGCCCGGAGAGGTACCCGGCCCGCACCACCCAGTCCCGATCCTCCCAGGGCAGGAAGGCCAGGGCGGCTTCCGAAAGCTCCCGGAGGAGGCTTAGGGTGTGGTTCGTCCGGTCCACGGCCAGGAGGAAGCGGAAGGGCTCCTTGGAGGCAGGCATCCACCAGGCCATGGGCATGAAGTTGCGGCCCACGGCGAGGAGGGCCAGGCGCATGGGGTAGAAGTGGGCCCGGTACACCCTAGACCTCCAGGACCTGGGGCGGGGGGTCCCGCAGGACCCCTTCCAGGACCCTCCCCGCGGCCTCCTCGGGGGAGAGGGCCCCTTTGGGCGGCCCGCCCAGGGGGGTCCAAAGCCCCGTGGCCACGGCCGGAAGCCGCACCAGGACCAGGTGCACCCCTTCCCGGGCAAGCTCCTTCCTGGCCGCCTCCAGGTAGGCCTCGAGGGCCCCCTTGGCGGCGGCGTAGGCGGCGAAGCCGGGAACCCGCACGTAGGCGGGGTAGGCCCCGAAGAAGACGGCCCTAGCCCCCTTGTTGAAGCGGGCGTGCTTGAGGAGAAAGGCCGCCGTGAGCAGGTGGGCGGCCAGCATGCCCTCCAGGGCCTCCCGGCCCACCTCCCGCACGGGATGCCGCCCCGCCACCCCCACGGCGTGGAAGAGAAGGTCCAGAGGCCCCACCTCCTCCAGGAGGGCCCTGGCCTCCAGCTCATCGCTGAGGTCGGCGGGGAGGGGCTTTCCCCCGGTGGCCTGGGCTAGCTCCAAAAGAGGGCCGGCCCGCCGCCCGGAAAGGAAGAGCTCCTGGCCCTTAAGAGCTCGGGCCAGGGCCCCGCCCAATCCCCCTGTGGCGCCGGTGATGAGGACGCGCATGGCCTTCAGGCTAAAGGCTGAAGCGGCCGCGGTTTGTAGGGCAGGGAGAAAAGCCCCAGGCGGGCCGCCTCCAGGCGTTCAGGCGGCCTTGACTCCCTCCCCGAAGCCCTCCTCGAGGCTCTTCGCCCGGGCGATGGCGAAGACGAGGAGGCCGTAGATGGGCTTGGCGATGAGGTCGGCCAGGCTGTACCCAAGCTGGATGGCCACTTCCTGGGCGGCCCCGCCGGGAAGCCAGGTGCCCAGGGCGTAGGCGATGGGGTAGAAGCCCCAGGACATCAGGAGGACGAGCCGAGTAGCACCGAGAAGCTCCAACACCCTGGGGCCGAACTTGGCCTCCCGGATGGCCTGGCCCAGCTCCACCCAGAGCACGTAGAGGATGTAGAAGAAGGGCACCGAGGACAAGGCCCCCCAGAGCGTCCGCGGACCGGGCTCGGTGTTGACCTCCCCCACGTACCCGAGGCCCAGCATGAGCACGGAGGCCACCACCAGCTTGATCCCCAGGTTCCAGGTGCGGGCCGCAGAGAGACCCAGGACCAGGATCAGCTCCAGGAGGAGAAGGGGTACGGTGAGGAGCCAGTCGGCGTAGCGGTAGAAGTCGTTGAAGGGCTTTCCCGTGGGCACGTAGACCCCTCCTTGCAGCTGGTAGGCCCCCACCCAGCTCTCAAAGATACGCAGGTAGTGATAGCCTGCGATGAAGACGATCAGGGCGGAGAGGTAAAGGGCGATGTGGTACCTGGGGGCCACGTAGCTCCGCGCCAGGAGGAAGAAGACGAAGGCGGCGAACATCCCGGCGATGGTCAGGGAGAGCATGTTGAACACCAGCCAGTACTCGCCAAAGCTCAGTTCCGGAAGCATCCGCATAACTCACGACCTCCTTTCTCGGCAGCCCGCCTGGGGCTTCAAGGCCATTAGAGAGCAAGGAAAAGGCGGGAACGTTTACCTACACAACATTTTGACAAAAGGTGTACACTACACTACAAACGCCTTTCTCAAGGCACGGGAAAAGATGAGGCATGCCCTCTTTCTACCTCCTTCCCTTCATCTTCCTCCCCGAGGCCTGGGCCCTGGGCCTCCTCCTCCTTTCCGCCCTGGCCTTAGGGATGCCCCACGGCGCGGCCGACCTTTTGGTAGCCCGGAGGCTTGGCCTGCCCCTCCTGCCCTACTTAGCCCTCTATCTGGGCCTTGCGGGCCTTCTCCTGGCCCTCCTCCTCCACCAGCCTGCCCTCGCCCTCCTCCTCTTCTTGGGCATGGCCCTCTTCCATTGGGGCCGCGTGGAGGGCAAGGGGGCCCTGGGGTACCTGAGGGCGGGCACGATCCTCCTCTTTCCTTTCCTTTTCCATCAGGAGGCCATCCAGCCCTTTCTCCAGGCCTTCTCTGGGGGCTTTGGCCTTCCTCCATGGGTAGCGGGGGCCTCGTGGGGCTTCCTTCTGCTCCTTGCCCTCCGGGAGAGGCCAAGGGCCAGAGCCCTAGGGGACACCCTCCTCCTGGCCTTGGTGGCGGCCTTGGCCCACCCCTACGCCGCCTTGGGAGGCTACTTTCTCCTCCAACACAGCCTGGACAGCCTGCGCCTGGTGGGCGTTCGGGGTCGGGAGTGGCTCTGGGTGTACGGGGGGACGCTAGGGGGGATCGTCCTCGCCCTCCTCCTTTACCCCAGGCTCCAGGACCCCCTGGCCGCCTACATGGGGGCCATCTTCGCCCTCACCCTGCCCCACCTCCTGACCATGGAGCTTTGGCTTGGGCGGCTTCGGCCTCGCGGACAATCGCCCGCGCCAGGTCGCTGAAGATGCGCCGGTGGATGGGGTAAAGGGCCCACCAGTAGAGGAAGCCCGTGAGGCCCTTGGGCTCAAAGTAGGCGGTCTGGACCAGGAGGCTTCCCCCCTTCTCCTCCCGGGCCTCCCACTCCAGCCAGGCCCGCCCGGGAAGGCGCATCTCCGCCCGCAGGCGGAGGAGCCGGGGAGGGTCGACCGCCTCCACCCGCCAGAAGTCCACCGCCTCCCCGGGGAGGAGCTCGGTGGGGTGGCGCCTCCCCCGCCTCAGGCCCGGCCCCCCCACCATCCGGTCCAACAGGCCCCTCAGGACCCAGGCCCAGTTCCAGGCGAGCCAGCCCCGCTCGCCACCCAGGGAAGAGAAGCTTCTGAAGAGGGCTTCCGGGGAAGCCTTGGCGTGGAGGACCCGGACCTCGCGGATGAGGCCCTCGCGGTCCTCGAGGCGGTACCCTTCCCCGTGAAGCGCCCCGGACCAGCGGGTCTCCACCTCCCCCAGGGCGATGCGCTCCAGGGCCAGCTCCACCGCCTTGCGGTAGGGGATGGGCTCCACCTCGGGGAAGAGGGCCCTGGCCCTACCGGTGTCCGCCACCAAGGGGTGGAGGATCCCCTCCACCAGGGGCAGGGCCAGGCGGTTGGGGATGGGGGTCACCAGGCCCACCCAAAGGGCGGCGAGCCTGGGGGCCAGCACGGGGACGGGAAGGATGACCCGCTTAAGCCCCCGGACCTCGGCGTAGGTCTCCATCATGGCCTTGAAGGAGAGGGGCTCGGCGCCGATCTCCACCACGCCGGAGGGCCCCCGCTCCAGGGCCAGGAGGAGGTAGGCCAACACGTCGCGGATGGCGATGGGCGAGACGGGGTTCAGCACCCAGCGGGGGGCCACCATGATGGGCAGGCGCTCCGTCAGGTAGCGGACCATCTCAAAGCTGGCGGACCCCGAGCCCACGATGGGCCCGGCGCGGAACTCCGTGGCGGGGAGGTTTGCCCTCAGGATCTCCCCCACCTGGGCCCGGCTCCTTAGGTGGGGGGAGGGTTTCCCCTCCTTGGGCAGGAGCCCGCCGAGGTAAACCACGTGCGCAAGGCCCGCCTCCCGGGCCACCCGGGCGAAGGTCTCCGCCTGGCGGCGCTCCGCCTCCTGGAAGGCCTTTTCCGAGAGCATGGCGTGGACCAGGTAGTAGGCGGCCTCCACCCCCTCCAGGGCCCGCCTCAGGGCTTCCTCGTCCTCGAGGCTCCCCCGCACCACCTCCACCCGCTCCGCCCAGGGGCGCCCCTGAAGGCGGGCCTCGTCCCGCACCAGGACCCGCACCTGGTGGCCCCTCTCCAGAAGCCTAGGCACCAGCCTCCCCCCCACGTAGCCCGTGGCCCCCGTAACCAAGACGCGCACGCTCCAAGCATACCCGTGCTCCCCTCGGGGAAGGTGGCGGGGGACCATGGTCCAGGCCAAGGTCTTTCCCAAACGGGGGGGCTACCCTAGGCCCCGTGCGGGCGGTGGTGGTGGGGGCGGGCATCGGGGGGCTGGTGGCGGCCAGGGCCCTGAGGCGGGCGGGCCTAGAGGTCCTGGTCCTGGAGGCCCACACCTACCCGGGGGGCCTCGCCGGGAGCTTCTACCACCGCGGCTTCCGCCTGGACGCCGGGGCCACCCTCCTTTCCGGCTTCGCCCCCGGAGCCCCCCTGGCCCTGGTGGCGGAGGCCCTGGGGGTGCGCTTCCCCGTGGAGCCCCTCCCCGAGGGCTTCCCCCTCCTGGAGGTCCACCTGCCCCGGGGAAAGGTGGTGCGCCCCGTGGGGCGGGAGGCGGAGCGGGAGGCCCAGAAGGACTTCTTCGGCCCCCAGGTCCTCCCCTTCTGGCGCTGGCAGGCGGAGCGGGCGGATAGGCTCAAGGCCCTGGCCCCTAGGCTCCCCTGGCCCCCGGAAGGGGAGGAGCTTCCAGGACTTTTAAGCCTATTCCCAAAGCTCCTCTCCCTCCTCCCCGACCTCTTCCTGAAAGCGGTCCACCGGGCCCCCAAAGACCCCCTTTTCCTCCGCTTCCTGGACGCCCAGCTCCTCATCGCCAGCCAAACCGAGGCCAGGAGGACCTACGCCCTCTACGCCGCCATGGCCCTGGACCTGCCCCACCTGGGCCCGGCCCTGGTCCCGGGAGGGGTGGGCCGGGTGGCCGAGGCCCTGGCGGAGGGCCTCGAGGTCCGCTACAAGGCCAGGGCGGGGAGGCTCCTCCTGAAGGGAGGACGGGCCCGGGCCGTGGAGGTGGTCTACGGGGGAAGGCGGCGGGGGGAAAAGGAGGTGGTGGAGGCCGACCTCTTCGTCCTCAACGTCCCCCCGGAGCCCCTCCTGGGCCTTCCCGAGAAGGTGCCCAAAGACGCCTGGGGGGCCTTCGCCGTCCACGGGGTCCTGCCCTTTAGGGCCCCTCCCCCCTACTTCCGGCAAAACGCCAGGGAGAGGCCCTTCGCCTTCCTCTCCTTGCGCCCCGAGGGGGAGAAGACGGCCTTCGCCCTAAGCCTCCACACCCCCCTGGCCCTCTGGGAGGGGCTTTCCCGGGAGGAGTACGGGGCGCTCAAGGCCCGGTGGGGGGCCCTGGCCCTAAGCCTGGGGGAAGCCCTCCTTCCCGGGCTAAGGGAGGCGGAGTTCCTCCTCTTCGCCACCCCCCTGACCTACCGGCGCTTCGCCGGAAGGGCCTGGGTGGGGGGCTACCCCCAGACCCACCCCTTCCGCTTCCCCCGGGTGCGCCTCCTTGCCAACGTCTTCCGGGTGGGGGAAGGGGTCTTCCCGGGGCAGGGCGTCCCCGCCGCGGCCCTCTCCGGCCTCAGGGCGGCCCGCCTGGCCCTAGAAGCCCTAGGTCTTGCAGGTAGCGAAGGAGAAGCCCAGCCGTCCTTCCCTCCCTTTCCGTGAGGAGGTCTAGGTGGGTGAGGCCGGGGAGGACCTTGGCCTCGGCGGGGGTGCCGGGGAAGACCTCCCCCAGGCGGAAGCCTTGGGGATCGGGGAAAAGGCCCCTCCCCGCCCCCAGGGCCAGGACCGGGTAGGGGAGGGCCCGGGGCCTAAGGCCCGGGAGGACGTAGGGGTAGCCGCCGATCTCCAGGAGAAGCCGGTAGGGGAAATACCACTCGGAAAAGCCGGTCTCGGGCCGGGCATAGGCCCTCAAGAAAGCCCTCGGGTCCGTGGCCTCCCCCGTGTCCCGCCAGCGGACGAGCCCGTCCCTGGGCCCCCTCACCGTGAGGACCAGCCGCCCCTGGAGAAGGCCCAGGAGGCTAAGCCCCTCCCTGGCCCAGGCCCGGCCCGCGCTCACGCTGAAGACGGGAAAGAGGCTGTAGTGGTCGTCCACCCGCAGGAGGGCCAGGGCCTCCCGGGTGGCCCGATAGGGGCCGAAGGGGACGGGCTCCTCGGGGCGCTTTGCTGCCAGGTAGGCCTCGGCCTCCGCCAGGGCCAGGTCCTTGGGGGTGAGAAAGGCCTCGAAGACGGGGCTCGCCTCGCCGGCGAGGAGGGCCTTGAGCCCGGGGAGGCGGCCAAAGGGCGTGTCCTGCCCCTCCAGGAAGGCCTCCCGGGACACCTGGACCAGCCCCAGGCTCCCGTCCAGGAGGACCAGGCCCCCAAGCTTCTCCCCGTGGAGCCAGGCGTAAAGGGTGGCCAGGGAGGCCCCCAGGGAGTGGCCCAGGAGGACCACCGGGCCCCGCTTCCTGGCCTCCTCCACCGCCAGGTCCAGGTCCCTTAGGTGCACCTCCAGGCCCCAGGCCCGTAAGGGGCTCAGGTCTGGCGCCTTGAGGTTCCGGTAGTAGGCCAGGGGGTCCGCCTGGAGAAACCCCTGGCGGTCCTCGAGGCCGTTGGCCCGCCTCTCCCAGGCCCAGACCTCCAAGGAGGGGTCCAGGGCCTTGAGGCGCTCCGCCAGTAGGGCGAAGTTGGTGCTCCCGCCCAAAAGCCCCGGCACGAAGAGGAGGACCGCCCGGGGCCTTTCCGCCGGGTAGACCAGGGCGTAGCTTCGGTCCAGGTGGGCCAAGCCCGTGTCCGCCCCAGGAAGGGCCCGGTACTCCTGGGCCAGGGCCGAGGCCAGAAGGAGGGAGGCGGCCAAAAGGCGCATGGTCCTAGGCTGAAGGCCAAACCCCCCGGGGACTAGGGCCTACCCCACAAGCCCCTCCAACGAAAGCCCGCCTCGAGGCCCCGCTCCACGCTCTTAAAGCCCGTGCGCATTCCGCCTCCTTTACCTCATCCTACCTCGGCCAGGATCAGGCCCAGCCGCCCCCACCGCTCCACCCGGGACCGAAAGCCCGCCTCCTCCAGGAGGGCCAGGATCTCCTCCTCCCTAGGCCGCCAGAGGCCAAGCCCAGACCCGGGGCCCAGGAGCAGGAGGCCGAAAAGCCGCCCGCCCGGCCTCAGGACCCGCCTGGCCTCCAGGGCGGCCATCCGGGGGTCCTGGAACTCGTTCCAGGTGGGGCCGACGGCCACACCCCCAAAGACCCCGTCCCGGAAGGGAAGCCTTTCCCCGTGCCCAAGGAGGTAGGCGCCGGGCCGCTTTCTCTGGGCCACCCGGAGGAAGGCCAGGGAGGGGTCCAGGCCTACGGCCTCTTCCCCCAGGGCCTCCCGGTAAACCCCGGTCCCGGTGCCCACGTCCAGGAAGGGGGGTCCGGCAGGGAGGAGCCAGGCGCGCATTCGGTCCAGCTCCTGGGCGAAGGAAAGCCGTCCCCCGGATAGGAGGGCCGTGGAACGGGCCCGCCAATGGTCGTAGAAGTGGGCCACCGGGGGAAGGGCGTTCACCAGGCGGAGGTGGGGCCTCTCCCCATAGGCCCGCAGGTCCAAAAGCCCCCCGCGCCAGGGGTAGTGGGCCCCGCAGGCCGGGCAGAGGGCCTCCTCCCCCAGAAGGAGCCCCGCCCGGCACCGGGGGCAGGCCAAAAGAGAGCTAAGCCAGGGGAGAAGCCTCATGGAAAAGCCTCCCCCGGGGTAGGCCCGGGGAAGGGATAGGGGTTACCTTAGCGGGTACCGCCCAGAACCGTGGCGTCCACCACCGCCACCACGGTGAGGGTCCCCTGGCCGAGGCTGCCCACGGCGAAGACGGTGTACATCTTACCGCTTTCCAGGGTCACGCCGGGAAGGGCCAGGGCCACGGTGGTGGTGCCCGCCGCCCGGACCTCGAGGTCATAGGTCCCCGCGGGCACGGAGAGGTAGGTGCTGGCCCGGGGGAAGGGCAGGCCAGCGAAGAGGACCGGGCCCCCCTTCACGGCCACGTCCACCGCCGGGGCGTCGGGGGAGGCGTGGACCACCCGCACCCGGGCGTACCCTGCCCGGGGGAAGAAGCCCGCCAGGGTGTCCGTGTAGACCTGGGGCCGGATGCTATTCAGGAAGCCGGTGGCGGCCACGGTGTAGTACACGCCCTCCTTCAGGTCCAGCTCGGCGTCTATGACCACCGGCGAGCTCTGCCCGGCGGGGACCACCTGCACCCGCACCTTGGCCGCGGGCAGGGGGATGTAGGGGGTGACCTCCTTGAAGGCCAGGTTGGTGATGGCCCGCTGGCCGTTCACCAGGACGTCCACCGCCGGAGCATCCGGGGAGAGGTGGGCCACCCGCACCATGGCCCCTTGGGCCAGAGCCAGACCGCTTACCGCCAGAACCGCCAAAAGCGTCAAAACCTTTTTCATCGCTTCCCTCCAAGGAAGAGTATGAGGGAAGACTTGTTGTACAAGTTTTGTCCAGGCTACAAAGCCTCCGGCCTCGAGGCCCTCGCCTGGAAGCCCCGGAGGAGGGCAAAGCCCAAGATGCCGGCCAGCAGGGAGGCCCCCAGGACCCCCACCTTGGCCTGGTCCAAAAGCTCCCCGGCAAAGGCCAGCCCGGCGATGAAGAGGGCCATGGTGAAGCCGATCCCGGCCAAAAACCCCACCGCCAGGATGCCCTTGAACCCCACCCCCTCGGGCAGCGTCCCAAGGCCCAGGCGCAGGGCAAGCCAAGCCCCCAGAGAGATCCCCAGGGGCTTGCCCAGGAGGAGGCCCAGGGCCACCCCAAAGGCCACGCTCCCCAGGGAAAGGCCCGCCAGGGCCACCCCGGCGTTGAAGAAGGCGAAGAGGGGAAGGATGGCGTAGGCCACCCAGGGATGGAGGGAATGCTCCAGGCGGTGCAGGGGGCTTTGCGCCCCCTCCACCTCCTCCTCCAAGGTTTCCAGCTCCAGCTCCAAGGCCTCCGGCTCCTCCTCCCGGGTAGCCCCCTGGAAGGGCCTGGGAAGGCGCAGGGGAATGGCCAAGGCCAGGAGAACCCCCGCCAAGGTGGCGTGAAGCCCCGACTTCAGGATGAGGTACCAAAGGGGAAGCCCCAGGAGGAGGTAGGGCCAGAGCCACCGCACCCCGAGGCGGTTTAGGAGGAGCGCCAGGCCCAGGACCGCTCCCGCCCAGGCCAAGGCCCCCAGGTTCAGTCCCTCCGTGTAGAAGAGGGCGATGACCAGGACCGCCCCCAGGTCGTCCACGATGGCCAAAGTGAGCAGGAAGAGCTTGAGGCCCAAGGGCACCCCCGGAACCAGGGCCATCACCCCCAGAGCGAAGGCGATGTCCGTGGCCATGGGGATACCCCAACCCCGGGCCTCGGCCCCCTGGGCGTTGAGAAGGAGGTAAAGGCCAGCGGGGACCGCCATCCCCCCCAAAGCGGCCGACAGGGCCAGCCCCGCCCGGCGGACCTCCCTAAGCTCCCCCACAAGGAGCTCTCTTTTCAGCTCCAAGCCCACCAGAAGGAAGAAAAGGGCCATGAGCAGGTCGTTCACCCAGAGGACAAGGGGTTTCTCCAGGGCGAACTCCCCTATCCGCAGGCCCACAGGCACCTCCTTGAGGGCGAAGTACGAGGCCGCCAAAGGGCTATTGGCCAGAAAGAGGGCCAGAAGGGCGGCAAAGAAAAGGAGGAAGCCCCCTTTGCTCTCGCTTTCCAAGATTTGCTCCACCCAACGCTTGACCAGCATGGGGGGATTATACCCGGGCCCAGAGGAGGCGCAGGCTGTTCAGGCTGACCAGGACCAGGGCCCCGTTGTCGGCCAGGACCGCGGGCCAGAGCCCGGTCAGGCCAAGAAGGGTGGTGAGGAGGAAGAGGCCCTTGAGGCCCACGGCCAGGGCGATGTTCTGGAAGACCACCCGCCTCAGGAAGCGGCTTAAGCGAATGGCCCGGGGAAGGGTCCTAAGGCCCATAAGCCCGGCGTCCGCCGCCTTCAGGGCCACCTCGGTGCCCTCCAGGACCGCCAAGCCCACCGTGGCCCGGGCCAGGGCGGGGGCGTCGTTGACCCCGTCCCCCACCATGGCCACCCCCCCTTCCCGGTCCAACGCCGCCACCAGCTCCAGCTTGGCCTCGGGGGTGAGGCGGGCCCGCACCTCCTCCGGGCCCAGACCTAGGGCCCGGCCCAGGCCCAGGGCCGCCGCCTCGCCGTCCCCGGTCAGGAGAAAGGGCTTCAGCCCCAGGCGGCGCACCTCTTCCAGGACCTCCCGGGCCTCGGGCCTTGGGGCATCGGCGAAGAGGAAGAGGGCCAGGGGCCTTTCTCCCTTCACCAGGAGGGCCAGGCTGTACCCCTCGGCCTCCAGGGCTGCCACCCGGCGGGCGAGCTCGGGAGGGAGGGCAAGGGCGCCCGGGCGCATAAGCCCCACCTCCTCCCCCTCCACCTGGGCGAAGACCCCTAGGCCGGGAACCCCCCGGTGCGCCCTGGCCTCAGGGAGGGGAAGCCCCCGGGCCCTTTCCCGCACCGCCCGGGCCAGGGGGTGGCTCATCCCCACCCCCACCGCCGCCGCCAGGGCCAAAGCCTCGGCCTCGGGAAGCCCCAGGGGCTCCACCCGCAAAAGCCTGGGCTCCCCCAGGGTGAGGGTCCCGGTCTTGTCCAGGGCCAGGTGGCGCACCCAGCCCAGCCGCTCCAAAGCCCCACCCCCCTTGAAGAGAACCCCGAGCCTGGCCCCCCGGGCCACCCCGGCGGCCACGGCGGCGGGCACCGAGACCACCAGGGCGCAGGGGCAGGCGATGAGGAGGAGGGCCAGGGCCTGGTAGAGGTGGCGCTGGAACTCCCCCACGAAGAGGGGCAGAACCCCGCCCCAGAAGAGGGCCAGGAGGAGGACGGCCGGGGTGTAGCGGCGGCTGAAGGCGTCCACCAGCCGCTCCATCTGGGACTTGCGCAAAAGGGCCTCCTCGGCCAGGCGCTCCACCTGGGCCAGGAAGCCCTCGAGGGGGGCCTTCTCCACCCTGAGGAGAAGGCTCCCCGTCACCACCAGGCTCCCCCCGTAGACCCTCTCCCCGACCCCTCGCCTCTGGGGCAGGGGCTCCCCGGTGAAGGCGGCCTCCTCCACCTCCGCCTCCCCCTCCAGGACCACCCCGTCCGCAGGCACCCTCTCCCCCTGGGGCACCCGTACCCGGTCCCCGGGCCCCAGGGCCCCGAGAGGAACCTCCCGGACCTCCTCCCCTTCCAGCCTTAGGGCCCGCCTGGGCAGAAGGCCCGCCAGGGCGAAGATGGCCTTGCGGGAGCGGTCCACGCTGTAGGCCTCCAGCGCCTCCCCCACCAGGAAGAGGAAGACCACCACCGCCGCCTCGGCCCAGGCCCCCAGGATGAGGGCCCCCAGGGTAGCCAGGACCACCAGGGCCTGCATGCTGAAGGGGTTCTGCCGGAGGCCGGCCAGGGCCCGCCTGGCCAAGGGGAAAGCCCCCAGGAGGGCCGCCAGGGCGTACCCGTAGGGCCCCCACTGGGGCCAGGCCTGGGTCAGGAGGAAGGCCAGGGCAAGGAGGCCCCCGGTGAGGAGGGCCCAGGGCCAGGGGCCGGGAAAGCCCCTAGCGCGGAGGCCCTCGGGCTGAAGACGGTACCCCATGGGCCTCAGGACCCGCTCCAGCTCCTTTTCCGCCTGGGGGTTTTCCAGCACCAAGAAGAGCTTTCCGCTGGCGAAGCTAACCTGGGCCGCCGCCACGCCCGGCAGGCTCCTGGCGGCCTCCTCCACGTGGCGGGCGCAGTCGGCGCAGTCCATGCCCTCCACGCGGTAAACCCTGGGAGTGGGTTCCATGCCCCCAGGGTAGCGTCATTTGAGCAATCGTTCAAGTGTCTTCTTCCGCGTGGGCCAGGGCCCCCTCCAAGAGGGCCTCCACGTGCTGGTCGGCAAGGCGGTAGTAGACCTGCTTCCCCTCCCGGCGGAAGGCCACCAGCCGGGCCTGGCGGAGAAGCCTGAGCTGGTGGCTCACCGCCGAAACCGAGACCCCGGCCAGGAGGGCCAGGTCGCACACGCAAAGCTCCCCCGCCGCCCTTAAGGCCAGGAGGAGACGCACGCGGGTGGGGTCGGAAAGGGCCTTGAGGAGGAGGGCCGCCCTTTGCAAAAGGCCTTCCTCGGGAAGGGCAGCCCTGGCCCGCTCCACCCTTTCCGGGTGGATCTCGTAGACCCCGCAGACCGCCCTACCAGCCCCGCTTGGCAAGCCTTTCCTCTTCCTTGAGCTGGTCCAGGTTGATGCCCACCATGGGCTCCCCCAGGTCCTCGCTGACCTCGGCCAGGACCTCGGGGTCGTTGTAGTGGGTCACCGCCCGCACGATGGCCCGGGCCCGCTTCTTGGGGTCCCCGGACTTGAAGATGCCCGAGCCCACGAAGACCCCGTCCATCCCCAGGTGCATCATGAGGGCGGCGTCGGCGGGGGTGGCGATGCCCCCGGCGGCGAAGTTCACCACGGGAAGCCGCCCGTGCTGGTGCACCCAGCGCACCAGCTCCAAAGGCGCCCCGATCTCCTTGGCGTAGGCCACAAGCTCGTCCTCGCGAAGCGACTGGACGTAGCGGATCTGCTTCCACATGGTGCGGGCGTGGCGCACCGCCTCCACCACGTTGCCCGTGCCCGCCTCCCCCTTGGTGCGGATCATGGCCGCCCCCTCGGCGATGCGCCTAAGGGCCTCCCCCAGGTCCCGGGCCCCGTTCACGAAGGGCACTTTGAACTTCCACTTGTCAATGTGGTGCTCCTCGTCGGCGGGGGTCAGGACCTCGGACTCGTCGATGAAGTCCACCCCGATGGCCTCCAGGATCATGGCCTCCACGAAGTGGCCGATCCGCACCTTGGCCATCACGGGGATGGACACCGCCGCCATGATCTCCTTGATGACCTTGGGGTCGGACATGCGGGCCACGCCCCCCTGGGCCCGGATGTCGGCGGGAACCCTCTCCAAGGCCATGACCGCCACCGCCCCCGCCTCCTCGGCGATGATGGCCTGCTCCGGGGTGGTCACGTCCATGATCACCCCGCCCTTGAACATCTCGGCGAACCCGGTCTTGATCTGGAAGGTGCCCTTCTCCATGCCGACCTCCATCCTCCAGCTTACGCCTCAGGGGGTCAAGGGTGGTGAGGCACAAACCCGGGGGGCGGCGCCCCCCGGGAAAGGCCCCGGCTCAGGGCAGGTAGGCCAGAGGGTTCCGGGGCACCCCGTTCACCCGCACCTCAAAGTGGAGGTGGGGGCCCGTGGACCAGCCCGTGGAGCCCACGTAGCCGATGAGATCCCCGGCCTCCACCCACTGGCCTGGCCGCACGGCGATGCGGCTCATGTGGGCGTAGAGGGTTTCCACCCCGCCCCCGTGGTCCAGGACCACGTGGAAGCCGTAGCCGAAGGAGCTCCAGCCCGCCACCTCCACCTGGCCCGACTTGGCGGCCACGATGGGCGTGCCGTAGGGCGCGGCCAGGTCAATGCCGGTGTGGTAGCGCTGGAAGGCTCCCCGCCCGCCGAAGTAGGTGGTGATGCGGAAGCCGGAAAGGGGCCAGCGCATCCCCCCCTCCTGGTAGCTCACCCGGCGCACCTGGGGCCTTTGAACCTGGGCCTGGCGGACCTGGGCTTGGCGGAGCTGGGCCTGGCGCAACGCTTCCTGCCGCCTCCGCTCCGCCGCCAAGCGTCTAAGCTCCTCCTGGCGCTTGCGCTCGGCCTCGAGGCGGGCCTGCCTTTCCGCCTCCTGCTTGGCGAGCAGGCGCTGGTAGGTGGCCTTGGCCTCTATGCCCGGCAGGAGGACCAGGTCCCCGGGGCGGAGGGCCGTGGGGTCCTCGAGGCCGTTGGCCTTGGCCACCTCCAGTGGGGAGAGGCCAAAGCGCCGGGCCAGATCCACCAGCGTCTCCCCCTCCGGCAGGGCCACCAGAAGCCCCTTGGTCTTCTTGGGAATGTAAAGGAGGCTCCCCGCCACCAGCCTGTCCAGGCTCTCCAAAGAGGGGTTGGCGGAGACGAGCTCCAAAGGCGAAAGGCCAAAGCGCTGGCTCAAAGAGGCCAGGGTGTCCCCGGGCCGGACCCGGTAGACCTCCACCCCAGGGGGGATGCGGGGCTTTCGCTCCTCCACCGCCACCAGGGGGATGCGGAGCTCCTGGCCCACCTGGAGCCGGTCGTCCTTAAGGCCGCTGGACCACAGGATGTGCCTGGGGTCCACCCCGTAGCGGGCGGCGATGCCCGCCAGGGTGTCCCCGGGGCGCACCGTGTAGAGCACCCACCCCTTCCTGGCCGTTCCCCCCACCTCCACCGTGGCCTCCGGAAGAGGCAGGGGGCTCAAGACGGGCAGCTTGGCCCAGGCGGGCAAGGCGCAAAATACGCACAAAGCTCCCAAAATCCCCCGCAAAGGCCACCTCCAAAAACCAAGCCCGGGGAGATTATACCAACCCCCCGGGCGAAAAGGGCAAGGGGCAAAAGGCCTAGCGGGCCGCCAAAGCGGCCAGGAACTCCTTGTTGCTCTTGGTGCGGGCCAGGCGGGAGAGGAGCATCTCCATGGCCTCGGCGGGGTCCATGTCCGCCAGAACCTTGCGCAGAAGCCACATCTTGTGGACCACCTCCTCGCCCAAAAGGAGCTCTTCCCGCCGGGTGCCCGACTTCAGGATGTCTATGGCCGGGAAGATGCGGCGCTCCTCGAGGCGGCGGGAGAGGTGGAGCTCCATGTTGCCCGTGCCCTTGAACTCCTCAAAGATGACGTCGTCCATCCGGCTTCCCGTCTCCACCAGGGCGGTGGCCAGGATGGTGAGGCTCCCGCCCCCCCGGATGTTGCGGGCGGCCCCCAGGAAGCGCTTGGGGAAGTAGAGGGCGGCGGAGTCCAGCCCCCCTGAGAGGGTGCGGCCCGTGGGCGGGGTCACCAGGTTGTTGGCCCGGGCCAGGCGGGTGATGGAGTCCAGGAGGATCATCACGTGCCCGCCCTCCTCCACGATGCGCTTGGCCCGCTCGTGGACGAACTCCGCCACCCGGATGTGGTTCTGGGGCGGCTCGTCAAAGGTGCTGGCGATGACCTCGGCCCCCTCTACGCTTTCCCGGAAGTCCGTGACCTCCTCGGGGCGCTCGTCGATGAGGAGGACGATGACCTTGATGTCGGGCTCGTTTTTGAGGACGGCGTTGGCGATCTTCTTGAGGAGGGTGGTCTTACCGGCCTTGGGCGGGGCCACGATGAGCCCCCGCTGCCCCCGGCCGATGGGGGCCAGGAGGTCAATGACCCGGGTGGAGAGCTCGTCCGGGGTGGTCTCCAGCCGGATCTGCCGGTCGGGAAACTGGGGGATGAGCTCGTCAAAGCGGGGGCGGTTCTTGGCGGCCTCGGGGTCCAGGTCGTTGACCGCCTCCACCTTGATGAGGGTTCCGTAGCGCTCGTTCTCCCTGGGGGGCCGGGCCCGGCCCACGATGTAGTCCCCGCTCCTTAGGGCGTACTGGCGGATGAGCCCGGCGGAGACGATGGCCACCCGGGACTCGAGGTTGTAGAGGTTCTCCGTGAGGAAGCCGTAGCCATCGGGGCTGATTTCCAAGTATCCCCTCACCAGCTGCAAACCCTCCCCCTGGGTCTGCCTTTCCAGGAGGGCCATGATGAGCTGGTCCTTCTTCATGCGCTTGTAGTTCTCAATGCCGGCTTCCTGGGCCAACAGGTGGAGCTCCGGCAGGATCTTCCCCGCCAGGTCCTGGTAGGAAAGGGTCGTCTCAGGGGTTTCCGCTTTCTTCTTCATGGCTTGACCTTCTCCCAATCCTCCATAAAGCGCTTGAGGCCTAGGTCCGTCAGGGGATGCTTGAGGAGGGCCTTGAAGACGGCGTGGGGCATGGTGGCGATGTCGGCCCCCAGAAGGGCGGCCTCCGTCACGTGGCGGGGGTGGCGGATGGAGGCGGCGATGACCCGCACCGGCAGGTCCTGGACCTCCCGCATCTCCACGATCTCCCTCAAAAGCTCTCCCCCGTCCCAGGAGATGTCGTCCACCCGGCCCAGGAAGGGGCTCACGTAGCTGGCCCCCGCCCGGGCCGCCAGGAGGGCCTGGTTGGCGGAGAAGATGAGGGTCATGTTGACCCGGATGCCCTCGGCGCTCAATACCCGGCAGGCCTTGAGGCCCTCCTCGGTGGTGGGGAGCTTGACCACGATGTTGGGGTGGAGGGCGGCGAGCCTTCTTCCCTCCTCCACCATGGCCTCGGCCTCGAGGGCCGTGACCTCGGCGGAAACGGGCCCTCCGGCTAGCTCGCAGACGGCCTTCAGGTGCTGGCTAAGCCTTTCCCAGGTGAGGCGCTCCCCGGCGAAGGCCTTGGCCACCAGGGTGGGGTTGGTGGTGACCCCGGAGAGAACGCCCCAGGCAGCGATCTCCCGTATCTCCTCCAAGTCGGCGGTGTCCAGGTAGAGCTCCATGTTGGGCTCCTTTTGGCGGGAAGGGACCGGCTTAGCTAGATTCTAGCAGACGGCTAGAGGGCGTTGTCAAGGTAGGGAGGGGCCTGCTAGCATAGCCTTAGCCGCCAGCAGGGGATTCTACCCCAGGGCTGGCGGGTTGTAAAGGCGAGGATGGGGAGAGTACCCCCGCCCAAAAGCCCCTAGCGAGCCGGGGAGGGTGGAAGCCCGGCGGTGAGGGCGGGTGGGAAGATCGCCCCGGAGCCGCGGGAGGAAAGGGCAACCCCCGAGTAATGCCCGCCGGGTGGCGCCCGTAACAGCGCCTCAACGAGGGCCTGGGGCGACCCAGGAAGCGCGGTGGTACCGCGGAAGTCTTGGTGGCTTTCGTCCGCGCCTTTGGGCGCGGGCGTTTTGCTAGGAGGTGAGGGATGTTCAAAGAGGTCGGCGAGCCGGACTTTCCCAGGCTGGAAGAGGAGATCCTGGCCTTCTGGAAGCGGGAGAAGATCTTCCAAAAGAGCGTGGAGGCCCGCAAGGGCGCCCCCCGCTACACCGTCTACGAGGGCCCCCCCACGGCCAACGGCATGCCCCACGTGGGCCACGCCCAGGCCCGGAGCTACAAGGACCTCTTCCCCCGCTTCAAGACCATGCAGGGCTACTACGCCCCCAGGCGGGCGGGCTGGGACACCCACGGCCTGCCCGTGGAGCTGGAGGTGGAGAAGAAGCTGGGGCTAAAGAGCAAGCGGGAGATTGAGGCCTACGGCATTGAGCGCTTCAACCAGGCCTGCCGGGAGTCGGTCTTCACCTACGAGAAGGAGTGGGAGGCCTTCACCGAGCGCCTCGCCTACTGGGTGGACCTGGAAAACGCCTACGCCACCCTGCACCCCACCTACATTGAGAGCATCTGGTGGAGCCTGAAGCGCCTCTTTGACCGGGGCCTCCTCTACCGGGACCACAAGGTGGTGCCCTACTGCCCGCGGTGCGGCACCCCCCTCTCCTCCCACGAGCTGGCTTTAGGCTACAAGGAGATCCACGACCCCTCGGTCTACGTGCGCCTGCCCCTCAAGGAGCCCGGGAGGCTGGGCCTAGAGCGGGCTAGCCTCCTCATCTGGACCACCACGCCCTGGACCCTGCCCGGCAACGTGGCCGCCGCCCTCCACCCCGAGTACACCTACGCCGCCTTCGCCCTGGGCGAGGAAGCCCTGATCCTGGAAGAGGGCCTGGGGAAAGGGCTTCTGGGCGAGGAGACGCCCGTCCTCCGAACCTTCCTGGGGAAGGACCTCGAGGGCCTCCCCTACGAGCCCCCCTATCCCCAGGAGCTGGAGCGGGGCTACTTCACCGTCCTCGCCGACTACGTGAGCCGGGAGGACGGCACCGGCATCGTCCACCAGGCCCCCGCCTTCGGCGCCGAGGACCTGGAGACGGCCAGGCGCTACGGCCTTCCCCTCCTCAAGACCGTGGACGAGGAGGGCAAGATGAGGGTGGCCCCCTTTGAGGGCCTCCTCTTCCGGGAGGCCAACCGGGCCATCCTCAAGGACCTGAAGGCCCGGAGCCTCCTCTTTAAGGAGGAGCAGATCCTCCACAGCTACCCCCACTGCTGGCGGTGCTCCACCCCCCTCATGTACTACGCCACCGAGACCTGGTTCATCCGAAACACCGCCTTCAAGGAGGAGCTCATCCGCAAGAACCAGGAGATCAACTGGGTGCCGCCCCACATCAAGGAGGGCCGCTACGGGGAGTGGCTGAGAAACCTGGTGGACTGGGCGCTAAGCCGCAACCGCTACTGGGGCACCCCCCTCCCCATCTGGGTCTGCGAGGCCTGCGGCAAGGAGGAGGCCATCGGGAGCTTCGCCGAGCTGAAGGCCAGGGCCAAAGCTCCCCTCCCCGAGCCCTTTGACCCCCACCGCCCCCACGTGGACCGGGTGGAGCTAGGGTGCGCCTGCGGCGGGACCATGCGCCGGGTCCCCTACGTCATTGACGTCTGGTACGACTCCGGGGCCATGCCCTTCGCCTCCATCCACTACCCCTTTGCGAACGAAGCGGAGTTCCGGGAGGCCTTCCCCGCCGACTTCATCGCCGAGGGCATTGACCAGACCCGGGGCTGGTTCAACTCCCTGCACCAGCTCGGGGTGATGCTCTTCGGCTCCATCGCCTTTAAAAACGTCATCTGCCACGGCCTCATCCTGGACGAGAAGGGGCAGAAGATGTCCAAGTCCAAGGGCAACGTGGTGGACCCCTGGGACATCATCCGGGAGTTCGGGGCGGACGCCCTCCGGTGGTACATCTACATCTCCGCCCCCCCGGAGGCCGACCGCCGCTTCGGCCCCAACCTGGTGCGGGAAACGGTGCGGGACTACTTCCTCACCCTCTGGAACGTTTATAGCTTCTTCGTCACCTACGCCAACCTGGACCGCCCCAACCTGAAGTCCCCGCCCCCGCCCAAGGAGCGGCCCGAGTTGGACCGCTGGCTTCTCGCCCGCATGCAGGACCTCATCCAGAAGGTGACCGAGGCCCTCGAGGCCTATGACCCCACCACCTCTAGCCGCGCCCTCCGGGACTTCGTGGTGGAGGACCTCTCCCAGTGGTACGTGCGCCGGGGGAGGCGGCGCTACTGGAAAAACGAGGACGCCCTGGACCGGGAGTCGGCCTACGCCACCCTCTACGAGGCCCTGGTCCTCATCGCCAAGCTCTCCGCCCCCTTCACCCCCTATCTGGCCGAGGTCCTCTGGCAGAACTTGGTGAGAAGCGTGGACGAAGGGGCCAAAGAAAGCGTCCACCTGGCCGACTGGCCGGAGGTGGACCCGGCTTTGGTGGACGAGGCGCTGGTGGCCAAGATGCGGGCGGTCCTTAGGGTGGTGGAGCTCGCCCGCTCGGCCCGGGCCAGAAGCGGGGTCAAGACCAGAACCCCTCTTCCCCTCCTCCTCGTCACCGCCCCCACCCCCTTGGAGCGGGAGGGCCTTCGCCACTTCGCCCCCGAGATCGCCGAGGAGCTCAACGTCAAGGAGGTGCGGGTCCTGGAGCCCGGGGAGGAGGTCCTCTCCTACCGGGTCCTCCCCAACCTCAAGCTCCTGGGCAAGAAGTACGGGCGCCTGGTCCCCGGGATCAAAGAGGCCCTGGAGAGGGAGCGGGACCGGGTGGTGGCCGCCCTTTTAAAGGGCGAGGGCGTGGCCCTGGAGGTGGGCGGTCAGGTCCTCCACCTCCTGCCCGAGGAGGTCCTCCTCGAGGCCCAGGCCCCCGAGGGGTACCAGGCCCTGGAGAAGAACGGGTACGTGGCCGCCTTGGAGGTGCGGGTCACCGAGGAGCTGAAGCTGGAGGGCCTGGCCCGGGACCTGATCCGCCTCCTGCAGGAGGCCAGGAAGAGCATGGGCCTGAAGGTAGCGGACCGCATCCGCGTGCGCTACCAGGCGGAAGGGGTCTATCTGGAGGCGCTAAGGCGCCACGGAGACAGGATCGCCGGCGAGGTCCTGGCCGTGGAGCTGGCCGAGGGGCCCCTCGAGGGCTTCGGGACCGGCGTGGAGGACGAGGAGGGGAAGGCCCGCTTCGCCCTGGAAAGGGTAGAATGGCCCCATGGGTGAGGCGGCCGCCAAGCCCCTGAGCCTCGAGGCCTACCTGGCCCTGGAGGCGGCGAGTTCCCGCCGCCACCACCTGGTGGAAGGCTTTTTGTGGGCCATGGCGGGGGCGGGGAAGGCCCACAACCAGCTCCTCACCCGCCTTCTCCTCCAGCTGGCCCCCGCAGCCCTAGCCCAAGGATGCGAGGCCTACGCGGCGGACCGCCGCCTCAAGACTGCCCAGGACACGGTCTTTTACCCCGACCTCATGGTGGTATGCGACCCCTCCCCCTCTCCCCTCTACGAGGAAACCCCCTGCCTTCTCGTGGAGATCCTCTCCGAGAGCACGGAGGACCTGGATCGGGGGAAGAAGCTTTGGCACTACCTGCGCCTACCCTCGCTGAAGGCCTACCTCATGGTGGACAGCCGCAGGATGAGCCTGGAGGCCTACCTGCGGCAGGGGGAAACTTGGGTCTACCGGGCCCTAGGCCCTAAAGAGGCCCTAGCCCTCCCCTGCCCTCCCGTAACCCTCTCCGTAGAGGCGCTTTACCAGGGTGTGGAGCTAGGGGTATAGTGCCCCCGTGCCGGAACCGCAAGCCCTCCTAGAACCCCTGGAGCTGGACGCCCTCTACATCACCCGCCCGGAGAACGTCCGCTACCTCACGGGCTTCCCCCACCCCGAGGACGCCCAGGTCCTCATCGCCCCCGAAGGGGCCTTCCTCCTCACCGACCCCCGCTACCCCGAGGCGGAGCGGGAAAGCCGCATCCCCGCCAGGGTCCTGAAGCGGGAGGAGAGGGAGGCCCTCTTCCAGGACCTGAGGGGCCGGGTGGGCTTTGAGGCGGAGCACCTCCCCTACGCCGCCCTGGAGCGCCTGCGGGAGCTTTCTCCTGCGGAGTGGGTGCCCACCAAGGGAGTCATAGAGCGCCTCCGCCTCAAGAAAAGCCCCGAGGAGGTGGCGAGGATCCGCCAGGCCCAGGCCCTGGCGGAAAGGGCCCTGGAGCGGGCCCTGGCCCTCCTAAGGCCCGGGGTGGAGGAGCGGGAAGTGGCCCTGGAGATAGAGTTCTTCCTGCGCAAGGAGGGCGCGGAGGGCGTGGCCTTCCCCCCCATCGTGGCCTCCGGGGCGAGGGGGGCCCTGCCCCACGCCGGGGCCTCGGAGAAGCGCCTGGAGCCCGGGGAGCTCATCACCCTGGACCTGGGGGCCAAGGTGGCGGGGTACCACTCGGACATGACCCGCACCGTGGCCCTGGGGAAGCCCTCTCCGGAGATGCGCCGGGTCTACGAGGCGGTCCAGGAGGCCCTCGAGGTGGCCCTTCAGGGCCTTAAGCCCGGAAGGACGGGGAAGGAGGTGGACGCCCTGGCCCGCGAGGCCCTGGGGCGCCACGGCCTGGACCGCTATTTCGTCCACTCCCTGGGCCACGGGGTGGGCCTCGCCGTCCACGAGGGACCGGGGCTTTCCCCCTACACCGAAGAGGTCCTGGAGCCCGGCATGGTGGTCACCGTGGAGCCCGGGGTCTACCTACCCGGGGTGGGCGGGGTGCGGATTGAGGAGCTGGTCCTCATCACCGAGGACGGGATAGAGCTCCTTTCCCGCTTTCCCCGGGGCTACCTGGAGGTCTAGGATGCGCCTTCTCGCCCTATGGCTCGTTTTCGCCCTGGCCCTGGCCCAGACCTACACCGTGAAGCCGGGGGACACCCTCTACCGCATCGCCAAAGCCCACGGCCTCACCGTGGCCGAGCTCATGCGCTTGAACGGCCTCACCTCGGAGCGCATCTACCCCGGCCAGGTGCTGAGGGTGGGTGGGGAAGGGCCAAAAGAACCCAGGGGGCGCTTCTTCCAAGAAGGCCTCGCCGTCTGGTACGGCCCCGGCTTCCACGGCAAAAGGACGGCCAGCGGCGAAATCTACGACATGCACGCCCTCACCGCCGCCCACCCCACCCTCCCCTTCGGCACCCGGGTGCGGGTGACCAACCCCAAAAACGGCCGGAGCGTGGTGGTGCGCATCAACGACCGGGGGCCTTTTGGAGGGCGGTACATCATTGACCTCTCCTACGCCGCCGCCAAGGCCATCGGGGCCCTTTCCGCCACCTGGGTGCGCCTCGAGGTCCTGGAGGAGTGATGGTCCGCTACGGGTTTCACCTCTCCATCGCCGGCAAGAAGGGGGTGGCCGGGGCCCTCGAGGAGGCCATGGCCCTGGGGCTCACCGCCTTCCAGATCTTCGCCAAAAGCCCCAGGAGCTGGAGGACCCGGCCCCTCGCCGCAAACGAGGTGGAGGCCTTCCGGGCCCTGAAGGAGATGGCGGGGGGGATGCCCGCCGTCATCCACGCCTCCTACCTGGTGAACCTGGGGGCCGAGGGGGAGCTCTGGGAAAAGAGCGTCATGAGCCTGGCCGACGACCTGGAGAAGGCGGCCATCCTGGGCGTGGAGTACGTGGTGGTCCACCCCGGCTCCGGGGACCCCAAGAGGGTCAAGGAGGGGGCCCTCAAGGCCCTCCGCCTGGCGGGGGTCAGGGGGAAGCCCACCCTCCTTCTGGAGAACACCGCCGGGGGCGGGGAGAAGGTGGGAAGCCGCTTTGAGGAGCTGGCCTGGCTCCTGGAGGACACCCCCCTGCAGGCCTGCCTGGACACCTGCCACGCCTTCGCCGCCGGCTACGACGTGAAGGAAGACCCCCAAGGGGTCCTCACCGCCCTGGATAAGGCGGTGGGCCTGGAGCGGGTGCCGGTGGTCCACCTCAACGACTCCGTGGGCGGCTTGGGGAGCCGCATAGACCACCACGCCCACCTCCTCCAGGGCCAGATCGGCGAGGGCCTCAAGGGGGTCCTCCTGGACCCCAGGCTGAGGGGCCGGGTCTTCATCCTGGAGACCCCCAGGAGCCCCGAGGAGGACGCCTGGAACCTGAAGGTCCTCCGGGGCTGGCTAGAGGAGGCCGCCTCCCAGAATAAGCCGTAGGGCGGAAACCGCCAGGCTAAGGCCGCGCATGCCCCCAGTCTAGCCAAAGAAAAAGCCAAAGAACACCCTGCGGGCGAAGCGGAGCACCTCCTGGATGGGCCCCCGGAGCACGGTGAGGATGAGGAGGAAGGAGAGCCAGGCATACTGCTCAAGCCGCCAGAGCAAAGGGTGCCAGGAGAGGGGCAGAAGGCTTTGCAGGATCTTGGAGCCGTCCAGGGGCGGAATGGGCAGGAGGTTGAAGACGGCCAGGACCAGGTTGACGCTGCTGGCGAAGAAGAAGGCCAGGGCTAAAACCCCGAGGAAGGTCTGCCCCTCCCCCCGGAAGGTGAGGGCCACGCCCCAGGGGTCCAAGGCGAACAGCCCCCGCACCAGAAGGGCGAAGAGGACCGCCAGGGCCAGGTTGATGACGATGCCGGCGATGGAGACCACAAAAAGGCCCAGGCGGTAGCTCCGGAAGGCCCAGGGGTTCACCGGCACCGGCTTGGCCCAGCCGAACCCCACGAGAAGGAGCAGGACCGTGCCCAGGGGGTCCAGGTGCTTTAGGGGGTTCAGGGTGAGGCGGCCCAGGCGCCTGGCGGTGTCATCGCCATAGCGGCAGGCGGCGTAGGCGTGGCCCCACTCGTGGAGGGCCAGGCTCAGGAGGAGGGCCGAAAAGGCCAGGGCGAAGGCCAGGGGGTCCTGCTGCAGGAGGGCGATCATAGGCCAAGAACCCGGTAGACGCTATTCAGGAGGCCGGAAAGCCCCTGGACCACGGAGGCCGTGACCCCGGTAAAGGAGAGGACCAGGAAGATGAGGATGAAGCCCAGAGGCCCCAGGGCAGCGATCTGGTCCAGGAAGCGCCGGGCCTCGAGGCCCCCCACGGCGTAAAGGGCCTTGGCCCCGTCCAGGGGCGGCACGGGGAAAAGGTAGATGGCGGCGTGGAGGAGCATGAGGCGCTGGGCCACCAGAAGCCCCTCCCCAAAGGGATAGGGCAGGAAGCGGGCCAAAAGGCCATAGAGGAAGGCGGCGAAGAAGAAGCCCAAAGGCCCCATGAGGGCCACCATGGCCCCTTTCCACCCCGGCAGGTTGGTGGGCACAAAGCGGGGCCAGCCGAAGCCCAGAAGGAGAAGGAGCACCAGGCCCAAAGGCTCCAGGTGGACCCTTAGGTCCAGGGAGAGGAAGCCGTAGCGCCTGGGGGCGGTTTCCCCGTAGCGGTCCGCCAGGTAGGCCTGGAAGAGGTTGTGGAGCACAAGCCCCAGGGCGGCCAAGGCGAAGGCCACCAGGAAGACCGGGGGGTCATTCAGGAGGGGGAAGAGTCCCATCGCCCACCAGTCTACGGGCTAGGGCCAGCTCCTCCTCAAAGGTCCGCACCTCGCCCCTGGCCCGGGCCTCGGCCACCCGCCTCAGGATCTCCCCGATCTTTGGCCCGGGCTTAAGGCCCATCTCCAGAAGGTCCCTCCCCATGAGGACCCTGGGCCTTTCCGCAAGCCAGGCCTCCTTCTCCGGGAAGAGGGCCAGGAAGGCGCTCCTAAGGGGCTCCTTCTCCAAGGCCTCCCGATCGGCCTCTCCCCTACCCGCCCTGAGGAGCAGGGCAAGCCCCTCCCTGAGGCGCCTGGGGAGGGCCAGGGCCTGGGCCCTTTCCATGGGGTCCTCCTGGAAGTAGAGGAGGAGGAGAAGCCTGGCCTCCACCAGGGCCTTCCCCTCCCCCTTGAGCCTGGCGAAGGGCTCCTTGGGGGGCAGGCGGAGGCGGTAGAGGGGGTAGAGGGCGGAAAGCGCCTCCAGCAGGGCCAGGGCCTCCAGGAAGGTGTCCTCCTCGAGGGTGAGGAGGAGCTCGTCCCGAAGCCGGCTCTTGCTGGCCGTGGCCAGGACCTCGGGGAGAAGGGCCGGGGGAAGGGCCTTCAGGGCCTCCTCGGCGAAGCGGAAGGCGAGCCGGGCCGCCAGGCGGGCCCCCCGGACGATGCGGCTCGGGTCCTCCACGAAGGAAAGGGGGTGGAGGGGCCTTAAAAGCCTGGCCTCCAGGTCCGAAAGGCCCCCGTAGGGGTCCAAAAGCTCCAGGGTGGCCAGGGAGAGGGCCATGGCGTTCACCGTGTAGTCCCGGCGCTCCAGGTCCTTGGCGATGGGGGCGGGCCGCACCTCCGGCAGGGCCCCGGGGTAAGGGTAGACCTCCTCCCGGCTTTCCGCCAGGTCCACGGAAAGGCCGAAGGGCAGGCGCACCCTCCCCGTGCCGAAGGCGTAGTGGAGGGCGTAACTACCCCCAAAGCGCTCCACCAAAAGGCGGGCCACCTCCTCCACCCGCACCCCCGGCTCCAACACCAGGTCTATGTCGGGGCCGGACCGCAGGAGAAGGGCGTCCCGCACCGCGCCCCCCACCAGGTAGACCCCCTGGGGGAAGGCCTCCTTGAGGGCCAGAAGCACCCGCCTGGCCCCCTCGGGGAGGGAAAAGAGAAGGCGCTCCCCCAAAGGGGCCTCCGGGGAGGGGCGCTTGCGGTAGAGGTCGGTGCGGGTGAAGATGCCGAGGAGCCTGTATCCCTCCCCCACCAGGACCCGTCCCCCGCCCTCCTTGAGCCTGGCCTCCGCCTGGGACAGGGGGGTGCCGGGGGGCAGGACCACGGCCCGGGCCAGAAACCCCTCCACCGGGTGGTGGGAAAGCCCCAGGCGCTCGGCCTTCTTGAGGTCCCGCCTCCTGGCGATCCCTAAAACCCTGACCCCGCCCTCGGGGAGGGGCACCACCACGGGCATGGCCCCGTACCCCCGTTCCTCCAGGACCCGCAGGGCCTCCCGCACCGTGGTGGGCTTTAAGACCTCCACGGGGGCGGTCATCACCTCCCCCAGGGTGGGCTCGGGGTCCAGGTGCTGGGCAAGGGTGGTGAGGAGGAGGTTTAGGGCCCGCCTCTCCCCCCTGACCCGGGCGAAGGCGGCCCGGGGATGCCCCCCGCCCCCCACCTGGGCCAGCCAGCGGGCCACGTCCAGGCGGGCCCGGCTTCGGGCGATGAGAAGCGCCTCCTTCCCCAGGCGCAGGACGAGGAGGACCCCGTCCGCCTCGTGCAGGTCCAGAAGGGTGTGGGCCAGGGGGGCCAGGGCAGGCACGTACCCCTCTTCTTTGGCCCGGGCCAGGAGGAGGCGGAACCCCTCCACCTCCACCACCCTGGCGCTTTTGAGAAGCTCCTGGAGGATGGCCCTGGCCTCCGGGCCCAGAGGGGCCCGGACCCAGGTCCTTACCCGGGGGATCTCGGCCCCCATGAGGGCCAGGAAGTGGGCGGCCTCCAGGTCCAAAGGCGTGGTGGAGGGGAAGCTGAAGCCCCCGGTGTCCTCCCAAATCCCCGCGTAGGCCAAGGTGGCCTCCAAGGGGGTGAGGCCCAGGCCCCGTTCCTGGAGGAGGGGGACCAGAAGGCTCACCGTGGCCCCCACCTCCTGGACCCGCCCCCCCACAGCGGGCACGTCCCCGGGCGAGCGGGGGTGGTGGTCAAAGACCAGGAAGGGCACCTTCCCCACCAGGGCCCGGAAGGGGCCGATGCGCTCGGGGCGGGCGTTGTCCACCAGGATCACCTCGGTGACCCGGTCCAAAGGCACCTCCGAGGCGGGCACCAGGTCCAGGCGGTCCTCCAGAAGGGGGGCGATCTCCTTTAGGGGGCCCTCGAGGCCCCCCACCACCGCCAGGAGGCTCCCGGGAAAGAGCTTGCCCGCCAGGACCATGGACCCCAGGGCATCGAAGTCCAGGTTCTCGTGGGCCACCACCACCCGCACGCCTAAAAGCTTACTTGACGGAGGAATCCCCCCTTGGTACACTCAGGCTTGGCGCTTGGAGAGGTGCCCGAGTGGCTGAAGGGACACGACTGGAAATCGTGTAGGCGGGCTTAAACCTGCCTCGCGGGTTCGAATCCCGCCCTCTCCGCCAAACCGCCCCCGGTCTCAGGGCCGGGGGCCTTCCTCTACCTCCACCACCCGCCCCGCCCTCCTGGCCTCCTCCGCCAAAAAGGTGAGCCGGTGGGCGTAGAGGGCCTCCTCAAAGGGCTCCAAAAGCTCCGGGTCCTCCCGCTCCACCGCAAAGACGAAGGCCGCCATAAGCCCTAAGTCCCCGCCCCCGTGCCCCGAGCGGATCGACCCCTCCGCCTCCACCTTCAGGTCCACGGTCCCTTCGCCCTTCACAAAGTCAAAGATGCGGATAAATCGCCCGTCCCCCCAGATCTCCCCGCCCGTCCCAAAAAGCCGGGTCTCCCGAAAGCGCATCCGGGAAAGCCCCTCGGCGTGAAAGCTGGCCGTGCGGCCATCCCGGTACTCCAGGGCCACCACCTGGTGGTCGGCCACGTCGTTCTTCCCCAAATAGACGCACTCCCCGTAGGGGCCCTCCGCCAAAGCCCGCTCCAGGTTCTCCTGGGTCACCGGGAAGGCCACCACGTCCAGAGGCCAGCCCCGCTCCCCCCTTTCGTAGGCCTCCAGGTAGATGCGCCTGGCCGAGAAGGGGCAAGCCCTCTCCACCTCCTCGGGGCAGAGAAGGCACCGCTCCGCCGCCCCCTCGGGCCTCCTCTCCGGGCGGAAGTGGTAGAGGCCCCCGAAGGAGGCCACCCGGGCCACCTCCCCAGGCATCAGGAAGAGGAGCCAGTCCAGGTCGTGGACGCTCTTGGCCAGGAGGAAGGGGCTGGACTCCCCCTCCTTCCGCCAGTTGCCCCGCACGAAGCTGTGGGCGAAGTGCCAGTGGCCCACGGGCTCCAGGTGCTGGACCGAGACCACCTCCCCGATGGCCCCTTCCTCTAAAAGCGCTTTAAGCCTCCTGGCGTAGGGGGTGTAGCGCAGGACGTGGGCCAGGGCCACGATCCGCCCCGTCCTCGCCTTGGCCTCCGCCACCCGGAGGACCTCCTCCCAGGTGGGAGCGATGGGCTTTTCCAAAAGGAGGTGGTAGCCCTTCTCCATGAGGGCTATGGCCGCCTCGGCGTGGAGGCGGTCGGGGAGGGCCACGATGGCCGCCTCCCCGAGCCTTGGGGCCTCCAGGAGGTCCCGCCAGTGGGCAAAGAGCCCCCTCCCCCAGCCCAAAGGCCTCCCGGAACGCCTGGCGGCGCTCGGGGCGGGGCTCCGCCAAAGCGGCCACCCGGGCCCCCAGAGCCAGGGCGTGCCGGGCGTAGGCCATCCCCCGGTTGCCGCCCCCCAGGACCACCAGGCTCACGGCCACGCCGTAAGTCTACCCCCCAAAGCCCTGGCCCTTGGCGCAGGAGGAATGGGGACCCAGCTACCGGGGGGCGAAGTTTTGCGTCCCTGGGCTGGTGGAGCGGGGGGGATTTGAACCCCCGACCTCCCGCTTGCAAGGAGGTTTGGCCGGTTTACCTCCAGTACCCCCTAGTGAACAGAATCGCCGTTCTGGACGGGGTTTCTCCGAGAGGACATGACCCTGAATAACCTCCGGTTAGGGGTCAGGTATGGGGGTCAATGGGGGTCAGGTATGGGGGTCAAACCGTAGAATCGTTCTGATACCTAGGGTAGTCTAGCTCCGAGAGGTTTTCCGTCCCGTGGAATGGGCTGGGGGTGTTGCGAGGCTATTCGTGGTGTGCTAAAGTCAAACTGATGAACGAGGCCACCGCCCTTGACCGGCTCCCCGACCTCCTGCGGGAGGCTGAAAGGGCCGTGGCCGAGGCTGAGCGTGTGGTCTACGCGGCCGTTCAGGCCGGGGATGCCGCCGCCCTAGACCAAGCCATAGCGGCCCTCGCCGCGTGGCGGGAGTTTCTATCCGAGGTGGGCCGGCTCATCCGGGACCTCAAGGAATCGCGTTTGCGCGAGGCTAAAGGTTACCGGGAGGTCCTGCGCCGCATATTGCTGGGAGCGGGAAAGTTGCGGCGGCCGTCCTGGACTTTCTTGCTGGTCTCCCTTAGCACCCTTCTCACCATCTACCTCCAACCCGTCCCCCCTCGGGCCATCGTTCCTGAGACTGATAAACCGCCACCTAGACCCCCAATATTAACGCTCATCCCCGCCACAATCACGCCCACCGCCGGCCCCAACGCCGCCTGAAGCCGTAGGCCCTTCGGCACTAGGCTTCAGGACCGCTAGAACTGCCCCATTCTAGCGGGTTAGCGTTGGGGCTAAAACATGGTGAAAAACAACAAGGTGGTGTTTAGTGTAGAGGAAGTTGCGGACCTTCTTGGGCTCCATGTAAACACGGTTAGACGGGCTGTCTGGAGGGGTGATGTGCGGGCCGCGCGAATCGGCCGCCGCGTACTCATCCCTCGGGCTGAGGTGGAGCGTCTTCTGGGCCAGCCCCTTGAAGACGAGCCCGGCCGGGCGGGCACCGGCCGGTAGAGGGGGTTAAGATGGTGGCATCTAACCCCATTGTAACGGGCTATTGCCCGTGGTGTGGTACCCCCTGGCCGGAGGACCCGGAACGCTACGACCTCGGGGAGGGGAGGATGTTTTGCCCACGGTGCGGCTACGAGGCCGAGGTTGCGGCTGAAGAGGGGGTGGAGGATGCTTGACCTCGGGCTCTTCGTTTCTAAACCCCAGCCCCGCACCCTCCTCGGCATGGTCGTGTAAGCATTTATGTGTAAGGGCCCGTGTTTAATAGGGGGGCACACCTTCGGTAGAGGAGGTGCCCCATGGACCAGGATACCTTGCGGTTCTTGCTGAGGGAAGCGGTGCGGGAAACGGTGACCGAGGTCC